>ERZ1027208.4-NODE-4-length-403343-cov-99.483880_pt1 | contig 403343 bp, 380 predicted proteins | sample MGYA00520867_ERZ1027208 | MGnify/ENA primary metagenome ERZ1027208 (study PRJEB33311, sample SAMEA4378413) | marine metagenome | biome: Marine biome; feature: Fjord; material: Water | collected 2014-07-20T08:00:00Z/2014-07-... | depth 75 m ... | reverse complement strand
AGTGTGTAGTGTTGTTTATAGAGTGTTCGCAGCTATTGTTCATGCGTGTTGTAGTCGTTATGTTGGATCTGTGGTCATTGGTTCAAGTTTACGATGGCTCAAGTTATATCGTATGGTTGTGTGAGAGAGGTGAGATGTCTTCGGTAACGTCGTATTTTTTTTTTTCCAAGCAGAAGCCGGATAACGATTTCTAGTACGGTCTCGGGGGCTCGGGAATGTGTATAAGAGACAGCTCCCGCCACTCCCGCCACTCCAACGAAAGGAAAAGGATAAGACAGCCCAGAAGATAGCCCTTTTACTAGTACCCCGTGTGGGCTGGCTATTTTTTTTTTGTTGGGGTAGCGATTTCTTATTTGTGGAAGGATGTTTTTTCTAGTGGGTATATTAATAATACCAATAATAAAATAATAAGGGACGGGGCCGCACCCGCGCGTGATCGATTACGCACCAGCGCGTGAGTTACCTCGCACCGGTGCGTGATTAGAAGCCAGTACACACCCGTTTTTTGTAGTGCATATAGAATAAAAAAACCTCACTATCACCAATAAACCAGCTCCAATATTTACGGAGCACTCAACGCATTGGCCACACCGTCCGACACTCTACTAGCCGTTTGAGAACGCCGATCCTGAGACAGGTGAGCATAGCGCTGAGACATTCTTGAGCTGGAGTGCCCAAGAGTGGCCTGCACGTCATACAAGCTACCACCACCATTAACAATCAAGCTGGCAGTGGTGTGCCGTAAATCATGCAAACGAAACGTGGCCTCTATACCCGCTGCCTTACTGATCCGCTTAAAGGCCTTGATGGGATTGCTCAAAGGCTGACCTCGGACGTTGCCTGGAAACAAATACGGGTTACCCGGCATTCTATCCAAGTGCTGTAACAACGCTACGGCCATCGGATTCAACAATACATAGCGAGACTTGCCGCCTTTAGTCTCTGGCAGAAACCAAGAGGGATGCTGTGCGTTGAGATCTATATGTTGCCACTGGGCCGCTAAGCCTTCAGAACGCCGTACCCCCGTTAATAACAGAAACTTAATGTAGTTAGCGGCATAGTAGTTAGGATCTTCATCCGCTGCCTTGAATAGCCGTCGGATCTCGTCGGGGGCTAAAAACCGTTGGCGTTGGTTATTTTCTTTAAACTTAGTGATACCCGTTACCGGATTCTTATCGACAAAGCCCCACAACACAGCTAATGCAAAGACCCGGTGTAACAAAGACAAATGCCGATTGCAGGTTGCCGGGGCCAGGGTGCTACTCAGTTGGTTTAAATAGCTCTGTATAGACACTAAGCTAATCTGCCCCAGCTTCTGCTGTCCAAACACCGGCAAGATATGGTGCGTGAACTTAGAAGCATCCGTGTGGGCACTGCGTTTATTAGCGCTAGCGTGAGGTAAGTAATGCTCTGCAATAAACTCAGCAAAGGTTAAAGCCTTTTTAAGCTGCTCCCGTGCGGCCTTGGGATCAATGCCCTGGGCTATATCGGCCTTGTGTTGATTAGCTCGACGTCGGGCTTCAACAACATTTAACGCACCATACGGCCCTAGAGCCAGCGCCTTCTTATGGCCATGAAATGTATAGCGTAAGAGAAACTTTTTGTTGCCCGTTTTGCCCACCAGCAGTTTGAGGCCAGGCACTTGGGTATCGCTGTACTCTGCCTCGGTGGATTTAGAACTCGCTGGATTGGCTGGAAGTTGATCAATGGATTTTTGGGTAAAGGAAAAACGACTAGGGTGCGTCATAACGCCTCCGGTAAAGGTTGATGTGGGTGTTGGGATTGCAGTGGTGATTGAAGTTGAGATAAGGAGTGAGACAAAAAAAAGACGCAATAGAGACTCAGGGTTATAAATCCCTGGCCTTCGCACCTCAATTTCCAAGTTAGACGCTATGCGCCTATAAAGGGTTGTTGGCTAAGTTAGATTTTTCTGACTAACAGTTTCAGGTCTTAACAATCCCTAGCCCCGGTCAACCCTGTCGAGGACTGTTTTCTGCATAGGGCAGTTTGGGCAAGGCTTTATGCAAAAGTTCAAAGGGTTGGATGACGAGTAGCTGCAGCTCTCCGGTGCATACCCGGTCTCTGCCTCTTAATGGACACAGAAACCGGGCTATTACTTTTCTTTAATCCAACAACTCCACCGTCAGCGTAAATACCTCCATATCCACATAGGCCAAAAAGTTGGCTTGCCACAAGGTAAACAACTCCTGCCCAGCAATAGCGGGATGGACTATGCCCATTTGCCCAAAGTCACCTTGAGTGAAGTTAAAGTCCAATTCCTTAGCCAGTTCAGTACAGTCACCACTCCCCACGTAGGCAAAGTCAGTGATGTACTGAATGGCCCCATCTTCAACATGGATCTCCACCGGATGAAAACCACCAGCAGTAGGAGAATACCCAGGATCACGGTAGTTCAAGATAAGACTGTCACTACTGGGGTAGCGGGCTAACGTGGTGTTTAACAGCTCTAGCAGTGCAGGTGAAACGGGGAAAGGACAAGACGAACCGACAAGCTTTTGCATAATAACTCTCCATAATAGTTACGACTTGGCCTTACGGCGGGGTGAGGGTTTCTTCTTGGGTATAGCGGAAGAGTCAGAAGTAGTCTCGGCATCAGCATCAGCATCAGCATCAGCATCAGCCTCGGAATCCAAACCTGACTCTGGCTCTGATCCTCCGTCGTCCTGAGTTAGAGCTGCAGTAATCTCCTGCTTGGTTTTGCTCTGTCGTGCGCCTTGCTTTAACCACTGCTCAGACCAGGCGGTAAAGCTCACTACCCCCAGCTGCAACACATGCTGCTTATCGTCGGCCTTGGCTATCAGCCCTTCTGCCAATAAAGCCGCTGCCAGAAAGCCCGCATTGTTTTGGGATTTACTGACAAAGGCAGTGGTCAGGACACGGGCACTAAAGGCACTCAGGTCACTAGAGCCACTGTCAGCATCCAACTCAGAGGGCAGGCAGGTTTGGATCACTGCTAGAGGCACCCATTCCTTACTGAAATAACCGCCCGAGTGATTGCTAGTAATACGGATATACAGGTCAGTGGCAGTGGGCGAATAACCCACTTGGTAATCGAGTTCTCCCCTGGCTCGTTCACTAAGCTTGGAGCAGCTAGCCCGATGTAGAATTACTAGATCGGGTTCTTCCTGAGAAGGTTTAGGCTTAGGGGCAGTTTTGGCGTAAGTTTTAGCCACTGGTTCAGGGGCAGGTTCATTGGTTGTTTTTACGTTATCTGTAGACATAGAAAATCCTTCCTCAATAGAGGCTTTGGGTTAAATACAGTGATTGGAATAAAACGGATAAAACAAATTGCATGGCTGCCCAGAACGGGCGACTACTACTTAGACTGACTTCCGCCAGGCCCGGATGATCAGAGCGACGCCCTTTAAAAGAAAGAACAGCATTAGACCTACACCCAGTAACAGCAGGGGCAGATCAAACAGGGCAATGACACTCTCCACAGGTTGCACGACTTGCTCCACGACTGTCTTATCATCCAGAAAGACCTGCGCACTAAAGCCTACAGCGACCAACACCACAGCCCACCAGACGAATACTGGCATCGTTATCTCCTTGGTTAAGGGTTGAAAGGGTTAAAAGAAAGCGCCATCCCCAACGTGATAAACGTTAAGGATGGCGCTATAGAATTCCCTGCTAGATCAACACAAGCAGAGCTGTAGAGATGATCTACACGTTTTTTATATATGTTTGAAAACGGGGTTTAGTCAGTAGGGCAGGGCAAAAGAAAGCCCGAGGCAGCTGGAATGGCGGGCTGAGCAAGGCTAAATTCTAAGCATATATGATATTCAAGGATGGCCGGATAGCACTACCAGATAGGGCTTAATCTACAGCTCAACCTTCCCAAGCATTACCACCCCCCCCCCCTAGCCTCGTGCCTAACCGCATGGGGCTTTTTTTTATGCCCAAAAACACACAGAGGTACAACCCTATGCAAATTACCGACACTTGGCCCTTAGACACCCTGACGATAGATCCCGCCGTAGCAACGGCTCTGCACCGCTACTTGCTCGAACCCTTTGCCAATGAGACCGAAGCCCGGCAGTTCTGGAAAGACACGGCTACACAATTCATTTACATTGCCGCCACTGATACCGCTGACACTCTGGACAAACTCTGTCAGCCCTTACGCCAACGTATAGCTCATAGCCTGAACTACCCCGAGCACAGTTTTACCCTGCTACAGCCCTACGAGCTCAGTCTGTCGATACTCAGTGATGATGGTGCTGGGGTTTACCTGTTGCGGCATAAGGATAATGGGCTGGTTGCTGCGCTGGAGGGCGAGTTTGGTTAGTGGATGGCTATAAAGAAGAGGGAGAATGGCCTGTGGGTGATTCTTTTTTTTGCTTGTTTATTGAAAGGTGGCATTGGTTGTGAAGCAGTTAATCGCTACCTAGATCAGGAGCCACTGGCTCTATATCACAGGAAAATAATTTCTAAGTCCTTGATTTTTAAAGATACTCGAATATGATAAGAGGCCAGAGGAAAAACATAAACACAGCAAAGGATGGCTCTATATGTCAGCTCATCAGATATCCAAAAACTACCAACTTGTTTTTTGTAAAGGCAATAGAATCAATATCTTTGCTGTATGCCCTGGGATCAGGTGCCAAAGTGATATAGAGCCAGCGACTCTATAATTAGCTGTTAGCTACAAAAAATATGCACTATGAACGAAAATGAAACTTTATCTCCACTAGCAAAACTTAAATGGGTGGTTATTTTCTCTTCTATTGGTATTGCATTGATATTCTTCGGGAGTGTTTTTGATCCGATAAGTGTTTTTAGGAGAATTATCGACTTACTGGCTGGAGCATTCTTTGTTGGTGGGGTAATGGAGCTTGGTATCAAGGCTCATCTTGAAAAGATTGAGAACAAAAGGATAGGAGAGACTCAAAAGCAACTGGCTAAGTTTGAAGAAGAACGAAAAAAATTGATAGTTGATCTAGATAAAGCAGTAAAGTGGGGGAAAGAAATGCATGAAGACGGCAAATATAAAATTACTGATTTAAGGCTTACTAAAATAGAACGAGGCATATCTAAGTTGGAAAAAAATCAGAATCGAACAATTAGACTACTTCATAGAAATAATTGATCCATGAATGTAGCTAAACACCGCATCCTCTTGAAAAGATCTTTCATTTTATGCTATAGGCGAACTGGAAGTGCGATATCGAAAGAAGATAAAGATTAGTAGGGTTTAATTACGTAAACAAAGAGAGAAGCATGAAAAAATTATTTATATTAATGGGAAATATAATATCAAAACTCTTAAGTTTATTATTTTTGTTGGCAATCATTTTCGTATCCCTTTGGATGCTAAAAATGGCTTTTTATACCATGCCTTGTAATATATTTAATTGCGAAGGTATGAATGGCTTCAACCGATAGAAAATTAATTTCAAGATAATTGCGGTCAGGTAAATTATTGGATAAAGGGTTTGGTCGGATAAATTCTCTTGAAAGTGTTAGCCCACGTTGCTTATCTTCTTAAATTTTTCGCCATTCATTTTCGGTTGAAAGTTTTGGGCAGAAAGTAACAGAGTAATCAAAAGTTGAAAAGACAAACTGCTTTTATAGTTCAGCGATGTAGTTCTATTGCTAACAAAAAAATTAACAGCGACCACAAATAAGCGGTGCGGTTTTGATAGCCCTGTTTTTTATTGAAATTAATGCCACTTGGATAATTCATCTATTATCATTTGTGGCTCGTTATTTTGGCGTTATGTTTGTTAAGGATGACGAATGAGACCGAGTGAAGAGTATGTGCTGAATACTTTGATTACTGAGTTTGGTGGCCAATATACTGAAGGAGAAGACCCACCTGATGGGTATATTACTATCGGGGACAAACGAATTGCCGTCGAAGTTTCTATGTTAGTTGAACAATTACAGAATGAAAATGGAGAATCATACTCCCGTATGAAAGATGATGCTCCAGCCCATAATTTAGCAAGTAACATTGAATTAGATATCAATGCTAAAATTCCTCATGATATGCACGTGTTTCTTGTTATTGGTGCACCAATAAAGCAAATTAGAAAAACCCAAGCCAAGGTGGCAGAAACGATTTCTCATATGATTCAAAACAACATTTTCAAACTGGATCAAAAATTTCTAGATAATGATATTTCGATAAGTATTTTTACAGGATGGGGTTCGTATACACCAAAAATTGGTTATGCCATATCAAACAGATACTCTTCGGCAAATATTGGTGAGAATACTGAGATGATGCTAAGAGAACGGATTCAAACGAAGAATAAAAAAAGAAATGTAAAGCCAGATATAGATGAATATTGGTTGGCTCTTTTTAACGACTATTGGGTGGCAGACGAAGAGTCATATCAGATTGCATACAGGAATCTTGATATTGAGCATAATTTTGACAAAATAATTATCATCAATGGTCATAGGCAGGCTAATGTGTTGCGCAAAACATAACAAAAAATGCACTCGGAAAGTCAAAAGCTATGCTTCTCGAACCTCGTCGCTCCACTTTTTCCTTCTGATTTTGGCCGTTAAAAGGGGCTGGCACATTAATACTCCAAGTCGCATACGGTTTATCTAAGTTTACCTGTTGCGACATAGGGATAGTGGACTGGTGGCTGCTATGCAGGGTGGGTTGGGTTAGTCTGGTGCTATGGAGGAGAGGAAAGGTTGCCAGCGGGTAATCTTTTTTTTTGCTTGTTTATTGAGAGGTGGCGTTGATTATGAATCAGTTAATCGCTACCTAGAATGACTCTTTATGTCAGATATCAGAATATCTATAATCATCCAACCTGTTGTTTTTAAGGGTGTTAAGTTTAAATGCTTTACTGCACATCCTGCGATATGACGCCAAGTGATATAGTGCCTGTGGCTTTATAATTGACTGTGATGTCCTCACGGAGAGTATTAATAAATGAATTGGCTCGAGTTCACACATGGAATAATTAGTGCTGTAGCATGGCCTATTGCCGCAGTGGTCATTGCTTTAAAGGTTAGAAACGAACTTGGATTATTACTATCTAAAGTGAAACGCATTAGATATAAAGATTCAGAAATTGAAATAGAGCAAGAAATAGCTGGCGTCACGAAAGAAGCTGATGAAAGCGGGTTGCCACAGTTACAGCCAATGACTAACAATGATAGAGTTTTTAGGTTGGCTCATGATAGTCCTAGAGGGGCAATTTTGGATTCTTGGCTCGCAGTAGAAGAAACTTTGAAGGAATACTGTAATGCACGCGGAATTGAAGGGAATATAAACAATCCGTATCAACTTATTCAAGCTATTAAAATACACAATGCAGACTACCTAGAGATAGGAAGTGGCTTGTTTCGTATGTTAGAAAGGCTTCGAGCGTTGCGCAATGAAGCGGTACACGTTCTAGATTCTGAAATTTCACCTGAAGCAGCGATTGAATATTCAGAATTGTCAAAAAGAGTCATAGCAAGAATTGAGGAAGCATAAGACATAACCAGCGGCTGCACTGGAAAATTTCCCGCTGTCATCTTTTGTGTAAAACACGCACAAAGCTGCTTAATTAGCTGTTATACATTTCAAGGGGGCGTGATGACTACTTTACTTATGCAAATTGGTGGTGTTGGTTTGATCATGTGGGGAGTAATTGGTTCTTTCTGTGAGTCTAGTGATGGATCGTGATTTTGACTGGTTTGATTGGGCGGGAATTAGTGAAAGTGATACAGACAAATTGTTTGCGAGAGCAGCGAAGGAAGGTATCGAAATTTTTGAAACAGATACAGCAAAGGATGTATTCGATCGAATGCAGCTAGTTAAATCCTACAAGTTGAATAAGCGATTCATGGCGATCAATTCTGTTTTAGCTGTTATTTCTTGTATTGCTGCGGTTGTCTCTGTTATTTATGCAGCAAAATAAAGTGATCATATAGGTGGATGATATGTTGCTAACAAGCGCTGTAATCGGACAAAATTTCCTCTACGCTTCAACCTCTAGAGTGGGGAGTTCCCTTAAACTATGTCGGTGTAATGAGGATATGTAAGTGTGGAAGATGAGGCGTTTGTTGTTGGTGGGCGATGGTAATCGCCGTCAACGATATTTATGTAGAAAAGGAAAGAATTAATGAAAAGGGTTCGATTACTTGTTGTCTTAACCTTGTTTTTAGCGGCTGCGTCACTTGAAGCATCGGGAGAGGGCGAGCATCATATCTGGTTAAAGGCTATTGCCTTAGCCGAGCAAGGTGTTGCTGAGGCTGAATATAGTCTTGGGGGTTTTTATGAGAATGGTAGTGGTGTACCTCAAGACTATGCGATAGCTAGGGAGTGGTACAGAAAGGCGGCGGAGCAAGACTTTGCTGGGGCTCAATTTTCCCTTGGGAGTTTGTATTACCAAGGCTTGGGAGTGCCGCAAGACTATGCAATAGCTAGTAAGTGGTACAGAAAGGCGGCGGAGCAAGGTGTTGCTGGGGCTCAACTTGTCCTTGGTTCTTTGTATAGCGAAGGGCAGGGTGTACCGCAAGACTATGCGGCAGCTAGTGAGTGGTTCAGAAAGGCGGCGGAGCAAGGTATTGCTGCGGCTCAATTTGCCCTTGGGGGTTTGTACAGCAGGGGCTTGGGGGTGCCGCAAGACTATGCGGCAGCTAGGGAATGGTACAGAAAGGCGGCGGAGCAAGGCTTTGCTGGGGCTCAATTTAACCTTGGGGTTTTGTATAAGAATGGTAGCGGTGTACCACAAGACTATGCAATAGCTAGTAAGTGGTACAGAAAGGCGGCGGAGCTAGGTGATGCTAGGGCTCAATTTGTCCTTGGTTCCTTGTATAGCGAAGGGCAGGGTGTACCGCAAGACTATGCGGCAGCTAGTGAGTGGTTCAGAAAGGCGGCGGAGCAAGGTATTGCTGCGGCTCAATTTCGCCTTGGGCTTTCGTATCAGGATGGTAGCGGTGTACCGCAAGACTATGCGGCAGCTAGTGAGTGGTACAGAAAGGCGGCTGAGCAAGGTGATGCTGCGGCTCAAAATAACCTTGGGGGTTTGTATAAGACTGGCAGCGGTGTACCGCAAGACAGCGTCCTAGCATATGTTTGGTATAACTTGTCGGCTTCACAAGGGATTAACGTGGCGGCCACCAATCGGGGTGTAGTAGAGTCGTTACTAACGCCTGACCAAGTTAAAGAGGCTCAATCGTTATCACAGGATTACTATCGGAAATACGTCAAAAAATGATTTTGACGAGACGATTCAAAATGTAGGTCGATAACTGCGCCAGCTTTAAGCTCCCGTTCAGCACGGCGCTTAGAAGCTTGCAGCACACAGACATAGAGCTGCATTAGACAGCTTGTGAAGTTAGCTGTGAGTCACACAGGCAGCACAGTTCACGTCCACACTGTTGCCATTTATAGACCAGACAAGACCAACAGATAGTAAAAACAACAATGAACCGGAGTTAGACCGGAGAGAGAAAAACTGTTTGAACAAGAACGTTCAGGGGGACCAAGAAAACATGGTGCCCGGAGGCGGAATCGAACCACCGACACGAGGATTTTCAATCCTCTGCTCTACCGACTGAGCTATCCGGGCTTTTGGAAGGCGCGTATTAAACCGTTTACCGCCTACGCAGTCAAGGCGTGATGACAGATTAATTGCTCGGGGCGACATATCCTTCGGCGGCGTCGTATTCATCGCCGGAAAGAAACTTCTCGCGCTGCTCATTGAGGTAGGTACGGGCGGTCATATCCATCATATTGAGCTGCTTTTCGTTAATCAGCATAGTTTGGTGGGCGACCCATTCATCCCAGGCCTGTTTCGATACGTTGTCGAAAATATCCTGACCCTTGGGGCCGGGAAAGGGTGGGGTGGCGAGCCCGTCAAGGTCTTGCTTTAATTTACGACAAAATACGGTGTGGCTCATGGCTGATTCCCTTTAAAGGCTGCATTGAAATGGGTGGCACAGTATAAAACTCAAATGCTCAGGGGCAAGCGAATTTATTGTTTGAGTTTTTGTAGCAGGGCCAAAATGGGCGCGGGCAGGCCGATTTCACCGTGGGCCGTTGGCACAACCCAGCGCTGTGTGCTGTCGGCAATGCGGGTGGCTGGGCCCTGGGTGTCGATGTACACGGGGGTGTAGTCGAGGTGAAAGTGGCTAAAGGTGTGGCGCAGGGTATCTGCCAGTTGGTAGTTTTTGATTTTGATACCAAAACGCTGACAGATTGTTACCAGCTCAGCTTCGTTGGCACATTCGGGGAAACTCCACAGCCCACCCCATATACCACTGGGTGGGCGCTGCTGAAGTAATATCTGCTGCTTTTTGTCGCGAATAATAAGTAGCAAGGTCTGTCTTATGGGGAGCGCTTTTCTGGCTTTTTTACCGGGGTAAAGGTGAGTTTCGCCCTGTGTGAAGGCTCGGCAGTCGGTATTGACCGGGCATTGTGTGCAAGCTGGTTTACTGCGTGTGCACAGGGTGGCGCCGAGATCCATAATGGCCTGCGTATAGTCAGCCGTACGCTGGGCGGGGGTTTTATTCTCGGCAATATTCCACAGTTGTTTGGATACTGCCGTTTTACCCGGCCAGCCGGTAATGGCGTGATGGCGAGCGAGTACGCGTTTCACGTTGCCGTCGAGTATGGGGCAGTGGCGATTGTGGGCGATGGCGCAAATAGCGCCGGCGGTGGAGCGACCGATGCCCGGCAATGTTTGCAATTGCTCGACACTATCTGGGAAAACGCCGTCGAACTCGGTGCTGATAATTTGTGCCGTTTTATGCAGGTTACGGGCGCGGGCGTAGTAGCCGAGACCTGTCCACTGGTGCAGTACCTCGTCGAGAGGGGCTGCGGCCAATGCGTGTACATCGGGGTAGGCACTACTCATGCGCTGGTAGTAGGGAATGACCGTGCTGACCTGAGTTTGCTGTAGCATGATTTCCGATAACCAGACCCGGTAGGGGTTAATGTCGTGCTGCCAGGGCAAGTCTTTACGGCCGTGCTGGTCAAACCAGTGGAGCAGTCGTTGCGCGAAGGAGTCATTCACAGGTGCGGTAGCAGGCATAGGTTTAACGTCCAAAAAGGCCTTTAAGTAAGCCCTTTAAGGCCTCTTCTGATTCTTCGCTGCGGTTATTTTTTGGCTGTAATTTTTCAAGTAGCTTGTCCTGCAATACTTTTTTAACGAAGTCGCCGTCGGGTTTACAGCTACCGCCACCTGCGTTGGCGAAACTGTCTTTGCAACGTATAGGAATATCTTTGTCGCGCACGCGCTTACTTTTCACCAGGCAACCTTGTTCACTGGTACGGTCACCGTTAAGTCGTGAAATAGCCAGCAGGTCGAAGTGTTCTGTATCGAGGTCGATAAGGCCTTTGCCACTCAGGCCGATATTGCCCAGCCCGGTAGTGTAACGGTCAATAAACACCTGTTTACCTTTAAGGCTTATCGAGGCTTGTAGGTCATTTAAATTAGAGCCTTGTGGCCAGTCGCTTTTGCTCGGTATTTTTTCGATGAGCGCGGCAATATCGCAATAGCTTTTTTCAACATTGAAGGTGGTTAGGTAAGGTTTGACGAGATTGATTTCGCCATTGGCATGTAAAGACTGATGAAGCTGCTCGGCATTGTTACCGTGGGTTTGGCCCTGCAAGTTTGCCGTTAGCTTGCCTGTCAGCGTCGCTTCGCCGCTAGTAGCGAGCAGTGCTTTGTCGACAGCGAGTTCGCTAACCGTTGTTGTGAAATTCACTTTCGGCTCTTTGTGCTGCAGGTTAATCGTAGCGCTGGCATTAATGTCGCCGTCAAACACATGGCCCGCGAGCTGCTTTATTTGCACAATATTGTTCGCAGCCTTGATCTTTATCTGTAGTTTTTCAGCGGCAATGGTGTCAAGTGTGAGACCGTCGAGGCTAATGTCGATGGCGGCATTGCCGTCGCCCACCCAAAGCAGGGGTGCAGCTAGAGGGGCAAAAATTAATGTGGGCTCGGTGTTAGCTTTAGTTTGTGCCTCGTCTGCGGTGTCGCTTTTACCGCTACTACTTATGTAGCGATTTAAGTCGATAGTGCTGCTCTGTAGTTGCAGGGCGATATTGCGAGTTGGCCCGAAATCTAATTCTGTACTGCCATCGAGTGCAATGTCGTCGAGTGTGAGCTTTAAGCCGCTGATGGCGAGCGTATCCTCACTGCCTTTAATGCTTAGCTTGAGGCTGGCTTGTTGCAGGGCTTGTTTGTCGGGTAATGCCGGTAGCTCTATAGCCCAGCTTGTTAGCACTTTGCGTAAAGCCAGCGGCGGTACATTTATTTCACTCTCAAAGGTAATGCTGCCGTTGACGCTTTGTGCTGACAGTGAAGCCTGCAAATTAGCGTCGGCGCTGTTGACTTGTAAACCGGTGATTTGCAGGTGGGGAGTATCGAGCTGCCCGGCAGCAAGGGCGTCCAGACTAATTTCAATAGCGGGTTTGCCGGTGAGCAATAATTCAAGCAGCGTATTGCTCAGAGTAAAGGCCTGGGTGTTTTGCTCGACGCTTGCTTCGGTGTTGAGTACTACCGCCATTGGCTCGGGCAGGGCGGGGTCGCTGTAGTTAAAACGGGCTTTGAGCTTGAATACGTCACCGTCAAGATTAAGACCCTGAATCTGTAGATTAATGTCGCTCAATTGCTGCGGGCTTGTGGCATTAGCCGCTGGCGGTAGCTGCAAGCGACTATTGCTGATTTCCAGACTTTCAATGGCGAGCGCAAAAGCGGGGGGTGTATCGGCGGCCTCAGCTGTTTCGGTAGCTCCATCAGATTTTTTAGCGCTGGAGGAGGCAGCGGCGAGGGGAGCAGCGGCAGTGTTGGTGGCCTGTTCTGCGGTACTGAGTTGAATGTCGGCACCCGCCAAATGTATCGCCTTCACCGATAACTGACGCTTAAATAAAGGCAGCCAGGCAAGACTAAGGTCGGCTTGCTCGAAGCTAACTGCCGGTATTTCAGCGCGGGAGCTGGTTATTTGGGTGGCGCCAATACTGAGGGCCAGGCTGGGCAGCAATTGCCAGCTCAGTTCGCCTTCAATATTCAGCGCAATATCCTGTTCTTGCGCCAGCTCGGCCAGTTGTGGTTTGTAGCTGTTGGGGTCTATGGCAAAGACAAGATAAGTGAGAGCAATAGCGACCAAAAGTACCAGCGTGGCAAGGGTGCCAAAAATCCATTTCATTGCTTTCATTAAGGGGGGAGCCTTTCGATTGAGTGGCATGCTGTCGATTGCAGTATTAGAGCGTGTTACCGCGAAAGGGTTCAACAGCCCAGGTGTGAAATTGAGCCTTTGTTTTAATTTTTGATAACAGAAATTACCGAGCAGTTTATCTGGCTGCTAGCCGCCTTGTGGACGTGTCCGTATAATGCCCGCTTGCCGCCTGCTGCTGTGACGCCAGATGTTGCAAGCCAGGCTGAACCGGAGAGTAAAATGAGTGAACGCAAGGCGACCGTGAGTCGTGACACCCTCGAAACCAAAATTACTGTCGCCGTCGATCTCGATGGCACAGGTGTGGCTGACTTCGACACCGGCGTGCCCTTTCTCGAGCACATGCTCGACCAAATCGCCCGCCACGGTTTGATCGATATATCGGTTAAAGCAAAGGGTGATACTCATATTGACGACCACCACACGGTGGAAGATATTGGCATTACCTTTGGTCAGGCAGTGGCCAAAGCACTGGGTGACCGCAAGGGCATTTATCGTTACGGCCACGCCTATGTGCCGCTGGACGAAGCCCTGTCGCGAGTCGTTATCGACTTTTCCGGTCGTCCCGGTCTGGTTCAAGATGTGGTTTACACCCGCGCCCGTGTCGGCAATTTTGATGTCGACCTGGTGTCTGAGTTTTTTCAGGGTTTTGTTAATCACGCCGGTGCTACTTTACATATCGACAATCTGCGTGGCAGCAACACCCACCATCAGGTAGAGACTGTGTTCAAAGCCTTTGGCCGCGCACTGCGCATGGCTCTTGCGCCCGACCCCCGCATGGCCGGTCTTATGCCTTCGACCAAAGGTACTCTGTAAGCAGAACCTTTGTGAGTCTGTGACAGCAAACGAGTAAAACTATGAGTGATTTTCGCACCCGCATCGCCGTGCTCGATTACGGTATGGGCAATCTGCATTCCGCCGCCAAAGCACTGGAACACGTGGCCCCCGACGACCATGTCGTTATCACCTCCGACCCGCTGGAAGTGGCACGGGCCGATAAAGTGGTGTTCCCCGGTGTTGGCGCTATTCGCGATTGCATGGCAGAGATTCGCCGCCTCGGCTTTGACGACCTGGTCAAAACTGCCATCGCCGAAAAGCCGGTGCTGGCAATTTGTGTCGGCATGCAGGCCGTGATGGGCCACAGTGAAGAAAACGACGGCGTTGACTGTCTCGATATTCTGCCCGGCAATGTGCGCTACTTTGGCGATGACCTGCGCGGTAACGATGGCGAACGTTTAAAAGTACCGCACATGGGCTGGAATAAAGTGCACCAGAGCATCGACCACCCGGTGTGGCACGGCATTGCTCAAGATACCCGTTTCTATTTTGTACACAGTTATTACGTCGAGGCCGAGCAAGCGAGTGATGTCGCCGCGACCTGTGACTACGGCCCCCAGTTTGCCGCAGCGCTGACCCGAGGCAATCTTTTTGCCGTGCAGTTTCACCCAGAAAAAAGCCACACCGCCGGCCTGCAATTACTGAAAAACTTTGTTAACTGGGATGGTGAAAGCTGAAGGGCCGAGTCCACGTTGCTCCCCTGTCGTTCATCATCCGATTGATTCAACCTATTGAAAGAGAATGCCCCAATGTTAATTATCCCCGCGATTGATCTTAAAGACGGCGAATGTGTGCGCTTGCGCCAGGGCCGCATGGAAGACTCCACCGTGTTTTCTGACGACCCCGTTACCGTCGCCGGCCGCTGGGTCGATGCCGGAGCCCGCCGTCTGCATTTGGTCGACCTCAATGGTGCCTTTGCCGGTGAGCCGGTGAACGGCGAAGTGGTGAAAGCCATCGCCCAGCGCTACCCTGACTTACCCATTCAAATTGGCGGCGGAATTCGCAGTGGCGAAACTATCGAAGCCTACCTACAGGCTGGTGTCGACTACGTAATTATCGGCACCAAAGCGGTAGAGGAACCCGATTTCGTCACTCAAATGTGCAAGCAGTTTGCCGGTCATATTATCGTTGGCATCGACGCCAAAGCCGGCTTAGTGGCCACCGACGGCTGGGCCGAAGTCAGTGATGTTAAAGCCACCGACCTGGCTAAACGTTTTGCCAGTGACGGCGTCAGCTCTATTGTCTATACCGACATCGATCGCGACGGCATGATGCAGGGCGTGAATGTCGAGGCCACCGTCACCATGGCCAAGGCCTCACCCATTCCCGTTATCGCCTCTGGCGGCATTACCAATATGGATGATATTCGTGCGCTAAAAGCGGCGAGTGATGCGGGCATACTCGGCGCTATTACGGGTCGGGCGATTTACGAGGGCACGCTGGATGTACGTGAAGCGCAGCTATTTTGTGATTCATAAAAAAGTTTTCCCGGTTTTTAGTAGCATATTTTTAATCATGTAAAGTATGGAGTAGGTAGATAGATGAAAGGAATTAAAAAAAGTATCGCTTTTTCAACGGTCGGTGTGGCCATTTTATTAAATGGCTGTGCATCGGGTTTAAATTCCCATCAGGAAAGAGAATACAATGCCTTTAAATATGATGGTGTTTTGATTAAAGAAAAAGACCCTAGTACAGGTTTTGCTTTAGGTTTCTTGCCGGGAGGTGGGTCGTTTTATGCTCGTAAGCCGGGTTTAGGTGTTTTAAATCTTCTTATGTGGCCTCTTTCGATTTTTTGGGATCCGATCAGTGGCAGCGATGGGAGCATGGCTATTAATTATGACATGACACGCTATCATCTAAAAAAAGAAAAAAAGAAAGAAATATCAAAATTGGATAATAGGTTGGCAATGGGTAAGCTAAGTGATAAGGAATATATTTTGCAAAAAAGGAAGGTCGAAGATACCTTTGATTACGAGTAGGCATTGTTAATATCATGGCCGACCCCGCAGTTTTTCGTTAAATTTGTTGGTTTTTCTGCTTGATGTGAAGTTGCTCTGCCTTTTTTTTGGCATTGAATTTGTTGCGCTATACATTGGTGCCGTAAATAAACCCCGGAAATTGACTGCGCCGGTAATGCGCGTGAGATGTAGTCGTTTTTGATGGCTGAAAATTCTTGAGCAACAGGTGGGCGTTAATCTAAAGTAGAAATTAAAAAAGGCGGAAAGTGAAAACCTCCGCCTTTTTTAATTTTAATGTTCAAGCCTGTATTTAAACAGCTCGAAAAATTCTCGCTGTAAATTTATTCAAAAACCTCTTCCAAAAAATTTACCAAACTCGCCCACGAGCGGCGTTCCGCTGTGGCGCTGTAAGCCATGCCCATTTCCGGGCTTGCTGCTGCGGGGTTGGTAAAGGCGTGCAGAGTGTTGCCGTAAGCGTGAACCTGCCAGTCGGCACCGGCCTCGCTGAGTTCTTTCTCCAGTTCGATAACAGATTCAACCGGCACCATGGGGTCGTCGTGGCCATGCAGACACAGCACTTTAGCGCTGACTTTATTGCCCTCGGTATTACCCGGGGCCAAAAATAAACCGTGGAAACTGACCGCGCCGAGAATATCGTTGTTAGTGCGTGCCAGATCGAGGGAACACAAACCGCCAAAGCAGTAACCCATGCTCGCCATTTTTGCCGTATCGGCTTCGGCTTGCTGACTGGCGGTGGCCAACGCTGCGGCCATGCGCTGTTGCAGGGCGGGGCGGTCTTCCATAAAAGGTGTCATTAATGCGCCGTTTTCATCCGGGCCGCTACCTAAGACGCCTTTGCCGTACATATCGAGGGCGAAACCGACGTAGCCTAACGCAGCGAGTTTGTCGGCCTGCTGGCATTCGAAGTCACTGCGTCCGGCCCAGGTGTGGGCGATGATGACGCAGGGGCGCGGCCCGCTAATGGCGTCGTCATAGGCTAAATAGCCTTCGAGCAAGGTGTCGCCGTCTTTGTATTCTACGAGTCGATGTTGAATGGCCATGTTGTTTTTCCTTAAATGTTAATTGTTTTATTGACTATTTTCTTTGCTGTTTCTATAGCCGGATAACCAGTCTTCCATCAGCCAGCGCAGGCCGTGGTACACCGCGCCGAGGCGGATATGCTCGCGGTCTAAAATAAGATGCAGGCATTTGGTTTGCGTGCCAGCGGCGCTAGATTTTGCCATCCATACCATGCCGACGGGTTTTTCTTCGGTGCCACCACCGGGGCCGGCGACGCCAGTAAAACTGAGGCTGATGTCGGCGTTAAAACGGGCCAGTGCGCCCTCGGCCATTTGTTGGGCGACCACTTCGGATACAGCCCCTTCGTCGTTTAATGTCTGTGCCGCTACGTCGAGAAAGTTTTCTTTCACGGCATTGGCATAGGACACTACGCCACCCAGAAAGTAGTCGGAAGAACCTGCCACATCAGTGACGGTTTTGGCAGCTAGCCCGCCGGTGCAAGATTCGGCAAAGGCGAGCTTGGCACTACCCTGCTGCATAAAGGTGGTGAATAACTCGGCGGTGGATTGGGCGGAGTAGTCGAGCAGGTAGTCGCCCAAATATTCTTCTGCAAATTGACACAGAGCCGCAGCTCGCTCGGGGTCGGGGCGATAGAGCTTGACCTCCATTTCGGGGAAGGCCTGTCTGAAGCTGACTTCGCCCCACTCTTTAGTCCACGGTTCGAGGCGTTCGGCCAGGTCGGATTCACCCAGCCCTAAAAAACGGATAAATAAATCATCCTGTGCGGCGACGGTGCCGCCGGCTCGCTCTGCCAGGTAGGCGTGCACCATGGGCTGCAATTCACGGGGTGGGCCGGGCAGAGCGACGATGGTTTTCGTTGCGCCGTCGAGTTCGAAGGTACAGCTAAAGCCGGGGGCTGTGCCATTGGGGTTGGCGAGTATCGTGGCACCGGCAGGTAGCATTGCCTGCTTGCGGTTGTTTTCGCCGCATTCGAGCTTGTATTTTGCAAACAGGGCGACAATGGCCTGCCAGCTCGCTTCATCAAATACGCGTTCAACACCGGCAAGCTCGGCGGCGACTTCTGCCGTCAAATCATCTTCAGTGGGGCCGAGGCCGCCGCTGATAAACAGGTAGTCGGCGCGCTGTAAGCCGGTGCGCATCACAAACATCAGGTCTTCACGGCGATCGCCTGCCGTCATCATCATTTCAATGCTAAAGCCCTGTTCGCCGAGGGTGGTGGCGAGGAAGCGGTTATTGCCATCGGCAATTTCGCCGCGCAGTACTTCTTCGCCGGTACTTACCAGGCAGGCGCTTAATGTTTGATCGCTTGTCATTATTGAGAATCCAATGTGGGGAAATTGTAAGTCTACTTTAGCGCGTGGGTTGTCAGTTGTGCAGCTAAATATGACTCAGGGGTCAAAATTAGCATAAGCTAATTTAATAAAGTCTATGTAGAGTCGAGCTATCTATTTTGTGAGGGCTGCTAGCGATGGAGTTTGGAACAGTTTTATACGAGACCAAAGGACGGGTGGCCACCATTACATTGAATCGCCCGGAGCGCATGAATGCCATTAGCGAAACCATGCCCGAAGATATCGCGGCGGCATTTAACCACGCTAATAGTGATGATTCTATTCATGTCGTTGTGTTGACCGGAGCCGGGCGCGGCTTTTGCAGTGGCTATGATTTAAAAGCCTTCGCAGAGACGCCGGGGGAGAATCCGGGTGTTCAGGATATGCCCTGGGACCCGATGATCGACTATCGCTTTATGAACCGCTGCACGCAAAACTTCACCGCTATCTGGCGTTGTGAAAAGCCAGTAATTGGTCGCATTCATGGCGACGCCGTGGCTGGGGGCAGCGATATTGCCCTGTGTTGCGACATCATTATTATGAGTGACACGGCGCGCATTGGTTATCCGCCGTCGCGGGTTTGGGGTTGCCCTACTACAGCCATGTGGGTGTATCGCCTCGGTGCTGAAAAAGCGAAAAGAATGCTCTTTACCGGAGATTTAATAACCGGCAAAGAAGCGGAAAAAATAGGGCTTATTAGTCAGTCGGTGCCTTTAGATGAGCTGGATGAAACGGTCGATCAACTGACCGGGCGCATTCAGGGTGTGCCCAAAAACCAGCTTATGATGATGAAGATGATGGTTAATCAAGCCTATGACAATATGGGCCTGGCAAGCACGCAGACCATGGCCACCCTTTTTGATGGTATGACCCGCCACAGCCCCGAGGGTCTCTGGTTTAAGCAGCGTGCCGAAGAGGTCGGCTTTAAGCAGGCTGTTGCTGAGAGAGATTCTGGGGAGCCCATACCGGGTAGTAAAAATTAAAAGTATTTTTTCAAAGCCAGGGAGGCCAATGCTAATTAATAAAAGTAATTAATAGAGGTGTGCATGAGTGTTTCCATTGAGAAAAATGGCCCAGTGACAACGATTATTCTCGACAGGCCCCAGGCACGCAATGCGGTCGACCGACCCACAGCCGAAGCACTGGCCGAGGCTTTTCGCCAATTCGATGCGGATGAAAATGCTCTGGTCGCAGTATTCTATGGGGCCAATGGTACATTCTGCGCCGGTGCCGACCTTAAAGCACTGGCCGACGAGTCGCGGCGCAACCGCATATCAGCAGAAGGGGATGGCCCCATGGGGCCGAGTCGTATGCTGCTCTCCAAGCCCGTTATCGGCGCAATTTCGGGTTACGCCGTGGCCGGTGGTCTGGAACTGGCTCTGTGGTGCGATATACGTATCGTTGAAGAGGACGCTATTTTCGGTGTTTTTTGTCGTCGCTGGGGCGTACCTTTAATTGATGGCGGCACTGTGCGCCTGCCGCGAATTATCGGCCTAGGCCGCGCCATGGATTTAATTCTCAGCGGTCGTGCCGTCGATGCCCAGGAAGCCTATTTGATGGGCCTCGCCAACCGAGTGGTTACTACCGGTACGGCTCGTGAAGAAGCCGAAGCTCTGGCCTATGAAATCGCCCAATTCCCCCAGCACTGCCTCCGGAATGACCGACTCTCTGTTTACGAGCAGCAGGGCTTAACGTTGGAAGATGCTCTGCAAAATGAGTTTGGGCGCAGTGCGGAATCATTACGGGTCGATGGTCTAAAAGGTGCCGCGCAATTTACGGAGGGCAAGGGGCGACATGGTGAGTTTGATAAGCGTTGAAATAGCCAGCGTGGCTTGTTGGGTACAACCCCATTATTAGTTACCAATGGGTGAGGCCTGAGACCATCCGGGCATTGGATGAAACTAACGGTTTTATTTACAACGTCTTTTAAGTTCAGGCATCACCTCTTTAGCAAATAACTCAATACTATTGCGGGTACGCTTTGGATCAGCCCCTGGCATCGACATCATTAACGATAAATGTGTGCCAGGTGATTCCTCATGTGCCGCAACTAATTCTTCCAGCACGCTTTCGGGGTCACCAATGACAGCGGTTCGGCCAAAGCTTTCACAATATTGGCTGGTTTTAAGTTCTTCGGGCGAAGGTATTTTTGCTTCGGCGATACCATCGCCGGTGGTGTCTCCAGACTCTTCTGCCCAGGCCTGATACTGACTCATAATATGGTGCAGGGGCTGAGCGCAATCATCCCAGGCCCGGTCTTTGGTTTCTGCTACATAACACATCAGTAGATGACCAATATTAAAATCTTTTGGGTCACGGCCATGACGTTTCAGAGCTTCGATATATTTTAGTCGGTGTTCAACCGCGCCGATGGCCGCTAAATGACAACCCAGGCGCGCAGCACGGTCCAGCGCTTTATCACCACGGGCACCCACCCAAATGGGCAGAGGGCTTTGAACCGGCGGCGGGACAATTTGTGCATCAGTGTATTGGTTAAACCTGCCATCAAGTGTGACTTTTTCACCGGCAAGCAATGACTGCACCACCGGCAGCCCTTCGGCAAAGCGCGCTGCTCGTTCACTAGATGGAATTCCCATGCCAGTAAATTCACCGGGGCGATAACCCAGGCCCATACCCAGATCAAAACGACCGTTCGATATTACATCCACCGTGGCGACATCTTCAGCCACCCGAATGGGGTTGTGAAGCGGCAACAATAATACATAGCTGCCGATGCGAATGCGTGAAGTGCGGGCAGCAATGGCAGCTGCTATAGGCATTAGTGAGGGCGAATAACCGTCTTCGACAAAATGATGCTCAGTGAGCCATACATGGTCGTAGCCTAATGCCTCTAATGCGACCGCGTGATCGAGTTCCTGCTGATAAATATCGCTCCAACTTGAGCGATTAAAGGGAGGGTTACGAAACATAAAAATAATGCCGACATCAAGCATGGCTTCACTCCTTTCTTATTATAGATACTGAATAAGTTAGACTGAGGTCAATATAATTGCAAGGTAACGGCAGAACACTGCACAAACTAGACGGCGATTAATGGAGTAAGCAGTGAGTGTGAATCTATTGATGTTGGAGCAGAAGACAGCGTATTAAATTCGCTTAATTCAAAGCTCTAAGCTTAATGACTGCTCCCCGGTTTCAAGCTGTAATGCCCGTCCTTTAATTCACCAAATAACTCGGCAAGCTGCGGGTGATCTATAGGCTTGTCGCCATCATCGGCGAGCAAGTTTTGCTCCGAGACATAGGCTTCGTAATAGGACTCAGCATTTTCCGCCAGTAGATAGTAAAAGGGTTGGTCGCGCCTGGGGCGCAAGTTTTCGGGAATTGCCGCTAGCCACTCCTCCGTATTGGCGAAGGTGGGGTCGACATCAAAAATCACCCCTCGAAAGGGGTAAAGTCTGTGTTTCACCACCTGGCCAATTTGGAACTTAGCACTGCGTTCAAGTGTTTCGGTCATAGTTTTTTGGCAGTCTATTAGCGCATGGCGCCGTCGATTTGAATGGTTTCACCGTTGAGCATGCGATTCTGACAAATAAATTTCACCAGTTCGCCGAGTTCCCGTGGGTCGCCCCAGCGCTTGGGGAAGGGCACCATCGAAATCAGTTTGTCGATATGTCTGTCGTCAACGCCCTCGGCCAGAGGTGTTTTAAAGAAACCGGGTGCGATAGTCATTACGCGAATACCGTAGGGTGCGAGGTCGCGAGCCAGTGGCAGAGTGGCACCAGCTACGGCACGCTTTGATGCCGCGTAGACAGACTGCCCAGGTGGGCCATTAAAGGCGGCACCGGAGGCGATGTTGATCAACACGCCGCGCTCGCCATCTTCAAAAGGTTCGAGGTTCATCATCTGTTCAGAGAACAGTGCGCAACCATCGAGGGTGCCAATAACGTTGATGTCGATTTCACGCTGCATTGACTCAATCGGGTGTGGCCCCTTCGAGCGGCTGGCGATTTTTTGGCTGACATCGATACCGGCAAAGTTGACGGCAATGCGTGGCGGGCCAATGGCGGCAGTGGCCTGGTCGACGGCGGCCTTGAGGGATTCGTGGTCGGCCACGTCGCATTGAATGGCCACGCCACCCAGCTCTTTGGCCAGTGGTTCGGCCAGCGCCATATCTCTATCGAGCAGGGCGACAATAGCGCCAGCCTCTGCCAATACCCGTGCACTTGCCGCACCCAGGCCCGATGCTCCGCCGGTTAAAAATGCTGCTACACCTTCTAGTTTCATGCTTGTTCCCCTTTAAATATCAGTCTACGATTCATCGTGTTTTTTACAGATCGATAGCGAATCATCATTAGAAGAACCCCGCATCGAGGCGAATCGTAGAGGCGTTGAGCATTTGGTTTTCACAGATGTGTTGCACCAAAGAGCCTAGCTCTTCGGGTCGGCCCTTGCGCTTGGGAAAGAGGGCGTTGCGCAATACTTTCGCCGTTAAGGCCTCGTCCATAGTGCCAGCCAGCGGGGTGTCGAACAGCCCTGGGGCAATGGTCATCACGCGAATACCGTAGCGGCACAAATCTCTCGCTAAAGGTACGGCGGCACCAACTACACCCGCTTTGGAGGCACCGTAAACAGCCTGGCCATTGGGCGCATTAAACGCAGCAATAGAAGCAATGTTGATGAGTACGCCGCGCTCGCCGTCTTCGTCGAGGGGCTCAAGGTCGAGCATGGCGTGGGAGGCGTGGGCACAGCAAATTAAGGTGCCGGTTAAATTCACATCGACCACCCGCTTCATGGGGCCGATGGCGTGAGCGCCGGTTTTGCGGCTGGTGATTTTGCGCGCGGTATCAATACCGGCACAGTTGACCAAAATGCGTGCTGCACCGAGAGCTTCGCGGGCCTGGGCGAGGGCGGCTTGCACAGACTCGTCATTGGCAACATCGCAAACAAACGCGGCACCGCCGACTTCTTCTGCCATGGCTTGGCCAAGCGCTTCGTTTCTGTCGAGTATCGCCACCTTGGCACCCGCTTTAGCCAGCACACGGGTAACACCGGCACCAATGCCAGAGGCACCGCCGGTCACCACTGCTGTTAGACCTTGTATGTCCATAGTAAATCCTATTTTTAAAATGTGAATAAATGAAAAATGAATAATTTGAGGCTGGAGTTTAGCACAGCCGGCTTGTGATTCAGCGGTGCTCAGTTGTCGTGGTTACTAGCGATAAGCGAGGCCAATAGCACGAGTATTACAGGCTTATTTCGACGCCTGGGTTTTATTCGTGCTGCGGTGTGCGAATCATAATGACCAGCGCTGTGCCGATTAAAAGAACCGCTGAATAAAAATAAAATGCCTGGCTGTAGCCACCAAAAATATCGGCGGCATAGCCACACACAACAACCCCCGCGCCACCGAGTAAGGTGCCTAGCAAGATGCGATAGGACAGCAGCGTTGCCATATTTTGAGCGCCGTAATAATTGGCAAACATGGTGGTGGCAGACACTAGCCCGAGCCCAAAGCCGAGGCCAAAAAAGACCACGCCGGTATACAGTAGGACGCTGTGGCTAGCACCGGTAATTAGCAGCATGCCGAGCAATTCACTGCCAATACCGAAGATAAAAATAGTGCGGGGTTCGAGGGTGTTGTCGCCCAGTAAGCCAGCGAGCAGACGACCGCCGGTAGTGGCCAGACCTTGAACACCCAGCGCCGATGCGGCGACAACAGCACCGATGCCGAGGTCGCGGGCATGCAGCACTAGCTGACTGCTGATAATCATATGGCCGGTAACGGCGATGGCCCCTGCAATAATAACGAACCAGCAGTTTCTATCGCGTAGTGCTTCGGCAACGCTCCAGTCGATAGTGGTTTTGTAAACGCGGGCAGCTTTGTTTTTTTGCGTTGAGTTTTGTTCAGCGTCGTTGTCCAGCCCGTCAATTTGCAGGCCTATCTCTTCGGGCTTATTGCGAATAAAAATGGCGCTCAGGGCAGAGGCACTAAGGGTGACCGCACCCACCGCCAGCCACACGGGTCGCCAGTCGTCGAAGATAGCAATTAACCAGGTAAAAGCCGGTGCGCCAATTACCCCGCCGAGGCCGCCGCAGGCCATAAATATGCCCAGGGCCATAGCACGGCGCTGTTGAAACCACTGGGTGATCAACTGTGTGCCGGGCAGCACCACCTGCATGGTGAGGCCGAGGCCGAGCAGGCCGGTGGCAAAATAATAGGTTGTCAGGGAGTGGTAGCGATAGAGAATGCCAGCGCTAATGGCGCAGATAACACCGCCAATAATGATGGTCAGGCGTGGCCCGATTTTTTTCATCATAGTTGTGATGAGTGGGCCGGATAAACCGAGCACCATGGCCATCAACGAAAACCCGGCGGAGGCCTCGGCCCGGGTCCAGTCCAGGTCGTCGATCATCGCGGGCATCATCACGCTCAAGCCGTAAAAGCCTGCGCCAACGCAAATCATATAAATAAGGCCAATAATGGCGAGCAGGATCCAGCCGTAATACATAGGGGTCTCGACTAAGTGTGAGGCGTAAAACTATTGGTAGGGGCCTGCTGCGAAAGTGGCCGGCGGCATTTAACGAGCAGACAAGCCGACCACTATGACAAGCCTAAGGGCAATCGGTCAATGCTATTAATACGCGACATGACTTGGGCTTAGCTCATTTATGAATAATAAGTGCTACTCTTTGCGGCAATAATTTTCCAACAATTAATAGTTAAAATCGCCAGCTTTGGCTGGCATCAATAAAAAGGAGGTAGGTTGTGGGTGTGAATAATGATGCGATGGGCCTGGATCAACGAGCAGGTGTTGACGATGAATTGCGGGCCAATTTGGCCACGTTTGTCGCGCGCAATTTTGGTGGCGAGGCAAAGATGGAAAATGTCGAGCCTATGCTCGGCGGTCACGCGGGTTTAACGTTCGGCTTTGACGTGCTCGGCGGGCAAACGGCGGCGGGGCCGAATGACAGTACGGGTTACATTATTAAGCTGGCCCCCAAGGGCGTGCGCCGTGAGGGCAATACCGATGTTTACCGCACCGCGCCCCTGCTTAATGTGCTCTACGAGGAGGGCCTGCCGGTACCGAATGTACCCTTCGCCTCGCCCGATGAGGACGAGTTTGAAGTGCCCTATGTGGTGATGGAAAAACTCAAGGGTAGGGAGTTCTTTATCTGGGAGCCCCACGATTCATTTGATTTGGCCGACGATAAAGTTGCCCCCCTGTGGCGTCAGGTGGCCGAAGTGCTGCCGCGCATTCATCAGGTTGACTGGCAGCAGAAACTACCCAATTGGGAAAAGCCCCGCGAGCTGGTTGAGGAAATATCTCGCTGGGAGCCGATTTATAACAAGGCGCTTGAACCGGCCTGGGCTGAGGCGGCCGATAAACTGCGACTCAAGTTGCTTGCCACCATGCCCAGCGCTACCCCGCGCGGTATCGTCCACGGCGACTACCAGCCCGGTAATGCACTGTTTCACGAAGGCAAGCTAACCGGCATTATCGATTGGGAGCTGGTGCGCATTGGCTCTGTATTACTCGACATTGGCTGGGTAATGTTTTGCGCCGACAAGAACTTCTGGACCGACAACATTAAACCCTGTGTGCCGATTTTACCCGCCGAGCTAGCGGATATTTACCAGCAGGGTATGGGGCAATCACTGCCCGACCTACCCTGGTTTCAGGCACTGGCCGCTTATCAATTGGGTGCCATTGCCTGCTTGAACGTGCGCTTACACCGTAAAAAACAGCGTATTGACCCCATGTGGGAAGAGTTTGCCCAGACGGTGCCGCGCTTTTATGCTGAGGCTCTGAAGCTGCTTTAATTAGTTTCAAGGGAGGAAAGAAGCCCATTACAAATGACACGCTGTAAATACATCCTTGTAAGCTCGGCTTTGGCATCCTGCGTCGCTCTACCTTCTGCATCCATGCAGTCGTCGGTGTCGGCATCCTTGCCTCCTACGGTCATGTGCAAAGGACTCCTTTCCTTTGCACATGACCGTAGTGGCTAGTGCTTGGCACTAAAAACAAATAATAAATTAGAGGTAATTAGTAATGATTGATTTTCAACTGCCGCTAGAGCTAGTGGACTTAAAAGAACGCACCGACGAATTTATTCGCAACGTGGTGATGCCCTACGAAAAAGATGCGCGGCAGGAATACCACGGCCCCACCGACGAGCTGCGGATCGAGTTAGTCGCTAAGGCCCGAGAGGCCGGTTTACTCTCGCCCCATGCACCCAAGCAGTATGGCGGCCTCGGTCTCGACCATCGCTCCATGGCAGTGGTATTTGAATCTGCCGGTTATTCCACCCTCGGCCCCCTGGCGCTAAATATTCAGGCCCCCGACGAGGGCAATACCAACTTATTGCATCAAGTAGCCACGCTCGAGCAAAAAGAACGCTGGCTTGCCCCCATGGTGCGCGGTGAAATGCGCTCGGTGTTTTCCATGACCGAGCCCGACAACGGTGCCGGTTCCGATCCTTCATTAATGAAGACCACAGCGACCCCCGATGGCGACGACTACATTATTCACGGTCGCAAGTGGTTTATTACCGGCATGCCCGGCGCGGGTTACCACATTATTATGGCCAAGACCCTCGACCACGAGGGCCGTGATATCGGCGCCACCATGTTTATGTGCGATGCCGATACCCCCGGTATTGAACAAGTGCGCATGCTCGACACCCTCGACAGCAACTCACCGGGTGGGCACTGCGAGGTTGACTACAACCAGGTGCGTATTCCCGCCAGCCAAATTCTCGGCGAGTTGGGCAAGGGCTTCCGCTACGCGCAAGTGCGACTCGGCCCGGCGCGTTTAACCCACTGTATGCGTTGGTTGGGTGCAGCACAGCGCTGTCACGATATTGCCACCGACTACGCTCGCACCCGCACCGCCTTTGGCAAAGCCATTATCGAACACGAGGGCATCGGGTTTCAGTTGGCCGACAATAAGATTGACCTGCACACCAGCCGCCTCGTCACCTGGCACGGCTGCTGGATGCTCGACCAGGGTGAAAAGGCCCAACCCGAAACCAGCCTCGCCAAGGTGCACTGTTCCGAAGCACTGGGTCGGGTGGTGGATAGATCAATGCAAGTGCTTGGTGCCAAGGGTATCTGCACCGATACAGTGATTGAGCGCATTTACCGGGATATCCGAGCCTTCCGCATTTACGACGGCCCTTCAGAAGTTCATCGCTGGGTGCTGTCTAAGTCGTAAATAAAAAGGCTTAGACTAAATGGATATTGATGCACAGGCCTTCGCTGAGGAGTGGGTGGCGGCCTGGAATGCCCACGATCTCGAACGCATTCTCGACCACTACCTCGATGACTTTGAAATAATCACCCCGATGATCAAAATGTCACTGGGCATTGATGCTGGTTCGTTAGTGGGCAAGGCCGCGATTGCCGATTACTGGCGGGCGGCGCTGGAAAAAATGCCAGATCTACACTTTGAATTGCTCGATGTTTGTACGGGTGTGAATTCAATCGCCGTCTATTACAAGTCGGTAATGGATAAGTTGGCGATAGAGGTTATGGAGTTTGATAGTGAGGGTAAAGTTAAGCGGGTTGTTGTGCATTATTGTTAAGGTTGACTGAACTGAAGGGTAGCGTCCTCATTATTTTCAAAATACAACATGGAACCACATGAAAGACGAAATAGAAGCATTGTATCATTATACTAGTATTGGTGGCTTTAAGGGGATAATTGATAGTTCTTGTCTTCATGCTACTAACATTAAGTACTTGAATGATTCAAAAGAATATATTTTTGGATTAGATTACTTTTCAAATTTATTTCTTGACGCGGAATTATATCGCCAATATACAGTGCTAAATAAAAATTCACTTTATGATCATCTGGTCGATCTCTTGTTTAGTGAAGTGTTATCGGTTTTTAAATATCTAAGAGAAGCTTCAAATTACTTTGTAATATCATTTTCAAGAGAACCAGATGTTTTGAGTCAGTGGCGTGCATATGGGGAAGGAAATGTTGGATATTGTATAAAATTTAATTATCACGATCTTTTTTATCCGTCCGATTTAGGGCTTGGTTTGGTTGTTAAGGTTGATTATGTTGACCCAGGTGACCTTGGTTTTGCCAGGAAAAAGCTTGAGGATATCAAGGCTGAATGGAAGTCCGAGTTTTTTAAAAAGATGCCGTGGCTTAGGGAGGGAAATGTTAAAGAATACAATAAAATGTTAAGGAGGTATTTTGAGCTTGAAGACCTTGCTGGCAATACGCGGAGCTGTTCAATTGGTGACAAAGAAATAGTTTATCCTGATAAGGTTGATGAAGTTGATGGGAATCCCCAGTGGTATCAGGAAATTAATAAGTTCGTTTTCTTTGTTGTCGAGCCAGCTCTATCTGAGATAGCTTATTCTTGGAAGCATTATTCATTTTCAGAGGAATCCGAATACCGTTATGTTTTTTACAGAGATTTAAAATCACAGGTAGCTCTTTGTAGAAAAGATAATACATTTCAGGAAATACCTGGGAAGATGGATATGAAAAGTTTTCCAGCACTTGCTTTGAGGGATCTGAAGTTCAAAGAAGGTAAAACATTTTTAGTTCCCTATGTCGAGATTCCATATGACTTTAAAAATAAAAATATTATCGATGAAGTTATTGTTGGTCCATGTCCACATCCGATTGAAGCCGCAAGCTCTGTTCAGCAGTTTTTAGATATGAAGCTAGATAATGTGGTTAAAGTCGTTGACTCAAAAGTACCATATCGATACTGGTAATTAAACAAAATCAAATAGGTCTTTGCGAGAGGGTGTTCATAATCCCGTTTCATATCGATTGGCCATAAGCTCGAGACTGGAAATAACGAATCTTATCCACTACTATTACTGTTCAAAAAAACAGTAGTGGTGCTGCGTGAAGCTTTATATCGCTGAGAAACCCAGCCTTGGTCGGGCGATTGCGGATGTGCTGCCCAAGCCGCATCGCCGCGATGAGGGCTGTATTTGGGTCGGTGATGGTGATTGTGTCAGTTGGTGCATTGGCCATTTACTTGAGCAGGTCGAGCCCGATGTTTATAACCCGCAATATAAAAAATGGGCGGCGCAGGATTTGCCAATAGTGCCCGAGCAATGGCAGTTGGCACCGAAGGCTTCCACCCGTAAGCAGTTGGCTGTATTGCGCAAGTTGCTGAAGCAGGCGCAGTCTATCGTTCATGCGGGTGACCCGGATCGTGAGGGGCAGTTGTTGGTTGATGAGGTGATTAATTACCTCAAGGTCAGCAAGACCAAAAAGGCGACTGTAGAGCGTTTGTTAATTAATGATCTCAATCCGGCGGCGGTGCGCAAAGCGTTAGAAAACTTGCGTGATAACCGTGATTTTATTCCCTTGTCGACGTCTGCTTTGGCGCGTTCTCGTGCAGACTGGCTGTACGGCATTAACCTGACTCGCGCCTCCACCTTGCAGGGGCGTAAAGTTGGCTACGATGGAGTGTTGTCTGTCGGACGGGTGCAAACACCGTTGCTGGGGCTGGTGGTGCGGCGTGACGAGGCCATCAAGGATTTCGTCTCAAAACCTTTTTATGAGGTGCTGGCGCATTTACAGGTTCCCTCACATAAAGACCCGCAGCAAGAGCCGCACAAAGAAAGAGAACCGGTTTTCCGCTCAAAATGGCAGCCCAGTGAGGCCTGTCTGTCGCACATGGATGAGGAGGGGCGGGTGCTGTCCCGTGCCCTGGCTGAGAATGTCGTGGGGCGTATTACCGGGCAAAGTGGTGAGGTGACAGCGGTGCAGCACAAGCCGGGGCGTCAGGCGCCGCCGCTGCCCTACAGTTTGTCTGCCTTGCAAATTGACGCTGCTAAGCGTTTTGCCATGAGCGCACAGCAGGTGCTCGATGGCTGCCAGTCCTTGTATGAAAAGCATAAGCTGATTACTTATCCGCGCTCGGACAGTCGCTATTTACCCCGCGAACATCACCGGCAGGCAAAGGACGTTTTATCGGCCATTGGCCGTATGGTGGGCAAGTTGCAGGCGGCCGTGGTTGGCGCCGACGTCACGATTAAAGGTAAGGCCTGGAATGATGCCAAAGTAAAAGCCCACCATGCGATTATTCCGACCCTAAAAACAATGCCACCGGGCCAGTTGAGTCGCCATGAAGCGAAGCTGTATGAGCTGATAGCACGGCAGTACCTATTGCAGTTTTATCCACACCACACGTTTACCAATACCAGCATTGATGTCGCCATTGCCGGCGGGCGTTTTAAGGCCACGGCGAAATGTATCAAAGAGATGGGTTGGAAGGTGTTACTGGCAGGCGAAAGTAAAAACACCGGGGAAGCTGCTGCCAGCTCTGCGCATTCTTCTATAGCCCAGTCAAAAACAGCGCAGTTAAAAAAATCCGAAACGGATGAGAGCAGTAGCCAGTATTTACCACCATTAGCCGTGGGCGATGTTTTGCAGTGCTTGAAGGGCGAGTGCGTTGAAAAAAACACCCAGGCACCCAGTGCCTTTACCGATGCCACGCTGTTGGCCGCAATGACCGGCATCGCACGTTTCGTCACCGACAACGAGGTGCGTAAAGTGCTGAAAGAGAGTGACGGCCTGGGTACGGAGGCAACGCGGGCGGGCATTATTGAACTGCTGTTCAGACGTAACTTTTTAGTGCGCCAGGGTAAGCAAATTCGCGCGACAGAGGCGGGTTGTGGCCTGATTAACAGCTTGCCAGAGCCGACAACCCTGCCGGATATGACGGCTCGGTGGGAGTCGCTGTTAAATGCCATCGTTGACGAGGAGGCTAGCTACGGCGATTTTATGGGCAGTTTAATCCCCCGCTTGCACGGCTTGATTGAAGAGAGTTGTGCAAGTTTACCCATTGCACTTAAAGGGGTGAAGTCTGCCAAACCGGCCTATCGGAAGAGACGTAAAAAAATGGCTTCTGGTAAAGCGCGTCGGAAAAAAATTGCTGCGTAAGTAGTTGTTATGTGTGCTGCTATTATCCAGAAACCCCGCTAGTGAACTGCTGCTTTCACTTGCGAATTCGTTGTTGACTCGGGTTCGTTGGCCTGCCTCGCTGAGCTTTTCTCACGCTCTGAACGCTATTGCTGCGGAACATGAGTTATTGATTCTTCTATTTATTGTTGCTCTGCCGTCTATGTAGCAGCACTATGCAGCGCCATTGAAAGTGAAAGCCTTCGATTGTGGGTTTTTGATATTGGCGTGTAAGGGGTGGGTTGTATGGTGCAAAGAAAACGTATGGGTTTTAGTGGTCTGATGGTGGCGGCTTCGGTTGTGCTGATGTTTGTGGTGACGGATGCTCTGGATATTGGCGGTCATTCGGCAGCGAAGCAGGCCGACAGTCTGGCTGTTGCCTCGGCGGATAGTGACGGGGCTTGTGCCGGTTTGCGTGACGCGGCAACGGGGGTGATGCAGGCACGGCAGGCGGGGGCAGCACGAGAGACTGTTGCCGAAGTATTGGCGCCGCTCGGTGCTGATGGTGAGTTGATGCTGGCACTGGCCTACGGGTACCCGGTGCATGAGGAGGTGGCAAGTAAAGAGCAGGCGGTTGTGGAGTTTGCCGAAGGGGTTTATAGCAAATGTTTGGGTGGGGTGGCGCCGTAGCAGTGGCAGGCTTTGTAGATCAGAATATTGTGCTACTGCCTTGCACTATTCGTTGAACCATCTAGTTGAGCCATCTAGTTGAGCCATCGCCAGCTACAAAGTTGGCTCAACTAAAAGTTGGCTCAATTCAGATTTTCTAGAATGTGGTAATCAAACTCTTCGAGCATTTGTCGCAGGCGAATTAAGGGCAGGCCGATAATTGCGGTGTTGTCGTCACTGCTGATTCTCTCGAAGAGGCTAATGCCCAGGCCTTCAGCTTTAAAGCTACCGGCGCAATCGTAGGGTTGCTCGCATCGCAAATAACTGTCGATGTCGGTATCGCTAAGCTGGCGAAACACCACTTCGGTGGTGACGGTATCGGCGATACTTCGTCCACTAACGCTATCGAGTACGCAAAGACCGGTATAGAAGTCGACGCGCTGGCCGGATAGTGCCTGCAGTTGCTTAAAGGCATTGGCGTAATTGCCGGGCTTATTGATGCTCTGCCCCCGGCAGGAGGCGACCTGGTCGGAGCCAATAATTAAGTGTTCACCCGGCTCATCGGCAAGGGCTTGGGACTTGCTGGTGGATAGGCGCAGGGCGAGTTGTTCGGGTTTTTCTCCGGTGTGAGGCTGTTCGTCCACCTGGGGTGAGCGCCAGGTGAAGGGCTGGTGCAGACGCGAAAGTAATTCGCGTCGATAGGGGGAGGATGAGGCGAGTAGTAGTTTCATTTTGTATCGGCTTTTTGGTTGTCATTTGGGCTGTGTTGCGTGGGCTCACAGCGGGGCGTAAAAATATGCAATTTTCTTTGACAGATCAAGGTCATATCCCTAGAATTGCGCGCCTATGTCGACAGCCCCGAAAACCAGTGTAATACCTCGCAGGATCGATGCCCTGAAAGCGTGCACGCAAAGGGCAAGTTACAAGGGCATTATTATGCCGGAGGAACTGCCCCGCCTGTCGGCTGCTGTAGTGTCAATCCAGCGTGAAGTGACGGCAAAAATAGATTTTTTTCGCGATGAAAGTGGTTATCGCGTAGTGACCGGCGAGTTCGATGCCCTGGTTTCTGTTGAGTGTCAGCGTTGTCTCTCAGCCCTTGATTACGATTTGCACGCCGAAATGGACCTGTCCATTGTGATCAGTGAGGCGCAACTTGAAAACCTGCCAAAGGATTGTGAAGGCTGGTTGTTGGATGAAGATGGTGAGGCAGACCTCTACGAAGCGGTCGAAGAAGATTTGCTACTAGCGCTGCCCATTGTCTCTTATCACGATCAGGAAGACTGTTTGGCACAAGGACAATATTCCACTGGCGACTTTGTGGAGCCGGTGGCAGAGAAGAAAAACCCCTTTGCTGTTTTGGGGAGTTTGAAGCTCGCGGATAAAGCGGATTCAACGGATAAAGAGAACGAGTAGCGTTCTAACAGTGAGTTAAATGGCGGAGTGGGCCGAATGCCGACACTGCTAATTTTGTAAGTTAAGTGTGTAAGAAACAAGTTTGTCATAGGCAAACTTTCAGGAGAAAACAATGGCCGTACAAAAAAGTCGTAAAACTCGTTCACGTCGTGGCATGCGTCGTTCACATGATGCTCTGGGTAATGGCCCAGCCCTTTCAGTTGATTCCGTGACTGGCGAGAAGCATATCCGTCATCACATGACTGCCGATGGTTTTTATCGCGGTCGTAAAGTGATGGACATGGGTAGCGACGACTAAAAAGACTTTGTTCAGGTCAGCTACGCTAGTGGTTGACCGGAATGGTAAAAAACTTCCTTGAACGGGTCTAAGCACCTGCTCGGGAAGTTTTTTTGTGGGCGCTATTTACAGCTAGCCCGTCAATGCGCGCCCGGACAATCGTCTTAACAGATTGGCTAGCGAATAGATCAACCATCTAAGAGGTCAGTTTTATGCAAAATCCAAAGCTCGCGTTTGTTTTCCCTGGTCAGGGTTCACAGAAAATTGGCATGTTGGCAGAGCTAGCCGAGGCTTACCCTCTGGTTGAACAGACTTTTACCGAGGCTTCTGCCGTACTCGATTACGATCTCTGGAAGCTGGTACAGCAAGGTAGTCAGGAAGAAATCAACCTGACCGAGACCACTCAGCCGTTACTGCTGACCTCAAGTGTGGCGATATGGCGAATCTGGCAACAATTGCAGGGCGCTACGCCTGTCGCGGTGGCGGGCCACAGTTTGGGTGAGTGGTCGGCGTTGGTGTGTGCGGGTGTGGTCGACTTTAGCGCGGCGGTGAATTTGGTGCGTCTACGCGGTGCCTATATGCAAACAGCGGTGCCCGCAGGGCAGGGTGCGATGGCCGCTATATTGGGTCTGGACGACGCACAGCTCGCCGCTTGCTGTGAGCAGGCAAGTCAGGGCGAAGAAGTTACCGCAGTAAATTTTAATGCCCCCGGTCAGGTGGTTATTGCCGGTGTCAGTGCAGCGGTAGATAGAGCGATAGCCCTGTGTAAAGAAGCGGGTGCGAAGCGGGCTTTACCACTGCCTGTGAGCGCGCCCTTTCACACGGCCTTGATGAAGCCGGCAGCTGACAAGTTGGCGAGTGATATTGGCGCAGTGACGTTTAGCGCGCCGCAAATCCCGTTGGTACACAATGTTCACGCCCAGACAGAGAGTGACCCCGAGGCGATCAAGGCCTTGATGATCGAGCAAATTTACAGCCCAGTGCGCTGGGTTGACTGTGTCGGTGCGCTGCAGGCAAAAGGTGTTGAATTGGCGGTTGAGTGTGGCCCAGGTAAGGTTTTGTGTGGTTTGAGTAAGCGTATTGATAAGACACTACAGATGCGTGCCACCGATAACGTGGCCGACTTGCAGAGCGCAGTTGCGGATGCACAGCCACAAAGTTAAGCTGCGCGAGTTGCAGTTCGAGTCGATTTTAGAGGAGAGAAAGTAGATGAGCCTTGAAGGAAAAGTAGCCCTGGTGACCGGCGCGAGCCGTGGTATTGGTGTCGCGATTGCCGATATGCTGGGTAAGGCCGGCGCCACTGTTATTGGCACCTCAACATCGCAAGGCGGTGCCGAGCAGATCAGCGCCCGTTTTGCCGAGCAGCAAATTCAGGGCAAAGGGGTTGTGCTCAATGTCACTGATGGCGAAGAAGTGATTGCTGTTGTTAAGGCTATTACAGCGGACTTTGGTGCACCGACCATTCTGGTTAACAATGCCGGTATTACCAAAGACAATTTGCTGATGCGCATGAAAGAGGATGAGTGGTCGGATGTGATCGACACCAACCTCAATGCTATTTATCGAATCACCAAGGCCTGTGCCAAGGGTATGACCAAGGCACGCTGGGGTCGCATTATTAATATTAGCTCCGTGGTGGGTTCCATGGGTAACGCGGGCCAGTCTAACTACGCCGCGACGAAAGCGGGTGTTGCGGGCTTCGGTCGAGCACTGGCTAAAGAGCTGGGTTCGCGCAATATTACCGTCAATACCGTCGCCCCGGGCTTCATTGATACCGATATGACCAAAGAACTGCCGGAGGCCAATCGTGACGCTATGCTGTCGGGCATCCCCCTGGCACGCCTCGGTCAGCCGGAGGAAATTGCCTCTGTGGTTGAGTTTTTGGCCGGTGATGGCGGGGCTTATATCAGTGGTGAAACCATCCATGTAAACGGTGGCATGTATATGGGCTAATAGCCCTGCTGCCCTGCATGAATTGCAATTGATATAAAGCGGTTACGCCGGGCAATTTTTCAGGTAAAATGCGCCGCCTTAAGGGATGTTCCCTTGTGAAGACAGGTTTCATTAACAGTAGTTTAAGAAAGTATCGCTATTAAATAGGAGTAACAATCGTCATGAGCAGCACTCAAGAACGTGTGATAAAAATGGTTGCCGAGCAGCTGGGCGTTAAAGAAGAAGACGTTAAGCCCGATTCTTCCTTTGTTGAAGATCTGGGTGCAGATTCTCTCGATACCGTTGAACTTATCATGGCGCTCGAAGAAGAATTCGACACCGAGATTCCTGATGAAGAAGCCGAAAAACTGGCAAGTGTTCAGGATGCAATCAGCTACATTGAAAAAAATCCTGGCTGATTCTCAACTGCCTGTAGTGTCAACTGCCGCTGGGCCACGCCGGGCGGCAGTTTTAATATCCCCCTCTCTTTTTCGATACCCCCACACTGGCAAGCTTTCGGCTGACAGCCCTTTTGCTATGTGTCGAGTTTCGTATCGAATTCTGACTTAAGCATTTTTCCCTGCATGGTCACTACCTCAAACTTTGTCGACGGTAAGCCCCAGGCTTCCCTATCGCTTAATGACCGTGGTTTGAATTACGGCCATGGGCTATTCGAAACCATGCGCCTATCCGCTGGCCAGCTGCCGCTGTGGCACTACCATCGCCAACGTCTTTGCATTGGTGCCGACAGGCTGGGTATTGCCCTCGATTCGTCACGTCTGGATACTTATCTACAGCAGGCCCTGGACGCCTTTCCTGCTGATGGCATGCTTAAACTGTTACTGACGGCAGGGCTTGGCCCCCGTGGTTATCGCCAGCAGAGTCAGGCATCGAGCTATGTCTTGCAGTATTTCCCTCTGCCTCCGGTGGCTAACCCCGCGGCTCTACGTTTACAGCGTTGCCAATATGCTTTGCCTCACAATGCACAGCTGGCGGGTATCAAGCACCTCAATCGTCTCGACCAGGTGCTGGCCGCCGCCGAGCTGAAGGATGGTTTTGATGGCCTTCTGCTGGACGTTGATGGCAATGTGGTTGAGGCTTTGAGCAGCAATATTTTTCTTTTCGATGGCCAGAACTGGCTAACCCCCGAATTGAATCTGTGTGGGGTGGCTGGAGTTATGCGTCGATTGCTTTGTGAGGAAATCATTCCCAGTCTTGGGCAACAGGTTGTCGTCCAGCCCCTGGCCCTGACGAGCCTGGTTAATGCCTGCGAAGTCTTTGTCTGTAACGCCGTCAGAGGTATTCAGCCCGTGTGCGAACTGGAAGGGCTGGCACGTTGGCCACTTCAATCGAATGGCGCGGAGACAGCAAAAATCATCGCTCAACTCACGCAAACTTACCCCTGCTTTACCGCACAATGCTTCGCCGCTTAGTTCTCGTCGCGCTGCTACTGTCTGCGGCCGCCCTTGGTATCGCCTGGCAATGGCTGGAGCGGGGCATGAATGAAACCTTAAATATTCCAGACGACGGTTACACCCTCACGGTGCCGGCGGGTGGCAACCTCAACCAGTTGGCTGCTCAACTTGACGCCGAGGGTGTACTGCCTGGCGTATGGCCACTGAAGGTTTTTGCCCGGCTCAATAATCGCGGTCGCATTCGTGCCGGTGAATATGAGTTTGCCGCCGGTATGACGGTGCTGGGTTTGCTCGAAAAACTAGAAAGCGGTGACATCAAGTACTACCAGATTACTTTTCCCGAGGGCTTGACCCTCGATGAATGGCTGCTCCTTTTGCAGACTCGGGAAAACATTCGACACACGCCTGAGCTTGATGCAGCCGGGGTCGGGGCAGCGCTGGGCATCGCGTCGAGTAACCCCGAGGGCTGGTTTGCGCCCGATACCTACAGCTTTGCCGCCGGTGATAGCGAGTTGAGCCTGTTGCGGCGAGCCCAGCAAAAAATGCAGGCTCAGTTAGAGGCACTCTGGCAAAGCCGAGCGCCAGGCCTGCCCTATGAATCACCCTACGAGGCGCTGATTATGGCCTCGATTATTGAAAAAGAAACCGGTGCGGTGGGAGAGAGAGCGGCCATTGCTGGGGTGTTTGTACGGCGCCTGCAAAAGGGTATGCGTTTGCAGACCGACCCAACTGTCATTTACGGTCTCGGCGATGACTACACGGGCAATTTGCGCCGCAAGCATTTACGCTCGCCCTCGCCCTACAATACGTATCGCATTAAAGGCTTGCCGCCAACACCGATTGCCAATCCCGGCGCAGCTGCCATTGAGGCTGCTCTGCACCCGGCTGAGGGCAAGGCGCTGTATTTTGTTGCCAGAGGCGATGGCGGGCATTATTTTTCCAACAATCTGGCCGAACATCAACGGGCAGTGAGGCAATATCAAATTAATCGGCGGCGCAAAGACTACCGCTCGGCACCCCAGTAGGGTGAGGTTATCGGCACTATGAACAGTACTGTGAACAGCGCTATGAAAGGCAAATTCATCACCGTTGAAGGCACCGAGGGTGTCGGCAAAACCACCAATATTCAGCGCATTACAGAGTGGCTCGATGAGCGTGGCATCGCCTATATTTCCACCCGCGAACCCGGTGGCACGGCCCTGGGCGAAAAGATTCGTGACCTGTTGCTAGATAAAGACAACGCCGCCATGGCGGCCAGTGCCGAATTGTTATTAATGTTTGCCGCTCGCGCTCAACACCTCGAAGAAAAAATTATCCCCGCACTAGCGGCGGGCACCTGGGTGCTGTGCGACCGTTTCACCGATGCCACCTACGCCTATCAGGGCTTTGGGCGTGGGCTTAATCTTGAGCATATCGAACGCCTCGAAGCTCTGGTGCAGGGCGATTTGCACCCGGACTTTACGCTGATTCTTGATATCGACCCCGAGCTAGGCATGTCGCGGGTACGTGCCCGTGGTGAACTCGACCGTTTTGAAAGCGAGGCGCTGGAATTTTTTGACCGGGTGCGTGCGGGTTACCGCGAGCGGGCCAATGCTAACCCTTCACGCTACTGTCTGGTCGATGCTTCGGCACCGTTGACGGTAGTGCAGGAACATATTGTCGAAGCCTTAAATGCCTTTGTCGGAGAGGCTTAATGGCGGCAGCGGATACAGCTTTATTACCCTTGAATCAAAGTCTGCCCTGGCAGGACGAACAGTGGCAGCAGCTCTGCCGTCTGCTGAACAGCAATCGCCTGCCCCACGCCATTATGCTCAGCGGTGGCGAAGATACCGGCAAGCGCCACTTTGCCGAACGCTTTATACAACGCCTGTTTTGCATTAGCCCGATCGACGATGTGGCCTGCGGTGAGTGTAAACAGTGCCGTTTGTATCTCAGTGGCGGCCACCCCGATTTTAAGCGTGTAGTCCCCGAGGCTGCAGGCAAAGCCATTTCCATTAATGCCATTAGAGAACTCTCAGAATTTGCCGTGATCACCGCCCACCAGCAGAGCTGGAAGGTGGCGCTGGTGGCACCGGTTGAGGCAATGACCCTGAATGCGGCCAATGCCTTTCTTAAAACGCTGGAAGAACCCCGCGAAAAAACGCTGTTGCTATTAGTCCACGATCAGTTGGCCCCGGTGTTGCCCACCATTCGTAGTCGTTGCCGCGTGCTTAGCCAGGGACTACCGCCACCGGCTCTGGTGCGAGACTGGTTGGCCGAACAATTAGGCGATGCCAGTGGCACTGTCGACGAACTGCTGGCGCGAGCCGGGGGGCGTCCCCTGCGCGCACTGGCTTTTGCCGAGTCGAATACCCTCGATACTATTGCCCGTTTCGAGCAGGTGCTAAAACAGGTGCAGGCAGGTGAGGCCGCCCCGGTATCATCGGCGGCGGCTTTTGAGGGTCAGCCTTTGGCTCAGCTGCTGGAATGGTTGTTGGCTTATTATTCCCGTCAGCTGATTAATGCTGCGCAGGCTGGCAGCACAGCGCAGCCTCGCCAGTTTGCCTTTTATGATTTGCTCTTAGCCACACGTAAAAAGCTGGAAAGTAAGACCAATTTAAACCCTCAGCTGATTCTGGAAGAACTCTTTCTCAGTTTAAGCCAGTCTACTTAGCGGGCAATGGATAAGCGCTTAACGGCCCTTGTCAGCCTGTGTTACTCTTCGGCCTTCAACCATACAGTGTCACTATTAGCCTATGAGAGGGATCCGCAGCGGTATTCTTAATCTTTCCCTGAAAGATGTTGATGAGCTATATGCCTGCTATATGCCCTTTGTCGAAAATGGTGGGCTTTTTATCCCTTCGCGAAAACAGTTTGCCATTGGCGATGAAGTCTTCGTTCTGCTTGAGTTAATGGAAGAGGCCGATAAGTTACCGCTCACCGGCAAGGTTATTTGGGTAACGCCCAAGGGCACTTCGGGTAATCGCAAGCAGGGGGTGGGTATTCAGTTTCCCCCCGAGAGTACTCAAGTGGTGCAGCGTATCGAAACCTATCTGGCGGGCCTGTTATCTTCAGGTCGCCCCACGAATACACTATAGGGCGGCACTACTTTTTTTACAGGCGCCTCTTTTTTTACAACGCCACCCTTTTTACAAAATTACCCCTTATGTTTAATAAACGCCGCACGAGTATGCCTGCATGGTAAAGCCTTCCTTACTGGTGGATTCCCACTGTCATCTCGACCACCTCGATCTTGACCCCTACGATGGCTGTCTCGAAAAATTGCTCGCCGATACCGCTGCCCGTGGTGTTAGTCGGGTATTAACGGTGGGCATCGATCTCGAATCCTCGCGTCAGCAGTTGGCAATGAGTGCCGCGCTGCCCGGTGTCTATGCATCCGTTGGTGTTCACCCGATGAATGCCGAGAGCCATGCACTGCCCGAGATCGATGAGTTGAGTGAACTGGCTCAGTCTGATCGGGTTATTGCCATCGGTGAAACGGGTCTCGATCGCCACTACGGGGCCGAGACGATGGACTGGCAGCGCGAAAGTTTTATTCGCCATGCGCAAGTCGCCCGCGCCTGCGCCAAACCGTTGATCATTCACACCCGCGATGCCCAGCAGGAAACCCTGGCGATGATCGAGCAGCATGTAGACCCCGCTGTTGCCGGTGTTTTACATTGTTTTACCGAGAGTTGGGAGATGGCAGAAGCGGCGCTGGCAATGAATTTTTATTTGTCATTTTCCGGCATCGTCACCTTTAAAAATGCTGCGGCTCTGCGAGAGGTGGTGGCAAAAGTCCCTCTCGATAGACTATTGGTGGAGACGGATTCACCCTGGCTGGCGCCGGTGCCCTACCGGGGTAAAAAGAATGAGCCGCGCTTTGTGGTTGAAGTGGCTCAATGTGTGGCTGAAATAAAAGGTATTTCCTTTGAGGCTTTAGCGCAGGTGAGCAGCGATAATTTTGATCGTTTATTTCAACTCTAGTCGCTTTTTATTTTAATTTATCCAGACCAAAAAATGTCTCAATGGCCTCTTTTTGTGCCATTGCATCGGCGTAACCCAGTTTAATCAATTGGCGACAAAACCCCGGTTCGAATAACAGATAGCTGGTCGCACTACTGCCCCCGCCTTTTTTTGTCGCGCCGATTGCCCGCAAAAACAACTTCACGCTTTGGGGTAATTCGTGGAAGTATTCCTGGGCAATTTCATCGATGGGTGTCGAGGGTGAAATACACAGGTGGTCAATATATCTTAAGGGGCTGCCTTCGGTTTGCTCGCCTGTTTCCAGGGCGGCATCAGGATCATTAACAGGCCGCGTTTTAACCAGCTTATTAATGGCCTTCAGTGTTTCAAGGTCACTTTCGACCGAATCAATAAAGGCGCTGTTGAGTAAATGGCCAATCATTTGTGCCACGGAGGGTGAGTGGCGAGGGGCTGCGACCGTTTGATCGTGAGAGGGATTGTCGCTAACGCCAATGACAAAAATACGGTCGGCACCCAGGTGCAATGCTGGGCTGAGGGGTTTGAGCTGGCGCATGGCACCATCACCGTAATAGCGGGTGTCGATGGCGCGGGCCGGGAAAATAAGCGGGATGGCAGAGGACGCCATCAGGTGATCAATATTGAGTCCGGTGCGAATACCGTGGCGGCGACTGCGCGTCCAGCATTCGTGATTGCCCTGAAAAAAAGCCACCGATTTACCACTGACATAATCCATCGCCGTCGTGCTAACGGCCATTAACTCACCACTCAATATGGCTTCGTCAATATGGCGAAAGCGTATGTAATTGTCGAGTAAGTGTTGCAGTGGTGAATTGTCTAGCAGCGCCACGGAACGGCCAATGCCGTAGCCACTGTGCATTAGCGACAGGCTCAGGCGCAGGGTGTTTTTCAATACGCCCCAGACATCGGTGCGGTAGATATCTTCGGCGTGCATATTGCGCCAGATAGCTTCTAGCTTGCGGGCACGTAAACGAAAGGGCCCGGGTCGGCCGGCGATGGCCAGGGCGTTAATGGCGCCCGCCGAGGTGCCGCAAATAATCGGAAAGGGATTATGACTGGTGCGCGGCAGTAGTTGCCCCAGTGCCTTAAGTACGCCCACCTGATAAGCGGCGCGGGCACCACCGCCTGATAAAACCAAAGCTGTTGTCATCTTTTGTTGTCTAGCCCTCGCTTAAAAAAAGCCGCGTTTAAAGTTAAAAAATACCCATTACCAGGCCTGCGGCCATCGACAGACCCAGCTCTCTGCATTGTTGCAGGTGTTGCTGGCTGACCTCGCCTTTAGCAATCAGCGGTTCGGCGACACGGCGCAGGGGGTAACCTTTGGCGATGCGTTCAATTTCACGCACCGCACCACTGCCATCATTGCCCGCACTGATAAAAACGCCGTAGGGCAGATTGATTTGATGGGGCTCGGCTGGGTAATAGGTACGGTCAAAAAAGTCTTTTAGTGCGCCACTCATATAGCCAAAGTTTTCGGGTGTGCCGAAGAGTAAACCATCGGCGCTGAGCAAATCTTCAAGCCCCGCATTAAAGGCTGTTTTAATACTGACGGTGAGAAGTTGTTCACCCCCGGCTCCGGCGGCCTCCTCTCGGGCGCCTGCAGCAACGGCCTCGGCGAGCTGCTGGGTGTTGCCGCTTTGGCTGTGGTAAATGATGGTTAAGTGCTTCATTGCGCAAGGCTAAGCAATCTTGGCCGGGGATGCAAAGCTGGTTACACTATTTATCTCTTACTACATGGATGTGGTATGCGTCGTTATCTACTGGCGTTTTCTGTTGCCGTTCTCTCTTCGGCCTATTGGCCCTGTCTTTCTTTGGCTGGATTTTCGTGGTCTTGTGCACCATTTTTCCCTCAGTTGGCGGTGGCTTTTCTCTCGCTGGGTGCCTGGTGTATTTATTGTCGACGCTGCCCATTATTTGTACGTGTCAGTTTGGTGTTTGCCCTGGGCTTGATGTGGGCCGCGCTGTGGGGCGAGGGCACGAAAGGGCAGCAATTGCCTTTGTCGAAGGATAAAACCGACTTCGTACTGGTTGGTGTGGTGAGCGGCGTGCCGCAGACAGATGTTTTGCGCACACGCTTTGTGCTGGAAATAGAGAGTCTAGAAGCCCTTGGGTCTGCGCTGATCAGCCGTGAACAACTCCCTCGTTTACAGAGAGTCATGCTCAGTTGGTACGGTGGTAGACCGGTGCGGCCGGGTGAGCGCTGGCAGTTGACGGTCAGGCTGCGCACCCCCCGAGGCTTCGCCAACCCCGGTGGTTTCGATTACGCGGGCTGGCTGTTTCAGCGGCAGATCTCTGCGACGGGGTATATTCGAGCGCAGGGTGTGAATAAAAATCTGGGGCAAAGCGGGCAATATGCCATTGATCAATTTCGTTGGGCCGTGCTCGAAAAAATTGAGAGGCTGGATTTCAGTGCTGCCAGTAAAGGTTTATTGGCAGCACTGACCATCGGCGATAAGCAGGGCCTCGACAGCGAAACCTGGATGCACATGCGCCTCACCGGCACGGTGCATTTGGCCGTTGTCTCCGGCTTACATATCGGCATGGTTGCCGGTCTGGGCATGTTGCTGGGGAATTTACTGGGCCGTTGCCTGGTGGCATTGGGTGCACCCGTGAGTCGCCAGCAAGTTGCGGTCGTACTCAGTGGTGGTCTGGCACTGACTTATGCTTTGTTGGCTGGGTTTTCACTGTCCACCCAGCGGGCTTTAATGATGTTGTGCGTTTTCCTGCTGGCGACCTTACTTAAGCGTAAGCCAGGGCCAGAATTGGCCCTGCTGTGGGCACTGGCCCTTATCGCGGCGAGCGATCCTTTGGCGGCGTTGTCGTCGGGCTTCTGGTTATCTTTTATTGCCGTAGCAACTTTCCTGTTGTGGTTTATACCCCGTCCGCGAGGAGGTTATTTGCGGGATTTATTCAGCGCCCAGTTAATTATTTTTTTACCGTTGGCAGGTTTGTTGTCATTTTTTCAGGGCGAAATTTCACTCCTTAGCCCGCTGGTTAATTTACTGGCCATCCCCTGGCTGGGCATAGCGGTGGTGCCCCTCGCTTTACTCGGCATGCTGCTTTTACCACTGACGCCAGATATTGCGGATGAAATTTGGACAGTGGCGGCATGGCAGCTAGACGCCTTTGATCGTGTTGCGACCTGGCTGTCGAATTATGCGGAGTACTTTGTCTGGACCCTGCCCGCAGGACAAAGTGCATTGCTCAGTGTGGCCCTATTATTTGCCGGTGTCTTAATGTTGATGCCAAAAGGTTTGGGCCTGCGTTCAATGGCGATGGTATTACTGCTGGCAGTCGCGCTGTCTGGGCAGTCCTTTTTAAATAGGCAGGATAACAATGAGCAGGGTGCATCATCTGATGACGCTAGTTTGACGCTTACAGTACTCGATGTCGGGCAGGGCCTAAGTGTGGTGGCCATTAATAATGGCAGGGCCGTGGTTTACGATACGGGGCCGAAATATAGCGACAGTTTCAATGCAGGGAGTGGCGTTATTGCGCCCTACCTGCGCAGTCAGGGCGTATCGACTATTGATGGCTTAATGCTCAGCCACGGAGATGCCGACCATGCCGGTGGCACGCAGGGTCTGCTCGAGCACTTTCGGCCGGCACACATATTGGCAGGCCAGCCCCTGGAGCTGCCAATGCCCGGTATTGATTATTGTTTAAGCGGGCAAAGTTTTTTGAGCAGTGAAGTGGCCGAACAAAGTTGGAAACGTGCGGGGGTGGAGTTTGAAATCCTCTATCCCTGGCCAAGAGAGGCACCCGCAGGTTTGGTCAACCCTTTGGATCAGCGCTTAAAAAAAGGCTTAGATAAGGGCTTAACTAAACGCTCCGATAACGATAGTTCCTGTGTGCTGTTGATACGCTATCGCGGCAAAACCATCCTCCTGCCCGGTGATATTAGTGCCGAGGTCGAAGCGCAGTTGTTAGCGCGTGGTGTGCTACCAAAGCCTGTCGATGTACTGATAGCGCCCCACCACGGCAGCCGTACCTCGTCGAGCCAGGCTTTTGTCGACCATCTATCCCCGACTCATGTGGTGTATGCGGCAGGTTTTAATCATCATTTTGGTCACCCCGCAAAGACGGTGTTTGAGCGTTATCAGCGTGCCGGTGCCCGCGCCTGGGTAACGGGAGAGTCGGGTGCAATAATTTTTAAGTGGGATAACGAGGGGCATTTTGAGGCCTACCCCTGGCGGTATAAGAGCCGGCGTTATTGGCACTAAATGGATACCAGACCCATGTCGCGCCACTTTTATTTTCGTTTAACAATGGCTCAATACGAGTACTACTCGGCCATTTTGAAATAAGCTGCTGTGATAGAGTAGCGCGAGTTTTTAAGGGAGGAATCTCAGTGTACGACTTGGTTGTTGCCGGTGGCTGGTTGATGCTGCCATTGATTTTATGCTCTATGGCCGTGGTGGTTATTTCTGTCGAACGCTTTATTGCCCTGCGTGAGAATAAAGTCACGCCCGATAATTTATTGGCTCAGGTGTGGAGCTGGCTGAAGAACGAGGAAGTGACCGCAGAGAAGCTGCTGGAGCTGCGTAACTCATCGCCTCTGGGACGTATTCTTGCTGCGGGCCTGAGCAATTCCAGCCACGGACGAGAAGTGATGCGCGACAGCATTGAAGAGGCCGCAGCTCAGGTGATCCATAAACTGGAGCGCTATTTATCCCCCCTCGGCACCATCGCTGCCATCACGCCATTAATCGGCCTGCTTGGCACGGTAGTGGGTATGATCAAAGTGTTTACCGCCATTATGTTGCAGGGTACGGGTAACGCCAGTATTTTGGCCGGCGGTATTTCAGAGGCATTAATTACCACTGCAGCGGGCTTGTCTGTGGCGATTCCCGCTGTGATTTTCCACCGCTATTTTGAACGCCGCATCGATTCGCTGGTGATAACCATGGAAGACCAGGCCATTAAGCTGATTGATGCCTTGCACGGCGATCGGCCGGCGAGTGACGTTCAAGGTTCTGATCAAAGCTCAGCTCACAGTTCAAGTAAGCGTTCTGCGAAGGGCCGGGGCTAGTGAAGTTTCGCCGCCAAAAAACAGCGGATAATACGGTTAATGTAACGCCGCTGATCGACGTGGTGTTTTTATTGCTGATCTTTTTTATGGTCTCCACCACTTTCACCAAGGAAACACAGCTCTCCATTGATTTACCTGAAGCCGACGGTGAGATCGCCGAGTCGGTGCCCGATACCATTGAAATCGGCATTGATGCCGAGGGGCATTACTCGCTAAATAATAAGGCACTGGTGAATCAAAAAATCCTTACCTTAATGAAAGGCCTCGATAAACTGGCCGAGGGCGATACCGGTAGCCCTGTCATTATTCGCGCCGATGCCAAAGCCAGCCACCAGGCAGTAGTGACGGCGATGGATGCGGCGGGCCGCAGTGGTTTTGTGCACTTAAGTATTACTACCCAGCGCCCTGAAAAGTAATCGTTGCCGCGATAAGTTTCTCGACTAATTCTCCCAACAGTACGCACCTCGTAGTAAAATAGTTTCCATGAAAACTGAAAAAGCCGCAGCCGGGCAATCGGGCTTGCAGGTCTACCTGCGCATACTCGCCTATTTGAAAAAATACTGGCGAGTTTTTATTGTCAGCATCCTTGGTCTGTGGCTCTTTAGTTCGGTGCAAATTGCCTTTATTGATCTGCTCGGTTACATGATTAATGTGCTAACAGTAGTCACCGGTGATGGCGATATTCCCGCCGACATCAACATGATGCAGGTGGACGCTGGGTTGACCTCGAAAGTCGCCGAGTGGCTAATGGCCGATGGCCCTGTGCTCGAGCAAAGCCGTCTGGTTTTGCCGACCATGATGATGGGGCTTGCCGTGGTTAGAGGGCTGGCTTTTTTGGTGGGCAATTACGGCATGGCCTACGTGTCCCAGTCGGTGGTGCACGACATACGCACCGAGGTCTTCGAGAAATACACTCGCATGCCCAGCGCCTATTTTGACGGCCAGATGGCGGGGCACATGGTGGCGCAGCTGACCTTCCATGTGAATCAGGTCATGGCGGCCAGTACCAAGGCCATCAAAGTCGTGGTGCGCGAAGGCTTTTTAGTCATTGGTTTGTTGGTCTATCTGATCTATTTAAACTGGCGTTTAGCCCTGGTGTTTTTGATAGTGATGCCGATCATTGCCACTATCGTCGGCATTGTTAGCAAACGTTTTCGGGTGATTAGCAAGCGTATTCAAACGGCGGTCGGCGATGTTACTCATGTCGCCCAGGAAGCTGTGAGCGGTTATCGTGAGATGCATCTCTACGGGGGTGAAGTCTACGAAAACCAGCGCATGAATAAAGCCAGTCAGCGCAATCGGCGGCAAAATCTCAAGCTGGCGATTGCCGAGGGCTTAAGTACACCCGTGGTGCAAATCCTGTTGTCGGCTGCCTTGAGTTTATTGATCTGGACGGCGCTGACACCGGATATTCTTAGCTCCATGTCGACAGGGGGCTTTATTAAATTCTTATTTACCGCCTCACTGCTGGCCAAGCCCGTGCGTCAGTTGACGCAGATAAATAGCTTGATACAACAGGGTATTACTGCAGCGACCACTTTGTTTGAAACCATTGATGGTGATGAAGAAATTGACAAGGGTCAGTTTGAAAAAGACCGGGTCGATGGCAAATTCAGTTTTGAAAATGTCTGCTTTCGCTATAATGAGAATGACGACGAGGTACTGCGTCAAATTAATTTTGCCGTTAGCCCAGGGGAAACCATTGCTTTGGTGGGCTCGTCGGGCAGTGGTAAAACCTCACTGGTTAGCCTTATTCCACGTTTTTATAATTTTCAGAGTGGTCAAATTAAGCTCGATGAAAAAGATATTAACGATTACACATTAAGCAACCTACGCAAACACATTGCCCTGGTCAGTCAACAGGTTACCTTGTTCAACGACACTATCTATAACAATATTGCCTACGGTGAACTGGCCAATTGTGGTCCTGAGGCGGTGCGAGAAGCGGCCCGCCTGGCCTATGCACTCGACTTTATTGAAGCCTTGCCAGAAGGTTTTGAAACCATGATTGGCGATGACGGGGTGATGTTATCGGGTGGTCAACGCCAGCGTTTGGCCATTGCCCGTGCCCTGCTAAAAGATGCGCCGATCTTAATTCTCGATGAGGCCACCTCTGCTCTCGATACCGAATCGGAGCGTGCGATACAGGCGGCGCTTGAAGTGGCGATGGAAGGGCGCACGACTTTTGTGATCGCTCATCGCTTAAGTACCGTAGAAAATGCCGACCGTATTTTGGTGCTCGAAAAAGGACAAATTATCGAAGAGGGCTCGCACTCTGTCCTGTTAGCGGCGCAGGGTCGCTATGCCTCGTTGTACCATCAGCAATTTAGCGAGGACGCGACTTAGCCGCTATGAGCGCCCTCGAACGCGCCTGGTATAAACCACGTAGCTGGGCACTGGCTTTGCTGCCACTGTCCTATTTATTCAGGGGCGTGGCGAGGGGCCGTAGGGCTTATCTGCAAAGCCGTTATCAGGCCAGGCCCTTTGCGGTGCCGGTGGTGGTTGTCGGCAATATCGCCGTCGGTGGCACCGGCAAAACCCCCTTGATTATTCGTTTGGTGCACAGTCTGCAGGCGGAGGGTATTCGCCCTGGCATCGTCAGTCGTGGCTACGGTGGGCAGCCATCGAAACTACCTCGCAAGGTCAGTGCCGATAGCTCTGCGCAAGAATTCGGCGACGAACCCGTGTTGATCGCTCGCGAGGCCAATTGCCCGGTTGTTGTCGATAGCGATAGGGTTGCCGCCGTACAGTATTTAATCGAAGAGTTTGATGTCGACGTGGTGCTCAGTGATGATGGCCTGCAGCATTACCGCATGCACCGCGACCTGGAAATAGCCGTGCTCGATGCGCGCCGTGGGCTAGGCAATGGCCAGTGTTTGCCGGCTGGGCCACTGCGTGAACCGCCCGAGCGTTTGCAAGATGTCGACTTTATCGTACTCAATGGTGGGGTCGAATCCGGCAGCCCTTTTTTGCCAGAGTCCACCTCGACAAGCCTAATCAGCATGACATTACAGCCCACTTTCTTTCGTCATTTACGCAGTGGTCAGCGGGTGGCTGCGAACAGCTGGACGGGTTCGCGCAGCGTTCATGCGGTGGCCGGCATTGGCAACCCCGAGCGGTTTAGCGCAACACTGTCAGTGCTTGGGCTGGAGCCTCAATTACATCGCTTTCCCGACCATCACCCCTTTGCGCAAGCTGATCTCGAATTTGATGATGACCTGCCGGTCGTGATGACCTCGAAAGATGCGGTGAAATGCGAAGCCTTCGCCCCGGACAATGTCTGGGTGCTAGAGGTTGCCGCCGAGGTTGATCCGTCGTTGTCACAGTCCATCAAAGAGCTGTTGGTTTAAGTTTATTGCTTTAAACTTACCGTTTTACCCATGCTCGAGTTGGTGCAAAAAACATGAAGTACACAGTCGTCATCCCCGCCCGCTACGCCTCAACACGCCTACCCGGTAAGCCGTTGCGCGATATCGCCGGTAGCAGCATGATCCAGCGGGTTTACCAGCAAGCTCAGTTAAGTACGGCAAGTCGTGTCATCGTTGCCACCGACGACCAGCGCATCGCCGATGCTGTTGAGGGCTTTGGCGGCGAAGTGGCGATGACCTCGCCCGACCACGTCTCCGGCACCGACCGTCTGGAAGAGGTAGCCCGCCAATGCGGTCTGGCTGAAGATGAAATTGTTGTCAACGTGCAGGGTGACGAGCCGCTGATCCCGCCCCGGGTTATCGACCAGGTGGCCGCTAATTTGGCCGCTAATCCCGCTGCTGGCGTGGCAACCCTGAGCGAGCCGATTACCGATGCCGAGGTTTTTGCTAACCCCAATGCCGTAAAAGTAGTGAGCGGGGCCGATGGCACGGCTCTGTATTTTAGCCGGGCGCCCATCCCCTGGCCCCGCGATCATTTTGCCACTTTGCAAGCGTCGCTACCCAACGAAACCAGTTCTGTCGGTGCAAGTAGCTTTCAGCGCCATATCGGCATTTATGCCTACCGGGTCGCCCTGTTGCATCGTTTTGTCTCTTGGCCGGTCGCGCCCCTCGAAGCGCTGGAGTGCCTCGAACAACTGCGCTTTATGTACCAGGGCATCAAGATTCATGTTGCGCCAGCGCTCGTCGATGTACCCGGCGGCGTGGATACCGAAGAAGATTTACAGGCGGTAATTCGGCACATCGAAAAGGCGAATGGCTGAAATGGCGAGCGCTGAAATAGCAGTTCTTTTTGTTTGCCTAGGTAATATTTGCCGCTCGCCAACCGCTCATGGCGTGTTTGAAAAGTTAGTGGCTGAGCAGGGTTTGGCTAGCAAAATTCACATTGACTCCGCAGGTACCGGCGACTGGCATCTTGGCAAGCAGCCCGACCCGCGCACGCTTTTAGCGGGGCGCCAGCGCGGTTATGACTTGAGTCATTTGCGGGCACGGCAGGTAAAAGCGGCTGACTTTGATCAGTTTGATTATATTCTGGCAATGGATGGCAAAAACCTGGTGAATTTACAGCAGCTACAGCCGGGTCATTTCACTGGCCGTTTAAGCTTGTTTTTACCCTTTGGGCAGGGCTCGATCGATGAAATGCCCGACCCCTACGCCGGGGGTTCGGAAGGTTTTGAAGAGGTACTGGATATGGTGGAACAAGCGGCAGAAGGGCTATTGGCACACTTGTGTGAAGGCCCCTTAAACGATTCCCCATTGAGTCAGTGACTTGAATATAAAGGCCAATGTCAGTCTTCAATCGTTAAATACTCTAGCTCTTCCGGGGCAGGCAGAGTTTTTAAGCAGGGTGAGCAGCAATGACGAGTTAGCTGAAGCGCTAGCCTACGCTCGAGCCAATAAACTAAGGGTCACGGTGCTAGGTGGTGGTAGCAATGTGGTGCTTGCCAGCGATATACCTGGGCTGGTTATTCAGATGGCGACCCTTGGTATTGAGCGTTGTGAACAAGGCCGCAATAGCAAAACAGTTCACTGGACGGCAGCAGCCGGTGAGAACTGGCATCAGTTTGTGCAGCACACCCTGGCTGAAAAAAGTTACGGCCTTGAGAACCTCTCACTAATTCCAGGGCTCGTTGGTGCTGCGCCGATACAAAATATCGGTGCTTATGGGCTGGAAATCAGCGATCGCTTTGTCAGCCTGCAGGCACTTGAAATCAGCACCGGTAAGACAGTGCACTTCAGTAAAAGTGATTGCCAGTTCGGCTATCGTGAGAGTGTCTTTAAACAAAGTGCGGCGGGGCAATTTGTCGTCACTTCTGTAACGCTAGCTTTAAGCGAGCAGCCCAATGTCGACATCTCTTACCCGGCACTGGCGGCGGCACTGTCTGCAGCATCGCAAACCCGTCAGTCACAGGCCTTTGATGTGGAGCTAAAGTCTAGCTCTCCTCAAATTAGTCCCCTGCAAGTTAGCGAGGCAGTGTGCCGTATCCGCCAGCAAAAATTGCCCGACCCCGCCGTGCAACCCAATGCTGGCAGCTTCTTTAAAAACCCGGTAATCAGCAAAGATCGTTGGCAGCAGTTGCGGGAAAAACACCCCCAGTTGCCCGGCTATCCTCAGCCCGATGGCTCGGTCAAATTGCCCGCTGCCTGGTTAATTGACCAGGCGGGCTGGAAGGGTGCGGCGGGGCAGGGTTGCGGTGTTCATCGCGAACATGCACTGGTGCTAGTCAACAGCGGTGCTTGCAGTGGGCGGCAACTGCTGCAGTTGGCGGGGGATATTATTGTGGATATTGAACGGCGCTTTGGTATTCTTCTGGTTATTGAGCCGCAGGTTCTGGGCTCGTCTACGTCGTTATAAAGTCTGTAAAAAAGGATTTAAATCAGTGAGTGAAACATTGCATAAAGTGGTTGTGGTTGATGACCACGACCTCGTACGCATGGGCATCTGCGGTTTAATTGATGATATTGACGGTGTTGTCGTTGTTGGCGAGTGTGCCAGTGGCGAAGAGGCGCTGGGCATGGTGCGTGAGTTACGGCCCGACATTGTATTTATGGATATTCGCATGCCCGGTATGGGTGGGCTTGAGGCGACGGATCGTCTGTTGGCCTCTCACCCCGACCTTAAAGTGATTGTTATTAGCGCCTTTAATGATGAAATTTACCCCACCCAGCTATTAAAGGCCGGTGCTGTGGGTTATATCACCAAGAATGCCGAGCACGACGAAATACGTCAGGCGGTACACAAGGTGCTCGTTGGTGAGGTTTATGTGAGTTCTGCCATCGCCCAGCAACTGGTTATCAATGGCCTGGCCTCCGGGCAGGAGGCATCGCCCTTCGCACGTTTGTCAAAGCGGGAGCTACAGATTACACAAATGATTTGTAGCGGCCATCGGCCCAATAAAATAGCCGCCGTGCTCAACGTTAGCCCCAAGACGATTAACACCCATAAATACCGGGTGTTCGAAAAACTCAACGTGCATAACGATGTTGAGCTAACACTGACGGCTGTAAAATACGGTCTGGTCGACCCTGATGAAATTATTTAAACGCACCGGTTTTATTTTTTAGTTCTATGTCTTTTGATGCCGTCACGTTTCTTAAAAGCTTGACCTCCCGCCCGGGTGTTTATCAAATGCTGGGCGAAGAGGGCGCTGTCTTATACGTTGGTAAAGCCAAGAACCTGCGCAAGCGTGTAGGCAGCTATTTTCGTCAAAGTGGTTTGGCGCCTAAAACCCACGCTTTGGTTAAGCGCATCGTCAATGTTGAGGTAACGGTTACCGAGACCGAGCTTGAGGCTTTATTGCTCGAGCAAAACCTGATTAAAGAATACAAGCCGCCCTACAACATACTGCTGCGCGACGATAAGTCTTACCCCTATATTTTTCTCTCGAGTAATGACGAGTTCCCCAGGCTTTCATTTCACCGGGGCGCCAAGCGGCGTAAGGGCGAATATTTCGGCCCCTTTCCCGGTGTACAGGCGGTGCGCGAGAGCATGAGCTTTTTGCAGAAGACCTTTCGTGTGCGCCAGTGTCAGGACAGCTTTTTCAAAAATCGCTCCCGGCCCTGCCTGCAATATCAAATCAAACGCTGCAATGCGCCCTGTGTCGGGCTGATTGAAAAGGACGAATACCAGCGCGACGTGCGCCATACGCAGATGTTCCTCACCGGTGAGAATCCCTCGCTAATGAAAGAGCTGGAGCAGGCCATGGACAAGGCCAGTAGCGAATTGGCTTTTGAAGACGCCGCCAACTATCGCGACCAGATTGCCGCCATGCGCCAGGTGCAGGCCCAGCAGGTGATTGAATCGGGCAATGGCAATATCGACGTGCTCGGTTTTGCCATGGAGGGCAGCGATGCCTGCATTCACGTACTCTATATTCGTCATGGCCGCATACTGGGTAGCCGCAGTTTTTACCCGCGCAGTCCACTGGCTTTAACAGGCAACGAGTTACTCAGTGAATTTATTCCCCAGCACTACCTAAAGGCTAATCTGGCCTCCGAGATTCCCAAAGAAATTGCCATTGGCGCCAGCCTTGAAGAACAAGCCGTACTTGAGCAAGCGCTGCAAACCGCAGCCGGGCGCAAGGTCGCCATTAATGCTGTCAGCCGGGGTACGCGGCGCAAGTGGATAGAACTGGCGACGCGCACCGCCGAACAAAATCTCACCAGTAAGCAGGCGGCGGCCTCAAACATCTACCAGCGCTATGTGAAACTGCAAAGTACCCTGGGGCTGGATGAGCTACCCGAGCGGCTCGAATGCTTCGATATTAGCCACAGCAGTGGTGAGGCCACGGTTGCCTCGTGCGTGGTGTTTAATCAGGAAGGGCCGCTAAAGTCAGATTACCGACGTTTTAATATCGAAAATATTACCCCCGGCGATGACTATGCCGCCATGGAGCAAGCCCTTCGGCGGCGCTATAAACGCCTGCAGGACGGGGAGGGCAGTCTGCCCGATATTCTTTTTATTGACGGCGGCAAAGGTCAACTGCGTATTGCCGAAGATGTGCTCGGCGAACTCGGCGTAGTGGGTGTTACTCTGGTTGGTATCGCTAAGGGCTCGAGCCGTAAGCCCGGCCTCGAAACCCTGCTGCTGACCACCGATAACGGCGAGCGGGAAATACTGCCCGAGCCCAGTGGCTTGCTGCTAATCCAGCAAATACGCGACGAAGCTCACCGCTTTGCCATCACCGGGCACCGCCAGCGGCGCGATAAAAAGCGCCATACCTCGCGTCTTGAAGGCATTGCCGGCGTTGGCCCTAAACGGCGGCGCGAGTTGCTGCGTTTCTTTGGTGGTGTCGCGGCGGTAGAGAAGGCCAGCGTCGCCGATTTGATGCGTGTGCCCTCAATCAACCGAAAAGTGGCCGAAACCATTTACAGCACCCTCCACAACGGGTAACTTGCTAGCGACTTTTTAAACACGGATTTTCATGCTCAATTTACCCAATATGCTCACCCTCCTGCGGGTCGCACTCATCCCCCTGCTGGTCGTGGTTTTTTACCTGCCCTGGCAATGGAGCTATCTCGCCAGCGGCGCTATTTTTGGTATCGCCGCCCTAACGGATCTGCTCGATGGCTATCTGGCCCGAAAGCTCAATCAGGAAACCCCCTTCGGTGCCTTTCTCGACCCTGTGGCCGACAAACTCATCGTAGCCGTTGCGCTGATTATTCTGCTTGAACGCAATCCTTCACTGGTCTTTGCCATTCCCGTTATCGTCATTATCAGTCGCGAGATAGTTATCTCCGCCCTGCGTGAGTGGATGGCTGAAATTGGCGACCGCACCAGCGTTGCCGTGTCGAATATCGGCAAGATCAAAACCACCCTGCAAATGATCGCCATTATCGTCTTGCTGGCCTTTAATCCCGAGCAGTTTGCCCTGCTAGGTGGGCTAGGTTATGTACTCTTATATGCCGCTGCACTGCTGACTTTGTGGTCGATGCTGCTCTATCTGAAAATTGCCGCGCCGCAATTACTGCAGGGTTCCAAGGCCAAACCTGAAAAACCGGATTAAGCCGCTATCAACCCTGTTCATTGGCGGAATGCTCGGGTACAATTCCGCCTCTTTTGAGGCTGGATGGCAGAGTGGTCATGCAGCGGACTGCAACTCCGTTCACGCCGGTTCGATTCCGACTCCAGCCTCCATTATTTTGTACAGCACATCTGCCAGTGCTGTCGCCTAAAGCAATAAAAATCAGTGCGCGATGCGTGAATTGTTTAGAACACTCCGCAGTACTGCCCGGATGGTGAAATTGGTAGACACACAAGACTTAAAATCTTGCGGCTTCACGGCCGTGCCGGTTCGATTCCGGCTCCGGGCACCAATAAAATCAATGAGTTAAAGTACGAAAAGTAAAACCTTTCAGTTTTCTAATTCTTATAAATTCCAGTGTAGGCGCATAGTAGACAGTTTGAGCTTCGGCCCTTTGGTGTCTGGGATATAAAACCCAATGGCAGGGAGAGGCTTTTGTACTCGTCAATTAAAGTCTATTTCATACTAAGGTTTTGAAGTTTGCCTGAAACCCCGGGTCACGCAGCAGATAAGCGCTTAACCTGTAATTCGCCCCGACGCTGCTCGACTCGCCACAGATCATATTGAGACTGCTGATTTAACCAACTCTCAGATGAAGTATTAAACGCGATTGACAAGCGCACAGCCATTTCAGGACTAATGCCAGACTTGCCATTAATAATGCTGGATAGGGTTTTCCGGCTGACACCGAGTGCTTTAGCGGTGTCAGTCACCGAAAGGCCCAAGGGTTCAATGCAAAGTTCTTTGACGACTTCGCCGGGGTGCGGGGGATTGTGCATTAGCATGACATCACCTCAATGATAATCTTCGTAATCTACTATCTCGGCATGTACATCGTTGAAGCGAAACGTGACACGCCAATTGCCACTCACTCGTACAGACCAAATACCTTTTCGATTGCCCGTTAGTTGATGTAAATGCAAACCAGGGAGATCCATATCGCCCGGCGATGTAGATGCGTTCAATCGACCCAAAATCAATTGCAGACGCTTAACATGATTCCCCTGTATTCCGGACGTCTTCCCTGTCTTAAAGAATCGCTCAAGGCCTTTGTGCTTGAAATTCTGGATCATGTCGCAAATTGTAACCTGTTACGTTACGCTTTGCGATCTTGCCGCGCATAACGTACCAAATAGCCGCTTTCCAGTCAGTACTGTTTACTGAAACTCAAAAGGTATTCATCATCTTTAGCGCGCAGACCCTAAGGATCACGCAGCCAGGCGTAAAACCCACTGTGATGAACCCCCCGGACTGAGTGCGTCAGAAAGGTGGGATATGTACCAACTCGGGATTTTATGAGCGTGTATTTTTCTATGATTCGGTGGCACCAAAAGTAGGTGCTTCTAGGCGAAGAACACGGCGGCTTTATTAAACGTGTTGAGCTGTTTTAACTCGTACTCTTTTACTTTGCCAGCTTGATACTCGCCAGCTGTCTCAGCGTATTTAGCCTTCTAGTTATATAAGCTCTTTGTGGTGATCTCGAGCCGATTTGTAATATCGAGATTTTGTGGCCTTCTTTGGTATACCGTTTGCCAGCCATGATAGAGCCCCTCGTCACTGCACTGTACATCGTTAGAGTATCTAGAAGAGTAGGTGCGATTAAAGTGCCTCTTGATTGTGGGCTGTAGTGGCTGTTGTGTGCAAATAAGTTGGGTATAATAAAATCTATATATCTTCGTATATATTGTAAATGTACGCAAATTTAGTTGACATGATTTTATTAAATGGTACGATTTATATTATTAGTATTTGTTGAGGTTTCTATGTCAAGGAAGTTGGATAGAGAAAAGTTCGTTGATTTGGCTCAAAAGCGCGTCACCAAGACGTTAAAAGATATCAAGCTAATAGGAAATCTTTCAAATAAGAGTAACTACTCATATACGAATGCTGATGCAGAGAAGATATATAAAGCTTTAAGAAAAGCGACTGATGAAATGAAGGCGCGTTTTGATAGCAATGGCGCTAGTGAAGATGAGTCTTTTAAGTTGTAGTTACAGCTGTGTTTAAGTGGGAGAGAAGAATGGCTGAGTGGAAATTTGAATTAAAACGTCGTAGTCAAAAAGCACGCGAACCGATGCAAGCCAGTTTTTTTAGCAATGCCAGCATCGATGACGATACTCATGCCTTGGTTCGCGAGGCAATACAGAATGCGTTGGATGCTAAAGTTGATGCTGATTCGGCCGATGCAGTCAAGGTTCGTTTTGTATTGGGCAATCACTTAGGTGATTCCGGAGTGATGGATCGCTATATATCTGATGATGCATGGAAACACTTTGGTGCTGGTGATTATGAGTCGGCTCGTCGGCCTGTTAAAGAGGATAACTGCCGCTACTTGGTTTTTGAAGATTTCATGACAACGGGCCTGTTAGGTGATGAGCAGGCTTCGGAGGCTGAGCCTAAAAACCATTTCTACTCTTTTATGCGAGCAGAAGGACTGTCAGGGAAGGAAGAAGGTGACCGTGGGCGTCATGGGATTGGTAAGTATGTATTTCCTTACATTAGTGGTATTCGTATGTTTATTGCGGCAACAGTTCGATCTGATGATGGACGTTGTTTGATCGCAGGTCAGTCTATCCTCAAGTCACACGTTGTAGATGATAAGCAATATACACCGGATGCTTGGTGGGGAAGGTTTGAAGATGAGGAGGAAGACGATTATTTTCAGCTTCCGGTCGAGGATACAGGTTTGCTGAGTCAACTAGCTCAGGATTTCAGGTTAAAACGAACTGAATCTGCTTCAGGGCTTTCTATTGTCATGCCATATGTTGATGGTGGAGTAACTCCTGAAAAAATATCCGAACATGTTATTGCAGAGTACTTCCTGCCAATTTTAAAAGGGCAGCTTGTTGCAGAAGTTGTGGAGGATGATGTGAGCCGTGTTATTGACGCGGAAGCCCTTTGTAATGGCCTTGGTAATATTTTACCAGCTGATAAAGCGGCAAAACTTGCGCCATTTGTTGATGTTGCTATTCGCACTTTGGATCCAGCTTTATTTAAATTAATTGAACTAGATTTGTCTGGCGATCCTGGACTGCCGAGGTGGGGGAAAGATTACCTCAACAAGGAGTTAGCTGAAATAATCAACAAAGAGCTGCTAATTTCTGGTGGGTTAGTATGCATAAGATCCCCTTTGTTTGTACAGCTCAATAGTACGGAAGAAGCAATACGATCATATATGGACTTGTATATTCAAAAAGATCCTAAAGAAGGGGTTCGCAAACCATTATTTGTAAGGGAGGGGATAACCATTCCTGAAGATCGTGTGCCTACATTACGCGGTTACACCTGTATCGCAGTTATTGAGAAAGGGGCGCTGGCTACGTTATTAGGGGATTCAGAAAATCCTGCCCACACTGAATGGGAAAAAAACTCACACAAATTCAAGGGCAAGTATCGGTGGGGGCCAACAACTATCGATTTTGTTCGGTTGTCTTTCAATAAATTAATCAAGTTGTTAAGCCAGGCTGACGATGAAGAAGATCGCAATGTTTTAGCAGATATTTTTTATATTGATCTGCCAGATAATGAGGAAGGCGTACCTGAAGCACGCTGGAAAAGAAGAAAAACAAAACAAGATGAAACAGGTGATCCAGCACCAATTATAGATATACCCGTGACAAAGCCTCGTTACTACCGACTTTCAAAATTAACTGGCGGTTTCAGGCTGAAGGGGCCGAAAATTGCACTTGAAAAAAGGCGTAAGTATACCGTTACAGTTGCCTACGATTTCGTAGGTGCATCGAAGGCAATAGCACTAAAGAAATACGACAAGCATGATTTTGATTTAGGTAAAGAAGAAGGAGTTAATCCTTTGGAGTTTAAAAATATACTTAAACATATAGCTCAGGGTCAGAAAATACAGTTTATCGCCGACAATAATGAATTTGATATGGAAGTTACCGGGTTTGATCAAAGGCGTGACATTCTTGTCGATGTGGCGTCGGAGGAATTAACAGATGAAGCGATTTAACTATACGGGTAGGAAAAAAATTCTGCGTGAAGATATTTCTATTCGACTACATGGTGGTTTTGATGCCAAGCCGGTTGTGGATGTGGTTGTAGATCTTAAGGATTATGACTTTCCTGATGATGCCAAAATATACCTAGAAACCCAATGTCAGACACGCTTTATGCGATTGCTTCTTGGAGAAACGGAAGCTTCGTCAGTACAGGCACACTCTCTGGAGCTACATGAATTTGATGATGCAGATGGGCTTAATTTTCGTATTAAGGTTGTAGCGCCAGACCAAGGACGATTATTGGGTATAGCGGAAAAAATTAAACCCTATAACAAGGATGAAAAATTAGACGATAATCAGCAGAGCATACTGCCTGTTCGTAGTGCCGACCTGTCACAGGCCGGTGTGCTTTGGAGGGTCTATTTTGGTGATCAGGAGGCTGTACTTGAAATCGAAAAAGAGTTGGGAGGAAAGGATCAAGTGGTACGATCCCTGCTATTTAAAGGCTTTATTTTACCTGCGGCTATGCGCCAGATATTGGCGAAAATAGTGTCTGATGACTGGGATGAAAAATTGAAAGACCCGCAAGAGCTATCTACTAGATGGCTGCTATTTACTAAACAGGTTGGTGCGGGGTTACCTGTCAAGCATTCTCCGGATCAAGAAGATTGGCTGGATGATGCCGTCAGGGTATTGGCTCGACGAATTGGTGTTCGCCATCAGATCATAACGGACTACGAATCTGGGGTGTGGAAATGACTATTATGCGAATGACAGACATGGGTATTGAGCGCTTTTCGGCTTTTATAGATAGCCTAAGGACTGATGATCCACAAGATTTCCCGAAAGATATTTTACAGGTAGGTGATTATGCTCAAAAATTGGGCGGTGATATTCTCTGGCTAGATAATCTGAATCTGGATGATAGATTGGCAACGGCGAGAGCTCTAAATGAAATTGTCGAAAAAATTGGGCTATCTTCTGCAGAAAGAGATACAGGTTTTTGGGTTTGGTGTTCAGCATATTTATTTGATCGTTTATGTAAGCGTTCTAAAGGTGGGAGGTTTGCTCCCGGTGAAATAGCTATTTGGGTTCCTCAGCCTGATAATTGGCGACGGTATTATCGTCACTACTTGGCATCCATATGGCGAGTGTATTTGGCGCACCGTAATAACGAAAAAGAGTTGATAGGACTCTTGAATGGTCCGGTGAACATACCTGGGGAGTTGTGGGCACAGCTGGCTGCATATCAATTATTGATTACAAACGCTTCAATGATTGATGTTGTTTATTGTTTATACTGGGATAAAGAAAAAAATATTCGTAAGCCTGGCTCTGGTGGTAATAGCCCCCGAAGATTAGTTCAGGTTTTAAAACAATTTGAGAGAACTTGGGATTTTTTTGCAATGTCTGGTGAGCAAATTGTGGCACTACTACCACGAGAATTTGATCGTTTTAAGGAAGTTCAATAAGCAGCCTGCCAATAAGGTGTATTTAATATAAATAGGCTGAATAAATGGGTTTGTTTATTCTAGCTAACTTATTAATTTGCGCACGATATCGGCGATCAGTGTTGCCAAATAAGGCGGTACTGCATTGCCGACCTGCACATACTGCTGAGTGCGGTTCCCCACAAAATAATAGTTATCAGGGAAGGTTTGAATTCTGGCGGCTTCTCTGACGGTCAAACTTCGGCACTGGCTCGGGTCATAGTGTATGAAGTAGTGCCCATCTTTTGATATGTGGCAGGTGACTGTTGTACCTGGGTTGTCGGCAAGCTGTACGCGGAAGCGATCAGCAAATTTGCCAGATCCGAAATTTTTATGCGCGGGCCATAACGCTTTGGGGAGGTTTTTGGAATTTGGTGAAACCTTCATGCTCTGTGCGAAGGTGCTGTAGTAAATGTATCTGAACAAATCACCTGCGATATGACCACGGGCTTCATGGTTTAGTACATATTTACCTAGCCTGTCGTCTTTGTACCAGCTCTGTAAAATCGCGGGTAACTCTGGATCAAAAATTTTTCCTTTCTGCAGGCCTTTGTCTGCTCCGGTAGATGATGGTGAATTTTTGATTGTGTCGAGTTGGTGAATAAGGTCTTTATAAACGTTATCGGGAACTAGGGGGTCCTGATCAAGCTCACTGACAGTGTTGCCACCAGTGTCGGCAATGTTATCGCGCCATGCTTGAGTTGAGTCTGCCCCTTTAGATAAGCGGCTACGTAACCTCGGTAGATCTGATGTTACCTGCCTAACCGTTGGTTTATGGTTCTCTGCCTGTAATCGAGTAAAGAGTCCCGTGCTTGAATCAATGTCTTCTCTTATGCCGAGTAAGATCACCCTGTGGCGAGCTTGTGGTAACCCGTAATCCTCCATACGTATGATGAAGTCATGTGGATCGAGGGGCTTATTATCAATTAAATCTAGTTTCCCTGGCTTTGCTACAAATGAATAGATTCTGTACTTATGCTTTTCTCTGCCCGGTTCAGGTTTCGCGTTGGAATATTTATTAGGTTCTTGCAGGTCGTTACGTATGGATTCGAATATAAATTTTCCATCTACCTTCGCTGAAAGCATGCCTTTTACATTTTCCATGACAAAGACCATAGGCTGGAATTTGGCAATAATCTTGAGATATTCAAGATATAAAAAATTGCGGTGGTCTTCGGTAGCTGAGTATTTTTTATCTTTGGCACCGTAGTTACGTGAGCGACCCACCAGTGAGTAAGCCTGGCAGGGAGGTCCTCCAATCAGAATGCATTCATCGTTTCCAATCGCTTTACGTATTTTTTTATATATTTCTGGATTGTCTTCACCTAGTGTTAGCTGTTGCGCTTCTTTGCGGGCTTCTTCTAATGGTTTTGCCAGTTCAGGGATTTCGTAGAGCTCATCCTCGGGGTGTTTGCCCAGCTCGCCTCTCAAAAAGGCATAATATTCTTCCGGGACGTCTTCGTGTTTGAACTGGCGGAAAAATGCCCTGAGTAGAAGGGTGCGGTGGGCACTTTCTTCTTTCTCGATAGAGATAGCAATCTTAAAGGCCTGTTTCTCATTTGGGCGACAGGCGGAGAATCCTTCGCCCAGCCCCCCAGGGCCAGCAAATAAATCGATTACTTTAACGGGTTGTCTCATGAGTTCTACGCTACTGGATAAGTCCTATAGGATACCAGGAATCATCTCGAAAACCAGGTGCTATTGTGTGAGAGTGAAAAGATGGTAGATGCAGTTAATAAAGAAACCCGTAGCCGGATGATGTCCGGCATACGTTCCAGCAATACCAAACCAGAAATTCTCACTCGCAAGGCTTTGCATCGGCTTGGTTATCGTTTTCGTCTAGATAGCAAGATAGGCAGAATCAAGCCGGATATAGCCCTGCGTCGCCACCGGGTGGCTGTTTTTACACACGGTTGCTACTGGCATCAGCATGATGGCTGCAAGCTCGCTTATTCTGATCGACATTATTCGGATAAGTGGAAAATGAAGTTTGGGGATAATAAGCAACGCGATCAGCGCGTGTTAAGTCAGCTGAGAGAAGAAGGCTGGCGTGTTGCCGTTATCTGGGAGTGTACGACTCGAAGAAATAGCGAATTTGAAGATGCGATAAAGAAATTGGATGAATTTATCCAAAGTAGTGTCGGCTGGTATTTTGAGACCGATTACCGAGAAAACTGAAAGCTCACCTTTTTGAAGTGGTATAAATGAGAGGGTTCGAGCATAGCTCGAACGCCAGCCCATCTTTGTAAAATAAGTGCTGGCCGTGAATAGTCCTCTTGTATAAAAGAACGATTAACGTGGATACGTGGGGATTGTCTTGCGGAGTTGTTTGTAATGGTGCCCAGGAGAGGACTTGAACCTCCACGCCCCGAAGAGCACTAGCACCTGAAGCTAGCGTGTCTACCAATTTCACCACCTGGGCATTACATGGGCTGCGAGGAGCCGATCAGTAATGTACTGCTTTTCTGACTTGCTGGCCAGTGTCTACCCACCGCTCTGAGGCGTCTTGGCTTTCGCGGTAGAGCCTGCCCCGCGAGATAGATCGAGTGCCTTGGGTATCAGTGCTTTCTGCACATCATTTCACCACTTGTCCAACGTACGAGTTAGCACTCGTTCGGGGTTGCGCACTTTACTGATTAGGCCCACTATTGTCAATTCTCAGAGGCGGCTTTTTCGGCCTGCCGATACCCCGGTAATTATTGCGAATTTATGAAGAACAAAAACGTTCAAGCAGACCCCTTTGCCTCCCGCGAAGCGGATAAATATGAAAACCCCATTCCCAGTCGAGAGTTTATTCTCAAACACCTCGAGGCCAGTGTTGGCCCGCTAACCCATGAAGAGCTCTGTGCCATTTTCGAGCTAGATAACGCCGATGCTATAGAGGCTTTACGCCGCCGCCTTGGGGCGATGGAGAGGGATGGGCAGGCGGTGCGCAACCGCCGTGGTGGCTATGGCCCACTCGACAAGATGAATTTGATCAAGGGCCGGGTGTCCGGTCACCCCGAGGGCTTTGGTTTTGTGATCTCGCCCACTAAAGACGGGGATGTCTTTCTGTCCAGTCGACAAATGCGTCGGGTCTTCGATGGTGACGAGGTGGTGGTGCGTATTACCGGCACCGACCGCAAGGGCCGCTCCGAGGGGGCGGTTGTCGAGGTGGTTGAGCGCCGTACCCAGCAATTAGTGGGGCGCTATTTCACCGAGAATGGCATTCACTTTGTGCGCCCCGATAATCCGCGTATCAGTCAGGATGTGCTGCTCGTTGCCGATGGCACAGGCGGTGCCGAGCCGGGGCAAATCGTGGTGGCGACCATTACTCAGCAGCCCGACAGGCGCCATCAGGCGGCGGGGCGGGTGTCGAGTGTACTCGGTGAGCATTTGGCGCCGGGGCTAGAAATTGACATTGCCATTCATAACTTCAGCATACCCAATGCCTGGTCGCCCGCCCTTGAAAAGGAAGTGGAGGGTATCTCCAGCGAGGTGCTGGAAGCCGATAAAGGCCTGCGTGTCGATTTGCGCGATTTGCCGCTGGTGACCATCGATGGCGAAGATGCGCGCGACTTTGACGACGCAGTGTATTGCCAGCCTGCCAGCCGCAATGGTTGGACACTGTACGTTGCCATCGCCGATGTGTCCCACTATGTGAAGCCGGGCAGCGAGCTTGATCTGGAGGCTTATCAGCGCGGCAATTCGGTGTACTTTCCCGGCCAGGTGGTACCCATGCTGCCCGAGAAGCTGTCTAACGGTTTGTGCTCTTTACAGCCCGCCGTTGATCGCCTGTGCATGGTGTGTGAAATGCGCATTGACGCCTCTGGCAAAGTCATGCGCTTTCGCTTTTACGAAGGGATAATGCACTCGCGGGCGCGGCTGACTTATACCCAGGTGGCAAGCATGATCGAGCAGCGCGGCGACGCCGAAAGTGGTGTGCGCAAGCAGTTTGCCCCTATTGTTAAGCATGTCGATCACCTGCACGATTTGTATCAGGCTCTACGTGAGCGCCGTGACGTGCGGGGCGCGATTGATTTTGAAACCACCGAAACGCGCATTTTATTTGACGCCGAGCGCAAGATTGAAAAAATCATCCCCACCGATCGCACCGAGGCTCATAGGCTGATTGAAGAGTGCATGCTCAGTGCCAATGTCTGTGCGGCAACTCTGTTAGAGAAGAGTAAATTACCGGCCCTGTATCGCGTGCACGAAGTGCCAAAAGAAGAAAAGCTGGATAATTTGCGTGAGTTTCTTGGCGAGATTGGCCTCAGCTTGCAGGGTGGTGATTCGCCTTCGCCCCTCGATTATCAGTCGGTGTTGAGCCAGGTTGCCGACCGCCCAGATGCGGCTGTTATTCAGTCTGTTATGTTGCGCTCTATGCGCCAGGCGGTTTATCAGGATGACAACAAAGGCCACTTTGGCCTTAATTACGAGGCCTATTCCCACTTTACCTCACCAATTCGTCGCTATGCCGACTTGTTGGTGCATCGTGCTATTCGCGGTTTACTGCGCAGTAAAAAACGCGTCGCCCACCTTAACCGTGTCGAGGGTGCAGAGCTTTGGCCCTTAACGCAAAGCTACCCTTATAACGCTGAACAAATCAGCGAGGCGGGCAGCCACTGCTCAATGACCGAGCGCCGCGCCGATGACGCAACCCGCAGTGTCGATAGCTGGTTGAAGTGCCAGTATCTGGTCGATCAGGTTGGCAATGAATTCTCCGGGGTGGTGACTTCGGTGACGGGTTTTGGTTTATTCGTGCAACTCGATGAGCTATTTATTGAAGGTCTGGTGCACATTACGGGCCTGCCTCGCGACTATTATAATTTCGAAGCAGCCCACCACCGTTTGGTTGGCGAGCGCACGGGGCGAGTATTCCGTCTCGGTGATCGGCTGAGTGTTATCGTTACTCGCGTTGATGTTGACGAGCGAAAGATTGATTTCGATTTAGTCGATGGCTCCGACAATGGCGGCTCGGTAAAAAAACGGCGCGGTAAGTCTGCTGGCAAACCCTCTACCGGTGCCTCTGATAAAGGTGCGAAACGCGACAGTAAAGCCGATAAAAAACCGGCTGCTAAACGCGCTAAAAAGCCGAGGAAAAGATCCGGCGCATCGGCGTCGAGCGCTGAGCGAAAGCCTGAAACAGGCGGCAAAACAGGGGCGAAACCAAAAAAGAAGTCAAAAAAGACATCAAAAAAAATAACGGCAAAAACCGCTGTAAAAACATCGGACAAAGCCAGGAAAAAACCCCGTCCAAAGTCAAAATCGAATGCCAAGCGTAGAGCGGGTACTAGCGATAATTAAGGTGCTAAATCGCTTTTGTCAGTAATTCGTGATAAAAAACACCGGCATTAATGAGGTAATAGCGAACCAAAAATAATAAATATAAGGAGCAGACTATGTTGGGATTAACGCTGGTTTTTATTTTTTTATCGATCCTGTATATCTTGTTCTGGCCGGTGGCGATAGAACCCATTGGCTGGCATCCCCCCAAGGCACCGCCCTATGAAGGGCGCTTTGCCTTTACCAATTCACTGCGCAAAGCGGACAAGCTTTGGCAGGGTAAGCTGGGAGGGCCGGAGTCAACTGCAATCAGAAATGGTTACCTCTACTCGGGGTTAACCAACGGTGACGTGGTTCGCGTACCCCTTGATGGCTCGGCTGACCCAGAAGTGTTGGCCAATACGGGAGGGCATCCACTGGGTATGAAGTTTGATTCATCAGGCAATTTAATTATTTGTGATACTGAGAAAGGCCTGGTTTGCCTGAGGCCTGATGGGGAAGTGAGTGTGCTTAGCGATGCCGTTGAGGGTCGTGATTATAATGCCGTTGATGACCTCGATATCGCACCAGACGGCAAAATCTATTTCAGCGATTTATCCAGTCAATATAATTTGTCTGACATTGATTATGCCTTTATGGAGGATAATCCGGATGGTGAGTTGATCTGTTACGACCCTGCGACCAAGAGCAGTAGCGTGGTGCTCGATAATATGCACTTGTCTAATGGTGTGGCTGTGGGGCCTGATGGCGATTATGTGTTGGTTAATGAAACTCTCGGTTTTTGCATTACCCGGCTGTGGTTAAAGGGGCCGAAGGCTGGGCAAAGTGAGCCTTTTGTGCCGAACCTGCCCGGTGGGCCGGATAATATAACCTTCAATGGTAAAGATACCTACTGGGTGGCGTTGGCCTATCCGCGTTTTCCCCGACTCGAGGCGCTGGCCTCTAAGCCTTTCAAAAAGAAGTTAATGATGCGTCTGCCGCGTTTTCTGGCTCTGGTACCTGAGTTCTTTAATGGCTTGAATTTACCCACCTTCGGCCTGTTGGTCGGTGTCGATATGGAAGGCAATATCACCCATTTTATGGATGCTAAAGATAGCTCCATCGGCATGGTAACCAGTGTGCTTGAGCACGAGGGCTATTTATATTTGGGCAGTTTTATGTCTGATTATGTGGCCAGGATAGCGGTGCCCGAGCGGGTTTAGCCTGCGCGTACTGGCCGCGCTTAAGCTCTATGGTGGCAGGGGGCTGGGATCATAGTAGAGCGCGTATCCTGAGTATTTCGCTCTCAATGCACATTACCGGGTAAACTAGCCGGCTTGTTCAGCGGCAAGTTGCCGGTGAGTGCCACGAGGGGTAAGTCCTTAGCAATGAGTAGTACAAGTAAAATGCAGTGGGTCTATGGTCTTCACGCCGTGCAGGCCCTGTTAAAAACCGATGCCGAAAGGGTTAAAGAGTTGCGCCTGCAACGGGGCCGCAAAGACCAACGTCAGCAAAAAATACAGGCCCTGGCCGACCGGGAGGACATCCCCTGGCTATGGGCGACGCGTAAAGAACTCGATGCCCTACTCGTCGATGAAACTGCCGATGGTGAAGAACTTAATCATCAGGGCGTGGCAGCACTGTGCACGGCGGGAGTGGTACAAGACGAAGCTTATTTACTTCATCTTCTTGGCGAGCTCGATGAGCCTGCACTGTTGTTGGTGCTCGATGAAGTCACTGATCCCCATAACCTGGGTGCCTGTCTGCGCACGGCTGACGCCGCCGGTGTACATGCTATTGTCACCACCAAAGATCGCTCCGTGGGTATTACGCCGGTAGTGCGCAAAGTGGCATCGGGTGCGGCTGATTCCGTACCGCTAGTCGTCGTCACTAATCTGTCGCGAACGCTCAATAAGCTTAAACAGGAAGGACTGTGGATCATCGGCACCGATGGTGATGCCGAGGAGGGCGTCTATCAAACCGACTTCACCATAGCGGTAGCACTGGTGATGGGTGCCGAGGGCAAGGGCTTGCGCCGTTTAACGAAAGAGACCTGCGACAGTTTGGTCAAGCTGCCAATGGCCGGCACAGTCAGTAGTTTGAATGTCTCGGTCGCCGCTGGCGTGTGTTTATTTGAAGTGGTGAGGCAAAGGCAGCAAGGCAATAAGGGCTAAATCCCCACATTAATTTCTAAAGAGTTATGACGAATTCGATGTTCAACATCCCCAATTGCTTGAGTGCCTCCCGGCTGGTATTAGTGCCGGTGCTGCTCTATCTGGCCTATTACGGCCATGGGGATGCCTTTCTTATTTTATTGGCGGGTTCATTACTCACCGATGGCCTTGACGGTTATTTAGCACGGCGCTGGAACCAGACTAGTGAGCTAGGTGCACGGCTCGACAGCTGGGGCGATTTGTTCACTTACATGGCCATGCTGCTGGGTTTATATCTACTTTGGCCTGACATATTCCAGCAGCAAAAATGGTTTTTTGTCCTCGGCTTTTTTACCTATTTAGTACCTACCCTTACCTGTTTACTGAAGTTTCACGAGCTGCCTCGCTACCACACCTGGTCGGCAAAACTCGCGGCTATATTGATGGCTCCCGCTTATTATTCACTGGTGTTACTGGATACCTCTTCGTTTTTTCGGGGCGTCATTTTTTTCCATATCTGGGTGGCGCTGGAAGAGGTATTCATTACCTTTACCCTGAATAAAAACTACTACAACGTGGCGACAGTTTTTCATGCGCGGGAAATGATGCGTCGCCAGCGCTATCGCTTTCGTGAGCGCCGCGTGAAAATACAGGAACGCATCGGCTTACAAGAGCGGCGCAAAGACTGGAAAAAAAAGCAGCCTACAGAGGGTGATTCTTAGTAACTTAAGCCGCCGCTTTCAGTGCTGCCCGATAGGGGTGTGTAATACCAGACCGTCTAATTCGGGGCTGGCTTTCAATTGACAGGCGAGACGCGAATTCTCGTTGCGGTCGTCGGTAAGCTCCAACATAGCGTCCTCTTCTTCCCCCATCGGTGGTAATTTGTCTTTCCAGGCAGGGTCAACATGGACATGGCAGGTGGCACAGGCGGCGACACCGCCACAGTCGCCATCAATACCCGGTACCAGGTTGTCGACGGCAACATCCATTAAATCAACGCCTTCCTCTGCTTCAATTATGCGTGCAGTACCGGCATGGTCGATATAGGTCACTTTAATCATCGCACTCTTCCTCGTTACGGGGTGGGGCCATTGTTGGGGTCTGTTGCTTCCTGGGGTTCTGCCAGGGCTTTGGCAGGGATGCTTTCATCACTTAGACGCGCGGCGGATACGGCCAGTTGTTTGTTAATGATATTACGTGTGGCAACAAATTCGGCGGGGCGGTTGATGGCATCGACAGCCAGTAGTCGACCGGTGCGTAAATAAAACGCGGCAAAGGAGCGGGTCGAGGGATCACCACGCAGCACAATTTCGTCATAGCCCGTGTTGACGCCTGCTGTCTGCAGTTTTAGATCGTACTGATCGGACCAGAACCAGGGTATCTGGGTGTAGGGTTTGTTTTTACCGCAAATACTCGCGGCCACAGTTTTTGCCTGGTCGATGGCATTTTGCACCGACTGTAGGCGCATGCGACGTTTATAAATGGCATTGGGGTGGTTGGCGCAATCGCCTGCCGCGTAGATGTTGGCGACCGAGGTACGACCGTATTGGTCGGTGTTAATACCATCTTCACAGAGGATGCCTGCGCTTTCGGCCAGCTCGACATTGGGCAGTAGGCCGATGCCCACGACCACTAAGTCGGCGGAAAGCAGAGCGCCTCGCGTGGTCAGTACCACTTCTTCGTCATCGCCTTCGAGACATTCGACATCGGTATTAGACTGTAGATTGACACCCGCTGAGCGGTGTACCTGTTCAAAAAATTGGCCGACGACCTTGCTGGTGACTCGCCCCAAAGCAGTGGGTCGGGCCACCAATACGCTGACTTCAAGACCGTGTTTCACCGCCACCGCCGCCGTTTCGAGTCCGACATAGCCACCTCCTATGATGACCAGACGCTTGCCGGGCTTAAATTTATCGTGCATGGCATCGACATCGACGAGGGTGCGTAAATAGTGCACGTGGTGATGTTCAATACCCGGGCAATGCAGAGGGCGCACTCTTCCACCGGTAGCAAAAATAAGGTGGTTGTAGGGCAGACTTTGTTGATTGTCGAGCTTGAGTAATTGTTGTTGAGTGTCGATGGCGTTGACGCGTACACCAAGCAAGAGGTTAATCTCGGCTTTGTCGTAGAACGCGGCAGGTTTAATAAATAGACGCTCTTTGGCTAACTCCCCAGCGAGATAGGTTTTTGATAGCGGGGGACGCTGGTAGGGTAGCACCGGCTCTTCGCAAATCAGGGTGATGGCGCCACTGAAACCCTCTTTGCGCAAACTAATGGCGGCCTGAGCTCCCGCTTGACCACCGCCAATAATGACCACGGTCTCGTTCATTTTATCCCCCCCTTAATTAATGGTTACTGCTACTAATGGCTACTGGCATCTTGTGGCAGGGCATTAATGCGCACAGGTAGGGAGTTATAACCTCGTAGAATCACCGAATGACTGCGGTCGGGTTCACCCACTACTTCAATACACGGCTGGGGCCATTTTTTTAGCGCCTCTTCCCAGATAATACGTAACTGCATTTCGGCCAGACGATTGCCGACACAGCGATGAATGCCAAAGCCAAAGGAGATATGTTGGCGTGGGCGTCGACGGTCGATAATGAATTGCTCAGGATTGTCGATACTGTCGGGGTCAAGATTGGCCGAGGCGTACCACAGCACTACTTTGTCGCCCTTGTGAATCAACTTGCCGCCGATTTCGAAGTCTTCAATCGCGGTACGGCGCATAGATGCAAGCGGGGTTTGCCAGCGAATTAATTCGGGCACCATTGAATTGACGAGTTCGGGATTGTCACAGAGCCGCTGATATTGCTCAGGGTTTTGGTTGAGGGCGAGAATACTGCCGGTCATGGTATTGCGAGTCGTGTCGTTTCCACCCACGATTAGCAGTACTAAGTTACCAAGAAATTGATTCGGGGTCATATGGCGGGTGGCGTCAGAGTGGGCCAGCATGGAGATTAAATCCGGCCCGGGCTCGGCATTGACGCGCTCGTTCCACAGCTGGGTGAAGTAGGCCAGGCACTCTGCCATTTCGGCATTTCGATACTCTTCTGATACATAGTCCTCGGCACCAGGTGCGCTAGTGGCGACATCTGACCAGTGGGTTAACTTGCGCCTGTCATCCCAGGGGAAATCGAACAAGGTGGCGAGCATTTGCGTGGTCAATTCAATGGAAACCCGGTCGACGACATCGAAGGTTTCGCCAATGGGTAGCTCGCTGAGAATTTTTTTCGAACGAGTGCGAATTGTCTTCTCAAGCCGGGCCAGATTTTGTGGAGAGACAATGGGGCTAACCGTTTTGCGCTGCTCGTCGTGTTTCGGAGGATCCATTGCGATAAACATTTCCACACCGAGACCGAGGTTGCCGTCCTCAATGGTAATGCCACCGTTGGCGGTGTCGGAGGAAAAGACTTTATGATTTTTCTCAACAGCCATAATGTCTTCGTAGCGGGTGATTGACCAATAGGGACCAAACAGGCTGTCCTTACAAAAATGGATCGGGTCCTCGCGGCGCAGTCGGGCAAAATAAGGCCACACCGTATCGTTTTTAAACAGCGTGGGATCGGCGACATTAATATCGTCGAGGGCCATGCTATCAATTTTTTTGAGTAGTGCCGGGTCGATGTGAGTTAAGCCGAACTTGTGATGATCTGGGTGCATAATAATCCCCTGGGCTAATTTTTCTGTAAAGCTCGCCATAGTGCAGTTAAGTAAGTTAAGTGTGATGCCCAGTAGCGTCTCGAAATTCTGTAAAACCTCCCTGTATAAAGGCTTTGACGGTGTAAATTTCATTCTAAAGAGACGGGCTAACACCTCTTTTACAGCATAGACGTGATTATCTGTTTTCGCTCAATTGAACAAAATTTCCCGAATTTTAAGAGTTTCAGTTACTCAAGGTAGAGGAGGTGAAGTGGGTTTGTGGTAGAGGGTTTTATACCATGGGTTTCATACATGGGCTTAAAAGGAATAGAGGTAAAGATTAGAAACAAAAAGAGAACCAGGGCCTTGCGATAATTGCTAAGATGAATTGAGTAATGTTACGAGTTTAATGACTATGGCCGATGAACCAAAAGCGACTGACAGTGATCAGTACCGGCGCGCCACTCGCCTGACTTTCCTGTTTCTTGTTATTTATTTAGCCGTGCAGCATTTTTATGCTGTGCTGCCAGAAAACCTTAGCTACACAGCATTTAAAGAGCGGGTGGCCACTGGACAGATTAAAAAAGTCAGCATAAAAAATGAAACCATCAGCGGTGAATTCTCCTCCCCCTCAGCGGGCACGACCGATCAGCCCGCCACCTTTAAAGTCATAATTCCGCCCGTAGACGACACAGGTTTTATGCCACTGCTGGAAGAATATGAAGTTGAAATAGAGGCCGAACCCACAGAAATGTCGGTTGTTATGCAAGTGTTGCTCGGCATTGTGCCGTGGCTTTTGTTGTTGGCCTTCTTTGTTTATAGCAGCCGTTTGATGCAAAAAAGAATGGGTGGCGGCGGTGGTGCCGGTGGCGGTCTTTTCGGTTTTTCGCGCTCCAAAGCGCGACGTCATGCACAGGAGAGTATTCATATTGGCTTTGACGATGTCGCCGGTCTCGACCATGCCAAACAGGACCTGCGAGAGATTGTCGATTTCCTAAAAAATCCTGATAAATACCGTAGCATCGGTGCAAAAATGCCTCGCGGCCTGTTGCTTATGGGTGCGCCGGGCACCGGTAAAACTCTACTTGCCAAGGCGACAGCGGGCGAAGCCGGGGTGTCTTTTTTCAGTATTAGCGGCTCTGAGTTTATTGAGATGTTTGTAGGGGTGGGGGCCTCGCGGGTCAGGGATATGTTTGAACAGGCCCGCAAAGCAGCCCCCGCTATTATTTTTATCGACGAAATTGACTCTGTCGGTCGGGTGCGTGGCACCGGCATGGGCGGTGGTAACGACGAGCAGGAACAAACCCTGAACCAAATTCTTGCAGAAATGGATGGCTTTGAAGCGGACGAAGCCGTGCTGGTACTCGCAGCCACTAACCGGCCCGACGTGCTTGACCCCGCGTTACTACGCCCCGGTCGTTTTGATAGAAAGCTGGTGCTCGAGTTGCCAGAAATGGCAGCCCGGCAAACCATACTTGCGGTTCACACACGCAAGGTGCCCCTCACCGATGAACACTGTTTAAAAGACATCGCTGCGCGCACGGTAGGTATGTCCGGCGCCGATCTGGAAAACCTTGTTAACGAGGCTGCGCTGAGAGCGGCACGGGATAACCGCGAGCGGGTAACCCCCGAAGACTTTGAATACGCCCGCGATAGAGTGGTGCTGGGCTCAGAGCGCGAAGAGGTGCTCGGCGAAGAGGAAAAGGCACGTATTGCCTATCACGAGGCCGGTCACGGCATTACCGCCTTTCGCATGAAACACAGCGATCCGCTGCGCAAGATTTCCATCATCCCCCGTGGTCGGGCACTCGGTATTACGGAGCAAATGCCAGAGGAAGACAGGCACAATTTCACCCAGCAATACCTGGAGGAAAGAATATCCATCCTCCTAGGCGGGCGGCTGGCAGAGCAGCTTATTTATGGTGATGTGAGCACCGGCGCTGCAGATGACCTCAAGCAGGCGACCCTGCTTGCACGAAAAATGGTGGCCCACTGGGGCATGAGTGAAGCGCTGGGTTCGGTGAGTTTCCCCCAGTCGGAGGAACACCCATTTTTAGGCCGGGATATTGCTCAACCCAGAAACTTCAGTGAAGACACCTTGAAGCGGATTGATCGAGAAGTGGTAGCGCTGGTTAAAAAATGCGAAGAGATAACGGCGACCTTGTTGCAGGAAAACCTCACCGATCTGAAGCATCTCGCTAAAGCGTTGTTGGAGCACGAGACCCTGGTAGAAGAGGATATTGTCAGCCTGTTAGCACCACCAGAATTAAACGATAAACGATAAACGATAAACGATAACTCAAAATGGTGGTGAGCGTACTGGCGGGGCCTTATTTCAGTAAGCAGTGCTTGGCGTAGTCGGTGACTTCATTGGCGGTCCAGTCTCCTTTAGACTTTTCGGCCAGATTCTTACACCAGGCTTCACTGCCGACTTCTGGCGTACAGGCGCTGAGTAAAAGTACGGTGCTTGCCAATAGGGTCAGTTGAATCATTGCTTTTTTGATCATTGCTATCTCACTTAAAGTTAGATGATGGCTTTAAACGGTTTCGTCAGCCTCATAGTTAGGCTCATAGGCAGACTCATAGGCAGACTCATAGTCAGACAAGGGTGGGCAAGAGCAGACGACATGCCTGTCGCCATAGACATTATCAATGCGATTGCGCGGCGGCCAGTATTTATTGTCTTTTAACCAGGGCGTGGGGCGGGCGGCCTGTTCGCGGCTGTAGACCCGGTTCCAGGATTCGCTCAGCACATCGTCTAAGGTGTGGGGGGCGTTCACTAGCGGGTTGTCGGTAAGGCTCCATTCACCGTTTTCGACCTTTGCGATTTCCTCGCGAATATTCATCATTGCGGTAATAAAACGATCAATTTCAGTTTTCGATTCGCTCTCCGTAGGCTCAATCATTAGCGTGCCCGCCACAGGGAAGGACATGGTGGGGGCGTGAAACCCGTAGTCCATTAGTCGCTTGGCAATATCTTCTTCACTAATCCCGCTGCTGGCCTTGAGTGGGCGAATATCAATAATGCACTCGTGGGCGACCCGACCATTTTGTCCGGTATAAAGAATGGGGAAATGGGGCTGTAATTTTTTGGCGATGTAATTGGCACTTAGAATGGCGATTTGGCTGGCCCGGTACAGGCCGTCTGCGCCCATCATTTTAATGTACATCCACGATATTGGCAGGATGGAGGACGAGCCCCAGGGGGCGGCAGACACGGTGTAACCAGTACTATTAGATTTTTTACCGGGTAGTGCCGGATGCGTGGGTAAAAAGGGCTGCAAGTGTTTGCCCACCGCAATTGGCCCCATGCCCGGGCCGCCACCGCCGTGGGGGATGGCAAAGGTTTTATGCAGATTAATGTGGGACACATCGCCGCCGATCTCGCCCAGTGCGGCGATGCCGACCAGAGCATTAAGATTGGCGCCATCAATATAGACCTGCCCGCCGTGTTGATGAATGACATCGCAAATAGCGCGAATCTTCGCTTCGAATACCCCGTGGGTTGAGGGGTAAGTGACCATCAGTGCGGCCAATTGCTGACTGTGTTTTTCGGCTTTGGTTTGCAGATCGTCGAAGTCGATATTGCCCTCTTCATCGCATTTAACCACCACCACTTCCATGCCCGCCATATGGGCGCTGGCCGGATTGGTGCCGTGTGCAGAGGCCGGAATCAGGCAAACATTACGTTGGGCCTCGCCTCGGTGGCGATGATATTCACTGATTGCCAGCAGCCCCGCATATTCACCCTGAGAACCGGCATTGGGTTGCAGTGACACGGCAGCGTAACCGGTGCAGGCGGCGAGCATTTGTTCAAGTCCGGTAAATAATTGCTGGTAGCCAGTGGTTTGTTCGAGCGGGGCAAAGGGGTGGATGTTGGCAAACTCGGGCCAGCTAATGGGTTGCATTTCGGCCGTGGCATTGAGCTTCATGGTGCACGAGCCGAGGGGGATCATGCTGTCAGTGAGCGAGATGTCTTTGCTTTCGAGACGCTTTAAATAGCGCAGCATCTCGGTTTCACTGTGGTAGCGGTTAAATACGGGGTGGCTGAGTATGTCGTCCTGTCGTAGCAGTGAAGTGGGGATGCCGGAGGGGGCTAAATTCACCGGGCTATTTTCATCAGCTGCTGCACCAAAAATAGCGGCAATCTTTATTATTAATTCAGCGCTGCTGGTTTCATTAATACTAATGCAAAGGGCAGTATCACTGAGTTTACGCAGATTGATTTTTTCATCTTGTGCGCGCTGGTAAATAGTTTTCTGCTGCTCGCCGACCTCTATGCACAAGGTGTCAAACCAATGTGGGTGACGTAAGTTAAAACCGACCTTGGTTAGTTGCGCGGCCAAAGTATTAGTCAGTTGGTGGATCTTTGTGGCAATGCGTTTCAGGCCATCGGGGCCGTGGTAGACCGCATAAAAAGCACTCATTAATGCCAGTAATACCTGGGCCGTACAAATATTCGAGTTGGCCTTCTCACGGCGAATATGCTGCTCGCGGGTTTGCAATGCCATACGCAGGGCTGGCTTGCCCCGCTGGTCGACAGAGACGCCGATAATGCGCCCCGGTGCCGAGCGCTTATATTGCTCGCGAAAAGCCATGAACCCGGCGTGGGGGCCACCGTAACCCAGCGGCACACCAAAGCGCTGGCTGCTGCCAATGACAATATCGGCCCCCTGCTCACCGGGGGAGCGCAACAACACCAGGCTCATTAAATCGGCAGCGACAATAGCCAGTGCAGACTTTCCATGCACGGTATTGATCAGCGGTTTTAGCTCGACCACATCGCCAGACGAGCCGGGGTATTGCAACAGGGCGGCAAAGTAATCCGTCGTGGCAAGCTCAGTCGCAGGCTCGCCCTCAAAGACAGTAAAGCCAAAATAAGCGGCTCGGGTTTTTATCACCGCCAGAGATTGGGGGTGACAGTTTTTATCGACAAAAAAAGTCGTGCTTTTGTTTTTTTTCTGCAGGCGTTTCGCCATGGCCATCGCTTCTGCAGCGGCTGTGGCCTCATCCAGTACCGAGGCATTGGCCATCGCCATGCCCGTTAAATCAATTAGCATTTGCTGGAAATTTAACAGCCCCTCCAAACGCCCCTGGGCAATCTCCGGCTGGTAGGGCGTATAGGCCGTGTACCAACTGGGGTTCTCCAGCACATTGCGCTGAATAACACCGGGCACCACCGTGTCGTGATAACCCATGCCCAGTAATGATTCGTAACAGTGGTTTTGCCCGGCAAGATTTTTTAGCTCCCCTAAAGCGACCTGCTCAGACAGGCCTGATGGCAAATCCAGCGGGGCAGAGCTGAGAATGCTTTGGGGTACGGCATGAGCAATTAGCTCATCGAGGCTGGTGAGACCAAGCTCATCGAGCATCGCAGCACATTGCTCGCTATCAGGGCCGAGGTGGCGTTGGATGAAATCGCTTTGGTTCACTGCTGCTCCAGAATCAATTTCCGAGTTTATGAGGTTTTCACCAGTTATCAAAAACCCTTTTGCGTGTAACACCCGGCGCAGCGGGCAAAGTGGAGCGCGGAACGAGTGGAAATTTGATCCGCCTGCCGCCGCTTGTTATGAAAGCCCATACACCAGCCCAACGACTATACAAAGACCACTAACAACCCCAATAGCTCTATGAACCCGCATGAGCTTTGGACTGCGCTTTACTAGGAATGTCAAATAAGAGCCAAGCCAGCCAATAAGCCCCAATATGCCCAGATTCACCAAAATTGCAGCAACTCCCTCAACTTCATATGCATTCCCAAACTTGTCTCCGTAAACAGCCCTGCTAGATAGCAGGTTATCGAACGTAAGTAATATCAGAAGGCCCACCACGAAGAGAACAGGGATCATTCCGGCCATATATATGAAGTTGGGTCGTTTACTCATATTCATAACAGTTAACTATACAGAATCGACAGTAAAGGCCACTAAACAGTATTTATTTAGTGGCTTAATAGGGTGCTTTTTTCGTGCAACTTTATTTACGCAGAAGCAATAGTCGTTACTCCCTCTGGTAGCGGCTCAGACTTCAATACCCCTTCCTTTTCCAGCGCTTCAATCTCGGCTGCACTCACTCCACCATGCGCACCAAAGACTTCTTTATTGTGCTCGCCAAGAAAGGGGGCTTGCAGGTCGAGGGCGTCGGGGAATTCTGAAAAGCGCAGGGGTATGCCGGGTATATCCAGTTCGCCGTAGCTACGGTCGTGAATTTTTCGAACCACTTCCCGCTCGATTAAATGGGGGTGTTCCATGGCTTCGGGGACACTGAGTACGGGGGCGACGGGTATATGCATGTCTTCGAGAATTTTCAGGGCGTCGTCGCGATTGTAGTCTTTGAGCCAATTTTCGATGATGCCAACAATTTCATCTTTGTTTTCCACTCGCTTGGCATTGGTGGCGTAGTCGGGGCTGTCGATCATGTCTTCGCGGCCCATGACTTCGCACAGGGGTTTCCATTGGCGCGCCATTACTACCATAAATAAATAGCCGTCCTTACAGTTGAACAAGCCCAGTGGGGAGGCGGCATAGTGGTGGTGCCCGCCTCGCTGGGGCACGATTTTGCCCTTGCTGCCGGAGTAGGCCTGCACATTAATTTCGTGAGCGTGGAAGTAGGAATCGAGCAGGGATATATCGATGTACTGCCCCTTGCCCGTTTTATAGCGGTAGAGTAATGCGGCATTAATAGCGGCGAGGGCGTGGACACCGGCACTGACATCGCCGATGCCGAGTAGCGGGAAGTAAGGCGGTTGCTCGGGGTCACCGATCATGTCCATGACACCCGATACTGCCATGGCGATATAGTCAAAACCGGGCAGGCTCGATAAGGGGCCGGTTTGGCCGAAGGCGGAGATCGAGCACATAATAATATCGGGCTTGATCTCTTTAATCACTTCGTAGCTTAAGCCCATGCGCGAGATGGCACCGGGGGAGAAGTTTTCGAGGACGATGTCGCAATCTTTAATAAGGTCTTTAATCAGCGCCAAACCCTTGGGGTTGCGAATGTCGACGCAGATGCTTTTTTTGCCCCGGCTCTGCTGAATGAAATAACCACTGCGGCCCTTGCGGCGGTAGGGCAAGAGGCGAACGGGGTCGCCCTCTGGCATCAGCTCAACTTTGATCACCTCGGCCCCCATCTCGGCCATTAGGCGGGTGGTGGTTGGCCCGGCGAGAAACTGGGTGAAGTCGAGTATGCGATAGCCGTCGAGTATGTGTTTTGGTGCGTCATTCTGTGTCATGGATTAGCCCCTAATTTGATTATTGTTGGTATGAGAAAGGACTCTGGGGTATTGCTTTTGATCTTTGCTTTTTCAGAGGCCTGAATATTATTTTTAAAGTTATATTACTGGAATCTAGAGAAGGCTGCTCTTCGCTCATGACTGTAGGAGGCATGGATGCCGACACCAAGCGTACAGGGAGGTATTTATAGCGGGTCATGAGTGAAGAGCGGCCTTTGCTCCCCTATTATTATTTTGTGCTGAAATTGAGCGAGTGCACAAGGCAACTCGCTCAGGTGTTCAAAGCACTAAACAGCTTTTTGAAACAATACCTTCTTTTCCTTTAGTTCGGCGATTTTTTTAGCGTCGTATTTGAGGAAGGTGGTGAGTATTTCTTCATTATGCTGGCCCAGTGTCGGCGCAACGATGTCTTTCGGCACGTCGTACTTTGAAAAGCGCAGTGGCATGCCGGGGATTTGAAACTCGCCGAGAATCGGGTCTTCAATGGTGCGAATCACTTCCCGCTCAATCATGTGGGGGTGCTCCATAGCCTGTGGCACGGTGAGCAGTGGAGCGACGGGGATGCGGGCCTTTTCTAGTTTGGCCAGTGCAGCAGCGTCGCTGTCCTGGCTTTGCAGCCACTTTTCAATTTCCGCAACCATGGCGGGCAAGTTCTCGATGCGATCTTCGTTGTCCTTAAAGCGCGGATCTTCAATCATGTCTTCTCGGTCCATGGCTCGACACAACACAGGCCATTGATGGAGCAGGGCGAGAATGACCAAATGGCTGTCTTTAGATTTGAAGATGCCAGTTGGTGCTACGGCGTAGTGCTGGGGGCCGTTGCGACGGGGTACGATCTTGCCCTTGCTGGCAGAGTAGGCCTGAATGCTCACTTCGTGGTGGTGGAAGTAGGTGTCGAGTAAAGATATGTCAAGGTACTGGCCGCCGTTGTCGCGGCGCTCGCGCTCGAGCAGGGCGTAGCCAATAGCGGTTAAAGCGTGCACCCCAGTGCCGACATCGCCAAAGGCCAGCATGGTCATAGACGGGGCTTTGTCTGGCTCGCCGATCAGGTCGGTCACCGCCGCGTAGGCCTGGGCAATGTAGTCAAAACCGGGGTGTGCCGCTAGCGGGCCCTCCTGCCCAAAGGCAGAGATGGCACACATAATAATATTGGGGTTAAGTTCTTTAACCACGTCCCAACCCAGGCCCATGCGTTCGATAACGCCAGGGGCGAAGTTCTGAATTAATACGTCGCAGTCTTTGATCAGCTCTTTGACGATCTCAATGCCTTCGGGGCTTTTTAAATCGAGACAAATACTTTTTTTGCCGCGATTTTGCTGAATAAAATAGGCACTGCGGCGCTCTTTATTGGAAAAGGGAAAGGTGCGCACGGGGTCGCCGTAGGGGCCGCCCTCGACTTTAATGACTTCTGCGCCCATTTGTACCATCAGGTTGGTGGCAGCGGGGCCAGCAAGATATTGGGACAAGTCCAGTACCCGGTAACCGTCCATTACATGTTTAGGTTTCATGGTGTTCTCTTCAAATTTAGTGAAATACGTTCGCCAAAAAATTCAGCGTTTATTAATAGCTCGTGCGGTGCGCGTTAATGCGGCTTGCTGGTCAAAATGCCAGCGTCTTCAAGTTCGCCAATTTGTGCGTCGCTATAGGACAACCACTCGCTGAGAATCTCGCGGTTTTGCTCGCCGAGAAAAGGGGCTTCAAGGGGTAGCAGGTCGGGGTGGTTGGAGAATTTAAGTGGCATACCGGGCATGTCGAATTCACCGAGCATACGATCGTTCACCCTGCGAACAGTGCCACGCGCACGGTGGTGGGGATGGTCGATGGCCTGGGGTACGGTGAGCACCGGGGCGACGGGCACGCGCACAGCTTGCAGAGCAGCGATGGCTTCGTCATCGGTGGCAAAGCTTTGCAACCAGCCTTCGATCACCACTATCAACTGCTTGAGGTTTTCAAGGCGCAGCTCATTAGTGGCAAACAGCGGGTCATCGGTGAGCTCTTCGCGGCCCATGGCTTTACATAGCACCGGCCATTGATGCAGCAGAGCGAGGATCATGATGTAGCCCTGGGGCCCCTGGAAAATACCCGTTGGTGCCACCGCATAGTGGTGTGACCCGGCACGGCGGGGCTTGATTTTGCCCTTGCTGGCAGAGTAGGCCTGGACGTTAATCTCATGTTGGTGAAAATAACAGTCGAGCAGGCTGATATCGAGGTGCTGGCCTTCACCGGTGCGGTGGGCGTCGAGCAGGGCAAAGCTGAGTGCGCCCGCAGCGTGTACGCCGGTGGTGACATCGCCAATGCCGAGCATGGGCAGGCTGGGTGGGGAGTCGGGCTCGCCAATGACCGAGGTGACGCCAGCGTAGGCCTGGGCGATGTAGTCAAAGCCGGGCAGGTGGCTAAGGGGGCCGGTTTGGCCGAAGGCGGAGATGGAGCACATCACCAGCTTGGGATTGAGCTTGTGGACTTCCTCCCAGCTAAAACCGAGGCGCCCAATAACACCGGGAGCGAAGTTTTCGATCAGCACATCGCACTCTTTAATCAGGTCGGCGAGTACCTGTTTGCTTTTCTCATTTTTAATGTCGATACACAGGCTTTTCTTGCCGCGATTTTGCTGCACAAAATAAGCGCTGCGCTTCTCTTTACTACGATAGGGAAAAGAGCGGCTGGGATCGCCGAAGGGCGACATCTCAACTTTGATGATTTCGGCACCGAGTTCGGCCATCAGCCGTGTGGCGGTCGGCCCGGCAAGGTACTGGGTGAAGTCGATGACTTTATAGCCATCGAGAATGGGTGTGGAAGACATGGTATAACTCCGAGGGACGTTTCACTAATCGAGTATTAATACAGCGAAAGCGCGATAAAAATGGATGGAAAAGCCCCGGCCAGTATTGCAGTGGCCGGAGCGCTGTTGATTTTTGCTGGTGAGTTAACTGGCCTTGTTGACGACGGGTTCGTCGGCCAGAACACCTTCATCGCGCAGGGCCTGTATATCGCTGTCAGCATAACCCAGACTGCTCAATACCTCACTGTTGTGCTCGCCGAGGAAGGCGGCCTGAAGGTCAGGGAAGTCGGGGAAGGCCGAAAAGCGCAACGGCATACCCGGCACCTTAATATCGCCGAAGGCGCGGTCAGTAACCGTGCGCACAGTTTGGCGGGCGATGAGGTGGGGGTGGGACATGGCCTCTGGCACGCTGAGTACAGGGGCCACGGGGACGTGATTTTCCTGCAGAATACGCACCGCTTCGTCGTCGCTTTCGGTGGTTTGTAGCCAGCCTTCAATCGCTTCGATGAGCACACTGTTGTGCTCGGAGCGACCGGCGTTATCGACAAAACGGGGGTCGTCGTTAAACTCTTCCTTGCCAATCACTTTCAGCAGATTGTCCCACTGGTTGCCGATGGCAATAATCACCAAATATTTTTCTTTGCCTTTAAACATGCCCAGTGGGGCGACGGCAAAGTGATGGGCGCCGGAGCGGTGGGGTACCAGTGCGCCGTCGGTGCCGTCGTAGCCCTGCACGTTAATTTCATGGCAGTGGAAGAGGCAGTCGAGCAGAGTGATATCGAGGTGCTGGCCGCTGCCGCCGCGCTCGCGGTGAAACAAAGCGGCGGTAATGGCACCGTAGGCGTGGGCACCGGTGGACACGTCACCGAGACCAAGGCCGGCAAAATAGGGTGAGCCGTGTTCTTCACCGATCATGTCGATAACACCGGCGTAGGCCTGGGCAATGTAGTCAAAGCCTGGCAAGTGCGATAGCTCGCCGGTTTGGCCAAAGGCAGAAATCGAGCACATCACCAACTTGGGGTTTATGGCGCTGAGGGTTTCGTAGTCAATGCCCAGGCGCTTCATCACACCGGGGGTGAAGTTCTCGACCACAACGTCGACATCGGCCACCAGCTTGTGGATGATTTCCTGGGCGCGGGGGTCGCGCAAATCCAGGCAGATGGACTGCTTGCCACGGTTTTGCTGAATATAGTAGCCGCTGCGGCCATCTTTCAGGGCGGGCATTCCGCGCACCATATCGCCTGCGGGAGCCGCTTCTACTTTAATCACCTCGGCGCCAGTTTCAACCATTAAACGGGTGCAGGTTGGGCCGGCGAGAACGTGGGTAAAATCGAGCACCTTAATGCCGTCCAGTACGTGTTTTCTTGTCATGGGGATAATTCCTATTTTTAAGTTTTTAATGGATAGTCTGTTGTGAGTAATGGGTTTATTGAGGGGGATTGCGGATAGCCAACTTATTTATGAAGAGTCTTGTGATTAGCAGAAGGAATTCTTTTCCTCTCTTTTACCACCGCTGCGCGAGCCGCTTTGTAAACGGGTTAGCGCTACACCCCGGTTAAAAAGTGAACGCCGATGCTACCCGTGCCGCCTGTGTGGTGCAATTTTTTTTCCAGCCACGAGTGGATGCATGACCGTGATGTGGCCAGGTGGTGCGGCAGACGGTCGGCTTAGATCAAAGCGCATACTAAATCCCTCCACTTCGGCCGCTACCCCTCCGGTTTATTGATCGACAAGGTATGTGAGCGGGGCTCCTGCACGCTGGAAGAGGCTCACTATCGTCTCGCCGCGAGCATTTATTAAGTAGCGATGAGTGTGAGCAAGTCCTGAATAGTCATTGATTTAACTTGACAGAAGTATTTTTGATCGATCCTTCCAGAACTATTTGCCGGGATTTGGTTCCCTCTTGTGCCTATTTATCATCGCCAAAAGCTATATACTCGATGAACAAAAATTATGAATTGGCTATTTTTAAAAATGATCTAACTGAAGGCAATGGAGGACTTATGTCTGACTTCGATACGATAATTAAGGGCGGTACCATTATTGACGGTACCCGACATCGCGAAAAATTTGTTGGCGATATTGGGATAAAAGATGGTCTGATCGCAGAGATTGCTGCAAGTGGTATTGACGCCGCGCGGGCCGATAAAGTGATAGAGGCAAATGGGCTCAATGTGGTGCCGGGTTATGTTGACCTGCACACCCACTATGACGGTCAGTTGCTTTGGGACCCCTACCTCAGCTGTTCCAGCTGGCACGGTGTGACCTCCATGGCTATTGGTAACTGTGGCTTTGGTTTTGCCCCAGCCCATCCCCACGAGCGCGAGCGCTTGATGCTGTCGATGGAGCGCGTTGAAGCGATTCCGCTGGCAACCATGAAAGCGGGTATGGACTGGGATTGGGAGACCTTCCCCGAGTGGCTAGATTCCCTTGAGCGTCGACCCAAAGGCGTCAACGTAATGAGCTTTGTGCCCCTCAACCCCTTGATGGTTTATGTCATGGGTATGGAAGGTGCTAAAACTCGCGAGCCTACCAAAGAAGAGCTGGCTGAAATGCTGCGCTTGATGGAAGAGTCTCTCGACGCTGGCGGTGTCGGTTACACCATGCAGCGCCTGGGTGACGGCTTCACTTCGGTACAGCGCGACTACGACGGTACGCCCATGCCTACCGACACTATGTCCGACGAGTTGGTTCTGGAATTTGCCAAGGTGCTCAAGGGCCGTGGCGAAGGTATTATTCAGCTCACTCAGGCCAAAGATGACGTGGTTTCCGATCTCGACTTTGGTGCCGATCTGGCTGAAGCCAGTGGCTGCCCCATTTTGTGGAACGCCGTACAGGTCAATGAGCGCCACCCTCACCAGCATCGTCGCATGCTGCGCTGGGTTGACGAAAACCGTGAAAAGGGCCATGAAATTTGGATGCAGGCGATCACCACGCCCAACGATCTTCGTTTTATGCTCGACGATTTCAATCTGTTTGACGGCAATGGTGCATGGCGTAATGTCACCATCGGTGATGTGGCAACTCGCATGGAAAAAATGCAGGACCCTGAGCTGCGCGCAGCCGTACGTGAAGATTACGATCACGGCAGCGCTCCCTTCGTCAGCGGCCCGGTGTCTGACATTAAGGTTGACTCAGTCGTCAACAAAGAAAACGAAGTATATGTCGGCATGACCATTCATGAGCTTGGCGCATCAATGGGCGTACACCCGGCTGATGCCATGCTCGACCTGGCGATTAGCGAAAAACTCAAAACCGTCTTTTACGTAGTGCCCTTTAACTACGACGAAGGCCTGCTCAACGAGATTTTGCAGAACGAGTGGACGGTACCCGGACTCTCCGACGGCGGTGCTCACACCAAGTTCCTCAACTATGGTCGCTACCCAACCGATATGATTCAGACTCTGGTACGTGAGCGCGGTTCCTATACGCTGGAAGAAGCTCACTACCGCCTGTCGGCAGTACCAGCTAAGGCTGCAGGCTTTAATGATCGCGGTACCCTGGAAGTGGGTCGTGCAGCTGACATCGTGATTTACGACTACGAAAATCTCGAAATGCAGACTGCTGAAATTGTTCACGATCTGCCGGGTGACGAATGGCGCTATGTACAACGCGCTGATGGTTATCGTTTCGTTATCGTTAATGGTGAGACCATCTTTATTGATGGTGAGTGTACTGGTGCTACCCCGGGACAATTGCTGCGTCATGGCCAGGGCCAGGCCGCTGAAAAAGTCGCTTAATTCATAGCATTGTTAAGTACGTAACGAAAACCGGAGCTTAGGCTCCGGTTTTTTTTGCCTGTATTTAACGGTAATTGTTATCGCTGATTTTTTTAGCCGAAAAATTTTGGACTTTTTTTGCAGGCTAAGGCAAGGTTAATTCGATAACGAAAAATAATCCGGCGCTATTCTATGAAAGTATTTACCACCATCCCCCAAGATAATTTGTCGAAAGTACCCTCTGCGGCCCGAGCCATTGAGGCCGATGGCTACGACGGTATTATGACCATGGAAAATGCCCACGACCCCTTTTTACCACTGGGTGTTGCCGCCACGGTGACGAATCGGGTGGAGTTAATTACCGGCATAGCCATCGCTTTTGCACGCAGCCCCATGTCGGCGGCCAATATTGGCTGGGATCTACAGGCGGCTTCCGGTGGACGCTTTGTGATGGGCCTGGGTAGTCAAATTAAAGCCCACAATTTGCGACGTTTCAGCGTGCCCTGGTCGCCACCGGCACCGCGCATGCGCGAATATGTGCAAGCCTTACGCGCTATTTGGGACTGCTGGAAAGGTGATGGCAAGCTCGATTTTCGCGGCGAGCATTATCAATTTACCCTGATGACGCCGAACTTTATTCCCGAAAATTACGAAGCACCACCGCCGGCGGTCACCATTGCGGCCGTCGGCCCGGCGATGCTACGCGTTGCCGGAGAAGTGTGTGACGGCGTGCGTTTACACCCCTTCTGTACAAGGGCCTACCTCGATAACGTGGTGATGCCAAAGTTGGAAGAGGGTATGGCTAAATCGGGCCGTCAGCGCGAGCATTTTGAAATAGCCGGGGGTGGATTTATTGCCTCTGGTCCCGACCAGCAGGCGGTCGATAAAATGGTCGAATGGGTGCGTTATCGTTTGGCCTTTTATGCCTCGACCCCCGCCTATTGGCCGGTGCTGGCCCAGCACGGATTGGAAGACCTTGGTCAAAAACTTAACACCATGACCAAGGCGGGTGAGTGGGACAAAATTGCCGCTGAAATCCCCGACGACATGGTGCATTTGTTTGCCGCCATTGGTCGTCACGATGAAATTACCAGTGTTATTGAGCGCCGCTTTGGCAATGGCTCCGATGCCATCTTTGCCAGTGTTGCCACTGCTGTGCCGGCAGATTTTCCACCCGGGCTGGTGCAGGATGTACAGCGCATACCCGTTAAATTTAAAGGCTTTTCCAGTCATTGATTTTCAGTATTAAAAAATTTTATAAGGAATAAATATGTCTTTACCTCTCGATACAAAAATGCAATTTGGCTGGATGACCTCAATGGACAGCTCCGCCGCCGTGCGTGAAAGTACAGCGCTGGCTGATCGCATTAGCCTCGATTCACTGTGGGTTGGCGACCATGTGGCCTTCGCCATCCCGATTATGGATCCCTTGTTGCAGTTGGCTCAGGCCGCAGCGTTGAGCGACCGCTTAACCTTTGGCACCTCGGTGTATTTATTACCCTTGCGCCACCCCACGCCCGTAGCAAAGCAGGTGGCGACACTGGATAGACTCTGCGATGGGCGTTTGACCTTTGGCGTAGGCATTGGTGGTGAATTCCCCAATGAGTTTGCCGCCTGCGGTGTGCCGGTGAAAGAGCGCGGTGCGCGTTTGACCGAGGGCATGGAGGTGCTACGAAAGCTTTGGACAGGCGATAAAGTCAGTCACGAAGGTCGATTTTTTCCCTTCAATGATGTGCAGATGCTACCGGCACCAATCCAAAAAGGCGGGCCGCCCATCTGGTGTGGCGGTCGCTCTAAAGCGGCATTAACGCGAGCCGGGCAGATGGCCGATGGCTATGTGTCCTACGTGGTCACGCCAGAAATGTACAAGGAGTCACTCGATGTAATGGCAGCGGCAGCCGAGGCGGTTAACCGAGAGGTCGAGCGTTTCGACACGGCCCACCTGCTGTTTTTCCGTATTGACGATAGTTTTGAAAAATCCTGGGACGTGGCTACCGAGCACTTAAGCGAACGCTATGCCAGCGACTTCCGTGGCCCGGCGAAAAAGTATTGTGCTCTTGGTCGCCCGGAAGATCTGGCGGAAAAAATCAACGCTTTCCGCGAAGCCGGTGTGCGCCACATTATTGTCGACGCGGTGAGTCCATCCGGCGAGCGCAACGAGCAAGTTGAACGCTTTGCCAAAGAGGTTATTCCGCTTTTGAAATAGACACTGAAGCCGGATGGCACGGTTTTTTGCTTTATCTACCAGGAGTGCTCGTAATGCACCGGCGGTGGCAGACCCAAAAAGTCAAAGGCGATATCTTTGGCGGCGGGGTCGGCCAAAATTGAATGGTGGGTAGTACGCGGCAGGGTGGCGCACTTGGCGCCGGCAATGGCCTCGGCAAGGGGCTCGACCGGGCCACTAAATTCATCGTGCTGGGCACCGAGCACCAGCGTCGGCACCGTGACCTTGGCTAGCAGCTCTTGCTCCAGCTCTCGGCCAATGCCGTGGGTACAGGCAGCCAGTGCCTTGTGGTCGCTGCGTGTCGAATCGACAAAGGCGCGAAACGAGGCTGCTGCCTGATCTTCAATAGCCCAGGGTTCATCGCTGAGCAGGGCCTGAGCCATAATCTCAGGGTCGCGCCGCTCTAGTAGCAGACTTTCGCCGACACCGATCAATACCGCTGCCGATAGCCTGTCACTGTGGTGCAACATTAAATGCAGGGTAATGCGCGCGCCCATGGAGTGGCTGATGACGGGCGCTTTGGCAATATCGAGATGGTCCATCAAACGCAATAAGTCACCGGCCATGGTGTCGATGGCGTAGTCCTCGGGGGCGTAGCACTTTTGGCTTTCGCCGTGACCACGCTGGTCAAACAGTATTGCCTCGCGACCAGCCTGCATTAGCGTGCCCTGCCAGTCGGCCGCCAACCAGGCCTGGCGACGGTTAGCGGCAAAGCCGTGGGCGAGTATCACCGGGTCGCCGGTGCCCCAGCGTTCGTAACAAATTTCTACACCTTGAGAATCAAATACCGGCATTGGAAGGGTACTCCTTTAATTTTTATAGTGACTTTAAGATTAACCAGCTACTGCAATACTGCCAAGTTTTTCTCAGACTATTTTGTACTCTGTAAATAGCGGTTTTTTTGTTGGTGACGCAGGGGTCATGCATTTTTTCCCCAGGCGATACTTTCTGACAATAGCTTGTCGTATAGTGGTCAATCACAAAAACACTTAATAAGAGGATATTTTTATGTTGGGAGTTATCGCAACACTGACTATTCAAGATGGTAAACAGGAAGGTTTTGAGGCGCTGATGCGTGACCTGGCCGCTCAGGTTAAAGCCAAAGAAGCGGATTGTACTTTCTATGAATTGCATAAAACGGATGATGCGACTGTTTACATCATGATGGAGCAGTACACCGATCAGGCAGCTTTCGATGCCCACGGCAAAACACCACACTTTCAGGAGCTGGGTGGACGTTTGGGTGAATTTCTGGCCGCTGCACCGGGTATTCAGATTCTGCAGGGCGTTAACTAAGCGGCTCATGAATCAAGATTGGGGTGTGGGTCTGTCGGGCCTCTACCCCTTTTTTTACAGCAATTTTTCATGACAAAAAGTACTACAGAAAGTACTACAGGACATTATTATGGCTGAATTATTAAGCCCCGAGATTAAGGCGTGTATTGGTCAGGCTAGCCCCTCAATCCATGTTGAAGTCACGCGCCGGGATCTGCGTAAGTACGCGGTTTCTACTGGCCAAAAAGCGAAGAAATATCTCGATGGCGATGTTGCACCACCACTGTTCCACTTTGGCTATGCGATGGAAATATTGCCCGTCGATGAACTGCGTAAAGACGGTATTGCCGAAGATAAACTGATTCCCGAGCTACCCCTCAAGCGCTTGATGGCCGGTAGCTCAGACACGGTTTATCACCGCCCCATTTGCGCCGGTGATAAATTAGTCGTCACCCGTAAGCTCAAAGACCTCTACGAAAAAGAGGGCCGCACCGGGCCGCTGATTTTTGTGGTCACCGAAGTAGTGGTTGAAACCGAGGCCGGTGAGCCGGTACTGAACGAAATCACATCTTTGATTGCGAGGTGAGCTATGTTGAATTTTGATGCTATAAACGTGGGTGACGCACTGCCCAGCCGTGATCACACGGCGAACATTGTGCAATTGTTTATGTACAACGCGGCGATCTGGAACCCCCATCGCATTCACTTCGACCACGCCTATGCCACCGAAGAGGAAGGCTACCCGGGCATCGTCCTCGACGGCCCCCTACAGGGCGACTGGATCGGCCAGGTCGTGACCGACTGGATTGGCGAGGATGCCACGCTGGTGTCTTTCGGTTACGCCAACCGCCGCATGGCCATGCTCGGCGAAACCATGACAGCGGGTGGTAAGGTCGAAGAAAAAAATGAGCAAACCAAAGAGGTTAAAGTCAGCCTTTATTTGCAAAATGGTGAGGGCGAGGTGACCATCCCCGGTCATGCCGTGGTGCGCTTCGCTTAAATAGTGTTGATTACCTGGGCGCTTGTTCGCTCAGGTAATTCCCTCTTTTGTGTTTTTTATCCCACTGAGCCACTCTCTTTTTAATGGTTTTAAACGCGAAATTATTCCCCGATTCATACCTGGTTATTATTTTGTTTCCAGCGGTCACGATTAATTATCGTGATTATCTGCAACAGGAATAGCTTGTCATCGTGCTTGTCGGTTTATAAAAAACTGCATAATTATTATATGGTTATCGTATTTTTAGGTGTGTTCTAGCACGCTTGGTCATCGACTTATCTTTGTCTAAACTCAGTAAAAGTCTATCTTCGATGGCATTGAGCTGTTGATTTATGTCAAGGTATTGCGGCAAAATTAGGGCTTTATATCAGCGACGGCAGAAATACCATGGCACAACAAGATAATTGTGATGTATTAATAAAAAATGCCCTCGTTTTTGACGGAAGCGGTAATGCACCGGTAACTGAAGATCTGGCCATTCTCAATGGCAAGGTTCTCAAGCGCGGTGCCAACTTGCAGTTCGAAAGCGTGGGAGAAACAGTGGATGCAGCAGGTAAGTGGCTAACGCCCGGCTTTCTGGATATTCACACTCACCTGGATTTAGAGGTTGAGGTTAACCCCGGTTTAGGTGAGGCAGTACGACACGGCACCACCACCGTATTGCTGGGCAACTGCTCTTTGGGTGTGGCCTTTGGCTCCCAGGAAAAGAATAACGAAAGCCCCATCATCGACTGTTTTACCCGTGTGGAAAACATGCCGAAAAAGGTACTGCGTCAGTGCATCGAGAAAATCACCTGGGACAATACCGGTGACTACCTCGACCACTTTGCCGACCTTCCCCTCGGCCCCAATGTTGCGGCCTTTGTGCCCAATTCAATGTTGCGCATTGAGGTGATGGGTACCAACGACTCCATCAGCAGGCCTTCAACCGATACTGAAAAGAAGGAAATGCAGACCATTATGGCGGACTGTATGCGCCAGGGTTACATGGGTCTGTCAACGGATCAGATCGTGTTTCACTACATGGCCAATGAGCCCAATAAGAATAAGCGCATACCCACTCACTTTGCCGAAGATGACGAGCTACGTCCGATGCTTGAAATCGTGCGCCAGCGCGGCGGTGTTTGGCAGACCAACCCCGACGGGGAGAAAATGGTGCGTACCTTGAAGCGCTTTTTCTGGTCTTGTGCCCGTTTCCGTGGCAAGCCTTTGAAAATATCTGCTTTGACGGCCATCGACTTCGTTTCCATTCCCGGTGTCTGGAAGAAAATGCTCAAGTTGGGCAAAGTGATTAACTCGAAATTGCTGGGCGGTAAGATCCACTTTCAGGCCCTGGGTGGCAGCTTTCGCATGTACTCAGACGGCATGATTTCCCCGGTTTTTGAAGAGCTGGAGTCAACCCGCGAAATTATTGCCTGTGAAGTTGATCAGCCAGAGTCCCGTTTGGCTTTATTTAATGATGCTGGTTGGTTAGCCCGCTTTGATGCCGATTGGAAGCGTATGACCGCTACCGATGTTAACTTGACCAAGCTAGGTGGCAATAAAGATGCGGCAACCTTTCAAATGGATTTTGAAAGAATGCACTTTTCCGACTGTGCCGTACCGAGCTGGGATGGCGACACTTTGGCAGAGGTCATGCGTCGGCTCGCCAAGTTCCACGCCAGTGGCGGTAAAGAGGGAGCAAAAGACGCGCCTGAAGCTGAAGAATTTGCCAAGTTTCCACCTGAAACAGATAGCCCCAAAGAGTTCTGGCTGCAGAGTATGCGTCTTTACGATACTGGCTTTCGATGGTGGTTTGATATTGCCAATCTGGATGAGGATATTGTTGAGGAAATTCTTTTTGACGAAAATGCCCTGCCCGGTTTTAACGACTCCGGTGCCCACTTAACCAACCTGTCTTTCTATGATGGCAATCTCGGCACCCTGCGCATTGCGCAAAAACGTGGCGATATGCGCGTGGCCCACGCGGTACACCGTTTAACCCGCGAAGCCGCCGAGTTCTTTAATCTGGATGTCGGCACTATTGAGCCCGGCGACCAGGCTGATATCGTGTTGATCAACCCGGAAGAGTTGAAAAAGCACGATATGAACGACAGCCGCCAGAAGATTTACCACGAGCTGTTTGGCCAGGATGTATTGGTTAACCGCACCGACGGTGTGGTGGAACAGGTTTACATTAATGGTGTCCGCGCCTGGGAAAATGCCAGCAGCTATACATCGGCTCTAGGTACGCAAACCCTGGGCCGCGCTGTTAGAGCCAATGCTTGATTGTGCTGTGTAATGGCACTGCTTGAGCGAAGCACTGTGTAGACTTTTAGTGCAGTGCTTTTAAAAAAAGGCGAGCTTTCGGGCTCGCTTTTTTTTTTGGCTCTTTTTTATGAAGAGTTTATGGAGAGTCTTATGGGGGAGTGTAGATATCAATCGTTTAGCTTTTCACAGGGGTTTTATAAATTAAGAACTGGCTAAAATCGCCGCTCTCACACACTGCAATATGCCTTTGCTATAGGCGCCATCCAGTAATTCACTGCTAGCGCGATAGGAAAAACGCTGTTCTGCCAGGTCATCCTGAGCCAGCAGGGCATCTTCTATATTGGCGATTGCGCTATCGCTGAGTTCGGCCAGCCCGCTGAGTACTTCATCGCCCTCGAGGCTGCCTTCTTCAATCAGGGTGGCAAGGTGATGGTAGAGCTGTTGCTCCGAGAGGCCACGCTGTTGCGTGATTTGCTCGGCACTCATGCCGGCGCGGCAAAGGGCGAGTACTTCGTGCTGTTCGTTTTCTTGTGCTTGTTGGGGCGATTGGCCGGGGCCTTGTTCGTGCTCGCGGATAACCTCGATAAAGGCATCGCCGTAGCGTTCCATTTTCGCCGCACCGACACCACTGATGCCGAGCATTTGTTGCCCATCAAGAGGCCGATGGCTGAGCATTTCCATCAGTGTGGCATCGTGAAAAATCACATAGGGCGGCACCGATTGTTCGTCGGCCAACTCTTTGCGACACTGGCGCAGGGCTTCCCACAGGGCTTTATCTTCTTCGGCAATATCGTGTTTGTTGCGAGCTTTGCGTTGGCTGCTTTTTTGGCTGGCGCTTTCTTTCGCTTCGCGACGCAGGGAGATCGTTTCTTCACCACGCAATAGTGGTCGGGCTTTTTCGGCCAGCTTTAAGCCGCCAAAGCCGCTGACATCGACACTCAAAAATCCACGGGCAACTAACTGGCGAAACACCGAGCGCCACTGGTTGGCATCGAGCTCTTTACCAATGCCGTAGGTCGATACTTGCTGATGGCCGAATTGTTTCATCCGGTCGTTGTCTTTGCCAAGTAGTACATCAACAAGATGATTGACGCCAAAGCGCTGCTCAGTGCGGTAGACCGTGGACAGGGCTTTTTGCGCGGCGACGGTGCCGTCCCACAATTCGGGGGGCGTCAGGCAGCTATCGCAATTGCCGCAGCGCTCGGGAGCCTCGTCACCGAAATAGTGGAGCAGGGCGTGGCGGCGGCAGCTGGTGATTTCACACAGGCCGAGCATGGCGTCGAGACGATGGCGCTCGATGCGTTTGTGCTCGTCGTTGCCATTGGAGTCATCGAGCATTTGCCGTAGTTTAATCACATCTTGCAGGCCGTAGACCATCCATGCGGTGGCAGGTTGGCCGTCACGCCCGGCACGGCCGGTTTCCTGATAATAGGCTTCGAGGCTTTTCGGCAGGTCGAGGTGGGCGATAAAGCGCACGTCGGGCTTGTCGATGCCCATGCCAAAGGCGATGGTGGCGACGATAATGACTTTTTCTTCACGCAAAAAACGCCGCTGATTCTCCTGACGTTTATCGGCGCTAATACCGGCGTGGTAGGGCAGGGCTTTAAAGCCCTCATCACACAACCACTCGGCGATAGCCTCAACTTTTTTGCGAGACAGGCAGTAGACAATACCGCTGTCGTGTTCGTGTTCGCGGCGTAAAAAGCGCAATAACTGCTGGCGAGGGTTTTGCTTAGTGGCAATGCGGTACTGAATATTGGGCCGGTCAAAACGGCTAATAAAATGCCGGGCTTCGCTGAGCTGCAGGCGCGAGATAATTTCTTCGCGGGTGCGCTGGTCGGCGGTGGCGGTGAGGGCGATGCGCGGTACGTGGGGAAAACGCTCGTGCAGCAAGCTGAGCTGTAAATAGTCGGCGCGAAAATCGTGACCCCACTGGGATACGCAGTGGGCCTCGTCGATAGCGAACAGGGCTAAATCTATACGCTCAAACAGGGCTAGAGTCGCGGGTTGAATTAAGCGCTCGGGGGCGACGTAGAGTAAATCTAACTCGCGATTAATCAGTTGTTGTTCTATTTCTTGCTGGCGTTGGTAGTCGAGGGTTGAGTTGAGAAAACCCGCGCGCACGCCGAGCTGGGTCAGTGCGTCGACCTGATCTTGCATCAGTGCAATAAGGGGCGAGATAACAATGGCGACGCCGGGTCGCAACAGAGCCGGTAGTTGATAGCACAGAGACTTACCGCCCCCGGTGGGCATTAATACCAGGGCGTCACGGCCCTCGACAAGTTCGCCAATGATGGCTTGCTGGTCACCGCGAAAGTGGGCGTAGCCGAAGGTTTGCTCGAGAATGTTTTGGGCGTGATCTGTCATGGGTGGCGATTATAGAGACTTATGAAATGGCTGCGGGTTTTTATCAAGGGTGCTGGCTTTAATTGAGTCAGTTATTTAATCGTTTGCTTGTTTGGCTGATGCTGTTTGTGTTTTTACTTTGGCCAAAATCGTTTGCCACTGTTGGGGCGTATTGGCATTGAGAAACTCATCATTGTCAGTTTTATGCCCAACATCTCTCAGTCGTCGGCCAGCCGTTTCACGTAGAAAGGCGGCAATGGACAGGTCGTCGGGGTTCTTGGTGCGTTTATTTAGTGCTTCGATAACAGCGGGCGTAAAAGGTAAATAAAGGGGGAATATCTGTTGGCCTAATGTTGCTGGTGATGTTGAAGTGCTGGTTTCTGAAGCAAGGGCCGCTGCCTGGAAATTTTGCAGTGTTACCTCCCTCAATAAAGGCATATCGACGGGGATAATCAGCGCTCGTCGTCCTGGATAGCGCTGGCTCAAGGTGTAGAGAGCACCGAGGGGGCCGAGCTGGGGAATGTCGTCATTCAGATAGCCCGGTGCATTGCGACAAATAACGATCTCGTCGATGCCAGCCTGCAGTAGTTTGGCGTGCATATATTCGAGCAGAGTCGTACCGGCGATGGGCAAGGTGGCTTTGTCCAAACCCATGCGGGATGACTGGCCGCCAGCAAGAATAACCCCGATCACAGCTGGTAATTGCTCACTCACCTTCAACCCTGCCAGCGTTCGGCAGCCTCGTTATCACTGCAGCGTGATGTCACCCAGCGTTCGCCGTCGGGAGTGCTTTCTTTTTTCCACAATGGCGCTTTAATTTTTAAATAATCCATCAAAAATTCGCAGGCTTGAAAAGCTGCACCACGGTGGGCGGCGGTAACCCCGACAAAAACAATGGGCTCGCCGGGCGTCAGGGCACCGACGCGGTGGATGATAATGATGGGGCCGAGATCCCAGCGCTCTCGCGCCTCGACGACGATGTCTTCCAGCGCTTTTTCCGTCATCCCCGGATAGTGTTCGAGAACCAGTGTGTTCACTGGGTCGTCGACTTGATCGCGCACCAGTCCAACAAAGCTCACCAGGGCGCCACAGGTGGTGGTTGACTCACTCAGTTGGCGGGTCAGCTCACCCGGGTCAAAGGGTGTATCCATAATCTTGATGGTCGTGGCAATAATGGCATCGCTGGTGGTGTTCACAGTCAATCTCAATCTCTGGGAGGGGGGGCTCGACTGGCCATTATAGGACGATTGGCCAGCCGCTACCTGCGCCGATTTATTTTCCTGGTGGTTTAGGGTGAACCGCTGCCTGCAACGTCAACACGAACCGTTTCGATGCGTGAAGCCCGCTTGCCCTTGCCAATATCGCTCATTTGCCCGTCAAAGGTCAGGCAGTAGAGTGTTTTCATATCATCGCCACCCAGGGTGCAGGCTACCGCACGGCGCTCGGGAACTTCGATAACATCGGTGACTTCGCCACCGTCTTTAACTCGCACAAAGGCGTCATTGGCGAAGGCTGCCAGCCAAATGCCACCCTCTTCATCGAGGGTGATGCCGTCGGGGGTGTAGTCGCCCAGGTCGGCGAATACGCGTCGATTACTGAGTGAGCCGTCGTCTTCAATGGTAAAGGCGCTGAGGCGTTTGCCCCAACTTTCGGCCACCACCAGCATTTTGCCGTCGGGCGATACTACAGGGCCATTGGGAAAGTGCAGGCCGTCGGCCACCTCGCGCACCGAGCCATCGGGCTTAACCAGCACAATAGTGCCGGGGGCAAATTTTTCACCGCGAAATAAATCGTAGCCCATGCTGCCAACGTAGGCGTTGCCCTTTTTGTCGACCACCATGTCGTTAATTTCGCCTTTAACCAAAGCGCTGACATCGCCGTGTACAGGTAGCTCATTGCCCTCTATACGGCGCAGGGTGTTGTCGCGCATGGAAACCACCAGGGGCGCGCCATCGGGCAAAAAGCCGATGCCAGAGGGGCGGTTGCTAACCTCGGCCATCACCTTGCGCTCGCCCTGGGGGGTAATGGTGTAGACTTTTTTGTCGTTAACGTCGGAAACCCACAGCAAGCCATCGCGCCAGCGCGGGCCTTCGAGAAAAACGAAATCATCAATGAAGGGCGTTAAATTAAAATCAGTCATTATATTTAGTCTCTTTATAGTTGTTTTTTTCACCCCTTGTGTCGGCATTCAGGGGGGCGTTTATAGGGGGTGCTAGTTGAGTATTGTGCTGTTATTGCTCAGTATCCCATGTTTTGTAAGAGGTGCTGAACTAAAGAATTTCGATGATAAAAAGATATTTGATGACGTTAAAAACAGATCTATTCTTTCTGCCTGATTGAGTGATGTTCTTTAGACTTTAATTGAAGATTAATTATTCAACAAATTCAGCCAGCATAAAGTCGATAAAGCAGCGCACTTTTTTCGGCAGGTAGCGCCGGTGAGGGTAGAGGGCAAACAAGCCAAATTCCAGGGTAGTGTAGCCTGGCAATACCTCCTGTAATAAGCCTTGCTCTAGCGCTGGTTCGACAATAAAGCGTGGCACCATGCCGATGCCGCCACCGGCGATAGCGATTTCTTTGACAGCGCTGGGGCTGCTGGCCGCGATACGGGAGTTAACCTTGATCGATTCTGTTTTGCCATCGGGGGCAATCACTGGCCATTGTTTACCAATGCGAAAATTGCTGTCGATAATACAAGCATGTTCGGTGATGTCCTGGGGGACTTTCGGTTCACCCTGCTGGCGTAAATACTCAGGTGCGGCGCAGAGTATCAGCGGCAAGGTTTTGATGTGACGGGCGACGAGGCTGGAGTCATCGACGCCGCCAATAAGCAGACGCACGTCGATACCCTCCTCGACCATATCGACCACGCTGTTGCGAAGAATAAGTTCCAGTCGGATATCGGGGTAGAGCTGCAGAAACCTGGGGATCAGTGGGGCCAGTTTCATTTCGCCAAAGGCGACGGGCACACTAATACGCAATAGCCCCTGTGGTGATGACTTTTCACCACTGACTTCGTCGACTAATTCCGTAAATTCTTCAAGCAGGGGTAGTGCGCGCTGGTAGTAGGTTTTGCCGGCTTCGGTTATTGCCAGCTTTCGGGTGGAGCGGTGAAAGAGGCGTGCATTTAGGTGCCGTTCAACTTCACCTATATATTTACTGACCAGTGCTTTAGAGATATTGAGACGTTCGCTGGCCGCAGTAAAAGAACCTGTCTCTACCACGGCGACCACGGTTTTCATGCCATCAACTGTATCCATTGATTGTCAATATAGCATTGACAATCATTCAACGACAGGCCTGTTTATCAATAAAGTGGCGGCACCCATACTTCACTCCATCGACATTAAGTACCGCACAGGGCCGCGACAGGGTCTTGTCAGAAGGAGTAAAGAATATGCAAAAGATAGAAATTTACACCCGCCCAGGCTGTGGTTACTGCACCCACGCCAGACATTTATTGCGGAGTAAGGGCCTGCCCTTTGTTGAATACGACGTGTATCAAAACCCACAACATAGCCATGCCCTACGCAGTCGCACCAATAAACGGACGTACCCGCAGATATTTATTAATGACCTGTCTGTGGGTGGTTATGAAGACTTGCTCGCGCTGGAAGAGCAAAGCCGCTTGCCCGGTATTAACCAGCCTGGCCTTACAAAATCACTGGCTAAAACGCCAATGTAATTTCATCAATAAAACGCACTAAGCCATTATTATTGTAAAAGGAAATTGATTATGTCCACTATCAAGCTACACAGTTTTCCCCTATCCGGCCACTCACACCGTGTCGAGCTATTTTTGTCGTTGCTCGGCCTGAATGCTGAAATTATTACCGTAGATTTGGCCAATGGTGCCCACAAAACGCCGGCGTTTTTGCAAAAAAACAGTTTTGGTCAAGTGCCTGTGCTTGAGGACGGTGACATCACTCTGTCTGACTCCAATGCCATTATCACCTACCTGGCAAGCCGCTATGATGGCTCGCGTCGTTGGCTTCCGGTCGATGGCCTGGCCGTCGCGCAGGTGCAGCGCTACCTTTCAATGGCTGCCGGTTTAGTGGCTTTTGGCCCGGCAACTGCTCGCTTGGCCAACGTGTTTGGGGCCGCTGTCGATACAGAAAAGGCGATTGCTTTGGCCCATGGCCTTTTGGCGGTACTGAATACTGAACTCAATGGCAGAGACTGGCTAGTGGGTGAGCAACCGACACTGGCCGACGTGGCGAATTACACCTATATCGCCCATGCCCCTGAAGGCGATGTCGCTCTGAATGATTACCCGCACGTAAAGGCCTGGTTGCAGCGCATTGAAAACTTACCCGGTTTTATACCCATGCAAGCCACCGCAGTGGGTTTAGCGGCCTGAGATATTACATTGGGTCAATGTTGAAACGTTAGCGCACTATTTATCACCGACAGAAGTACTCGGCTGGCGATGGGGTTAACGACTATTGGCTTCGTGTAAATTTTAGCGTTAGCTTAAATGATCAATGGGGATCGATAACATGACGGAGATAATAGAGGATTCGCCCTTTCATCGCGGCGAACAGATTTTGCAGGAGCGAGCAGGTGTTCGGGAAAGAATGGAGAGGTTCGGGCGCAAGGTTATTCATGATCATCTGCCGGAGCAGCACAGGGCCTTTTACCGACAATTGCCTTTTGTCTTGGTGGGTCATGCCGATAAAGAAGGCTGGCCCTGGGCTTCTATTCTGTTTAATCAGCCCGGTTTTATTGCGACGAATGATCCATGCAAAATGACGATTAATGCCTCGCCAGTGGCGGGGGATCCTCTAGTCAATGCCTTGCACAGCGGTACGCGCCTGGGGGTGCTAGGAATTGAGTTAAGCACACGCAGGCGCAATCGTGTGGCGGCACAAATTGTCGGGGTGTCGAATGATGATGTTGAACTACGAGTCGCTCAGGCCTTTGGTAATTGCCCGCAATATATTCAACGTCGAGAATTGCTTACGGTCGACCCGCAGACTATGCCCGCGCCTGTGGTTGAGCGTATTTGTGATTTATCAGATAAAACACGTCGGCTGATTGAAAGCAGTGATACTTTTTTTGTCGCCAGCCATAAGCACAGTGATAGAGGCCAGCGCAGTGATGGCGCCGATGTGTCACACCGTGGTGGCAAGCCGGGCTTTATTCGTATTGATGGCAATACATTGACCATCCCCGATTATCGCGGCAACAATCATTTTAATACCCTTGGTAACTTTCACGAGAGCCCAAAAGCGGGCTTACTCTTTGTCGATTTCGAACACGGACATCTATTGACCTTAACAGGCAGGGTTGAAGTGCAGTGGGAGTCAAATGAAATAAAGCAGTTTGCCGGTGCCGAGCGCTTGTGGAAATTCCATCTCGATCATGGTTTCTATCAAAAGAATGTACTGCCACTGCGTTGGCGGCGTGACTTATTAGCGTGAGTAGCTAGCGCTATAACTGTAATTCGTTATAGTCAGTTGGGCGCGCCACTAAAGTTTACAGGGCTTTGTGAATCGTATGTTTTTTACTGGGGGGCTAAAGAGTAGCCTTTACTATAAATGTTGTGACAACAATGAGAGAAATTGAGAATGACCATTAATGACGAAATAAAAAAACCAGTACCCCCTTTTAGTCGAGAGGATGCGGAGCAAAAGGTAAGAATGGCGGAGGATGCCTGGAACTCTCGAACTCCTGAGAAAATTGCTCTGGCCTATACTGAGAATAGTCATTGGCGTAATCGTCATGAATTTATTGAAGGGCGGCAGCAAATCGTGCAGTTCTTACAGAGCAAATGGGCGCGAGAGCAAGAGTACCGATTAATTAAAGAGCTGTGGTGTCACGACGGTAATCGTATTGCCGTGCGCTTTGCCTATGAATGGCATGACAATGACAGCAATTGGTTTCGCTCCTACGGTAATGAAAACTGGCAGTTTAGTAGCGCCGGTCTGATGGAATATCGTCACGCGAGTATTAATGATCTTGCCATTAGTGAGGGCGAGCGTTTGTTCCGCTGGCCGCAGGGCAGACGCCCCGATGACCACGCCGGATTGAGCGAATTGGGTTTGTAAGAGAGCATGGTCTATAAAATAATGGCTGGGCGGTACTTACCATAAAATTGGCATTTAACTCATGGATAGTGTTTTAAGAGGGAAAAGAACAGTGGATAACTTATATTATTATCGCGCTCGCGTTACCAAGGTTTACGACGGCGATACCATTACGGTAGATGTTGATTTGGGTTTTCACGTAGGGCTGACCAGTGAAAAAATTAGACTGTACCGTATTAATACGCCAGAAGTTCGTGGCCCAGAAAGAGAGCAAGGCCTTATTTCAAGAGATTGGCTCAGGGAGCGAATTTTAGACAAAGAAATAATTCTGCGCACCTATAAAGACAAAAAGGGTAAATACGGGCGTTGGCTGGCCGATGTTTTGATCGATGGCGTTTGTATTAATGATGAGCTAGTAGAGCAAGGTTTGGCCGTTTATCATGATTATTAGCGTTGGTATGTAATCACAGGAATCACAGGAATCACAGGAATCACAGGAATCACAGGAATCACAGGAATCACAGGCCTGCTGATAGCGGGGTTTATGACGATGGCTTTTCGCTAGCCTGCGTGCATAAACCCCTTTTTGTTAGTCGAGACGATTAATGAAATCGATCACCGCATCAGAAAAAACAGTATTCTGATCGCCGGCCACCATGTGCGAGGCTTCTTTGACATCAATAAACTCAGCGTGGCTCACGGCTTCGCGAAATTGATGTACGCCCTCGGTACTGACCACATCAGATTTCTCACCCCGTACCAGCAGAGTGGGCACCGTTAAATTTTTAGCAGCGTCGAGTAAGCGTACCGAACGTTGCTCAAGACCTTCATTGAGGGCGCTGTCGACGATTTTTGGATCCCAGTGCCAGATGTAGCGGCCGCTTTCATTCTGTCGAACATTCTTGCGGATACCTTCCAGGCTGGTGGTGCGCTTGCGTCCAGTATAGACCGCTATGGCCTCGGCAATTTCTTCCAGTGTGTCGTAGCCTTCGGGCTTGGCCGTCATAAAATTAACAATGCGCGATACGCCTTTTTTCTCAACCTTGGGGGTGACGTCGACCAAAATCAGTGAGCGCAGTAGGCCGGGGTTCTCACCCTCGGCAGCGAGAGCCGTAATGCCACCCTTGGAAGCGCCGACAACAACGGGAGTTTGTCCGAGCTGCTCGGCAATGGCGCTGAGGTCGCGCACAAAACCATCGGTGGTGTAGTCGCCCTCTGGGCACCAGTCAGAATCACCGTGGCCGCGAGAATCAATATTGATCACATGCCAGCCTTCAGTTGCTACTTTACGGGCCGTGTCACCCCAGGAGTGCCGAGTTTGGCCGCCGCCGTGCAAGAAGACAATGGGTGGATGGGCCGGATCCCCGTAGGCATCGCCACGACTGACAACGCCATCGCTGGCGACATATTTTACATTGATGATTTCCATAGAAAATTCCTGAAGGTAAAGGTAAGTAGACTGTGAATAAGAATTTACCGGGATGAGTGTTTATTTCCCGAATTGATAATTTTTGTCATACGACAGCAAGTCGCCTCAGTGCGGCGATATTAAGGCTGAATGTGTTAAATCAATGAGAGCTGGTGCAGACGGTGAATGGCTTCGCAGGCTTAACTATTTGGGCGAGGGGCAATACTGACTAGCTACAATGTAGCGCTAAGTTTAACAAAGTCGCGAGGACTGAACAATAAAGGGGCTTGCCAGGTGTTCGGTGAGCCTAGGGTTGTTGATAAAGGTTTTTAACGAGATATCTTTCTGTTGTCTCATATACGACCAGTCACGGGTTTGATCAGCGCGCATTATAATAAATCCGTAGACCTGCGCGGGCTTCAACTACAGATATGCAGCAGATTCGTTAGGGGTGATTTGTGCTGATTTCTTAAAATCGAATGCTAATTACGGATCGGTACGGCTGATCAATATAGGGTATGACGCATTTGATATAGTAAAGAGCGTTAAACACAGTTCTTGTCGACTTGTACTTGTTTGGAATATCCCATACATTATTTGCCTATAACAATGACGATCGATTATTTGAATTGGTCAATGACGAGGGGGCAGACCTTCTTTATTCTCAGCGGGAATAGGGTGGTTTGATCAGTATGTGCGGAGGGTTTTTACAGTGAAAGCTACCCGTATTGCATCAATAAGTAAGCATGGAGGCTGAGACCAAAATTTATACTCTGCAACTGTATTGATACATAAAAGCCGATTTAGGGTGGTATGCATGAAAAGATTCTTCAGTAGTTTTGTCGTTGCAATAATGGTACTGCATAGCCAATCCGTATTGGCGCAATTAGGTGGGAGTATTACGCTGGTTAGCGACTACCGCGCGCGGGGTATTTCTCAATCGGGAGAAAAACCTGCTATACAGGGTTGGGTTGAATATTTTCATAATTCTGGATTTTATGCGGGTTGGTGGGGAAGTAATGTCGATTATTACAGCTCAAGTGATTCGTTTGATAATGAAGAGCGAGTTGAACATGACCTTTATATCGGCTATTTCAACCAACTTAATGATAATTTATCGTACGACGTTACCTTTTATGAGTACTTTTATCCTGGTGCCAAATCAGATGTGGATTTTAATGAAGTGGTAATTGGCGTTGATTATTACAACCTTAGAATGGTTTATTGGTATGCGAATGACTCGTTTAATACGGGTGAAGGTTATAGTTATTTCGAGGCTGACTACAGGGTGGCTTTACCAATGAACTTTGGTCTCACTTTTCATGCTGGCTATTCATTTGGAGATGCTTTGGACTTGGCCCTTTTTGGTTACGAAGAATATCTTGATTACTCCCTGACAGTGGATAAAAATATTGTCGGATTAGATTTCTCCGTAGGCTATTCTGATACTAATATTGGTGGTAAATTTGTGACAAATAATAACTACAACGCTAATCAGGGTACGCTGTTATTTTCTTTGTCAAAAGCCTTTTAAAAGTGTTTTTCAATGAGCGCCGTTGGAGAAGTGGCTTGAGCCTATACCCGACTATCTTTGCGTTTCCAGTTTATTGTGTTTTTCTTATGCAGACGTTTGGGTAGGTGTTGTCTCTTAAATAATGGATGAATTTAAGTGTTTTGAAGCCATCAAACCAAATGTTCATGTGCTTGTTAAAGACTTGTGGTGATGCGCTGATTTTACGCGCTGCGTCTATCGCGTTATCGGTGCCTATGGCCTGCAGGGCTTCCAGTGAGTCAATAGATAAAGGCAAGTCTGTCAGGGCAGTGTTTTGACTATTGGTTAGTGCTTTCAGCCAGGTGTTTAGTTCTACGAATACTTGCGGGTGATAAAATATTTTTGCTTTATTAATTGTATTTTCGTTCAGTAATTTATTTATTGCGGGACCGGTTCCAAAAGGTACTCGGTCTGATTGTCTTGCCTCAATTTTTATTGTTGGTCCTTTTAGATTGCGAATTTGACCGGTTTTGGCGAGTTTATTTAATAAATAGAAATCCTCACCGCCGCTACGTTTGGGGAAGCCTCTAACCTCTGCGTAGTGTTTTGCTGCAACGGCTATGGCGCTACCAATCGTTTGGAAGGCGTAGGGTGAGCCAGCACTGTGTAGTCCATCGACATATTGCTGCATACGCTGTTCGTAGAGCTGAGTTGCCTGGCCGACAGGGCCGTCGTCACAGAGGTGCTTGAAGGGATAGACAACCGCCGCAGATTGCCCCCGGTGGTTACTGCTGGTATCGCCGTCGAGGACGCTAAAATAATCGTCGGGCAAGTGGGCATCGGCATCGCTGGTGTAAATCCAGGGTCGTGCGATGTGTTTGCTGTCAATTAGCGTGAGGGCTATATCGGCACCGATTTTTCTCGCCAGGCCGACGCCCTGTTTCTCTGGTATCTGTTGTTCTGGGCTAAAGCGGTCAACCAGCAATAGAGCACTATTGGTGGCGGGGATGTTACGCAGTTGCAGGTTGTGGTGTGCTTGCCCCCCGTGGGTGTCGTCGATCAGGCTTTGCCATAAATAACGATTGCTGGAATTTACGGCGTTAAGGCAGTCTGGTTGATTGACAACCAGTATTAGCAATACCGCGTGTTGTTTTAATAAGGTGCTGGCGAGGCGTTGATAAAAGGCAGGGCTTTCCTTGTAGGCGGGAATCACCAGGCAGTATTGCCAGTTGTGCGGCTTTGCTGTGGTGGGGAGTAGCGCCTGGGCTAAAGCAGCCTCGGGTTCAGTATAACGCGCCAAATATTTTCGTGTGCTTTTCATTGGCACGGCGCAACAGTGCTGATCAATGCAGGGCGGCCCGCAAGGGCAGGCTAGCAACGAGCTGGGCTTCAAAGTCGAGTAATTGGTCGAGGCGATCTGCGACGATTTGAGCCGGAAAGTAATTTTCCGCCAGTTCGATAAACAGGTTTTGGTGGCGTGCTTCCGAGCGGGTAATGGCGTCGTAAAAGTGTTTCAACTCATCCCTTTCAGCTGACTCGCCCAGAGGCAACGCGGCGGCAACCAGGCCAAAGCGCTCGGCACCCCGCGCTTCAATCACACCGCCCAGCAGTAGCCGGTCGAGAAAATAGTCGTCGCGACCATTGCGTGCCTGTTTGCGCAGTTGGTTGACATAGGGGTCTTTCTCGTCCTTTTGCAGTTGCAGTTGGCGAGTTGTCATGAGTTTGACCACTTCACGGAAGTGTTCTAGCTCTTCAATACTGAGGTCAATCATCGCACTGACGATATCGGGCTTGTCAGCATAGTGCAGGGCCATCGACATTGCCATGCCAGAGGCTTTTTTCTCAGCACCGGCGTGGTCGATAAGAAAGGCGTCGAAATCATCGAGCACGGTTTTCGCCCAGTTTGGCGAGGTTTGGTAGCGCAGTTTAAACATCGTGGAGTCACATAGGGCTTCGGGTTATTATGGGCGATTATCGCAGATGCAAAGCCCGTTGCTAAGGCCACTTTGCTAAGCTATTCGTGTCGAGATATTTTTAGTCCAGTCAATTGAGAGAGTTAAATGATTATAAAGCCAAAAGTTCGTGGATTTATTTGTACCAATGCCCACCCACAGGGGTGTGCGGCATCGATCAATCAACAAATTGACTACGTGAAAGCTAAGGGATCGATTGCCGGTGGGCCGAAGAATGTCCTGGTGATTGGCTCATCCACGGGCTACGGCATGGCCTCGCGCATTACCGCCGCCTTTGGTTGTGGTGCCGATACGCTGGGTGTGTTCTTTGAAAAGCCGCCGACCGAGAGGCGCACTGGTTCAGCCGGCTATTACAACTCTGCAGCTATGCAGGCGGCGGCGCGGGCCGAGGGCCTGTACGCTGAAAGCATTAATGGCGATGCCTTTTCCGATGAGATCAAAGCGCAAGTGATTGAAACACTGAAGCGCGATATGGGGCCGGTTGACCTGGTGGTTTATTCCCTCGCATCTCCTCGCCGCACTGATCCGAAAACCGGCGAAACCTATATTTCATCCCTTAAGCCAATCGGTGAAGCCTTCACCATGAAGGGCGTGAATACAGATACCCTGGCGGTGGATGAGCTAACCGTAGAGCCGGCCACTGAAGAAGAAATTAACAACACCATTAAAGTCATGGGCGGTGAAGACTGGGAGTGGTGGATAGATGCCCTCAGCGATGCCGGTTTGCTGGCCGAAGGTTGCAAAACTACCGCTTACACCTATATTGGCAAAGAGCTGACATGGCCGCTTTATGGCCACGCTAGTATCGGTATGGCGAAGAAAGATCTCGACCGTGCCAGCACAGCGATCAACAGTAAGCTGTCGGCCATTGGTGGTGAATCTCGCGTTTCGGTATTAAAGGCATTGGTGACACAGGCTAGCTCGGCGATCCCGATTATGCCGCTGTATATTTCCATCCTTTATAAAGTGATGAAGGAAGAGGGCACCCACGAGGGTTGCATTGAGCAGATACAGGGCTTATTTGAGCGCCAGATCTATACCGCTGGACAGGCTGATATTGATGAAGATGGCCGCTGGCGCATGGACGGTGAAGAGTTAAAAGACAGCGTTCAGGCGCAAGTGGCGGGGCTGTGGGATAGCGTTAATACGGACAACATCGGTGAGTTGACCGATTTTAAAGGCTATCATCAGGAGTTTTTACGCCTGTTTGGCTTTGGTATCGACGGCGTCGATTACGAGGCAGATACTAGCCCATTGGTTGAGTTGTAGGTTCGAGCTAAGCTAACACGATAATAATAGGCCTTCGTTGGTCGCGCCTGAAATTAACTGGGCGCGACGATAAAGCCAAATAAGGTGAGATATTTATGAGTACAGTGGATCAATTCACCCCTCTGGTGCGACGCATTAGCGCACCTAATGGCAGTGCCATGACGGGGCCGGGCACCAATGCCTATTTAATTGGCAAAGAAGAAATTGCTGTGCTTGATCCCGGGCCAATTTACGATAGCCATATCGACGCTATCCTGGCGGCAGGCGGCGACAAAATTCGCTGGATTATCGTCACCCATACCCACAAGGATCACTCGCCAGCGGCGAAAATTCTTGCCGAGAAAACCGGTGCGCAGTTGATCGGTTGCGTGATGGATGAACCGGATAGCTTTCAGGACGAAACCTTTGTGGTGGCAGAGAATATTCGCCACGGCGAGCTGTTTAAAACGGACGAATTTACCCTTGAGGCCATCCATACGCCGGGCCATGTGGGCAACCATTTTTGTTTCTTTTTACACGAAGATGGTCTGCTGTTTGCGGGTGACCATATTATGGATGGCTCCACGGTGGTGATTATTCCGCCCAGTGGTGACATGAAGGACTATCTGGATTCTCTCGATATTTTGCGAGAGTTACCCCTGCAACATATCGCGCCGGGCCACGGCAACTTGATGGGAGAACCGCAGAAAGTTGTCGATACTCTCTATCGTCACCGCATGATGCGCGAGCAAAAAGTGATTGCTGGGATGGACAAGCTCGGTGAGTCGAGTGTGCTGGGTATGTTGTCGACCATTTACGATGATGTCGACAAAAAGGTCTACTATTACGCACGTTTTTCCCTGTGGGCCCACTTGCTGAAACTGGAGCGCGACGGCAAGGCCAAACGAACGTCGAACAATGACGAGTTTGACCAGGAATGCTGGGTGCTCTGCTGATCACTGCTTTTACAATTACTGGGTAATAAGCCCTGTAAAGGAGAATAAAAATGGATCTCTCAGCCCATACATTGGCTACCTTGTTTGAACAACTCGGCCTGCCTGCCACGGAGTCGGCGATTAATGAATTTATTGATCAGCACAGCCCCCTCGACCCGCAGTTGACACTGGAGGAGGCTTCATTCTGGAATCCGGGGCAGCGCTCCTTCCTGATAGAGGTGCGAGCGGAGGATTCCGACTGGACGGAGATGGTCGAGCATCTCGATGCCTATTTACGCCGCTAAATCTGCCCAAAGGTACAATGTTAAAATCCCTTTTTTGCCCCTGATAGGTGCTCAAATGCATTTTAAAATACCCTGTGCGAACGCGAATCGCCGAGTGGTGCTTGTGCCTGCTGGGCTAGCTCAGTAACATGACGCCTTTTTTTGGAGCAAGGCTATGATCACCGGCAGTATTGTGGCGATGGTGACCCCGATGGTCCCCGAAACTTTGGCGGTTGATTGGCCTGCCTTAAAGAAACTGGTGGACTGGCATATTGAGTCTGGCACCGATGCTATTGTCGCCGTCGGTACCACGGGTGAATCGGCGACTCTGAATGTCGACGAGCATCTTGAGGTGGTTAAAGTCTGCGTGCAGCAGGCCGCAGGGCGCATCGCCATTATCGCGGGCACGGGTGCCAACAGTACCAGCGAGGCGATTGAACTTACCGCCGCCGCGAAAGAGTGCGGTGCCGACGCCTGTTTACTGGTCACGCCCTACTATAATAAGCCGACTCAGGAAGGCCTCTACTTACACTACAAGGCCATTGCTGAAGCGGTGGCGATACCGCAGATTCTCTACAATGTGCCTGGCCGTACAGCCTGTGACATGCTGACAGAGACCGTGTGTCGACTGGCGCAACTCGAAAACATTGTCGGTATTAAAGAAGCCACCGGCGATCTGGATCGTGCGAGCGCTATCGTTGCCGGAACGCCCAATGATTTCGCCGTTTATTCCGGTGATGACGCAACCGCCACCGAACTGATTCTGCTGGGTGGTAAGGGCAATATCTCGGTGACCGCCAACATCGCGCCCCGACACATGCACCAGCTCTGCGCTGCGGCTCTGGCGGGGAATGCTGAACAGGCGCGGGCTTTAAATAGTGAAGTGGCCAATTTGCATGAAGTACTCTTTGTTGAGTCCAACCCAATACCCGTTAAATGGGCCGTTGCCGAATTGGGTTTAATGGCACAGGACACCATCCGCTTGCCCTTAACACCGCTCTCTACGGCTTATCGGGCTGAACTGAAAGCTGCCATGCAAAACGCTGCAGTACTGTAGTGTTTTGTTGGTGAGCTATCAGATATTCGTTTGCACCTTCGCGCTGTACCCTCTGGAAATTCAATGAAATTAGTTTTGCCGGTTAATGTTCATAAGCGATTAGCGTTATTTACGCGATCGCTGTCAATTGTGCTCGGGTTAACAGTGCTACCTGGCTGTTGGATGATGGACGATGACGGACTGTTGCGCGATCGTCACAATGACTATCAGCTGGCCAGTGAAATGCCTGTGATGGTGGTGCCCGAGGGCGCTGATCACGATGCCCTGGGTGAGCTCTATGTGATTGCTGAAATACCCGATACAAGCCTCTTGCTTGAAGAGGGCGATGGTGCTCCCAGGCCACAGCCGCTGAGTGGTAATCTGCTCGATGAAGAGGTCAAAATTCAGACTTTGGGTGGTAAGCGTTGGGTCTTGACTAACCGCGCGCCGAGTGAAGTGTGGCCGCGCATTCGCAGTATCTTGAATCGCAATGCCCTGCCAACAGCCTATGCGGATGCCGCTTCGGGTGTCCTGGAAACGGTATGGCTCGAACTCAAAAGCGATGAGGTTTACAAGCACCGTTTCCAGTTCCGTATTGAGCCGGGTGTGCAGGTCGATAGCACCGAAGTGGCCATTTTACATATGCGCATTGAGAAGGGTGTTGAGCCTGGTGCCTGGCCGCTGGGGTCCGATGATGATGAGCGCGAAAAAGCCATGGCCAATATGCTGGCCAGCGCGCTGGCTGGGGACGAGTCGAGTGGCACGGTGTCGCTCCTGGCGCAGTCGATTGGTGGCAGCTCAAAAGTTGACATCATTACGCCCAAAGAGGCGAGCCCCTACCTATTGTTGAAGCTCGATTTTGACCGCTCCTGGGCGTCGGTGGGCTATTCGACCGGCCGTGATGGCTTTGTACTGGTCGATCAGGACCGCACGGAAGGTGTGTTCTATGTGCATTACGGTGACCCCGACGAAGAGGAACCAGGCTTTTTTGCGAGCTTGTTTAGCGGTAATAAAGACGAGCAGCGTTTGTCAGTGACCTATTTGATTAGCCTTGTCAGTGCCGAAGAGGGTGTTGAGGTGAGGTTGGTCAATGCCGAGAAGCAGGAGCTTGAGCGTACAGAAGTACTGCGCTTGCTGAAAAAAATTCGCGCCAATCTTTCCTAGGCTTTCAGTGTTAGTACGGCCCAGCCCTGGCTTATTTGGCCTTTTACCGCAGGGTGTGTTGAATGTCGCCTGGAGGCTGTGTCCGTGGTGATGCGCTTTGCCTCCCTCGGTAGTGGCAGCAAGGGTAATGCAACACTGGTTGAGGCCGGTGATGCTTGCCTGTTGCTCGACTGTGGTTTTTCAGCTCGCGAGCTGGAGCGACGACTGGCTATGCTACAGCTTGATGGAACGCGGCTTAGCGGGATTCTGGTGACCCACGAACACGGCGATCACATCAAAGGGGTCTGGACACTGTCCCGACGCCATAAATTGCCGGTTTACATGACGGGTGGCACGGCAAAGGTTGGTGCGGCTCCCTCTGACATCGACCTGCATTTGATTACGCCACAGCAGCGTTTTCAGGTGGGGGGTGTTGATGTTTTGCCGGTCGCCGTTCCCCATGATGCCCGTGAGCCGGTACAATTTGTATTTAATTACGCCGGGCTAAAGCTGGGTGTACTGACAGACCTGGGGCATATCAGCTCTCACGTGCTCGAGTGTTATCAAGGGTGTGATGGTCTGTTGGTAGAAGCCAATCACGACCCGAAAATGCTGGCAGACGGGCCATATCCCTATACCCTAAAGCAGCGAGTGGGTGGTGACTGGGGTCATTTGAACAATGAGCAAGCCGCAGGCTTGTTAAAGGCGCTTGAGCCTCGCTCCTTACAGGCTTTGGTTGTCGGCCATATTAGCCAGCAGAATAATGCGCTGGGTGTGGTACAGGAGGCTATGGCACCGGTTGCGACAGTGGTGCCTCAAATAATATACGCCAGTCAGGATGACTGTGTGGACTGGTTGGTGCTGGAGTAAGGCTAGCCGTAAAATAAAGGAAAAGTAATGAACTGGCATGTCGCGTTAAAACGCTGTTTCTCAGTGTTAATACAGTCGCCATGTTGAAGCTGGTGCTCAGAACACAAGTCGAGGAGACTATCTGACAATGGAAAGACGTGAAGAGTTATACAAAGGTAAGGCTAAATCGGTTTTTACCACGGATGACCCCGAGTCATTGATCCTGTTTTACCGCAATGACACCTCTGCTTTCGATGGTAAAAAAATCGAGCAGCTGGATCGTAAAGGCATGGTTAACAACAAATTCAATGCCTTTATTATGGAGAAATTAGAAGCTGCGGGCATTGCGACGCACTTCAAGTCATTGCTCAGCGACCAGGAGTCACTGGTGGATCGACTGGATATGATTCCGGTTGAATGTGTGGTGCGTAATATTTCTGCTGGTAGCATTTGCCGTCGTTTGGGGGTAGAGGAAGGGCTAGATCTAAACCCTCCCACTTTTGAGTTTTTCCTCAAAAATGATGACCTCGGTGATCCGATGATCAATGAGTACCACATTAGCTCTTTCGGCTGGGCAGAGTCCGAACATGTCGAAAAGATGAAAGCCTTAACTTTTGCTGTCAACGATGTGCTGAAGGCGCTGTTTCTCGACAGTAACATCCTACTGGTCGACTACAAGCTCGAGTTTGGTGTGGCGACGGGAGGCGAGGTGGTTCTGGGTGATGAATTCACGCCAGATGGCTGCCGTTTGTGGGATGTCGATACCCGTGAAAAGCTAGATAAAGACAGATTTAGGCAAGGTTTAGGCGACGTTGTTGAATCTTATGAGCTGGTTGGCCGCAGACTGGGTCTTAGCTTCGATTAATACCTTTTTAAGGTTTTATTGTGACCGCAGGTGTGTCTTTTCCACAGTTAGTAGTTTTACTTAAAGTTGCTTTTTCAATACCGTCGTAAGTCATTGATTTAATATCGGAGCATCGATAAGTCATTGATATTTAAAGTTATTATTTTATGACTAAAAAGTAACCATTTTGTGACAGTGCCAACGATTACGGGGCTCTCTGTCAGTTGTGAGACGCCAGTCCACAGACTTATCCACAGTTTTTGTGGGTAAGTGCTGTCAACTAAAATGACTAAAAAAAAGAAAATAAATATCGGGATTTTTGCAAAAGATAGTGTTACCTGCGGTTAAATTACTTCTCAGGCTTTGCTCTCTGACTATTAACAAGCAGAGGGCAAATTTCTGCTTGTTAATAGTGTAAAACAAGTATAGATACTCCTCTCGTCTAACTGATACCCTTGACGCCGAAAGTATTTCGATACCTGTCGCTTTCGTAAAAACCACCATTGGAGGACGTACTCATGCTATTGAATGGTTCGATTATTATTTGGGGCTTATTGGCCCTCGCCGTTGTTACCTTATTTAAGGGCGTTAAGCAGGTGCCTCAGGGTAGTAAATGGGTGATACAGCGTCTCGGCAAATATCACCGCAGCCTACCACCGGGGCTGCAGTTTATTATTCCTTATATGGACAATGTGGCTTACAAAGTGACCACTAAAGATATCGTTCTCGATATCCCCTCCCAGGAAGTAATTACTCTCGACAATGTGGTGATCATCGCCAACGCGGTGGCCTACATTAATATCCTCTCGCCAGAAAAAGCAGTGTACGGTGTCGAGGATTATGAAATTGCTATTCGCACTCTTGTGCAAACCTCGTTGCGCTCCATTGTTGGTGAAATGAAGTTGGATGATGCCCTCTCCTCACGGGATAAAATCAAGGTTGCTTTGAAAGCCTCTATTTCTGATGATATTGCCGATTGGGGTATTACCCTGAAAACCGTTGAAATTCAGGACATCAACCCCTCTGGCACCATGCAGTCGGCGATGGAAGAGCAAGCGGCTGCCGAGCGTGAGCGTCGTGCGACGGTAACCCGCGCCGATGGTGAAAAGTCGGCGGCAATTTTGCAGGCCGATGGTCGTCTCGAGGCCTCGCGTCGCGATGCCGAGGCTAAAATTGTCATCGCTGAAGCGACCAAAGAGGCAATTGATAAAGTCACCTCAGCAGTGGGCGAGAACGACTTGCCGGTGATGTATCTACTGGGCGAGCGCTATGTCGATGCGGTCAGGGATATGGCCAAATCAGAAAACAGTAAATTACTGGTGCTGCCAGCGGATATTCCCGCTGCGGTGCGGGGCATTATGGGCGGTGGTAAGTAGCCTTTTCTAACGTTACTTTAGACAACAAAAAGCCCGGGTTTTCCGGGCTTTTTGTTGTCAGTCTTACAGTGATTAAAAGGCAGAGTCATTGAATCCGCATTGAATAATCGACCGCCTGGCAATGTTTGGTTAGCGCCCCTGTCGAGACAAAATCGATATCAAGGTCCTGGTATTGCTCAATATTGTCAGCTGCGATATTGCCCGAAACCTCCAGCTCTACCGCTGCGTTTTGATCTTGAGCCTGGCTAATCTGTCGCGCTTGTTGAATATCTTTATGGGAAAAGTTATCGAGCATAATGCGGTCGGCACCGGCGCTTAGCGCTTGCTGATATTCGTCGAGGTTTTCCACCTCCACTTCCACCGGCTTTTGTGGGGCGATAATACGCGCCTGAGCCACCGCTTTTGCGATGCCACCACAGGCGGCAATATGATTTTCTTTAATCAGAAAGGCGTCGTAGAGGCCTATTCGATGATTGTCACAGCCGCCGACTTTGACGGCATATTTTTGTGCCAGGCGCAGGCCGGGCAGGGTCTTTCGTGTGTCGAGCACCCGTATTTTTTGACCGGCCCCTCCAGCGTTGGCCATCAAATGTGCATAGTGGCGCGAGGTGGTGGCGGTGCCAGATAAGGTTTGCAGAAAATTCAAAGCTGCGCGCTCGCCCGTCAGCAGTGCGCGCGCCTTGCCCTGTAAGGTGCAGAGGGTTTGGTCGACGCTAATGGTGTCGCCGTCTTGCACTGCCCAGCTCACTTTCAGGTTCGGGTCGAGTTGATGAAAAACTTCGTTGACCCAGGCGATACCGCAAACCACCGCGTCTTCGCGGGTGATAATAGTCGCGCTGGATTGTTTGTCTGCGGGGATCAGCTGGGCGGTGATATCACCACTGCCAATATCTTCGGCCAGAGCCAGTTGCACGCTGGCGACGATATTTGCGGCCAGTGCCGGGTTTATTTCCACGGAGTTTCCTCGATAAATTTTGCTGCGATTATAGCAATGCAGTTAAGCTGCGGGAATATAAGTGAGGCAAACGGGATGGCTAGTGAGTGAATTAATATGTGGATAGTGGTTTGAAGAGGTCTCGTCAGTGATTTCTGATCAAGGCTGGTTGACAGATGCGCGCTTATGTCCATCGCCCAATTGCGGTGAGCGGCCGGTGGGTAGCGAGATATCGTTGCTGGTGATTCACAACATCAGCCTGCCGCCGGGTCAGTTTGGCGGCGGCCACATCGAGCAATTTTTTACTAATCAATTAAACGCCGATGAGCACAGCTACTTTGCGGAGATCGCCGGTCTGCAAGTATCCGCCCACCTCTTAATTGATCGTGACGGCGAGGTAGTACAGTTTGTACCGCTGAGTCGGCGCGCGTGGCATGCCGGCGATTCGAGCTTTGCCGGCTGCGCCAATTGCAACGACTACTCCATCGGCATCGAGCTTGAAGGCACCGATACAGCGCCCTATAGCGCTAAACAGTACCAACGTCTGGTGCAGATTTGTCGTCAATTATTGTCGGTCTACCCCGCGTTGAGTGCCGAGAGAATCGTTGGCCACAGTGATATTTCACCGGGGCGTAAAACAGATCCCGGCCCGGCCTTTGACTGGGCGCATTTTTTTGCCATGCTTGTTGATACCGACACAACACAAGGACGTAATGACGGATGATTTTTCTCAGTATTATTTTGGCGTTAGCGATCGTCTATTACCGAGCGCCACTGACCTCGTTACAAAGTGACAGCTGGTTTTTTGCCTGGCTGCAAAGAGTCTCTGGCTGGGGGTTGGTGACAAAAATCCCCTTAGGTCAGCTGCTGCTAGCGTTGGGTTTACCCGTCGTTGGCCTGTGCTTATTACTGGATTTACTCGAAAGCATCCCGGTGTTGTTATTACTGGCTATTGAACTGTGGGTTCTACTTTATAGCTTTGGGCGCGGTGATTTGCAGGCTGAATTAAATACCTTGCAGAGTGATTTACTGCGTGGTGATAGTCAGGCTGCTTTTCATGTGGGTGAAGCCTTGAGTGCAGATAAGCGCAAAATAATTGCCTTTGACCTGCCAGCGCTCGCTCAGGAGCTACGCCAACGCGTTGCCTATGCCTATTTTGAACGTTACTTGGCCGTTATTTTCTGGAGTATTATCGGCGGTGTGGCCGGTGCTTTTCTCTATCGCTTGTCCGTACTTTACCGCGCATCTTTCGTAACGTTGGTCGCAGACTCTGATGCCGTGGAATCTGGTTTTGTCGAATATTTACAATTGCGCGAAGCGAGCCGTTGGTTGGCCCTGCTGGAGTGGTTGCCGCTGGGATTAGTGGCCTTTGCCTTGAGTCTGCTCGGCCGCTTTGGTGCCGGCCTTTCCCAGTGGCTGACGCGCTGGTTTAGTGCTCGCCCCAGCACAGATGTTCTGCAGGACTGTGTGGATGATGCTCTGGGTGCTGATAAAGCCGCTTTTGGATGGGGTGTGTCGCTGACATCTACTGCAGACATTGCCGCCAGTTGTGAGCAGATAGCCCAACTCTTCAAGCGCGTACTGGTGTTCGGGCTTTGCCTGATGGCACTCGCATTGATCCTGTAGAACTGGTTCTGTAAGGGCTTTCTCAGGCTGAGTCCTGGCGCTCATTGGCGTCATTCCAGGGTGCGACTTTGTGTAGTAAAAGCATGCCGGGCAGGGCGAGCAGGGCGCAAACGTAGAAAAACTGTTCCCAGCCCACGGCCTCCACCAAATAGCCGGTGCCCGCATTGGCAACTGTGCGGGGCACGGCAGTCAGGGCGGTAAACAGTGCAAATTGGGTGGCACTATGGACGCGACTGGTGGTGCGGGCAATAAAGGCGATAAAGGCCGCCGCGCCAAGGCCGACACCGAGATATTCAAAGCCGATCACCAGTGCCAATAGCCACAGCCCCTCGCCGACGTGGGCCATTAGTGCAAAGCCGAAGATAGAAATCAGCTGCACCACACCAAATACCCACAGTGCCCGGTTGATACCAATTTTTACCATCATCAAGCCACCGAGCAGGCCGCCGACAATCATCGGCCACAGGGCGGCGTGTTTAGCGATAATGCCGATTTGCGATAACTCAAAACCCATGTCGATATAAAACGGTGTCGCCAGTGCGGTCGCCATGTTGTCGCCGAGCTTGTAGAGAAACATAAAGCTCAACACCAGCAGCGCCTGGGAAAGCCCGAGGCGCTGGAAAAACTCACGAAAGGGCTCAACAATGGCGGCCTGTAGCGTCGCTGGTGTCGGGTTGGGGTGATTCGGTTCTCTGATTGAAAGTGTTAGCACAATGGCTATCGACATAAAAGCGGCGGTAATTAAAAACACCGTATCCCAGGGCAGGAAGTCGGCGAGAATCAGCGATAGTGAGCCGGGCACCAGCCCGGCAATACGATAGGCATTAACGTGAATGGAGTTACCCAGGCCGAGTTCAATGTCGGGCAGCAATTCGCGCCGATAGGCGTCGATAACGATGTCTTGGCTAGCGCTTAAAAAGGCGATAAAACCGCAGAGAGCGGCGAGGGGCCAAAGCTGGGTCGTGGTGTTAAATTGTGGCAGGGCGGCAATACTGCATAGCAGGCCGAGCTGAGTGAGTAACATCCAGCCCCGGCGGCGGCCGAGCAGAGGCAGGGGGTAGCGTTCCAGCAGCGGCGACCAGAAAAACTTCCAGGTATAGGGCAGGCCTATTAACGTGAAGAGGCCGATTTCTTTCAGGCCAACTCCCTCCGTGCGCAGCCAGGCGGGCACCAGTGAAATCAAAATATAGAGTGGCAGACCAGAGGCAAAGCCGGTGAAAATACAAATTAGCATGCGTCGGTTGAAGAGTATGTCGCGCAGAGACTGACTGGTCATGGTGTTCCTGAAGACGATTCAGGCGCTACCTTAAAACAAATAGGGGCTTGGCGACTAGCATGCCAGCGAGTTTTATTTACGTGCTGGCTATGCTTGAATTTGAGCCCTTAAACCCAATGATCTACTAACAAGATTTAATTGCTGGAGTCGTCGTGCGTTTTCTCTTACTCATTTTTATTATCGTACCCATCGTTGAAATGTGGCTGCTCATTCAAGTGGGCGGTTTTATTGGCGCGGTGCCAACCATTGGTGCCGTGCTACTGACGGCGGTGATTGGTCTTGCCATGCTACGGCGTCAGGGCTTGAGCACTTTACTGCGGGTCAATCAACGCATGGAGAGCGGTGAGCTGCCGGCTCAGGAGATGCTCGAGGGCATCGTGCTGGCAGTTTCCGGTGCATTGTTGCTGACCCCGGGTTTTTTCACCGATGCCATCGGCTTTGCCGGCTTGACTCCGGTGCTACGCCAGTGGCTGGTGAAGCGTCTTGTCGGGCGGGTGAATGTTTTTCAAGGCGGTGTTGTCGGTGGTTCTATCTACCGTAAAGACGAAAGTCACAATACCTTTGAAGGTGAGTTTTGGAGTGAAGGCGAGCGGCACGAAGGGGAAAGGCGCGTAGAAGGGCGCCGTGAAGATGAACATTGATAGCCCGGCTGCTCAATAATCGGGTACACCCGTTGAGCGAAATTGATAAATTTATGGTTTAGCCCTTGATTTCTATTTTGCTGCCTCCAGATACTTGGCAGCTTCGGTCTTTAGGGGATCGAACACAGTTACTTAATGCATTATAAGAGGTGGAGTTAGATGAAAATTCGTCCCTTGCACGACCGTGTTGTCGTGCGCCGCAACGAAGAAGAAGCAACAACGGCTGGCGGTATTATTCTGTCAGGTTCTGCAAAAGAAAAATCCAATGAAGGTGAAGTTGTCGCCGTTGGTCAAGGTCGCCTGTTGAATAGCGGCGAGATTAGCCCGCTCAGCGTCAAGGTTGGCGATAAAGTTGTTTTCGGTGGTTTTCCCGGCAATAACAACACCATTAAAGTTGGCGACGACGAGCTCATTATTATGAGCGAAGCTGAAATCTTCGGCGTACTTGAAGACTGATACTGATACCGTTTCATTGGTATTCCATTAGACATTAAGATTTAGATTAAAGGAAAGAAGTCATGGCTGGAAAAGACGTGAGATTCGGCGACAGCGCTCGCCAGAAAATGTTAGCAGGCGTTAACATTTTGGCAGATGCCGTTAAAGTTACCCTCGGCCCCAAGGGTCGCAACGTAGTGCTCGACAAAGCTTTTGGTGCACCCACTGTCACTAAAGATGGTGTTTCGGTTGCTAAAGAAATCGAGCTGGCAGACAAGTTCGAAAACATGGGCGCGCAAATGCTCAAAGAAGTGGCCAGCAAGTCTTCTGACGAAGCGGGCGACGGCACAACGACTGCTACTGTATTGGCTCAGGCCATCGTCAGCGAAGGCTTGAAAGCCGTTGCTGCCGGCATGAACCCAATGGATCTGAAACGTGGCATCGACCAGGCGGTTGTTGCTGCTGTTGAGGCCATCGGCGGTTTCTCCAAGCCTTGCACCGACAACAAAGAGATTGCTCAGGTCGGTACTATCTCTGCTAACAGCGATACCCAGGTCGGCGAAATCATCGCTGAAGCCATGGACAAAGTTGGTAAAGAAGGTGTTATCACCGTTGAAGAAGGTTCCGGTCTCGAAAACGAGCTGGACCTGGTTGAAGGTATGCAGTTCGACCGTGGTTACCTCTCTCCCTACTTCATCAACAATCAGGAAAGCATGAGTGCTGAGTTAGAAGCGCCTTACATTCTGGTTGCTGACAAGAAGATCTCCAACATCCGCGAGCTGCTCGGTTTGCTCGAAGGCGTTGCCAAGTCTGGTAAGCCTCTGTTGATTATTGCTGAAGACGTTGACGGCGAAGCGCTGGCCACTTTGGTTGTTAACAACCTGCGCGGCATCGTTAAAGTTGCTGCCTGTAAAGCACCTGGCTTCGGCGATCGTCGTAAAGCCATGCTACAGGATATCGCTATCCTGACTGGCGCTACTGTTATCTCTGAAGAAGTGGGCCTCGATCTTGAAGCCGCTACTGTTGAGCATCTGGGCCAGGCCAAGCGCGTTAGCCTGAGCAAAGAGAACACAGTTATTGTTGACGGTGCTGGCACTGTTGACGATATCAAAGGTCGTGTTAACCAGATCCGCGCTGAAATCGAAGACACTTCTTCCGATTACGATCGTGAAAAACTGCAAGAGCGTCTGGCCAAGTTGGCCGGTGGTGTTGCTGTGATCAAGGTTGGTGCTGCGACTGAAGTTGAAATGAAAGAGAAGAAAGCCCGCGTTGAAGATGCTCTGCACTCAACTCGTGCTGCCGTTGAAGAAGGCGTTGTTGCTGGTGGCGGTGTTGCACTGGTTCGCGCACAGGCAGCTATCGAAGGCCTGCAAGGCGAAAATAACGAGCAAACTGTTGGTATTCGCATTGCGCGTCGCGCCATGGAAGCACCTCTGCGCCAGATCGTTGAAAACGCTGGTGAAGAAGGTTCTGTTGTTCTCGATAAGGTTAAGAACCAGGAAGGTAGCAATGGCTACAACGCATCGAATGGCGAATACGGCGATATGATCGCCATGGGTATTCTCGATCCTGCGAAAGTGACCCGTACTGCTCTGCAGGGCGCGGCCTCTATTGCTGGCTTGATGATTACTACCGAAGCTATGATCACCGATGCAGCTGGCGACGATGCTGGCGGCATGCCTGCTATGCCCGATATGGGCGGCATGGGCGGCGGTATGGGTGGTATGGGCGGTATGGGCGGTATGGGCGGCATGATGTAAGCCCAACTCCCTCGACATAAAAAACCCCCGCTATATGCGGGGTTTTTTTATGTCCGCTTAATTTCGATCAATGGTTTTATTCGCACCCCGTTATGACTAGAATAGCGCCTGATAAATTTATAGTTGCCTGCCTGCGGTATTCGCAGGTGTTCTAGAGATGGGCCACTATGATTATAAAACGAACTAAAAACTGACAGAGCTGAGGGCAAGACTATGGAAAATATTTCAACGATGGAATTTATTAACTTCCTTTTTCGCTGGGGGCATTTGCTCTTCGGTATCACCTGGATAGGTCTGCTGTACTATTTTAACTTTATTCAGGGCGGCTATTTTAAACAAGCGACACCCGAAGCCTTGTCCGATGCAAAAGCCAAGCTGGCGCCGAGTGCGCTGTGGTGGTTCCGTTGGGGTGCCATGTTTACCTTCATCACCGGCGTATTTTTGTTGATGGGTGTGCAAAAGCAGGGCGTGATGAATGAGTACATTGTTGCCGGCGCACTGTTTGGCACGTTGATGTTCCTCAATGTTTGGTTGATTATCTGGCCAAACCAGAAGATTGCTCTGGGTATGGTTGAAGGTGATGGCCCTACTGCAGCGGGTAAAGCGCTGTTGGCCTCACGTACCAATACCTTGTTCTCTGCCCCTATGGCTTACTGCATGCTGGCCTCTCCACACATTGGCTACGGTGCAGACAGTCTGCTCAGCGTCAATGGCGGTGGTACAGCCTTGTATGTCGTGCTGGCTTTAATTGCAGCACTTGAAGTGAATGCCATTGTTGGCAAGCAGGGACCAATGACAACCGTTAAAGGGGTGATTCATTCTAGCCTGGGTCTGACTGTCGTCATGGCTTTGATTTTTCAATATGTCTAAGCCATAAAGACATAAAAAAACCGGCCCTTGTTGGCCGGTTTTTTTATGGGGCCAGTTCGACAAAAGTGTATAATTCTGTCTGTTTCACCACTTGCAAATACAGTGATTAAGAATGACAAAAGATAAGCCGAGTCGCCGAGAGCCCTTTATTGCCCGGCGCGATGAATCAGCGCCTCTGCAGACTGACTTGGCCGCGCAGAAAAAAAAGCCACGGCCCGCCAGTTCCCAGCCCGCTGCGGCACCAAAAAAGCTCGGTTTTATCGTACTTTGTTTTATTGTCGCGCTATTGAGCGTTTGCCTGGCTGCGCTGTCAGTTTTTTCCTGGCGCCAGAGTCAGTCCCAGCAGTACCTGCTGCAGCGCTTCGAAGACCTTGGCGGACGTTTGGAATCCAGTGATGAGTCGGTTGCCCAGTCGGGTGCGGCTCTGTTGATCAAACTCAACAAGCAGGAGGAAACGCTGGCAACGCACTGGTCGGAGATTAAAAAGCTTTGGGGCGTGACTAATGATCGCAATAAGAAAGCCATCAAAGCTCTACAGCTTAGTGATGGCGAAACTAAAAAGGGGCTGAAAAAGACACAGCAGACGCTGGCCTCTTTGCAGGCCAATTTGAGCAGTGTACAAACGCGCTTGAAAACTGTGCAGGCTGATGTGAAGAAGGTGAGTAGTGCCTCACTGGTAGCCAGTGCGCAAACGGATGATTTCCACCGTCAGTTAGCTAGCCTTGAAAGCAAGCTTAAGGCTGTCGATAGTGAAGCCGCTAGCCTGCAAAAACTGATTGAGAAAAACCGCCAGAGCCAAAGCCTGCGTCTGACAGAGTTTGAGCAAGCGGTGAAATCTATAGATGCCTTTAGACGGCAAACCAATGAAAAATTTAGCCGCTTACATCCTGGTACGACAGCGCCTTAGTGTGTTGGCGCCGGTGATTGTTCTATTGAATAAATGAGAGAAATGTTATGACTGTTATTCGTCAGCAAGATTTAATTCAAGGTGTGGCCGATGCGCTGCAGTTTATTTCCTACTACCACCCTGTCGACTTTATCAAGGCGGTTGATGAGGCTTACCAGAGAGAAGAGTCACAGGCAGCGAAAGATGCCATGGCGCAAATACTGGTCAACTCTCGCATGTGTGCCATGGGTCATCGGCCAATTTGTCAGGACACAGGTATTGTTACCGTCTTTTTAAAAGTCGGCATGAATGTGCAGTGGCAGAGTGAAATGAATGTCACGGATATGGTCAATGAGGGCGTGCGGCAGGCCTATATGTACCCCGATAATATTTTGCGGGCTTCTATTCTCGATGACCCCGACGGTGCCCGCAAGAATACGGGTGACAATACGCCGGCGGTTATTCACTACGAAATTGTCGCTGGTGACAACGTTGAAGTTTATGTCGCGGCTAAAGGCGGTGGTTCAGAGGCCAAGGCCAAGTTTGCCATGCTCAACCCTTCAGACTCCGTTGTCGATTGGGTGCTCGAGCAAGTCCCGAAAATGGGCGCGGGCTGGTGTCCGCCGGGCATGCTGGGTATTGGTATTGGCGGCACCGCCGAAAAGGCCATGCTACTGGCGAAAGAAGTGCTGCTCGACCCGATTGATATTCATGAGCTGGAAGCGCGCGGCGCTGACAATCGCAGCGAAGAGTTGCGCCTGGAATTGATGAAGAAAGTAAATGCCCTGGGTATTGGCGCCCAGGGTCTCGGTGGTTTGACCACAGTGCTCGATGTCAAGGTTAAGGATTACCCGACCCACGCGGCCAATAAAGCCATCGCGATGATCCCCAACTGTGCGGCAACACGACATACCCATTTCACCCTGGATGGTAGCGGGCCAGTAGAATTGACGCCCCCCAACCTTGATGACTGGCCCGATATAGCCTGGGAAGTCGGTGATAGTGTGCGCCGGGTGAACCTTGATGAGCTGACCACGGAATCGATTCAGGATTGGCGCAGTGGCGAGACGGTATTGCTGTCGGGCAAGTTACTGACTGGCCGAGATGCTGCTCACAAGAAAATCACCGACATGCTAGCCAATGGTGAAACCTTGCCGGTTGATTTCACAAATCGCTTTATTTACTACGTGGGCCCGGTTGATCCTGTGGATGACGAGGTCGTTGGCCCTGCTGGTCCAACCACTGCCACCCGAATGGATAAGTTCACCCGCACCATGCTCGAAGAAACTGGGCTTATTGGTATGGTCGGCAAGGCCGAGCGAGGTAGCCTTGCCATTGACGCCATTCGCGATAATAAAGCGGTGTATTTAATGGCCGTTGGTGGAGCCGCTTATCTGGTCTCCAAAGCTATTACGGCAGCTAAAGTCGTGGCCTTTCCCGAATTGGGCATGGAGGCCATTTACGAGTTTGAGGTGGTTGATATGCCGGTTACCGTTGCGGTCGATAGCGAAGGTGACTCGGTGCATCGCAGTGGTCCTGCACAATGGCAGGCCATTATTGAGAAACATGCAATTGATATTGCTTAAGGAATATGTGCTATTTGTAGCTTATAATGCCGCTTGCCAGAATAATATGACATTATTGTGGCAAGGCCTGAAGTTTAGGTCGTGCGGATTTGTTCACTTGCAAAGTTGAAGTTTATTAAACCAAAGAGGGAATGGCCATGGGTAAGTTGAGTACGGTAGGTATCGCGGGAGCCGTTATACTGGCTTCAAGCATGACAGGGAATGTAAGTGCTAATGAGGGATTGTATTTAGGTGGTTCGGTTACTGGCTACTATCTCGACAGTGAGCGTTTTGTTGGTGGTGGTGAAGAGGCCTATGTAGGAGGTGTCAACCTTGGTTATCGCTTTACGGATAGCTGGGCTCTGGAAGCGGGTTATGGCACTGAAATTGGTGGCAATGCCATTGATACTATCCGCCTTGATGCTCTCTATTTTTTGAGTGAAAACACTAAAGGCTGGCAGCCTTATATCGTTGCCGGTGTTGCCCACTACGAGTTGAATGACAGCGATTATAACTTCAGCGAAGTGAATCAGGAATATACCGAGCAGCTATCTCTGGGCATGGGCTTGTCAAGAATGATCGATAGCCAGTGGGAATTTCGCTCCGATGTGCGTGCCCTGCACAAAGTCAGTGACTCTCAAGATGGCGTTGATGATCTTGCAGTAAACCTGGCTTTGAATTATTACTTTAATCCACCTAAGCCCGTTGTCGCGGCTGAGCCGACGCCTGAACCCATTGCGATTGTGCCACCGCCTCCCGCGCCTGAGGCCGAGCCAGAAGTTCGTACCATCACCGTGCGCCTGAATGTTGAATTTGAATTTGATAAGGCTACTGTTCGTGCTATTTACGGCGATGAGCTTGAAGCTATTGCCAATGCCATGAAGGCCCATGAAGATATTGACCTGATGTTAGAGGGGCATACTGACTCGGTGGGTGCTGACGAATACAATCAGGGCCTTTCCGAACGCCGTGTGATTGCAGTTGAAGCCAAGTTGGCCGAGATGTACGGCATTGATCCAGAACGCATTTCCACAGTGGGTTACGGTGAAGCGCGACCTATTGCCGACAATGACACCAAAGAAGGGCGTGCACGTAACCGTCGTGTTATTGGCGAGCTCTCCTACACGGAAGTGTTCGGTGACTAATTGTGTTTGAGTGTAAAAAATAGCGCCTCAGGGCGCTATTTTTTTGCCTCCTGTGATTCACGGGCCATTTTTACCTGTGCTAGGGTGTTGCCCTTGGTGAACTTTAAAAGACTTGCCCACATAGCTATTTTGCCCATAAAAGCATCACAACGTTGTTCCTGAAAGCATGAAATCAACACTGTATTGGCACGACTACGAAACCACTGGCGTCGATCCTGCACGGGATCGCCCGGTACAATTTGCTGGTCTGCGTACCGATGAAGATTTGAATGTTATTGGCGAGCCGCTGGTACAGTATTGTCAGCTCCCCGATGATTGTTTGCCCCATCCACAGGCCTGTTTAATTACCGGTATTACGCCGCAAAAGGCACGGGACGAAGGCGTGCCAGAGCCGCAGTTTATCGCCGCTATTCAGCGTCAACTGGCTCAGCCGGGCACCTGTGGTGTTGGCTACAATAGCCTACGTTTCGACGACGAAGTTACGCGTTTCACACTTTATCGCAACTTTTACGACCCCTATGAACGGGAGTGGAAGCAGGGTAATTCGCGCTGGGATATTATCGATATGCTGCGCCTGACCCGCGCCCTGCGCCCCGAGGGTATTGTCTGGCCCAATAAGCCCGATGGTGCCCCCAGCTTCCGTCTTGAAGAGTTGACCGCCGCTAACAATATTGAACACGCCGCCGCTCACGACGCGCTGTCTGACGTTACGGCGACCATTGCCATGGCGCGACTGGTAAAAGAAAAGCAACCGCGCCTTTACGATTATGTCTACAGCCATCGTCTTAAGCATAAGGCAGCGAGCCTGGTGGACATGGCATCGCGCAAACCTTTCTTTCACGTATCGTCACGTTTGCCCCGCGAAAATGGCTATGGGGCAATGATGATGCCCCTGGCTCAACATCCGAGCAATAAAAATGCGGTGATTGCCGTTAACCTGATGGCCGACCCCGAGCCACTGCTAACACTCAATGCCGAGCAAATTCGCGAGCGACTTTTTATCGCTACCACCGACCTTCCCGAAGGCGTCGAGCGCATGGCGCTGAAAGGTATTCACCTCAACCGTTGCCCGGTCATCGCTACGCCAAAATTGCTCGACCAGCCTGCCGCGCAGCGTTTGGGCATTGATCTCGAGCGCTGCTATCGGCACTGGCAGACACTCTGTGCCGCCGACCTCGGTGACAAAATTGCCGCCGTTTTTGCAGCACCTGACTATCCCGAGATAGAAGATCCGGAGCAGGCTTTGTATCAGGGCTTTTTACCCAATGATGACAAAGCCCTACTGGCCAATATTCGTAGTACACCGCCTGAAAGTCTCGGCGATGAATCCCTGTTGTTTCGTGATGAGCGCTATAATGCTCTGCTGTTTAATTATCGTGCGCGCTATGCCAATGAGACACTGACGAGTGCCGAGCGCAAGGCCTGGCAGCAGCTAAAACAAAGCCGTTTGATCGATGGCAAAGATGGCTATTTGAGCATGGCTGCCTATTTTGAAGAACTCGACAAGCTCGAAAAGGCGCCCCAGTTGGAGCCGCAAAATGCCGCTGTACTCAAGGCGCTACGGGCCTGGGGCAAGCACGTCATTGTTGAATTGGCGAAAGCATAGCGGCGCACTGAATGAGCCATAGCAAGACCTATTACCAGGCCGATCACCAGACAAGAAACCTTTACACAGGACAAGCCATAGCGTGAATTTTACCGGTGCACACATCCTTTCCATTGCGCAATTTGAGCGAGCCGATATTGAGGTGCTGTTTGGCACTGCAGACAATATGGAGCCCTATGCTCAGCGTAGAAGAATCACTCGCGTGTTGGAGGGGGCGATTCTTGGCAATATGTTTTTTGAGGCGAGCACGCGTACGCGCATCAGTTTTGGCTCGGCCTTTAATTTGCTGGGGGGCGATGTGCGGGAGTCCGTCGGCATGGACAGCTCCTCGCTGATCAAGGGGGAGTCCCTGCAGGATACCGCTCGTGTACTCTCCGGTTTTAGCGATGTGATTTGCATGCGACACCCCGAGCCGGGCTCGGTGGCCCAGTTTGCGGCGGCGAGCCGAGTGCCGGTGATGAACGGCGGTGACGGCAGTAATGAGCACCCCAGTCAGGCCCTGCTCGATCTTTACACTATTGCCAAGGAGTTACAGTGGCAGGGGCGCAGTGTTGATGGCCTGCGCATCGCTATGGTGGGTGATCTTAAGCATGGCCGCACGGTGCACTCGTTGTGCAAGTTGTTATCGCTGTACAACAATATTCAGGTGACCCTGGTGTCCCCCGCTGAGCTGGCGATGCCTGAGCAGTATGTGGAAAGTCTGCGCGAGGCGGGCCACAAAGTCAGTGTGACGGACCAGTTGGAGGCGAGCATCTCCAGCGTCGATATCGTTTATTCAACTCGTATTCAGGAAGAGCGTTTTAGCGATCGCGCTCAGGCCGACTTGTACCGGGGCCGTTTTCGGCTCAATCAAGCTATATATACCGAGCACTGCGAACCCAATACCGTGATTATGCATCCCCTGCCACGGGACTCTCGTGCAGAAGCTAACGAGCTGGATGTGGATCTGGACAATAATCCTAACCTGGCTATTTTTCGCCAGGCTGATAACGGCCTGCTGGTGCGTATGGCACTGTTTGCTCTGGTGCTCGACGTCGCCCATCTGGTCGACCGGCACTCTACAGATGTGCACTGGTACAACTCACGAGATTTGGAAAAATGACGCAAGCAGGATTATCCGTGTCAGCGGAGAGCAAGGCCCAGGCCGCCGAGGTGCCACCTTTAACAGCCGCACATTTCGATGACATTCGACCGTACAGCGATGATGAATTCCCCGCCATTTTTGCCCGCCTGCTAGGGGAGAGGGAGTTTGTCGACACGCTGGCAAGCATGAAATTTTCACGTCTGTTTCGCTGGCTGCCCTGGCTGTTGCGTCCCTTGATTCGCAACACCATGAAGCGCTCGTTTGCCGAAGTGAATAATGTTGCTAGTTTTCAGGAAATTATCGGCGCGCAGATGCACAAGTTGCTGGACAAAGATGGCAGTCAACTGACGGTCAGGGGGCTCGATAAGCTCGACCCCGAACAGTCTTATTTGTTTATTAGCAATCACCGCGATATCGCCATGGATCCGGCTTTGACCATTCTCGCTCTGCATCAACAGGGCATGGATTCGCTTCGCATTGCCATTGGCGATAACTTGCTTACCAAACCCTTTGTCAGCGATTTAATGCGCTTGAATAAAAGCTTTATTGTGCGGCGTTCTGTCGCCGGTCGTCGCGAGAAGTTGGCCGCGCTGAAGCACCTGTCAGCCTATATTCGTTTTTCTTTACAGGAGGAGCACCAGTCTATCTGGATCGCTCAGCGCGAAGGCCGCGCCAAAGATGGTCTCGACGGCACCGAAACGGCTTTATTAAAAATGCTCGCACTGTGCAAGAGTAAGGGTGAGAGTTTTGGCGAGGCCTTAAAAAGCCTTAATGTGGTGCCGGTATCGCTGTCTTATGAGTGGGACCCCTGCGATGGGGCAAAGGCGAAAGAGCTGTACGCCCATCAGACTGAGGGTGCCTATGAAAAAGGGGAGCACGAAGATGTTGCCAGTATTTACCGGGGCATCGTTGGTAACAAAGGTCATATTTATGTCACCTTTGGCGACTTGTTGAGCGAGCCTTTTGACGATGCGGCGAGCATGGCAGCGGAAATTGATCGCCAGATTATCGGCAACTACCGCCTTCAGGCGACCCACTGGATTGCCTATGAACGCTTGCACGGTTTATCTGAGCAGGCTGTGCAAGAGAGGCAGAGCCTCGATGCCGATTGGCAGGCGGTTGCTCAGGCTTTTGACGCAAGACTGGCGAGCATTCCCGAGGAACACCGGGAGACACTACTCGCGGCTTATGCCAACCCCGTGGTGCAATATTTACAGCGCAGTGCCTAATTTCTCACCTTGCCTACCGCCGTAATTCCACAGCGAATAGCCCCAGCGAGATAAAACCTTATTTCATTATCTGATCAAGACAAAGCGACCATCCAAAGCGCTTACCGGGATTTTCTCGCGGCGCGTTCACTGCGCCCACGGCTCGGCCAGCGACAAATGATTGGTCATATCGCCTCCTTTCTGGGTGCCATTGAGCGCGATGAGGAAGGTCAGCGGCTGTCCGATAATAATGTCATCGCCATCGAGGCAGGCACGGGCACCGGCAAAACCGTGGCCTATTTACTTTCTGTGCTCTCGCTGGCGAAGTCGGCGGGTAAAAAAGTGGTCGTCGCCACCGGCACCGTGGCCCTGCAGGGGCAGTTGTTAGACCGGGATATTCCCGATGTGATGGCTGCGACGGGCTGGGACTATAAGTTGGCACTGGCCAAGGGCAGGGGCCGCTACCTCTGTCCACTGCGCCTACAGCAGAGCAGCGAAACGGCCAAGGCACAAGATGCCGGACTTTTTCTGTTTGAGGACGAACTCGCCTTTCAGCCCGACCAGCAGAGTACTGAAACTTTGCAGGCAATGGATGAAGCCCTGCAGGTGGGTAGTTGGGATGGCGACAGAGATGCCTGGCCCGAAGCGGTACCGGCACAAACCTGGCAGGCCTTAACGGTCGATCGCAACCAGTGTGCCGGTCGACGCTGCCGGCTTATTACAGAGTGCTGTTTTTTCAAGGCGCGGGAATCTCTCGAAGGTGCAGACTGTATCGTCGCCAACCACGACTTGGTGATGGCCGATCTGGCGCTGGGGGGCGGGGCGATACTCTCGGCTCCGGAAGATACGATTTATATTTTTGACGAAGCCCACCGTCTGGGTGACACCGCACTCAACCATTTTGCTAGCCAATGCCGTCTAAATACGACATCGCAATGGCTCGAGCAAATGCAAAAAAACTTAAAGGCGATGGCGACACCTTTTGCAGAAATGCCCGATATTATTCATCGTGGCACCGAGCTTGGCGAAATAACCCTGCTTGCACGGCAACTTCTACAGCAGGCTACGCCCTTGTTTCAGGACATACTTGAGAACAGTGTCGTTAGCGAGAGTCGGCAGAACTTCGGTAATAGCCAGGTGCGCTATCGTTACCCAGGGGGCGTTGTCGATGAGGCTTGCCGCTCATTGAGCGAAGATTTAACCGCCGTTTTTGTGCGCTTGAATGGTCGTATGGAAAACCTTCACAGTGTGCTGGAGGAGGCTCTGGAAAATGACCACCAGCCCGTGCCAAGAGTAGATATCGAACAGTATTTTCAAGTCGCCGGACAATGGCTGGGCCGGGCCAACGCGGCAACTGAGCTGTGGTCGGCCATGGCTCGCCCCGACCCCGCCGGTCAGCCACCGATGGCGCGCTGGTTAACACACGAAGATAACGGCGACATTCGACTTTCAGTCAGCCCCATTTCCGCCGGGTTGCGCCTCAATGAATTACTCTGGCAGCGTGCCTATGGGGCGATCACCACCTCGGCTACCCTACGGGTACTCGGCGATTTTGAACGTTTTAAAAGTGACAGTGGCATGGCTCCGTCGACCCAGTGTGAAGTGGTGGCCGGTGCCTTCGACTATGCCAATGCGGGGCTGTTAGTCATCCCCGATATCGGTGCTGAAGCCGGTGACGCTCGCGCCCACACCCAGGCGCTGATCGAGCACTTACCCGATTTACTCTATCCAAAAGCAGCAATGGAACCGAATGGTGATAGGGTAGAGCAGGATGAAGAACCCTCTGCTGGTGGGGTATTAGTGCTCTTTGCCTCGCGCCGCCAAATGGAAGAGCTGGTCGATGCCCTGGCCGATGAGCTGCCCTGCCAATTGCTGGTGCAGGGTGAGTTAAGTACTGGTGAAATTGTTAGTCGCCATCGGGCAACGATTGACCAGGGTGAGCGCAGTGTTATTTTTGGCCTGGCCAGTTTTGCCGAGGGCATGGATTTACCCGGCGCCTATTGTCAGCACGTGATTATCGCCAAGCTGCCCTTTGCCGTGCCGGACGATCCCCTACAGGCGGCACTGGCGGAGTGGGTAGAAAGCAAGGGCGGCAATGCCTTTCGAGAAATTACTTTGCCCGATGCGGCACTGCGTTTAATACAGGCCTGCGGGCGATTATTGCGCCATGAAGATGATCGAGGTCGGGTGACCATTCTCGACCGCCGTCTGGTCAGTAAAAGCTATGGTCGTCAGTTGTTAGCCTCTTTACCGCCCTTCAAGCAAGTCATCGAGCGGGCTTAAGCCCCTTTATTTGCCGCTAGTTTTTTAACAAGCGCGCTTTAATTCGTTCGCTAATTGTCGCTACATCAAGCCCCGCTGTAGCGATTTGCGCGTCGTGTGTGGCGTGATCAATAAATATATCAGGCAAGCCAAGATGCAGTACGGCAACGACGATTCCTTGCTGGGCGAAGTATTCACTGACACCGGCACCCGCGCCGCCGGCAACGGCATTCTCTTCGAGGGTGACGATAAGCGTGTGATCGGCGGCTAGCTGGTCGAGTAGCTCGGTATCGAGGGGCTTGATAAAACGCATGTCGGCGACACTGGCATCGAGTTCTTCACCAACGGTAAGTGCGGTCGGCAGTAGCGCGCCAAAGTTGAGAATGGCAACTTGCTGGCCCTGGCGGCTCAGCCTGCCTTTGCCGATGGGGAAGGCTGTCATTGCCTGTTCTATAGTCACGCCTGGCCCGGTGCCTCGCGGGTAGCGCACGGCCGCTGGGCCTGGGTGAACATAGCCGGTGTAGAGCATTTGCCGAGCTTCGTTTTCATCGGCGGGGGCCATAATCACCATATTGGGAATACAGCGCATAAAGCTGATATCAAAGCTGCCCGCATGGGTGGCACCGTCTTCGCCGACCAGGCCGGCGCGGTCAATGGCAAATAAGACGTCGAGATTTTGTAGGGCGACGTCGTGAATTAACTGGTCGTAGGCACGCTGTAAAAAGGTCGAGTAAATAGCGACGATAGGCTTTTTCCCCTCGCAGGCAATCCCGGCGGCAAGGGTAACGGCGTGTTGTTCGGCGATCGCGACATCGTGAAACTGTTGGGGAAAGCGTTCGGCAAACTCAACCATGCCCGAGCCTTCACTCATCGCTGGGGTAATGGCGATCAGTTCGGGGTGATCACCCGCCATATCACAGAGCCAGTCACCGAAAATTTGCTGGTATTTTGGTAGCTTTGGCGCGTTGCTCGACTGTGGCGCTGGTGCTTCATCTTTTGGGGTAGGGATTTTGTTCAGCGCGTGATAGCCAATGGGGTCTTTTTCGGCGGGTGAAAAGCCTTTACCTTTTTGGGTGGCTATATGGAGTAACACAGGCCCGGTGATCTGCTTGAGATTTTCCAGCGTGTGCACTAACAGGGGGATATTGTGGCCGTCGATGGGGCCAATATAAGTAAAGCCGAGTTCTTCAAAAACGATGCCCGGTGCAACCAGTGCTTTCATCAGCTCTTCGGTTTTACGCACTAGGCCGGAGGTCGATGGGAAGGCTTTTAACAGGGTTTTGGTGCTTTCGCGAAAGAGGTTATAGAGCTTGCTCGACCACAGCTTGGAAAAGTAGGTGGCCAGACCACCGACATTTTTTGAGATCGACATATTGTTGTCGTTGAGTACCACCAGCATGTCGAGATCGACATGGGCAATGTGGTTGATGGCTTCGAAGGCCATGCCCGCGGTCATGGCGCCATCGCCAATCACTGCGACACAGCGACGCCCCGGCTGGCCATCCGTATTTTGATCCATAGCCGAGCCGATGGCCATGCCCAGGGCGGCACTTAAAGAGGTGCTGGAGTGACCGACACCAAAGGGATCGTATTCGCTTTCACTGCGGTTGGGAAAACCGGCGAGGCCATCGCGGTGGCGAATGGTGAGTAGCTCTTCACGCCTACCAGTGAGGATTTTGTGGGGATAGGTTTGGTGGCCAACATCCCACACGAGTCTGTCATCGGGGGTGTTAAAGGCGTAGTGCAGGGCAACGGTGAGTTCGACGACCCCAAGTCCCGCGCCGAAGTGCCCGCCGGACTGACCGACGGAATACAGTAAATAGGCGCGTAATTCATCGGCCACCTGTTCCAGTTCGCTTTCCGGTAGAGCACGCAATTGAGCGGGTGAATCAATGCGATCCAGCAGGGGTGTTGCGGGTCGAGTCAACGGAATGTCGGAATAGGTGGTGGTCATGTCTGGCGACTGAGGCGGTAATTTTGAGGCGGCAATCTTACACGAAATCGTCGTTAATAGGGCGGCTCAGTGATCCCGACTGACGATAAAATCACCGATACCGCGTAAGTGGTCGGCGCGTTCATCAAATTGGTCAAGGGCGGTGATGGCTTGTTCGTGCAGCTGGGCAAGCATTTTTTTCGCACCCTCATTGCCGAGCAGGGATGTGTAAGTTGATTTGTTGTGCAGTTGGTCAGCCCCCGCCTGTTTGCCGAGTACGGCGGTGTTGCCTTCGCTGTCGAGAATATCGTCTTTAACCTGAAAAGCGAGGCCAATCGCTCGGCCGTAGGCGCGCAGTTTTTCCAGTGTCTGAGTGTCGACACAGCCATTACTTTGCGCGCCCATGGAAATACTGGCGACAATTAAATCACCGGTTTTATGGACGTGCATGGTTTCCAGATAGGCGAGATCGACGGGCGTGTCGGTCGCGAATAAATCCATTGCCTGGCCTTTGACCATGCCCGCAGCACCCGCCGCCTGGGCAAGTTCGCGAACCAGAGCTAAAGCCGTCGTCGAGCTGACAAGGGTAAGCTGAGTGAGCTGCTCGAAGGCCAGGGCCTGCAAGCCATCACCGGCGAGAATGGCTGTGGCCTCATCGTAGGCGATATGACACGTGGGGCGGCCGCGGCGCAGGTCGTCGTCATCCATTGCCGGCAGGTCGTCGTGGATCAGTGAATAGCAGTGGATCAATTCCAGCGCGGTGGCAATGTGGTCAGTATCGCTGTTGATGGCACCAAGACTGTGGGCAGCGGCGTACACCAGGCAGGGGCGAATACGTTTGCCCTGGTCGAGGGTAGTGTAGCGCAATGCGGCATTCAAAGGCAGGTTGTGGTGCTTGTGGGGAAGGCAGTGTTCGAGCTGCTGCTCTACGCGCTCGCGACTTGCCTCGAGAAAGTTGTCGAAGCTTTGCTTCACTCGCCATCCTCGCCGATAAAGTCGACGGTTTTAACATCGTCATCGGTATCGCTGGTTAAAATGCGTACCCGTTGTTCGGCCTCACTGAGGGCCGACTGACAGTCGCGAGTGATCTTGATGCCTTTTTCAAAGGATTTTAGCGACTCGTCAAGGTTGAGATTGCCGGTTTCCAGAGATTCAACCAGGGTTTCGAGTTGCTTGAGACTTTGCTCAAAGTTGAGTGCGCGTTTTCTTGTTGCCATACGAGTGATCGTCATTAATAAAACGGGGCTAACCCTAACTGAGTGATGTGGCACAGGTCAATATGGTCGTCCCACGAGTATGGGGAGGCAGGGATCATGAGGGGGTAGGATATATCCTACAGGCATTGCAGATATTGCTGAATAGTCAGTTTCACCCCGAAAGTGCATTATGCTTTCCACATGGATGTGTTGGACAAGGATGTTGCATACATGGAAGGGGTCAGGATGACCTGCTCAGGATGAGCGATTATGGAAGGGGCTAGATGCCCCTATACAGGGAAGAGGTCAGGATGGCCGTTTGCTACAGGGAATATGATCCGGGACTTATAAGGATATAAGGACTAGATTGCTCCAAGGCTGGATGCACTTTGCTAGTACTACTTTGACACCCCCTTACCTCTCCAGTAAGGGGGTGTTTTTATTTAAGCTGGCTCTTTTGATATAGCTAGTTCTAACAGACCCCTGACATACCATTAATTAAACGTCTTTTTCAGTCCTCGCTTCAGTCCCTTTGCTTGCCCATTACTTCTCGTCTTCGTTAGTGAAAATTGTCATTGGCGTTATAGTAGCGGGGCGGGTGTTCTGTGTCCGTCTATTTTTCACACTTTAAAAACAATGCTTAAGGCGCTTCGACTCTAGCGGAGGCACTTATACGAGGAGAGGGTTATGGATCTAGGTATTAGCGGTAAGCAGGGAATTGTCTGTGGTGCCAGTCAGGGTCTGGGTTTGGCCTGCGCCCGTGCACTGGCTCGGGAGGGGGTTAATCTGACCCTGATTGCCCGTAACCCAGAACCCTTGCAAGCGGCTGTCGATAGTTTGAGTCAATTGAGTTCGGCAAAAATATCCTCTGTGGTGGGCGATATCACCACCGACGCGGGCCGTGATGCCGTGCTGCAGGCCTGCCCCGAACCGGATATTTTAATTAATAATGCTGGCGGCCCACCGCCCGGTGACTTTCGCGACTGGCGACAGAAAGAGTGGTTTGATGCGGTAAACAGCAACATGTTTTCGGCTATCGACATGATCCGCCGTACCCTTGACGGTATGGCGGAGCGCGGTTTCGGCCGCATTGTCAACATCACCAGTACGGCAGTTAAGTCGCCGATGCCGGGCCTCGGTTTGTCGAATGGTGCGCGGGCGGGTTTGACCGGCTGGGTGGCCGGGGTTGCACGGGAAAAGGTGCTCGATAATGTCACTATTAATAATTTATTGCCGGGGCTTTTTGCCACGGACAGAGGGCGGGGCTATTTAGCCTATAGAGCGGCTCAGGAGGGCCTTAGCGCAGAAGCTTTCGAACAGCAGTTTTATGCAACAAGCCCGGCGGGGCGTATGGGTGATCCCGATGAATTTGGTGCGACCTGTGCATTTTTATGCAGTGCCATGAATGGCTATATGAGCGGGCAGAATATTTTGCTGGACGGCGGTGTTTACTCGGGTACTTATTAGGAGAATGCTAGATTTTTAGGGAAGTGCTAAGTTTTTAGGCAAGGACTAGGTTTAGACGGGTGGTTTTTATCAGGGTTTTGCTTTTTAGGAGCTAGGCAGCCCCATCATTTATACCATTAATGATGGGGCTGCCTAGTTTTGTTCAAGCGAAGAAATTACGCTTTTTTGGGTTCGGTAATGAAATCATCCATATCGACATGGCGCGTCAACTTAAAGAAGTCGACATTGCGATAGGGTGAATTCACTACTACGCGACCCTTGGAGTTGCGGTAGTAGCTGCTAACACCGGGGTGGGTCCATACCATATCGTCGTGAATGGTGTTGACCTTGTCGATGTAGCTGTCATGTACGTCTTGCTTACATTCGACAGCGCCCAGTTTTTCGTTGGCCATTTTCTCGATCATTTGCATCACATAGCGCACTTGCATCTCGCAGACGAAGACAAAGCTGCCGCCGTGACCGGGTTGCAAGTTGGGGCCGTAGAGTGTGAAGAAGTTGGGGAAGCCGGGTACGTTGGTGCCGAGGTGGGCCGAGGCATTATCGTCGCCCCATACGTCACGCAGGTTCTTGCCTTCACGACCAATAATCTCGTAGGTCGACAAAAACTTCAGCACGTCAAAGCCGGTTGAGATGAGGATGATATCAGCTTCGTACTCGTTGCCGTCTTTGGTGATGACCTTGTTGCCTTCAATGCGATCAATGCCGTTATCAACCAGTTCGACTTTAGGGTTGCGCAACATACGGAACCAGCCGTTATCCATCAGCATACGCTTGCCGAAAGGGGGGAAGGTGGGCAGTACTTTGTCCATCAGGTCGTCGGCACGATCGCCCAGCTCTTTTTTCATATAGCTGGTGAAATAGGCACGGTGACTATCGTTAGTGGCATTTAATGAACGCTCGGAGTGCTCCCAGCTTGGATCTTTGTGCAGGGAATCATAAACACGGTCGTTGTAGATCCAGCCCAGACGCATGCGATACCACATGCGATAGAGGGGCACTTCCTTGAACAGGTAGCGAATCTCTTCGGGCACATCAACACGGAACTGCTCGAAGGGCGATACCCAGTGGGGGCCGCGCTGGAAGATAGTCAGCGATTCGACCTGGTTTTGAATCTCTGGCCCCAGTTGCATAGCGGTCGCGCCATTGCCGATCATGATGACTTTTTTGTCATCCAGTGACTTGCCTTCAGGCCACTCGGCTGTGTGCCAGCTTTCGCCGGTAAAGGTATCGAGGCCTTGAATGTTCGGGAAGGCAGGTGGGTTGAAGATACCCGCACAGCTAATAACGACATTGGCTTCGAGAATTTCTGTACTGCCATCGGCGTGGGCAACTTTGACTTTCCAGGTTTGGGTGTCGGCCTGGTACTCGGTGCTGATCACATTCGTTTCAAATTCAATCGACTTTTTCAGATCGAAATCTTCGGCAACACCTTCGAAGTAGTCGGCTAATTCGCCGCGCAGGGCAAAGTAGGCAGACCAGTCGTAGGGGGCAAATGAGAAAGAGTAGAGGTGGCTGGGGGTGTCAACACCGGCACCGGGGTAGCGGTTGTCCTGCCAAACACCGGCAACGGTAGAGCGACGCTCCAGAACCTTGAACGGTACGCCAGCACCTTGCAAGCTAACAGCGGTGGCCAGGCCAGAAACGCCCGCGCCAATAACAATAGCGTTAAAGCCTTCGGGTACGTCAATCTTGTCTTCCCACTTCATCGGCGTTTGACCGAGTTGTGCATTGGTCATTTCGCCGTATTCAGCGGGCACTTTTTCACCCATAGAAGAGGTGAGCATTTCTACCAGGTCTTCATCGCTGGGGGCTTCGAGAGCTACGGGCTCGCCGGCTTTCCAGGCCAGAATGGCAGCGAGAGAGGCGTCACGAATTTCTTTTTGAACCGCTTCGTCAAAGCCGCCGCTATCGTTGTCGCCAGTGCCGCTGCCGCGTTTGGGGCGGTAGGGGTCTGCGATCCAGCGTTTGTCGCCGGTGAGTTGTACCAGTACCATAAGCAAGGTGGGTATATTTGCGATGGCGATTGCATCGGCAAGTTGTTGCTTCTCTGTCATGTTTTAATCCTGTTTTCTTGTGGAGGTTGTTCGCACGAGGGTGGGTTAATAAAGCCCGTTAATTAATTCGGCGCGACAGTTTAACCGGCCTGACCGCAGGGTCAAAATATTCTTAGCCTCATAATTCATGGGGTTATAGTTATAAAAAGGCGGGTCGCTACGTGTATTGTGGTTTTAAGCGGTTTGAAAATGAGGGGTGAATGATGGATGTACAAATGCTTTGGTGGCAGTGGGTACTGCTGGGCATGGGCCTGATGATACTGGAAATGTTTTTACCCAGTTTTATTGCCCTCTGGTTTGGTTTGGGTGCCCTTGTGGTCGGCTTAATCGCTTGGCTCTTTCCCCAGATGAGTGTTTCGTGGGAGGTGTTTATCTGGGTATTCGCCTCCGGTTCCTTTGTGCTGCTCTGGTTTAAGGTCTTCAAGCCAAGCATGGTCGATAAAACTAAAGCGGGTATTTCTCGCGATGCCGCCCTCGGTGAGTCGGGGCAGGTGGTTAAAGCGCCCCATGGTGAGGGTCGCGGTGTGGTGCGCTTTACCATGCCGGTGCTGGGTGAAAATGAGTGGGACTTCATTTGTGTGGAAGAGGTGGCTGAGGGTGACAAGGTGTTTATCAAGGACTTCTCTGGTAACACCCTTATTGTCGCCAGGTCGGGCGCCTAGGGTTTTCCTGTTGCTGCGTTGGTTCTCGTATGTCTGAGTGGGTGATGTCGCCAGTTTTGCGGCAACTGCAGGTGCACCTGTCTACGCTTGAGCAAGCTCAGCGCATTTATGTTGGCTACAGTGGCGGCCTTGATTCCCACGTCCTTTTGCACAGTGCGGTGGCGAACCTGGGTGCAGGACGGGTCGTCGCGCTTCATATTAATCATCAGTTGAGCGAGCAAGCTTGCGATTGGGCTGAGCACTGTGCGCAAGTATGCCGAGCTTTGAACGTTGATTTGCAAATCCATGCCGTAGATGTGTGTCAGAACGTATCCAGTACTGAAAACACAGCCCGTGAGGCGCGCTATCAGGTTTTTGAAAAAATCCTCGGTGAGGGCGATATTCTCTTGCTCGCCCACCATCAGAATGATCAGGCCGAGACAGTGCTCTATCGTTTGCTGCGCAATTCTGGGCCCCGTGGTTTGGCGGGCATTCCCCTCACCCGGGCTGTGGGCCGGGGCAGCTTGCTTAGGCCCTTATTGCAATTGCCGCGCAGTGAGCTGGACAGTTATGCCCGTGAACAGCAGCTCAACTGGATTGAGGACCCCTCAAACACTGACTTGATACACGATCGCAATTACTTGCGCCACCAGGTCGCACCGGCGCTGAGCCAGCGTTGGCCCGACTTCGCAGTGCGTATTGCTGCCAGTGCCAGTCTTTGCCAGCAGGCCGATGAATTGAGCAGGGATCTGGCGGAAATCGATCTCAATAAACTTGGCGATAAACAAGAGCGCTTGGGCAGGAGTGTTGATCTCTCTGGCCTCGTTGCTCTGTCGTCTTTACGTCAGGCCAATGTACTGCGCCACTGGGCTAGTTTGCATTGTCAGTCACCGCCGGGCTATCACAGTGTTATGGCTGTTCTCGAAAGTGTATTACCTGCAGGGCAAGATAGAACGCCGTTGGTCGTCTGGTCCGGTGGTGAATGGCGTCGCTTTAATGGCCGCTTGTTTTTGCTGCCCGGTGGTTGGTGTGAGCACGATCCGGTGGCCTGTGAGTGGCAGACGGAATCGCCTTTAACCTTAGCAGACGGCAGTACCTTGAGCGCCACATCGACGAATGAGTCGGGTTTAAAGCTGTTGCCGGGCGAGCAATTGCTGGTCAAATTTCGCAGCGGTGGCGAACGCTGTCATCCTGCGGGCAGGGTGGGTAGTCGTAGTTTGAAGCAGCTATTGCAGGAGTATCAGCTTGAACCCTGGTTGCGGGACAGAATTCCGCTGATTTACAAGCATTCGGCGGCAGATCAAAAGGGCGAGCAGCTGGTCGCTGTGGGTGACCTCTGGGTTTGCGAGGGTTTTACTGCCGCCGGTGGTGATTGTGTCTACCACTTGCGCTGGGATCAGTCCCCTTAAGGGAGTTTTATCCCCATCGCTTAAGGGGGATTGCCGGCTAAGAAAGAAACGAATTGCGCCTTGCTCGGATTGTGACTGGCACTCTTTTCTGCTAATCTGACGCCCCTTCTACAGCCCGTAGCAGCGTCGCGTTAAATCGATAAATTCGCCGGGCTAGCAATGTAAAAACATTCACATTCATTACCTTACAGGGTAAGCATGACGCGATTTATTTTTGTGACAGGTGGCGTTGTTTCGTCGCTTGGTAAAGGCATTGCCGCAGCCTCTTTAGGCGCTTTACTCGAGTCTCGGGGGCTAAAAGTCACCCTGCTCAAGCTCGACCCCTATCTCAACGTTGACCCGGGCACCATGAGCCCGTTTCAACACGGCGAGGTTTTTGTCACCGAGGACGGTGCAGAAACAGATCTCGATCTGGGTCACTACGAGCGCTTTCTTAATTCGCGCATGACCCGCAATAATAACTTTACCACTGGCCAGGTGTACGAAACTATTCTGCGCCGCGAGCGCCGTGGTGAGTATTTGGGCGGCACCGTTCAGGTTATCCCCCACGTCACAGATGAAATTAAGCGGCGGATTATCAAGGGTGGTGAGGGCAATGATATTGCTCTGGTCGAAATCGGCGGCACTGTGGGTGATATCGAATCCCAGCCTTTTCTCGAGGCGATTCGCCAGTTAAAGGTGGAGTTGGGCAGTGCTCGGGCCCTTTTGCTTCATCTCACCCTGGTGCCCTATATTGCCACTGCCGGTGAAACTAAAACGAAGCCGACGCAACATTCGGTTAAAGAGCTGCGTTCCATCGGCCTTCAACCCGACGTGTTGATCTGTCGCTCTGAAGTGGCTATCGACGCCGGTTCGAGGCGCAAAATAGCCCTTTTCACCAGTGTTGAAGAGCGCGCCGTTGTACCGCTGATGGATGCCGACAGTATTTACAAAATTCCGCGCTACCTCTTCGACTGGAAACTCGATCAATTTGTCGTCGAGCGCTTCCTGCTTGACTGCCCTCCAGCGGATCTTGGCGAGTGGGATCAGGTGGTCGAGAATCAGCGCCAGTCAACAACGCCGGTGACCATTGCCATGGTTGGCAAGTACATGGAGCTGCTCGATGCTTACAAGTCTCTCAATGAGGCTCTGTCCCACGCTGGCATTCAAAATTTGGCCAAGGTAAACATTCGCTATATTGACTCTGAAGACCTCTGTGACAACATGTCTTTGCTCGACGATTGCCACGGTATTTTGGTGCCCGGTGGCTTTGGTGAGCGTGGTGTCGAGGGTAAAATTAAAGCGGTTAAATACGCCCGCGAAGAGAATATCCCCTATCTCGGTATTTGCCTGGGCATGCAGGTCGCGGTGATTGAATATGCGCGCAACGTGGCCAAGCTTGAAAATGCCAATAGTACCGAGTTTGATGCTAATACCCCCTACCCGGTGATTGGTTTGATTACGGAGTGGCTCGACAGCAGTGGTAAGCGCGAGCTGCGCACAGAGGATTCAGACCTCGGTGGCACTATGCGCCTGGGTGCTCAGGATAGCCATTTGGCCGCGGGCTCAATGGCGCAGGAAATTTACGGTGCCGACGTTATTTGTGAGCGCCACCGCCATCGCTATGAGGTCAACAATAACCTGATAGGCGAAATCCAGGCAGCCGGTTTAAAGATTGGCGGCTGGTCGGGTGACGACTCCTTGGTCGAGACAGTTGAGCTGCCCGAGCATCGCTGGTTCTTCGCCTGCCAGTTCCACCCTGAATTCACCTCCACACCCCGTGGTGGACATCCGCTGTTTACGGGCTTTGTCAAAGCGGCGTTGGATTTCAGTCAGGAGTCCTGATTAATGACAGCAAAAATCGTCACTGTCGGTGGCATAAAAGTCGCTAACGACCAACCCTTTGTGCTTTTTGCCGGGGTTAACGTACTGGAATCGCGGGACTTTGCCCTACAGGTTGCCGAACATTGCGCCGAGGTGGCCCAACGACTAGCTATTCCCTATGTGTTTAAAGCGTCTTTTGACAAGGCCAATCGCAGCTCTATTCACTCCTTTCGTGGGCCGGGTTTAGACGAAGGTTTGAAAATTCTGGCCGAGGTTAAAGCGACATTCAATGTGCCGCTGATTACCGATGTACATGAAGTCGAACAAGCTAGCGCTGTGGCTGAGGTTTGCGATGTGATCCAGTTGCCGGCTTTTCTCGCTCGTCAGACTGATTTAGTGGCGGCGATGGCGGCAACTGATGCCGCAGTGAATATTAAAAAGCCACAATTTATGAGCCCCTCACAGGTCGGCAATTTGGTCGATAAGTTTCGTGAGTGCGGTAAGTCTGACGTGATTTTATGCGAGCGTGGCAGCAGCTTTGGCTACGACAATTTGGTGGTTGATATGCTCGGTTTCTCGGTGATGAAGCAAGCCAGTGCCGATGTACCCATCATTTTTGATGTTACTCACTCTCTGCAGTGTCGGGATGTTGGTGGTGCCGCCTCCGGTGGGCGTCGCGCGCAACTGCCCGAATTGGCGAGAGCCGGCATGGCTACGGGTTTGGCGGGTTTGTTTCTGGAAACCCATCCCGACCCCGATAAAGCCTTGTGCGACGGCCCCAGCGCCCTCAAGTTATCGTTACTCGAACCTTTTTTAAAGCAAGTGAAAGCGGTTGATGATCTGATTAAACAGATGCCGCCCCTCGATACTGCCTGACAAACAATCGCTAAAATTTAGCTGCTCAAAAGTAAGTACTGACAAGGAAATACCATGACAAAAATTGCTGATATCAGAGCCTATGAAGTGCTCGATTCACGGGGTAACCCCACCATTAATGCCGACGTGATCCTCGAGTGCGGTGCTGTGGGCAGTGCCTGTGCACCCTCGGGCGCCTCCACAGGAACGCGTGAAGCGCTGGAGTTACGCGATGGCGACGCGAGCCGTTATCTGGGCAAAGGTGTTTTGACCGCCGTAAGCAATGTGAATCGCCCCCTTCGAGAGTTGCTGTTAGGCAAAGATGCCTGCGACCAGCGTGAACTTGACCGCTTAATGATTGAGGCAGACGGCACTGAGAATAAAGCCAAATACGGCGCTAATGCCATCTTGGCGGTTTCCCTGGCGGCGGCGAAAGCAGCAGCGGTGGCTAAAAACATCCCCCTTTACCAACATATCGCCGATGTGAATGGCACACCGCTGAAGTACACCATGCCGGTGCCGATGATGAATATCATCAATGGTGGTGAACATGCCGACAATAATGTTGATATTCAGGAATTTATGATTCTGCCCGTTATGGCGACTTCCTTTAGTGAAGCCCTGCGCCAAGGTGCCGAGATTTTCCACAGCCTGAAAAAAGTACTTTCAGCACGAGGCCTGAACACAGCGGTGGGTGACGAGGGCGGCTTTGCCCCCAACCTGCCGTCGAATGAAGCCGCTATTGAAGTGATTGCCGAGGCGGTTAGCAATGCCGGTTATACTCTGGGTGAAGACATTATGCTGGCGCTGGATTGCGCGTCATCTGAGTTTTATCGCGACGGCGAGTATCACCTCTCGGGTGAGGGTAAAGTGTTTTCTGCCGTTGAGTTTGCCAACTATCTGGCCGACCTGGCGAAGCGCTACCCCATTCTGTCCATTGAAGACGGCATGGACGAAAGTGACTGGGATGGCTGGGCTGATTTAACCCGCAAAATTGGTAACACCGTGCAGCTGGTTGGTGATGATTTGTTTGTTACCAATACCAAAATTTTACAGCGTGGCATTGACGAAGATATTGCCAATTCAATTTTGATTAAATTCAACCAGATCGGCACCTTGTCTGAAACGCTAGATGCTATTCAAATGGCGAAAGATGCCGGTTTCAGTGTGGTGATATCCCACCGTTCGGGTGAAACCGAAGACACCACCATTGCCGACCTGGCCGTGGCGACTTCAGCTGGGCAAATTAAAACCGGCTCTCTGTGTCGTTCTGACCGCGTGGCGAAGTACAACCGCTTGCTGCGCATTGAAGCTGAACTCGACGGCACGGCCGCCTATCGGGGCCAGGCTGAGTTTCGTAGCTAGCCTTTAGACGCTGTTAGTAAAGAGTATGAGCAGTGGGGGTGATTGAATGCGCTGGCTACTGCTCGTTCTTGTTCTTATTCTGGCGCTTTTCCAATATTGGTTCTGGCTGGGCGAGGGTGGCTTGTTAAAACAATCTACTCTTGAAAAACAGGTAGTCGAACAGCGCCAGGAAAACCGCCTTTTGAAAGAGCGCAACGCCGCGCTGGAAGCAAAAGTCAGATATCTCAAAGATGGCCTCGAGGGTATTGAAGAGCGTGCGCGGCACGATCTCGGCATGATTAAAGAAGGCGAGACCTTTTATATGTCGCTTGAAAAAGACAGTTCGCAGTGATTCCCTGTTGTGAAGCCCTCGCTATGAAGCGCCAACGATGAAATGCTGGTTGATTGTCCCCGCTGCCGGTAGCGGCTCGCGTTTTGGTGGCGAGCGGCCCAAGCAATATGCTCCGCTCGCGGGTAGTACGGTGATCGAGCATACCCTCGAGCGGCTACTTGAAGTAGAGGCTCAGGCATTAGTATTGGCGGTCAATCCCGACGATAGCTCTTGGCAATCCCTCGAAATTTCAAAGCATCCAAAAATTCGCACCTGTGCCGGCGGAGCGGAGCGGGCAGATTCGGTTTATCTCGCTCTACAAAGTATCGCCAGCGAGGCCGATGAGATGGACTGGGTGCTAGTCCACGATGTTGCCCGACCCTGTGTGCGTGTCGCGGATATTCGTTTATTGATTGAAACTTTGTCGGCCCATCCGGTCGGTGGTCTGCTAGCCGTGCCCGTAAGTGCCACATTAAAGCGTGTTGGCGACTCACAACATTCCGCTTCAACCAAGGTGAAGACGGCCGGCGCAGTGCTTGAAACGGTATCGCGGGAACATTTATGGGCGGCAGCCACGCCGCAAATGTTTCGCTTCGGTTTGCTGATGAAGGCACTGCAGGGGTGCCGTGATACCGGTATCAGCCCGACCGATGAGGCCGGTGCTATCGAACGCCTCGGTTTACAGGCTGAGATTGTTGAGGGGCACAGTGATAATTTGAAAATTACCCACGGGGCTGATTTGGCTCTGGCAGAGGCAATCCTCGCCTATCAGCAACAACAGCAAAGGGAGCAATAGCCAGATGATTCGCGTCGGCCAGGGTTTTGATGTGCACGCTTTTGATGGCAGTGCTTCTACCAGTGGGGCTGAATCAGATGTGAGTATTGTTCTCGGTGGCGTGACTATTCCCTTTAGCCGACCTCTACTGGCCCATTCCGATGGTGATGTGCTGCTCCACGCTCTCTGTGATGCTTTGCTCGGTGCGGCGGGTTTGGGTGATATTGGCCGCCACTTCCCCGATAGCGATTCGCGCTACAAAAATATCAGCAGTCGGCATTTACTGCGCGAAGTGATGGCCTTGCTCACAAAAAACAAATGGCAGTTGGGTAATGCCGACCTGACTATTATTGCCCAGGCGCCGCGCATGGCCCCCCACCGGGCGGCGATGGTTGAGAATATTGCCGCTGATTTGGCTTGCCGCTGTGAGCAGGTGAATGTTAAAGCCACGACCACGGAAACCCTGGGTTTTACGGGTAGGGGTGAAGGGGTCGCCTGTTTGGCGACTGTTCTCCTTGAGTCGGTTGATTGAGCCTGTAGACGAAAAGAGCCACTGCTTAGGCGCGACTTGTTCACTGGTACTTAATAATAAAAAAGCAGCCCGCCGGAGCAAATGTTATGACCTTCATGCCGTCTTTACCTAAAACTGCCAGCTTGCCCGACCTATTCAAGTGTTTCCCCCGTCGCGGTGCGCTATTGTTACGTTTGACCGAAGATATCTTGCAGGGTGAGTCGGCCTTTAGCCCGGCGCAGCGAGAGCTATTCTTTGCCTACGGCTCTGCCGTTAATAGCTGTAATTTTTGTGCTGATTCCCACATTGCTGTGGCCGATGCCTTTGGCCTTGATGAAGCCTTACTTAGCCAGTTGATAGTCGATATTGACGCTGCTGCGGTCGATGAGCGCATAAAGCCCGTTTTGAAATACATTAAAAAGCTGACCGAAACGCCCAGCCGAATGGGCGAAGCCGATGCGCAGGCCATTTACGCTGCGGGCTGGGATGAGCAGGCCTTTTTTGATGTGGTGAGTATTTGCGGCCTGCATAACTTGTTGAACCGTGTGGTTGACGGCTGTGGTATTGACGTGGGTCAGCAAGAGGCGAAAGCCACAACGACTGAATTAATCCCTGCTCTGGGTTACGGCGGCTGGGCGCAGATGCTGGAAAAAAACGATGAATAAATACGAGACATTGAGATCAGTTAATGACGCAAGCTAAGCCTGAATTCTCACTGAATTTTGCCCACGCCTATAACGTACTGGCGGGTTCTGCCGAGCTAAAGGCAGAGCCTGAGGATTTCGTGGTTGTTGAAGAATTCGATGAGGCCAGCTTTAGCGGGGTGGGTGAGCACGTTTGCCTGCAAATTCGTAAGCGCGAGCAAAATACCCGCTGGATAGCCGCAGCATTGGCAGAGGTTGCAGGCGTCGCCGAACGTGATATTGGTTTTTGTGGCATGAAAGACCGCCGCGCAGTAACAACACAGTGGTTCAGTGTTGCCCATGCTGACGAGTGGCGAATGCCCCCGATGGCGATACCGGATTGTGAAGTTCTGCAAGTGGTACGGCATCAGCGTAAATTGCGTCGGGGTAGTCATCGGGGCAACCATTTTTCTATTCGTCTGCGCAATGTGAGTTCGGACACTGAGAGGGCGATCTTGGATGAGCGCTTGGCGTTGATCGCAAAAAGCGGAGTGCCCAATTACTTTGGTGAGCAACGCTTCGGTATAGCGGGGCAGAATTTAGCCGAAGCTGATCGCTTATTGCGTCGTGGTCGTCAGCGAAAAATCGGCGGGCGACAGGGGATTTTCCTTTCGGCGGCCCGGTCTTATTTGTTTAATCAAGTGCTATCAGAGCGGGTAAAAACCAAAAATTGGTCGCAAGCGCTGGAGGGTGAAATAACTCCTCAGGGGCCTTTATGGGGGCGCGGCAGAAACGCTTCAAAGGGTGAGTTAGCTGAACTGGAAAGCCGCGTGTTGGCAGATTATCAACCCTGGTGCAACGCGCTTGAGCATCTTGGTCTCGATCAACAACGGCGGGATTTACGGCTGTGTCCGAGTCAGTTTGAGTGGTGCTGGCAGGGTCGGGATCTGTGTTTGTCTTTTGCTTTACCTGTTGGCACTTATGCGACGAGTGTGTTGCGTGAACTACTAGAAGTGAATACGCCAGCATCGAGGCCTGTGCTATAGTCCCGGCTGTTTTTTTACTCAACTTTTTGTTGGGTCTTTTGTTGAACTGTTTGTTGCACGCAAAGGGGGAGCGCGGTGGGCTCAGTGGATTTCAACGGGGTGGGCATGACCTCGCAGCGCACGCGCGAGCGCCTCGTTCAGCGGCTTAAAGACCAGGGTATTAAGGATCAAAAGGTGCTCGATGTGATTCGAGTGACACCGCGCCATTTGTTTCTCGACGAAGCGCTGTCTCACCGTGCCTACGAAGACACGGCTTTACCCATCGGCCACGCCCAGACCATTTCTCAGCCTTATATCGTCGCGCTAATGACGCAGATCCTGCTGTCTCGCGGGCCCTTAAAGCGGGTGCTCGAAATTGGTACAGGCTCCGGCTATCAGGCGGCGGTACTTGCGCAGTTGGTGGACGAGGTTTATTCCGTCGAGCGCATTAAGCCTCTGCTTATTAAAGCGCGTAATTTATTTCGCCAACTGCGGCTGCGCAATATTGTCACCGCTCACAGCGACGGCGGTGTTGGCTGGCCTGAAAACGCCCCCTACGACGGCATTATTGCCACGGCAGCCCCCGAGCAGGTTCCCGATGAGTTGCTCTACCAATTGGCACCCGACGGTTTGCTCGTCATTCCCGTCGGCACCGGTGAGCACCAGGAGTTGCGAGTGATATCGCGCCTGGGCGATAGCCAGAAATTTGAAGAGGAAGTGGTTGAGCGAGTGCGCTTTGTGCCCTTGCTCGGCGGCACATCCCGCTGATGACAGCATAGCATGAGGGATTTGCGTGCTTATTTTGTGCTGTTTTTAAAGGGTATGGCGATGGGTGCAGCGGATGTTGTACCCGGTGTGTCTGGCGGTACCATTGCTTTTATTTCCGGTATTTACGAAGAGTTACTACGCTCTATTCGCGCCTGTACCCCCTTTGCTTTAGCGAGTTTGTTTAGTGACGGGCCGAAGGTTTTTTGGCGGCGTATTAACGGCACTTTTTTGAGTGTATTGTTTAGCGGCATTCTTTTTAGTGTTGCGACTTTGGCGCGATTAATTACCTATCTTCTCGATCACCAGCCATTATTGTTGTGGTCATTCTTCTTTGGTCTAATAGTGGCGTCTATTTTGTTTATCTGGCGACAGTTGGCGCGTAAGGGTTTTGGGGAATATTTGTTTTTGCTGCTGGGCCTGTGTGCGGCCCTGGCTTCGGCGTTTGCTCCGCGTGTTCAACTTGAGCCGACATCACTCGTTGTTTTTGGCGCCGGTATGCTGGCAATCTGCGCGATGATATTGCCCGGCATATCCGGTAGTTTTATTCTTCTTTTACTGGGCATGTATTCCGTCATACTTGGGGCTATCAGTAGCGTAGATTTTCCCATGTTGACTATTTTTGCCCTCGGCTGTGTCGCTGGGCTGATGGTGTTTTCACGTCTGCTGTCATGGCTGTTGAGACGTTTCCATGGGATGACGCTGTCAGTATTAACGGGTTTTTTGGCGGGCTCTCTAGTGATGGTTTGGCCCTGGAGAGAGCCAACTATTGCGGCTAACAATGGGCATGCTGATGCCTTGCACTTGTTGGCGCCCTCACAATATGCTCAGGCGGTGGGTGATGCACAGTTGTTTGCAGCGCTCGGCTTGATGATAGTGGGCTTTGTCGTGGTTATATTGCTGGAATATGTTGGTGCCAGGCGAGCGTCACTTTGACAGGTTTTATTTCGGGGGCGAGAAAATATCTATCTTGGTAGGTTTTTTCTTTCGTCCGATGAATGTTGCCATCCCGTGGACGATTCTCATTGTGGTGCATTGTCTTTTTCTTGTCGGTTGTGGGTCGACCCCCGCGCCAGTCAGTAGCCGCACGCCGCCGCCCAGTCAGAAAATCAATTACCACATCGTCGGTCAGGGAGATACGCTGTTCGCGATTGCCTGGCGTTATGAGTTAAGTGTTGAGTCTTTGGCCCGGGCTAATGGCTTATCGCGACCCTATAATATTTTTCTCGGCCAGCGATTAACGCTGGATATGAGTCGGGCTCGGGCTACTTATTCACAGCCTGCACAAGTAGCCAAGTCAGTTCCGATAAAAGATATACGACCCGCTACCCGTCAACCAACGGTAAAAAAACAAGCTCGAGTTGCTCAGCCGAAGAGTTACTCTTTACCCAAAGGCAAGTGGCGTTGGCAGTGGCCTGTAAAGGGGGCAGTAGCGCGACATTACGATACCAATCGCGTCTTTAAAGGTTTGAATATCCAGTCTGATAAAGGGCGCAAGGTTGGCTCTGCAGCCCTTGGTGTGGTGGTTTATGCGGGCAGAGGGTTGAGGGGTTACGGTCAGTTGCTGATCATTAAGCACAGCGAGACCTACCTCAGTGCCTATGCCCACAATCGCAAAATGTTTGTGCAGGAAGGGCAAAAGGTGGCTGCTGGGCAAAAGATATCAGAAGTGGGTGGCGACCCTGAAAATAGTGGGCGCCTGTATTTTGAAATTCGTAAAAATGGTAAACCCATCGACCCAACACGTTTATTGCCGCGTTTATAGGAGGCCGATGTTACTATTGAGTCAAGCTTGCTCCTGAGCGGTAGGGTTGTCCGTCAGCGGCATCAAATTCCCTAAAAACTTAATAATTATAGGTCGTGTTATGGATTTCACCTTTTCTGAAGAACACCAAATGTTGCTCGATAGTGCTGACAAAATCGCTCGGGATTTTCCCCGTGACTATTATGTCGAGTGCGCAAAGACAAAAACCTTCCCGAAAGAACAGTGGGCTGCTTTAGCGGATGCGGGTTTTCTCGGTATTAATACCCCGGTTGAATACGGAGGTGCGGGTCTGGGAATGCTGGAGCTCGTGTTGCTACAGGAGCGTTTGGCAGAGCATGGCGTTGCACCACTGTTTTTTGTCGTGAACCAGGGTATTGCCGTGCCGAGTATTAGCCGTCACGGCACGGCAGAGCAGAAGGAACGTTGGCTGCCGTCAATCGCCAATGGCGAAAAACGTTGCTGTTTTGCGATTACCGAACCCAATGCGGGGACCAATACTTTCAAAATACAGACCGTTGCCAGGGAGGAAAATGATCATTTTGTGCTCAATGGCAATAAGCTTTTTATTAGCGGTATCGGGGATGCTCATCAGGTTCTGGTGGTTGCGCGGACGAGTGCCGGTGGCGATGGCAAGCGGCCGGGGCTGACCTTGTTTGTTGTCGATACGGACTCTGACGGCCTCACCTGGGACACGATGGACACCATGATTAGTCATGCTGAGCATCAATATTTTGTCTATTTCGATGATGTCAAAGTGCCCAAAGAAAATATTCTCGGCAAGATTGACGGTGGTATTAATGTGCTTTTTGATGCACTGAACCCCGAGCGCATGGTGGTTGCTGCAGGTGCCATTGGCGGTGGACGTCACGCACTACAGCGCGGCGTTGACTATGCTAACGAGCGAGAGATTTTTAGGGGCCCTATTGGTGCTTATCAGGGTCTGCAGCACCCGATGGCAGAAGCTAAGGCTTTGCTTGAGGCTGCTTCGTTAATGATTCAGAAAGCCGCCTGGTTGCAAGACAGTGGTGAGCACTCAAAGGTCGTCGGTGATTGCGCCAATATGGGTAAGATGGTAGGCACTGATGCAGCCTTTAAAGCAGCCGATGCTGCCTTACAATGCTTCGGTGGTTACGGATTCACTGAGAGCTATGACATGTTGAGCCACTTTATCTCAGCGCGCCTAGGTAAGGTGGCACCGATTAATAGAGAAATGACCTTGAATTACATTGGTGAATATATTCTTGGTTTGCCAAAATCCTACTGATCGAGCTAGTTGGAAGTTTGGCATGAGAATGAGATGCGGGCTAAACGTCGGCGTACGTCAAAGAGTGTGAGCGATGTCGCGTTCAAAAAGTCGACGGGAGGTGGTTAATTAGTGATTATCGGTAGTCTTTGAAAAATCCTGCGTGGTAAAATTCGCGCTGTGTGGTGTGCTTATAAAACTGAAGAAATAAAGGAGTATGTGTCGGTGCAAACAATTACGTGGCTATATAGTAAAACTGCTTTGGTATTGGGGTTGATGTTGACCCTTTCCGCATGTGGCGTGACTCCTCACCCACCACTCACGGCGGATCAAATCAATCCCTTACAGGATTTCGATTATATTATTGGCCCTGGGGATGAAGTTGAAATTTTTGTCTGGGGTAATGAAGAGTTGAGTACATCGGTTGATGTTAGGCCAGATGGTAAAATCACCACTCGCCTGGTGGAAGATATTGTCGCCAGTGGTAAGACGCCGACGGTATTGGCTCGTGATATTGAAGAGGCTTATTCTGAGTACGTGAGAAGTGCGGTTGTCAGTGTTATTGTTCAAGAGTTTACCAGTATTCCCTCTCAGCAAATTCGCGTGGTTGGTGAGGCTGCCAGTCCATTGAATATCCCCTTTAGCAAGCATATGACTTTACTTGATCTGATGATTGAAGTTGGTGGCTTGACAGATTATGCCGATGGTAATCGGGCGGTGCTAATCCGTTACTTTAATGGCAAGCAGGAGTCTTATACCCTGCGTCTCGACGATATGCTGGAAGATGGTGATATTTCTGCCAATCTGGCTTTGTACCCTGGCGATATTGTTATTATTCCCGAGTCCTGGTTTTAGGCTTAATTTTGATATTGGATGACTGGGAATAGTTTATGCAAGATTTGCTGGATCAATTTTATGAGTATTTATGGGGCATCTGGCGCTATCGCTGGGCTGGGCTTGTCTGTGCCTGGCTGGTAGCGGTGTTGGGATGGCTTTGGGTAGCCCAGATGCCGGAGCAGTATGTTGCAAAAGCCCGTATTCATATTGACAGCAGTAGTATTCTGCGCCCATTACTCCGAGGGCTCGCTATCCAGCCTGATGTCAATCGCCAAATAGCCCTGATGAGTAAAACGCTCTTTAGCCGACCGAATCTGGAGAAGCTAATGCGCATGACGGATCTTGATTTGCAGGTGACCAACGACCTGGAGAAGGAGGCTTTACTGAGTCGCTTGCGTAGCTCTCTTCGTTTATCAAGTGGTGGTCGTGGTAGTAACGATATTTATTCGATTTCTTTTAAGCATGAAGATAGAGAAGTCGCTAAGAAAGTCGTGCAGTCTGTGATTACTGTGGTGGTAGAAAACACCCTGGGCGACAAACGTAAAGACAGTGCTGGAGCACAAGAATTTATTGATGAAAAAATAGCAGATTATGCAAGCCGTATGGCTGAAGCAGAGGCTCGCTTGGCGGACTTTAAACATAAGCACGCCGGTGCAATGCCAGGGCAAACGGGTGGCTATTATCAGAATCTTAGCACGACTAAAACACAACTTCGTGAAGCGCAATTGCAGCTTGACGAAATAAACAATCGTCGACGTGAGATGGAGCGCCAGCTGGAAGACCTTGAAGAAGACGATGATGAGTTTGGTTTTGGAGAGTTTGACTCCCCGGAAGTATCCTCTTCCTACGATAGCCGAATATTATCTTTGGAAAGTAAACGCGATGATCTGTTGATGCGCTATACAGAGCGTCATCCGGCGGTTATTCAAACGACCTCTTTAATTGCCGAACTTGAGGGGGATAAACAATCGGAGTTGGACGAATTAGCTGAACAAGCTCAGGAAGAAGATATGCCAAGTATGGGGCTGCAAACTAGCCCCGTGTATCAGCAGATGAGAGCAATGTTGTCTGAAACTGAAGCGCGTGCTGCTGAATTGAAGGTTCGCGTCGGAGAGTACAAAAACCGTGTCGCTTCCCTGGAAGATATGGTCGGTAGTATTCCTCGTGTAGAAGCAGAGTTTAAGGAATTAAACCGCGATTATGGCGTTATTTCACGACAGCATAATACTCTGTTGCAAAGAAGAGAGTCGGCTCGACTTTCTGGCGATGTCGAGCAAAATGCCAGTGGTGTGAAGTTCCGAGTAATCGATCCTCCATTTGTGCCGCTTGAACCGACGGAGCCGGACAAACTATTACTGCATTCGGGTGCTTTTATTGCGGCGATTGGTGTGGGCGGTGGCCTTGCTTTACTTTTGTCACTGTTGCGTCCAGTTATATGCAACCGACGAAGCCTTGAGCGTATGGCGGGCTTTCCGGTTTTGGGCAGTGTGTCCATGATTGCTTCCGAGAGTGAAAAGAAAAAAGCTCTGCACGAAAAATTGCTATTTGCGTCGATGGTTCTATTTCTATTCCTGACCTTTGCCGGAGTTAATCTCGGGCAAAGTCTACTCTCGACTTAAGAGAGTTTTCCCATTGAGCAAGGGTATCTGATGAGCATAATTGAAAAAGCAGTAGAAAGGCTCAATTCCACCGAGTCAGAGAAACAGGGTTCGCCTTCAGCCCCTGAAACCGGAGTCATCTGTGGAAGTGGAGGGGGTCGCATTGAAAGAACTGAAATTCCTACTGAGGGAGTTAAGCCTCAGGCCTCTAAGCCTTTTATAGCTTCCGGAGTATCAAAAGCTATTGGCATCGAAATTAGTTTTGCTGATCTGGCCGATCGGGGCATGGTGACACCTGACTCACCTCGCAGTCCCATTGCTGAAGAATACCGCTCAATAAAACGGCCTTTGCTAACTAATATTGAAGGCAAGGGGGCAGCGACTATTCGCCATCCCAATCTGATAATGGTGACCAGTGCGCTACAGGGTGAGGGGAAAACTTTTTCAGCAATCAATTTAGCCATGAGTATTGCCATGGAGCAGGATAAAACTGTTTTACTGGTCGATGCCGATATCTCCAAAGCCAGTGCCGCTAGGTTGCTTGGTGTGCCTGATAGCAGCCCGGGTTTAATTGATGTGCTTGAAGGTGAAAGCCTGCATATCGGTGATGTTATCTTGCCTACGAATATTCCGAATCTGCGTATTGTCCCAGCTGGGCGTGTACATGAGAGGTCAACTGAATTGCTCGCTAGCCAGAGTATGTATCGAGTTACTGACGAACTTGCAGAAAGATATTCAGACCGCGTGGTCATTTTTGATTCTCCGCCAATGTTGCTAACTAATGAAGCTCAAGTCGTGGCTAGCCTGGTTGGGCAGATCGTATTTGTTATTGCCGCTGAGAAAACTTCTCAGCGTGCCGTTAGCGAAGCACTGAGTATGCTGGGCGATGAGGCGATGGTGGGCATGATTTTGAACAAAACCAAACATGCATTTACCAGTAAATATGGTTACGGCTATGGTTACGGATACGAAAATACTCGAGATAAAAACTAACCTGTCGTTAGGGATAATTAATGCACAAGCATTGGAACGCAATAATAAGGTCTTTTGTCGCAGTTAGTCTGGTAGGCTTGCCTTGCACAGCATTGGCTACACAATGGCGTGTGAGTTCCGGTGTGGGGGTTAGCGAGCGTTATAGTGATAACGATAATCTTTCGGCGACTGATAAAAAAGAGAAGTTTGTTACAGTCGCTTCCCCTGATATTAGCTTGTCAGGTAGTGGTGGAGGCCGAATAGACTACGATGTGCTGGCCTCCCTCACACATCATGAATCGAGTGATGGCAATGATTCTACAAATCCCGCATTGAATGGAAATGCGAATGCCGAGCTGGTTGATAACATACTTTTCTTTGATGTCAGCTCAACTATTAATCAAAATCGTGTCGACCCTTTCGGTACTACTGGGGATGATGATGTTTCTCGCTCCCAGTCCGACAACGTTACGACTACTTACAGTTATACCTTGAGCCCCTATCTTGTCGGGCACATCAACAGCTTTGCCGACATAGAATTGCGTTACAGCTACGATGAACAGTGGAATTCTGATAGTGAGTTAAGTGACAGTAGTCGCCAGGCTGTTTCTTTTAATCTTAATAGTGGTCGCGATTTTGCCATATTCGATTGGGGGCTAGTGGGTAATTACAGTAAGACTGATACTGATGATAGCGATAGTGGTCAAAGCAATGATGATGAATTGAAATCTGCTGACCTTCGACTGGGTTACCGTGTTAACCGGAAGTTGCGGTTAAGAGGTTCTGTCGGTCGGGAGTGGAATGATTTTGATTCAGTGCACTCAGACATTGATGGTAAGCGTTGGGATTTCGGTGTGATCTGGACGCCAAATAAAAGAACGACGGTCGATATTGGTTACGGTGAGCGTTTTTTTGGTGATACGCCAACTGTGGATGTTTCTTACCGAATGAAAAAGAGTGTTTTTACTGCCAGCTACTCGAAAGATCTGACTGATGCACGGACTTTGCGAAGCCAGCAAAGTATTTTCGATGAAGATCTTTTTGGCAATCCTATTGACCCGGTGACTGGTGATCCTGTTTTCGCCCTTCCCGATGATGGTCAAATTGTTGACGAAAGAATGTCTTTTTCCTGGGCTCTTCAGGGTAAGCGAAGCACAATAACCTGGAGAGGCGATCATTCTACTCAGCAGCCCCAAAGCTCTAGAGAAGAGGTGGTGTTTATTTCCTCTAGCATTGAATTGACACGACGTCTTACCAGTAAACTAAGTTTCGATACTAGCGTTGATTGGGAAAACCAGGAAAATGAGCTCGACGAGGAATTTGAAACCTGGCGGTTTAATATGGGCCTAAGTCGCCCTTTGGGTAGTAAAAGTAATGTTAGTTTGCGCTACACCTATACGGACAGAGATTCTGATTTGCCTGGCGATGGCTATGAGGAGAACCGGGTGATTTTAAATTACAGAATTAATTTTTAAAATCATCTTCCAGGGAGGTGTGAAATTTGTCTCAAACGATAGAAAAGAAAATACTTTGTATAGTTGGTGCAAGGCCAAACTTTATGAAGATAGCGCCAGTCATAAGAGCTCTAAATAACGCTCAGTACTCCTTCAATGTTTGTTTACTGCATACTGGCCAGCACTATGATGCGGCAATGAAACAGTCCTTTTTTGATCAGCTGCATATTCCCGAACCCGATGTTGACCTGGGTGTGGGTTCGGGTTCTCACGCGGTACAGACCGCCGAGATAATGAAGCGCTTTGAGCCGGTAATGGACGAGTTAAAGCCCGATACTATTTTAGTTGTCGGTGATGTGAACTCGACAATAGCCTGCGCGTTGGTGGCGGTTAAGAAGGGCGTGCCGGTTATTCATGTCGAGGCGGGTTTGCGCAGCGGTGATCGCAGCATGCCCGAAGAAATTAATCGCGTGCTGACCGATCAAATTTCTGACTTGTTACTTACCACAGAACGAAGCGCTGAAGAAAACCTGCAGCGTGAGGGTATTGGCAGGGAAAAAGTGCATTTCGTCGGCAATGTGATGATTGATACTCTGCGTTACAACTTAAATAATGCTATTTCATCTGTAGACACTATAAATAGTTGCCTTGATGTTAAGCAGGCTATGTCAACTCATGAGGGCTACGGTTTACTGACCTTACACCGCCCGGCGAACGTTGATGACCCTGTTGTACTGGAGCGATTATTGCGCACACTTGTCGCCCTTGCTGAGGATTTACCTTTGTTATTTCCCGTACACCCAAGAACAAGGCAGTGTATTGACAATGCGGGGTTAAGCGAACTTTTGGCGGATAGTCAGCTGCACCTAATTCCTCCTCAAGCCTATCTCAATATGCTCGGTTTGATGAAAGATGCGCGTCTGGTGCTGACAGACTCGGGCGGTATTCAGGAAGAGACAACAGCCCTTGGCGTGCCCTGTATAACACTGCGAGAAAATACTGAAAGGCCGATTACCGTGGCGGAGGGCAGCAATACTATTGTTGGCTCGAGCCCGGAAAAAATTAAGTCATGTTTCGAAGAAATTATGCAATCGGGCGGGAAGGCTGGTCGTACCCCTGAATATTGGGATGGCAAGGCAGCAGAACGGATTGCTGAAGTCATTGGTAATTGGTTGCATAAAACATAGATGGGCTGGCTTTTATGATAGAGCGTGACAGTAAGAGTGGCTTGCGTTTGTGGTGTAGCAATGACGAGTAACTCGAACGCGGCTCCGATTCTCAATGCAATGACGGTCGATGTAGAAGATTACTATCAAGTTTCTGCCTTCGAAAAAAATATTTGTCGAACAACCTGGGCTGATTTTGATTGTCGGGTCGAGGCTAATGTCGAACGGATTTTGCAACTCTTTGACCAGAAGTCGGTAAAGGCGACCTTCTTTACCTTGGGCTGGGTCGCAGAGCGCCATCCTGGTATGGTGCGAAAAATAGTTGAAAATGGTCATGAGTTGGCTAGCCATGGCTGGGATCATCGGCGCGTAACGTCACAAAAACCAGACTGCTTTAAAGATGATGTGCTTAGGACGCGAGCACTGTTAGAAGATATTTCCGGGCAAGTGGTTAAGGGTTATCGAGCAGCGAGTTATTCTATTGGGGCTGAAAACCTTTGGGCTCTTGATGTGCTGGCAGACGCGGGCTATGAATACAGTTCGAGTATCGTGCCTATTCGCCACGATCATTACGGCATGCCCGATGCACCGCGTTTTGCTTTTCGTGCAGCCAGTGATCGCATTCTTGAAATCCCGATAAGTACGGTGTCAGTTATGCGTCGTAATATCAATTGCGGGGGCGGTGGCTGGTTTCGGTTTTTTCCTTATGGTTTCACACGCTGGGCTCTTAAGCAGGTTAATGAGCAGGAGCAGCGCTCCTGTATTTTTTATTTTCACCCCTGGGAAATTGACGAGGGGCAGCCGCGAATAGAAAACTTGGGGCACAAAACGCGCTTTCGTCATTATCTTAATTTACATAAAACTCACCCACGCCTAGATCGCTTACTCGACGATTTTAGTTGGGGCCGAATGGATGATATTTTTTTGGGGGCAGGACAATAAATGCCTATGCAAGGAGAGCCAATGGGGCTTCAGGTTCGTCGATTAAATGAAATGGACTGCTCTCGCTGGGATGCCTTTGTTGAAGGCTGTCCTGAGGCGACATTTTTTCACCGCTCGGGCTGGAAAACGGTGCTGGAGCGTGCTTTTGGGCACCGGACATATTATTTATACGCGGAACAGAATGGAGAAATACAGGGGCTGCTACCCCTTGCACAAGTGAAAAGCTTGTTGTTTGGCAATACACTGGCCTCACTGCCATTTTGTGTCTACGGCGGCATTATTGCCAATAATGACGAGGCCAGAATTTCCTTGCGCGAAGCTGCCTGTGAGCTAGCCAGTCAGTTAAAAGTTGATGCCCTGGAGATGAGAAATACGCAAGCCTCGGGGCAGGACTGGCCAACAAAACAACTCTATGCAACCTTCAGAAAGGAGATCGATATAGACCCCGATGTCAATATGAAGGCGATTCCTCGCAAGCAACGAGCAGTAGTGCGCAAGGGCATTAAGGCTGGTCTAGTGAGTGAGGTCGACCCGGGCTGGCAGCGCCTGCATCGGATTTATTCTGAGAGCGTTCGCAATCTGGGAACGCCGGTTTTTTCGGGTAATTATTTCCGGATATTACGAGAGGTTTTTGCCAAAGATTGTGATGTGCTGATGATTACTCATCAGGGGCAAGATATCGCCGGGGTAATGAGTTTCTATTTTAAGGATCAAGTGCTGCCCTACTACGGTGGTAGTATTGCCGAGGCTCGTGCTTTAAAAGGCAATGACTTTATGTACTGGGAGCTGATGCGTCGATCCGGAGAGCAGGGTGTTCGTGTTTTTGATTACGGCAGGAGTAAAGAGGGTACCGGGCCCTATAGCTTCAAAAAGAATTGGGGTTTTACTCCCGAGCCTTTGTCCTATGAATATTTCTTAGTTAAATCTAATGCGATGCCCGATATTAATCCTTTAAATCCTAAATATCGTTTTTTTGTTAATAGCTGGAAAAAGCTACCGCTCCCTGTCGCTAACTTTATTGGCCCAATGCTATCTAAAAGCCTAGGTTAAGACTGGTGTCGAGACAAGTATCAGTCAAGCCTTCTTTACTTTTTCTGTGTCACAGGATTCCTTTTCCTCCGAATAAGGGCGATAAGATTCGCTCTTATCATTTACTGCGTTATCTCAGTGCTCATTATCGAGTGTATCTAGGTGCCTTTGTCGATGACCCTCTCGATTGGCAATATGCCGATAAGCTTGAAGAGCTGTGTGAAAAGGTACAACTCGTTAAGCTCAATCCAAAATTTGCGCGAATAAAGAGTTTATGGGCTTTATGCAACGGACAAGCCTTGTCACTACCCTATTATTCGAGTCGTGAGATGAGTTGCTGGGTCAACCAGTTGCAGAGCGATAACAACATACAACGGGTAGTTGTTTACTCTGCTGTTATGGCTCAATACGTCGATGGAGAAAAATACAGCGCCAATAAAAAAATTGCTGATATGGTTGATGTTGATTCTGAAAAGTGGCGTGAATATTCCCAACAGAAAAGCTTTCCCATGAGCTGGGTTTATTATCGTGAAGCAAAACGTTTACTTAAGTATGAGAGTCACGTAGCTGAAAGTTTTAATCACAGTTTATTTGTTTCTACAGCTGAAGCGAACAAGTTTAGAGAATTAGTGCCTGAGATGGCTGCTCGGGTTGATAGTTATAGCAATGGCGTTGATACAGATTATTTTAGTCCGCAGCAGGAATTCGCCTCGCCCTATAATGAAAGTGAAAATGCCCTGGTCTTTACCGGGGCAATGGACTATTGGCCAAATATTGATGCGGTGAATTGGTTTGCCCGTGAGGTTTTTCCGGGAGTTTTAGCCGGTAACCCCCAGGCTCGATTTTATATTGTTGGTAGTAACCCGGCGGCCCAGCTGCGTAAGTTGGCTGACTTGCCAGGGGTTGTTGTTACGGGCCGCGTGGATGATGTACGCCCCTACTTGGCCTACGCTGTCGCGGTGATTGCGCCGATGCGTATCGCCCGGGGGATTCAAAATAAAGTACTTGAAGCGATGGCGATGGCTCGCCCTGTTATTGTTAGCGAAGCGGGAATAGAAGGGATTGACGCTACTCATGGCGAGGATGTGCTCGTCGCCAGTCAAGCAAGTGACTATGATCGATACATAAGCGATGTGCTGACACAAAAATACAAAACCTTAGGGCGATCTGCACGGCTCAGAGTGATACGTGACTTCAGCTGGGAGAATAATTTGCCTTTGGTTGGGAAATTGCTTGAGCAACAATCTGTATAGGGCCTGAGACAAAAAAATTATGGATGACTCGCAAGGTTTAGCTGGAAATGTAGAAGAGCACTTCGATAAACGTTATCTGTTTGTTGCAGTGGCTTATTGTCTTGCTATCACTCTAGTTTTCTACGCCACGGTCGAGTCAATGGTGGCCATATGGTGGCGCTCAGAAACATTTACCCATGGGTTTTTAATCGCACCCATTGTCATTTGGCTGATTTGGGAAAAGAGAAAAGAATTGGCCAGCTTAGTGCCAAGGCCTCAATATATGGCCTTGTTACCCCTTGTTTTGTTCGGTTTTCTCTGGCTTTTGGGACAGGTCGTGGACGCAGCTGTAGTACAGCAAATCGCCTTGATTGGCATTCTACTCAGCGGGCTATGGGTGATCTTGGGTACGTCGGTAGTTTGGGCCATTGCTTTCCCTTTGGCTTTTTTATTCCTGGCTGTGCCTGTGGGCGAAGGGCTGATTCCTGTATTAATGGAGTTTACCGCTGATTTTACAGTGGGCTTATTAAAGTTAACGGGTATTCCTGTCTATCGCGAAGGCTTATTTTTTACGCTGCCTAGCGGCAATTGGTCGGTTGTTGAAGGCTGTAGTGGTGTTCGATATTTGATCGCTTCAGTGACTCTCGGATGTTTATTTGCTTACCTGAGTTATCAAAGCCTGCCAAAGCGGGGGCTTTTTATTGTCGCGTCTTTTGTTGTTCCGGTTATTGCCAACGGACTTCGGGCTTATATGATCGTGATGATTGGCCACCTCAGTAGTATGAAATTGGCTACTGGCGTCGATCACCTGATATATGGCTGGGTGTTTTTTGGTCTGGTGATGTTCGTATTATTTGCAGTGGGCTCTATTTGGCGAGATCATGAAACTTCAGCAGACAGTGCTTCACCAGCAGCGAAAGATGATGAAGCTGGCTTGCTAACGAAGGTAAACCCTTACCCTTGTGCAATATTCGTTTTGTTACTGGCTTGTGCCTGGCCTGTCACGGCTTACCTGATAGAGAACCAGCAAGTCCTTGTTGCCATTACACCCTTAGAAACACCCCGGGGTAGTGATGGCTGGATGCAACAAGACGGCGAGAGCTGGCAATGGCGTCCGGTAGTGAAAGGCGCTGATGGCGAGTTTCATCAGTTTTATCAGCGTGATGGTATTACAGTCAGTATTTATACCGGCCAGTTTTTAACACAGAATCAAAATAAAGAACTGATCAATAGTCAGAATGTCTTTGTGGTGCAAAAATCCCCTGATTGGCGAATTGTCGGTCGCTCTAAAGTGGCATTGAACCTATCGGGTGATACTGTCGAGGTAGATCAGGCGCACATTAAAGGCAGTGGCTCTAGTTTACTTGCCCTGCGCTGGTATCGCCTCGGTGACAAATATACGACCAACCCGTATGTCGGTAAGTTGTTAGAGGGCGTGGCAAAACTCACCTTTTCTCGGCGCGATGGCGCTTATATCACCATTACCACCCCGATTATTGATGAGGCGATTTTGCCCTTCGATATCCTGCAAGAATTTATTGACAGCATGCTTCCAGGTCTGGAAGCCCAACTCGACCGTGTTGTAGGTATTGGGTTTGAAGGCTCTAAACTTGAGTGAGCAGGCTCCACCTCTGGTCGCTCATGTGATCTACGCATTAGGCACGGGTGGTCTGGAAAATGGCTTGGTGAATATCATCAATCGAGCTTGTCCTCAGCGTTATCGTCACGTCATCATCTGTTTGACCCGCGTCGAGGGTTTTGAAAGTCGTATTACAGCGCCAAATGTTGAAGTTATTTCACTGCACAAACGTCCCGGTCATGATTTTTCGGTGTATTGGCGACTATGGCGAGCGTTACGCCGGTTGCGCCCGGCTATTGTGCACACGCGTAATTTGGCCGCTCTAGAAATGCAAGCGATTGCCGCTTTAATACCGGGTGTAAAGCGTGTTCATGGCGAGCACGGACGAGATATTCACGACATTGATGGCACAAATAAAAAATACAATTTTTTACGAAAGTCCTTACGCCCTCTCGTTCATCGCTATATTGCTGTTAGTCAGGATTTAGCACAGTGGTTGACCCAGGTTGTTGAAGTACCTGCTGCGAAAATAAAGCAAATCTATAATGGTGTTGATCAACAAGCCTTTTCTCCGGGTCCCGTGAAGGTATCTACCCCGGTTGGTTTTATGGCGGATCATGCACAAATCATCGGTACGGTTGGCCGTCTTGCCGAAGTGAAAGACCAGGATACTCTGGTTGAAGCCTTTGGCCTGCTTGTACAAGGTGATTCAACACAGAAACAATTGCGTTTAATCATTGTTGGCGATGGGCCAATGCATCAAGCTTTGTGCGATAAAATTACCGAACTAGGTTTGAGTGAGTATGTCTGGATGCCGGGTGATCGGGAGGATATACCTGATTTACTGCGCATGATGGATATTTTCGTTTTACCTTCATTGGGAGAAGGCATTTCGAATACCCTGCTCGAAGCCATGGCGACAGGTCTACCGCTTATTGCAACGCGAGTTGGGGGTAACCCCGAATTAATTGAAGAGGGTATTAACGGTTGTTTAGTGCCTGTTGGTGATGCTGTGGTATTGGCTCGCCATTTAAAAGAAGTTCTTGCCGAGCCGCAGACACTGGCTTTATACGGTGAAAATAGTTTGCATAAAGTCAGACAATGTTTTGACTGGGATCGCACAGTCGAGCAGTATCTCGCCGTTTACGACCAGCTATTGGGGCGAGCGAAAATAGCACCATCCAGTGTTAAGCCAGTGAATGATAAACAATCTACCAGTGGGAGCGCTTAGTTAAATAATGTGTGGCATTGCAGGAATATTCGATACGCGAGGGCAGCGAGATATTGACCGTGACTTACTGGGGCGGATGAACCAATCACAATTTCATCGCGGCCCGGATGAAGGCGGGCAGCACTTTGAACCAGGCCTGGGTCTAGCCCATCGACGCTTATCGATTATTGATCTGTCTTCCGGCCAGCAGCCGATGTTTAACGAAGACAAAAGTGTTTGCGTCGTATTTAATGGCGAGATTTATAATTTCCCTGCCCTGAGACAAGAACTCGAAGCCAAAGGCTATGTGTTTAAAAGTCATTGCGACACTGAGGTCATCGTCCATGGTTGGAGTGCCTGGGGCGAGGCCTGCGTTGATAAATTCAGAGGCATGTTTGCCTTTGCAATATGGGATAAAAAGCAACGTAAGCTATTCCTGGCTCGCGATCGGCTGGGCATTAAACCACTGTTTTATTCACTGTTGCCAGATGGACAGTTTATCTTTGGTTCGGAACTTAAAGTACTTAAGTGCCACCCGGATCTACCGGCAAAAATGAACCCTCAAGCTGTGGAAGATTATTTTGCTCTTGGTTATATCCCCGAGCCAAAGACGATTTATCAAGGCGTTTATAAACTTGATCCCGGGCATACCCTAACCGTAAGTCAGGGGCAGAGCGAACTACGCTCGAATGAGTATTGGGATATTCCCTTTACACCCGTGCCCTACAGCTCAGAGCAGGAGCTAGAGGAAGAACTCATACACCGCCTGCGTGAGACGGTTGATATACGCATGGTTGCCGAAGTGCCTCTTGGAGCCTTTCTCTCCGGTGGTGTTGACTCCAGTGCTGTAGTGGCCATGATGGCCGGGTTACAGAAAGAGCCGGTGAATACCTGTTCTATTGGTTTTGATGTCAAAGGCTACGATGAGTCGCTCTATGCACAGAAGGTTGCGGAGCAGTTTGGCACCGATCACTATATGCGAACAGTAGCCCCCGATGATTTTGATCTGGTCGATGAGTTGGCGGGACTTTATGATGAGCCCTATGCCGACAGTTCAGCCCTTCCTACTTACCGGGTTTGCCAGTTGGCTAAAAAAAGAGTCACCGTAGCATTATCGGGAGATGGTGGCGATGAGCATTTTGCCGGCTATCGACGTTATTGCTGGCATATGAATGAAGAAAAACTACGTTCTGCATTGCCACTGGGTATTCGAAAACCGTTGTTCGGTACCTTGGGTAACCTCTACCCAAAAGCAGACTGGGCACCTCGCGTGTTTCGTGCTAAAACAACGTTCCAGGCTCTAGCTAGAAGCTCAGTGGATGCCTATCTCCACGGCGTTTCATTGACATCAGCAGAACAGAGAAATGCCTTGTTTAGCGATTCAATGAAGTCTGAACTGCAGAACTATCGAGTCAATGAGGTTTTTGACAGGCACGCAAAACATTCACCAACGGATGATCCACTTGGGCTTATTCAGTATATCGACATGAAAACTTATCTTGTGGGTGACATTCTCACCAAGGTTGATCGCGCGAGTATGGCCCATTCACTGGAAGTGAGAGTACCTCTGTTAGATCATGAGTTTGTCGAGTGGGTATCGGGTATTCCTTCGAATGTTAAATTGAAGGGGCAAGAGGGAAAATATATCTTAAAAAGTGCACTGGAGAAGCATTTAAGCAACGATATTCTTTATCGTAAAAAAATGGGTTTTTCCATTCCAATCGCGAAATGGTTTAGAGGGCCCCTAAAAGAAAAATTGCGAGCGACGATTATTAACGGCAGCTTAGCTGAGACAGGTCTATTTAATCAGAATTATCTGACAAGACTCTTCGACCAGCATCAAAGTGGCCAGCGAGATCATAGTGCTGCACTTTGGGCTTGTCTTATGTTTGATCTGTCTTTGAAAAATCTTTCTTTGTAGTCAATAGATGCTCTTAGATATTATAAGAAAGAAAATGTATAGCAATATACCTATAGAAAATATTGATACTTAAAAATATGAAAATCCTTCACATTCTTGATCACTCCATCCCCCTACACAGTGGCTATACTTTTCGCACTCGGGCCATTCTTGAGCAGCAGCGAGCAATGGGTTGGCAGACTTATCACCTGACATCGGCAAAACACCTGGGCGCGACTCGGGATGTTGAGGAGGTCGATGGGTTTAAGTTTTTTCGCACACGGGCAAAGGGCGTTTTTTTATCTCGACTGCCAATTTTAAATCAGCTGGCTATTGTTCGTAGCCTTGAAAAGCGTATAGACCAGGTTATTAAAGAAGTAAACCCTGATGTCCTTCATGCTCATTCACCGGCGCTCAATGGTCTCGCCGCAGTCAGAGCTGGACGGCGAAATAACATTCCTGTGGTTTATGAATGTCGTGCTTTTTGGGAAGATGCGGCTGTTGACCACGGTACCAGCAATGAAGGTGGCTTGCGCTATCGGCTGACTAAGGCTCTAGAAACGTACGTATTTAGCCATGCTGATGCAGTAACCACTATTTGTGAGGGCTTGCGGAGTGATATTACAAGCCGAGGTATTGCGGCGAATAAAGTCACAGTGATACCCAATGCTGTCGATATTGAACGCTTTACCTTTGGTGCAGAGGCTGATGTCGGGTTGCGAGAAAACCTTGGTTTGGCAGATAAAACGGTACTGGGCTTTATCGGTTCATTTTATGCTTATGAGGGTTTGTCTTTATTGCTTGATGCTTTGCCTCAACTGCTCAAGCGTATTCCCAATCTTTGTTTGCTATTGGTTGGCGGCGGCACTCAGGAAACCTTGCTGCGTGAAAAAGTGACCGCTATGGGTTTGACTGATGCGGTTGTATTTACGGGTCGGGTTGCTCATGAGCAAGTACAGGCCTATTACAATCAAGTTGATATCTTCGTTTATCCTCGCCTGCCAATGCGCCTCACAGAGTTAGTAACGCCATTAAAACCCTTGGAGGCGATGGCTCAGGGCCGTATCGTCGTTGCATCTGATGTGGGTGGTCATAAAGAATTAATCGAAGATAAGCATACGGGGTTTTTGTTTAAGGCGGGAGATGCTGATTCTCTTGCTGAAACGCTTATTAATCTCATTAATGAAAGAGACCAGTGGAATGATATTCGCCATGCTGGTCGGAATTTTGTTGAAACAGAAAGGAATTGGCACAAGAGTGTAAGCAACTACAGTTCTGTTTATGAGAAGCTACTTTAGTGGCAAGCCCTGTCTCGGTTAAGGCTGTTGAGCAGGATAGTAATACTGCAATTGATCATGACTTGGTGATTGGTATTGTGGGGCCGCTGCCACCGCCAGCAGGGGGTATGGCGACACAAACACGCCAGCTTGTTGATTTATTATCGGCTGAGGAACTTGAGGTTCATATCGTACAAACGAATGCACCCTATTCGCCACAATGGATAAAACAATTTAGAGGTATTCGAGCGATATTTCGCTTACTACCCTATCTTACAAGAGTCTGGAAACTTGCCGGTAAAGTAAATGTAATACATGTCATGGCAAATTCGGGATGGTCATGGCAGCTGTTTTCAGCCCCTGTGATATGGATAGCCTGGGCAAGAAAAACGCCACTTATTGTCAATTATCGAGGTGGAGAAGCACCACAATATTTTAGTCGATCAATGCCCTGGGTTCGGCCCACGATGGAAAAAGCGGTTAAAATTGTGGTTCCTTCACACTACCTTGAAAAAGTTTTTCGTGACTATGGCTTTCACGCTGAAGTTATTCCCAATATCGTTAACCTTGAACGGTTCAAGCCGACGCCAGGTGCTGCCGAAAAAAAAGATGGCCATTTTACCTTAATTGTTACTCGCAACCTTGAACCCATTTACGGGCTGCCCACGGCAATTAAGGCCATGGCTTTAGTTGCCGTTCAGATCCCAAATGTTGAGCTGCGTATTGCTGGGACAGGAGCTGAAAAGGAGAGCCTTCAAGCATTGTGTCAGCAATTAGGCGTTTCAGACAAGGTGTGCTTTGTGGGACGGCTAGGTCCAGGCGTCATTGAACAGTTCTATCAAAGTGCTGATGTCATGCTCAATCCAACCACTGTTGACAATATGCCTAATTCAATCCTTGAGGCCCTGGCTAGTGGCGTGCCTGTTATTAGCACGAATGTTGGCGGTGTGCCTTATATTGTTCAGCATGAAAATACTGCGCTTCTTGTGCCGGTTGATGATGCAGAAGAAATGGCACGACAAATTATCCGCCTATACAATGATAATGAAATGAGAGAAAAACTTATTCTTTCAGGTCTTCAGGAAGTTGCTCAATATGGCTGGTTGAATGTAAAGCCTCAGTGGTTGACTGCTTATAGTGCTGTACAGTTCAAACCTTGAGTGTATTTACAGAACTGAGAGGACGGGCGGTTACCTAATTTGCGTCGCGGAGGGAGAATCTAATGAGCCAGAAAAGGGGTAGCGACTTCGTACCGATTCTAGCCGGAGGCGGCACTCGGCTTTCCGCTCACATTGGTATTCTTCATGCCTTGGAAACACTGGATGTAAAGTTCGATCATCTGGTGGGGGTATCCGGCGGCAGTATCATCGGTGCTCTTTACGCTGCGGGGATCTCTTTGCCAGATATTAAACAACTGGCCCTCGATACCAATTTTTCGAAATTTAAGGGTTATTCTGTTCTTCAATTGTTAAGAGCTGGCGGCCTAAGTACGGGCGCGGGTTTTGAACAATGGGTCGAAGGCTTGCTAGATGGTCGTTGTTTTAAAGATCTACCACGCAACCTGCATATTGTTGCCACTGATGTATTGACAGGCAGCCCGGTAATTTTTAATAAAACCCTGACGCCTGATCTTAAAGTGTCAAAGGCAGTGCGCTACTCTATGTCTATCCCCCTGCTGTTTACCTTTAATCAATACGATAAGCATATATTGGTTGATGGCAGCATCCTCGCTGAAGATGCCTTGCATCGAGACTGGTCGGGGAGTGGTACGCCTGTCATCTGTTTTCGTATGCGCAGTGTTGAATTATCAAATAACGTGACGGTCGACGGCTTGTTTCCCTTGAAAGGCTATTTGACCCTGCTTATTCGCACCTTTATGAATACGATTTCCCGTGAGTACATCAACGATAAATTTTGGGATCACACCGTTGTTGTCAATACGGGTGCTATATCGCCCGTTGAGTTTAATCTGAGTGATAGGGATAAAGAACAGCTGTTTTTACAGGGATACAACACGGCGATGGAGGTCATACCCTTAAAAGTATTTGCTGCGAAAAATTAGATTGAGCAATATTAAATAAATTACTCTTCTTTAATTAACATCGAATTCTCAGCGTGTCATTACAGAAATCTTGCACTCCATCATGTTGCCAATTGCCGGTTAAAATGCCGAAGACTCTTAATTTCCTGGTTTTTTTATAGCGCTCTATTTCTTTCAGAGTGCTTTTCTCCAGGGGGAAGCGTCCGTCGGTGACGACAAGTAGGTCGGCCTTTTCCCACCCTTCCTCCGTTTGTTTCTCCAGTGCCAGGTTCATCGCTCGGGGCAGATCAGTACCGCCATGAAATGAAAACTGTAAAAACTTCAGCAGCTCGGTCAGCCCGCCACGGCGTAGATCGAGTTGATGACAAGTGATTTCCTGGGGGCCGCTAAAGGCAAAGAGGTGGCAGGGGCGTTGCTCGCGATGGGCAATTTTTAGAGCTTCAAGAACGGCGGCTTTGGCAATATGCTCGGGCTCGCCGTGCATCGAGCCTGATGTGTCGAGACAGATAATAATGGGGCCACGCCCGAGGCCTGACTTGCCTTTGTGCCCTTGTTTATTGAGTGAGCCTTTTTTTTGCAGCGGACCCTCGTCTCTTTGCCCTCTGCCATGCTTGCCCCTATGTTGATAGAGCAACAGCAAACGCTCGGCGCGTTTGGCGTGCCAAAGGGTTTTCAATATTGGGTGGCAGAGTAGGGCCAGCTCTGAAGGGAGCATACGGTTAACATCGTCACCGCGTTCAATGCCGTCCATTTCAAGGGCTTTACGTGGGACTTTGTTACGGCGCTGGCCTTTACCTTGTTCTTTCGATAAAACCAACGCTTCAGGGCTAAGGTCTACAGAGGCCAGTTTGGCATTGCCGACAATTTTTTCTTCACGGCCGATACTGTTAATAAAATGAATGAGTTCAGGTAGCTCTTTAATACGCTGGCGATAGCGGATAATGTCGCGCCAGCCCTGGGAGGTGAGTAGGCCAGTACTTAAATCCCAGCCCCGTCCCGGTAAATTTTTTACCGTAGTACTTCCCTCTTTAGCAGCGACGAACTGAGACGTTTTTTTCTGTGGTTTGCTCTCACGCTCTATTTGGCGATCGAGCTCGCTCAGCTGCTGCCATTGATTAGCAATACCTTGCCAGCGCTGCTGGAGTTGATTGACAGCATCTTCTCCGGCGTTGAGCTGTTTTTCGAGTTGTTCCGCACCTTCTGGGTGTTGTTTGGTTTGAGCTTGCTGTGTATCGACGTCGCTTGTTCCATCTTTTTTATTAAACGTTGTTGGCATGCTGGCAGTCGGGGGCGAATGGCTCTTTTGAGATGGAATTTCAGACTGACTTTGAGTGCTTTTGTTCTGTTCTTTGTTGCGCTCTTTATTGAGAGACGGTACGCCGTCATGAGGGCGGGCGTGGGACGTTTGGCTTTGCACATGGTCGGCCAAACCTTCTTCATCGCGAAAGGAGGAGTCTTTTTCTTTTATTTTTTGTCGTTGAGCCAGCTTGTCATTAAACTTATTGGCGGTTTTAGCGAGGTAGTCTTCGGCACTGCTAATACCCTCGCAAATATCCTTAAGTACACTGTCAGTGATGCTTTCCTGGCCCTGGCAAAAAGCGGGGAGTTCCAGAGTTTCAATACGCATTAAAAGTGTTTTGCGCACCGTTTTTTCTGGCCAGCACAAGGCATCCATTTCGGGTAGCTCGCCGGCGAGAAGTTTCTCACGCCACTGTAGTATGCCCCGTGCCCGGGTAAGTAGGGAGCCGTGGGTATGGGTGATGACAACATCGTAAAGGGCATCTGGGAGGGCATCGAGGGCAGAAAATTCTTGTTCAAGCAGACCTAGATTGATGCTCATCTTTATGTTCTGGGCTGCTCAGCTAAGCTATCTTGCTTGTCGGGCAATTTGCCTGAGACTGGGGCGTGATTTTTTTATCGGCTAAGTGCTGGTAAGCGTCAATAACAGCCTGCAATCGGCTTTCAAAGCTGGACACCTTTTGCAAATTATCACTCAGGGTCTGTTTCGCGCTGGCAATAAAACAGGCGGTGATCCACAGGTGCTGCCCCAGTGCCTGGTCAATCGCATCGTAGCCCTGTTCTACGCTTTGACGTAGGGCGGCAATATCAGTGGCTAGTTTTTTATTTTCCTCGAGCCGGCCCTGAATAAAACTGTCGGGGTGGTCGGTGGGCTCCATGCAGGGCGGGTTTTGGTGGTGCTGGATTAAACGATTGGCGGGGTCGGCAATATACTGGTCAATATGCTGCCAGTGACCGTCAATATGACATTGCTGATAATGCTGGTCAAAAAAACTATCGCTCAGTTCACGCTCGGTGTAACCCTGGTTGTCATTGCTGCGATCATCCTGATCGGGGGGCGATAAATACAGGGCTAAACCGTCGCGGCGGCTCCACTCTTGCTCGCTAGCCTCGATAGTTTGTTTACCGTCGCGGCTGAGGTAAAGGCGTTGGCCTTTATCATTGCTGATCTGGGTTTGGCTATTTTGATCGGCTTGCAGGGTGGCTTCCCAGGTGGCGATTAATTTTTCCAGGCGCTCGGTCTTAAAGCCACTGCCAGCGCCAATTTGTGTGCTCAGCCACTGCTGAATAATTGGCTGCTCGGCGGGTGTATTCCACAAACAGTGTTGCAGCAAGCAGCAATCCCACAAAGTAACTTTTGTATCGGTACGTGTTTCGGTATGTGGCTCTGTATGTACTTGTGCATTGGTGTAAGCGGCGACTTTTAATAATTTAACCACTTTGCGCCAGCGCCGGTCGGAGACTTCGATATTTTGTTCCGCGAGATAGGGGCGTAGGGCTTTGAGTAGTGACAGTGCTTCATCTGATAGCGGCACGGCTCGCGCACCTGTTTGTATTCTGTCGATCTCGGCGTGACTTAAGCGATCACTGGCGTCGGGCTCAATACTTTGTTCATCGAGCTCTAGCAAGGCGACAAAGTTTTCGTCAGCCACAGCCTCCACGGTGTAGCGGCAGATAAAACGGTCGTAGAGCGCTTGCAAATCATCGTCTTCGGGCAGTTCATTACTGGCACCAACAACGGAGATTAACGGCACTTCTACCCGGCAATCGCCGTTATCAAACTCGCGTTCGTTAAGCAGGGTGAGCAGGGTATTGAGTATGGCGCTGTTGGCCTTAAACACTTCGTCGAGAAAGGCAATATTGGCCGTGGGCAGGTAGCGTTCAGTTAAACGCTGATAGCTGTCATTTTCCAGTGCCTTGATTGACAGCGGGCCGAATAACTCTTCGGGCACCGAAAAGCGCGTTAGCAGGCGCTCAAAATAGTGGCCGGGCTCAAAGGCTAAATGCAGACGGCGAGCGAGTACACTTTTCGCCGTGCCGGGTGGCCCAATAAGCAGGGTGTGCTCGCCACTCAGTGCGCCCAATAAGGTTAAGCGCGCCGCAGTTTCACGTTCAAGTAAGCCACTTTCCATGCACCGCAATAAGCGTTGCAGGCGCGCTTTTAGCTGATCTTTTTCCAAACCACAATATCCTTAATATGCTTGAACAGTATTTTCGGGCTAGTAGTTTTGATGGTCTCGAGCAGCTCGTCAAATTTAAACTTGCCGTGTAGTTCGCGCACCACACCGACCTGTTCCATATCGACCAGACCCGACTCGCGGGCGTGCTCCTCAAAGGCTTTGTTCTTCCAGAAAAAGGCTCCGGGCATGGTAGTGGGTATCACCAGTACAAAGAACAGTGAGCGGCTAATGGCGCCAGCGCTAATCATCAATAGTGCCAATGCCGACCAGCCGATGAAGGCAAGTGAGCCAGCGGGACCGGCGACCAGCAGCAATAGAGCAAGGGCGAAGCTCAAACCGAGCAGCACGTTACGGGTAATCCAGGCCTTGCCGTAGCGGGTGGTCTGTAAATACCAGGAGGCTGCGCCTTCATTTTCAAGGCTACCCATGGCGCGGCTGTGGGCGATATGGCCGATGAGTTCAAGGCCAAGACCGAGCGCAACAAGTGCCATCAAAGGGCCGGCCAGTGTCAGCATAGATTGATCGGCGCTGAGCAGAGGCAAGCTGATTAACCCCGTCAACAAGGCACCAAAACTGATGGTGTTGCCAAAGAAAGCACTACCCGTCTGCCAGTGATCCCAAAAGGGCCGGGCCTTAATGCGGTAGATTTTGTACATGTAATAGAGGCCAATCAAACCACTGATAGCACCGAGTACACCGGATGCTGTAGCGAGGAAATTAAACAGGCCATTATCAAATATTGAGAAAAAGCCGTAAGCCATTAAAAAGGTATAAAACCCGGATACCCCGGCAATTTCACGGCTCAAAGGCGATAGACGCAGGTTATTAAAGCCCCGGTAAAAACGGTGGGGTTTGCCCAGGTGCATATTCAGTTTGAACAGGCCGTAGGTGAGCATGGCAAACATAATGCCTAGCAGGGGCAGCTTGACGGCGGCGCTATTGAGAGCGCTTAAAGCATCAATATTAATTAGGCCTGCAGTTACAACAATTAAAAAAGCACCGAGTACAGCTTGCGTGCTGAGGGTGAAAATAACGTGGGCGCTTTCGTGTGAGGTGAGTAGCTTGCGCCAGTTCCAGTGTTTCTTTTCACCGTGTTTTTTATCGACCTTGGGCTTAAATATACCGACGCTATCGTCTTTGTGATACTTCAGCGGCATGGCGTCGGTGCGGGTCATTTCCCGGTGGGTTGAGCGGGTCTGCTGAAAACGGATATTGGGCTGGGTGATGTCGGTGGTGGGGAAGCCGGGAATCGTGGTCTTTGCCTCGATGCGATTCTCGGGAATATTTTCGACCACGCCGAAATCCAGGGCGTTGCCCAAACAGGCCGATACACAGGCGGGTTTTAAACCAACCTCAAGGCGGTCAACACACATATTGCACTTGGTGACTTCGCCCTTCACTGGGTCGAGCTGGGGTGCGTTGTAGGGGCAGACCCAGGTGCAATAGCCGCAGCCAAAGCAAATATCGGGGTCTTGCAGTACCGCGCCGTATTCGGCGTATTTTGTATAGGCCCGTGTGGGGCAGCCTTTTAAACACACTGGGTCGTCGCAGTGGTTACAGGCCATTGAAATATTGATGCGTTGGTAGTCGGGGTAGGTGCCACCCTCGACAAAGCCCACTGAGCGAAAGGCGATATGGGCGGGGTTGTCGTTCTTCTCACTACAGGCCGCTTCGCAGGCGTGGCAGCCGATACAGTTGTCGGCGTTGAGGAAAAACCCGTGCTGCTTGTAGCGGTTGGGGTTGTCGCCAATGCCTGGGTCGCCATTGATATTCAGGCTTTGGCAGTGCAGCTCACTGTCTTCATTGATCAGGTCAATTAAATTGCCGTGCTGATTCACGGCCTTGGTTTCTTTATCCCAAAGGAAGCTGTATTCGGGTTCGTCACTGCGTACATCTAGCATAGGGGCTTTGAAACCTTGAAGTTGATCATCGTTATTAACCGCATAAAAATAAGAGCACGGTGCTTAAAATGCCCGGCGCTCGCGGCTCATTTGAGCGGCTGCTTCCTGGTCGGCAATGGGTTCTATCATCACTGCCGACTGCTTGTAGGCTGGTTGGCGCGAATAGGGGTCGAGCAAGCCAAGGGTTAAGCGGTTAACACAGTCGAAAAAGTGAAAGGGAATAAACACCATGTCTTTTGGCACGCGCTGAGTGCACATGGCCATAACAATGGCATCGCCCCGGCGGGACACACAGCGCACATAATCCTGATGTTGAATGCCCAATTCGCGGGCGGCATCGGGATTAATCTCCATAAAGGGGATGGGGCTGTATTTGTTGTTGTTGCCGATTTTTCCAGTCTTGGTACGGGTGTGGAAGTGTTCGACCAGGCGACCAGTGTTTAGCCAGTAGGGATATTTCTCATCGGGTACTTCATTGTTGTCGATAAAGGGCAGGGGCACCAATTTGGCCATACCATCGGCAAAGCTAAAGGTGCCGTCTTCGGTGTACAGGCGCTTGCCACCTTTCACCGGTGCTTCGCCGCGCTCCGCTTCTTCAGCGGTGTAGGGCCATTGAATGCCGCGCTTTTCTTCAATCAGGTCGTGGTTCATGCCGGTCATATCCAGCAGTCGCCCTTTTGACAGGGGTTTCATTTCCTCGAAGACATCGCTGGGCTTGTCGGGGAAGCTCATCTGTGCGGCTTGTTCAAAACGCTTCGACAATTCGTTGAAAATGGCCAGATCCGATTTTGATTCACCCGGTGCATCGGTCGCCTTGCGCACAATATTGACCCGGCGCTCAGTATTGGTGAACACGCCTTCTTTCTCTGCCCAGGTGGCAGCGGGCAAATAGAGATGGGCATATTGCACGGTCTCAACATCGGCGTAGGAATCCTGCACCACGAGAAAGTCGAGCTTTTCCAAGGTCTTGCGAATGCGTGCCGTATTGGGCAATGAGGTCATGGGGTTGGTGGCCACCAGCCATAGACCTTTGATTTCACCCAGCTCAATAGCGGGGAAAATATCGGTCTCGGCGAGGCCGCGTTTTTTCGGGAAAAACTCCGGGTCGACATTCCAGTACTTGGCGATGTCGTCTCTGTCCTGGGGGTTCTCAAGTGCGCGATAGCCGGGCAGGCCGGAGCAGGATGACCACTCGCGTGTGCCCATGGCGTTGCACTGGCCGGTAATCGACAGGCTAGTGCCACCGGGCTTGCCGATATTGCCGGTGACCAAATTAATGTTGTTGATGCCGACCACACCATCGGAGCCATGCATGCTCTGGTTGATGCCCATGGTCCAAATGCTCATGGCGGCATCGGCCTTGGCGTAAATACGTGCCACATTACGAATCGTGTCGGCGTCGATGCCGCACACTTTTGAGGCGCTGTCGGGATCGAATTTGGCGACTTCACGTTCGAGTTGCTCAAGACCGACGGTGTTGGCTTCTATATAGGCGCGATCTTCCAGGCCTTCGTCGAGAATGACGTGCATCAGTGCGTTTTGCAGCACGACGTCGGTGCCGGGGGTGACGGCGAGGTGAATATCGGCATTTTGCGCCAGCATGGTGACCCGGGGGTCGACCACAATCAGTGGGAAGTGGCGCTTTTCCTGGGCCTCTTTCATGCGCCAGTAAATAATCGGGTGTTGCTCGGGCAGGTTCGAGCCCCAGGCCATCAAGACATCGGTGTGGTCGAAATCTTCATAACTGCCGGGCGGGCCGTCGGAGCCGAACGAGCGCTTATAGCCCGATACCGCCGAGGCCATACACAGGGTGGTATTGCCATCGTAGTTGTTAGTGCCAATCACGCCGCGTGTGAGCTTGCCCAGGGTGTAAAATTCTTCGGTCAGCAATTGCCCGGTGGAGACAATGGCAAAAGAGTCACGGCCATGCTTTTGTTGAATATCGCGGATTTTATCCGCCATGGTATCGAGGGCGTTATCCCAGCTGGTTTCGCGGTAAGCCTCGCCAATTTGCTCGCGAATAATGGGCTTGTCGCCACGGCCAGCGGAGTCAAACAGTTCGTGCTCGAAAATGCCCTTTACGCACAATTTGCCACGGTTAACGTCGGCACCACCCACGCCACGAGAGCCGACAATTTTGCCTTCGGCATTTTTGCCAATCTCAATAGAGCAGCCTACCGAGCAATAACCGCAGGTGGAATAGCTCCAGTCGGTGATCTTTTTGTCGACCATTTTGATGGGGTTTTTTGTATTGCGACCAAGGAGCATAAGGCTGGACCTTTAATACCAAAGGAAAACATAGAAAAAGCAAATAATATGCCAGGCTAGAGCCCAGTGTTGAATTAGTGTTGAATCAATACCGAATCAGTACCGGGCTGTTGAAAGTGTAGACTCTCAACATGCCCGGGTCACTACTAGTCGGTCACTACTAGCATAGTGCTATTAGGGCAGTAGCAGACTGTTTTTACTCACGAGTACGACGTTGCCACCAACCCGTAGCGCGGTGGCTTTATCGGCGTGATTATCCATTTCAATAGCCAGCACACTGCGGCGGGTTTCGGCGGTGCCGCGATCAATAATAAAGGTGTAAGTACCCTCGCGAATAGCGTCATGGGAGCCGAGGTAGCCAGTAAAACAGGGCATGGCAGAACCAATAGGCGGGTCTTCGTGAACGCCAATACTGGGGCCTAACAAGCGCGCATGAAAGTCACAGTCGCTGTTGTCTGTTTTATTGCTGAAGACCAATATTTCCTGGGCAGCCATGGCGGGTGCACTCGACTGGCTCCAGGCCTTCATATCAAAGCGCGCTTTACGCACGGCGGCTTGAGATGCCAGGGGCAGAATTAAATAGGGAAGATTGATGGACACCAGGCGGGTTTGAAAGGTGTGGGTGTCGATATCACTTTCGTCGATGGACAGCAGGGCGGCAAGCTCGCTGGCACGGGGCGTATAACGGTCGATTACCGGGTCGCTGGTTAACGCGAACTGTACAAATAGCGGCTCGCCTTCGCGTTGTTCAATGTTAACGCTCAAGTCACCGGCTTTCTGCTGGAAACAAACAGTGGCTTTGCCACCGTTGAGTGTAATTAGACCGTCCTCAACCAGCGCTTTAGCCGTGGCGAGTACCGGGTGACCGGCAAAACTGATTTCTTTAAGCGGCGTAAAAATACGTAGCTTAAAGTGATTATCCTGTTCGCCGGGGCTGACAAAAACGGTTTCGGAAAGGTTTAATTCCCGAGCGATTAGCGACATTTGCTCATCGTCAAAACTCGCCGCAGCGGGGAATACAGCAATTTGTGCGCCTTGAAAGACGGTTTGGGTAAAAACATCAGCAGTGTAATAAGTATGAGACATAGCAGTATCCTTGGCTTAGCCGGCAACCAGCACGTTGCCGTCGGCAATCTTGACGGGGAAGGTGGCAATAGAGACGCTTTCGTCTTCAAAACACTGCCCGGTGCTCAGGTCAAAGTGCTCTTTTAACACTGGCGATGAAACGGCAAGTTGTTCGCCGATACTACAGAGAATACCCCGAGCAAGCACATTGGCTTCACTGAAGGGGTCGAAGTTGCTAATCGCGTAGACCGCATCATTGGCGCTGGTGCGAAACAGGGCGATTTGTGTCTCCTCGGGGCTGTCGGCATGCAGTAGTGCGGCAACACCGGCATTGAGGGGCAGGTCTTGCAGGGCGCAAATACTGATCCAGTTCTGGTCTGCTGTCACGGTGTCTTCCTGTGCTTTTTTAGTGAGGTCATTCATGCGGTTGCCGACTCCTTTTCTTCTTTACGAGCGGGGCGAATTTGCTCGCGCTCTTCAACGAAGACAACATTGCTATCGGCTTTGTTGCTATTCACAAAGGGACGGAACATCAACAATTTTTCTTCATCGTCGATGGTGGTTTTCCACTCGCACTGGTAAGTGTCGATCACTTTAGCCATTTCGGCCTCGAGTTTTTCACAAATGCCCAGGGAGTCGTCGATAATCACTTCGCGCAAATAGTCGATACCACCTTCCATATTGTCCATCCAGGTGGAGGTGCGCTGTAAGCGGTCAGCGGTTTGTACGTAGAACATCATAAAGCGGTCGGTGTATTTGATCAGCGTTTCTGTATCAAGGTCAGTGGCAAATAGATCTGCGTGGCGAGGACGCATACCGCCGTTGCCGCAGACATACATATTCCAGCCAGTTTCGGTGGCGATGATGCCGACATCTTTACTCTGTGCTTCGGCGCACTCGCGGGTACAGCCGGAAACGGCCGACTTTAATTTGTGGGGTGAGCGCAGACCTTTGTAGCGGTGCTCAATTTCAAGTGCCAGAGCGACACTGTCATTCTGACCGTAGCGACACCAGGTACTGCCGACACAGGACTTAACTGTGCGCAGAGATTTGCCGTAGGCGTGGCCGGTTTCAAAGCCCGCATCAACCAGCTCTTTCCAGATGGCGGGTAGTTGCTCGAGGCGAGCGCCAAATAAGTCGACGCGCTGCCCACCCGTGAGCTTGGTGTAGAGATTGTATTTCTTACCCACTTCACCGAGTACGATCAGTTTCTCGGGGGTGATTTCACCACCGGCAATGCGTGGCACGATGGAATAGGTGCCGTCTTTTTGCATATTGCCCAGGTAACGGTCGTTGGTGTCCTGCAGGGCGACGTGCTCGGGTTCGAGTACGTAGTCATTCCAGCAAGAGGCGAGGATGGAGCCAACAGTCGGCTTGCAGATTTCGCAGCCGTAGCCCGTACCGTGCTGGGCTAATAAGTCCTGAAAGGTTTTGATCTCGCCAACGCGCACCAGGTGGTAAAGCTCCTGACGGGTGTGGGGGAAGTGCTCACAAATATCGGTGTTGACCTCGACGCCCATCTTTTCGAGTTCGCTGTTCATCACCTGGCCGACGAGAGTTTTACAACCGCCGCAACTGGTACCGGCATTGGTGGCCAACATAAGGTCGCCCAGCACCGTGGCGCCATCGGAAACCGCCTGGCAGAGCTGGCCTTTGGTGACGTCGTTACAGGAGCAGATTTGCGCGCCGTCGGGCAGCATATCGACACCCATACCGGTGGCACCGTTGCCATCGCGCTGGGGCAGAATTAAGGCATCGGGGAATTCCGGCAGGGGAATATCGTTGAGGGTCATTTGCAACAAGGTGCCGTAGTCGGCCGCATCACCGACCAGTACCGCGCCGAGTAAGCGCGAACTGTCTTCGTTGACGACGATCTTTTTGTAGACCTCTTCCGTGCCGTTAACGTAGGTATATTCTTTGGCGCCGGGGGTGTTGGCGTGGGCATCGCCAATACTGGCAACATCAATGCCCATCAGCTTCAACTTGGTGCTCATGTCGGCACCGGTGAAGGCGTTGTCTTCGGCATTGATGTGGTCGCAGGCAACCTGAGCCATTTTATAGCCGGGGGCCACCAGACCGTAAATGCGTCCGCTCCACAGGGCACATTCGCCGATAGCGTAAACGTCGGGATCGGAGGTCTGACACTGGTCGTTGACGACGATGCCGCCGCGCTCACCGAGCTCCAGCTTACTGTCACGAGCGAGAGCATCTTGTGGGCGAATACCGGCTGAAAATAACAGCATATCGGTTTCAATCTCTGAGCCGTCGGCAAAGCTCATTTTGTGGAAGCACTCATCACCGTCGCCGATGTTCTGGGTGTTCATGCCGAGGTGGACTTTAACGCCCAGCTCTTCAATCTTTTGGCGCAGCATAGCGCCGCCACCATCGTCGACCTGCACGGCCATCAAGCGCGGTGCAAATTCAATAACATGGGTTTCAAGACCTAAATCAACCAGCGCTTTAGCCGCTTCAAGGCCGAGCAGACCGCCGCCGATTACAGCACCCACTTTCGAATTCTTAGCCGCCGCCTGCATGGCTTCAAGGTCGTCAATGGTGCGGTAGACAAAGCAGTTGTCCCGCGTGTGACCGGGTATCGGGGGCACGAAGGGGAAAGAACCCGTGGCCAGCACCAGCTTGTCGTAGCTCAGTACCTCGCCTTTCTCGGAGGTGACCGTCTTGGCATCGCGGTCAATGCTGACGGCTTTGTCGCCGAGGAGTACGCGAATACCGTGCTGCTCGTAATAACCGGGTTCGACCAGAGACAGGTCGTCGGCACTGCGGCCTGCAAAAAACTCGGTGAGATGAACGCGGTCGTAGGCGATGCGGCTCTCTTCACAGAAGGTGGTAACTTCGAAGGCTGAGTACTGGGGGCTATTGACCATAGCTTCCAGGAACTTGTGGCCAACCATACCGTTGCCGATAACAAGAACGCGCTGTTTGTTACTCATGATAATTTGTAGTCCCTTTAAATGCGGTTTAAAGATAAATCAGAGGCTGTCGCACTAGGCTTATGCATGGAATGTGCCAGTCTTTATAATAGGCGGGGTTGTTGGCCCAGGCTGGTTGTAGAATATCTATTATAGTAGCTCTTCATGCTTGCAGTTGTTCGCGAAGCAAGACGTTCTCGAAGTGCTTTCGATGGCTCAAGCATGGGCTTTAAGGCCTTTGTGCACCGACAGGCAACACTGACCTGGGGGCAAATGGGTCGTCAACCCCGCTGTGATGGTAGTTTTTGGTGCGAGCGCCTTATAAGAGGGCGTTTTGCCGGGCCGACAATGCGATGCCTTGGGGCATTTTGACGCGCTTGTCTATCAACCTGTCGGGGTTTTTATAAAGCCATTTAATAAGGCACAATGCGAACTTTCAGCCTTGGCATGGCGTTGTTTTTGCTGCGAGGCGTTTAAACGGGAAAGGTTGGTGAGTCAGTATGAGTGAGTTGGAACACCTATTAGAGTGCAATAAGCGTTGGGCGAAGGAAGTACAAAGCGAGAAGCCCCACTTTTTTAGTGATTTGTCGCAGCAGCAGGCGCCGGAGTATTTGTGGATCGGTTGCTCCGATAGCCGGGTGCCCGCCAATCAGATCACCGGCCTGCCCCCCGGTGAGGTTTTTGTGCACCGCAATATTGCCAATGTGGTGGTGCACTCCGATTTGAACTGCTTGTCGGTGGTGCAGTACGCCGTTGAAGTGCTGAAGGTGAAGCACATTATTGTTTGCGGCCACTACGGTTGTGGTGGCGTAAAAGCAGCGATGGAAAATGAGGATCACGGTTTAATCGATAACTGGCTGCGCCATATTCGCGATGTCTATCGTTTCCACCGCAGCGATATTGATAGCTGTGCGAGCGAAGAGGATAGGCTCGATAGCCTTTGCGAAAAAAATGTTATCGAGCAGGCGCTCAATGTTTGCAGCAGTACGGTGGTGCAAAGTGCCTGGGCCAAGGGCGCTGAACTCTCCGTTCATGGCTGGATTTATGCAGTGAAAGACGGCTTGATTCGCGATCTTGAAGTGAGCATGTCGGGGCTGGCTGATTTTGAAAAGGCTAGTTTATAAATAGGGCAAGCCAATAATGAGTGGCTAGGGGAGTTGTTTGACCTGGCTTAATGGGTTGCTTGAGTTTGACTAGGCGGTCTTAAAGTGTGGCGTCTCCTTTAATCTAGTTATATGCAGTCGTTAAAAGCAATCAGGTAATATTATCGGGATTCCCGATAATATTGTTTTGTGGGATACGATCCCATAAAACATACTGTTATATGCTGGCCAGCATTAAGGGAGCACGATGATCGATCAAACTGAAGTTGAAGAGTTAGTTCGTCTAAAAGGAGCTACGCTATTCCACAGAGAGGGTCAGGAACTTGAATTTAAAGAGCAGTTTAATCTAGCTGCTCTAGCTGACTACTTTCGAGACTTTGCTGCTTTCTCGAATAATAGGGGTGGCTATCTTATTCACGGAATCAAGGATACACCAAGAACAATAACCGGATTGTCGGCAAAGTCCATTGAACAATTCGAAAAAATTGACCCTGAAAAAATAACCGGTTACCTCCTCGATATTTTCTCTTCCGACATACGGTGGGAGCAAGTGCTTATAGAGATTGATGGAGCCAGCCTAGGTGTATTCAGAATCTATGAAGCGCAAACTAAACCCGTTATTGCAAAACGAAATGAAGGTAAAGACCAAACAATAAAGAATGGTGAGGTTTATTACCGCTATGGCGGTAGAACGCAAAAGATTCAGGCGGCTGAGCTTGAAAGTATTATTAGCAAAAGAGTCGAACAGAACAACAAGCAATGGCTTGATCTAATGTCGAAAATTGGCAGCGCTGGGCCACAGAATGCCGCAATACTTGATACTGAGCGATCTTTGATAGAAAAAGATGATTCTAAAATATTGGTGCTCGACGAAAATTTAGCTGCAAAATTAAAGTTTGTAAAAGAAGGCCAGTTTGTTGAAAAAGGTGGCGCAGCAACTCTCAAGTTAGTCGGTGATATAGTTCCCGTAGATAAGGTTGAGGTGGTACGACGAGTTAAAGAGAACCTTACTAAAGCATATCCACTTGCAGCACTAGAATTAGTGGAAGAGGTCCAAAAATTGTACCCTGCGGCAAAGCAAGGTGAGGTATGGAATGCGATTGCTGAAAATGATATGAAAAATAACCAAGATTATTCGGCATATAACTTTCGAAGCAAAAAGCAGGAAGACAACCATAAGGAATCAGGTGTCCTGCCAAAGGCAATACCAAGTATATACAATGTAAATGCTGCTATCTTCATAGCTAATATTTTACGGGGCGAGCAGTGATCGCATATAACAAGAGATAACAAGGGGGGTCTTGCATTGCCACATTTCATCCCGGGATCAAAAGGTAGCACCCTCTTTAGCTCTAATAAATAAAGAGGCCGGTCACTAAGTCATTAAACAGGCAGCTGAGCAGCGGATTACTTAAGCAGTAATACCACCACAGGAATAACGGGGTCAGGTCTTGCAGGAATAACGGGGTCACAGGAATAACGGGGTCAGGTCTTGCGTTGCCACATTTTATCCCGGGATCAAAAGATAGCACCCCTTTAGCTCTAATAAATAAAGAGGTCAGTCACTAAGCCATTAAACGGATAACTGAGTGGCGTATTACTTAAGCAGCAATACCACCACGGCAAGGGTGAGGAGAAAAGAAACACTCTTCCAGAAAACCAGTGGATTGCGTTCTAAAAGCGGCGGCCGAGTTCTGCTCAGAAACGCTTTATTCGGTTGGTGCAGGTCAAATATAAACTCGGATAATTCCTGATAACGTTTTTGCGGATTGGGCTGCACGGCCTTTTTAATCACCTCATCTACCCAGACCGGTATCTCTCGATCAGCGGCGAGCGCTGAGTTATAGCGTAATTTATTCTGCGCCAGGCGGGTTCTGGCCTGGGATACTTTAATGCCGTAGGGCAGTTTGCCCGTAAGCATTTGATAGGTAATAACGCCCAGTGAAAACAGATCGGAGCGGGTGGTGGGGCTTTCCCCCAGAAAGTATTCCGGCGCGCTGTACTGAGCGGTGCCGAGCATTTCTTCCTGATCAATAGGCTTCGCCATTTCACTAATACCGGCCACTTTGGTCGAGCCAAAGTCGATGATTTTTACCGTACCGGTGCTGTCGATCATAATGTTGGCGGGCCTTAAATCCTGATGCAGCATCTCCTGTCGATGGAAGCTGCCGAGGCCTTTGGCGATTTGTTCAACGATGCCACGCACCGTTTCCATATCGGGTTTGGGGTTGTCTTGCATCCACTGCACCAGGGTTTGGCCTTCAATAAATTCGGTGACAATGTAGAGGTAATTACGCTTGCGGGTTTGCTCGCAAGACTTCAATACGTAGGCGCTATCGATGCGTCGGCCCACCCATTCTTCCATTAAGAAGCGCTCGAGGTAGGCGGGTTCACCGCGAAGGTCAATCGACGGGGCTTTGATAATGACCTGAGTATCGGTTTCTTCGTCCAGGGCCAGATAAACGTGGCTGCGACTACTGGCGTGTACCTCGCGAAGAATTTTATAGCCATCAAAATCCATTCGCGCTTCTAAGATAGGCGGAAAGGGCAGCTCGGTTAGTTGTTGGTAAAGCTCATCGGCATTTTGGGTGGGTAGCTCGTCAATGCGCACAATCTGCGCGCTCAAATTATCGGTGCTGCCCTGAGCATAGGCTTCGTTGACGATGGCCTTCGCGGCAGCGTCTAGTTCGTTTTTATGCTCGTCGATAGCTTTCGTAATAAAGTGGGCATCGGCAAATTCATAAACGCCATCTGTTGCCAGAAAAAAGACATCGCCCTTTTCGATGGCGAGAGATTGATAGTCAATGTCAAGTTGCTGGCTAATACCCAGTGCACGGCTGAGGTGGCTTTCGGTTTGCGAAACCCAAAGCCGGTGGTCTTCGGTGAGTTGTTCCAGCGCGCTGCCCTGCACACGGTAAATGCGCCCATCGCCAACATGAAAAAGATGGGCGGTGGTCGATTTAATGACCAGGGCGCTTAGGGTGCAAACATAGCCCTTGTCGGCATCATAGCGATATTGGCTCTGTCGGCTTTGGGAGTAGAGCCAGGAGTTGCTGGCGACCAATACCCGCTGTGCGGAGGTCTTAACGGTCCAGGCTTCGGAGGTGTCAAAGTAGTCATTTAAAAAGCCGGTGACAGCGGCTTTGCTGGCGATCTGGCTGACCTCGCTGCTGCTGATACCATCAGCGAGGGCAATGGCGATGCCTTTTGAACTGAGCAGGGGTTCTTGCGGAATATGGGTGCCGTGGAAATCCTGATTGATTTCCTTGCGCCCTTTGTCGGAGTGCTGGCCGATCGATACTTTTAATTGTGGGGACACGTTTTGGCCCTGTTTTTAGGCTTTTTAGTCTGGACTGGTAAGCAGCTTGTAAGCGTCGAGTCTGCCTATTAAGTGTTCCAATAGTTACATAAAAACGCCCCGGCCACAGAAGTAGCAGGGGCGTTACAATTTTATGGCAACTTTTTATCGGTTAATTAAAATTACGTTTTGCGGCAGTCTTTACATGTGTGGTGTACAGAGTGAGGCCAGTAAGGGCGAGGCCGCCAACAAGGTTGCCTAACACTGTGGGGATTTCGTTCCACACCAGGTAGTCCATTACCGAAAAGTCGCCGCCCATAATCATGCCCGAGGGGAACAGAAACATATTAACCACGGAGTGCTCAAAGCCCATGGCGAAGAACAGCATAATGGGCATCCACATGGCGATGACTTTACCGCTAACGGTGGTGGAGATCATCGCGCCGACCACGCCCATTGATACCATCCAGTTACACAGCATGCCGCGAATAAAGATGGTGAACCAGCCAGCCGCGCCGTATTCAGCGTAGCCCACGGTTCGAGACTCACCAATGGCTGCAATCTTTTGCCCAACGGGGCCAGGGTCAATAGAGAAACCGTAGGTATAAACATAGGCCATCATAAAGGCGACGGTGAGTGCGCCACCAAAGTTGCCGACAAACACCAGCCCCCAGTTGCGCAGTACACCGTTGACGGTGACCCCAGGCCTTTTATCGAGCAGGGCCAGAGGCGCGAGTACAAAAACGCCCGTGAGCAAATCGAACCCCATTAAATACAACATGCAAAAGCCGACCGGGAAAAGGATGGCACCGATCAGCGGGGAGCCGGTTTGCACCGCCGTGTTAATGGCGAAGACCGCTGCCAGTGCCAGAATGGCGCCGGCCATAAAGGCTCGGATTAATGTATCGCGTGTCGACATAAAGATTTTTGATTCGCCGGCATCCACCATTTTGGTGACAAATTCTGCGGGGACTAAATAAGACATAGTAGTTACTCGTTATTGACAAAAGTACCTCGGCATAAAAGCGAAGGTATTCAATTTCCTCAGTTGTAATAAGCAATAGCCATGCCACTGCAAGGGGTTTTGTTTGTAGGCTTATTGGGTGCTTGAACTTGCTTTTGTGCCCCATTGTTGGGCGTGGTGTCATATTGTAGTGCTGGGTGACTATTTTTATGGCATTCGTCCTCTCATCAGGCTGCCTGTGCTAGAGTTCTGGCGCGGAAAAATCTCATCTCATGACAAGGAGTTCAGCGTGTTGCAGGTGCCTCCCCCCCGTAGTTTTTGCTTGCGGGCCCCAATGTTTCGTTCGTGTGTATTTATTCCACTCATGATTATAGGTTTGCTCGGCGCCTGTTCTGAGCAGGCACCACCAGCGCCACCACCGCCTGAGCTGCCGGTAGTGAGTGTTATTCAACGGGATCAGCCCATTGAAATTGAAATGGTGGGGCAAACCCTTGGCTCCTCGGATATTCCCATTCGCGCCCGTGTCGACGGCTTCCTCGAAAGTACCGGCTTTGATGAGGGCCGTAATGTCAAGAAAGGTGATTTGTTGTACAGCATCGATGATGTGCCTTTTCAGACTGGCGTCATTGAAGCTCAGGGCTATTTGGCCGAGGCACAGACTACGCTTGCTAATGCAAAATCAGACCTTGATCGGATCCGCCCTCTGGCTGAGATCAACGCGATGAGCCAGATGGATCTAGACGGTGCGGTCGCAATGTACAAAGCGGCAATGGGTGCTGTCCAGGCTGCCAATGCCCAGCTCGATCAGGCAAAAATACAGCTGGGCTATTGCCGAATTTATTCGCCGATTGATGGCCGCATTGGCATTTCCAGCGTTGAGGTGGGGGAGTACGTTGGGGGCGCTGGAGGCGAAGCGCTTAACTTTGTGTCACAGGTCGATCCCATTCGCGTCAGGTTTTCTATCGACGAGCAAAGCTATCTGAAAATTGCACGGCATATTATTGCGATGCGTGTGGATGGCAAGCAGGAGGGGCCACGAAATAGAAAGGATTCAGAACTGGCGTTGATTTTGTCTGACGCGTCCGTATTTGATCATACCGGGCATATCGTGACGACTAATGCAGCGATTGACCCGACGACGGGAACATTCACTCTGGAAGCCGACTTCCCCAATCCGGATGGTCTGATAATCGCGGGTCAGTATGCAAGAATTCGTGCTAACACGGATGTGCGCAAAGATGCGCTGCTGGTACCCCAAAGAAGTCTTGTTGAGCAACAGGGGCGTTTTAGCCTGTTTGTTGTGGGCGCCGAGGGCAAAGTAGAGCAGCGCAAAGTTAGCGTGGGGCCGAAAATTAACAGGCTGCAAATTATCACCAGTGGTTTAAAACCGGGTGAAAGGGTTGTGCTTGAGGGCGTACAGAAGCTTAGAAACGGTATGACCATTAAGCCGGCACCGACTGACTTTGACGAGACCCCTGTTCCGTCCTCCGATAATGCACCGAAGGCTTAGATAATGGCCGAGTTTTTTGTAAGACGCCCCATCGTGGCGATAGTCATCGCTATTTTTATTGTCCTGTTGGGCATTATCTCCCTGGGTAGTTTGCCGGTTGCCCAGTACCCGGAAATAACCCCGCCAGTGGTGAGTGTCTCGGGCACTTATCAGGGAGCTAATTCGGTTGATGTTGAGCAATCTGTAGCGACGCCTATTGAGCAAAAGGTCAATGGTGTTGAGAATATGCTTTACATGAAGTCGACCAACGCCAGCAATGGCGCCATGAATCTGTCGGTTTCTTTCGAGGTGGGTACGGACCTCGACATGGCCAACGTATTGGTGCAAAACCGTGTGTCCGAGGCGACGGCGGTGCTACCTGAAGAGGTGACGCGCCAGGGCGTAACGGTGAAAAAGAAGCTGTCTTTCCCCCTGCTGTTGATTTCGTTGGTGTCGCCTAACGGAACCTACGACGATAGCTTTCTGATGAATTATGCCACCATCAATATTATTGATGAGTTGTCGCGTATCCGCGGCGTTGGTTTGGCGGAAGTGCTGGGCAGTAGTCTGACTGAATACTCTATGCGAGTGTGGATTAAGCCCGACCAGCTCTCCAAACTAGCTCTGACCGTGTCAGATATCACCTCAGCTATTCAGCAGCAAAATGTACTGGTACCCGCAGGGCAAATTGGCGGTCCACCAGCGCCGCTGGGTACGGAGCATACTTATACCGTGCAAACGGGTGGGCGCTTTGAAACCGCGCAAGAGTTTGGCGGGATTATTGTCAGAGCCAACCCCGATGGGTCCCATGTACAGTTGAAAGATGTCGCCCGTATTGAATTAGGTACCCAGGGCTATCAGATAAAAGCCCGCCTCGATGGTTCAGATTCCGCACTGTTACAGGTCTTTCAGTTGCCCGATGCCAATGGTCTTGATGTGGCTGAACAGGTGATTGCCAGCATGGAGCGGATTGCTGAGGACTTCCCCGATGATCTCGAATATGTCATGTCTCTGGATACGACTAAGCCTATTACCGCTGGCATCCGTGAAATAGTTATCACGCTTTTTCAGGCTCTGGCCCTGGTGATACTGGTGGTTTATATCTTTCTGCAAAGCAGTCGCTCTACGTTTATTCCAGCGTTGGCGGTGCCGGTTTCCCTGATCGGCGCTTTTGCTGTCTTTCCCTTGCTGGGGTTTTCGGTTAACACCTTGTCCTTGCTTGGTCTGGTGTTAGCGATTGGTATTGTGGTGGATGATGCCATTGTTGTGGTGGAAGCGGTTACAACAAAGATGGAAGCGGGCATGTCGTCCCGTGAAGCGACAATTTCAGCGATGCGTGAGGTTTCTGGCCCCATTGTGGGTACGTCTCTGGCATTGATTGCCGTGTTTGTGCCGGTGGCCTCAATGGCGGGAATTACCGGCCAACTTTATCAGCAGTTTGCTATCACCATTGCCGTAGCGGTGGCGATTTCGTCTCTTAATGCCCTGACATTGAGCCCGGCGTTGGCAGCCATGCTATTGAAACCCCCGGGGGAAGAGAAAAGCGCTTTCCAGGGCTTCTTTGATGGGTTTAATCGCTGGTTTGAAAAAGCCACCGAAGGGTTTATGCGCTTCGTTCGGTTCTTTAGCGAGAAGCTGTATCGAACGGGTATCTTGCTAGCGGGGCTTATCGTCGGCATGGTGGCTCTGTTCCAAACCCTGCCCGGGGGCTTTGTACCCGGTGAAGACCAGGGCTACATCATGGCCAGCGTGATGCTGCCTGACGCGGCCTCGCTACAGCGCACCCAGGAAGTCATGCTGAGCGTCGAAAAGATTGTTGCCGAGATCGACGCGGTTGAAAACGCCTCTGCGATTTCTGGTTACAGTATGTTGACAGGCACTATTCAGTCCAATGCCGGTTTTGTCTTTATTCAGCTCAAGGACTGGGATGAACGGCCTGACAAAAAGGATCACGCCAATAATATTGTACGGCGGCTCAACGGGGCCCTTGCCCAACGAGTGAAAGGCGCCGTGGCGTTTGCCTTTGGCCCACCGGCGATTCCGGGGCTCGGCACCGGTTCTGGTTTCACCATGATGCTGCAAGATCGTGGCGGTAATCCGCCAGAATATCTCGCCGAACAAAGTGCGGCTTTTATTAAAGCGGCGAACGAACACCCTGTAATTGGCAGTGCTCGCACCTTCTACCGGGTTAATGTTCCCCAGTTGATGCTCGACATCGATGATAGCAAGGCGCTCAAGCTGGGCGTGCCCCTGCAGGACTTACAGGCTTCTATAGGGGCTTTTCTTGGTGGCGCCTATGTTAACGACTTCAACCGCTTTGGCCGACTCTACAAAGTGTTTGTGCAAGCAGAGCCTGAATATCGCGCTGACCCCGATGGCCTGCGGTTTTTCTACGTGCGCAATAGCGAGGGCAGGATGGTGCCTCTTTCGACGTTAATTGATGTCTCTCGCACCAGCGGTACAGAGTTTACCAATCGTTTTAATCTCTATCGTTCCGCTGAGGTTTCTGGTGAGGCAGCCAAGGGATACACCTCTGCCCAGGCTCAGGCCGCACTGAAAGAAGTGGCGGCAAACGTACTTCCGGAAGATATGTCTTATAGCTGGAGCGATATGTCATTCCAGGAAGACGCGGCATCGGGCAGTGGCAGTATTGTCTTTTTGATGGCACTGCTGTTTGTGTTTTTGATTCTCGCTGCACTTTACGAAAGTTGGTCTTTGCCGCTGTCAGTATTGGCCGGAACACCGATTGCCATTTTTGGCGCTATGGCCGGTTTATCCATCGCTCGATTTATGAGCGAGAGCTATGAAAATAATGTCTACGCTCAAATCGGCCTGGTAATGCTGATCGGCATGGCCGCTAAAAATGCCATTCTTATTGTTGAGTTTGCAAAGCTCGAAATGGAGAAGGGCAAGTCGGCGTTTGATGCGGCACTAGAGGCCGCACATAAGCGCTTTCGCCCCATTTTAATGACGGCTCTGTCGTTTATTTTGGGGGTCTTGCCCCTATTGGTTGCCAGTGGTGCGGGTGCTGAAGCGCGAAAAGTGATGGGAATGACCGTCTTTAGCGGAATGTTAGTCGCGACCTTGGTTGGGGTGCTGTTAGTACCCGCGATGTTCATCGCTGTGGAACGTCTTTTCGGTAGTAATAAAAATACGTTGGAGCTTGATTCTGGAACGAGTGCCGAACCACCTGAGTCTAAAGACGTAAATCGAGGGGATCTGTAAATGCGCCGTCCTGGAATTGCCTTTTTAGGTGCTGGCTTAGTCTCTACTGCTCTACTGACAGGCTGTGCGTTAACGCCCGACTATCAGCGCCCCGAGCTGGATATACCCGATACATATTCAGCCGGCAGCGCGCAGCCGGCAAGCCCGACCCAGGGTGACAGTATTGCCAACCTGGCCTGGTGGGAGGTATTTGAGGATGTGCAATTACAAGGTTTAATCCGCAGTGCGCTGGCGGAAAACAAAGACCTCAGCATCGCTCTCAGCCGCGTCGCTCAGGCGAGCGCACAATTGACGAGTACTCGCGCTAATCAATATCCCTTTTTTGATATTACTGGCAGTGCCGGACGAGGCAGACAAAGCCAGTTGTTGGTGCCAGGGGCGAGTGTTGAGAACAGTTTTTCTGTGATGGGCAATCTTTCTTTTGAGCTGGATTTGTGGCGCAAACTGAGCCGCTCTACGGAAAGTGCCCAGGCTTCTTTACTGGCTACCGAGGCGGTACAACGCCATGTCACGCTAAGTATTGTTGCCAATGTGGCAAGTGCTTATCTTTTACTCCTTGATTTGGATGCGCGTTTGCTAATTGCCCAACGCACGGTCGATAGCCGTCAGAGTAGTTTGGGTATTATTCAGTCACGCTTCGATAAGGGTGTGGTTCCCGAGCTCGATGTCAATCAAGCTCAAATTGAACTCGCTGTTGCGGAGGTAGCGATTGCCACCTTCCAGCGACAAATTGCTCAGGTGGAGCACTCTCTGGCTATTTTACTGGGGCGTAATCCCGGGCCAATCCAGCGTGGCTTGTCACTCAAGGAACAACAGCTATTGCCAGAAATCCCCACTGGCCTGCCTTCTGAATTGTTACAGCGTCGCCCCGACGTGGTTGCGGCTGAGCAAACGCTTCATGCTGAGACAGCGTTGATTGGTGTTGCTGAAGCGCTGCGCTATCCGTCCCTTTCTCTGACCGGTAGTTACGGTGCTGTCAGTGATGACTTGTCCGACCTCAATGACAGCGGCGCTGAAAGTTGGGGTGTGGCCGGTAATATTTTTGCGCCAATTTTTAACTGGGGGCAGCTAAAAGCACAAAGTGATGCACAGCGAGCAAGAACTGAACAGGCTCTGCAAACTTACGAAGCTACTTTACAGCAGGCCTTCCGTGAAGTGGCTGATGCCCTGGTGTCAGTGCGTACCTACCGCCAGGAATATCAGGCTTATCGTCGCCAGGCGACGGCAGCGCGCAATGCCGAACGTTTGTCTCAGGCGCGTTATGATGCCGGTGTTGTCGATTATCTTGAAGTGCAGGATGCGAGTCGTAGTTTGTTTGCCGCAGAGCTGAATGAGAGTCAGTCCTACCAGTCGGTCATGACATCACTACTTGAGTTGTACCAGGCTCTCGGTGGTGGCTGGATACCGGAGCCGACGGTTACGTCGTCCGGGCAAACACCGTAACTTACGTATCTTTAGTTATTTGCCCCTAGTTCACCCAGTAAGACTACTCGAGTCCGGCAAGCACCGTTTTTAAGACCTTACTTGTAGCGGCGACGGTAATGGCGACAATAATACCGGTGAACATGATGCCGAGCATGCCGATGATGAGGGATAAGATTCTTGTGTGTTTTTCCAGGGGGCGGATGTCACCATAGCCGATAGTTAATGCGGTAATAAAAGACCAGTAAAACGCGGTAAATTTATCCCAACCTTCAATACGGCCAGCCCATTGCCCGAGGATAATGATCATAATTAAAAGCAGGGCTAACAATGGCATCGTGAAATAGATGCCATAAAAGAAATGCCGTAAAACTGAAAAAGTAAACTCCATATTATTTTTCCAATAAAATTGCTTCGACGTATCCGACGATAATAGAGTATTTGGCTATCGAGGTCAGCCAGTTAAAACCTACTAAAAGTAATGTCTGTCGCTTCAGGTTTAAATCCAAGGTTAATTCGTTGGCAACCGCCGGATAGTCAGTTTTGCCGGGCTAGTTTGACATAGCTGCGCTGTGCTAAATTGCCGCCCAGTTTTAGCTTATTTAGATAACTCATTCACTTCAGATAGCAGGGGCAAACACAATGGTAGTGACAAAGCAGCCGGCCGCGTTAAGCGTGGAATCAATACGTCAGCACTTTGTAGACGGGGTTACGGTTTTTATTAGTGGTGGCTGTGGTCAGCCCGATGCGTTACTGGGTTTGGTGGCAGAGGCTGCACTGAGTTCAGCGTTTCGCGTCATCGATTGTTCGGTGCCGGGCATGACAGCGACGGAACTTGACCAGTTGTCGAGCAAGGCTATTTTAAATACGGGTTTTTTACTGGGTGCTTATCGGCCCTTCCATGAACAGGGGCGACTGGAATATGTGCCTGCTTATCACTCGGCGCGCTACCGGGCGATGGAGGAAGACTACAACATTAATATTGCTTTAATTAAGGTGTCAGAGCCCAATGCTCAAGGAGTTTGCAGTGCTAGTTTGCATGCCGATTACTCCCAGGAAATGTTAGCTAAGGCCGATGTGGTGATTGCCGAAATTAATCCCAATATGCCTTTCATTAACGACGCCCTGCAGATTCCACTGGCCGATATCGACTACACGGTGAGTTCAGACACAGCCCTACGAGAGTACGGCGTGGCAGCGGGTAGCGGGCTTGATTTGGTGATTGCTGAGCATATTGCTGGCTTGGTTGATGACGGTGACTGTTTGCAGTTGGGTATCGGCGCATTGCCGGTGTCTATTTTGCAGACCCTTGGCGATAAAAAAGACCTCGGCGTGCACACCGGTTTGTTGACCGAAGCCTTTGTGCCGCTGGTTGAAGCGGGGGTGGTTAATGGCAGTAAAAAAACGATTGATAACGGCAAAATGACCACTGGCATCGTCGCCGGTAGTCGCGATTTTTATCAATGGTGTGGTAACTACTCGGGCCTGTCGATGCGACCTGTTTCCTACACCCACAATGCCGGTGTACTGGCGCAGATTGATAACTTGGTGGCGATTAATACCACCCTTGAAATCGACCTCTTTGGACAAATCAATAGCGAAACCATTAGAGGTAAGCAAATTGGTGGCGGTGGTGGGCTGGTGGATTTCTTACGCGGTGCCCGCTCGTCCCGTGGCGGGCGCAGTATTATCGCCCTGCAATCGACGGCCAAGGGTGGCAGCATTTCGAAAATTGCCCCTTTACTGAAAACGGCCCCGGTAACAGCTATTCGCAACGATGTGGACTATGTGGTCACGGAGTACGGTGTTGCACGGCTGTCGAACCTCGCCGTTGATAAGCGTGCCGAAGCGCTGATCGCTATTGCCCACCCTGACTTCCGTGAAGAACTGACTGCCCAGTGGTCAGAGTTAATGTCGGCTTTTTAGTCTCCTTCCTACCCTTGGGGCAAGGTTTTTGTCTCAAGGGTAAGCAATCATAAAAACCTGTTAGAATTCACCCGCTTAATCGCGAGGCTACGGCACACTGTGCGTTCAGATACAGGCTGTAGATTCTTTTACATTTAAAAATACAAACTTAGACAGAGAGGATAGAACCATGGAAGTGGGTCATTTATTGTTTTTCCAATGCCATCCCGACTTGAAAATGACGGATGCCGAAATTTATATAAACGAACTCGCCGTTGCCGATATGACAGAGCCCCTGGGCTTTGACTCTATTTGGTGTACCGAGCACCATTTTACCGACTATGTCTTGTCGCCCAATATTATTGAATTTTTGTCTTATATGGCCGGCCGTACCACTACGCTGAAGCTTGGCACCGCGGCGGTGATTTTGCCCTGGCACAAAGACCCACTGCGTGTGGCCACTGATTTCGCGATGCTCGACAACTTGTCGGGTGGTCGTGCCATGGCTGGTTTTGGTCGTGGTTTGGCGCAGATTGAATATGATGGTTTTGGTATTTCCATGGAAGAGTCACGCGACCGCATGAACCAGTCGGCAATGTTGATTACCGAAGCCCTGGATACCGGCTTTATGGAAAGTAACAGCGGCCACTTTATTCAGGAGCGTCGTGAAATTCGCCCGCGCCCACTGCGTAGCTTCCGCGATCGTACCTTTGTTGTTTCCATGTCCCCCGATACCGTGCCCCACGCGGCCAAGATTGGTGGTGCCTTGATGACCTTCGCTATCGGCCCCTGGGAAAAGCGCAAGCCCGATATCGACCTATGGCGTGAGAAATTTCAGGAAGAATGGAATCGACCAGCGCCCAACTCGGTTGCCAATGTGATTTGTTATGTCGACGAAGACCCGATCAAAGCCAAAGAGATGGCGCATAAGTACATGGGCCGCTACTGGATTAGCGCCATGGATCACTATGAAATGAAGGGCGATCACTTTTCCGGTAAAGGTGGTGGTGAATACGACCACTACGCCAAGTCTGCCGAAGCCTTAAAGCACATTGGCGATGAAGGCATGGCGAAAATGTTCACCGATTGCCAGATCTACGGCACCCCTGCGCAGGTGCTGGAAATGGTGAAAGGCATTGAAGACCTGGTGGGTAACATCGACGTCAACGTCACCTTTAGCTACTCCGGTATGGCCTATGACGACGCCAAGAAGAGCATGAACTTGTTCGGCGAGAAAGTATTGCCAGTGCTGAAAAATGACTGGTCAGATAGTAAAGCGGGTTAAGTGTTACTTTAATTCGTAGTGGTGAGCCGGCGCTAAACTGGCTCAACATCTTAAAAGGTCGACGCGTAAATGCGTCGGCCTTTTTTATTGTTCTGGATCAAGGGCGGTTGATATTCCACGTTCGTTTTCATTGAGGCGGTGGCAGAATGCTTGTTCAAATATGACTCGCCATTTCTAAGCTACGGAGAAGACCCTATGAAAGTTGGACACTTGATGTTGTTCCAAAACCACCCCAACCTGCCTCAGACTGATTACGATATGTATCAGAATGAGTTAGAAATTGCGCTCATGACTGAGCCACTTGGTCTTGACTCCATCTGGGCGGTAGAGCATCACTTTACCGATTACACTGTTAGCCCTGATATCCCCCAGTTTTTGGCCTTTATGGCCGGTCAGACTTCGCGTATTAGTCTGGGTACTGCCGCGCTGATTTTGCCCTGGCACAAAGATCCTATCCGTTTGGCGACGAGCATGTCGATGCTGGATAACGTCTCTAAGGGTCGTGCGATGATGGGCCTGGGTCGTGGTCTGGCGCAAATCGAATATGATGGCTTTGGCATTGATATGGCCGAGTCCCGCGATCGTATGAATGAGTCGGCGGCGATGATTATCGAAGCGCTTGATACCGGCTTTATGGAAGGCGATGGCCCTTATTTTAAGCAGGAGCGCCGAGAAATTCGTCCGCGTCCTTTCAAGTCTTTCAAAGATCGCACCCTGATTGTTTCCATGTCACCCGATACGGCGCCTCATGCGGCTAAGCTCGGTGGCGCCATTATGACCTTCGCTATCGGCCCCTGGGAGAGCCGTGCTAAGGAAATTGATATCTGGCGTGAGCACTATCAGCGCGAGCAGGGTTGCAAAGCGCCACCCACCAGTGCCAACTTATTTGTGATCTGCGATAAGGATCCAAAGAGAGCTGAAGAGATGGCCAATAAGTACATGTCTGACTACTGGATTTCAGCCATGGCTCACTATGATATGACTGGCGATCACTTTGCTTCCAAAGGTGGCGGTGCATACGACTTCTACCACGAAGCCGCCAAATCAGCGCGTGCTGCGGGCGATGACGTGATGGGCAAGGCCTTCACAGATTTGCAAATCTGGGGTACGCCTGAGCAGTGCCTAGAGAAAATCCAGGGCATTCAGGACATTATCGGTGCCATGAATATGAACGTTTCTTTTAGCTATGCCGGTATGCCTTATGAGTATGCCAAGAAGAGCATGACTCTCTTTGCTGAGGAAGTAGTTCCCGTTGTACAGAAGTGGGATACTGAGAATCACAAAGTTGCTTGATTGATTGTTGCAGTATAAAAAAACGGCGGCTTAGGTCGCCGTTTTTTTATACCTAATAGTTTTACAGAGCCTGGCAATATAAATTGCAGAATAAGAAAAACGAGTGACTTGTGACTTGTGTCCGTGACGCGCCTAATCAGCAGGACTATGCTTCTCAGCCTAATCTGGTAACAGGGCCTTTAGAGGACTGAACCCTAATAATAAAAATGGCCCGAGCAATAAAGGTAATAATTTAAATGAGTGTCGCTTTACTGATTGTTGATGATTCAGGATTTTCACGCAAGGCAATGTTGAAATCCATACCTGAGGGCTGGGATGTGGATATTACTCAGGCCACCAATGGCGAAGAGGCCCTGGCAGCATTGCGCAAGGGTTTGGGGGAGGTGGTACTTCTCGATCTCACCATGCCGGTACTCGATGGCTTTGGTGTGCTGGAAGGCATTCGCGATGAAGGCCTGAAGGCAAAAGTGGTAGTGGTGTCTGCGGATATTCAACCCAAGGCCAAGTTAAGAGTTATATCACTCGGTGCATTGGCTTTCTTGCAAAAACCTTTTAATAAAGAATCTTTGGCGGCCACTCTGGCTGAATGCGGGGTTTACAGTGAAGATTGAACCCTTAAATGAAGAAGAAAATGAAATCCTCCAGGAAGTCATTAATATTGGCATGGGCCAGGCAGGGGCGTCTCTAGCGAAGCTACTTGATGTCTTTGTTAATTTATCTGTACCCCGGGTGAGTTGGGTTAGTGACGTTGATTTTGTCGACCAGGTAGAAAAGCTGGTTGAGGGCCACGGCAATAGTTGGGCGGGGGTACGTCAGGCCTTTTACAATCAGTTGGAAGGCGAAGCATTTGCTATCTACGGTGCCAATGGCTGCCAACAATTGGCAGGTTTAATGGGCTATACCGATGATGATGAGGATGACGCTGAGGAAGAACTATTACTCGATGTGACTAATATACTGGTTGGTGCCTGCCTGGTGGGTGTCGCTAAGCAAATCGGTAAAAAACTAGATTTTGCAGCCCCGACCCTGGTGGGTATTGGTAAGCCAATTGAGGACCTGCTCTATAGGCGTGAGCGTGAATGGGATCAATGCTTACTTATTGAAGTCAATTTTTGCCTGGAAGAAGGCGACTTTTCCTGCCACCTGGTGATGCTAATGTCTGAGGCGTCTATTGAACAACTACGCAGTGGTTTGATCGAATTTATGGAAAGTTACTAAATGACTGCAGCACTGGGTGACAATAGCCTCGGCTTTATTATTGATCGTGTCGATGTGGGCATTTTGGTGGTCACCGAAAATCTGGAAGTGGTGTTGTGGAACCGTTTTATGGAGGCCAATAGCAAGGTCACCGCAGAGACGATAGTTGGCACAAATCTACTGGAATCCTTTCCTGATTTACCCGGTAAGTGGCTTGAAAAAAAGGTCAGAAGCGTTCAACTACTGAATAATTTCGCCTTTACCTCCTGGCAGCAGCGTCCCTATCTTTTCCACTTTAAGCACCACCGACCAATTACTGGTGGTGTGACGCATATGTACCAGAATTGCACTTTTATACCCTTTGAGGGTTCAGAAGGGGAAAGCCTGGTGTGCATCACCTTGTTTGATGTTACAGACACAGCAATTTCCCAACGTGAGGTTCAGCAAGCCCATGCTGACCTCGAAGAATTGAGTAATCGAGACCCACTGACAGGGGTCTACAACCGACGTTTTATGGAGACAGAGCTCAATAAAGAATTTAAGCGGGTCCGTCGCCACGGTGGCAAGTTATCGGTATTATTTCTTGATCTCGATTTCTTCAAAAAGGTCAACGATACCTACGGTCACCAAGCGGGGGATCAGGTTTTAATAGAGGTTACTCAGCGGATTAACGAGATTGCCAGGGTAACCGATTGTTTGGCCCGCTATGGGGGTGAGGAGTTTGCGATTATCTTGCCCGAGACCGATACCAGTGGCGGATTGATCTTTGCCAACAGGGTGAGGGAGTTGATCGAGAAAACCCCCGTCTACTATGAAGAACATGTCATCGCGCTTACGGCCAGTCTTGGTTTGAGTGAATATTATGACGGCTTAGAAAGTCATGATGCTCTGCTCGACCAAAGTGACAAAGCGCTTTATGTGGCCAAAAAACAGGGGCGCAATCGCGTTGTTTGCTATCTGCCCGATATGTAATATACCACTGGGTTTATATTCACAGTTTCAGGCTCTCTAGCAGCCTGACTTTTAATCGTTGAATTCTCCGCCTTGCCTCTGGTGGATTTATTATTTACTGCATATCTCAATAACACTGTCTATTACCCTGGTACTGCTTCCTTAACTTGTCGGCAATATCTATATTGTTCTCTTTGTTAGTCTCCGGCCTGCTCTATTGATTACTCGCAACAATGGACGCAACTCGGGCGGTCTTTACTTGTGGGTATCTAGCCTATACTCTCGGGTTAAGACTGTCTGCCCCACCGACCCTATTTGGAAGATTAAGAACTGCAAATCAGAGTTCTGGTCGAAAAAGGCTGCAAAAAATAATAATTCAAGAGTGAGCGAGGAGATAAATCGAATGAAGGTAGGACTATCCTGTATTTTTCAAAACCCCTGGAATAACCTCAACGACCACGATGTGTATCAGCACGAAGTACGCATCGCATCACAGGCAGAAGCCTTGGGCTACGATTCTATCTGGGGCGTAGAACATCACTTTACTGGCTACACCATGTGCCCTGATGTTATTCAATGGTTAACCTTTATGGCGGGTAAAACGGAAAAAGTTGAACTCGGATCGATGGCCGTTATTTTACCCTGGCACGACCCGGTGCGTGTCGCCGAACAGTTTTCCATGCTCGATAACCTCTCCAATGGTCGCTCTATCATTGGCTTTGGCCGTGGGCTGGCCCGTGTCGAATTTGATACCTTTGGCCTTAACCAGAGTGATGCCCGCGAGACCTTTATGGAATCGGCAAAGTTGGTATTGGATGGCCTTGAAAAGGGTTATTGCGAGCTTGATGGCGAACTGGTGAAGCAGCCCAAAGCACCCATCCGCCCAGCACCGATTAAATCCTTCAAGGGTCGTAGCTATGCCGCCTCTATGTCACCCGACTCGATTCTTGGCATGGCTGAGCTCGGCTTGGGTCTGCTTTTAATCCCCCACAAACCCTGGGAAGAAGTGGCCGTCGATATTGCTCGTTATAGCGAGCTGTTTAATCAAGTTCACGGCACCAACCCACCGCCACCTTTAGCGGCGTGCTGGACCTACTGCCACGAAGATGCCGATGTGGCGAAGGAAGCGGCCTATAAATACATGACTGGTTATTGGCAAAGCGTGATCGACCATTATGAAATGAATCAAGATTACTTCAAAAAGCGTAAAGGCTATGAATATTATGGCGATATGTCTGATGTGATTAATGATGTCGGTCGCGATGCTATTGCCGAAATGTTTATGAGCCTACAGGTGTGGGGAACCCCCGAGCAGTGCTATGAAAAAATTGTCGACATTCGCAGCAAAATTGGCAACGACGGCTTTAACGGCGTTTTTAGTTATGCCGATATGCCTTTTGATATGGCGGAAGACAGCTTTAAGCTGTTCAGCAAAGAGGTGTTGCCCCGACTGAAAGAGTTGCCCGATATTGAGAGCATTAAAAACGTCGCTTGAGAATAATAGTAAGGCACGTTTTACATCAAAAAGAAGCCCCGTTATACGGGGCTTCTTTGTAGATTCATGGCCTCTTGATCAGAAAAATATAACGCTCAATTAGTGTTAATAATAAATAAGGTGAAAGTTATGAGCCGTAAAAAAAGGGTTTTAAAGGGTGCTACGTGGGTGCTGTTTTTCAGTGTCGGATTACTGGCAGCGAAACTACAGGCAGAGGAGTGCAAACCGGTTAAATGGGGCGCCGATGACGAGATAGGCTCGGCCAATCTGGTGACACCGAAAAGCGTTTTGCTGGCTTCGCAGTTAATCAAAAAAGGTAAAACCCAGCACCTGGGTATTATTATCGACAAAGACACCCCTGCCTTTGGGCCTCGTTCACTTAACTTACAAATTGTACAGCCGGCTCAGGAGTGGGGGCGAGAGGCCTTTCCTAATGGATTCAACTACAACGACGATATGTTTCAGGGCTGGTTTGGTATTGGTTCCCAGCTTGATGGCCTGGGCCACGTTGGTCAGCACCAGGTTTTTTATAACTGCCTGAAAGGCCCTGACTTTGTTACCACTACTGGCGTGACGAAAATGGGTATCGAAAAAGTGCCCCCTATTGTTGCTCGCGGTATTGTTCTTGATATGGCGGCTTTTCACGGCGTTGAGTACATGAAAGCCGGAGAATTGATCACGGTTGAAGACGTTGAGGCAGCAGCAAAAAAGCAGGGTACACCCATTCGAGAGGGTGATGTTGTACTGTTCCACACCGGTTGGACTGACGCAATGATGGCGACAGATCCGAAAACATGGGGTAGCAAAGAGCCTGGCATTTCGGAAGCGACCGCAAAGTATTTGGCCGAAAAGAATGTTGTTGCCGTGGGTGCTGATACCTGGGGTGTCGACCCAGTACCACCAGAGGTAGAGGGCAATATTTTTGCCGGCCACATAACTTTGCTGTTGCACCATGGTATTTATCTCTTAGAAACTATGAACACCGGCGTGCTAGTGCGCGATAATGCCCATGAGTTTTTCTTTGTGTTAGGTGTGCCTCGAGTGCGGGGTGCTGTACAGGCGATGATTGATCCGATTGCCATTTACTAGTCACTAGTCATGTAACAACCAATAAAAATGGCTGAGTAGGCTTACTCGGCCATTTTTATTGGTATCAGAAAGTATTGTCTAAAATCAGTTGGGGGTTTTGATGGACTCATTGCAAGTATGGGCCTGGATGTTTTTGTTTCTCTATGTCGGCGCGATGATCGGTTTTGGCTATCTCGGCATGCGCCAGGTTCAAAGTAGCGACGATTTTTCCACCGCCCGTGGCGGTTACGGTATGTGGTTTTTAGCCTTTGCAATGACGGCGACTACCGCATCGGGGGCGACCTTTTTGGGTATTCCTGGTCTGGGTTATAAGTTTGGCCTGCCAGCCCTCGGCTATGCGCTGGTTTACCCCTTTGCCGTTTATCTTGGTGTCTGGCTGTGCTTCAGGCAGGTACAAAAAGCGGGCAATGCTTTCGGCAATCGTTCTATCCCCGAGTTCATCGGCGATCGTTATCAGTCAGATGCCCTGCGTATTATCGTCGCTGTATTTTCCACCGTCCTCTTGTTCTACCTTGCCGCGCAATTATTGGCGGGTCTGGTGATGTTTGAGCAAATGCTCGGGCTTGATGCCTTCTGGGCGTTAACGGTAACCATTTTAGTCTTGCTGGTTTACGTGGTGTTGGGTGGTGCCCACGCGGATATTCTCACCGACGGTGTGCAGGGTGCGATGATGCTGGCGGTGGCCATCGCCATCGTCGTGATGTTCGTTAAGGGTGTCGGCGTGGAGGGTGGCCTGGATGAAGTGCTGTTTCGCCTACAGAATTTAGATCCAAAAATGGTCGGTGTCTTTTATGAGGGCTCGGGTATTCTCGATTCCCATTGGGATTTTGTGGCCATTTTTCTCGCTCATCTCTCCCTGGGTATGCTGCCCCATATCGGCAATAAAGTTTGGGCTTTGAAAGAAGGAATTGGGCGCACGCGCTTCCTGCTAGTGTGTCTGGTGTTTGGCGTGGTGCTGGCATCAATGATTTTTGGTGGTGTTCTAGCGCGCGCAGTATTGGGTGACGAATTACTGACAAGTCCGGGTGGGCCGAATCAGGCTATTCCCGCGTTGTTCATCGCACTGTTTCCCCAATGGTTGGCGGCATTGCTCGGTGTCGCTATTCTCTCCGCGATTATGTCCACGGCTGATGGCTTGGTGATTTCCACCTCGCAAGTTTTTGCCAACGATATTTATCGGCGTTCACTGTCCAAGGTACTGCACCCTCAAGCCAGCGAAGAAAAAATTGATCATCATGTGCTAAAAATAAGCCGCTGGGGCATTGTTGTCGTCTTACTTGGGGCTGGAGTTTTGGCCTGGCACTCCATAGGTCAGAATATTGCATTAATGGTTTGGGCGGGGCTGGGCGGAATGATGGCAGCTCTGGCTGGGCCTTTAATTCTTGGTGTGTTTTGGCGCGGTGTGACTAAACAGGGTGCGATCTGGGGCTTTGTGATGGGTGCCATTTCATTTACGGTATTGCGTAATAGCTGGCTACCCATAGGTGATGCTGAGGGCAACGCGCTTCAGCAAGGTTTATTCTGGATGAATAGTCAGGCCAATAATCCTTTTGCCTGTGCCACGGTAGGAGAGGGGCTTTCAGTACTGACCACGGTTGTGGTGTCACTCTTTAGCTCACCGTTGCCCAAAGAGCACCTCGATAAAGTGTTCGGTGATAGCATTGGCTAAGCGTTGATTTTATTTTTGGCATAAAAAAACCCGGCAATTGCCGGGTTTTTTTATGCTGTTACTTGGATGTTAAGACTGCTTAGAACTGATAGGTCAGTCGTAGGGTAACTTCGTCAGCCCAGGCCAGAGCTTGCAGGGCACCTGCATTGTCCTTGCTGTCGAGGAAGCTGGCAAAGCCTTCAATAGTCCAGTCCTTAGAGGGCTTGTAACGTGCGCCAGGCTGAATTAAATAGCTGCCATTGATATCGTAGAGCACGTTCATATCGAGGCGCCAAATTAGTCCTGGGAGGGGTTGCTGAATAGCAAAGGATACTGCGTCCCAGCCACCAGACTCCTCACCACCCGTAGGTGCTTTGTTAGCTGTGCCGCCTAGTGTGCTCAGGTGTCTACCTGCCAGATCACTCTCTGACTTATGCATCCACTGAAACACGAGGAATGTGGCCGGGAGGGTATCGCTAAAGCGGGTATATTTCTCCAGTACCAGACCTGTTACAAACTCATCTTCTTCAATGAAATTTCTCGACATATTATTGGTGAATTTTTTGTCGGGGGTGTAGGTCATTTCAAAGCGCACAACCAGCTGGTCAAGCCAGCTACCGGGTTCGGCATAAAAGATGTAGTTGGCTCCGAAACCGAAGACGTTTTCGGAGGCGTAGACAGGGATAATATCTGCTTCAAGATCACCAAGGGCTGTGAAAAAACTATCCATGACTAGCTTGGCTTCAGCAACAGTGCCTACATAGTCGGGTCCAGTGAGGCCCAATGGACCGTTGGTCATGAAGTTGCCGATCATGTCAAATTCCTGACCCAAGATGTTGATAGCTTCAACACCGTCGAGGCCAGAGAGTCCTGCAGTTACCATCCAGTCGTGGCCACCATAGGTGCCTGAGTTTGGAGCGCCTACGGCACCGGGGGCGCTAGTGCTGCGAAAAGGCTGGTCGGAAAAACTACCAAAGGGTGCGAAAGCTGGATCCAGTGCGGTTTGCCCACCGGGGCCCCACTTGAAAACGGGGTCGGGGTTATGCCGACTGATAGCCATGAACTGTAGACCGAGATCGCCAAGCTGGCCGCGCAACCTAAGTCCGGCATTAACTTGGTCATCGACTTTGTCAAAGCCAATATCATTTCTTACAGTAAACGGCGAATTGATGATGCTATAAGACGTGCCTGTTTGTGGGGGCACTGACGGTTGAAACATTTGTGCGAAAGCTTCTATTTCCCAGTTCTGATTAAGGTTGTAGCTAACCCGGATGGCGGGGGAGGAGATGCGTTCGTCGGCATATTCTTCCGATGCTAAGTCGAGGAAAGTGTGGCGGCGTAGATCGAGCCCGTTGGGTGCATCCATAACGCGGAAGAAAACGGCCTCACCCCAGGCGATTTGCTGGTTACCTATGCGCACCCAAAGGTTGTCTTTGGAGTAGTCTAGGTAGGCGGATGGAAGGTCGATCATAAAGTCATCGTCACAGACCTCGAAAATACTTGCGCATTTGCCGTGATGGTCGACTCTGAATTGATTGACATCTTTTGCACCGCTTTCGATACTAACGTCGTTAAAAACATCCGCAGAGTAAAAACCACGTACTTTGACAAAGCCCTTTAGGTTGTCGCTGATGCCAATGGTGAAGTTAACTTCAGCTCGGGTCGCCATCAAATTCCAGTCATTGTCGTAGTCAAAATCTTTCTTGATAAAATCTGGGCCGCCGGTAGTGTTTTCCAGGGTGCCGCTAACGGCTGCCGAACCACGATTCATTGGGTTCTGGTCGTTGCTGATGCTGTAAGCCATTTCCTGGCGAATAAAGCCTGATACATCGACATCTACAGCGTGGCTTATCGGTGTTGCTAATAATAAGCCAGCTGAAAATATCGCCGGTAGCTTGGTGGTTTTTGTTGCTTTCATTGCAATTCCCTTCTCTATTAATTGCTCAGTTCGATGCATTTGCCATGCAAAGCACCTCTTGAGATATCTGAATTTAACTACCGAGCTTTCTAATGGCTTGTATAGTCAGGTATTTTTCGTAAGCACCCTCAGAGTCAAACTGAGTTCTTACACCACCTTTAATTTTTTCTGCCTGATTGAGGCGTGTCATACGATTGGTCTGCATGTCGTAGGAATGAATGTGGGAAAAGGACCATTCAGGGTTGCCATTTGCATCGAGGTTAGCCATTCCGCCCTTCTTTTGCTGGCTAAAGCCCATTTCGAAAGAGCGGAATAAATTGCCAGCTTTATCGAAGGTCACGTAGGCGATGGGCGTCATGTTGCGGGCATCGAACCATACGCGCTTTTTACTGACCGGTATTTTTTGAAAACCTACTGGTTCGGCTTCAACGACAATGACCTCGGGGCATAACTGATAGCTTGATTCATAGAAGGTATTACCCTTCTTACCACCGTGTACTAAATGGTCTTTTGACCAATTTTCCTTGTCACCTTGCCACATCTCTGATTGACAACCGAGGAAGGGTCCCCGGCCGACAATTTTGTGGTTGCCCCAGGTGAGCATTGGATCACCTGCAGCCCAGGCATCGGAGAGGAAAAACGTAAAGCCCGGCACAATAGGTTCAAAACGCTGGTTGGTGGGGAAGCGCCGCACGCGTTTGAAAGCCGGTAGGTAACCAAAAAGATTGGGGAATTCTCGCTGGTCATATTTCCAAATATTAAGGAAGGAGGTTCCTCTTGAGTCATCGGGTGCGGTGAACCAGATAGATTGGTGACGCATTGCGTCATCAAAACCTTCACGATAGACACCTGAAGGATTGCTAACTAGACCGGCATGGTTTTGCTCACACCAGGCTAGTTGATACTCATAGTCGATACTCCCGTCGGGGTTGATATCGTGGTCTTCAACAGCATAAATAGAGGTGTCGTGGCGGCCCCAGCTAAGGGTGATATCTGCAAAAGCCTCAAGACCATTTTGAGGCTCAATGAAGGGGAGACCACCGATCCAACGATCAGTGCTGCCCTTGACGACGACATTACCGTCGAGGTCAAGAGCCGCTTTTCCCTGGTTAGCCAGGGTAGCCTTGAGGTAGTCATGGGGAAATAGTTTAGTAACATCGGTGGTAGTCGGCACCAGCTTAATGCGTCGTCCATGTTGAGAGACCTGTGCATAGGCTATGGGGTCGATAAGATCTTTGACGATCTCGACGTTACTCGCGTCGATAATATCGCCATCTTTCAGCTTACCCTGAGTAAAGGCATCAATAGAGAGTAGCTCTTCGGGGTAGGCTTTGGTGATATCGGCAGCTTCGCCGATTAAAGGCCACAGAGAGGTGAGTACACCAGCCCCCATTATGCCTTTGCTCATTTTGTCTAAAAAGAACCGGCGGCTGTAATCTACGTCGTATTTCTTTATGTGTATAGGCACGGTGGCCCTCCGCATTGCAAGTGTGAATGGTGGGTTGAAGCAGCTTTTAATGTTTTCTTTTACAACTTCGAGAGCGTCCGCAATTTATTTTCCTTGTCAGCGATGTCACTAACAATTGCCTATATGAGCGCTTGGTGGGGAGTCTAGTAGAACTGAGGGGTTCTGTTTTGCAGGACTTATCGTTTTGTGACTGTTCTCAAGCTATTTCTTGGAACTTGTGAACCAGAGGGCAATTTATGTCTTTGTTTCAGCCGAAAGGGGCCTGGTGCTGATGAGGGGTATATTTAAGATGAATATCGATCAAGTGATAAAAACACCCGGTAGTGGCTGAATCATTCCGCTGACCGTGAGGCTCTTTATAAACCCCGTTAGCGTTGATTATTTAAATTCAGGCCCACGGCTGCTTATATTCAATGCTACTTAGTCGCGGCCCATCGAGGCTCCGGCACATAGGCATTGACCATCGCCCCACCGAGAATAAGAAAGGCTACAGAGCCAATGAAGACGGCTTCATAGCCTAACCATGCGGCCAAAACGCCACCCAAAAATGGCCCCAGGGTGCCAGCCACTTCCGAGCTGGAGTTGGCAATGGCGATGCGTAGAGGCACGTCGTCCCGGTGGCCAAATTCCAGGGTTAAATTAATTGCCGTGCTTTGGAAACCCTGAGTTGCGGCACCGATACCAATAAACACTAAAATATTGAAGAGTAGCCCCTCGCTAAATAACAGCAGTAGGGTTGATGCAATCCATAGTCCGATGGAGGCGAGAAAGGCCAGGCGAAAGCCTCGGTGGTCGGCAATAAAACCCCAGACAAGGTTTGAAAGGGTGCCGGAGAGGGTGAAGGCGACGGTTAATGTACCCAGTACCGCACCCGTCAAGCCCAGCGTTTGTCCGGCGTAGAGAATATAAAAAGGCATCGCCATACGCCCCATTGTAGCCAGAGAGCGAGCCAGAAAATAATGGGTAAAGGCAGAGTCGTCACGGAGCAGGGCGGGTATGTGGGAGAGACGCTCCTTTAGACTGACATCGGCGGCGACGGTGGGTGGCTCTGGCTCGTGCACAAACAGCAACATGCCTAAGCCGATACTGGTGAGCACAAAGGCGAGTAAAAAGGTCATCGAATAACCAAAGGCCTCAGGGTTATCGCCAATTAGGTAGTGACCGCCCAGATAGGCGACAGCGGCAGCAGTAATACCTGCCAGGAAATTTCGCATCCCCGTCAGCCAGCCGCGCTTATCGATCGGTATGACCTTGCTCATCAGCACATTAAAGATTACGCCCTGCATACCTTGAAAAAGCCCCAGCAGTGCTAGAAAAAGATAGATAGCTAGCAAGGCCAAAGAGGGGGGTAGCAGCAATCCGGCCAGGGCAATGCACAGCACCATAGCTCGCATTCCGCCGCCGATAAAGAAGCCTACTGGTAAAACGCGAGTCCTATGCTCAATGAGGTTGGCCCCCAATAGGGGGGTGATGGCCATACCGAGGGACTGCATTGCCAGGGCAATGCCCACGGCTATGGTGGAGCCATTGGACAGTAGTAAGATATAGGCGGGCAGGAAGGTGGGTGCAGTCAGCAGGCGAAACCCCGTCTGCCCAAGCAGGCCATGGGCGAGGTGGGCGGCAAAATTGCGCTTGAGGTTACGCCGCACCTGAAGCTGATAATATCGTTCAGCTCGGGGGCTGGATTGCTTTTGTGTCACGGTGAGAGTGGGCCTGATTTGCTTGCGTGGCTACCAACATTTATCTTCAAAGATTACGCCGATATGGGTGCTTATAGAATATCGCGTTTAGTGGTGGGCACGCTAATCTATTCACTTACCCTTCTTTTTTTAAAGCGCTTATAAATCGCTACTACAAGCCAAAAAACTTTTTGCAAAGGAGTGAAATCAACTGGTTTTCCACACTCAGATAAGTGTTTCAAACACTCATCCTCAATTGCTTTCAACCTGCTCTTATGCTGTTATAGCGGCAAAATAAATAATAAAAAGGTCAAATAAATGAACCAGTCCCATATTCTCGACGGTATTAAAGTCCTCGATTTTACCCAGTTTTTAGCCGGCCCTGCGGCGACTCGCTTGATGGCGGAAATGGGTGCGGAGATTGTTAAAATAGAAGAGGCAACAGTTGGGGATAATTCCCGACATTTTCCCTTCAAGGCTGATGATGGCCGCAGTGGTTATTACGTGCAGCAAAATCGCGGTAAAAAATCCCTGGCTATTGATTTAAAATCAGAGCAGGGCAAAGAAATTATCCGCAAAATGATCCCCCATTTTGATGTGCTCGTTGAAAACTTTTCAGCAGGGGTTATCGGGCGTTTGGGCTTTAGTTGGGAAGAAGTGAAAAAGCTCAACCCAAAAATGATTATGTGCTCAATCTCTACCTTTGGGCAGGAGGGCCCGCTGGCCCACTTGCCGGGCTTTGATTATATCGCTCAGGCGTATTCCGGTGTGTCGGCAATGATAGGTCCTGCTGACGGCCCTCCCTCGTTAGTCGGGCTAGCTATTGGTGATACCTCAACTGGTGTGCATGCGGCCACGGCAATTGGCTATTCTCTGTTTCACCGCGAGCGCACGGGCAAAGGCCAGTATCTCGATATCTCTCTGCTCGATACTTACTTCCACCACCATGAGGTCAATGTGCAGGACTACAGTGCCAGCAAGGGCCAGTCCCTACCTCGACGCTTGGGTACCCATCACAACGTGGCGGCACCCGTGGGTATGTTTAAGGGCCGAGAACGCTACTTTTTTATTGTCGCCTTAACTCATCAGTGGCCCGGTTTCTGCGAGGCTATCAATATGCCCGAGCTACAGCAGGATCCGCGTTTTTCAGATCCGGCCATTCGCATTGAAAACCGTTTTGAACTGGCAAAAATTATTGAACAGTGGATGTCTGAGCAAGACAGTGACGATGCGGTACAAAAAATATTGGAAGATGCACGTATTCCCGTGGCCCCTATTCTGGAAGTCGAAGAGGCCATGGCCCATCCCCATTTGATCCAGCGCGAAACGGTGCGCACGATTTCTGACCGCAGTATTGGCGAGTTTCAGGTGCCGGGTATGCCGCTACGCTTTTCCGAGTTTCCCGGACACCTGCCTTTAGTCGCACCCTATTTAGGTGAGCAAAATACAGAAATATTGAGCGAGTATTTGTCGCTCACTGGTGAAGAAATAGCGGATCTGGAAAGGAGTGGTGTACTGGGTTCGGAGCCTGTGCCGCAATAAAAAGGCTTTAGCTCAAGTGCAGCGGCTTAACAATAGGTGAGACGGGAGAAGGGGTGTTTGTTGTGTCCCGAGACTCAGTGTGGGCCTCGGGACACCTGTTGGCTCTTAGTTAACGATTTCTTGCTGTACGTTGAATCCGTTGGCACTGTAGGCATCGTCCTCTTCAATATAGTTAATGAAAACAGTGATCGTCACATAGGTTGTGGTCAGGGAGTTGGAAAGATTTGGACTTTCTAGCTCGATCACATAGTCACCCCAGTGGTAATCGCCTTCTGGTGCAATAACGTGATTGTAGATTTGGGCGTAGTGATCGACCAGCTCGAAATCTTTTTTAAGGTACTTGCTGGCGATAAGCTGGACTGGGGTGAAGGTATTAACGGCTAGTATCGGTGAATCATAAGTGAAGGGTGTGGTCGATAACTCCAGTTCGGCGGGGTGGCTATGATTGTCGGTATCTTCGAATTCACAATTATCGGGGTTGTCGAGGGAATCTTCAGCGTCGTCATCCGAATTATCATTGCCGAAGCCAGACGAAAAGTCATAGGCAAAGTCACTTAGAAAGTCATTGTTAAAATTAGGTGCAAAACGACCGGGTGGCTTAGCTAGTAAAGTATTCGAAAATAATAATGTCGCTATGGCGAGTGTGGCAACTGAAAGTGTTTTCATTAACTAAACCCTTGTTTTACAGTAATTTGTTGTTAGAGGGGGCTTGCAGAGAAGGCTTTGCAATCGTGAAATCGCTGTGAATAATTTATTTTTATTACTTGTCGAAGATTTTTACGACTTTAATTTAGATGCTAGCACGGTAGATGCCAGGTGCTGACCTGTAGAAACTGACAGTGTTGGATGAATGAGAAGACGCTGGTTAACGAATGATTTTTAACCATTGGCCGGTCGCAGGCTCCCCTCTGGGATAATCGCCGTTAATCAGCCTCAGCTGGTCAACACCGTAGCGGCCCAGGCCGAGATGTTGCGCCAGGCGTGTATAGGTGGTTCCGGCTTTCGCTTTAACATAGTGAATAGCCTGAGGCTTCTGGCTCTGTAACTCACGTATTGAACGGGGTTTAAAGCTGGAAGCAATACCGAGGAAGTCACGGTCATAACTTTTACCTGCCTTGGTATCGGGCTTGTCGCTAAGGCTGCCACCATTCACCTTGCCCCGGAATATATAGGCTCTTCGCCCATAATAAATAACGATAAGCCGTTGCTCGTGCGTGCCATTTTTAGCGGCGGGGGTGGCGGGAATTATACCGGTATGGGATTCCAGGCCATTAATTACCAGGTCTTCAGATTTTTTTATAAAAGGGACACTGAGGCTGTTTTTAATAAAGTCGCGAGGGCTGTCGAGGGTGCGGGCTTTTATATTGACAGTCAGGCTGGCAGATTTCTTTTCGTTTTGGCCTGTGATAACAAGCCCTTGTTCACTAAATACCCAGCCTTTTGGGTAGTCAAATTGAAAGCGCAATTTGTCGTGATAAAAACGGTCGGGCTGTCTTTCTTTTTGGGCAGAACTATTACCCCAAACCAGCCCGTTAGTGGCGACGCGGAAACTGCCTTTGTCGATATTCGCGGTTATTGTTTTTACAGTTTTGTCGTCTTCGCTGGATGACAGTTTTAGCATTTCTCGTAGACGCTTGTCATTGCGTGGGTGAGAGGCGAATAAGCCGTGGTAGGTTTGTGCTTGTTTACCGGCATCGGCACTGCGTTTTTTGGTGTAACGCTCATGGGCTTTAAGCTGGCTGATAATGGCTATCATGGCATCGGGGTTATAACCCGCACGGTGCAGGAACTTATTGCCGAGAGCATCGGCTTCCAGCTCCATATCGCGGCCATAGCCTTTGACTGAGGCCGCGCCCCACTGTGCCGTCGCCTCGCCGACATCAACACTGCGGGTGAGTATGGCTAGTATGCCGGCAACGATGCTTGAGCCGGTTTGTGCGAGCTGCTGACTGGCGGCGTGCTCGGCGGTAATATGGGCAACTTCATGGCCGAGTACGGCGGCGAGCTGGCTCTCCGAATTCATATAGGCCAGGAGGCCTCGATTGATATAAACATAGCCACCGGGTGTGGCAAAGGCATTGATATCGGGGCTGTCGAGTACGGTGAAGGTGTATTTTTCATCGGGTTCATCGCTGTGGCGAGCGATATTTTGTCCGACTTTGTTGACGTAGTCGGTAATCTTTTTATCCGTAACAATGGGGATTTGCGCGGTCACCTCCTCGAACATTTTCCGACCAATACTTGCTGCCTTTTTGTCAGACATCATTAGTGGCTGTGTCGCGAGAGCCTGGAACGAAGTGGGGAGAAGCGTAGCCAGTAGGGCGCTTATGAATAGTGATTTTTTAACTAGCGCCGTCATGGCATTAAGACTCTTCACTGACTCTGCTGTCCATAAAAAAGGTGCGCAATTGCAGGCCGATACCGTCACAGGCCTGATCTTGTACCTGGGCCACGATGGGAATGGGGAGAATAATGGCGACCATATAAGAGGAGCCTCGGGCTTCAACTTTAACCCGACCGCTTTCTTTCAGAGTTTGTAAATCCCAGATAATGGCTTCGTAGGTGCCGGTTTTTTCCCAGGTGGCAAAGCCAAAACAACCCCCGCCGCCGGGGCCGATGGCACAACTGACCGAGCCATCTCGGTCGGTGGTCTCGGTGCTACCATCAACCCAGATCATATAACGCAGGCCCTGCTCCTTGAATCGTTGGGCAATCATCGGCTCATCGAGCATTTTGGCCAGGCGTTTTAAACCCAGTGGTGCGGTGCGCGGCTCAAACCAGGGGTAGAGTAGATCGACAAACTCCCTTTCGGGCAGGACGGAGACCTCGCGGTCGGCATTTAATTTTTCGCCAATACAGTCGATAAAATCGGGTTCAGTTTCGTAGTCGGCATAGTGGCGGCGGCCCAGCACCACAACCCGCTCACTGCTATCGAGTAAAAGAGAGGTGCTATTTTCCCGGTATTCATCAACGGTGGTTGTTGTGCAGGCGCTCAGGGTCAGGAAGCATACAAGGCTAATTCCGCTGGCCAGTTTTTTCATGGTTCGGTCATCTTACTGGTATTGGTGCTGGATACTCTTGTCTGGCGGGCGTGTAACCACTGGCGGATTTCCGGTACTCGGGCGAAACCGGTAATAAAGTGTGCACCGGCGTCGCGCATGGCGACCATAGCCGCCTGGTGCAGAGCATCGGTACTGGATTTTAAAAAGCGGGTAGGGGTTTTACCGTAGGCGGTCATAATCCAGTCGGCAACGGGTTCGCCAGCGCTGTTATAAACCTGCAAATTATATTTAATCCACACCTCAAACACTTTTAACTGAGACTCGTTGGGCATCGAAATTTGCACATCCTCAACGCTGGGCCGCAAAATTAAATCGGCCTCAGGCTGCGTTGGCATACTTGTGGAAGTTGGCATGCTTGTAGCAGTAGAGCTGTGTTGAAACAAGCTATCGGCGAGGCCAGTAAACAGTTCAACCTGGATTTGACCAACGGCAATACTGACCTCCGGCCCCTCGGTACTTTCAAAGTGATGGCTGGCAAAGTCGGGCTCGAAAACGACTATGGTGCGCAGCGGCAATTGCCGGGTCAGCGCCGGGGGAAAGTTGCCATCAACTTCGACCTTGGTGGCGCAGGCGCTGAGCAGTAAGCTTGCCAGTGCAAAACTGAGGGCGAGCAAACGCCGAGGACTAATTACAAATTTTGTCATCACTTTTATTGAAGACATTTACCGTGTCTCATTGAGGCTGTTTAAGCCGACAAAGGTTCCACCATTACGATAGCTTAGTTCACGCATTAATGTTGCGAAACGGCTAGCGGAATCCATTCTGCCACCGGGTGCTAAAAAATGGACGGGAAAGCCGATGGTGTGAATGCGCACCCGCTGGTTTTTTCTGCCGCGCTGGCGGTTGCTTTTCGCGACCGCATTGAGCACCTTGTGAATAGAGCCCCCAGTGAAATCGTCACCAAACACATAGAGGCTGATTTTTTTGTCGGAGGCGTAAAAAGCGCGGATGGCACGTTCAATACCCTCCACCGGGCTGGAGTTACTAAAGGGCCGCCAGTGGGTCATCTGCTTAATAATGACCCGCCGCCGCCCCGGTGTGTCTGGCAGCCACTTACCGCGATAGCTGGGAAACATATAGTCGCCCATATCGTTCATCACCTGGATGCCTTTCAAGGTGGGATAAATATCGAGAATATTAATCAGTTCTTCGCGCACTTTAGGCCAGGCGAAATCCACCATGCTTCCCGAGGTGTCGATAATAAAAACCAGATATTCACTGTCCACCGGAATGCCGCCAATTAACTGATTGGCATTGGGGCTGCCCAGTTGTTGCAGACGTTGCATTTCTTCAGTGAGTATTTGCTGGGCAAGGATTAACTCATCACGCTCGGTGGTATCGGCCTGGGCACTTGCCTGTAACTGTCGATTGACGCTGGCCAGTTGCTCACGCAGGCGAGCGATATTTTTTTCCAGTTCAGATAACTGTTCCTGCTTACTGGTTAGTGTTTTTGTCATTCTTTGAGTCTCGCCACGCAGGCTAAATAATTGCTCCTGCAAGACTGTGACACCTTGATTTTGCGGCGTCGGCTGGCTTTGATCTGGCGAGGTGAACTCAACGGTTTTGGCGATTAATAGCAGTAGCACAATAGCGCCAAAGCCACAGCTGATGACATCGAGAAAGGAAATGCTAATTTCAATCGTTTGGCGTCGGGCTCTTTTCATGGTTTCTTTAACAACCCACTTATGGCCAGTCTCGGGAGGGGCTTAAAAAAGCCCCCTTGCTGACCAGGCCAAGTTTCCAGAACAGGGCGGCAGCTGCAGGGTCGCCCTCCATGGGGAATAAAATAACATTCACTGGCACGCCTTTGGGCAGGGTGTTGACCGCGCTTTCAAAAAGATTAGCCCGCGCCTTGCCCGACACGGTGGACTTGCTGGGTTTGCTTTCGCCCTGGGTGGGCAGACCGTCGGTAATCAGGAAGATGTTATCCGGGCGCTGGGTAAATGCTTTGGCTACGGCAAAGGCATTAATCAAACTGGTACCGCCTGCGGGCAGGGTCTTTTTCAACTGCACAATGGCCGAGTCCAGGGTGATATTATCGGCGGCGTCCTGCCATTGCAGGTGGCTATTGCTCAGTGCCGGCGTCGCCTGGGTGTTAAAGGTATAAAGCTGGTACTGGCTGCGTGCAGGCAGTTGGGCGACTAGCCACTCGACGGTGCGCAAAGCGCGCTGCCATTTTGGTGATTGTCGCTTTACTGCGTCACTCATATTACGGCGGCGCACAACATTAATAATGCTTTCGGCGAGCATGCTGGCGGAGGCATCGAGCAGTATTAGCACACGGCTGCCACCCAGTTTGAGCCCTGTTAAATACTGCCGATCACCATCGCCGACAAACTGGCGTACATCCTGACTGGCACCGGCGTCCTGTAATTCGGCGGTTTGTTGCTCCAGCATTTCTATCTGCTTACGCAGTAGGGCGGTTTGTTGCTCTGGGTCGCTTTGGGCACTGAGTTCGCGTCGGTTTTTTTGGACATCGTCCAGTACCCGATCTGATAAGCCCTGGGTTTCAACCAGCTTCTCTTCCAGTTCATTGAGGCTGTTGCGCAGCAGGCTACGTTGACGCTCACCGTCGCTAATATCTGCCTGTAGCTGAGCTGCTTCCCACTGTGTACCTGTGTCGCTTTCACTGGCAGAGATGGTAGTGGGGTCGTGCTTGAGGATCAGAAATAGCAGCGTCACGGCACCAAATCCACAGGCCATAATGTCTAGAAAAGACAGGCTGAAGGTATTGAGCTGGCGACGCTTGCGAGTCATTAGGCGATTTCAATCAGCGTCAGAGTTTGCGTAGCGATAGTAATAACTGCACCGCTTGGTAAGTTATGCCAGTCGTCATCACAGGTAATAACCACTGATTGATTGTTTTGTTTTAACACGACACGCCCATTGCTAAGGCTAATTTCTGCGACAGGCTGCCCAGCAGAATTGTCCGTGGCTTGTCCTGGAATTAATGGTGTGCCATCACCGAGCAGTACTAAACCTTGAGCCAGTGGGTAGGCGCGATGGCCCTGCAAAAGATGGCTGGCAGTGCCCTGTTGAGGTGTGGTTGTAGATGATATGGGCTTTTTTCCAGGAGACGATAAGGCGGGCAGGGCGGTAATGAAGCTTAATTGGGCATCACCATTAGTGTTGTCCACAGCAGCTGCGATGGCATCGCCCTGAGCCAGACAGGCAGTGATAGTGGCGTCGGCGGCGAGGGTGACAATGTTGTCGTGCCCGGCAGCTTCGAGGCTGTCGAGCACACCCGGTAAGCTGGCGAGACGGTGACTGAGCAAGAGGCTGTCATAGGGCGTGCTACTCAGTACTTCGGCCAGCCGTTGCCAGCGCCGTTGATTGGCAGCAATAAATTCACTGCGCTGTATTTGCAGGCGAAAATCCCCCTGGGGGGCACTGAGTTCGGTTTCGATTTCTGTCGCAGTGTTGAACTGTGCTATCCAGCCGGGTAGACGGTCGTGTAATTGCTGTTCACCGGCGGCGGTGTGCAGGGGGTCGTAGCGGTATTCGCGAATAAAACGGTCGGCAATAAACTGCGCCCAGGTATCGTGAATCGCCTTTAAAGGGATGTCCGGATACTGTCTGGCTGTTTGTCGCTGCACTCGCTCGGCACTGTTTAATTCGCTTAATACCGTGGTGTGCAACTGAATGTCGGCATGTAATAAGGTGCCCTTTAGCCCCGACTGACTAGCGGCGGCAACGGCGGCATCGACCAGGCCAGCGGCATTAAAGGGTGAGGCTTTAACCAGCCCGAGTAATATGGCTAAGTGTTGCGCAGTGGTATTGCTGGGCATGGCAAAAACCATCAGCTGAGGCTGCCCGGCATCGGCATAAAGTTGCTGTAATTGAGCATAGGCCAGATCCGCATGGTGACGGGCGTGCTGATTGCTAATGCTCAGCGGTGACAGGCTGAGCTGGTACCAATATTGATTGAAACTTTGCTGGGGCTGTAGCCAGGCTTGCCCCAGTGCTTGTTGGCCGGTGATAACCCCTTGATTTTGTAGCAGGGCGTAACCGGGGCTGGTGAGGGCGGCCTCGGCACGACCGGGGGCATGGCACAAAATACCGCTGTCGTTTAATTCAATAATCGCTGTGCTCAAATGTAGCTCCATTCGTGTGGCTTTACGCGTTCAACAGTCTGCTAATCAGTCTTTAAATGACGCAGTAAATTTTGGTCGCAGTAATTGTGAATATCCAGCACCTGTCTTTCCTGTAACAGCTGTAGTTGATGCATACAAAACATCACCACGATGCTGATAACTAGTGCGATATAGGTGGAGTTAAAAGCCACACCCAGGCTGGAGGTAACGCCGACAATATCGCCCTGTACTGCGCGATGGGCCTGGCTTAGGGCCTCGCCGATGCCGCGCACTGTGCCAATAAAACCAATGGAGGGTATCGCCCAGGCGATATAGCGCACCATGGAAAGTTCGGAGTCGAGACGGTCGGATTCGCCATCACACACATCGCTGATAGCGCTCGATACGTCCTGAATATTGCGCGTTGCGCCAAAGCGTTGCAGACCGGCGAGCAGTGCGCGGGCCAGTAAAAACCCGCGCTGCTGGTCGGGCAGGGCCTCCAGGGGGCGGGACAATTGCCGGGCATCTTCGGGTAGTACGCGATTGCCCTCGCCAATTTGCAGCAGGGTTTGTTGTAGTAGTTGCCGCTCACCCAGGGCGCGCCGAGCTTTAAAGCCCATAATTGCGGTCGACCAAATCAGCAAAATAAAACAGGTTTCCTGCTCATAATCTTTAACCACAGTGTAAAAGGAGCGTTCAGCGACGGTGGCTTGTCCAGCTGCCTCTCGGGCCAGTTGCTCTTCCATAATGGCTGCTGCATTGGGGCGAATCAGGGTTAGATAAATCGTGTGCACGACAATGACCGCCGCGAGCAGGGCGAAAACCTGATAGAGAAATTCGCTGGAAAGCTGGCTGTTAACGTTCTTACTATTGGTGTTCATGTTATATCCAGTGGGCGTTTGTCTGGCTGAAATTGAAATTAATAAAACGCATAAAACCCTTAAATATCGACGGGGAATGGCACAGAATAATCTTCCGATATTTCTTCGCTGGGTTTAAAGCGAGGTGCATTTTTCGAGGTTTTGGTTGGCTGTTGACCGGCTTCTTGTTTATTTTCGGGATTTGTCGTGTGGGCTTCTTTATCTTCTGGGGCGCTGGTTTGTGAGTTTATTTCTGGCGATGATTTATCATCTGCCGCTAGCAAACTTATTGGCATCAGGCATGTGAGCACTAAAATCAGTTGCCAGATTGTGTGTGCTGAAATTTTAATAAAATATTTATAATTTGTTTTTATACGCATAACGTAATGGTTTTACCTTATTCAGCGTAGCGGGCAATGCGAAAGCCCAAATCATCGCGGGCGTTGTCACTGTAGTCGCGGTAGGACAAGCGTAGTTCTGTCATACCACTGTGTCGCCAGCTGGCACCGCGGACAATTTTGAATTGTCCCTTGCTGGGGCCGACGGGGTCATTTTCTACACTGCCAGACACATTCACCGCAATGCTGTAATAGTCGTTAACCCACTCGGCGACATTGCCACCCATATCGTACAGGCCTTTGTCGTTGGCGAGCAGACTGCCCACGGGGGCCGAGACCGCGAAGCCATCATTGTAGCCCCTGAGTACGCGGGGCAGGTTTTTTACTGCACTGCCATCGGCGATATTGCTGGTCTTTTGGGCCGGTATTAGTGCTTTTCCCCAGAGGAATTTTGCCATCTTGCCTTTTTGCCAGCGCGCAGCCCAGGCCCATTCGGCCTCTGTGGGTAGGCGATAACCTAAGGCTTCAGTGGCGTAGCCGCTAATTTCGCCATCCTTCTCAATATAAAAAGGTGCTAAACCTTGTTGCTGGCTCAACCAGTTACAAAAGCGTGCCGCGCTGGTCCAGGTGACACTGACGACGGGCTGGTTCAGTTGATTGAGGGTGTTGCCATCGGCGTGGTTGGATGTGTGCTGTCGTTGAAATTGCTGGAACTGTTGATTTGTTACCTCGGTACTGGCGAGATAAAAAGCCCGCTGTAGTTTTACTTTGCGCAGTATTTCATTAGCGCGACGGCCTTGCTCACGACGAGATGCGCCGAGAGTAAATGCGGTATTGGGGCGAAATAGTTTTAATTGTTGCCCGCTGGGAGCCGTGATAGTGGCGGGAATACTGGCGGCGCGGGTTTGCGCTTGCGTCTTTAATGTTACCCGTAGCGTGCGTTCAACACCCGGTTGCGGTGTGAGCATTGCGAAGTGGCTGGTATAACCCGCTTTGCGAATTTCGATGCGATGGGGCCGTGCCAGTAGTTTGAGGCTTTGCCTGGCACTGCCTTTGGCGACACCGTCGATATATAGCTGGGCATCAGCAGGTTGCGCGCTAATTTTTAGCTTACCGAGTTTGGGCTTAAGGATAATGTTCAACTCGCGCTGCTCACCCGTTGCGATGCTCAGGGAATGGCTGGCGGGATAGTAGCCGTCCAGATACAGCTGCAGCCGCTGGGAGCTGGTGGGCGGTAGTTCTATTTGCAGTGGTGTCGTGCCCAGATAATGACCGTTGTGGGTAATACCTGCGCCCTGGGGTTGAGAGCTAAGAGCCAAAATTCCATCCGCAGGTTGCAGCTTAATTAAAGGCAATACGCGTTGCTCACCGGCGGGTACGCTGAGAGCTTGTTGCCACGCTTTATAGCCGGCAAGTTGCAGTGTTACGGTTTCGCCACTTTCAAGAATATCGATTTGTAAGGGCGTGAGGCCCTGACTTTTACCATTAAGCAGAATTTGTGCACCCGCGGGTTCAGAGGTGATGTGCACCTGGCCCCAGGCGGGTTGTAAGTCGATAGCGACTTGCTGGGTAATGTCCAATCCCTCTATGTCGATATCCATACTTTGGGGAAAGTAGCGTTCAGCCTGTGCCTGCAAGGTATATCGACCGGCGTGGATGTTTTGCAGGGTGGTGGGTGTTTCACCTTGTCGGCTTTCTTGCGTGGCATTTTTCAGACTGATTTGTACGGTTTCGGGGTGAGCTTTAATACTGAGATGGCCGGGCATTTTGTCCAATGCTAGAGGGTAGTTTTGTTGGGCATCCTCACTGACCAGTAATTCCTGCGTTAAGTCAAAATGACCCGGGGCGCTGAGTTGCAGTTGAAATGCCCCGGGGCGCATTAGATAGCGCCCACCAATGTGAAAAAAGAGGCCGCCAGAAACGCTAACAGTTGCCGCCGCCGGCGAGGGTTTTAACTCCACCGAGCGTGCGGTGAGTAGAAACCAGAGCAAGCCGGCGGCAATACAGAACAATGCAGCAATAATTGTTGGCACGGGGCGCAGTTGGGGACGCCGGCTTTTTTTAGCACTACCGACAGGCGTAAAGTCGATGGGGCTAATAATAGAGCTGTTAGCCGAGTTGCTAGTTTGACTGTTCGCAGGACTGTTAATGACAGAATCGCCGGTTATCTTGTCCCCTGTCATTACTTTTTATCATCCATACTTTTCATCACCACTAAATGGTTTCTCTGCACTGCACAACAACGGGGGCAGTGTCGGCCCCCAGTACCGTAAACAGTACCGTAAATTCTACCCGCACATCGCGGTAACCGGGGCGTATGCCCTCGGCGATATATTTGCCCGGCTTTAATTGCAGAGTCTTTTCGGTAAAGGGGGCAAATTCCCCCAGTTTAAATATGCTGACACGGGTGAGATTGTCAGAGTGCAGCACCACGGTTTGTGGCTTTTGTGCGTTGACTAGTATCTGGCGCAGTGTATTGATTTGCTGCTTAAGTCGCGGCCCGGCCTGAGCAATTTGTTTGGCATCGCCAAGGCTTTGCTGGGCCTCACGATAGACTGCCGGGGTGGCCAGGCGCAGCGGTTGATGAATAAACTTTTCAAGTTTTGCGTCGAGCTGCTGCCGTGTAGAGCTGCGAATTTTACCGACGGTGGCCGCCGTAACGGCGGGATCACGACTGAGGATTTTGTTGTAGGTATCCAGTGCCGCTTGCCACTGTTCTTTACTTTCATCGGTTTGGGCACTGTTGAGCAGGCGGGCGATGGCGCGCTGGGCGATTTCATTATCGACTTGCGCTAACGCGCTCTGTGCAACATCTGACTGGGGCTTGATGTCCCGTGCCTGGGAAAACTGCCTGCGAGCAGTGCTTAGATCACCACTGTGCAAATACTGAAACCCCTGATTAATGGCGCTTTGAAATTTTTCGTCATTCAGCAAGCCCTGAGCCTCTTTACGACCAAAGATCGCGGCTTCAAATAGTGGGTCGAGACTCAATGCCTGAGTATATTCTGCCAGTGCGCTAGCGTAATCGCCTTCAAGCTGCAGAGCCTTGCCACGCTCGGTGGCAGCGAAGACCTCTGGCAGAGAAACACAGCGTTGTAGGCCCTGTAACGCCTGGGGATGGTCTGCCTCAATGACTACTATTTTTTCGAAGGCTTGCTGAGCCGTTTCCACCTGCCCCTGATTAAGGGCCGCTAAACCCTGGTTGAGTAGTTCGGCGATGTGGGGCTCACGCCCGGCTTCAAGCTTGTTGAGCAGACTTTCGGCAGCTTCATAGTGCTCGATGGCAGCTTTAAATTCGCGATCGCGATAAAGCTGGTCGCCCTCGTTGGCGGCGGCCAACGCTTGCTGGTATTGCTCAGCGGCCCATTGCTGAATATTCAGCGCTTCGAGTGCCTGTTGCTTTTCCAGAACCCGAGCGAGAATGTCTTGAGCGCTGCGGCGGGCCGCAGCGAGTTGCGCTTTCTGAAAAGGGTTTTCTTCTATTGTCGACGTATTTTCTGTCGTACTTGTTTGCTTATCTTCGACAAGGTTTTCCGTGGGGTTTGTTGGCTCGCCTTGATAAACAGTGGCGATAAATAGTAATAACACACAGGCTATGGCAGCCAGTATTGCGCCGTAAATCCAGCGCCTTGAGGCGTCAGTGGGAGCGGTGTGGGCCGGGTGATTAGAGGTGGGAGGCCCGCTATTTGCTGGCTGATTTGCACCTGGATTTATCGCTTCAGTTAATGGCTTAGAAAGCGGGATGTCGGCCGCATTGATAGGCTCAAAGATAGGCTCAAATTTTTCAGGTGAAACCGTCTCGTTGCCGCTTTTACTGTTGTCGTCAATGTTATCGGGCATTACTGAATGGTTTGCTCATCGTTGCTGATGACGGCTGGTGTACCGCGTTCAAGCGTGTAAATTTTTTGTAGCAACTGTTTCCACTGCTGATACTGAGCCTGCACGTTGCCGCTCAGTGTGATGGTTTGATCTTCCAGGGTCACGGTGCGCGGCTCTACTTCGGTTTCCAGAGATTGGCCCAGCTCAGCCAGGGCTTCGATATGAATTTGCGCTTCACCTTTTTTCGCCAGTCCACTTTTGACCAGCATGGCACCACTGCCTATAGCTACTGCACCAGCAGCGCGAGTTGCACCACTATTACTACCGGCCGCGACGATGCCGGCAATAACGGTGACAATACCACCGATGGTTCTCTCCCGCGATTGGCGCTTTAGGCGGCGAACAGCGAGTATTTCATCATAATTTTGTGTGCGCCAACTTTGGTAGGGTGCTTCCATTTGCAGTGAAAAGGCATCGTAATATTCTTGGGTGGTATCGACAAACAGATAATCTCGCTCGCGAATTCGCTGTATACGCGCCAGTGTGGGGTCATTGCTGGCGGGCAGGCGTTTAATTCCAAGCACGCCTTTACGGTCGGCCTGAATGTACTGCTCAAAAGCCTCGGGGCTAAAGTCCCTGGCAAAACGCAGGGTCGAAATATTGCGCAGGGTCATCGCCTCCTTGCTATTTAATGACTTGCGAAACTCACTTAGGTCGTTGGCAATACGGTTGAATAAACCCTGAAAGGGGTCGCGGAGCAGGCTTTTACGGCGCTGGTAGGCGTACTTGCTGGCTTCCTGTGAGTAGCTCCTTTGATACCACTGACGGCCGCTGGTGTCGGTTACGGTAATGCCCAGTGCTAGTTTTTCCCCATCGGAATGGAGAATGATGCCTTCAACATAGATATCGGTAATGACCTCTTTGCTGGGTAGCACACGCACTGCGCCCCAGGCTGTACTGTCCTGAATGGTGCGAGCGAGTTGGTTGGCGAGATAGTGCCCCTCGGCAACGCGCACTGCGGGCAGTACAATTTCTGCCTGCTTGTCACTCAGGTTATCTAAGCCGGGGTCGAAGGTCAGCACCCCGAGGTCGAGCAGCTCGGCCTCGGCAATTTCTGCACTTTCTAATTGCAGGGGCGTGTAGGTGGTGGACTTAACCTGAATGGGTGCATTACAGGCCGTCAGCAGCAGGCTTAACAGTAAGTAGACGGCTGTATTGATGCCGGCAAGGTTGACAGTCTTGGTGGGTTTATTAACGTGTATTCTCCGTTTTACAGTGCAAGTTATTGTTGGTTTTTGTACTTGCGGTACTCATCCCAGAGTTTTTCTCGCAATGCAGGATCTTTCTCTTTTAGCGCCGCTTCGCGAATTTGACGAGCGACGATATCGTCGTCACTGCCGCCTTCAATATCTTCGGGTATGCCGCCGCGTCGAGTGGTCTCCAGCCCGCTGGGGCTTGCGACGCTACCTTCAGCCGTGGCTTCACTGCTACTGGCATCACCACTGGGGGTGGAACTCTCGCCTTCATTACTGGCCTGTTGCCCATCGCTGCCTTCTTCGCCCTGGTCTGCGCTTTCGGGGAATTCGCCGTAACCAGGTAGACCCTCGTAAATATCACCGTCTTCGAACAGAGAGCCATCGCCACCAGAGCCGCCACCGAGTTCACCGCCACCCTGGTCACCGCCTTCCTGACCACCACCGAGGCTGGCTTCAATGGCCTCGGCTTTAGCGCGCTCATCGAGAATCATGCCGTCGAAAACGGCGATTGAGGCATCGAGTTCAGCGTCAAAATCACCAATAATTTCTTCATCACTACGGGCGGGGCTAGTGGTATCAGTCGCTGGGTAGGCACTTTGTTGTGCCTGATCCTGAACTTGGGGCTCGCTTGACTGGCTTTGGGGCTGGGCTGGTATTTGTGCTTGGGTGGGGGTGCTGGCACTTTTACAGCCACTCAGAAAAAGCACCAGTAAAAGCCCTGTGAATAACACTGCTTTTAAGGGCAGCGCAGGGACTGGCGCGGGGAGAGACGAGATAAAAATGCTGCGGTGGAACATTGGCGTCCTTAAATTAGTATTTAGGTAATGTGAGTAGGCCCTAGTGTATTAAGGGGATTTTGACCTTTATATCGCTGACATAGGCAGGCTTATTATCGACAAACTGGGGCCGAAAGCGAGAGTCTTTAATGGTGTCTATAAACATATAGCGCAGGCTGGTTTTACTCGCCGGGCTTTGTTCGGCAAATAATGTCTCCTCGATATTTTCAATATGGCTGCCCCAGCCTTTTTCTGAAATATCTACATCGGCTGTCATAAACAGCGCAGCCCCTCTGCTGTTGTGGTTTTCCATGCGCAGTGCTGGCAGTAGGTGAGGTGTGGTAAAAAATTTTGCGTGTAAGGCCTCGGCTTGATCGGATGCGGCAATTTGTGCCAGTACCTGCTGATAGTGAAGCATGGCCTCTTGTCGATGGTTGAAGAGCAAATACCAGTCGGCGAGTTCTGTTTGTGCCTGCAGCTTTTCTTGTAGAGACGCTGTGGGGATGGATGCGGTTAGGGCAACAATGCGCTCGTGACAAACCCTGCCACGGCGAAAACTGGCGCCGTTAAGAATCCCAGCGCGCTGGGGGTTGGTGGTGGAAAAACCATCGGCGCTCAAGCTGTAGTGGGAGTCTGTGGATGCTGACCACTCGTCACCCTGGTGGCGGGAAATGTGGAAGTTGATCAAAGCGGCGCTACGCAGTAGTTTAATCTGTTCACGGGGTTCGGGGTTTGCTTGAGCCTGATTCAATTTCAGTGCGCCTGTAATCAGGCTATTGGCCGATGTGAGATGGTCAATTCGCTTGCTTCTGTCATCGAACTGATAGGCATCGGTGTGCCAGAGCGCGAGCTCATTTAAAAGTGGAGCTATGCGAGGGTCCTGCTTGCCATAGCTTGCCATGTGCATACGCAATAGCTGGTGGTAGCTGTTGGTGACGGGCTCAAAGTTCATTAAGTATTTTTGGCTATTAATAATACTGCGCAGCATGGGTGCCTGCGACAAACTGTTGAGGCCGCCGTTAACTCGATTAATGTGCATGGCCCGGCGCAATGCTTTTAAAGCCTTGCCGTGTTGTCCGCCTTTTTGTAGTTCGAGCCCTAGGCTGTACAGCACCTCAGAAGAATTTTGGTGATAGGGACCTTCGGTTTGGTGATCTTGCAGGGTGGAGTAGTAGGAGGAAAGCCTGGCAGGCGTTTTATCAGTGTGTCGCGTCGATGGTTGATTGCGAGCACCATCATGCCCAGCCGCCAGTACGGAATAGGGGGCGAGCCAGAGGCCCAATAAGCTCAACACTAGTGGCCCGACCAGGCGCAAGGGCTTAAGTTGCAGCCAGCATAGCGTTAAAATTTTATTTGTCAGTTTGTTATCCATCATGGCATCTGTATAAACCTCTAGCGGGCTTTAGCACTGGCTGCCAACACTCTCTGATTTAATCAGCAGCCCTGACCTTATCTTATCTTACTCCAAAATGTTCCCGGGGGAAGGCCAACACAACACCGTTGGGAGTGTCAGGTTCTGCTGAGAAATTAAGGCCCTCGATCGAGGGGCTTATCCGCACGCTTGGTCTCATTCAGCGCCCCCATACAGTCTTTTTCTGTGACGAGGATGCTAGACCTAAAATAGGTGTAGGGCTTTCCTCCGATATGTGGGTGGGGAACCCACCATAAGAGCCATTCGTTGTTAGAGGCCGAAATGTCTATTGGCAGTGGTTTCGATGAGCAGTCGCGATGTATGACTTGTACCTGACTAACATCATTAATCCATGTCGGAATCCAGGTGGGCTGGTTCGCGAAGCATTCACGCCATAGTTTTTTCGATGCATTTGAGTAGGCAGCATTCTTTTCAAATTGATGGCAATCGCCGGCTGTGGGGTGAACTAAATGAATAAAGTCGTATTCTTCATCTCTTACACCTTGAGCTAGAATATCGCCATGCTCATCAATGAATAGCACTCTGGCCTTCGACAATAAATCTTTCTTTGCGGTATCAGATGTTTCAAGTGTTAGGTCGATATATGCAGAGCCATGGCTTAGTGCATGCCAATAGCCGTAGGCAAGAACGACAAGGGCTGCTATTGCGATTGCCGTTATCACTTTTGGAGTGTGTTTCAAGAGTGTTCCTTCGTGTGGCCGTACATCCGATGACCGAAGGGCACGATTTTTATTGTCTTATTAAGTCTGGTCTTGAATGTCCAGACTTGCGGCCTCGGCCTAACAAGCAATGTAGTGGTCAAGTAATAACGCCGGCGTATAAGTCATGCCAGGCGCTTCTCGGGAAAGAGTGGTTTTGTGGTATTCCTGGTGTACCAGGCATGACGAGCTACATAGTTGGATCGGCCGTTTACGGTGTTTTATTATTTGATAAGACAGTGACTTGTATTACTGTATTCGTAAACCTTTGTAGTCACTTTTATTGGCTTGCTATATCTCTTGATAGCTTCTCTGATAGCGGAGTCCCTATCATGTTGCTCTTCTGCTTCGTTTTTCTTTCTTAATTCCCAGCTTAAAGGTTTGTCGTTGATTTCGTTGCTGCCAGTAATAGCAGGAGCTGAAAGAGAACTGTTGGTGTTAATAGTTCTTTGGTTTTTTATATAAGTGGCTGTATCTAATGTAAGAAAGTCGGTGATTGCAGTAAGGTTTCTTTTAAGCAGCTTTCCGGAATAAAAATCAATGTCGTACCCATAGGGTATGAATGTGTTGTTTTCTTTAACATTGAAATAATCAAGAGGGGTGGAATAGCTCGATACTTGATTATATATAGGCAATCTAAGATAAATATTGAGCTTGCTTTTAGGGGCGCCTCCTTTAGTGCCAAGACCCTCAAAGCTTATTCCTCTAGGCTTGATTTTCAACTGGCTCATTTTCTTCCAGTCTAGCCCTGTATGCCAATAAATGGTTGCCCCGCTGAGCATCGTTTTTTCTAATTTAAAGCTGCGTATTCCGCATTGAAATTCAAATTGATGTTTTAGTGTTGAGGCTTTAAGTTTTAAAAAATTCTGGAGTAGTGGCGGGATTTCGTCTTCTGACAATGTAGGTTGTGCGATAAAAATAGACAAGACTATTATGGTAATTAATCGCATGATTTATGACTACCTAGTTGGGCTTGGTTCGTGTTTAAAATCAATATTTGTATGCGAGGTATCCATTCCTGCATAAAGGCTAAGTTATGGATTATCGCTTGCTGACCATAAGTGGCGGAGTGATACCGCGCACATGCCAGACATAGCGCGCAAATCTTCATACATAAGCTTACGGCGCGGCTTGTAAACTTAATTGCCCAGGCCTTAAGAATAACAGATAAGCCAAGTGCTTTGTGTCGGGCCACCAGCAGTGGATATGCAGCGATATAATCGTCGCTGTAGTCTATGCCTTTCAGCGTATGCTCTGAGGTGTTAGGGCGTGTGGAGTTAAGACTTGTCTTTTTGCAGCCCAGCTAGGTGCACTACAAGAAGGAGAAACTGTGGATCCCATCAGTCAGGCTTTACTAGGCGGTGTCGTGGCTCATGCGGCGGCGGGCCGCAAGTTGGGTCTGCGTGCAGCGGGTTGGGGGGCGTTGGCTGGGGCCTTTCCCGATGTTGATGTCGCCTTTGGTTTGTTTGCCGATGATATTGCCCAGCTGCAGTTACATCGCGGTATTACTCACTCCCTCTTTTTTGGTCCACTTGTTGGCAGCGTCGTGGGGTGGTTGTTTTGGCGCAGGGATCAATCGAATAAGGATCAAGCGAAGGGCGAATCCAGTTCGCTGTTGAGTTGGTTTGCGGTGTTTGTACTGGCGTTGTTATCCCATCCCTTGCTCGATGCCTGCACTCCGTACGGCACGCAGTTGCTAGCGCCGTTTTCCGATGCACGCTTTGCCTGGCATGCGGTGCCAATTATCGAGCCGCTGTACACGGCCATTTTATTGATTGGTATTTTATTGCTGCGCTATGCGGGTCGCTTTGGCTGGCTGGTATCACTGTTAACGCTGCTATTGTCGAGTGAATATCTGCGTTGGGGCTGGATCGTCAATCAGCAGGCGATAGATTTGGCGCAACGCCAGTTGGCACGCGAAGGTGTTGTCGCTGCACAGGTTTATGCTTTTCCTACCTTTTTTCAAATGCCACTGCGCCGTGTGGTGGCGCTGAGTGATGAACAGGTTTATGTCGGTTTTATCACCCTTGACCAACCCTGTGATATTGTCTGGCAGGTACATAAAAAAATAGAACACCCGGCCATTGATGCACTGCGTAATACCCGGGCGGGCAAAGTTTTTAACTGGTTTGCGAGTGGCATTGTCGAAGAGCAGGTAAGGCGCACCGAGCACGGTTTTGTCGCACAGATGACAGATTTGCGCTACGGCAAGAGTACCGATGCCAGTCGCGGTATGTGGGGCGTGCGCGGGGGCTTTGATGCCGAGTCTAAAGCTCTGGGGCAGGCGGGTCTGTATTACGGTGACATGAGTTTGAGCCTGGATGATGTGCGTACTGTGTGGCAGACGGCTTATCCGGGTGAGGCGGATGCTTGTTCGAGAATTACCGCGATTGCGGGTACTTAAGATCGCAGGTAGCCAGGATTTCGAACATCTGTGATTACGAACACCTACGGGGGAGGTGAGATTGACCCGCTAACGCCAGCGTTTTTCCCACGCTACAAGTACCCGTTCGGAATACCAGTACTGGCCGTAGCTGCCGTTGTAGCGAGCCAGTGCGTCGGCGAGTCTGCCTTTTTCCCGATTTAAGTAGTGCTTGAGAATGGTGCAGCCGTAGCGCAGGTTGGTGTCGGTATCGGTGAGGTTGTCGTCGGGTCTGCCGATTTCTTTTTTCCAGAAAGGCATAACTTGCATCAAGCCCTGAGCACCGGCGCTAGATACGGCGTAGGGGTCGAAATGACTTTCAACTTCTATTAGTGCGAGCACGATTTCGGGTTCCAGGCCAGCACGGGTGGCGGCGCGGTGTACTTTGCGCAGGAATTCAAAGCGATGGCTTTTGTCGGGTAAAAAGCGCGCAAGGTTGTTGGATTTTATCAGCAGCCAGACTTCAGCGTCGTAGCGATCATCGAAGCTGTCAGCCTGGCTCACTGTGTCACGCAATATGCGCAATAATTCCGGGTCACTCGCTTGCGAGCTAAATACCGACGGCGCTACCAGCAGCGTTGTTAACAGCAGCGCTAACAGGCCGGGGTAGTGCCGGCGCGTCGTTCGTTTACGTGAGGGCATTGAACCCACTGCGCAGGGCTAAGCTTATGTGATGATTAGTCGGCGGCAAGAGCCCTGGCCAAAAAGGCATCGAGTTCAGACAGTTTGATATCTGAGCTTTCGGCATCGCGACGGTATTTGTATTCAATAGCTTCATTTTCCAGACCTCGATCGCCGATAACCAGGCGATGGGGAATACCCATTAATTCAACATCGGCGAGCATAACACCGAGTCTGGCTTTCTTTTCGTCCATCAATAGCACGTCGTGACCGGCTTCTCGTAGTTTTGTGTAGAGGTTCTCGCTGGCCTCGCGCACCGCCTCGGACTTGTGGGGGTTGATGGGGATGATGGCGAGCTGAAAGGGCGCCAGTGACTCGGGCCAGATAATGCCTTTGTCGTCGTGATTTTGCTCAATGGCAGAGGCGACGATGCGGCTCACACCGATGCCGTAACAGCCCATGAGCATGGCCTGTTCTTTGCCGTTTTCGTCGAGTATTTTCGCGTTCATGGCATCGCTGTACTTGGTGCCGAGTTGGAAAATATGGCCCACTTCAATACCGCGTTTAATTTCCAGCGTGCCCTGGCCATCGGGGCTGGGGTCACCGGCAACGACATTGCGAAGATCTTCGATGCGATCAGCGGCACAGTCGCGCTGCCAGTTAACCCCCGTTAAATGTATGCCATCTTTATTGGCGCCGCAGACGAAGTCGCTGAGATGGGCGGCGCTGCGATCAATAATCACTGGCATGTTTAACCCGACAGGGCCGAGGGAGCCAACGTTGCAAGCGGTTGCACCAAGCACGGCCTGCTCACTGGCGAAAGTGAGTGGGTTGGCAACGCCATCGAGTTTTTCCGCTTTAATATCGTTCAGCTCATGGTCGCCGCGCAGTACCAAGGCGATGAGGCTGCCTTCTTCCTCGCCATTGACGATCAGTGTTTTAACAATGCTGTCAGCGGCACAGTTGAGGAAGCCACAAACCTCGTCGATGCTGTGCTGGCCGGGGGTGGCGACTTCATCCAACTCTTGTGTTGCATCAGCACGGCTACCACTGGGGGCGACGGCCTCGGCCATTTCAACGTTAGCGGCATAATCGCTGTCGGAGGAAAAGGCGATGTCGTCTTCGCCGGAGTCAGCCAGTACGTGAAACTCGTGGGAGAAGCTGCCACCGATGCTGCCGGTATCGGCGAGCACGGGACGGAAGTCGAGGCCCAGGCGCTGGAATATTTTGCAGTAAGCCCCGTGCATCACGTCGTAGGTTTCTTGCAGGCTTTCTGTGGTTGCATGGAAAGAGTAGGCATCTTTCATAATGAATTCGCGGGCGCGCATTACCCCGAAACGAGGGCGAGTTTCATCGCGAAACTTGGTTTGAATCTGATAGAAGTTAGCGGGTAGCTGTTTATAGCTGCGAATTTCGCCGCGAATTAAATCGGTGATGATCTCTTCGTGGGTGGGGCCGAGGCAGAAGTCCCTGCCGTGGCGATCGGCAATGCGCAGCAGCTCGCCACCGTATTCTTCCCAGCGCCCAGATTCTTGCCACAATTCAGAGGGTTGCACCACAGGCATTAATACCTCCTGTGCTTCGGCGCTATCCATTTCTTCGCGCACAATGGCTTCGACCTTGCGCAGTACGCGCAGGCCCAGTGGTAGCCAAGAGTAGAGGCCGGAGGCGAGCTTGCGAATCAATCCGGCGCGAAGCATCAGCTGATGGCTGATAACCTCGGCATCGGCTGGGGTTTCTTTCTGGGTGGCAATAAGAAAACGGCTGGCGCGCATAAGTATTTTCCGGCGTATAGCAATAGTGGTTGATGTATTTTGGCGGCTATTTTACGGTGCTGTCGACGCTGGGTACAGCACGAGAATGAGTTTAGAAAAGGAGGAGGTAGTGATGTTTACACTCGATGAACGTTTGCAGAAAGATACGCTGGTGGTGGGTCGCTTCGAGCTGTGCCTGTTATTGCTACACCGAGATAGCAACTACCCCTGGTTTATTTTGGTGCCCCAACGCAAGGGAGTCACAGAGATTCACCACCTGTCGCCGGGCGAACAGCAATTGCTGCTGGCTGAGTCAGGGCTGGTGGCTGAGACCTTGGCATCAGTGTTTTTACCAGACAAGCTGAATATCGCCATGCTCGGTAATATTGTCGCTCAGCTGCATATTCATCATGTTGCTCGCTTTAAAACGGATGTCAGTTGGCCAGGGCCAATTTGGGGAGCGGCACCGGCGGGGGCGTACGAGGATTCAGTACTACAGCAAAGGCTTGAGAGTATGCGCAATGCTTTGCTGGGGAAGATTGAGATAGATGTTGAATAGAGCTGAGGTGTGGCGCTGCTGTGTAGATCCAGGGTGCCTCATCTCAGCATTCTGAATTGAACGTTCTAAATTTAAAGCCCAGTAATAAAAAAGCCCCTCAATGAGGGGCTTTTTAGACGATCAGGTTTTACCTAAATAAAGGTGCCCGAGCTAGTTCGCCATATCTTTTAAGCCTTTTAGCGCAGTCACTTTAACGGCAGTGCTGGCGGGCTTGGCGGCGAAAGTCGCCTCTTCGCCAGTGAAGGGGTTGATACCCTTGCGAGCACGACGCGCTGGTTTTTTAACCGTTTTAATTTTCAGCAGTCCGGGTAGGGTGAATTCACCAACGGCACGCTTTTTAATGTGGCGCTCTATCACAATGCCCAGTTCGTCGAGTACGGCGCCGACTTGCTTACGAGATAGTTCTGTTTTCTCAGCGAGCTCATTGAGCAGTTGGGTTTTGGTGTAGCGATCTGAAACTGCGACAACTTTGCGAGTGGGTGCTGCTTTTTTAGCGGGGGCTTTTTTTGCAGTAGCTTTCTTGGCGGCCATGTTGTTTCCCTTGCGTTTATTGTTTGATGGATTTCAGCGTGGAGGGCCTGACTACATCAAGCAAAAACCTTTGGCCCCATGGGTAGCAATATATATAGCATCTGCTGGGTTCAGGCAATAGAAAACCCTATAAAATAGTGTTTTTCGGCAAAAAATATGACCTCTGTTACTTTCGGCCCTTGTTACTCGACTGTGGCGATGCGCGATCGGCTTTAAGCGGCTTGCCTAGCTGGGGTATAATGCGCGCCTTTTTTGAACCAGTCTCTCTCTGGATTGTTGCTTTCCAGATGCTGGTTGTTAGCTGTTTCTTTTTAACGTAGTCAGTAGCTGTACTCGCCGTGTCCGGCTTGTGAAGTGGAGTAAATAGACGATGCCAATTTATGAATACCAATGTGAGTCCTGCAAAGAGACCCACGAGGCCCTGCAAAAAATCAGCGATGCCCTGTTAACCGAATGCCCCAACTGTGGTGAGCAGGCTTTGAAGAAGCAGGTGACTGCCAGTGCCTTTCGACTCAGTGGTAGTGGCTGGTATGAAACTGATTTTAAAACCGGTGATAAAAAGAAAAACTTGGCGGGTGGTGGCTCCTCTCAAAGTGACTCTAAAGCCAGCACGAAATCTAGTGACAGCGGCAGTTCAAAAAAAGCCGCTAGCTCGGAGGGTGCCAAAAAACCGGCATCAAGTAATAGCTAAGGACTATTGAATAAGTCGCTGATTGCGGGTTTTTCACTTTACGTCACTTCAAACATTTAATTTATAGATCGATATTTAGGAAAAAAGACATTATGCGTTCGAGCTATTGCGGTTTACTCGATACTAACTTTTTAGATCAGGAAGTCACTTTATGTGGCTGGGTTGATCGTCGTCGCGATCATGGCGGTGTGATTTTTATCGACCTGCGTGACCGCGAGGGCATTGTGCAGATCGTCTGCGACCCGGACAGCGGCGAGCACTTCAATACCGCCGACGGTGTGCGCGGTGAGTATGTGCTTAAAATCAGTGGGCGAGTGCGCGCGCGTAGTAGTGAAACTATCAACCCGCAAATGAAGACGGGTGAAATTGAAGTTTATGCCACCGACGTGGAAATTCTCAATGCTTCTGAAACGCCGCCCTTTCAGCTCGACGAGCACACCAAGGTTGGCGAAGAGGTGCGTTTGTTGCATCGCTTTCTCGACCTGCGTCGCCCGGAGATGCAGTCGCACTTGTATTTTCGCTCTAAAGTCACCTCGGCGATTCGCAACTTTCTCGATGACTCGGGTTTTCTCGATATTGAAACACCCATCCTGACCCGCGCAACGCCTGAAGGTGCGCGCGACTATTTGGTGCCCAGTCGTACCCACGAAGGCAAGTTCTTTGCTTTGCCCCAGTCGCCCCAGCTGTTTAAGCAGTTGTTGATGGTCTCGGGTTTCGACCGCTACTATCAGGTGGCTAAATGTTTCCGCGATGAAGATCTGCGTGCCGACCGCCAGCCTGAATTTACTCAAATTGATATCGAGGCTTCCTTCGTTAGCGATGCTGAAATTATGGCCATCGCCGAAGATATGATCAGCCAGATCTTTTCATCGCTGCATAAAGTTGAGTTGGGCACCTTCCCGGTCATGACCCACGCCGAAGCCATGCATCGCTTCGGTAGTGACAAGCCCGATTTACGTATTCCTTTAGAGCTGGTTGAAGTTAAAGACCTGATGAAGGATGTCGACTTCAAAGTGTTTTCTGCTCCGGCTAACGACCCGGATGGTCGTGTTACGGCGCTGAAAGTACCGGGTGGTAATTCGCTGAGTCGTAAAAAAATTGACGCCTACACCAAGTTTGTCAGCATCTACGGCGCGCGCGGTTTGGCTTATATAAAGGTCAACGACAAAACAGATATTGAAGAGGGCTTGCAGTCGCCCATCGTTAAATTTCTGCCCAACGACGTACGTCAGCAATTGCTCGACACGCTTCAGGCGGAAGACGGCGATCTGATTTTCTTTGGCGCTGATAAGGGTAAAATCGTTTCCGAAGCCCTGGGTGCCCTGCGTTGCAAACTCGGTGCCGATCTCGACCTTTATACCTGCGAGTGGGCGCCGCTGTGGGTGGTCGACTTCCCGATGTTTGAAAAAACCGATAGCGGTAGCTGGACGCCGCTGCACCACCCCTTTACTCAGCCCTCGTGCTCGGTTGAAGAGTTGCGTGCCGATCCGGGTGCCGCACTGTCGAAAGCCTACGACATGGTTCTCAATGGCACGGAGCTGGGCGGTGGCTCGATGCGTATTCACGATGGTGCTATGCAGCAAGCCGTATTTGAAGTGCTGGATATTAATGAAGAAGAGCAGCAGGAGAAATTTGGCTTCTTGATTGAGGCATTGAAATACGGTTGCCCGCCCCATGCCGGTCTGGCCTTTGGCCTCGACCGCCTGATTATGTTGATGGTGGGTGCGGCTTCCATACGCGACGTTATTGCCTTCCCGAAAACCCAGTCAGCACAGTGTTTGATGACAGATGCACCGGGCCTGGTTGATAGCAAACAACTGCGCGAATTGAATATTCGCTTGCGAGAAAAAACCAAAAGCGAAAAACCAAAGAGTGAAGAAAGCTAGGGGCGCAAGCTATGGCAGGTCACAGTAAGTGGGCAAATATCAAGCATCGCAAAGCGGCACAGGACGCCAAGCGAGGCAAGGTTTTTACCAAGTTAATTCGTGAGTTAGTGGTGGCGGCGAAGGCCGGTGGCCCCAACCCCGATGACAACCCGCGTCTGCGAGCCGCCATTGACAAAGGCCTCGGCGCCAATATGAAAAAGGACACCGTTGACAAGGCGATTGCCCGCGGTGCCGGTACCGGTGAGGGTGAAAACTACGAAGAGGTGACCTACGAAGGCTATGGCCACGGTGGTATTGCCGTACTGGTTGAATGCCTGACCGACAACCGCAATCGCACCGTGGGTGATGTGCGCCACGCCTTTACCAAGCGCAGCGGTAATTTGGGTACCGATGGTTCGGTTGCCTACTTGTTCACCCGTACCGGGCAAATTAGTTATGCGCCGGGTAGCGATGAAGAGAAAATTATGGATGCAGCTCTGGAGCTGGGTGCCGATGACGTGGTCACCCACGACGACGGTTCTATCGACGTTATGACCGCCTGGGAAGACTTTCTCACCGTTAAGGCTGGTCTTGTTGAAGCCGGCCTTGAGCCTGAAAATGCTGAGGTGACCATGATGGCTTCGCTCATGGTTGACCTGGATAAAGACGCTGCCGAAAAAGTTATCGCCCTGGTCGATAGTTTAGAAGATCTCGATGACGTGCAAAATGTTTACACCAATGCCGATATTTCCACCGAAGTGCTTGAGCAGCTCAGTGAGTAAAGCTTAAGCCCTTTATTTTTTTAACGAGTAGTCATACTTATCACTGCAAGGAACATGAAGATGAAAGTCATTAAGAAAACCGCAGAATATACTGTTAGCCAAAAGCGTTCGGGCCGTTACGCCGTTACCGCCGCCGATGGCAGCGCTATTAACGCTGAAGAAAAAACCAAAATCTTATTGGCCGAAGAGCTAATTAAACTGACTGAGCCAAAGGCCCCAGAGCCTGAAGCTGAAGAAGCACCTGCCGAAGAAGCCGCTGCTGAATAAGCACTTGGCTTAAAAGGTAGTTGAAAAGGGCGGCGTGAGCTGCCCTTTTTTATTGTGCTAACTGTTTGAACGCGTGCATTGATTTTCAAAAGACATGCTAAAAATCTTGTTTGTCTTGACGGACATGGCCTTCGTTGCAACACTGGCCGCCCTATTAATCCTTAGGGAAAAACGTGAGTGGATAGATGACACGAATACTTGGCATTGACCCCGGCTCGCGGCGCACCGGTTTCGGTATTGTCGATGCTGTTGGCAGCAAGATTCAATATGTTGCCAGCGGTGTTATCCGCCTGCCGACAGGTGAGCTACCAGCGCGTCTGAAAGTAATTTTCGAAAATATCAGTGAGTTGATCGGCGAATATCAGCCTGTCGAAATGGCCATTGAAGATGTGTTTTTTGCCCGTGACCCGCGTGCCGCTTTAAAGCTGGGACAGGCCCGAGGCGCAGCCATCGTTGCCGGGGTGACAGCAGAGCTGCCCGTGGCGGAATACAGCGCGAAAACCGTCAAACAGGCGGTGGTCGGTAATGGCGGGGCGAAGAAAGATCAGGTGCAGCAAATGATTATGCGTCTCTTGAAATTGCCAGCCCCCCCTCAGGAGGATGCTGCCGATGCACTGGCTGTTGCGATTTGTCACGCCCATAGCATGACCCATCAGCTAGCGATAAAAGGGGTTAGTGGTTATGCCCGTGGTCGCCTAAAATAGCAGGCAAAAAATTTGATGGGCGCGAGTGAATAGCGCAAATTCACAAGCCTCTTTTCAGTAATCACCAGCAAGTCGTTACCAGCGGATGTAATCATGATAGGACGAATACGCGGTATCCTGCTCGAGAAGCAGGCGCCGTATTTACTACTCGACGTACAGGGTGTGGGCTACGAAATACAGGCCTCCTTAACGACTTTTTTTGCGTTACCCGATATTGGTCAGCCCGCAACGCTACACACCCACTTTGTGGTGCGTGAAGATGCCCAGCTCCTTTATGGCTTTAGCAGTCTCGCCGAGCGGCAGTTATTTCGCGAGCTGATTAAAGTGAATGGTGTTGGCCCGAAAATGGCGCTGGCGATTTTGTCGGGCATGAATTCGGCTGAATTTGTGCACTGCGTGAAGAGTAAAGATATTGCCACCTTGGTGCGCCTGCCCGGTGTCGGTAAAAAAACCGCTGAACGCCTGGTGGTCGAAATGCATGATCGTGTTGAGAAATGGGCTGCTGGTAGTGAGAGCGCCGAAGCTATTGGTAGTCAGCAGGGCAGTGGCGCAGTGCAAGAGGCGGAGAGCGCATTGGTCTCCCTCGGCTATAAAGAGCCTGAAGCGGCGAAGATGATTGCCGCTGTTAGCAGTGACAATAAAGAGGCAAGCAGTGCTGAACTGATTCGCGCTGCACTGAAAAATAAAGCTGCAAAATAATAAGCTAGCGAGCAGTTACAGATAAGATACATTTATTGGACATGGGAAAAATAGAGCTGAAATGATAGAGACAGACCGCCTGGTTGCGGCAGAACCCACAGTAGTCGAAGAGCGCATGGACAGGGCTATTCGCCCCGAGAAGCTCAGTGACTATATTGGCCAGCAAGTGGTGCGCGAGCAAATGGATATTTTTATTCGCGCCGCTCAGGGGCGGGGTGAGCCTCTTGATCACACCTTGGTTTTTGGTCCGCCGGGTTTGGGTAAAACGACACTGGCCAATATTATTGCCAATGAAATGTCGACCAGTCTGAAATCAACCTCTGGCCCGGTGCTCGAAAAGGCCGGCGACCTGGCGGCGATTATGACCAGCCTTGAGCCCGGTGATGTGCTGTTTATCGACGAAATTCACCGCTTAAGTCCGGTGATCGAAGAAATTCTTTACCCTGCGATGGAAGACTTTCAGCTCGATATTATGATCGGTGAAGGCCCGGCGGCACGCTCGATTAAACTCGATTTGCCGCCTTTTACACTGGTCGGCGCGACGACTCGCGCAGGTTTGTTGACCTCGCCACTGCGCGACCGCTTCGGCATTGTGCAACGCCTTGAATTCTATTCGGTCGATGACCTGGCCACGATTGTCAGTCGTGCGGCCAGCATACTTGCAGTCACTCTGGAGCCTGGAGGTGCGCTGGAAGTGGCCCGCCGCTCTCGTGGCACGCCGCGCATCGCCAATCGCCTGCTGCGCCGGGTGCGCGACTATGCCGAAGTAAAATCCGATGGTTGTATTAGCGCAGACGTGGCTGACGCTGCCTTATCCATGCTCAATATCGACAAGCTCGGCCTCGACCATATGGACAGGCGGCTGCTGCTCAGTGTCATGGAGAAATTTGATGGCGGCCCGGTCGGTGTCGATAGTCTCGCCGCGACCATCAGCGAAGAGCGCGGCACCATCGAAGATGTGGTCGAGCCCTACCTGATTCAGCAGGGCTATTTAATGCGCACCACCCGCGGGCGTGTCGTTACGCGTCAGTGTTACGAGCACTTCGGTTTTAAAATGCCGAAGGCACTTCTCGAACAACAGGAAGTTGAACTGCAGGGAGTCGAGCAATATGAGGAGGGCGATAAATGACAGAGTTCCGTTTGCCAATCCGCGTTTATATTGAAGATACCGATGCCCAGGGCATTGTCTACTACGTTAATTATCTTAAATTTATGGAGCGTGCCCGCTCAGAGTGGCTGCGTAGTTACGGCTTTGATCGCCCGGCCTTTGGTGATGAAGGGCAAATTTACGTGGTTCACTCGCTGACGACTAATTATCGCAAGCCGGCAAAACTCGATGACGAAATCGTTGCGACTGCCAAAGTGACGTCCTATGGCAAGGCTTATTTCGTGGTGGAGCAAAAAGTTTTGCGTGGCGATGAACTACTTTGCGAGGGAAGTATCAAAGTGGCTTGTGTCAATCAGGCTAGCGGGCGTCCAACGGCGATGCCGAGAGAAATGATAGAAAAAATATTTATTCATTCCTGTAAATAGACCCTGACGACGGTCAACAGGCCGAAGAAAAAAAGTGGAGTGCTGCGTGCCCGAACAACAACTTTCTATACTTTCTCTAGTGATAGGGGCCAGCGTCCCGGTACAGCTGGTGATGCTAATTCTCTTAATTGCCTCCATGGTTTCCTGGCTGATGATTGGCCAGCGTTGGTGGTATTTACGGCAAATGAATGGCGGCTTTAAGGTTTTTGAAACCAACTTTTGGTCGGGCGTCGATCTCAATGAATTGTTTCGTGATGGCAGTTTGCGCCTCAGCGATAACGAAGCGGTCGACGGCGTGGAAAATGTGTTTCGCTCGGGTTTTAGAGAGTTTAACCGCCTCACTAAAAACGAGGGTACTGACCCCGATGCCGTGATGGAAGGTACCGAGCGGGCGATGCGAGTGGCGCTATCCCGTGAGGAAGAAAAACTCAACACTCACTTGCCCTTTCTCGCCAGTGTTGCCTCAGTCAGCCCCTATATTGGTTTATTCGGTACGGTATGGGGCATCATGCAATCGTTTCGCGGCTTGGCGACTATGCAACAGGCGACACTCGCGGTGGTGGCGCCGGGTATTTCCGAGGCCTTAATCGCCACGGCTATGGGCCTGTTTGCCGCAATACCGGCAGTGCTGGCCTACAACCGCTTCTCGGCCGATGCCGATGCTCTCTACAGTCGCTACGACACATTCTCTGACGAGTTCACCAGTATTCTTCATCGCCGCGTTCACAGCGGGTAGTCTGATGACACGTAAGATCACCAAGCGGCGCTTTGTCGCAGAAATAAATGTCGTGCCCTACATCGATGTCATGCTGGTGTTGTTGATTGTATTTATGGTGACGGCACCACTGCTAATGCAGGGCGTAAAAGTTGATTTGCCCCAGGCGCCGTCCAGTCCTCTCGACGATAAAGACAAAGAGCCCTTGATCGTCTCGGTCAAGGCTGACGGTAGTTATTACCTCGATCTTGGCAGCGGTAAAAATCGTCAGGAACCTTTGTTGGAAATTGTAGACAAAGTCGCCAAGGTGTTGCGCCAGAAGCCCGATACACCCGTTCTCGTTTGGGGCGATGCCCGCGTTGATTACGGTGTGGTGGTCAGTTTAATGACCCAGCTACAGGCCGCCGGGGCACCGAGTGTTGGTTTGGTAACGGAACCGCCCACTTCGGCTCGTTGATGCGCATCAGTAAAGGCCTGAGAAAGTTCGGTATTTATAGCCTGGCGGGCCTGTTCAGTTTGGCCTTGCATGGTTTCGTCATCTTTTTATTATTGGTGGGCTGGACAGAAAAAAACGCAGAACATAAACCCAAGCGTCCAAAGTTTGTGCAGGCCACTTTGGTGCAAATGGCGCCGAAGGCCAAAACGCAGGATAAGCAAGCCGCCAATAAAAAGGCGAAGGCTGCAGTAAAAAAGCGGGCAGCGAAGCAGCGCAAAGAAAAAGCTCGCAAGAAGAAGGCTGCCGAACGTAAAAAAGCAGAACGTAAAAAGGCCGAACAGAAAAAAGCGCGCGATGAAAAAATTCGCCGTGATAAGGCATTGAAGAAAAAGCAAAGCGAGGAAAAGGCACGCAAAGCCGCTGCACAGAAGAAAAAAGCAGATCAGGAGAAAAAGGCGAAAGAAGCCGAGCAACAGGAGGAGTTACAACGCCAGGCTCGAGCACAAGCGTTGGCGAGCGCCCTGGATAGCGAGGATGAGTTTCTCGCTGACGAACAAAGTTCGCAACTGGCCCAGGGTTATCAGAGCTATATTCAGCAGCGGATTATTGCCAACTGGAATCGCCCCCTGAGTGCTCGACGGGGTATGGAAACGATTTTGTCGATACAACTGGTGCCCACCGGGCAAGTGGTTGGCGTGTCGGTACTTAAGTCGAGCGGCAATGATGCTTTTGATCTGTCGGCTCAACAGGCAGTAAAAAAGGTTGGACGTTTTGATAAATTACAGCAGTTGTCGAGACAATCGCCGGCTGTATTTGAACAGAACTTTCGCCAGTTTCAGTTGGTTTTTCGACCGGAAGATCTACGGCTTTAGCGCTTTGTTGGGTGATATTCCTATTTTTTTATTTTTAATGTTTCAGAGGTAAGCGGTGTTAGTAAGGATGTATAAACTTGTTTTCCTGTTTCTTCTTATGCCTCTGTCGGCGATGGCAGAGCTGAGCATAGAAATTACCAGTGGTGTTGATAACCCGACTAGCATTGCCATTTCACCCATTATGATGAAAGGCGGACCGTTGGCTGAGGACATTAGCGCTATTGTCGGCGCCGATCTCGACAGGAGCGGCCTGTTTGCCGCTATGCCACGGGCTAATATGCTATCTAACCCCCGCGCTTTGTCAGAAGTGTATTATCGCGACTGGCGCATTGTTGGCATGCAGTATCTAGTGGTGGGCAGTGTCATACGTCAGAGTGATGGTCGGCTGAGTGCGACCTTTAGTTTGGTCGAAGTTGCTGGTGAGCGAGCCTTGTTTACCCACGTGGTGAAGGGTCGCGATAGCGAATTGCGCGATATAGCCCATTACATTAGTGACAAAGTGTTTTACACCATCACCGGTATTAAAGGCGCATTTTCAACGCGTCTGGCTTATGTGACGGCCATTAATGAAGGTGGAAGGCAGGTTTTCCGGCTGATGGTGTCCGATGCCGATGGCGCTCGCGAGCGCTTGATGCTGAAATCGAAAGAGCCGATTATGTCGCCCGCCTGGTCGCCGGACGCTAAAGAGTTGGCCTATGTGTCTTTCGAGACTGGCCGCCCTGCTATTTTTCGCCAGCGCCTCGACAACGCTAAACGCGAGCAATTAACGAATTTCAAAGGTTTAAATGGTGCGCCCGCCTGGTCGCCCGATGGCAAAAGCATGGCATTGGTGCTGTCCAAAGATGGCAATCCGGAGATTTATCTTTATCGCTTTGCAACGAAAGTCTTTACCCGGCTGACGCGCCACTTTTCAATTGATACCGAGCCGAACTGGATGAGTGATGGCAAGTCACTTATTTTTACCTCTGACCGGGGCGGCTCACCGCAAGTCTATAAATTGAATATTGTCAGTCGTAAAGTGGAACGCCTCACTTTCAATGGTTCATACAATGCCCGGCCTCGATTGGCAGCGGATGACCGCACCCTGGTAATGGTGCATCGCTCGCAGGGTATTTTTCATATTGCTTCGCAGGATTTGGTGACGGGGGATTTACGCATTTTGACCCAAACTCGCCTCGATGAATCGCCCACGGTGGCACCCAATGGGGCGATGCTAATGTATGCCACTAAGCGCGGTAATAAAGGTGTGCTGGCAGCGGTGTCGATTGATGCCGGCAGCCGGTTTTTACTGCCCTCACGCCGCGGTGATGTTCGTGAGCCCGCATGGTCGCCCTTTTAAAGAGAATGGTTTAAAGTACGCCCGTTTGTTATTGATCTCATCCACAAGGAAAATATTATGAAGTTTGAAACACTGAAACCCATTTTGGCCTGCGCATTGTTGTCGAGCTTTCTAGTAGCCTGTTCTAGCACGCCCCAGGATTCATCCACTTCAACTGGTGCTAACAGTGGTTCTACAACACTCTCAGGTAATGACGTTTCTACTGGCAGTGTTGACGATGGATCCCTCAGTGGTAGTGATATCGATACTGACGGTGGTATAGAAACCGTCTTTTATTTCGACTTTGACCAATCAATCCTCAAGCCTGAATCACTGGCAGCACTACGTATTCACGCCCAGCGCCTGATTGCTAACCCGGTCAGTGTACGCCTGGAAGGCCACGCCGATGAGCGCGGCACCCGCGAATACAATATGGCTCTGGGTGAGCGTCGCGGTAGTTCGGTACGCGAATTCCTGGTCTTACAGGGTGTCGATGCCAGCTTGCTGGAAGTGATTAGCTACGGTGAAGAGCGTCCCGCCTCATTGGACAGCACAGATAGCAGCTGGGCCTTAAATCGTCGCGTTGAGATTAAATAAGTCCGACCTCTGTCGTTAATCTCCGTTGATAGGATCGCTAGGCTCAATGTTAATGCAAGAGGTAGGTGCGCGGTGAAGTGGAAAACAAGCCTGATTGTGCTAGCTAGTCTGGTGGCTTTAACTGCCCGCGCCGCTGCCCCGGTTGCCGATATTGCTGCTGTCCCCGCTGTGAATCAGGCAGCGGTGAAGGTTGCGCCTCAGCCTGCAGTGGCCTCCGGCCCATCAACGGATACCTATTACCTGCTGCAAAGCCTGCGAGAAGAGTTGCGTGTATTGCGTGGCATGGTGGAGGAGCAGGGCAACACGATACGCCTGCTAAAGCAGCGCCAGGTCGATGACTATCTCGACCTTGATCGTCGCCTTGGCGGACTGGCAGCGACTGGTGTGCGTGCTCAGGGGAAACCGCCTGCTGGCTCTGTGAATACTGGGGCAAGTACCTTTCCCCCAGTTGTGGCAGCTCCCGGAAGTGTTAGTGACACTGAAAAAGCCGCTTATGAAAAGGCCTACGGTGTTTTGAAGTCGGGACAGGTCGCTGGAGCAAAGCAGGCATTTACAGGCTATCTTGCCAAATACCCCAAAGGTCGCTACTCCGCTAATGGTTACTATTGGCTGGGCGAAATCTACATGCTCGACAATCAGTTAAAAGAGGCCGGCGAAGCCTTCGCTGTTGTCGTGGAGCAATACCCGGCGCACCGCAAAATGCTCGATGCCAGTTTTAAACTCGGCAAGGTTTATCACCTGCAGGGTAAAAACGAAAAAGCTAAAGCCCTGTTAAACAAGGTTGCTGCCACTAAGGGCAGTGCGGGCAAATTGGCCGCTGACTACCTCAAGGCAAACTTCTAGGCCTTGTTTTTGTCTTTGGGCGCAGCTGCCTCGATTCCGGTAAACTCCCCGCGTTAATTTTCATTGTGCTGTGCGGTGTTACTGTCCGTGCAGTATCACGCCAATTCAGTGTCAGCCCCAGTGTTAGTGTCAGGCCTTATGTCAGCGTCGGGCCTAATGTCAGAGTCAGGATCAGCGATGTCAGAAGTCACACTTCGTATTAGCGAAATATTTTATTCCCTACAGGGCGAAACCACGACCAGCGGTTTGCCGACGGCTTTTATTCGCCTCACTGGTTGCCCCCTGCGCTGCAACTATTGCGATACTGAATATGCCTTTTTTGGCGGTGAGAAGTACGCCCTGGGCCAAATTCTCGAGCAGGTGAAAGGCTATCAGCCGCGCTATGTGACGGTAACGGGTGGTGAGCCTCTAGCCCAGCCTAATTGCCTGCCCCTGCTTGGCGATTTATGTGATGCCGGGTACCGGGTATCACTGGAAACCAGTGGCGCCCTGCCTATTGCCGATGTTGATAAGCGTGTGGTGGTTATCCTCGATTTAAAAACTCCAGCCTCGGGTGAAGCGGGGCGCAATCTTTGGGAAAATCTCCCTCATCTAAAGCATGGCGACGAAATTAAGTTTGTAATCTGTGATCGCGCCGACTACGAATGGGTGCGCCTCAAGCTCGATCAATACAATTTGATTGATGGTCGCTTTGAGCTGCTGTTTTCCCCCAGTCAGGGCCAGCTAGAGCCCGCTCAGTTGGCGCAGTGGATCATGGCAGACAACTTGCCTGTACGTCTGCAAATGCAGCTTCACAAGCAGCTGTGGGGCGATAAGCCGGGTACCTGATTGCTTAATTCAGGTGCAATGATAGATAGGGCAAACACAGTGATTGAGAGGGCAGCGTTTCTATGACGACAAAAAACAAAGCGGTAGTGCTGGTATCGGGCGGCCTTGATTCCGCCACCGTACTGGCGATGGCCATCGCCGAGGGTTATGAGTGTTACGCCCTGGCGTTCGACTACGGTCAACGCCACCGGGCGGAGCTGGATGCCTCGCGAAAAATTAGTGCCGCCCTCGCTTGTAAAGCGCATAAAGTTGTCACTCTCGACCTGCGCGCTATTGGCGGCTCTGCCCTCACCGATGACAGCATTGACGTGCCTGAGGAGGAGGCAGAAGGCATCCCCGTCACCTATGTGCCAGCGCGCAATACCGTGTTCCTGTCACTGGCGCTGGGCTGGGCCGAAGTGCTCGGGGCGAACTCGATTCATATCGGCGTCAACGCCGTCGATTACTCCGGTTATCCAGACTGTCGGCCCGAGTTTATAGCCGCCTTTGAGGCTGTCGCCAACCTGGCCACTCAGGTGGCTGTGGAAGGGCAGAAGATGCACATACACACGCCGCTGATGTCCCTTAGCAAGGGTGACATTATTCGCCGTGGTATGGCTCTGGGCGTCGACTACGCACAGACTGTTTCCTGCTATCAGGCCCATGACAATGGACTCGCCTGCGGCGTGTGCGACAGCTGCCGCTTAAGGGCAGAAGGCTTTTTGGCCGCCGGTGTCCCCGATCCAACAAAATACGCCTAAAATGACAAATTACGCTTGACCTTTTTTTTCTGGCAAGTAAGATGTGCGCCTCCTCTGAGGGCCGTTAGCTCAGTTGGTAGAGCAGTTGGCTTTTAACCAATTGGTCCTGGGTTCGAATCCCGGACGGCCCACCATTTTCAAAGTCTACAGCGATAGTGATCACTATCGTTTTCCCCACAATTGGGGATTTTCCCCATAGAATTAACGTACCTTGCTCAATTTGTACTTATTTTGTCTCGAATCGAGTAGTGTTTCTTAGTTGTCTGTGCCGTTGTGTGCCTCAATAATTCTTGTGCCCTTTGTAAACTTTCACCTTCGACGGCCTTCTTTCTTAAGTCATTTTCAGTGAAGTGTGTGACACCCTTTGCTTTAGCTTTTTTCATCCATCGTTGCCACATTGAATCAAAGCCGCTTGTTTCACTAGTCTCCTCATTTATGTAGGGTCTACCATGCCTGTTGATGAATAAATAGGCGCTGCCGATTCGTCTTGGTGGTAGAGACTCTATTTCGTGAATAATCGATTTTAGTTGGGGCGTCCATTCGATGAGGTATAGGTCATCAGGGTTTTTGTTGTTGCGAAACTCAATGCCATCTTCAGTGCAGTCGGAAAGCTTGATGCGGAGTAGCTCACCTTTTCTTCTACCGCGAGTGCAAAGCTTTAATGAAATATAGAGTTGCCATTTACGGGGTAGTAACTCTGCAAATAAAATAAGGTCTTCATTACTCACTTTATGCTTGCGTCCTTTGGTACTAAACTTACGAACTTGACCGATGGCGGGATTGCGGTCAATTGTGCCCCATTTAACTGCGCATGACAGGGCGTGGGATAAACACTCTAAATCAGTATTCGCCCATTTTTCTGATTTCACCCTCTTAACGTGATCCATGTATTTATAAATCATCGAGGGTGTTAGCTCAAAAGGCTTCAGATCGCCAAATGCGGTCATAAGCCTAGGTAAACAGTAAGCTCGTTGTTTTTGCGTGCTGTTGGCTTTGGTCGGTAAAATTTCTAGCCTGTAGCGAGTGAGGACATCCCTCATCGTTTCGCAGTCTTCTGATATAGCAATTCGTCTAGCATAAGAATCAAAGGCTTCAGATTCTGTCCTGCCTAATTTGAATTCAACTTTATTGTCCCAAAGGTGGCGATTTTCAGGTGATGTTCTGAACCAATAAAACCCTTTTCGATACCTCCAGTATTGAGGCAGTTTTCGGTTTTCCGTGTTCCTTTTTTGAGGGGCCATCATGTTACCTCTTGTATATTTAGGCGATCAGAGGGGCTCTTTTTATTAGATTGCTTTATAGATACCCCAAGTGCTTGCTCTAGCGCTAACCGGTGTACTAATACCTTGTTGGCGGCATTTAAATTCGCTGTAACACCTATAAGTCGAAAGTATCTTAGTTGATCTCTGGGTCTTTTATAGCCGCTTATCAGGTGGCACTGCTCAGGGGTAAGGAAGTCTTTTACTATATCCATAAAAAGAGGTTAGCATTAAGCTAATTAAATATGTGGTATGGGTATATTGTTTCTTCTTATCTTCCAGCTAAAATTTTCATATAAGCTCGCCTTTAAACACAATGACACCGCAAATACTGGCATCTTCGTCGATCTCGATAATGCGGTTTGGCCAATCTGGGTTTAATGCCTTTAAGTACTGACTTCCCTCTTCAATGATCAGTTGTTTAAACGTCGCTTCGTTGGAGGAATCAATTCGTACTACGACATACTTGCCATGCTCAGCTGGGGCATTGGGGTCGACAAAGATTAAATCGCCTTCATGGAATTTGGGTTCCATGCTGGTGCCTCGTACCCTGAGTACGAAAGACTCAGGGCTGCATTTTGCGGGGCATTGAAACATCTCATCGCCATACTGAGGTACAAAACTCTCCGATACTTCCTGCCACTCCCCTGCCTGTACCCAGGATATTAAGGGGAGAGGGCTTTTAAGCTCTGGGCCTAAATGTGCGTTGTGTTCTTGTCTGATGTAGGTAGTGCTGTCGTGCGAATTGTCCATCCATCCTTGGGGTTTATTCATTGCATCTTCCAATTTGATTGCTAAGTCATCGCCTATGGCGCGAGGGGTTCCTTTTTTCGTGGGTAATTGATTGCGTACCTGGCTGAGGTAGGAGCTGTTTGTACCAGCGGTACGCGCTAGCTTGGCGGCTGATCCGGCTTCGCTAATGAGAAGCTCAAGGTTGTTAAGTCTTATTTGATTTATTTTTCGCTTCATGCGAAACAGTTTAGCAGGTGTTTAGCACAATGATAAACAAATAGTCTATTTGGCTGGTTGTTGCCTGGTTCGCACGGTGCTAATCTTTCTACGCATGGAGCTAAAGAACTTTCTCAAAATGGCAACCAAGAGGGAACGCGCAGAAGTTGCAGTTGCTTGTAACGATTCCGTTTCCTACTTGTATCAGATTGCCGGTAACCACCGCCACGCGAGCCCACTACTGGCTACGCAGATAGAGCGCTATACATTCATTGTTGCCAGCCTTTCTGAGGGGCGGCTTGAACCTGTGCCTCGTGCCAGCATGGTTCGTCACCCTGAAATATTTTATGGGGTAGGTGGGGACTCGGAAGTCATTGATGAATCTGCGGGAGGTAAATGTGATGACGCTGAGTGATTCTCTCGTTGAAAAACTTGCTGATGAATCTGCTGTCGTCAGTATCCCTTCGGGGTTTATCACTAGAGTCGAGGTGATGCGTATCCAGTCTTACGCGCGTAACCCACGTCGGCAGGAAAACCCTGAATACGACCGCATCAAGGCCTCTATACGTGCTGAAGGTCTTGACCAGCCATTGGTTGTTACGCAAGAACCCGGTCAGGTAGATTATGTCCTGCAGGCTGGTGGTAATACGCGCTTGCGTATTCTCAAAGAGCTTTATCAAGAGACGGGAGATGATCGCTTCTTGCGGGTTGATTGTTTATTTAAGCCCTGGGCCCATGAATCGCAGCTACTCTTCGCCCACCTTCGAGAGAATGAGTTGCGTGGCAGCTTGCCATTTATCGATAAGGCGCATGCCGTGTTCGAGGCTAAGGCATTACTGGAAGCAGAGCTGTCGGTGGATACCTTGTCACAGCGTCAACTCGAGACACTTTTCCACGAAAGAGGCTTTAGCCTAAGTCACAGCATGATTTCTAAAATGGGTTATGCCGTTCATATTCTTTGGCCTGTTATGCCCCATGCGCTGAGCGCTGGCTTAGGTCGCCCCCAGATCGAAAAAATTCGATCATTAGAGCGTGCGGCACTGCAAATCTGGCAGCGACGGTGCCTGGGTGATAAGCCAGCGTTCGAGTTGGTCTTTACAGAGTTGTGCCGACGTTATGACAATGCGGACTGGGATATACAGCCTCTGCGTAGTGCTTTGGAAAATGAAATTGCCGAGGAATCAGAACAAAGCATCCAGGTTGTTCGCCTGGAAATGGCAGCCTATTTAGCCGGTAACAGTTTTGTTGCTATTGATAGCAAAGCCGATGAATTTGAAGATTCACTGTCTGCGGGTGTAGCAAAAGATAAGAGCACACCGGAGCCCCTACCGGTTCTACCCACTGAAGATGTAGTGAATGACAGTGATGAATTAAATGGGTGTAAAGAATCAGATTGCATTATTTATAGTGCCGCTGAATTAAATAGCCCAACAACAGATGAAACATCTTCGCCCTCAGATAAACAGGAGGCATTCAGCGATATTGATGGTTTGCGAACCCGGATGTGGAGCTGTGCTTCGATCCTAGCTGAACGTAATGGACTGGGTGATCGTGTCATATTATTAGCGGATCAGGGACTGGGATTTTTACTGAGTGATGTCCCTGGTGCAGAACTGACTGAAACCCTGGATGAAGAAATGCTGGGCCAGGTGTCATCACTCTGGTGGCAACTGGCGGCCTGTTCAGAAGTGACCGTTGCCCCCGTCGAGATACTGATTGGGTATCTCAATAAAGATTGTGTGTTGTACCAAGCTCTGGCATCACAGGATGCAGCATTGCTGTTTGGCAGTGTCTGGACACTGGATCCTGGGCATATCGGTTCGCAGCTTTGGCAGCAATTAAATGAGGAAGATTGGTTGCAGCTAATGGAAATGATGACACTTTACCGAAGCATCAAACGCCTGGCTCTGGAAACAGGACAAGTCCTTTGGGCCTCGCCTGAAGGTGAATGCTAGTGGCCTCCAATAAAGAGGCAGACCTCACCACCGCAGTCTTGTTGTATGCCGTGCGCTGTTTGGCCGAAGGTGATCAGCAAGCACTGCGTATGATGAATTTCGGCCCCAAAGAACTGGATGCACTTAAAGACATGAACCTGGCCGATCTTTATCGCGTGGATAATTTAGGGGCTCACTGTTTAAAGGTTGATTTAAATCGAGATGTATTCTGGCCAATGCTCGACAACTTGCGTCATCAGCGAGAATCCGAAGAGCTGCAGCGGGCGTTAATTGTTGCTGATGCGCCCATGGAAATGATGCAAATATTGTTTGGTATCAGTTCGCGGGAATATACCCGTTGGCGTCGGGTTTTAACGGTGTCGCCCTCAGTGGGGCGGCCGCCGGAACCTGATGAAGCTGCCAGCCATAATCTTTGGTATGCCTGGCAAGGCCATATTCGAGAGGGTGAGGATATTTCTTTGGCAGGTGCTGACTACTTATCTTTACAGCAAGAAACGAACATCGGCCTGCGGGCGATATGGACCTTGATTCAGCGCTGGGAAGTCTATGGGCATGATGAACTGGGTGCTGACGCAAAACAGGTTATTGAGCATGGCCGATGATGAACGTGTATTGCGACCGGAAACCCATGCGCTTGATGCTTTAATTAAGGCCACAGTCGAGCGGGTAAAAAATCAGGTTAATAGCGATACAGCCGATGCCATGTTATTCATGGGCAACTGGCACCAGGCTATTCCTGCGCTGGTGATTCAAGATCCTGTCTTGGAGCCCGTCGATAAACTGGTATGGATGGTCATTATGTTGTACGCCAGAGACATTGGCGGGCGCACGGCATTCCCTAGTTATGAAACCTTGGCTACCAAAGCCAATGTATCCTCCACGTCGACAATTTCTCGAGCCATTGCCATATTACGGCTGACGCGATGGCTAACGTTGTGTGCGAAGGTGCGCCAAAAAAGCGGACAGTTTAGGGGCAATGTTTATATCCTTCACGATGAACCTTTACCTCTCCTGGATGCACTGCATCTGGATGTTGAGTATATGGGCTTTATCAAACAATCCACTGAGCATCACCATGCTCGTGTCCAGGCTGTGGCCAAGGCAGTACTGGAAAGTTTGGATCAGGGTATTCGAGCCGGTAAGGATCTTTCTAGAATTGAGTCCACACTGGAAAGGCGAGTGCAGGCGATGGCTTCGCTAAGTCATCAACCCGAAAATAAATCCATAAAAAATGCAGACAAGGCGGGTCGTTATTTTACGTTTAATGCATCTGCCCTTGATCAGCTGAGAAACTCACCCAGCACAAAAAATACGTTGGATATTGACCAGAACCAAAATTCAAAGGTGGATGAAAAGGCTAACTACAGTAGTAGTTGTAGTAGTTATTATAAAAATACAACTACAACAACTGCTACAACAAATTCAAACAGTGAGGAAATTCATTTTCCGGAAAACAGTAAGGCATTGATTTATCCCGCTCGTCTGTCGGATAACCAGAAATCTTTGGCTGATCGCTATTTGAGCATGGTGGATCCTGACGATCGCCAGTTTGTACTGGACGAACTGCAAGGGCGTTTGGCCTCAGAGCAGAGAGGCATGCAGCCTGTTTATGATGAATTGCGCTTTCTTAACTCACTGTGCAAAGCGGCACAGCGCGATGAATTTGTGCCCAACCTGGGTATTAAGGTTGCGGAAGCTCGGCTGGAACACAGGCAGCAACCAGCAATCCTTAACGATGTGCAAAAAAAGACAGAAACTGTCGAAGAAAAAGAAAACTCACGGGCCTATGCGCGTGAACAATTAGCCATTCTTCGCGAGTCCCTGGGATCAAATAAAGATAATTAATTCCCACCCTCCAGAAATACGCCTGCCCCAAGCCTGTCGGCTGGCGCTCAGTGGTGGTTCCACTGTAACCACCACGATTCACCTCTCCAAAAAATGCCAACAACTATTGCATCGATAGTCCGTGGTGTAGGGCTTCAATTCATGGATTTATAGCGACTGTTATCGAAGGCCTGAACAGGAGCGACACAATGAATAAAAATACAGCGGTGCCAGCAGTGAAAGAACACAAAGAGCATTCCGCTTCTTCGGTGGGTTCTTTGCATGGGGAGGTCTGGTTGACCGTGCAGAGCTATCAGGCACAAAGCCTGTTGCGGGGGCGTCGAGCGAGTGAGGCTAAATCCGCCATCGTTGGTTTAGTGGGTTTTGCGGATCGCCTGAAAACGCTCTGGCAGGCCGTACGACAGGATGATCCCTACGCCGATTGGTGGTTGATCAAAGTCGAGGAGGGTATAACCCTGTGCCGCGCACAACTGGGCCAGTTGAGTGAGCAGGTCAATGCACTGCTCACCTCTTACGATTGTTTCGACATCACCGTTGCTCAGTCCCGGCAGCCACAGAGAATTTCATTGCAGTTTGCCAACCCTTACGCCTTTCGTGCTGCCCAGTTATTGGCGGAATACGATCGGATAATTTGTACTTTTATGACCCTCCGTCATTTGGGTGTCGAGATCCCTCAGACACTTGAAGAGCAGTTCAAAGGCAGTGGCCGCTGGCTGCGTCGCGTGTTTGCACTTCCCCAGGATTACTGCTTTTGCGATGTGGATCGATGCGCAATTCTGCAAAGCACCCAGCGGGCACAAAAAGCGCGGGAGCGTATGGGCGATGTGCCCAGGGATATTTTGCGTGGTGACACGCTTCCTTCGCTGCGCCCGATTGCTTTCCGTATGCCTGCGCTGAATGACTTGAGTGACTCACCAAACACTGCTGCTAATGAAGTCGTGCTCTGAAATACCCGTAAGCATCACGCTTAATCGGCGCATACCTTTGGAAGCCCTTGCTCTTAACCGCTTACAACAATTACCCGAATTACGTCGTGAGGAATGGCTGCGCAATTTACTGATGCGGGGATTTCGAGGGGAATGCCGATCAATGAGAGCCCAGCAAGTCACTGCGCTACAAAGCCTTGGGGCGAGCGAGTCTGCCATAGCGCATTCCAATTGGCTGATGCAAACACCGGCTGAACGCTCGTCACCGGTAATGGAAGACGAGCAATTGAGCCATCAGGTCGTGCAAAAAAAGGCCACAAGGGCGGACTCGCAACACAAGCCATTTGCCGAACTAGCAAAGATCATCGGTTAGCGTGAAAAACAATTGTTTAATCAAATCTGGAAATCAACATGACGGAACTTAGTGATAACCACGTAGATGAAAATGGATCGGCGCCCTTTGCTACGGCATCACAGTGCAGTGATGGCAAGCAGGTAGTACAGGTCGGTCTCGATGACGGCTACGCCTATACCAAGGTGGCATTGGCGGACGGGCGCCTGGTGTCAATTCCTTCGCGGGCGAGAATGGGTCAGGCAGGTGTGACCTGGATCCGTGAGGAGGAGCAAGGTATCTTCGAATACCAAACCGATGGCACTGTTTATTCGGTGGGTGCAGTTGATGGGGAACCTACACAGTTTGATGAATACGCAAACTCTGGTCTCAATCGCGTGATTGTGCAGCACGCGCTTTATCAAGCGGGCCTGTCGGGGCGATCCCTTCACCTGGTTTCTGGCTTACCTGTTGGGGCCTTTTATCGCAATGATGGCCAGCGACGCCAAAAGGTCATCGACCAAAAGTGCGATAGCCTTAAAGTCACGGTGCAACCCCTTACCCCCAAAAGCAAGGTGCAAACCCAGCGCTTAAAAACGGGGATCGCTTTTCATGAGGTGATACCCGAAGCGCTCGCCGCCTGGTATGACCACATTATTGTACCTACCGGTGACGGTATCACCTTGGACGCCGATCGACTTAATGCGCCGATTGCCATCGTGGATATTGGTGGGCGCACCACGGACTATGTGGTGGTACAAGATCAGGGCATTGTCCACAGCTCTTCGGGTTCCTTGAATCAAGGCATGCTCAATGTAAAGCGTCGTGTTGCAGATGGGATTGAGGAACAGTTTGATCTTAATGAGCTAGGTGAGCAACGCATTGCCAGGGCCGTTGATACGCAGGTCTTGCGCGTGCACGGAAAGGATCACGATGTCTCAGCCCTGGTGCTGGAGGCCAAACGAGAATTAGTGGAGCGCCTGTATACCGAAACGCGGCGCAAGCTCGGTCGCGGGGCAGAGCTGGATCGTATCCTCTTCGTCGGTGGCGGTAGTGCAGCACTGGCCGGCGATATTGCCAATTGGTTTCCCAACCAAACGATTGCCGATCATGCTGCCTTCGCCAATGCGCGCGGCATGCTGAAATACTTGCAGTTTGTCTGTGATGACTCGGTGAGTGAAGGGTAAATAACGAATCTATACGTGGTCACTGCGGACTCAGTGGCAAACAAGGTATCAACGGATTGTGTAATCGATACCACGGAATATCCGTCAATCCATCTTCAGGAATTTTCCTGATTTTACTCACCCTGGGGGGACTCTTTTCCCGTAAGGGAATCGATTTCTTCAGGTTTTTTTCTTTCAAGGAGAAAGTCTTATGTCTAACAACAACGCAGTTACTAAAACAGCGCCATCTGAAAAACCGAAGTACTTCGATCTTGATATTAACGGCATCGGTTACCTCAACCGGATTCGCGAAGTCAGACCTGAAAATGGTACGCCATTTCTCAGTGTCACCATCGCGGCACTACGGGGCTCCGCCGATAATGTCCAGCATACCCACTTTGACTGTGTGGTAGCGGGCGAAGAAGCAAAAGGTTTGGTGCGCAAGCTAATACCTGCTGTTGAGGCAGATTTAAAAGTATTGGTTGGCTTCAAGCTTAGCGATTTACAAGCTGAGATTTTCACCTTTAAACAAGGTGATCGAGCCGGAGCAACGGGCATTAGTCTGAAGTCCAGGCTGCTGAAGTTTCAGTGGATCAAGGTAGAGGGGAAACCCTTTCCGGCAGCATCGCCAGTCAGTAGGCGGGCCGTCGCTTAACCGTAAATCTGGCCGTATCTAGGGTACGGCCACGCATCCAACCCAACGGGGATACCATCCCCCGTCGGGCTGGTCTCCTCTTTTTCTTGCAAGGAGATCAGCTATGTCTGCAACGACATCACCGAAAAAAGTGCGTATTAAAAACCGTTTTTCCGCAATTAAAATCGTCAAGTTAAATGAAGCGGAAAAAGAATCCCTGATAGCACTGGCATTTTCAGTTCTACAGGAACAACACAAGCCAGGGTCTGTACTGCAAAGCCCTAATCAGACGCGTGATTATTTGCGTCTGCGCATGATGGATCACAAGGCAGAAGTCTTCGGCTGTCTGTTTTTGGATAATCAACATCGTGTGATTGAAACGGTTGAGATGTTTCAGGGAACTATTGATGGTGCTGCGGTTTATCCACGGGTCGTGGTGCAAAAAGCATTGACGTTAAATGCTGCTGCCATCATGTTTTTTCATAATCATCCAAGCGGTGTTGCTGAGCCCAGTCGATCGGACGAAGCGATTACCAAGCAACTCAAAGAAGCGCTGGCACTGGTCGATATTCGTGTGCTGGATCATTTTATTGTCACTGCCAGTGAATCTGTTTCGTTGGCCGAGCGCGGTCTGCTTTAAGGCCTTTTATTAAACCCATCGGGGAAGAGACTTCTTTCCCGATGGGAAGGCGGTATTCCCCGTATTTTTTATTCAATATTTACGGAGAAAATCGATGAAAAACACAGAGTGTGATCCATCAAACAAGGGTTTTTTTGGCCCTGTTATTTCAACGTACAGCCGAGCACAGGCCATTGATGATGGCTTTTTGATTAATGTGGGATCTATGGCCCGTGAGGCGGGTTTTAAATGGCCAGTCGCGCTTACCCATGGGGCATGGTGCGATTGTGTAACCTGGTCTGACAGCGACACTCAAAAACAAATCCATCAGGATGAGTCCGGTCGTTTGTGGGATGTTTTATTTATGGCTTCACACGCCATACGGTCAGCCTCTGCTGCAGGTGATCAGCGAAGCTTTTCGCTGTATCGCGTGCCGCGAAATGGTCAGGCCCAGTCAGCTGAAGAGGTAACTTTAAAGTTGATTGCGGGGCCTGGTGATCAAGGTGAACCCGTTATTACGATCTTGCTGCCAAATGAAGATTAATGCCGCCGCTTAAACTCGGCTCCTTGCCCTGGCCACTTGGGATAAAGTGGCACCTCCTTTCGCAAACTCAATCAGTTTCCCTCCTGCTATACAGGCATTCATCGACTTGCCTGTCAGGTATTTCGCAAGATTAAAGTCTGTGGTTCCACTGGAACCATCTTCCGTTTAGCGTGTTTTATTCAAGCCCCATGGCAGGCCTTTAGCCTGGCGAGGGGTTTGATTCGTACGCAGCCCTCGTCACTGGTAAGCGAAGCGGGGTAGTGACGAGGGCCACGGAGCCCCGAACCTTAACGCCTTGCGATCGAATTGATGGGTTCGTCGCGAGTTTGCTCTAGCTATACTCGCGCCATCGATTAAAAAAACAGTTTCGTTCGCGGCCACAGCGGTAATGTGGATGAGGGGCTTCGCCCTCGCCAGCGTAAATGGCAGAAACGAAAACCAGCGTCAGCAGAGCTCTAAGACGCGCCAGCCTCAGGCTGTTAGCTCATCGTTCAACTCCAGGTCATCGTGCCTATCTTCCAACCCGGCAATCGCCGCTTCAAATAGATGCTGATCTTTCAGCACGCTTCATGCACGACCGTGTCAGTTACGGTTTCTTTTTTCTTTTAATCCAGCGGATCAATGGTTCCGCACTATGCAAAGGAGGTGAGTTACTCACCATTAGAAAGGCTCAGTTGTTGAGTTTATTGGATTTGGTAGTGCCATCTTCAGCAGAAGAAAAACTACCTTGCCTGTGATCAGGCATCTCAAGTCGAACGGGAGTTGTGTCCCGAGACCTTTCCGCTTTGGCGGACCCAGTCAGGCTACGAGCCTGTGGTTGGTCACAAACACTTACCAGATAGGAAAATACACATGCGCGATTTGAACTACCAATTGAAACAACTGTGTCATCGAAACCGCGATGGCAGTTACAGCACACAGGCGAACCGCCAGCGGATACTCAATCAAATTGCCAGCCAGTTACATCAAATGGGTTACCGCCGAATGAGCACCCATTCGCTCAAGCCCAAGCATGTCGATGCCCTGGTTAAGCGTTGGTTCTCAGAGGGTATGTCGGCGGGCACCATTAAAAACCGTATGAATTGTTTGCGCTGGTGGGCCGCAAAAGTTGACCGACGTAATGTTGTTGCACGATCGAATGATTTTTACGGCATACCGGATCGTCAGTTTGTCAGCAATGCCTCAAAAGCTATGCTGCTTGAGAATCAGCAGCTCCTTGCGGTCAAGGATGACTACGTTCGTATGAGCCTGGAATTACAACAGGCTTTTGGCTTGCGCCGGGAAGAGGCCATCAAGTTCAAGCCCGGCTTTGCCGATAAAGGTGATCATATCGTGTTGAAGGACAGTTGGACAAAAGGCGGTAAGGCAAGGGTGGTTCCACTGTACACAGACAAACAGCGGGAGGTGCTTAATCGAGCCCATCGACTCGCTGGAAGCGGTTCGTTAATTCCGAGCCACAAACAATATGTACAGCAACTGCGCGTATATGAGCGTCATACAACACAAGCGGGATTGTCTCGTCTTCATGGTTTACGTCATGCCTACGCACAACAGCGTTATCAGCAGCTGACCGGCTGGCTCTCACCGGCCGCCGGTGGCCCGGTCTCTGCCGTGTTGAGCCCTGAACAAAAACAACAAGACCACCAGGCGCGGTTGGTGGTTAGTCAGGAGTTGGGGCACAGCCGTGAGCAGATCTCCGCTGTGTATTTAGGCCGATAAGACAGAAAGCGGAACAGGCGCTGACAGAGTTTTGCATTCACGGTGAATCATTCCGCATTCATGATTGGGCTCAATCCCGTCACAGGTCGCACACCATGTCGCCCGTATTGCGCGTGTCCAAAAACTATTTTCTCACCATTGCTCTGATCGCCGGTCTATCCAGTGTCAGTCGGGCCGAGATGGCTGATAGCGAGGCTCTCTCCGAAGCACTCACCAAAGCCAACGCTAAGAGCCCCACCAAAGCGCTAACGAATCAGCAAGTGGCGCGTTATTCCGTCCTTCGTCCACACCTAATGGTAGGGCAGCAAGACCTACTATCGATTGCTAAAGCACTGCGTGTGCCGAATGAGATCACTACTGTAGGTGGTGCCCTGGAATGGGTGATTAAGGATTCAGGCTACCGGCTGGCGTCTCCCGATCAGCTAACAAAAGATGTGAAAGAGATGTTGCAGCTGCCACTGCCAAAAGCCCATCGTCAATTCCAGGCGGTGCCTCTAAGGGATGTGGTTTTGTTGTTAGCCGGTTCTTCCTTTGTGCTGGTGCATGACCCGGTGCATCGATTGATCGCTTTCGAGCGCTGCTATGCGAGTGCCGATCATCAAGAGTTGAATACCGCTGCATCGAATGAAAAGCGTAAAACAGGGAGCATCAAATGAACGTCGCCATCGCTGTGTTTATTTTGATGGGTGTAATGACCTTCGGTGTCTCTCAAGAGGCGGTGAATGAAGTGCCGTTAAAGTCGCTTGAAAATGAGGTGACCCAGGTACTGCCACAAAAGCCGCAAAAGAATGTCATCGTTTGCCATCGGTATGACTCACAGGCTATTGAGCGTGATCTTACTTCACCTGCTTTTGGTGAGGCTTTAGTGAATGAGTAGTCAGCGAGTAAGCGCCATGGCGTGTTCTCTTATCACGGCGTTACTGTTGGGATTCAGTTGGCCCTCAATAGCCCAAAGTGATATTGGCACTGAACAGCAAGGTTTGAATCCCGAAGCGGTCAAAACCGTAAATACAAATTCCCGCCTTAGTGAGTCAGTTCGTGCCAAACACTGGGAGCTGAGTGATGAGGATTGGCAGCGCTACCAGATGCTCATGCAAGGCATTCGTGGCAGTGTCAGCCCCTCTACCTTATCGCCACTTGAGGTGCTGGGTATTCATGCACGCAACGCTGGAGAGCGACGCAGCTACGCAGAGCAATGGGCGTTGATGATGCGCGAAGATGCGGAGCGTATTCTGGCTTTTCAGCATGCCTATGATGAAGCGCAACAGCGTCTTTTTCCTCAGACGCAATTAATTGATGCGGTGAAACTTGCAATGTATCAAGCACAGAAAAAAACAAGCTCGGAGAGGGTATTGGACTCTGTTGATCGTCTACTATTTTTTACCACGATGGATTGTATTGCCTGTGATGTCATTCTGGATCGTCTACTTGGCAAGCTGTCGATTATCGATGGTATTGATATCTACCTGCTGGACGTTGCCTCGGGAAACGAAGAGGGTATCCGTGAATGGGCTGGGGCGAAAAATATAGATCCCGCCTGGGTGCATCAACGTCGTGTCACCTTGAACGTCGATGCCGGAGCGCTCAGTAAGCTTAGCCAAAATCTTGATCAGCCATTGGATCAGCGCCCGGCCGTGCTTCGTCGTCGCGGTGACGTGGTGTCGCCGCTGTCCAGCGCCCGGTTCTGACGCAGAGAGTGAAGACCGGTGATAAAAAAACAGTGGCTAATGGGCATCATTCTGGCAGTCGATGCCTTGAGTGGGCTGCGGGCCGATGAGGTGCCGCCTGCCTACCGGATGATTGCTCTGGAAAAGGATTTACCCCCATTGTTGCTGTATGCGGTGGCGTTGACTGAAAGTGGTCAGAGCCGTTTGAGTGAAGATCAATTGCGCCCCTGGCCCTGGACACTGAACGTCAATGGGAAGGGCCAGTATTTTCCTTCACGCAAGGCGGCTTGGCGTGCATTACAGCACGCCCTGGCCAGTGAGCAGCGCTCAGTGGATATCGGGCTGATGCAAATCAACTGGCGTTACCACCAACAGGCCCTGGGTTCTCCCTGGCAGGCATTGGCGCCTTATCACAACCTGCGCGTGGGGGCCTCGATTCTCAAGGGGTGTCACGTTACCAAATTGAATTGGCAGAAACGTGTTGGTTGCTACCACGCCCCCAATAATCCACCCAGGGCACAACGATATAGCCAGCGCGTCACCGCTTATTGGCAGCAACTCACGCAAGAGTAGGAACGATAAGTTACAGGAAGGCTCCACATGAAAAGAGAAAATACCCCTTTCTTTAAGGCTCTATTCCTATTGCTTGCGCTGCCGATGTCAGCCGTAGCGCAGCTGCGGGTTATTTATGATTCCGGGCAGACACGCCCGATTGCGCCCTTCCTGCAAGCGATACAGAGAATTGAATCTCGTTCTGCACCGATAAATACAGTTTATCCTGTAACCGCGAGTGGACAGTTGGGGCCAGCGCAGATCAGTAATCTTCTACCCATTCTCTCGCCGAAACTCAGCCCCGGTGTAATCCTTACAAACACTGGCTCACAAGATGCGTTTAAGCGTTTGGCTCTCGGTAATGCGCGACCCTTTTTCTTAGTAGGTTCAGATGACCTGTCGCACCGCTGGTTGAAATCTCGAAAGGCAGAGCTGTTGAAACTGGGTGCCGTCGGTATGTTGATTCAGGCTGAAACCGAAGCGGAGGTGCGCCGTATCGCTGAGCTTGGCCAGGGCCTATCCATTACCCTCGGGTCGGCCACAGATATTGCGAAGGTGCTGGGTATTGTTCACTACCCGGTATTGATTACGTCGCGGGGTATTGAGCAGTGAGTGCTCATCCTATAGAGGCGCTGCTGCGACCACCGGTTGAGCTGTGGTCGATGAGCGTAGCCCTTGCAGCGGGCATTATTGCCTTTCTGGCACCCTGGGCACTTATGATGCCGCCCGGTGTGGCCTACATGACGGGCTGTAGCTTGTTTGTTTTTGCTGGAGTCAGAGCAAAGCAGGCGTGGAAGATATTGCGCTACCAGCGCAATATGCGGCGCTTGCCGAACTATCGATTGCGTGCCGATCGGATACCCGTGAGTCAGCATAAATTGTTTTTGGGAAAAGGCTTTCGTTGGGCGCAGCAGCATACCCAGCGTTTGCGCGACACGCTGAAGCCGGAGGTGCAAGGCTATGTGCAGCCGGGAAGGGCTTATCATTGGGCAAGGCAAAAGGAGGTGGCCTGGGAGAAGGTGCCGATACTTTCGCTCTTTGCCAAAGGCCTGCGCAGCCGCTCATGGTGGAACCCTTTAGCGCCATTGCCAGCGGTCGGTGGTAAAGCAGCACTCCATGCCGTAGAGCTTAAAGAACAGCCGGTATGGATGGATCTTGGTGAGCGCGTTGGCCATACCCTGGTGTTAGGCACGACGCGTGTCGGTAAAACCCGGTTGGCAGAAGTACTGATTACCCAAGATATTCACCGTGGCGACGTGGTCATCGTCTTTGACCCTAAAGGTGATGCCGACTTGTTGCGCCGTATTTATGCAGAAGCCAAACGTGCGGGACGCTTAGATGATTTTTACCTGTTTCATTTGGGCTTTCCCCAGATATCGGCTCGCTACAATGCTATCGGTAATTTTTCACGGATTACTGAAGTGGCTACCCGGGTGGCCAATCAATTACCCAGTGAAGGTAATTCCGCAGCCTTCAAAGAATTTGCCTGGCGCTTCGTCAATATCATTGCCCGCGCCCTCGTGGCCTTGAAACGTCGCCCCGACTATCAGCAGATCCGTCGTTACATTAATGATATTGAGCCTTTGTTTGTCGAGTACGCCCAGCACTGCGCCAAGCATTCCGATCTTGATGATTGGGAAGAGCAGGTTAAAGAATTGGCCAGTACGATTAAGGAACGCAATTTGCCGGTATCGCTGCGGGGGCGATCTATTGATGCCATCGCGCTGATGCGCTTCCTCCAGCTTCAGGACGTTTATGATCCCGTCTTGGATGGCCTGGTATCGGCGTTTAAATACGACAAGACATACTTTGACAAAATTGTTAGCTCCGTCGGTCCGTTAATGGAAAAACTCACCACCGGCAATATTGCAGCCCTGATTTCGCCCGACTATCAGGATGAAGAAGATGGCCGGCCGATCTTTGAATGGATGGATGTTATTCGTCGCAAGGGTATTGTTTATGTGGGCCTTGATGCTCTCACCGATACCACTGTGGCGAGCGCCGTTGGTAATTCTATGTTTGCGGATTTAGTGTCTGTGGCAGGACATATTTATAAACATGGCGTAACACCAGAAAATTCAGAAACAAATATGAAAGATGATTCAAAAAATAATCCGCCTCAGACGAACAAGCAATTAACCCCGACCATTTCTTTGCATGCCGATGAGTTCAATGAATTAATTGGCGACGAGTTTGTACCTCTGTTGAATAAGGCCGGTGGAGCGGGATTCCAGGTGACTGCTTACACGCAAACCTGGTCTGATGTGGAAGCGCGGATTGGTAATAAAGCCAAAGCCGGGCAGGTGGCGGGTAATTTCAATACGATGATTATGCTGCGGGTCAAAGAGCTGGCCACTGCAGAGATGCTCACTGAACAATTACCCCGGGTTGAAGTCTTTAGCTTGATGAGTGTGTCCGGTGTGGATGATTCGTCGGATCCGAGCTCCGGCGTCGATTTTAAATCCCGCAATGAAGATCGTATCAGTGTTTCCGAAGTGCCTATGCTAACGGCCGCCGACATGGTGTCGTTACCCAAAGGCCAGGCCTTTGCCTTACTGGAGGGTGGGCACCTCTGGAAAATTCGTATGCCACTGCCAGATACTCGAGGTGATGATGCCATGCCCGAGGCTTTTGCGGAGATCGCCGAAGCGATGAAACGCACGTATATCACCAATGACCATTGGTATCGTGTCAGGGAAACCTGGTGGCACGCCGAAGCGGACGGTGTAAAGATGGGTGCGTCTGACTACCACGATTCATCCAGAGAAAGTGCAGCTATCCCCGATGGCTGAGGCGACTGATCCTCGCCGACCCCTTTCCCAACCTGGGACATTCTCCCGAATTCTCACCGCACTGGCACAAGCGCTGAAGTGGCTATTACTGTCGTTGTTGTTTTCCATTGTCATCGAGTGGATTGGCATGGTGTCTTGGTGGGAAGAGCAAGGATCGGCGCACAGCCGGCAGATGTTGGCGGTGGAATTGAACTATCTAAATGCGGATTTTCGTCGCAGTTTGCTGACATTAGACCCCCTGCGCTTTGCCAGGGATTTGTCGGGTCGCTTTTATCATGTCCTTTTTGAACTCACTCGATTTGCGGATCTTATCGAATGGGTGGCACCCGTACCCAGCACAGACGAAGAAGGGATTCGGGCAACATTGCATCATGCTTACCGCCCGACGGCAGAGTTTATTCTAGCGGCCATGCAAATGACTCAGGTTTTTGCGGTACGACTGGCCATTCTGACACTGGCGACGCCGGTATTTGGGCTATTTGCCGGGGTGGCTCTCGTTGATGGGCTGGTGCGTCGCGATCTAAGACGCTGGGGCGGCGGAAGGGAAAGCTCCTTTGTTTATCACTATGCCAAGAAGGCGGCTTTTCCTTTGGTGATGATCGCCTGGGTGCTGTATCTGGCATTGCCCTTCAGTCTGCACCCGTCTTGGGTAATCCTTCCTTTTGCTATCGGGTTTGGCCTTGCCGTTACCGTGACTGCGAGTACGTTTAAAAAATACCTTTAAGCAGAGTGACGATCCTGTTTGACTGTACTGCTACAGTTTGCTAGGGTAGGCCTGTCTACTTACACTGTACCATTACCGTTGAGAGGTGCTTATGATAGCTCAAGCAGAACAGATACTTCAGCGCGGTCCAGCCGTTGCCGGCTCGTTGCTGCCGGCAATTTTTAATATTTTTGGTCAATGGAGCCTAACGGGTGCGCAGCAAATGACACTGTTGGGTTTGAGTAATGAGAAAACCCTGTACAACTGGAAAAACCATCCTGAAAAAGCGAAATTGACTCGGGATCTGCTGGAGCGAGCCAGTTATATTCTCGGTATCTTCAAGTCTTTGGAAATCCTGTTACCCGATTCAGTTTTGGCAGACCGTTGGCTAACAACGCCCAATGACAATCCGGCCTTTAACGGCACCGCGCCGTTGGATCGTGTGCTGGCAGGGCAGGTCACTGATTTGGCTCTGGTCAGAAATTTTCTTGATGCAGAGCGGGGCGGTTAGTGATTGATTGATGATTGATCCGAGCCTGTTGCCACTGTGTGAAGTAAATGACCTTGTCTATCGGGTGATTTTGTCTCGCTATCCCCAAATCAATCTCTTTGAGCGGGTATCTTCCCCCGAAGATTGGGACGTCTTGTTCGCGGTGGAGTCACTGACCAATCCAAGGCTGCGAGATGAAGTGGGCGATATTCGCCTGGTAGCAGCCGAAGATCGCGTCTATGGCGATGGCGCGTCCTGGATTATGGCAGCCTTTACCCACCCTCCGGTCGATGGCCGAGGCGGTCGATTCAACCGGGACTTTGGCATCTACTATTGTTCGGCTGATCAGTCGGTCTCGATTGCTGAATCTTCATTCCACCGTGCTCGCTTTCTCCGCGAATCCAGAATTGAACAAACCACCCAGGAGATGCGTGTTATTCGCGCTCACCTTGGCCCAGCAACCCTGCATGATGTTCGTCATTTGGAAGGCTCTGCCATTTACGACCCCGATGATTATGGTGAATCGCAGCAGGCTGGGGATGTGCTCAAAAAGGCCAAAAACTTCGGTGTGTATTATCAAAGTGTTCGAACTGAGGGTGAATGCATTGGTGTTATGCGACCTAAAGTTTTATCGGATGCCATCCACTGGCGGTATCTGCGTTACCACTATGAGGCGGGAGCCATCGTAAACATTGAATCCCTGGATGGGAGTGGCAGGAGATGATATCTCAGCACAACGAACTGTTGTGGATCTTTACGCAACTCCCGAACGACTACCTCGTTCTCGATACCGAAACCACCGGCCTTCTCGATGGAAAAGGCCTACCGGATATCGTCACCTTAGGTATCACCGTGGTCAGCAACCGAGAGATTGCTGAATCAGTGGAGTTCGAAACACGACCGCAGAGGCCTATTTCAAAAGAAGCGCAAGCAGTGCACGGCATCAGCAACGAACAGGCCGCCAAGTTTGAATCCTTTGAATCCCAGTGGAGTCAGATTGCCGACTACCTGAAAGATCAGCTAATCGTGATTCACAACGCCAGTTTCGATTGGCCCATCTTGCTCGATCATGTTGCGCGATACGGATTGGAAATGCCAAAAATTCAAGGGGTCTTTTGTAGTCAAAAAGCTGCCATTCCCTGGGCGCAGGCAAGGAATCTCCCGTGTAGCTATAGAGGGCCGTCGTTAGATGCGCTGACGAAAGCGTTGGGTGTTGAAGATCTCAGAGCTAAAGGGAGTGGAATTCACGGAGCGAAGATTGATAGCTGGCAGGCAGCACAGGTGGTGGAGGAAATGAGATCCTGTGGAAGACAGGGCAGCAAGTTATAAAAGTTCTGGAGACATGATTATCAAATGAGTATTATTTTTCCAGCCAATGATCCAAATTTGGAGTATGGCATTGCAAGACGCGACCCCGCTGCCCTTACTTAGTATTTTTGCCCAAAAAACCTTGACGGCGCTGGAGTGTCCATATATGTCCTTTAGTTCCTTAGCTCTTCTCGCCCAATGATTTAGCGGCGTCAGGCATCGAATAGCCTTGATCACGAACCAAAGCAACAGCTTCTTCTTTAAACTCTTTCGGGGTATTACTTGTAACTACGTTTTTGTCCCATGATGACACTCCAATAATTGACGGGTATTGTCTCTTATGAAAGTGTCCGGTTCATTCAACCAGAACAGCTCGGGGTGGTTGATAAGGTGGCGCTAGAGTGGCGCTTTTGGGTATGTCTATCATCGTTTTTGGATGGAGGAACGGGGCGTAAATTCAGCCTCCATCTTTAGAAAAAGATAGGTAGCCAATAGTGTAAATATAAATATTTCGTTCATAAATTGACGTATATGTTCATTTATGCCTTAATTCGTTCACATAATAACGTCAAAGAAACGATTTATGGACTATTTGCCAACCTTGTTGAAAATCATTGAAAGTGGCGTTTCAGCCAATTCAGATAAAGTTACCTCATACACCAAAGTCTTGGCCTCCAAATTAAATGACGATGGGGATGCCAAAGCGGCTGAGATGATACTTAAAGTCATTGGCCGCACCAATGCCCGAAAAGGCATTTCTCCTGCCTCCGCACTCAATGCACACGCTATTCCTGTTGACAGAGATAGTCGATTTTCACTGGCTGATGAATCATATCCAGACCTACAAGGCATTCGCCTACAGCTAGACGCCATGGTGGAGAAGTCTGTTGAAGAGTTTATCTCCTTTGTAGAAAACGCTCATTTACTTTCCGAAGCAGGGGTTGGCATAAGCCCATCCATGTTAATTTATGGTCCTCCTGGATGCGGAAAATCGTTCTTAGCGCAACATATTGCAGCTCGTTTAGAGCTACCGCTTTTAACTACACGATGTGATTCCTTGATGTCCTCTCTTTTGGGCTCAACGGCAAAAAACATTAGAAACTTGTTTGATCATGCAGCAAATCGCCCATGTGTGTTATTTCTAGATGAGTTCGACGCACTAGCAAAAGCGCGGGACGACCAGCATGAAGTTGGAGAGTTAAAGCGAGTTGTCGTTGGGTTGTTGCAGAACATTGATAATTTACCGACGGAAACCATCGTGCTTGCAGCAACCAATCACGAAAACTTACTAGACCCTGCAGTGTGGCGACGATTTGCGTACAGGCTTAACATACAATTACCGTCATACGATACGCGCGAGAAACTCCTCCAACAATTTTTAAACACCTATACCCCGAAAAACCTAAAAAACCTCACATCCGCTACAGAAGGCATGAGTGGTGCGCTAATACGACAGGCGTGTGAGTCAATGATTCGGCAGGCTATTCTTAGCAATAAAACAGAATTAGATGAAAGCAAGTTGCTTGCAAAAATTGCGCAGATTCAATACCACGAGATCATCCAATCTCAAGAAGCCCCCGAAGCAAAAATTCGCAAGTTAAAATCAATAGACAGTCGACTATTTACAACTCGTGTACTGAGTGAGTTATTCGAAATATCGACAGGAAAGATATCCAAAATCATAAACAGCCCAGCATAGGCACAAAAATATGGAAAAGAAGGATTTTCCCATTCAGGTAGTTGAAATACGCTCGACGGATCACAGGCCACCAGCCGATAACGGAGGTGGCCCCGCGAAAAAATTCGGCAAAGTTACTGCTGATACCAGGAAAGCATTAACTACGCAGATAGATGAGGCATTTAATTACTTCCAACACCAATTCGAAAAATGGCCAAATATACCTGCAGTAGTAAAGATCACGTTAAAAGAAGAGGCACTTGCTAAATCACATCGCCCAACAGCATTACTCACACGAACAACGTGCCCAATCATAGGGGCTTTGGATTTCGGAGAAATATTGGTAAGCGCTTCTCCATCTGGTTTAGAGAGGCTTTCACAAAGGATCACAACAACAGATAGCAAAAAACCAGTTGCCAATATTTCCGCAATAGAAAAAATCGAACCCTATCGAGCAATGGATTGTCGGGAAGGCTCTGATGGTGAATGTCTTGATTCTCGGGTTGAATTGGGGGTACCGCTAAAAATTCATACCTTCGACCATGCCAACGTTGAAATTAATAATCGTATTGATCACGCGCTCATTGAATTTGCGAAGGAGTTGGGAATTGAGTTGGAAGAAATTCACTATGGCTCCCGCTGCACAGTCTTTAAAACAATTAGCGATAGCAAAGACACAAGCGAAGCGCTGGAGTCATTTATCGGATTGCAGTCGCTAAACCCAATGCCTCGATACAAACCCTCTGATGTTGAGCTGCAATCGTCTCCAATTGGTGCGGTTGACGAAACATTGCTGCCCCCACCGGATACTGAAATTGAATACCCAGTCGTCGGGGTGATTGACTCAGGGGTTTGCCCCAACAGTTCATTTATGACACCTTGGGTCGTTGCAAGAGAAGAGTATGTCGCTCAAGAGCTGCAGGACAATACGCATGGCACTATGGTTGCTGGCCTTATCGCTGGAGCATATAGTTTAAATCACCAAGATGATCGATTTCCCAGCGCCCAAGCAAAAATCGTAGATGTTCCTGTTTTTGAAAAGGACGGTGATTTACAAGAGGATGTTCTAATTGCAATACTCGAAGATGTTATTCCAAAACATCCAGAGGTACATGTTTGGAATCTATCTTTAGGTGGAAGCGTGCCATCTTCACCTTATGAATTTTCAGACCTTGCATGCTTTTTAGACGAGATGCACGACACCCATCACTGCCTGTTCGTCGTGGCCTCCGGCAACCATCAGCACATGCAAAAATGGCCCCAAATGATCGATAAAAGCGGTGATGATAGAGTTTCATCTCCGGGAGATTCTATTCGGGCACTAACCGTTGGTGCATTAGCAAGTGCACATAAAGCAAATTCTCTCTCGAAGACTAATGAGCCATCACCTTTTTCAAGGAGAGGGCCTGGGCCTTGTTTTGTACCAAAACCTGAAGTCTCTCATTACGGCGGTAATTGTGCTCAAAATGCGTCTTGTGCACAGACCGGTGTGCTATCAATCGGCCCGAACAATACACTTTGTGAAACGCTTGGGACGAGTTTTTCGACACCATTGGTTAGCGCACAAGCTGCAGTACTTTGGGCATATTTGGACAACGTTAATTCTCCCTGTACTCCAGAACGAGTAAAAGCTTTATTAATACACTCTGCGCTCATAACCTCGAACCAAGTCACGACCAAAACCATTAATCACTATGGTTTTGGTCGGCCAAGTGATGTGATCGATACGCTTTATTGTGACCCTAATGCTATCACTCTTATGTTTGAAACAGACCTTCGACATGGTGGGCATGAATTTGAACGTTGGCCATTTCCAATTGCCGACTGCTTACGAACAGAAGATGGTAAATTTAAAGGTGAAATACTAATGACCGTAGCATATTCTCCGATCACAGATATACGATTTAAATCGGAGTATTGCAGAACGAATGTTGATGTTGGAATGGGAAAACATGCACTTATCGAAGATGAAGATGGCAACATGAAGCACGAATTTAATAGCGTGGTACCTGTTGCTCCTAAAGATCTAAAGCTGCTGTATGAAAAACATCAGGTAGAAAATGGTTTTAAGTGGTCCCCAGTTAAAGCGTACAACGCTAAATTCCCCCAGGGAAAAGATATTGAAACTTGGAGATTAAAAATGAAAGTGACCAGGCGTGCTGAGCTGGAAATACCAGATCAACCTCAAAGAGCAACGCTAGTATTAACTATCCGTGCGAATACACCAGACCAACCTGTTTACAATGAAACAATTCAAACCATGAACCAAGCGGGCTGGATAACTCACAATATCGATGAGCACATCAGAATACGAACCTAGTCATAAGGGGTACCTATGATTGCTTTTCAATGTAGGATTTGTACTTTTTCGCCTGGCTCAAATCTTGAGAGCACGGTATAGAGAAATCATCATTGATGAAGCGCAGGACTGTAACCCTGATGATCTGAATATTGTTGAATGGTTACGGTCTACTGCAAATATTTCCACTAAAGTTGTGTGTGATCCCCACCAGTCAATTTATGGGTTTCGCGGAGGAGTTTCCGAAGAGCTATTTGAATACGAAAAGAGATTCCTTTCTGAACAGAGGCTCTCACTCTCAGGAAATTTCAGATCCTCAGATCATATCTGCAAAGCAATCCACTCTCTTCGGGCTCCTGAGTATCGTGCCTTGAGTTCGCCGGATGCCGCTCTCGGCCCTCATAGAGATAGCGAGATACAAATTCATGTTCTTTCATACCATGGCTCTGTATCAAATGTTATAGGGGCTTGCTTTGTTGAATTATTACGCAAACATGACCTCAAAACATTTTCAATGTCGGTTAGTAGCAAAAACAAAAACGAGTGCACTAAAGGCCGTTGGCGCTTATACCGGTAAAGTGGGTCAGTCGTTAAGCCAACAATTAGCAAGTGCTGTAATGAAATTTCATTATAGTGATGGCTCGAAAGCAAAACTGGAAGCCATTCAGGAGACACACCACTTACTCCTCCATGTGGGTGGGTGCCTTGAAGGGAAAACCCTTCATCAGTACATTTCTGATGAAGGGTTGGAAGCTGTTTCGTGGAGGGGGCACGTGTTGAAAATTCTGCGCATCTTAAAATTTGATGCAAGTAGAGGTGATAGTAGAGTGGAATGGCTCGGCAGAGTGCATCAGGAATTTGCCCCTTTCATTCAAAATTCTGGCAAGACTGTAGCCCAACTATTTAGGAACGAAGCTGCGGTCGACAATATTCTGGAGGTAAGCCCAGTATCCGAACTAATTCCCGCGACTGTCCACGAAGTGAAGGGCCAGGAGTTTGAGGGAGTGTGTGTTGTTTTAACAACAACTGCGAAGGGGATTTGAAACTATCTGAGTGGAAACTCCGATGAAGCCAAAGCTGAGGAGGCAAGAGTCTTCTATGTCGCCGCTTCCAGAGCTGAAACTTCTCGTAATAGCATGTCCTCAGAGCCAATCTGAAAGACTTGTTGAGCATATCTCCCAATATGGAGCACACGTCACCGCATCTAAAATTTAATATGTTATCTCTGCGGGTAGCCTACTGAATAAATGTCTGCGTTTGATTACGCTACCCGTTACGGTGACAGTTTACTAAATGTACTTCTTGGGATTGAACTGCCCGATGTCACGCTTACCAAGGCTCGTTATTTCAGGGTAGCCGCGCGCACCACACCACATCACGCAACGGGGTAACCAGGGTGCTTGAGAATGGTGATTGCCTGCGTTACACCGAGATCTACTCGCTGAAGTAGCCAGGAAGGCCATGATCTGAGAGCAGCGCGAAGAAATAGGCGGCTAAATTAAGGCTAGTTTACGGCTCATTATTCTGTTGATTTGCGGCTAGTTATCGGCTAGTTTACGGCTATGAGCTGGACACCTGAATACACTATTAGCGATAAGCTTCTCTCGACGATCCGTGAAATAGGAGAATCGTTGGGTGAGCTTAAATCATTTCATCTAACCGACCAGGATTTGGCGAAACTGGAGATTGAGGCAAGGGAGTTGTCGTCTTATGCTTCTACCAGCATTGAAGGTAACCCCTTACCGCTGACCGATGTAAAACGCCTGTTGAAGACCCAGAAAGAGAGCGTGCGCGATACTGAGAGGGAGGTGCTTAATTACAATAAGGCACTGCAATCTTTATATGCCAGTGTGCGCTCTGGTAAATTCAAGCTGGATATAAAGACGCTGGAGAAAATTCAGGGACAGGTCGTTTCTGGTTTGATGGACAACCCTGCACATTGCGGTGCCTTGCGGGAAGCGCCGGTCATCATTCGCAATCCTCTAAAAATTGACGAGATTGTCTTTATTCCACCGGATGTAACAGATGTTAGAAAGCTAATTGGAGACTTGTTCAAATTTATTGAAAGTAATATCGGCAAGATAGACCCCATTATTTTGGCTGGTATTTTCCACCGTCAATGTGTGATTATCCATCCTTTTATTGATGGCAATGGCAGAACAACAAGATTGCTAACAACCGCAGTTTTAGGTAAAGCTGGACTGGATTTGTTCGAGATATTCAGCTTTGAGAATTACTACAACAGGAATATTACGCGATACTTTAAGGCTGTTGGTCTTGAGGGAGATTATTATGATCTGGAAGGCGGTATTGAGTTTTCAGGTTGGTTGGAGTACTTCACGGACGGCATACTAGATGAGCTTCGTCGTGTGCGTAAAACTTTGCCAGAACGGGCTGGGGCTAAGCCACGTTTAGAACCTCATCATAGGCAAATACTGGCATATATAGAAAAACACGGCAGTATCACGCAACGGGAGTACGGCAGTAACTCTTCACGCAGCCTTGCCTCAAGAAAGCTGGACTTTGATAGGCTCATTAAGGTAAACCTCATTAAAGCGGCAGGTACAGGGCGTGGCACTTATTATGTACTTGCCTCTTAAAATAAATCGGCTATTGCTCACCAGTAGACAGTTCCTCAGGGCAAAAACCACCCCACCAACTGAATAGATTTCCTATCGTTCTCTAACACCTAATTCCGCACTATGCCTCGTAACAAAACACGGGAGCAGTAGTGTCATGACACGCCATTTCTGGCAAATAAGCAGTCTTATTATTGGTCTTTTCATTGCGCCTGCAATGTATGCAGATGTGAATGGCGAGCGCGAAGTATTGGCCAGAATTATTCATGAGCTACAGGCTGTCGAGTCGCTCATCGATAAAGCACAAGCCCAGGCCGATAAAGATTCAAGAGTTCGATTCGAGTATCGCTGGTTGAGTCAGGATCTTCATCAGATCAAAGACGGCATTCAATCCCATCTCAATTCACCTCGTGAACAGCCACGATCTTTCCCGCCTTTGCGCGGCGATTATCGTCGCTAGGGGTTCAGCATGACACCTGCTCAAAACACAGTCTTTCAAGCCGGATCAGGTGTTGCACCTGGCGCACTACTTACCGCCATTGCCTCGTCGGTGATGGTGTTGGCTTTCGTCTGGGTTATCTGGCTCACCTTAAGCGTATTCCGTGCCTGGCAGGAAGGGCAAGCCTCGATACTGGATGTGGCATGGGGGACTTTAAGGGCCAGCATTGTGCTGATGGTACTCGGTTTTTATCTGCGGTGAGGCATCAAGAATGCCTTCATCGTGAATCGGGATTTTATTCCGAAAAACACACTGGGATTACTCCCGCTATTTTTCAATTTCATAATAAGGGTAAAAATAATGACTAATTTATCAGCGCAAAAAAGTACTGCAGGCCTCACTCCAATGAAGAAAAATATTTTAAGTTTTCTAACGCTCATTGCTCCACTGCCTTTATGGGCGGCGTTGCCAACACCCGTTGCACCCAGTACGGCACCTTCAGCCGGTGACTGGCTTGGATTGATTCAAGGCTATATCAAGGATGGCGGTCTGGTGTTGGGGCTGGCTATCGCCGTATTGGGTTTTCTCTGGATCGCTTATCTGGGCTTTGCCAAATTCAATGAAGCACGACAGGGCAAGGCCGAGTGGGCGGAGGTCGGTGTGCTGGGCATTGTTGGTGCCATCGTATTGATTTTCGCGAGTTACCTACTCACTGAAGCCGCTGGCGTTATCTAAGCGCGGAGCTGACTCAAGAGTATCTGATATGTCTCATCAACAGGAAATTATGGCGGATCGTCTTAATGCCGAACCCGCTATTTTCAGAGGCTGCTCTTCATCAGAGCTGGTCATGATCGTGGGTCTATCCATTTTAATCTGGCTGCCCTTGAGTCTTTTCTTTGCCTGGTTAATAGGCGCTGTGACCATGGGTTTTGGCCTTGCCGGTGTTGGTGTTGTCGCGACAGTAGTGGTCTGTGCGACAGTTTTCCAGCGGGTTAAACGCGGTCGTCCCGATGGTTATTACCAACAGCAAATCCAAATTCGTTTGCATGAACTGGGGCTGCGACGCTCGCCATGGATACGCCGTGGTGGTGCCTGGGATATTGGGAGGACACGCCGTGCGCCGCTATCGTTACGAGATTGATAACGTCCGCTCTCATCTTCGTTCTCTGTGGCTTGTTATTGGTTTCCAGGTATTAGTCATCGCTGCTTTATGGATAGGTTGGAGCCAGTCGCCAAAAAGCCTGCGGGTACATGTGCCACCGGATCTGCGATCTGGCGCCCTATTGTCAGTTGACGAAGTACCGCCTGCCAATGTTTATGCCTTTGCGTTTTATATTTTTCAGCAACTCAATCGTTGGCCGGATAACGGCGCTAATGACTATGGCAAAGCCATTTTTCGTATATCGCCTTACCTGACGCCCCGTTATCGCACTGACTTGATTGCCGACATGGATCTCAAGGCTCGGCGGGGTGAGCTCGCCTACCGTACTCGCGGCATGCATGAAGTGCCGGGGCATGGCTTTGAAGAACGCCGTGTCGATGTATTGGCACCGGATGTCTGGGTGGTATGGCTGGATCTGGATTTACTGGAGTCCGTTAAGGGTATGACGGTTAAGCAAACCACCATCCGCTATCCCTTACGCATTGTGCGTCATGACATCGATCCCGAATCCAACCCCTGGGGCCTTGCGCTGGATGGCTTTGAAGGTGACGGCCCTCGTCGATTGAATGCCGACGAAATTACCGCAATAAATGACGTGAATAAAAAAGGTCAAAGGTAATGAAACCATCTAAACAGCGATGTTGGCGGCAAGCCATTTTAGTTTTTATTTTATGCCCACTAATGGTTCTGGCCGACAATAAAATCCTTGATGCCGATGAGGCGATTGAGCGGGTTCTCTGGAAAAAAACACCGATCACAGTGACTTTGATCATTGGTCAGGAGCGCATGGTACATTTTCCTGATTCGGTCAGTGTTGGTATTCCTCAATCACTGACGCCGATACTGCAGAGCCAAAGTATTAATGGAACGCTATACCTTACGGCCCAACAAGCCTTTGAATCGACCCGCGTAGTTGTGCGTTCTGAGCAAGCTGAGTCGATCTACGTTCTCGACATTTCAGCCAGAGAAAGTAGTTCACAAAATACCCACCTTCCGGCCCTGCAGGTTTTGATCGAGCATCCATCAAAGGGTGAATCGACACCGGGTAGCGCAGAGGTGTTGTCACCTCAATGGGGTTATGTCGCCCTCACACGTTATGCAGCGCAACAACGTTATGCACCGGCAAGATTACTGCCGAACAAGCCTGGCATCATTCGCATGCCCGTGACACAAACATCGTTTGAACTGCTGATGGGTGGGCAGGTTGATGCCGTTCCTGTGGCTGCCTGGCGAGCGGGTTTACGTACTGTCACTGCGGTTAAGTTGGTTAATAAAACCCAGCAAGCACTTGTGCTTGATCCGCGTCAGCTGCGTGGTGCCTGGCTCACCGCGACGTTTCAACACAATCGATTATTGCCATCCGGTAATGATGCAGATTCCACTACCGTCTATCTGGTTTCCGATAGACCCTTTGAATCATCACTGTGAGGGGTTGTTATGTCGATGGTCAGTAGTAATCGGCTCCTGCCATTATTAGCGGGTGTGGTGATGGTGCTAATGGTATTTGTGGTCGTCCAGTCATGTTCTGAAGGACAGGGCGATACCTCAGTACTGACGGCAATTCCCCAGGCGCCGGAACCGGATGCCGATACTCCCGCCGATACCATTAAAACCCTCACTGCCAATGTTAGTGCTATGACCACCGAGTCGAGAGCGTTGCGTTTGGATAACGCGGTATTAAAACAAGAAAACCAGAGCTTGTTAAAAGACCGGAGCCAAATTGAAAACACATTGTTTTCACGTCTGCAAAAAACAATGCAGGCGAAAGAACTGGCAAAAAATGAGGGCAATAATCACTCAAGTGATGTTTCGATGCTGTCGGTGTTGACTGCGCGAGTCGATAAGCTGGCGCAATCGCTCTCCGACCGGCAGCGCTATCTCGCCGAAGCTTCCAATCCCTCTGATATACCGGTGGGCCTGGGTCTGGATGGATTAAGTTCATCGCCCCAGAGTGTGGACACTCTGGTTTGGGTTGAATCACTGGAGAAAACGGTTGGGACACCTGCTGAGGACGGCAATCTATTGAGCCGTTTTGGGCGCTCAACAAAGAGTACTCTCACCACTGTCCAGCCTCGAGGAGAAGCTCTACTCAAGAGTGGAGCAAAGGCAATCAACAGCGCCATCCCTGTTTATACCGTGCCGCGCAATGCCACTTTGATCGGATCAACGGCCATGACGGCATTGGTAGGCAGAGTGCCGGTTCAGGGCCAGGTGCATGATCCCATGCCCTTCAAGGTATTAGTGGGCAAGGATAATTTGGCAGCCAACGGTCTAAAAATACCGGGTCTACAGGGCATGGTGTGGAGTGGCACAGCCATTGGCGACTGGACGTTGTCTTGCGTGTCGGGACAGCTTGAATCCGTCACCTTTGTTTTTGAAGATGGCACGATACAGACGATCTCCAGTGATGATGACAGCAGTGGTTCCAGTGGAACCGCCTCCCGAGGTGGCAAAGAAAAATCACTGGGCTGGATATCCGATGCCCGTGGTATTCCCTGTATTACTGGTGCGCGTAAAACGAATGCCCCTGCCTTTTTAACGCAGCGTATCGGTGCTTCGGCCATGGAAGCGGCGGCCAGTGCTGCCGCTCAGTCTGAGACCACAACCCTGTTGAGTGACTCCGGCACTGTCTCCAATACCGTCACCGGTCAAGCCGGAAAATACATTCTTGGTAAAACCCTGAGTGGTAGTAGTCAGGAAATTGCCCAATGGCTGCGGGAGCGTCAGGCGCAAAGCTTTGATGCCATATTTGTTCCCGCTGGTATTGAGTTGGCTATTCACGTTGACCATGAACTTCTCATCGATTTTCACACCAATGGCAGGAAACTTTACCATGCAAATTCCACGAATCTTTCAACGCGCACCCGGCGTGTTCCCGGTCTTGATTAGTCTGGCGATGATTGGCTGTGCCAGCTCTAAAGAATCTGTACTGCCCCAGGATGGGCCGACAATGAAGGCTATTTACGATCAGCACATGGCCAATAACCGGCTGACAAATGAGAGCTCTCGAGCGACTCAGTCTTTACCGCAGACGGGCATTGAACATTACGCGGGCTTTGTGAGAGAGGCTGCGAATGAAATCGATACCGTCTTTCCCCGCTTGGCAAACCCTACGCTGGTGATGTACATCTTTCCCCATCTCTCCGGTGATGAGCGAAGCCCCGTACCAGGCTATGTCACCTCGTTCCCCTTCTATGAAAAAGTCGAGTATGCGCTTCCCGGCGAAGTACACAGTGGTTTGATAAACGACGTGACCCGTGAGCCGGCAATTAAGCTGACGAAAATAAAATCGGAGTCAATAAGGGATGAATAACAAACCCATGGACGACAGTGATTTTGATGATACCTCGTCACCTTTAATGACAGTACCGTTAACCACCGCAGCCGTAAAACAATGCTATCGACGACCAGGCTCCTTTACCGATTTACTGCCATGGGTGGAATACCATGGGGATAGCCAAACATTTTTATTGGACGATGGCATTAGCATGGGTGCCTTGTTTGAAATCGAGCCCGTGGGCTGCGAAGCCCGCACACCTGATTTTATGGCCCACCTGCGTGATGCTATACAAACAGCCATTAACGAAGCTTTGCCAGAGCTTGATGATGCGCCCTGGATCCTTCAAGTCTATGTGCAGGATGAGCCCAGTCTTTCGGGTTTTGCACAATCGTTAGCGGACTACGCGCAACCGCGTGCAAGGCTGTCGGAATTTACCCGCCATTATCAATCCGTCATGTCTGCCCATCTTAAGGATATTTCCCGCAAGGGTGGATTGTTTGAAGATACCACGGTGACGGGTTCACGCTGGCAGGGCCAGATCCGACGTGTCAGGGTGGTGCTTTACCGTCGCTTAAAACCCCACAGCAGACTGCCCTCTGTGATTGAAGTGGAAGAAGACTTGAATGATGTAGCAGTTAAATGGATAGCCTCCCTTGCCTCAGCGGGTGTCAAAGCGCGTCGAGCGACAGGCAAAGCCTTTTATGAATGGATGTTGTGCTGGTTCAACCCTGATCCAGAAATGGCCCAAGGTGATACGGCAAAGTTACTTGAGCTGGCGCCGTATCCAGGTGATGACCACTTGCCCTTTGGTTATGACTTTGCTGAACAGCTTACGTTGTCGTTACCACAATCGGATAAAGCCACCTCAAGCTGGTTGTTCGATAACCTGCCTCACACCATCGTGACCATTCAGAGTTTACGGCGTCCCCCGAATGTAGGCCACTTCACGGCAGAGCGTCAGGTGGGTGATCAAGTGTTCTCGCTCTTTGACCGTTTGCCAGAGCACACCATCATGGCTTTAACCCTAACCATCAAACCTCAGGACACCACGCGTAATCATATCGCGCAAATCAAACGCGCCTCGGTGGGCGATATGGCGGAAGCGATGATCACTCGCGAAGATGCCGAGCAAGTCGAGCGGGAAATGGCCCAGGGCAATAAATTGTATCCCTTGAGCATGGCTTTTTATTTGCGGGGAGATTCTCAAAAAGGGCTGCGTAATAATATTAATCGCTTGAACGCATTGTTGCTGCCCAATGGCTTGCAACCGATTACTCGCGAAGCGGATCTATTAACGCTGGACAGCTATATACGCAATTTACCGATGGCCTACGATGTTGACCTGGATAAATCACGGCGTCGTTCGCGTCTCGTGTTTTCCCGCCATACGGCTAATTTAATGCCGTTCTACGGACGTTCGCGGGGTACTGGGCATCCTGGCCTGGTGTTCTATAACCGGGGTGCCGAACCCCTGGTCTTTGATCCCTTGAACCAAGATGATCGTAAGAAGAATGCCCATATGTTAATCCTTGGGCCAACCGGCGCGGGTAAGTCAGCGTTACTGGTATACCTGCTGCAACAAATGATGGCCAATCACCACCCACGTATTTTTATTATTGAAGCCGGAGCCTCTTTTTCATTATTGGGTCAGCACTTTAAAGCCCATGGTTTATCAGTTAATCAAATCACCTTGAACCCTAATGTGGATGTGAGCCTGCCGCCTTTTGCCGATGCCTTGCGCCTGCTGGATAAGAAACAAGTATTTAATAAGGTGACAGCCTCAGATGCTTTGCAAGATGTACCGGCGGAGGATGAGGAGGAATTAGACGATGAAGCGGGTGGCCGAGATATTCTGGGTGAGATGGAAATTGCTGCACGCATTATGATCACCGGCGGTGATGAGCGTGAAGATGCCAGGCTTACCCGTGCTGACCGATTATTGATACGCAATGCTATTTTTCTCGCTGCAAAAACCGTAAAAGAAAACAAGCGCCCACAGGTTGTGACGGGTGATGTGGTCAAAGCGTTTCAGACTATCGCACGAGACAGTACATTGCCTGAGCACCGTCGTAATCGCGCCATAGAAATGGGTGACGGCATGGACTTGTTTTGCTCAGGGCTGGCGGGCCACTTCTTTAATCGCCCAGGAAAACCCTGGCCTGAGGCTGATGTCACCATCTTGGAAATGGGTATATTGGCGAGGGAGGGCTACGAAGATCAGTTGACCGTGGCCTACCTGTCCATGATGAGTCATATCAACGACCTGGTTGAACGGCATCAGCATGATGAACGGCCTACTTTGGTGGTGACCGATGAAGGTCACATCATTACCACCAACCCTTTGCTGGCTCGTTACGTCGTCAAAATAACCAAGATGTGGCGCAAGCTGGGTGCCTGGTTCTGGATTGCCACTCAAAACCTGGAAGATTTTCCTGATGCCAGTCGCAAAATGCTCAATATGATGGAGTGGTGGTTGTGTCTGGTCATGCCCAAAGAAGAAGTGGAACAGATTGCCCGCTTCAAAGACCTCAATGACGAACAGCGTAATCTTTTACTTTCCGCACGCAAAGAGCCGGGTAAATATGTTGAAGGTGTGGTCTTGGCCGACAAAGTAGAAGCGCTATTTCGTAATGTTCCGCCGCCTTTATCACTCGCACTGGCGATGACAGAAAAACATGAAAAGGCTGAACGTGCAGCAATTATGCGTGAGAAAAACTGTTCGGAATTGGAAGCGGTATATGAGGTGGCCCGACGCATTGCTAGTAAACGTTAATGATGCGTATGCACTGGAAACTGGATTCCTCAGTTGATCGAAACCATTCCCCTGCATGCAGGAAAGGTGGAGCATCCCCAGAATTCGTTTCCTGTGTTGCGGCCAACTTTGGCGACACGTAGCACCATGGGGTTACCGCATTTGGGGCAGGTGGTTTGGGGGGACTGCTTCGTTAGGATTGTTTGGGTAACGTGAGTGACATGTGCGCGATTAGTTTTGAAACCAGGCTGTAATCGGCGATCTTGGATATTGGTGATAACGTTATTCACATCTGCCTCGGATAGCAGTTGCTCATGCTTTGATTTTATATGGCGAATGAAGCTACTAGCAGAAGTGACGTTATCTGGCATCGGCGTTTTGAATGTTGAGTTGCCAACAAAAACTACTACCGAGTGTATTGCCGCTGAAGGTATGTCTAAAAAGGCTTCAAGCGTTTTGATGTGTTTGTAGTTTTGATGCAATGGGTTTTGAAATTTATTTGAATGTTTATAGATTTTTTGTGTCCAGGTCTTTTGATTTTTACTCCCGAAAATCCAACCTTTCATATTTTTTGTTTCGACGACGAAAACCCCATAACGGGCGACGATAATATGGTCGATTTGTGTCGTGCCATTATCGGTGGGAAGCGTCACATTCTTAATTAGGTGGTAGTCGTTTTTGGGTAAAAATAACTTTGCAGCCAGGTTTACTTGAAACTCGCCGAAGAGACCCTTGAACCACGGTGACCTCAGTGCGGCTAACAAGAGGGTAATGGGTATCAAATACCATAAAATATTCAGGGCTTGGTAGGTGATGGGCGTGAAGTCCATTTTCAGTCTCTCGGGTAGTCCCTATTCAGTATTGGAAATTATAGAGGGTTGCCTATCTGTCTGTAAGTGTTAGCGATCAGTCAGGTATGCAGTGGAAAACAACCCCGCAATAACTTGTCAGTATTTTCCATTCTTTTATAGAACAACTTCGTTGAAGCTATAGGCTGTTACTCAGAGCCGGTATTCGTGAATTCCATTCAGATACAGTCATTCAATACTTCATTAATTGCGGTCATTATTTTGATGACTGCATCGGTAAGCTGTTATGGCGAGAGTGAAAATAAACTCAAAGCTCCGTTAATCGAGATATTTACGGCATCGCCATTTGTAATAAATGAGCAGGGTATTCAGCAATTAACGGATAAGGGTGAAGCAGAGTACAAGCTCTATAGTGTTGATCGAGTCGAGCATCTACAGCAGAGACTATCGAGAGACTTACCCCGCGACCCTGCTCAAGCAAAGCAGGCAGCATTAAAGCGTTTTCAAAGTATGGATGCAGATCTTAGCCGGCAGCTTGAAAACGCTGCTAAGGGATTGGCGAAGGCTCTGCAGTATGGCGTTGATCGTTACCCTGCCATTGTATTTGATGGGGAAGCCGTTATTTACGGCGTTACGGATCTGGGTGTTGCCACAAGCCATTATCGTCGCTGGCAGGCTCAGGCCAACGAATGATGCGGCATGCACTATTGCGGTATTTATTGGTTTTACTCAGTCTGGTTTCTGTTTCGGGCAATACCGGTACGATTACAACACCTCAAATACTCGTGCAAACCACAGCTGCAGCATTGAGCTGTATGCGCTGGATGCCAGTGGGCATCTGCTTTTGGTTGCGCTGTTCTCTATCGGGCTGCAGCGTTAAGACTTCAATCAAGGTTGGCCATTATCAACCCGATGCCGTGGTGAGTAGTTACAACGAACTGGGGGGTAATCCCTGGTTGGAAATTCGCAGTACATTGGGCCTGTCACAAAAAATAGCAGCAAATGGTTTGCTGGGTACTTTACTGTCAGTGCCAATTGATAGTGCCGGTAATCGGACGGAAGGTGGTCAGGGCAACCGAGAGCATCGCAATCTAATTTTTCGTGAGACCGATGTTATTGGTCACCCCTTGAGTTCACTGTCGGGTGTCATCGCCAGTACGGGATACCTTTGTAATTCCGAAACGATTTCATTATTCCCCTATTTTTTATCGGGCCTCGATGCACTGTCATGGCGGATGGAAGTTCCTGAAATGTTCTACCCCGCTAGTCTTATTCCCGGCCTGCGAGAAATGGGTAGCTGGCCTCTGCAAACCTGGGGTGGTGTGTATCCGCGCACCGGTTGGACGACACAAGCGGAAGAACCTAAAGCGGCAGCTATCAATGCACAAAGGGCCGGTGACATCGTCACGCGAACAGGGCAACCGCATATCTATGTGCCTATTACCGGTTCCTCAGGCTCCAGTCAAAAGACCTGGTCGCCCGGCCCGCTGATTGAGGGCGATTCCGATACCGGCGTGTGGCAGATGTTATTGCCCAAGCCTGAAACCAGCTGCAAAGTATTTGGCACCAATGACCTCGCTAGCGTGACAGGCTGGGGAGGAGGGCGAGTAGATGCTGAAGGCGACTATGTGTGGAACCTTTGGCGACCCTATTCCTGCTGTCGTCGACGTGGTGCCTTTTTATTCGACGTTAACTGGATCAACTACCCGCCATGACGAAAATAAAACCCTTAATTTATCTTACGGGTGCAACGCTATTCTGTTGCGCTATCCATGCCTTCGCTGCGCAGGCTCCGACGGAAGACGGCCTGTGGTATTACGAAATTGGTGGCGCCGAGCCTGTGTCGGTTCCGGCCAACCCTTTGGTGGTTCCTGTGACATTAGGTGGTTCGGCGCAATTGGGCCTGGGTTACAGCTGCGGCAAGTTTGACCCCGTTGCCGCCGTCACCAATACCCTGAACAACATTGGCACTGGTGTCGATAATATGATGAGCGCCATGACAGTCGCCGCTACCAGTGCCATCGCTGCACTGCCTGCCTTGATTTTGCAGCGCGCCAATCCGGGTCTTTATGACTTGTTTCAAAATGCCTTACTCAAGGCAGAAGAAACCATGCAGTTGGCCACCAAGTCCTGTGAGCAAATGGAGGCTGAAGTTGCTCAGGGTAAGAACCCCTATGCCGACCTGATTACCTTATCCAAAGGCAATGATTGGAAAGTACAGATGGGTATTGGCGGCAACGATGCTGTCACCGCCAAAACTACGGTGGAGTCATCCAACGGCGATAACGGTGTGCCCTGGATTGGAGGTCAGGCCGGTGGTAGCGGCCAGCCCGTGTTGGAATTTACCGGCGATATCGTTGAGGCTGGTTACAACATCAATATGAATCGGGCGATCACCGACACCAGCTCTGTTCCTGTGGCGTCGGCAACCCGGTTGTCTGAAATTTGGGTTTCGCCTGCTCAGGCCCGTGATTGGACAGTGGATGTGGTGGGCGAAAATATTGTTACCACCTGTGACACTTGTCGTAAGGACAGTGTTCCGGGTACAGGCCTGTTGCCAAAGCTCCATCAAGAGTCAGTTGTGGTCACGACTGAAATCCAGAATCTTGTCAGTGGTGCCACGCCGCCAACCTTGGCGAATCTCAACCAGATCACCGCGCCTGGGGTGGCCATTACTCGGCAGGTGATCGAAGCTATCCGCGAGATGCCCACCTCTGAGCAGAGTTTGATTATGGGTCGTCTCGTTGCTGAGATAAGCACTGCTCGCACTGTTGAAAAAGCCTTATATGCAAGGCGATTATTGCTAACAGGCCGACAGGTGCCTGAAGTCTATGCCACAGAAGTGGCTCGAGAGCATGCGGATGTCTCCATTGCAGAACTCGATAAAGAAATCGAAAATTTGCTATTCGAAACTCGGGTGCGTAAGGAGGTGGTCTCTGACACGGTCGCTCTACTCCTGAAGCGTTCAGCAGCAAAACGACAAAGCTCGCTCATGGTGCCCGAAGTACCTACTTTGGATCCCAATCCGCTGCGAGGTGGTCGTGTCCAGTAGTGCTTTATCGAGAAGGAAAGGATTCCTATGCTTGAGTTTGGTAACAGCGCTGCTAACCCTTTTAGCCGGATTCTTTCTGTGGAACAGCGTTCAAACTCACTCCGTAATAAGCATCCGCGAGCACATCCTTCAGTGGCAGCCTGTTCTGTCAGCTATACGCTGGGCATTGATCAGTGGATTGGGGCTCGCCTGGCCGGGCCTTTGTGGTTGGTTGGTCGAGTCAGGCCGCATCAGTATCGATAAGGCTCAGCAATTAAAAGCGTGTCGCTGGCGCATCGTCGGATGGTTGATCGTGATCGAATTGATTCTGGGCCAAAGCCTGCTCGTTAAGTTAACGGCCACTGTGGTGAGTAAAAACGGATGAGTGTCGACGGCTACCTCGAACTCTTCACCACCCTGTTTGGCTGGACGTTCTACGGCATCCTGTGGGACGTATTAGTGAGTACTGGCATCGTCTATCTGCCGTTTCTCGGGATCTTGATTGATAACTGGCGAGAGCCTGCACAAGGCGGTGAGGTGGGTCACGCCAGTGGTCTATCGTTGCGGCGCATGGAGATCGACATGTTCATGGCCCTGCTGGTTGTGGTGCTCGCAGGCCAACCGGCGGCATTGACACCGTTGAATGCGAGCACTTTATCCTACGCGCCTCCACCGACCTTATTAGATGCGACACCACCCACAGCGACAGTTGCCTCGCCTCAAAGCACCTACGGATCAACAGGTTTTACTGGCACACCCGCTACAGTCAATGTTCCGGCCTGGTGGTATGCCGTTATGGCGATGAGTTCAGGCTTTAGTCATGCGGTGGTAGAAGGCCTACCCACCACTTCTGATATGCGTACCTTTGAGCAGCAAGCCCGGCTGGCGACCATTGCAGATCCACGCCTACGACAGGAAGTGAGTGATTTTTTTAGTCAGTGTTATATCCCCGCACGGTCAAAATATCAGGCAGAAAGGCCCTCCACTGTAGGGGTCACAGCACTACTAGCAACCTATGGCGCAGATGACCCTGACTGGATAGGTTCCCATGTCTACCGAGACACATCGGGCTATTACGATATTTTACGCCCGGCCAATCAAATCACTGGCTGGGCCTACAATGCGACAAGAGATACCGAATACAACCCGGCCACGCCACCACCCTGGGGTAAACCTTACTGCAAACAGTGGTGGGAAGACGCCGCCATAGGATTGCGAGAAAAAATAATCACCGAGGCCGACGCAACTTCGACGGGGTTTTCCGGCTTAGTGGTAGCGGTTGCCCCGGCACTGGCTAGCGAACAACAAAGCGATGCAGTAGTAAAAACCGTGCTGAGCAATGCACCGCCATCGTGGTCAAACAATGATTTAACTGCACACAACGCCAGTAGTTCTGGCCTGATAAATGCCACCGGAAATATTCTCAAAGGAGGGCTTACAACGGCTGGCGTTGTTAGTGCGTCAGCACTATTCTCCGTCACCATGACCGCTGTATTGCAAGCATTGCCTATGGTGCAGGCCGTTATGTTGTTGGGGATTTATGCGCTACTACCGATGGTAGTGGTGTTATCGCGCTATTCCATTGCCATGATGGTGGTGGGGGCGATGGCTATCTTTACCATCAAATTCTGGAGTGTGCTCTGGTACCTGGCCATGTGGGTAGATCAGAACCTGATTCTTTCTATGTACCCCGATGTAAATGTATTCCTGCAGATGTTCGCCAACCCGGGTGAGCACGACGCCAAACGAATGTTGCTAAATATGATTACTACCAGCCTCTACTTGGGCCTTCCCTTGCTGTGGAGCGGGATGATGGCCTGGGCGGGGGTTAATATCGGAAGATCTATTACAGCGGCAACTTCACCGTTAGCTCAGCCAGCCGGTGATGCCGGAAGGCAGGGTGGAAGCTTGGGTAAGATGGTAGTTTCGAAAGGGATGAAGAAATAGAAACTTCTACATATCTTCTTCGTACCACCCGTCCGGATCACCGCCTGAATCCATTTCCCCTGTACGAAAGTTGTACTCACCAAACAGGTCTGAGCCATCTGCCAGAGGGCGATCTTCGGTTTCATCTTCGTGAGTCCCGAAGAGGATACCAGCGAAAGTAACTAGTAAAGTTGCGCTGGCTCTAAAAATATTGGCAATGCGGGTAGCAGTTTTCATTTGCAGTCTCCATCTACTGGTTTCTTGTGATTTTGGCAAGTCAATATTTCGTAATGACCTTGATGATAGAAAAGTAAAAGTAGCCTGTGTCTATATTGGTGACACCCGAGCGGATAGAAAAATGGTTAAGGGTGGTCTGACTAATTGAGTTTTTACATATTCAACTGGTTTTGGGATACCTGTCTAATTTCAACCAGTTAACCAATCCGATTGGTGTTGGTCCACCTATTTGGCGTGTATTTTCCGGTCAGACGATTATATTTAGCTCGCCTGAGGAATAGCGCTCCAGGGGATTCAAGAATAAAGGTGCATTTTTTTGTCCTGCTCTGGTTAATCGCTTATAAGAATTATTAACCAGAAATATAGTGCTTGTATTTCGGTGGGCGATGAATTCAGGGTTCTTGGATTCAAACCTGAAGTGCATAACTTGGCTCATTTTTGGATTCGTCATTGTCTTGATCATGATGGGAAATTTCAGCCCATTGGATAGGCGGTAATGAACTAAATACGGCTTTCAAACGTTCATATCTGATCGATAGACTGTTGTTCTAGTCTTTTCACAACAGACATTAAGTACGTGATATTGGATGCCTGACATTAGCTTGGTAGTAAGTCATCAACATCCGCTTCCTTAGAGTCCTCAAGTGCTTGTTTTGCCTGGTTGTCTTTCAGCGACGAAATTTCAAATAGATGCGCCATAACTCGTGCTGATTTAACCATCTGTTCCGATAATTGATACATGCGGGTCAGTTGTTCCGTAGTCAAGGTCATGTCCCGTATTTTTACCCGCTGGTGAGCACCGGCAATTAGCAGGTTCTCTTTGAGTGATTGATACGCAGATTCAAATGAGATTAATTGCTGGTCACAATCCGCCTCTGAGAATGTTGCTTGCTGGACATCTGTTGCATCGATCAAGGCCACCAGCGCTGAGCGAATTTGCGCCAGGGCAGCCATCAGTTCTGTATCCCCTAAGGCGTGAATTCGGCTTTGGTAGGTGGCGAGTACCCGGGATAACTCTGCTGCCGTTGAAAGATATTGATCACACCTTAAGATCTTTGGCAGTTCTTCAGCTATATGAGCGGGTAAAGAAGCACCACCCAGTTGACTAACGAAACTATCCACCTCCTGCACCAGTTGTTGCACGGCGAGCTGGTTGCTTTCCAGCTTTTCCCCCGGGGCGAACTCAGAGCTGATGGCGCTTTTTGCCATGCCGCGTACGATCCCCGCAATATGTCCTAGTTCAAGGCAAGCGGCATTCAAGGCCAGGGCCGGTGATACCAGCACAGTCTTATCCAGATAACGTGGCCGCCCTTCGATCTCTTCAGCACTACGGAAACGTCTGGTCAGAAATTGCGCCAGCCTGCCTGTCATCGGCCACATTAACAGTACACCCAGCAGGTTAAACACGGTGTGAAACAGGGCGAGACTGACGGCCGGGTTATCTTCAAGCCCAAGGGCTTTACCCCCGACACCCACCAGCCACAGCATCACTGGTAACAATATTAGCGCTACAGCGCCCGTTGCGAGATTGAAAATAATATGCGCGCTAGCAACACGCTTGGCATTCGGCGTAGCGCCAATTACGGAGAAAACGGCGGTGGACGTGGTACCCACGTTGGCACCGATAACCATAGCAGCGGCGGCGGCAAGGCTGATTACGCCACCGGTAGCAGCAGTTAGCACAATGGCGATAGCCGCGCTGGATGACTGTGTTAACAGGGTTATTAAAAAACCCATGCCTATAAAGAGCAGTAGACCTGAAAACCCATCTGAATTTAGCTGGTCGATCTGAGCGAAAGCGGCAATACCTTCGAAAGCCCCTTTTAGTACATCAATGCCGATAAAAAACAGGCCAAACCCCGCCAATGCCAGGCCTATAGCGCCATAGCGTTTTTTTGCGCCGGTCAATTGCAGTAACATGCCAAGCCCGATAAGCGGTAAAGCAAAGGCTTCGACCTTGAACTCAAATCCTACTGCCGCCACCAGCCAACCGGTCATGGTGGTGCCCACGTTGGCGCCAAAAACCACACCCAGGGCCTGGGACATGCTTAAAATACCCGCGTTGACAAAACCAATGGTGGCTACCGTAACGGCACTGGAAGACTGCACCAGCCCGGTGATGATGATGCCCGAGGCTATGCCCCGCTCAGGTGTTTTGGTCCAGCGGCCAAGCATGTCGCTCAAGGCGTCGCCGGCGGCGAATTTAAGACCATCAGTGATTAAAGTGATGGCCAGTAAAAACAGCCCTAACCCGCCTGCCACACTGCCGACTATTACTATGGTTTCGCTCATCTGTCTCTGCTAAGGCCTCAGGTTTGTGGTTGTTGATTTTCCAGGGACACTGAATATTCAAGGCTACCGATTATTTAGAGCCAGTAACTAATTACCTAGAATTACGTCATTGATGATAAATATGACAATCTCTACGGCGATTAGCCAAATGATAATCCATTCAAGCTTTGAGGAGTGCTGATGCTTTAGGTCATCCGCTAGCATCTCAAACAATTCATGGATGGTTTCAAGCTTTTAGGAGAGGAATTCAGTGCGCTGTTTCAGCTCGAGATAGGTTGCGCCGGTTTTATAGATTACCTGTAGTTCGGGATACTCCCAGATGAATTCCGGTGTATCCAGTGATTCATATTTTAGAAGAATTTCACTTTTCGTTAAAAAGAGTTGCCCCCGCATCATGGCAGCTTGCTTGCGTGACAGTGAGGTTGATCCGGTCTCAGCCAATTTGCGGGGAATCGCTGCGGTCTCTTCAAGGGTGTTTTTTGCCTGTAATTCCAGGACGGAAAGTTTTGTGGACTGCGCCAGTGTGTGGGAAATCGCCAATAGCTAAACGGCAAATCTCCTGCGCCAGGCGGTCGATAACTTCATTTCCAAGATTCCAATAGACCGCAACGCCAAAGGGGAAAATGGCGTAACTATCTTGCTCCAGCTCAATATAGAACACGTTGCGATACTCCCCCCTCGCTCTGAGGCGAGTAACGTTTCCGTCAACGAGGTGAAATTAAAGGACTCGGAGTAGCAAGCTACCTGGCATGAATAATGGGATGAATTTGTCATCTCTTCTTAAATTTGTCCGCTAGCGTAAAAGACTTTGCTGAAGGGCATAGGTATGCGGATGTTTAGAAACTGGCGATTCAGCTACTTTAGGGGATTTCTATTCTGCTGAAACTATAATCCAGGTCGCCGTGGTCTGGCGAGCATTTCATGCCAATGATTGCTGGTTAGATGGCCCTTAGCTATTGATGCAGTAAGCGATATCGAATCGAAATCAATTAGAGCATAAAGTCCTTATGTGAATACTGTGGATCATAAAAGGAAGTAGATATACTTAAATCCAGCCATTTTAATGGCGGGAAGTATCAGCATGTATATTGTCATGTCTGCATTGGTAAAACTGGCAAACAGATTAGGGGTTGAGTTTATGGTTTTGGTCAAAAGACTAGTCCTGGATGTTCTTAAACCCCATCAGCCGAATGCGCTCGAGTTTTCCAGGGCCATTGCCGAAGTCGGTGCCGCTTATCGTGTGTATTTGACGGTTCTTGAGGTGGATGAAAAGACCGAAACGCTGCAAATAGAGGTGGAGGCAAACTCCATTGATTTTGATGCAGTTCAATCCTCCATTACCAGTATGGGCGGTTCGCTACACAGTATTGATGAGGTAGAAGTTCAAAATGAAACGGATGTTGACTAAGTAATTATGGGGATATTAAGTCACGTCAGGTTTCTGCTGAGCATCACCCATAGCCACCTGATTTTGCGACGCTATTTTGTTGTCAATGGTTTTGATGGGGCGCTCACCATGATGGGGCTCATCATCGGGTTTGCTGTCAGCACACCGGCTAATTTAGAAATGATTATTAATGTTTGTCTGGGCGCGGCTATTGCTCTGGGCATGAGCGGTGTCAGTAGTGCATATGTCAGTGAGTCCGCAGAACGGCGCCATGCTCTGGGCAAGCTGGAGGACGCGATGATCAGCGATCTCCAGGATAGTACACATGGTCAGGCTGCGCGCTTGACACCTCTGTTAGTGGCGCTGGTGAATGGTTTGGCGCCGCTTGTTTTTTCACTTCTGATCCTGGTGCCGCTATGGCTTGCGAGCTTAGGTGTCCCGCTACCGGTATCACCCCTTTATGGGGCCATCCTTGTGGCGCTGGTGTTGATTTTTTTACTCGGCGTTTTTCTTGGCCGAATTGCGGATATCTCCTGGCTACGCAGCGGGCTACAGACTTTGTTGGTTGCGATGACGACCGCTGTTCTTATTTATCTGTTTACAGGCAGCTAAGATGCAGGTGATAGTCTGGTTCTACCGGGAATAACTGCGGGATAACCCGCTATGGACAACATTTCCTGCGCTCTTTGCTATTACCAACTTACAACGTGATTCCGGTGCACATCGGGGCTGTTACTATGGTTGTTGTTCCTGCCAAGCCCAGTGTGCATTTTTCGAGCTAGACTTTCACGCCCGATGAGATCTTCCGAGGTAATGGATAGGGGTAATTGCCTTGGGTAAATCTTGAATTTTTAGATAATAGGACTCTCAGAGTGGGGGGCGGATATAGGTTCGGGCGAGTGCTCTTCCTGAAATTCATCAACCTTGGCTTCTATTCCCTGGATGTCTTCAAAGCGGGCGATGTGGTAGAGCGCGTCACCCTCGTTGACCAGGGGAAGGTTTGTCCTGCCGATGACAATGCCACTAAATGTTGCGGTGATCTCTACTTCCAGTTCACCAAAGGGATCAGCAACAATGCCCAAAAGCGTCCCTTTTTTAACTCTTCCACCCAGGGGCACCATGGCTCTTAGTATGCCACTGCTCGGCGCGCGCACCCATGAACTCGAGCGCGCTACCACAGGTTCTATCTGTTTCTTCGCTTTCGCACGTGAAGCGGGCAACATACCAAGTGAACGCATGACGTTTACAATGCCCTTAACACCGGCTCGAATACCCACTTCGTCAAACCGCAGCGCTTCACCTGCCTCATATAGCAGCGTGGGGATACCAAATGTCGATGCGGATTCCCTCAAGGAGCCATCGCGCAGATTGGATGAAATAATCACCGGAACCTGGAAGGCCCTGGCCATACTGTTCGTTTCGTCGTCATCCAGGTTGGCTCTAATCTGTGGCAGGTTACTTCGGTGGATGGCGCCCGTGTGCAGATCAATGCCGTGTGTACTCTTCGCCACAATTTCAGTCATGAATAAGTGGGCTAGCCTCGCCGCAAGAGAACCTTTCTCCGTACCAGGGAAAGAGCGGTTCAGGTCGCGGCGGTCTGGCAAATAACGAGAGTGGCTGATTAGGCCATGGACATTGACAACGGGTACAGCCAGAACGATACCTTTTAGTTGTTTAAGTGCCGGGAGTCTCAGCACGCGGCGAATGATCTCAACACCGTTGATTTCATCGCCATGGATAGCGGCGCTAAGAAACAGGCGCGGCCCCGTACGTTTGCCGGCTACGACATGTACTGGTACCGTCATGGGGGCATGAGTGTATAGGCGTCCAGCCGGAAGGTCGATGGTGGCTCGTGTTCCTGGTTTAACGGCCACACCATTTATAGTGAAAGGCTCTGTGCTCATGGTGCTTAGCCTTTACCTCGGGTACGGGTCCTGTTGGGCTTGGCATTTTTCTCAATAAATTCGATGATCATGCCCGCAACATCTTTGCCGGTCGCTGTTTCTATACCTTCAAGGCCGGGTGATGAATTGACCTCCATAACCAGGGGGCCGCGCTCCGAGCGGAGAAGGTCAACCCCGGCGACATGAAGCCCCATAATATTGGCGGCTTTAACCGCCGTGGCGCGCTCCGAGGGACTAATTTTGACCAATGAAGCGGAACCACCGCGGTGCAGATTAGAGCGGAATTCACCTGGCTGAGCCTGCCGCTTTATCGCGGCAACCACTTTGTCACCCACCACAAAGCAGCGGATATCAGAGCCGCCGGCTTCTTTTATGTACTCCTGAACCATAATGTTGGCCTTTAATCCCATGAAGGCCTCAATGACGCTTTCAGCCGCCTTTTTTGTTTCGGCCAAAACCACGCCGATTCCCTGTGTGCCTTCCAATAGCTTTATCACCAGGGGGGCGCCGCCAGCCATCTTGATTAGGTCCGGAATATCGTCAGGGTGATGGGCAAACCCAGTATTGGGCATACCTATACCTTTGCGCGACAACAACTGTAGAGAGCGTAATTTGTCTCGGGAACGGCTAATGGCGACTGATTCATTGAGCGGGAAAGAACCCATCATTTCAAATTGCCGCAAAACCGCAGTTCCATAAAAGGTCACTGATGCGCCAATACGCGGGATGACGGCATCAAAAGCCGGTAGGCTTTCTCCCTTGAAATGCACTTCCGGCTTGCTGGATTCAACGTCCATATAGCTACGTAATACGTCAATAACCATAGGCTCGTGGCCGCGTTGTTCACAGGCTTCAACCAAGCGTCGGGTGGAATAGAGTTTTCTATTGCGGGATAAAATGGCTATTTTCAATTTATATTCTCCTTGGTAGATACGTCGAGAGGCGTGTTTTCTGTATTACCTAAAAGGTAGGAGCCGCCCGGGTCAACGATGATTTTGTCTTGCATGGCCGTACGTCCGAGTAACATGCGAAAGCGCATGGTATCGCGATTTGTTAAAGTGATTTCGATAGGCCATTGCGTCTTGCCCAATTCCAGCAGTGTAGAGATGACATAGCGTTCTTCCCTGTGGCCACCGGAATCTGTGACAATTCTTTTGTCGACGACTTCTGCTTCGCAAAACACCTCGGTTTCCGAGTCATGTTGTTGGGGGTGCATGCCGAAGCGAACCCAGGCTGACCGACCCTTGTTGAAGGGTTCAAGACTAAAGGCATGCAGGCAGGATGTTTTTGCGCCAGTATCAATTTTGGCCTTGATGAGCGGAAGGTTGAGTTCTGGTAACAGAACCCATTCGCGCCATCCCAGCGTTATTGGTGTCGTACTCACTTATAGGGGTTCCTTAGCGGTGATTTGTTCCGTCGAAAACGGATATTTATCGAAATGGAATTTGATTTTCCATATCGTTCGGAGCTGAGGTAGCCAAATGCACTTTGCCTCCTTCTCCTTCTCCTTCTATAGTAATCAACCTTAATGTATTCAGCGGCAGTTTAGCGCATTCGAGTGCGGTTTAAAGATGTTTTACTGCATTATCTGTGTTTGAGTTTTCTTTAAAAAGCTCTTTTTATAAGCGCCTCTTTCGCTAAACGCTTTGTTTTTGGGCTGCCCCCTGTTCTCAAGGAGAGAAGCAGTGTTTTTCAACGGATAGACTGTCCTGTTTGCTAGGTTGGTTGAGGTGGCTGAACGCCATTGGTTTCGCAGCTATGTGCTTTCTCCAGGATATTCACAGTGTTGACGGCGCTTAAGTGGCTATTTGTATCACTGGTGTTTTCGATGGTCATCTTGGCTTTAAAAATTATTAATAATGGCATTTAATTCGTCATTAGTATCTAACCTATTGAATATTATTTGTATATTTTCCTCATCACTAATCAAGTGGGAGTGACTGGAATTGGCAGGTAGTATCTGGCGATGTCTGGCATTAGCGGGCAGTTGAAAACGGGTCTATTTTCTGATCGTTTGGTATTTCAATATTAAGCCCTTCGAGCATGTTGATGACAGGGGAGAGCTGAATTGTCTTTTGTGAATTTTTGTGAAAGGCAAGATGAACATTCTGTGATGCGCTCTCAGTATCTCGAGTATAATGCAGCAATCCCTCCTCCAGATACGGCGTTACCAAAGAAGTCGGTAAAAAAGCAGCACCGCCATGGGACAATAAAAACTCCAGTGCAATATGTGATTGTCCCGTGTGTAGTGTGGGCGCCACCGGTTCATTGAACAGTCGCGCCTGTTCTAGATTGAAAGCCGTTCCCCAGTCAACAAACACGTGGCCGATGTCGGGGATATCCTCTACCGACAAACCCGGTTGGCTGGCCACCATAATTAACTCAAGACTGCCAATTCGCTTGGTCTCCACTTCTAGATTCGTTGGCGGATCAAGCACAGTAATGATATCCACTCTACCGGCAAGCAATGCCCGTATAAGCTCCTGAGAGGAGTTGATCTCGGTTCGGATATAGAGGTTAGGGAATCTGTCCGCAAGCTTCGGCAGGATCGACTGCAAAAACGTATCCCACAAATTGGATGTACCCCCAAGCGTTAATTGCATGGACTGATTGATAGGTGCCCCCACTTCCTGCAGAGCCACTTGCCAAGCGACCAGCATGTTTTCTGCATGAGACAGCAGCCGCTCTCCTGATGGCGTCAATAGAACGTTGTTTCTCTGTCGGGTGAATAGAGGGACGCCTACAGTATTTTCTAGCTGTTTGATGCGGGAGCTGATTGCTGACTGTGTTAAATACAGGTTGTCCGCTGCGTGACTAAAATGCCGGGTTTTAGCCACCTCCAGAAATGTTCTTAATAGGTCAGTATTCATTAATATTTCTCGATAGAAAAATTCGATCAAAACAAGAAGAAAATATCGTTTTACTCCAGATTTATACGAAACGATACTTGCATTTAATCACAGTAGATCATTCGAGTTATTGATTAAAATGAGAAATATTGCTTCATTTAGCTCAAAACGAAAGTTTTATGGCGACAGTCAGTTTCCCTATGGCATCGATCGCAGTGGTGAATTTTCACGGCAGCAAGCCAGTTTGCTGATGAGTCACGGTTGGGCCTATCTGGAATTGGCAGAAGGGATCAGGGTGTCTGTGACGCCAGAGGAAAAAGCATTCGTTGCGGTCTGCCGGGGTGAGCGAGAGCCAAAAACAGAGCACGAGAGAGTATGGAGACTTTATTGCATAACAATTTCTAGACTAAAGGGCAACGTTAGCTCTCCACTGGTTGGCTACAAATCGCTAGCCGGGTCTGGCCTCGAAATAAGTCTTAATGATGATCATGACTGATCTGGACGGGCTGCGTATCGCCAACAATAAACTCTATCCGGCGTCGATCAACGGTTATGCTGTGCGGTTTATCGGAAGAGTACGGCATGAGCCTTGGCGATGCTTTAGGTTGTCAATGCGTGTCCATTGCGATGGCAGCTTTACCAAAGACTACCTGCCGATTATCGATGAAATGGCTGACCCTCAACTGGTGACGGTGCCGGTTTATTGTCCCGCAAGGTTGAAGAATCCCAAACCCACAGGGACAGTGCTGGATTATTTTATGCACTGCATTCGTTATGAGCGGGCAGTGGACAATATGCACGCAACGAACCACTGTTGGCGTAGCGTGGCCTGAGTACAGGCAATACTAATGCTAATCGTTTTTAGTGGTGAGCCTTCCCAGTGAATATACAGTAAGTTGTCGCTTTACGAGCTTCTTATTGAGCCTGGATGATGCTCACACGATCCCGCTGGATATCGAACCATATGTCTGGTAGTCGCGATAATATTTTTCTTGATTTTTGCCGAATTAGGCTTAGAATTCGCCCGCTTTTTTAAAGCTCCAATTGAGGATTTATGTACTCTTAGCCTAGGCGTTTTCCCCCACTGAAGAGGAGGCGTGCAAGCATACAGCGACGTCTTACTTATGGCCTTAGCTGCCATGAGGAGACTCTATATAGTGAGGAATGTCTGATGGCACTTAAGTCTCCATCTGTACCGCCAGTGGTAATAAACCCATATCACTCTTCCTGGTCTGTTGACCAAAGCATTGAATTTTATGGCGTCAACGATTGGGGCGAAGGTTATTTTAATATATCCACGGCTGGAAATCTGGTCGCGCAACTGACGCTTGGCGATAAAATCCGTCAGGTCGCTCTGCTCGATATTATTCAGGGTATGAAGGAGCGCGGTATAGAAATGCCTAGTATCCTGCGCATAGAAAACCTGTTGGATGAGCGAGTTAGTGCCTTAAATGAAGCGTTTAAGCGTGCGATCAAGGATTACAGTTACCAGAACGATTATCGTGGCGTATTTCCGATCAAGGTGAACCAGCAATGTCACGTTATTGAAGAAATTTCAGACTTTGGAACGAGCTACCACCACGGGTTCGAGGCGGGTAGTAAGGCAGAGCTGATTATTGCGCTAAGCAAGCTAAAAGATGATCAGAGCCTTATTATTTGTAATGGCTATAAGGATTCGGAGTTTATCGAGCTGGGCCTGTATGCCAAAGAAATGGGTCTGAAGTGCTTCTTTGTGTTGGAAACGCCATCTGAGCTGCCAATCATTCTTGAGAGCAGCCAAAAGCTTGGTATCGAGCCTTTACTGGGTGTCCGTATTCGTCCCACGGTGATTGTCGATGGTCACTGGAATGGAGATAGTGGCGATCGCTCTATTTTCGGTTTATCGACCGCGTCACTTGTCAAGGTCGTAGAGCAGCTTAAGCAAAGTGAGATGCTGCACTGTTTGCAGCTATTACATTGTCATCTAGGCTCGCAAATCCCTAATATCCGTAATATCCGCAGTGGTACCCTTGAGGCTTGTCGATACTATAGTGGGCTGATTGAAGAAGGTGCGCCAATGGGGTTTCTTGATCTAGGCGGTGGGCTTGCCGTTGACTATGAAGGGACGCGCAGTAATCACCATCACAGCATGAATTATCAGCTTGATGAATACTGCGCCAATATCGTTGAGACAATCTGTGAATGCTTGGATCCACTAGATATTCCTCACCCGGTGATTGTTTCTGAGTCCGGTCGTTCCACGGTCGCTTATTCCTCAATACTGCTTTTCAACGTGCTAGATGTTCGCGATCATCGTCCGGTGCCACTGCCTGATACCTTGTCAGAAAAAAATCATGAGCTAGTACATAACTTATGGCAGGTGAATCAGGTGGTGACATCTAATAATTTTCAGGAGTGCTACAACGACGCCTTGTTTTATCGCGATGAAGTGCGTGAGCTGTTTCGACGTGGGCAAGCCAGTTTAAGTGATAGAGCGATTGCAGATAACCTTACCTTGGCGGTGCTAGAAAAAGTCGCTGCCGAGCTCAAGAAAACTGACAAAAATTATCCGGAGCTAGAAAACTTGCCAGAAATGCTGGCGGATACCTACTACGGCAATTTCAGCTTGTTTCAATCTCTGCCGGATATCTGGGCAATAGACCAGGTGTTTCCGGTAATGCCGATTCATCGCTTGGAGGAAGAGCCTGATCGAGATGCCTTGATTGCCGATATTACCTGCGACTGTGATGGGAAAATAGATCATTTTTCCAATGCCCAAGGGCTTAAGCGCACCACGCGCCTACACTCAATGCAAGACGGCGAGGAATACTACCTGGGTGTATTTCTGGTCGGAGCCTACCAGGAAACCCTGGGCGATCTGCACAATTTGTTTGGCGATACCAATGTTGTCAGTGTGCATATCAATGCCGATGGTAGTTACGACTTTGTGCGTGAATTTCACGGTGACAGTATTGCCGATGTGCTTTCGTATGTGGAATACGACATCAAAATCATGACTGAAGAATTTCGCCAGCGCGCAGAAAGAGCGGTGAAAACAGGAAAAATTAGCGCCGCAAGGCGCAAGCAAGTGATGAAAGCTTTTAAAGCCAGTCTTGATGGCTATACCTATTTTGAGAAAGAGGAACACTAATGAGTAAAGTGATGATTATTGGTGCTGGTGGTGTCGGCAATGTGGTTGCCCATAAATGTGCGCAACAAGCGGGGACGTTTACAGAGATTATCCTGGCGAGCCGTACAGAATCAAAATGCAAAAACATCGCTGATACTATCAAAAAGAATACGGGTGTTTCTATCCGCACAGGACAGGTCGATGCGGACAATATCTCTGAGCTGACGGACTTGTTAAACGCTGAAAAGCCGTTTCTGGTGATTAACGTAGCTTTACCGTACCAAGATCTGACGATTATGGATGCCTGTCTGGCGGCGGGCGTGCACTATATGGATACGGCCAATTATGAGCCTTTGGATACGGCCAAGTTTGAGTACAAGTGGCAGTGGGCTTATCAGGATAAATTTAAAAATGCGGGTCTAACAGCCCTGCTAGGTAGCGGTTTTGATCCGGGGGCAACCAATGTCTTTACGGCTTACCTGGCCAAGCACTATTTTGATGAGATTCATACACTGGATATTATTGACGTTAATGGCGGAGATCATGGCTACCCCTTTGCCACTAACTTCAATCCAGAAATTAATATCCGCGAAGTGAGTGCCGAATGCAGGCATTGGGAAAATAGAAAGTTTGTCACCACACCGCCAATGAGTAAAAAGGCATCATTCACTTGCCCAGACGGTATAGGTACTTACAATATTTATCGCATGTATCACGAGGAATTGGAATCACTTTCATTGCATTACCCTAGTCTTAAACACGCGCAGTTCTGGATGAGCTTTTCGGATAATTACCTGAAGCACCTGGAGGTACTGGAGAATGTTGGTATGACTGGTATTGAAGAGGTGGAATATGAAGGGCAGAAAATTGTGCCGATTCAATTCCTCGCCAAATTGTTGCCTGATCCTTCAACCCTCGGTTCCAGAACTAAAGGCAAAACTTGTATTGGTACGGTCGTGCGGGGTATTAAAGAAGATCAGCCGAAGATCATGTATTGCTATCAAACCTGTGATCACGAAAGCTGTTATAGCGAAGTGCAGTCGCAGGCGATTTCCTATACCACAGGTGTGCCTGCCATGATTGGAGCGAAGCTGATGCTTGAAAAACAGTGGTTAGCGCCTGGTGTATTTAATATTGAACAATTCGACCCCGATCCTTTTATGGCGGCGATGAATGCCTATGGCTTGCCCTGGAAAGTGATCGAGCTGGACGATTTCAATCTGGATGAGCAAGCCAATTCATAATGCAATTCACGGACTTTACCCAGCTTGATTTAAGCCGCCTGCCATCCCCTTGCTTCGTTATTGACGAGGTGGCAGTGGAGCGCAACCTGAAAATTTTGCAGCAAGTAGAACGATACAGTGGTGCCAAAGTTTTACAGGCGCTTAAGGCGTTTTCACTGTGGTCATTGGCGCCGCTGACAAAAAAGTATTTGTCGGGTACCTGTGCAAGTGGTTTGCACGAAGCCAGATTGGGCAAGGATTATTACGGCGGTGAAGTGCATGTTTTTTCAGCGGCATTTTCCCAGAAGGATTTTGCCGAGCTGCTGGATTTTGCTGACCATATTATTTTTAATAGTTGTTCACAGTTATTACGTTTTCAAATGCAATGTGAGCAGGCAAAACAGACGCGTCCCGAATTGCAGTTTGGGTTGCGTATTAACCCCGAGCACTCTGAAGGTGAGGTTCCGTTATATGACCCCTGTGCTGAGGGTTCACGCTTAGGTGTTACTCGTGAACAACTAGATTGTTATTTAGCGCAGGACAACTTTCAAACAGCGTTTACTCTGATAACCGGTCTGCATTTTCACACACTGTGCGAGCAGGACTTTCAGCCTTTGCAGCGAACATTGGCTGCTGTAGAAGAAAAATTTTCGGACCTGTTAGAAGGTATGGAATGGATGAATTTGGGTGGCGGGCACCACATTACAGACCCCGACTACCAATTAGATGCGTTGATAGACTGCCTAAAGCACCTTCAAAAACGCTATCAGCTTGAGGTTTATCTTGAACCCGGTGAGGCGGTGGCTATTGGTACTGGGGTTTTGGTAACCGAGGTACTCGATATCAGTTTTAATCAATTACCACAGGTGATTTTGGATACGTCCGCCACCTGTCATATGTCGGACACATTGGAAATGCCTTACCGGGCAGATATTACTGGCGAGGTTGAAGCAACAGTATCATCCCATACCTATCGTTTGGGTGGCCTGACCTGCCTGGCCGGTGATGTGATAGGTGATTATAGTTTTGCTCAGACTTTGCAGGTTGGTGACCGCTTGATCTTTCAGGATATGGCCCATTACACCATGGTTAAAACAACAACCTTTAACGGCACCAAGTTGCCAGCCATTGCGATCTGGAATTCCACAACCGATGAGTTACGGCTGGTGCGTGAATTTGATTATGAAGATTTTAAAACAAGGCTCTCTTAACGAGCAGTATTATGAACGATAAACAAGCGCAAAAGACGATTTACCTAGCGTCAGAAATTAACCAGTGCCCCATAGAGCAAGCCGCGTTTGCCATATTACCCGTACCCTATGAAAAAACCGTGTCTTATGGTTCGGGTACGGCGAAGGGCCCAGAGGCAATATTAGCGGCGTCTGAGCAGCTGGAAACCTGGGATGGTCATTCCAATCCTTCCGCATTAGGTATTCATACCTGTGTTCCCGTTAGCTGTGAAGATAACGCTGATAACGTTATTGAAGAGATTGCCAGGGCGGTTAAACAGATTCTTTCCGCTGGTAGTATGCCGGTGGTTCTAGGGGGTGAACATACGGTTACCTATGGAGTGATTAAAGGTTACCTTGATGCAGGGATAACGGATTTTGGTGTGGTGCAAGTGGACGCACATGCGGATTTGCGTGATGCCTATGAGGGTGATCCGCTGAGCCATGCATCTGTAATGAAACGTATCTGCGACGAAGGCATTCCCCTCTATCAGTTAGGCGTTAGAGCCTATTGCGAAGAAGAAAAGATTACCCGGGATAATCATCCAGACATTTATTACAGCGATGCCGATGAACTGGTGCCTAATGCAATCCAATCTGTTCAGCTACCCAGTGGGTTTCCCGACAAGGTATTTTTTACCCTCGATATTGATGGTCTGGACCCTTCTGTTTTTCCTTCTACCGGCACGCCAGTACCGGGTGGCCTGGGCTGGTATCAAACACTGAACCTGTTTGAGTCTGTTGCAAAACAGCGGCAAATTATCGGCTTCGATATTATGGAGTTTGCGCCGCTTGAAGGCCTCCATGCTTATGATTTTGCTGCGGCCTTACTCAGTTATAAGTTGATGGGTATGGTGCAGAGGGCATTGAATCTAAAGCTTAGAGAAGCCTGAGTATTGCTCTAGAGAGCGATTGATATGCGTTAGAAAAGTTCGCCATTGCTCAAAAAATACGCATTATTCCGTTCAGAAAGGAGTTTTTATAAAATTTCTGAGTATGGTATTTATTGCGTGTAGCAAGGCAGAAAACATCGATACCATGAAAAGAAGATTGATGCTGGCACTTGAGCTGCGTGTGCTTGGTACGATGCGGTTTCACGCACACGCCGATAAAAAATACTACCATAACGAAAAGATCCTTAAAAACAAGGTGTTCAACAAATGGGTGGAAAAGGAGGGCTTGAGTGATGACACTTTGCGGGCGGCAGTCGATGAAATGGAGCGAGGTCTGATTTACACCGACCTTAGTGGTCATGTGGTGAAAAACGCGTGGCTGTTGGTGGTCGAGGCAAGAGTGGTGGTGTTCGCACCCTACTGACGTATAAATCTGGTGCTAGGCATTTTTTGTGTACGGATTCGCCAAGAATGCGCGGGCGAAAGTCCGTATGGATGAGCTGAGGGCGTTGAAGAACTTGGCTAAAGAATTGATGAGTTACACTGACAAGGCATTAACTAAAGCCAGCCGTCATGGCGCATTAATTGAGGTAGAAGATAATGGGTAAATCAATCTTGGAGGTGGTGCACGACAGTGCTGAGGACTTGCATGAGGCTGGTGCGATGAAAGAGACCACCTTGCGGGAGTTCGATGCACTGTGCTTACCACCCGTGAAAGAATTTACAGCTACGCAGATCAAACGAATCCGGATGAAAAATAAGGCCAGCCAAGCGGTATTTGCCGCGTATCTGAACACGGGCAAATCCACAGTACAGAAATGGGAACAGGGCCAGAAAAAGCCCAATGGGCCTTCATTAAAGCTGCTGAACCTGGTCGCAGAAAAACGCTTGGAAGCGTTGGTCTAAGGAAGGAACTTGGTTGCTAAAGAAAATTTTTTGAAGAAATTTCTGAGCATGGTATTTTTCATGGCGCTTTCAAAGTTGGAGTTTTTAACTGATTGAAAAGTATGGCGTTTAAAGTCCTATTGATAATCGAGTGGGCATAACGTGTTGGCTTTGAGTTGCGAATAGATTCTAATTTCTTCTAGTTCGCACGGTGAGGCCTACAAGGCGTTATGGGCTGAGCGACGCGCAGGGTAAATTCCTATTTCGCGCGGTTTCGCTCTGTTGCTAGTTGCTAGTTGCTAGGCGCTATTCCTACAATTAATGGCTTTATAACCTCTACATATAATTTCGATTAAAAAATTGAGGGTTATCAAGCAGATATTCTTCCCCACAATAACCGCTTAAAACTGAAAAAATCCAATAAAATCAACAAGCAAAGCATATTGAAAATACCTGGAATGTGGGGAATATTATCGGGTTAATTTCTTTAAAAACAATAGGTTGTGCTAGGTCGAATGCGTGGCTTTTAACCAATTGGTCCTGGGTTCGAATCCCGGACGGCCCACCATTTTCAAAGTCTGTAGCGATAGTGACTACTATCGTTTTCCCCGCAATTTTAGGCCTACCACAAAGTGTAAAAGCCTTTCTCTATTAACTTCTTGATTTAAAAGGGTAATGTTAATTTTGGGTTTGTGGTTGGGGAGACAGTATCAGATAAAAACATAACTGCTCTATCCTTCTTAAGTGGATATAACCCTCTCTTATGGATTGAGGCAGGGCCTTTTATTTCTTGAAAAACAATAGATTTAAGTATTTTCCATCCCGAGTTTTTTTATCCGTGACGCGAGCGTAGTAGGCTTGATACCAAGTAGCTGTGCTGCGCCATTTTCCCCAGAAATCTTCCCCTTACACGCTGTTAGCGCTAGCTGTATATTACTCCTATCCCGTTCTAACCGTTCAGTTTCACTATAGGGTTGTAGCTCAGATGACATTTCGCTAATCATTTGTTCATCGTCGTTTTTCGAATTTATTGAGTTAAGAATTGGCTCATTTAGTATTGTCTTGGGTAGGTCAAAAGTCAGTTTATTATTCTGACAAATAATAATAGCCCGCTCGACCACATTTTGAAGTTCCCGAATATTACCTGGCCATTGGTAAGCTTCTAGTTGCTTAACATTAGCGCGGCTTAATTTCGGTTCTGGTCGATTTAGCTTGCGGCTAATAAGAGTGATGAAATGCTGCGCAAGAAGCGGTATATCATCACTTCGTTTTCGTAGTGGCACGGCCTCGATTGGAAATACATTAAGCCTAAAATAAAGATCCTCGCGAAAACGTTTATCTTCGACCTCAGCTTTTAAATCACGGTTGGTTGCTGCAATAATTCGTACATCGACAGTGCGTGTTTGTGACTCGCCCACACGTTCAAGCTGACCTTCCTGTAACACTCGCAACAGCTTACTCTGTAAATCCAGGGGTATTTCCCCAACTTCGTCAAGAAAAATGGTGCCGCCGTCAGCTAACTCAAAGCGGCCGATGCGCTCTTTTATGGCCCCGGTAAAGGCACCTTTTTGATGGCCGAAGAATTCGCTTTCAAACAGTTCGTGGGGAATGGCCGCGCAGTTCACTTTGATGAGCGGTCGGTCGTTACGGTCACTGCGCTCGTGAATGGCTCGGGCGATCAGTTCTTTGCCGGTGCCAGACTCACCGTTAATCAGCACATTAGCATAGGTGGGAGCCACGAGTTCAACCTGTGAGAGCACCTGATTAATGGCGCAGCTATTACCGATGATCTCTTTGAAATTATGCTGTTCGCTGAATTCCTCCTGTAAATAAGCATTCTCTTCTTCGAGTCGTTCCTTCATTCGTGCAAGTTCTAAATGAGCTGCTTGCAAAGCCTCTTCATTACGTTTGCGCTCACTGATGTCTTTAAAAACAACAACGGCACCACTGAGTTTGCCCTCATCGTAAATGGGTGTACTGGTGTATTCGACAGGTATACAGGTGCCATCTGCTTTCCAGAATATTTCATCATCCCCACGGTGTACGCGGCCATCACTAAAGGCAGCATAGATTGGGCACTCCTCTTTAGGGTAGAGGCTGCCGTCGGCGCGGCTGTGATGGTGTAGTGCGTGAACGGCATGGCCGATAACTTCTTCTTCCTTCCAGCCGAGGATTTCCGCTGAGGCTCGATTGGCGAAGGTGCCTATGCCCTGACAATCAATACCGTAAATGCCATCCCCCGCTGCCTGAAGAATGAGTTCTAGCTCTTGGCGCACTAATGAATGGCTGTGGGACTTGGTGCCACTTGGCTTTGTGGTAGAGGATCTTTCGTTACTCATTGACCTATCAACTCCCTGATATCTGATGATCTTGTGGCGCGAAATTTCGTTAATCATTCCTTGTATGTCGTGAATTATCCAGCCTTATTCTTTCAGGAATCTGTAACTTTATGAAATTTATAGAAATAAAATTTGGCATGTCTTCTGCAATACCTCTAGCCATAGCGCTCAAATAGAACGGGCCTATCACTAAATTTCGAATTTTACGGAGAAAGTCATGTTAAAGAAAAAAATCATTTTGTTGAGTGCTGCATTGCCACTAGCCGTTTCTTCATTCGTTATGGCTGACAAGGTTGTCGGTCAAAGTACGGATAAAACTGCCGGTAAGACGCTCGGTGGTTTCTCTACATTTTTAATAGGTGGTGCGGCTGGTGGCCCTGTGGGAGCAATCGTTGCTGGGCTTGCAGGCGCATGGGCTGGTGGAGAAATACAGGAAGCAAATAATGCTAGTGGTAATACTTATCAGATTAGAAAGACAGATGGCGAGCTCGTAGACTTGAGATCCCCAAACCACACGTTTGCCATCGGCGATGAAGTGATTATTCAAGGTATTCGACCATTGCCATTAGTGACGCTTTCAAGCAATAGCAAGAAGTTGAGTCTTTAGTTATTTTTCATCATAAAAAATAAGGACATGGATATGATTGATTTATATTTTTGGACAACCGCAAACGGCTATAAACCGTTGCTGTTACTTGAAGAAGCAGGACTGGCGTATCGCTTGATCCAGGTCAATATCCACAGGGGGGAGCAATTCGATGATGCTTTTTCAAGGGTATCGCCCAATCAGCGTATTCCCGCCATTGTTGACAACGACCCGCTATCGGGACCGTGGGCTGCCTATCAACAGGGAGAAACGCAACCAATCTCAATCTTTGAATCGGGCGCAATTCTACTGTACTTAGCAGAAAAAATAGGTCGATTTTACCCCGCTGATAGTACTGGCCGTGCCGAGGTATTACAGTGGCTATTTTGGCAAATGGGTGGCCTCGGCCCGATGCTCGGTCAAAATTTTCATTTCGCTGCATCACCGAATGAAAAAATACCCTATGCCATTGATCGCTATGTCAATGAGACCAGGCGTCTCTTCGGCGTGCTCAACGAGCACTTAAAAAATAGAGATTTTATTGCCGGTGAATATTCTATCGCCGATATGGCCTGCTATCCGTGGATTATGACGCACCCGCATTTGTCGGTTGATATTGATGACTATCCCTATGTGAAGGCCTGGGAAGAGTTAATTAAAAGTCGGCCAGCAACACAGCGTGCTTATGCCCGTGGTGGGGCCATTCATACGGCCCATACAAAAGTGCTTAGTGTGTCGAAACCTACCGTGACTATTGAAACATTACGTCAGGGGCCTTCCTCTACCAGCATTAATCAAACAGCGGCTGTTGTGTAACGGCTAGCCCTGTAAATAGCTACGTTAAACCATCAATAAACTAATTATGGAATTATTTTATGAAACTTTATGAATTTGAAGCCTTTGCTAACCCCCGGCGTGTAAGAGTATTTGCAGCGGAACTGGGTATTAACCTTGAGCGCGAGCAAGTCGATGTGCTGGGTGGTGAGCATTTAGAGTTTGAGCACCTACAACGCAACCCCTATGGCGCGGTGCCCACGCTTGAGCTCGACGATGGCACCACGATTAGCGAGAGTGCGGCTATTTGTCGTTATCTGGCTGACCTGGAAACAGGAAATATGCACAGTAATTTGTTGGGCAACACACCTTCTGAAAGGGCCTTGATCGATATGTGGGATCGACGGATTGAGCACGGCCTGCTGAGTGCAGTAGCTAGTTTTTTTCACCACGGAACAGAGGGTTTAGCGACTGATAAATACCGCAATAGTGACTGGGGGAAGCACAATAAAGAGGCCGTAACGATTGAAATGCATCGTCTTGACCAGCAGTTACAAGAGAATAAGTATATCGCTGGAGAGATCTTTTCAATGGCAGATATCACAGCGCTGTGTGCTGTCGATTTCGCGGCGATGCTCGGTATGCCAATTGCTGATGATCATACGGCGTTACAGGGCTGGTACTCATTAGTAAATACTCGCGATAGTGCCCGTGCATAGCACGATTGACAGTTTTATTAGGGGCTGAGCGATGGATCTTAATAGCAATTTAATGCAACGTGTAATTGTGGATTCAGCATCACTGAGCTGGATAGAATCTCCATCACCTGGTGTTTCTCGCCGTATGCTGGAGAGAGACGGAGGGGAAATGCCACATCGAGCGACAACTATTGTGCGCTATAAAGCTGACTCAAGTTTTTCTGAGCATACACATGATCTCGGTGAGGAGTTTATTGTTCTGGACGGTGTGTTTAGTGATGAGTCCGGTGATTACGGTGTGGGTATGTATGTGCGTAATCCCCCCGGGTCGCACCATCGGCCATTCACCCGAGAAGGTTGCCAGATATTCGTAAAATTGCGCCAGTTTTCCCCCGTTGACAACAATGTTGTGCGGATTGATACCCGGTCAACTGCCTGGTTGCAAACAGCATTTGAAGGCCAGTGGATCATGCCCCTGTATCGGCGCGACGGCCGAGACCCCGAGTATGTCTCTTTGCGGAAGTGGTCACCGGGTGTTCGGCTCGGTCAACATGAGTATCCGGGTGGCGAGGAGCTATTGGTTCTCGAAGGCAGTTTTTCTGACGAGTATGGGCACTATCCCAAAGGCACCTGGCTACGTAACCCCGCAGGTAGTTCTCACCAGCCGTATAGCGTTGATGGCTGTGTTCTCTATATGAAAACAGGGCATTTACCCTGCGCCATGCCACCACAGGAGATTTGAAAATGAATGGCAATATATCTTTTGATGATTCACCTTTTCATGCAGGTGAGCGGGCGGTACAGACAAAACTGGGTGTGCGAGATAGGGCTGAGGAATTGGGTCGAGCAATGATTCGGCCCTTTGTGCCAGATCAACACCGTGAGTTTTTTAGTACCTTGAGTTATGTGTTTGTTGGAATTATGGACGATGGTGGGCTTCCTTGGGCATCGATCTTAACAGGCGATCCAGGGTTTATGAGCACGCTGAGCAGTACGCAATTACAGCTTAATGTAGACGGCAACCAAGACATGATCCAGCAATTAATACCGGGCAGATCCGTAGGCCTTCTCGGTATTGATTTATCGACACGGCGGCGCAATCGTGTCAATGGAGTTGTTTCTAGCGTGGTCGACAATCAGGGTGCCATGCAGATCAAAATCACGGTTAAGGAAAGTTTTGGTAATTGTCCAAAGTATATTCAGCGTCGAGAAGTTTACCCTTGTCACCAGCCGATGGCTTTTAGGTCTGGTGAGGTGATTGTAGACAATGTATTCAATGAGCAATCGAGAACGCTAATCACGCGTGCCGATACGTTTTTTATTGCCTCGCAATACGTGAGTGATGATAAGACTCATCGTGCCAGTGCGGATATTTCCCATCGGGGTGGAGAGCCAGGATTTGTCCGCATTCAAGACAAGAATACCCTTATTTTTCCAGACTATTCGGGCAACCGGCATTTCAATACTCTGGGGAATTTATCAATCAACCCAGGAGTAGGATTGCTGTTTGTAGATTTTTTTAATGGTGGTGTATTGCAATTGCGTGGGGTGAGCAAAATTCTTTGGGACGACCCGAGGCAGTCTGAGTTTGAAGGCGCAGAGCGCTTGCTTGAATTTACATTTAGGGAATCGGCCTGGATACCGAATGCCACACTGCTGTGCTGGAGAAAAATTGAAAAAAAGTAGGCGCTAATTGTTAACGCCTTTTAAACAGACTATTCACGAAAATTAAACCTGGAGTTTATTATGGAAAACAAAGATCCAACATTAACCTTTACTCAGGGCGTCCATCATGTAGGCCTGACGGTAGCCAATCTAATGCAAGTAGGAGGGTTTTTCATTGATGTCCTGGGCTTTAAACAGGTAGGCGAAAAGCCCGATTACCCCGCAGTGTTTGTTTCAGACGGCGCGATCATGATCACCCTCTGGCAAGCTACAAGTCCAAAAAGAGCTACGGCCTTTGATCGACATAATAATGTTGGCTTACATCATCTCGCACTTGCTGTGCCTGATATTACTCGTTTGAATGCGCTTCATCAGCGTTTATGTGAAGTTGACTCTCTTGTTATTGAATTTGCGCCAGAGCCGCTGGGAGGAGGGCCTACACAACATATGATGTGTACCATTCCTGGTGGTGTTCGTATGGAATTTATTGCTCGAGCTTGACTGCATTGAATAGTGCAGGCTGTAAAATTCTTCCTGGATTCAAGCCTGTAGTGCAGGCGCTTTTATTAGTACAGGGAATCTTATTCTTTATTGTAAATGACGGGCATTTTCCCTTTCCATTGAGCCCACTTGGCACTGCTAAAAATAAGCTCGCTCATAAAGTGAGCGACATTGACACGACTGGTGCGCCCCGCGTCAAATATTGCGTCACGAATTGGCGAAGGATGTTCGTCGTAATGGCTAACTTTTGTTTCGTCGATTAAGCCATCGGGGCGAACGACTACCCATTCGATTTGCCTATCATCCTGACCAATAACAGTACGAAAAAAATCAGCCGCTTTTTCATTGTCAACATGGGGCGGTAGTAATGCCCGTAGTAAAAAGATGATGCATTGATGTCGAAATGAAGTAGTTTCTGGGATATCGCGGTTACTATTCCCCGCCGTATTCATCAGTACAAATTTGACAGCCTGGGCAGGGTTGTTTGCCTTGATTGCGTGACATAATCGGCGTGTAGTATTTGTAACTAGTCTGCGAGGTTGGCCATAAATACCTTGTAAATTCAGACTGTGCCCCAGGCAAGAGACGATGGCGCGACACCCTTTTACATGCTCGATTAACTCTTCATTACTTAAATCATTGATGCTCCCATAAATGATGTTTAAGTTTTTATGGTGGTGTATAGCACTGGGCAGGTTGCTTTGTGTGCGGATAATAATCCTCACTGCTTCTCCGCGGCCGAGCAATTGTTCGACCAGTAAGCGGCCCGTTGCGCCGCTTGCTCCAACTACGAGAGTTGTCATTCTATGCTTTCCTCAGGGGGGCTTTGTTTGGCGCATTAAATTTCGATATTAATGGCTGTTGGTATTGCGACTAACTTGCCCCGGTGAAACACCAATCGCACGTTTAAATGCTCGGCTAAATGCTGCTTCAGATTGATAACCTAGTCGGCACGCCAATTCAGCGACGGTTAACTCTCGTTCCTTTAGCCAGGTTAATGCAACATTCATACGCCAGTATAATAAGTATTTCATCGGCGTTTCACCTATGAGTTTTTTAAAGCGCGCTGCAAATGCCGAGCGCGTCATGGCGACTTCGTCGGGCAGTAATTCGACTGTCCATTCATGCTCGGGTTCACGTTGAATGGCTAATATCGCGCGCCCTATTTGTTTGTCCTGTAATGCGCCTAACTATCCTGTTTTGGCGGCAGGGTTATCACTCATCTAGGAGCGAATAGCTTGAATCACGAGTATGTCTGCCAGACGGGTAATCATCGTTTCCCCACCGGGACGCATTTCATTGGCTTCTGATGTCATCAAACGTAAGGTGCTTTGAAACCACTCCATTTGCGGTGAATGCCATGTATCAATACACATTAATCCTGGTAATAGGCTTATAAGGTGATGTGCTGCGGGGTGTTGGAAATCCACCGCACCACAAATAAGGGTAGTTATCTCACCGCCATTGCCGTGCCCAGTGCACCTGCTGCTATTCGGACTTTTTGCCAGCTAGCAGTAAAAAGTGGGGTCGAGCATTTAGTTTTGTTGTCTGGTTGTGGAGAAGATGAAGCGAAACATTGTGAAGACATCGTTAAAAATGCGGGTGTTGCCTGGACAATTCTACGCTCGAGCTGGTTTTGCCAAAATTTCAGTGAAGGATTTATTCACGATTTAATACTGGCAGGTAATATAACTCTACCTGTGGGTGGTGTGCGCGAACCCTTTGTCGATGTTGATGATATCGCCGACATTGCAGTTAAAGCACTTACCGAGAGTGGCCATGATAATCAGCTGTATGAGTTAACAGGCCCTCGTTCGATGACCTTTCTTGAGGCCACCAGTGAAATCGCAGGGGCTGCAGGTCGTCCCATCAACTTTACGCAGATCCCATTACACGATTTTTCCGCAGCATTAGCCGAACAACACGTGCCTGCTGATGCAATTGGTTTATTGGAGTATTTGTTCACGACGGTACTCGATGGGCGTAATGAACAGCTAACAAATGGTGTTCAGCAAGCCTTAGGCAGACCAGCTCGTGATTTCAAAACTATGTGGAAGAAGCGGCGAGCACTGGGGTGTGGTGATAGTCCTGCTGGCGTCAAATCCCTCAACTCTCCTTTACCTTTTTTGTTGAATGACATCATGCCGAGCTTTGAACGAATAGTCGTTATTCGAAGGCGCTGTGTGATGATATTTCGTAAATATTATGGTTTGTCGAATGATGTGGTGCTGGGTGAATTTTGTAAGTGACTAATATTAAAAGAGAATTTCTAATTTTAAAAGTTGGCACACTCTTCGCTATATATCAGGTAAGCAGGGTGTACCTGAAAAACCACAAGCCAATGGAAGGAGAACGATTATGTTAAATAATATTTTTGCGACGACTGTATTTAGCGTTACTTTATTAATCAGCGGGCTGGATAGTGCAGCGGCGAGCGATCTTGTCAATGCTGATGTGTTGTGCCAATCGGTAATTATTGCCGCTAACACAGCTGAGCAAAGAGTGCTGAATACGAAGGGATTTCAATACCGCCCTGCGCCATCAGACAAAACCAAAAGCCGTTCTTATCGCTTTAATGAGTCGAAAAAAGCCCATAAGACAGTAAGAAGTAAAAAGAGTTATCACTCGAACAAACTCTCTCAGCCAAACCCGTCGCGAAAATTAAGTTATCGCGGTGGGCTTGTTTAAACGACGGCCTAGGATACATCGGATCGCAATGAATACCGTTAATCGTTGTCTGCCGTGTTGACCTAATGAGGTACGACTAGGGCAAAGCAGAAATATTTTACCTAACAAAGAGAAGGAATCACCTATGAACGCAATAGACGTAATACGCTCACGCCGAGCCGTGAAACATTTTGACAATAATCATGAGTTATCCACTCAGGAAATAGAGGAACTTTTGTCTCTGGCGGTGCTTTCACCGACAGCTTATAACATTCAAAACTGGCGCTTTGTCGTCGTTAAAGACAAAGCTCTTAGAGAGAAGCTTCGAGTGGCAGCATGGGATCAAACTATGGTGACTGATGCGTCGCTATTGATTGTGCTATGTGCTGATTTGAAGTCGTGGGAGAAACAACCAGATCGCTATTGGGCCAATTCTCCCGCAGAGGTTAGCGACATGTTGCTACCAATGATTGACGGTTATTACCGTGGTAAAGATCAGGTGCAACGAGATGAGGCTATGAGGTCTTGCGGTATTGCCGCGCAAACACTGATGCTTGCTTCAAAGGCGATGGGTTATGACTCTTGCCCAATGGATGGCTTTGACTTCGATGCAGTGGCGGAACACATTAACCTGCCTGATGATCATGTTGTGACAATGTTTGTTGCCATTGGTAAAGCCACGGAGGAAGCATGGCCCAGGCCGGGGCAATTAGACGTAAATGATGTGCTTATTAACAATCAGTTTTAATTGACTGTTTGTCCAGTATACGGCGCAATTTCGCCAATTAATTATACAGTCTGTCTCTATATCAAGGAGTTAGTTATGTCATTTCGACTTACGTTAGCAACATTAATTCTATTTTGTATGATCTTTATACCCTTGCTTACACGGGCGGATGCCCCCCTTACTGATAACGGCGTAACCACTATTCACCTTGATGAATACAATGGTTATTTTTCTGCCAGGGAAACATTAGTGGATTTAAAAGTGGGAATCTATGATTTTGTCATCACCAATAAGGCCGATAAACTAGTGGGGTTTTAGTTGTAAGGTGCTAAAAGAATAATCTTTATCGACAAATTCCTCTGGAGCCTGGAGAGCAACACACAGCTCGTGTGACTTTGACTGAGAAAGGTTTCCGCTATCGTTGCCCAATTAACTCCACCCCTTGGTATGACGTTGGAGGTTCACTTTAAGATATGTCCAGCCATTAATGCCACCTTGGCGCATCGGTTTTTTACCACTAAAAACTGATGCGCCTTTTTTTATTGAGTAATCTTGATGTTCCAAACTTTGAAGCAACCGTCAGTGGCGTTAGCGAGTTGCGACATTGAGCGAATATAAATAAGGCGAATCATTATGAGTATTTCTGCGGCAAAAGTTTTAACAAGAAGGCTAGTTACGCGTCACCAGCCGCCACAAACAATAAAAATGGCATTACTGGCAGGGGTGGGGGGCTTTCTAGCTATTTTTTCACTGTATCAAATAGGCACCTGGTTAGGTAATCCATTACTAATGGCACCTTTCGGAGCCAGCTGTGTACTGATATTTTCTCTACCACAGAGTCCGCTTTCACAACCGGCGAATGTTATTGGGGGACACCTTGTTTCAACAGCTATAGGCCTTTTTTTGCAGATGTATCTGCCGACCACTGGGTGGTCTTTGGGTCTGGCTGTGGGCCTGGCAATAGCTGCAATGATGGCTTTACGTGTCACTCATCCGCCGGCAGGAGCTGATCCTCTGGTGATGTTTTTTGAGAATCCCGGCTGGTCTTATTTAGGTCTTCCGGTCTGCGCAGGGAGTGTACTTCTAGTGTTGATTGGTGCGATTTATCATCGTATTTCTAAATGCCACATCTATCCTTTACGGGCTAGTTGAGATTAGGCCTGAGCAGATGGTAGGTATACCCTTTTCAACTCGTTTGGGGGCGTCGATCAGGACGGTTTTCTAGAGAGTTACTTAATGGCCAACTATTCGGTGGACTTGCGTTGGTACACAGTAACGTTGGTACACAGTAATACTGCCTGGTTTGAAACTCTTGTTGGCATCAGCGTAAAACGTTGGTATCGGCTCAGTAAAGATTGGGTGAGCGTGCCGAGTTGTTAATACTCCTTTGGTGGCCAGAGTTAAAACCCAGTGTTAAAACCGAGAGTTAAAACCCGACTTCAATACCCATTGAGATTCGGTCTTTATGTTTGAACTGGCCTAAAAGGCCGTTTGAGTTGCCGTAAAAAATGTCGGATCCTAGCTTTATGTGAATGCTGGTGCTCCATTCGTACTTCAACGATGCCTGCAATAAACCATCGCGCTGGTTTAGATTCTGAATTAGCAGGGCTTCTGCCTGGATAGATTCGTTGAGAAAATCACGCCGCAGGAGCAGGGTTAGAGTTGTGTCTACCTTGTCTCGAATCATGCTGGTGGCTGAATCAGTGACTACCGACTGAAATAGCTGGGTGCTGATAAACCAGTCGGTCCAGCCCTGATAGTCAAGACCGAGTACGTAGGCGAATTCGCCAGTTTGGGCGATGCCATCGGTATTTGTTTGGGCCGTGGTCAGATAGAAACGATCGCTGGAGTAGCCGAACTCACCCCGGACAGTGATATCACCAAAGACGTTGGAAGCGGTCACGCCCAGCAGATGGGTGCGTTCATAATTCCCCTTGATGGAAACACCAGCTGAGGAAACTCTGTGCCGTACTACTGGCCGATCGGAGTAGTGATAGGCGTAATTAAGTGACAGATCCCAGCCATCAACAAACCAGGCAAGCTTTGCACCCACGTCAGAATCTGCAAAGAAGCGGCTGGGCTTTTCGAATGTAGAGTTTGTTATCGGTATGCCTGCCGGAAGCTCAGGAATGATCTGGGGGGAAGTGAAGGCGAATGTTGCACCTGCTTCGGGAATGTCGTCATAGGTTTGATCGGGAATCCACAGCAGTTGTAGAAAAGCGCCACCTATCGGTATCTCCGCATTGATTGTCCACAGAGCAATCCGGCTATCCTCGAAGTCGTCGAGAATAAATTCACGAAACGATTGCGGGTTGAGGACATCCAGCACCTTCAGTCCATCGGCCTGACCCCAGACCACCTGTTGCTTGCCAATTCGCAAAAAGGTGTTGCCGATCTCGGTATCGATATAGGCTTCCCGCAGTTCTCCACTGAGATGGTTTCCCTGCAGCCGGCGTTCGGAGATAGAGGAACGGTTGTGCTGCGTCGGCTCGCCTGGCTCTAGGTGGTCGCTAGTATCACCCCTGAACTGGGTGATGAGGGTGAGGCGTGTCGTTGGTGTTAGATCAATCGCTATCTCGGGTGTCAGTAAGAATTCTGCTTTTTGTGTATGCCCTGATGAAGAGTCGACCGCTAGCTCGGTTTCTAACAGGCCTGAAAATTCGATTCTGTCGGCGAGCTCCCTTGCGCTTGCTTCAACACCACTTAGCAGGGTGATAGCACCCGTAAGCAGTAGTTGTGCTGAGGTTTTTGACATGTACTGATACCCCGTTCAGATAACCGCTGCTTAGTGACCACGCCGTAGGGTGCGTTGCTCAAACATAGAGTCGTCAACGGCTGTCTCATAATCGACTTCTGAGAAGGTAAAAATGCTTGAGTGCCCGGTTTTGTGGTTAGTTGCTGTAAGCCGGAGGGCTGTCCAGATGTTCTGGATTTTGGTGATCTTCTCGTTATGCAGGGTTTTTAGGGGGTTGCCGTTTACATCCCACATTTCAGTCAGTCGGCTCATCCAAATTTTTGGGTCGATATGCCAGTGCACGCGGCCGTACCCGAGTTCCTCAGCAATGGCAGAATCTACCGGAACCCCTACCACAGTATAGGTGGCGTGGCCGTCTATCTGCTCACGAGCGAGGGTGGTGAAACGGTAGTCTTCGGCGGCGATTCGGGTTTCCTTCTTGATATCCTCATAGCTAAAATCAGTGCCGAGAAAATAGTCGCCCCGGTCAGAAGCGGAAATACGTCGTATTTTTCTCAATGCAGGCAGATAGAGCCACTGATCGTCGTCTCTCTCTGCGTCAGGGTAATCGTAGGTGAGAAAGCCGGTGCCTTTCACGTTGGTGGGTGACTGATAAAACAGTACGGTGCGTTTTTCAGCGCCGAAATAGCGCCGATACCCCAGGGTTTCCCGCACGCGAGACTTGCCTCTGCGGTCGATAAGCTCCATCTTCAGGTGTCGAGTTAGCTGTTGACCGTCATCACGGGCGTTGAGCTTGGCGATGAGACTATCCCCGGTGGGCAGCGCGTTACTTTCATCTGCACGCGCGAAGCTCATCAACAACACCGATATTAATAGTACTAGCGCTATGCTCGATCCGGCACTGGCCGCGACAGAAGCTGTTCTGCCTAGCTCAGGTTTTTCATCTGCTGGAAATAAAAATGCGGGCTTCAACAATTTCCCTAGGGCTGGCAAAACGGTCATGCTGGCGATAAAGCTCGTCGATACAGCGACCGCAACCAGTAAACCAAATTTAAGTAGCGCTGGCACTTCACTGGTGGTTAATACTAGGAAACCTAAAGCTAAAGCCGCAAAGTTGAAAAACAGGGCGCGGCCGGTTGAGGGAAACAGGTCTGCCAGGCGCTCGTCATAGGTTCCAGAGCGGGTGGCGAACAACTCCTTCATGCGGTCAAGCGTGTGGATGGCAAAATCGATGCCCAGGCCAATGGCGATAGCAGCAAACATAGAGGTGCCGACGCCGAGCCAAATTTGGCCAAAACCCATGACTGCGTAGACCATGAGCAGGGACATGACCACCGGAATTAGCGACAATGCGCCGGCCAGGATTGAGCGAAATACCACAGCGGCTGCGACCCAGACGAATAATAGAGAGAGCAGTAAACTTCTGAGGTGGTTGTCACCAATGGTTTTCAGCCAAGTGTGGTTAACCATCACTCGGCCTGACAGGTGGGCCTGTATCTGGTCAGTGTTGAACTCCTGTACAACATAGTCCTTTATTAGCGGAACAATTTTTGTCAGCAGCTGGTAATCAGCGACATGTAAATTGAAACGAATATTTGCCTGAGCATAATCTGTGTCGATTTCTTCCTCAAAGTCGTCCGGATCACCGGCGGTCGAATAAAGTAAAAACAACTGTGCAATCAGGAACTCATCATCGGGGATGGAGTAATAAGCAGTCTGGTTTTCATTCACCGCTTTGTGCATCTGTTTGATGTAGTCAGCCACCGATGTTGACCCTCGAACGGCAGGGAATTGCTCGACATAGGTCTGCAAAGCGTCAATACGACGCAGATGGTCAGGCCGAAATAACCCTTCAGGTTCATCGGTTTCAACTACAATATCGAGAAAATAGGTGCCATCCATGCGTTGATTGATCTGTTGGTCGGCAATATAAATAGGCTCGTCGGTTTGAAAATTATCGATCTGTGCCTCTTGCACGACCACGCGGCTAGTACCGGCAATACCGACCAGTACAACGAATGTAGCCACCATCATCGTGAGATGGGGGCGTTTGAGTGAAGCCATGCCGAGCTTATTGAGAGCGGCCCTGGAGCGATTGTCAGTTTTCCCCTGTGCGGCTTCATCGCTGTTATCACCCAGGTCAGGGGCGCGAAATAACTTGCTGGGTTTTAGCGGGAACAGCGTCAGGGCCGCTGGCAGGAAGAACATGGAATAGACCCATGCGGCCATCACACCGATGGCCGCAAACAGGCCGAAGGATTGCATCGGTGGCATGGCGGCTCCCAGCCAAAGTCCGGTAAATCCAGCCACCGTGGTGATGGTTGTCAGCGTAACCGGTTTCCACATTCTTGCCATGGCCCGCTTGGTGATTTCTCGGCGTCCCTGGCGTGATTTTGCCAGTGAGGGGTCGCGATCTAATTCGACGTAAACCTGGCTAATGATATGGATGGAGTCGGCCACGGCGATACCGATGAGAATAGTTGCTAAACCGTTGGTGATGACATAAAAGGAGACACCAAAAGCGCCCATGGCGCCGAAGGTAGCGGTCAGCGTGCCAAGCACAATAATGTTAGGTAGAACGGCACCGGCTAAAGTGCGGAAGGCGAACAGCAGTACCAGGGTTATGATTATTGCAGCTAAAGGATTTAACCGAGTCGCATCGCGGTCAATATAGGTTGCCAGGTAACCGGAGATTGCGCCCTCACCAGCAACATGAACGTGATCGCCAGCGGCGGTAGGTGTCACCGCAATAAGGTTGAGAATTTCGTCATAAGTAGATTGCGCCGCGTCCTGATCCAATAGCTCGGCAACAATCAGCGTTGCATTGCCGTCACGGGCTACCAGAGTCCCTTGATACAGCGGAAAATTGGTAATAGCTTTCTTGATTTCATTCGCACGGGCCTGGTCGCTGGGGTAGGGATCAAAAAAATCTGAGACTTCCATACCATCGGCCGTGCCAATAATGTTGGACTCGGTGGCGAGACTGGTTACGCGGTCTGGATCTACATTGGGTAATTTGCCAATCAAACGGGTTAGCTGGTCAACCAATGCCAGACTGTCGGGGTTAAAGATGCCCTCAGGGCCATCGTTGATAACCGCTACCACGATCGGGTCTTCAAGACCGAAGGTATCGCGCACGTGATCTCGATAAATAACGACTGGGTTATCCCTGCCGATAAAGGCGTCTGAACTGGTATCTTTATGAATTTGCGGCATAAACAGACCCAGTCCGACCATAGCCATTAAACTGAACAGGGCGACGGTTTTTGGCCAGCGGGTAATGAACGCAAAAAATGTTTCGGCGGCGATCCTGGGCTTGTTCATATCGGTTTCCTTTTGCCTGGTTCCGGGCATTGCTGATTGTGTATAGTTCTTGACGGTGGGCTAATGCCCGGTCGCTATAATTAGCTAGCGGTGCCTCGCAAAGAAGTTGGTAACGGTAAGTAACTTCGGGGGCAGCAACACAGGAGTGAGTAACGAGAGATGGGGATTACTTAGTGGCTGGTAAGACGAATCACAGGAGTGAGGTCGATGCGGGCAGTGCTCGTGAGCAATTGAATCGTATTCTTGTCAGCCCGCTATTTGTTCATGCCCAAAGACTGGGGCGATTTCTGCAGTTCGTTGTCGATGAGACCCTGGAAGGGCGAGGGGAGCGGTTGAACCAGTATGCGATTGCGGTCGAAGTGTTTGATCGTGACGAAACTTTTGACCCCACTGTGGATGCTATCGTCCGGGTCGAAGCGGGGCGATTGCGTTCAAAGTTGTTGGAGTACTACATAGAACAGGGTCGCAACGACCCTGTTCAGCTACTACTGCCCAAGCGGGGTTATTTTGCGCAGTTTCAATTCCAAACTGAAAGTAGCTTATTGTCTGCTGAGGCGAAGGATTCAGCGGGCGCCAGTAAGCCCGCTCGGAGTTTATCAACGGTTCCCCAGTCAGTAGCGCCAATCATTGCGGTTCTACCGTTCATTAATCTGAGTTCTGACCCGGAGCAAGACTATTTCGCTGACGGTATCACAGAAGACCTGATCACCGATCTCTCTCAGCTTTCGGGGCTGGCAGTCATCTCCCGTCAGTCCACCTTCTCGTATAAAGGGAAAGGGGTTACGGTTCAGCAGGTCTGTGATGAGCTGGGTGCCAGTGTTGTGGTGGAAGGAAGCGTTAGAAAGCTGGGTCAAAGGGTGCGTATTACTGCCCAGTTGATCGAAGGGGTAAGCGGCCAGCACCTCTGGGCGTCCCGTTACGACCGTGGCCTGGCAGACATTTTTGATGTGCAAGATGAAGTGAATCAGCAAATTATCAGCGCCTTGAGCCTGACCTTATCCGTCGACGAAAGTGCTAATTTGGCTCATCATGGAACAGTCTTGGTTGACGCTTACGATTACGTCTTGCGTGGGATGAAAGAAGCCGATAGCGATACGATGGAAGGCTTTGTCCGTGCGCGTTATTGCTTTGAACGCGCGCTTAGGCTGGACCCGAACTATGCGGTTGCCTATGCGCGATTAGCGATGAACTCTATATATTGCTGGATCGCAGGTTGGGGTGGTTCTCGTGAAGAAACTCTCGATAAGGGCTTTGAGCAGGCGTCTCGTGCAGTACAGCTTGACGACCAGTTGGCACTTGCCCATGCCGCCCTGTGTTGGGCATTTTTATGGCAGGGCCAGCATGACGAAGCCATTGTGGCAGGGCAGCGTGCTATTCAATGCAATCCAAATGACGTGGTGGCACTGGAACGACTTTCATTAAGTCTGATCTGGGCTGGTGATCCCGAGCCTGGCTTCCCGTTAATAGAAAAGGCGAGCCGGCTAAACCCCAGTCGTAACTACCACTTTGCGAAGGGTGTTGCCCTGTTCGTGCTTTGCCGGTATGACGAGGCGATAGCGTCCTTCAGGTTGGATCTGGAGAAAAACCCGAATTTCTTGCCGTCGGCATTATATATGGCATCAATTAATGGGCTGACGGGCCGTGAGCAAGAATCCGCAGCCACAGTGGAGGTCATCCAGCGGATTAGTCCGACATTTAGCCTTTCGAAAGACCGTGGTAGTCATTTCAAGAATCCGGAAGATCGACGTCGGTTTGCCGATGGGCTGAGAAAGGCTGGGCTTTCCTGATAGCTTTCAGTCATCCAGTGGTTTCTATTCGTTATCGCCTTCACTATGGCAATGTGCATCCATTAATGTCTTGTTCTCGTAACTGACGGATGGGAACCCGGTCTCATCCTCCACCTTGTTAAAAACGTTATTGCCTCTGTTTGAGTAAACGCATAAAAATCATAGCCTTTGTATTGCGATGGCGGAACCGGTCACCACACGGCCTCGCTCAATAGTTGGATGAGGCATTTTAGCGCCTTGCCCTTGTTGCTGAGTTTCCAGGCGATATAGCGGTTCAGATTTTCGGTCATGGGTTCCTTAGTGGTCAGTGTGACCAGTACGCCGCTGTCCTTCCTCTCCCAATCAGTTATATAGCAGAATATATTCGCAAGCTGGAAGTAAAAACTCACTCCAGGAAAGTATCGGCTGAACAATCAAGCCCCGTCAAAATATTCACCACCGGTGGCTCTAATCTGGACAATCAAGATCGCGAAAATTCGCGAGTTGAATAACGATATTCAGTAACCATCAAATTCCTGCAACACCATATATTTGTAAGGCATTGTTTTGTAAGTATTTTTGTTTTGGCATGGATCTTGTTACATCTGGGTTACCGGATAAACGAATCACAGTCAGGCGCCAGGATATATCCGCTACGCCCCTCACTGTCACCCATTATTCGGTAGCTAGTCCCGCGTTGATTTGTTCCTCGCGGGAAGGGCGGCAAGGTCAGCGGAGGCTTCGAGGGACTAAGCCGAAAACAGATCGAAACTACTATCATCAGGAATTACACAGGAGGTGGCGTATGCGAAGTATTCGAAACTGATTTGCCCGGTTGGTGGCGAACAGTCACTGGCAATAAGCCTTAACAGTAATTAAATGAGCAAATTTTTTTAAAGTAACCAGGAGTTATACAACATGACATTTATCACTATCTTCAAACGTATCGCCGCGGTACTCGCTATCGCGTTTTCGGCTAGCAGCTTTGCTGCGGACATCCAGATCAATGCGAACGCCAACGATCTGGCCATCCATGGCTACGACGCGGTTTCCTACTTTTCTAAGCCTGGGCCGGTTAAGGGCAAGTCAAAGTACAGTGCGTCCTACAAAGACGCCATCTACCATTTCTCCACTGCAGCTAACCGCGATGGTTTTCGGGCGAACCCCGAAAAGTATGCGCCCCAGTTTGGCGGCTACTGCGCGATGGGTGTTGTCCTGAACAAGAAGCTGGACGTGGATCCACTGGCCTGGCGCTTGGTGGACGGTAAGCTCTACCTGAACCTCAACAAGCAGGTACAAAAGAAGTGGCTTGAGGACGTACCCGGCAACATCACTACCGCCAACCGTAACTGGTCTGGCATCCACAATCTGACCGTTGCTCAGTTGGACGACGAGTAACTGAACTTTTTTCTGGCCATCGAGGATTGGTTTAAACGGGAGGCAATAACCCACCCCTCCCTCCAATCCTCGGGACCAGACCCTTTCAAACAAGCATATGGAGTAAATACTCATGAACAAAAAATTGATTGCAAGCGCCGCACTGGCGGCAGCCCTCTCCACTGTGATGGTGGCCCCGGTAAACGCCGCCGGCAAAGAGAAATGCTACGGCATCGCCGCCATCGGTCAGAATGACTGCGGCAACCTGGCCGGCACCCATTCCTGCGCCGGCCAGTCGTCGGTCGACAAGGATCCCGGTGAATGGAAGTTGGTGGCAAAAGGCACCTGCGTGAACCTCGGAGGTATGCTGAAGGCTGAAGCCAAAGCGCGTTATGAGGCCACCAAATAGGTGAAAACCAGAGTAAACCATACCCATAGGTGCATTACCCGGGGCGACGCAACGCCCCGGGTAATGCACTGAGGTAACGAGCTGGAAAGCCACTATGTCAATTATCAATCACTCAGCACTCCCCAAAGCAAGGCTATCCAAGGTAGTGCCGCCCAAAGTTGGCGTCGGTCTGCGGCACCCGCACTATGAGCCGGCGCTCTCCAGGGCTGCGGATATCGACTTTGTCGAGATACACACTGAAAACTTCATCATGGACGGCGGTGCGAACTTGGCGCTACTGGAGCGGGCCCGCGACCTCTACGATATCAGTTTCCACTGTACCGCCCTGGGGCTTGGATCCGCCGTCGGCGTATCTACTAAGGCGCTAACAAAGCTCGCCGAGCTAGTCGAGCGCTTCGACCCCTTACTGGTTTCCGACCACCTGTGTTTCTGCTGGGTAGATCTGGACGGTAGACGTGTGCACGCGGGTGACTTGCTGCCCGTGCAGCGCACGCGGGAATCCCTCGGGGTGCTCGCGTCCAACATTGATCGCGTACAACAGGCCATCGGCCGTCCGCTGCTAGTGGAGAATGTCACGGCCTATGTCAATGAACCGCAACAGGACTTTAGCGAGACCGAATTCCTGTGCCGCCTGGTGGAACGCACCGGCTGTAGCTTGCTGGTGGATATCAATAATTTACTGGTCAACGCCCACAACATGGACTGCCAGTCGCCCGCTGATTATGCGATGTCCTGGCTAGAGCAAATTCCGCCCGAGGCAGTTGGTGAAATCCACCTTGCCGGTTATACCCCGGTGCTTCGCGGAGAGATCGCGGTGGACGATCATGCCGCCCCGGTATCGGAGCTCGGCTGGCATATCTACGAATACGCACTCGGTCGTCTGGGCGATGTGCCCACCCTGGTCGAGTGGGACAACGCCTTACCGTCGTGGGCCGAGCTACAGGCAGAGGCGATGCGCGCCCGGCGCGTTGGTAACGCCATTGTGGGCGCCGGAGAGTAGATCATGAACAGTAGACTGAATGCCCCCACTTTGACACTTGCCCAGCGGCAGTCACGGTTTGCGGCGAAGATTTTTAACCAGCCTGCGCCCAGCGGCCCCTTCAAACGCGGGGAGGGCTTTGCGGTCTACCGCCGCAACCTGCTCGCGGTGGCCGAGGCTGCCCTCGGCGTGACTTACCCCACTGCACTGCGGTTACTGGGTTATACGGACTTTCAAGCGCTGGTAGCCGAGCTGCTGGCGCTCCACCGGCCCACCCGGGGAGATTGGGGTGAATGGGGGGAGCAACTCCCCGCCGTGATCAGCGGTTCGGAGCTAGGCAGAAAGTTTCCATTTATCGCCTCGGTCGCTGAACTTGACTGGTTGCGTCACTGCGCCAACCGGGCCGCTGACAACCAGTTCGACCCGCTCTCGGCGCAGCTGCTCCAATCCCACAGCGTGGACGACATCGGTATAGCGATGGCCCGGCACGTTGGCCTGACCTGTTCAACCTATCCTCTGGTCGAAATCCTCGACTGGCATGCCGATTCTGCTGTGGCCGAGGACCAACTGCAGGTGTCGCGGTCACCGCGTCCGGTGCAGGTGTACCGCCGCGAGTACCGCGTGGAGCAGCGTTATATCACCCAGACCGACTACAGGTTCACGCTCGGCCTGCGTGCCGGCCGTTCGGTTGGCAGTCTACTCGATGAGCTGGACGGGCAGGATTTTGATTTCCCCGTCTGGATCGAACAGGCCATCGGCCAAAACCTTATCAGCCACCTTTACCTCAACTAGGAGTATTCTCATGCAACGCACATTTCGATCACTTTCAAGACACTACTATCAGCTCTCCGAACCCCTGGTGAACATCTCGTTCCTGGCGCAGGCCGCAGCGCGGCTGTATGTGGCCTGGGTATTTTTCGCCTCTGGGCTTACCAAGTTGCGGGACTGGGAGACCACCCTGTTTCTGTTTGAGTACGAATACAGCGTGCCCCTGTTGCCCTTTGGGCCGGCAGCCTACCTGGCCACCTTTGGTGAGATCCTGTTGCCCGCTCTCCTGGTGATCGGTCTGGCCAGTCGTTTTGCCGCTGCCGGCTTGTTCGTCATCAACATCGTGGCAATGATCAGCCTCGAAGAGATAGCACCCGCGGCGCTTTACCTTCATTACATTTGGGGCATCCTGCTATTGCAGGTTTTCATCTGGGGCGGCGGTTTAATTTCGATCGACCGTTGGGCTCATCGCACCCACTAGGGAATTTGGATTGGCAGGTCATTGCCTCATAGGGTGCTGGGAAATAGAGCCATGTTACGTCTCTTTGTAGCTTCGGATATGCACTTTGAATGTCGTCGCGACGAAGCGCTGCCACCCCTCCCGGACGAGGCTGATTTCGATGTGCTGGTACTCGCCGGTGATATTGGTGAATTGCCTGACGCGATCATGGGTATTGACCGTCTGCTCGCCTTGTTTCCCGCCACACCTGTTGTCTATGTGGCGGGCAACCACGAATTTTTCTGTGGCCACTACCTGCACATCCTTACCGCGCTCCGCGAGGTCTACCAGGGGCACGCTCAGGTCAACTTCCTGGAGATGGATGCGCTGGAACTGTTCGGATATACCTTTCTTGGTTGCACTCTGTGGAGCGGACTGAATGGGCTGGGGCCGAAGGTTGAGGCGGAGATGATTAACAACGGTAGCTCAGTGATCCGGGATTTCTCGATGATTGGCTACGGAGACCGCGATGACCCCAACGCTTTCAGGCCGTTGCAACCGCGCGATATGCAAACCCTGCACTGGCGGTCGGTGCGCTGGCTGGAGACGCGACTCAAGGTGTCGGATATGAAAAGGACCGTTGTGGTTACCCATTTCCCCCCAATCATGGAATGTCGGCACGAAGGCATTGCCGTGGGCGCACCCAGTGTGTATTTCCAGGCTGACTGTGAATTCCTCGTACGACGATATCAGCCAGCGCTGTGGTTGTACGGTCACAACCACTATTCGCGGGAAGACCAGTACGGGAAAACGCGGCTTGTCAGCAACCAGCTGGGTTACCCGGGGGAGGGTGTCGCATTTTCGAAAGAGAAAATTATTCTGCTGCCCTGAAACTGGGGCGGCCAGGTGAGGAGGGGCTTACGCGACCTTCAATTACCACAGGCAAAATAAACACAGGGGTCATAGCCCGCTCCATGATGACTTGCACAAGATGTGAGCAACGATGCGAGCTAGGTTCTGGTTATTGGAGTTATTTTGCAATAACGGGGGTCGGTTAGCGATATTGCTCTCGGGCGTTAAAAAGAAGCGGCGGGACTTACGTATCACTGTTGAAAAAGAGTACTACGCGGATTTAGGCGCTGGAGAAGGAAAGGGGTGACATGAAGGCTCTGAAGATAGAATCAGCTTTGTCACACTCCCCATTGGGCTATGGCAACATTAGCCCGACCAGCCCACCGGCACGGACTCTGGCTTACATTGAAGCAATATTGGGTCAGATCTTTCTTGCGATCATCGTTGCCAAATTTATAGGGCTTCATTTGAACAGCGGGCCAACAGCGAAAAAACGCTGACAGCACATAAAATTCTAAGTCAGCATGATTTTTCACTCTTAGCGCCCAAGGCTGTAAACCGGTCTCTCTATTCAATGTTTCACCAGGTGAGGGGATGCTGCGCATACTTGCTAGCGGCATTAGGCATCCAAAATATTTCCTCAAGTTAGCTGCGAAACCAGATTTTTAATTTCGCTATGTGCATAATTTAGTGATTTAATATGTCGCTGATCACCGAACTCTTGATATTCAGAGTAAATCTCATAAAATTTTTCTATACCCAAATATTGACTCGCGACTTCAACATGTGGGCCTAAATGATTCATTTTTTCTCTTACCCCGCCAACTTGAAAACCAAATTCACCACACGATGCGATTAGTACCATCGTTTTTCCGGAGAGGATAGGTTGTAGCGGAAAGTCACCACGACTTAAATCGAAGGTAAAAGTTTTATTTACTCTTATTACTTGGTCAAACCATGCCTTTAGTACGGCTGGCATACCATAGTTATACATAGGGGTTGATAGTAATATAATGTCAGCCTTTATTACCTCATCGATTAATTCATCTGATAGTGACAATAGAGAATTTTGTTCAGTTGTTCTTTGTTCATCCGGAGTAAATGCAGCTGCAATCCATAATTCATTAATAAAATCAGGAGGATTTGCGCCAAGATCTCTATAGATGACCTCAGTTTCACTGATCTTTTTCTGCCATTGTTCTCTAAAGCTATCGGCAAGTGTTCTGGATATCGAATTATGCTTCGATCTTGATTTATCTAATGTCCGTGCACTTGTGTCTAGGTGAAGTATTGTTGTCATGAAAGCCTCTCCGCGAATGTTGAATTGATTCTGAAAGGATGATGATGTCCTTAAGGAGGTTTGTTGACAAACGATTATTAGTTACGTATAGATGAGATATATTCATCCATAAGGTTTTTTATGTTCGCTCATTTCCCTCAATTAAACAGTCTTAGGGTGTTTGATGCGGCAGCAAGGCTAACAAGTTTTAAGGCAGCTGCTTTAGAGCTAAACGTTACGCCTACAGCAGTATCTCATCAAATACGAAATCTGGAGGACAAGCTTGGGACATTACTTTTCGAACGTAAAAAACGGGCAATTATATTAACCCCTGAAGGAGAGAAACTCGCACGAGTTACGTATCACTCCTTTCAGCAGATATCTGGTGTATTGGAAGAAATATCAGATAATCAAAAAGTACTCACTGTTAGTACAACCTCAGCTTTTGCAGCCCAGTGGTTAGTGCCTAAACTCGAACACTTTTACAGTCACCACTCCGACATCCATGTCGTGGTTAAAACAGGTGAGGATCTTGATGACCTGCAAAAAAATAGGCGGATTGATGTGGCTATTAGGTATGGGCAATTTGATACACACATTGAAAATGCAACTAAACTTGTGACCGAATGTTTTGGAATGTACGCAACAAAGGAATATCTGCAAGATTGTCCGCATATTGAAAAAGCTACCTTGATAGAAACAACGTGGAAAAATAAAAGCCTACGACCAATAACATGGAAACAATATTTCCAATGCAAAGGGTTAGATAAAATTAAATTAAAAATACGGTTTTATGATCAGGAGCATCATGTTATCCAGGCGGCTTTAGCGGGGCAAGGAATTGCGCTTGTCAGTTCATTGTTAGTTCAAACTTCGCTGCAACAAGGGTGGCTTAAAAAACATCCAAGCGGTGAATCGCTTGAGGGCATGACTTATTATATGCTTACCAAAACTCCTCATGAAAACAACCTGAAAGTAAGACTTTTTCGCGAGTGGCTGCTAGGTGAGTTAAAAATGGATGCCTAACGAATAACAAACTTGGAAACTCCCAAAGGTTTGGCCTATACAGCCGTCATGGAAATTTTCGATCTCTACTAAGAGAGGGAGGTTTACCGATGAAAGAATATCAGAGTTTGAGTCATTCGAGATGGGACTGTAAATATCCCAGTGGATCTCGGTTGAAATTCTTCTTTGCATGTCGACACCGAAGAGAAAATCAGCTTGTGCGATTTTCCATACGACCGCCCAACGAATCGCATGTTCAGAAGCGTTGGGTAAATTGGGTTTTCGTAAGCAATTTGATCTTGACCAAACTGCAGGTAAGCAATCGCGGAATTGCGAGCTGTTTTGATCCACCCAGCCAAACTGCTACCTTGCGGATGATTCTCAAACTCTACATGCGTCCAATGTAGAAGCGTATCCGGATCGACTGTTTTCACACCATCCAACATTTCAAAAAAAGTTCTCGTTCGAGTGCGTGTCCTTTAGTAACAATTAGGGCCTCAATCACTTGCGACATGACAGGGTTCCTTAAAGTGCTTTCAATTTAGAATCGGATTTTCTCGAGCAGCTGGCTCATCGACGATAGTGTGACATTCGATTGGTTTTCCCAACCATCAAACACGGTAGCGGGGTCGCGTTTGATCCAAGCGGTATTCCAACCCCTGGCCGCTGCACCGGCGATATCAAAACTGTTACTCGACACCAACCAGGTCTCGTCCATCAGCGCACCGGTTGTTTGCAGGAAATGATCGTAAACAAGGGGATCCGGTTTGAAGGACTCCACGTCGTGCACACTGACCACATCATCTAGCAGTTCGGTAATCTCAGCGTGTCGCAATAACTGCGCGACCGCTTCTGGGTGTCCGTTGGTGAACGCGAAAAGTCGGACATCTGCTTCACGTAGCTCACGTAAGGCATCTGTCACTTCGGGGTAGGGATTGAGTTCTGTATAGGCGTTGAGTAGGGATGATGTCTCCGTACTGGAAAGAGGCGCATTTAGTGCGAGTGCAACATAGTCCAAGGCTTCCGCCGTGACCCTGGAGAAATCAACGTAGTCGCGCATCAAGCCACGGCGAAAGCTAAATTCTAGCTGTTTGGTTCGCCACAGCTGCGAAAAGGCCTCTGCGTGATCACCCACGCAGTCCTTCAGCAGCTCAATCACGGCGTGCGGATTGATTAATGTGCCGTATACGTCCAGTGCTATTGTTTGTGTTTGCATGGTGCTATTTCGTCACCATGTTTTGGGTTGCGGAGATGATCTCTTCCGCTTTCTCGTCTGTATCGTTGTAGTTCGTTACCTGCGGTACTGCCACGCCTCGAACGGTCCCTGGCCGAGCCTCAATTTGATTGATCCATCTCTGAAGATGTGGGAATTCTTCAATGCTGACACCAGCCCAGTTGTGAATTCGTGCCCAACTCCAGTTCGCGATGTCCGCTATAGAGTAGTCCTGTACCAAAAACTCTCGATCTGCTAACCGCTGGTCCAGAACACCATAGAGTCGGCGTGTTTCGTTTTGATAACGCTCGATCGCGGCCGGGATTTTTTCTGGGAAGTAGCGATGAAATACGTGCGCTTGCCCCTGCATCGGACCCAACCCACCCATTTGAAACATCAACCATTGAATTGCTTCTGAACGTCCCTTCACATCCGTTGGCAAAAGCCGGCCCGTCTTCTCTGCCAAATACAACATGATTGCGCCGGATTCGAAGATCACGAAATCATCATTGTCTCGATCGACAATGGCCGGAATGCGTCCGTTAGGATTGATGGCGACATACTCCGGCGATTTTTGCGCACCGCTAGTGATGTCGATAGGATTCAAATTGTACGGAAGCTCCAGCTCCTCTAGCGTTACCGAAGCTTTCCATCCATTGGGCGTCGCCCAGGTGTATAGGTCGATCATCGTCATTCTCCTTGCTTAGTAATCGGATTATCTCCACTTGATCGAGCAACCGATGCTTGGGGTTTGCTCGTCAGGGCCGACACCCGTCTTTGCGATCTGGCGCATAGCATCGAGCAGTTCAGTTTTGCGGTTGGCAGGATTACCCATGCGGGCATCGTCCAGGCGACCGCGGTATTGCAATTCACCGTCAGCGTTGAAACCAAAGAAGTCCGGCGTGCAAACCGCGCCGTACGTTCGTCCTACGGATTGATCCTCGTCGACGAGATACGGGAAAGAAAACTGATGCCTTTCTGCAAACTTCGCCATCATCGGCGGCGAATCCGCGGGCACATAACGATAATCATTGGAACTGATGGCCACGACGTTGATATCTTCGCTTTGCAGCACGTTGGCATCCGCAACGAAACGATCGACGATCGCTTGCACGTACGGGCAGTGGTTACAAATGAACGCGACCAAGGTGCCGTTTTCACCTTTCAGGCAATCCAAAGTAAACGCGTGCCCTGATGGATCGCGGAGTGTAATCGGCGCGGCCTTCCAGCCAAGTTCTGCTTCGGGGGTGTCTAGCAACATGATGAAGCCTCCAATAAGTTATCGATGTGTCGGTTAATGGGTTTTTCTGCCTGCAGACGGCCCTTGCCTTCCAGGTGCGGAAAAATATTGCGCCACATGGGACGATGTTGGCTGTCCGTGCAAGAACAGGATGGGATCGCCGTTGACCGCGTCAACGTAGGCCAGTTTGAGCTCAGAACCTTTACTTACTTGTGGTCATACGGGAAATCCGAGGACACCTCGAGAGGCGGTACTTTGAAACTCGCGTAGGGGTTGGCGTCTTGTGCTAGCGCGCCGTGGCCAGTTAGCAACACAGAAAGCGCGCTCAGTAGCAGATTGAATCGTTGTTTCATGGTGTTAACTCCGAAAATTGAGCGTTCTGTTCAGAACACAGTGATTAAGCAGCAGTTGCATCAACCGCGATCCAGCAATTCGCTTTGAAAGCGGCATCGACCGGGGTCTGGGCAACATGGTTGGTGTAGTTCGACATGACCTTCAGGCTCGTGCCGAGGATCACTTCGAAAACAGTTTCTTTGGTGTAGCCGGCCGCAAACAGCGCATCGAGATCGCTCTGTTCAACCCAGCCGCGGGTCTCGTTCACACGGGCTGCAAACGCTCGCAGGGCTTCGAGCTTCGCATCAGCGATATCGGTGCCGTTACGCAACGCGTCGATAACATCTGCGGGTACTTTCGCCCCTTGAGAGATCGATGTGTGTGCGGCCATGCAGTACGTGCAGCCGTTCAAGCGATTGTTCGTCATCAAGATGATCTGACGCTCGGTTTCGCTGAGGTTGGACTTGTCAAAAATACCGGCAAGCGTCATGTAACCCTCCAGCAGTGCTGGTGATTCGGACTGCACGGCGAGCAGGTTCGGTAAGAAGCCGAATGCCCCTTTGGCAGCTTTGATCAAGCCTTGGCTACCAGCTGGGGCGTGAGGAGGTTAAATTCAGTCATGGTTCTGTTCCTGTTAGTTGAGTAAAAAGGGCTTGTTTGTACCGATCGGTATCTCAAGCCTCTGCCCGTTGGTGAAGAGTGCCGCTTTCTAAACCCCGGACTGGAGGCAGAGCAATCTGATTTCCGGTATCGGTAGTGGATGGCGCATTGATTTTTACTCCAGCAGCGTAGGCCCTTTGCGTTGCGGGTTTGGCTTCCACCCTGGCCTGCCAGGCTTGCACATGAGGGTAGTCTTCAATATCAACAGATAAATGGGGATGCTCCATGATCCAGGGGTAACAGGCCATATCGGCAATGGAGTAATCTGTAGCGATGTACTGCCTGTTAGCCAGACGCTCATTTAGTACGCCTAATAGCCGCCGTGATTCATTGACATAGCGGTCAAGGGCATAGGGAATTTTCTCGGCTGAAGATACCGAGAAATGGTAATTCTGACCCAGCATCGGGCCGAGGCCACCCATTTGCCAGAACAACCACTGCATAACCTCAGCGCGACCGGCATTGTCAGCCGGGAAAAAGCGACCGGTTTTTTCCGCCAGATAATGCAGAATCGCGCCCGATTCAAAGAGCGAAATCGGCGCTTCATTTTTATTTAGATAAGCTGCCGAGGCGCCGGTTGAGGGATCGCTATCGACAATGGCTGGAATCCGTTGGTTGGGTGAAATTCTGGAAAATATATCCCGGAATTGATCGCCGCGGTGGATATTGACCGGTATCAAACGATAAGGCAGTTGGGCCTCCTCAAGAAACAACAGCGGTTTATAGCCATTGGGGGTAGTCCAGAAATATAAATCGATCATTGTCATGCTCCCTTGTAAAAGTGATAGCGCCTCGACCATTGAAAGCGCTGATAGTGGTGCTGGTGCCGTTTAATCTACAATTTTCTAAATCGTTAAACCTTAGGATTGCAGGATGCATGCCAGTATTCTTTTCCATATAAAACAGTAGGTTATAGAAGTTAGAAAAATTTGGCTCGATAAAACCCGATTTTTCAGAAACTATTAGCGAAAATTCGTGCTGTCACGCCGAACGTTTAACAAGAAAATCATCATGAGTAACACAGAAATGTCGTTGCCAGAATCCCCATCGACAAAATCCGGCGGTACGGATTCCCACAGCTCAGAACTGATCCGTCAGGAGCTTGGGCTAATTCTGTAGGCAGCCGGTGACGGCATTTACGGCATCGACTACGAGAGTAACGGCACCTTCGCAAATCGCGCGTCATCAGAAATCCTCGGCTGGCAAGAAGAGCAGGTCATCGGCCATCGCGTCCACGTCTTATATCACCACAGTCGTCTGGACGGCTCGCCCTACCCCAAAGAACAATGCCCCATCTATGCCGCCTTTAATGACGGTCTCGTGCACCGCGGCGACGATGGAATCTTCTGGAAAGCCGACGGCACCTGTATCCCCGTCGAATACACCAGCACACCGATATACGACCAGGGCGAATTGTGCGGTGCGGCCCTGGTCTTCAGGGACATCAGCGAACGCAAACGCAATGAAGAAGCCCTGCGGGCTTCGCATTTAGAATTAGCAAGGATGAAAGAGCGTCTCGAAGAAGAAAATAACTACCTCCAGGAAGAGTTCAGCTACCAGCATAATTAGAGGAAATCGTCGGCCAGAGCAGTGCCATTATCCAGGTCCTGAGCCAGGTCGAGCTGGTCGCGCCCACCTATGCCAACGTGCTGATCAACGGTGAATCCGGCACCGGTAAGGAATTAATTGCCAGGGCGATTCACGAACGCAGTGACCGCAATGAACGGCCACTGATCAAAGTGAACTGCGCCGCTATTCCCCATGAATTATTTGAAAGCGAATTCTTAGGTCATCAAAAAGGCGCCTTTAACCGGCGCAATAAGAGATCGTATCGGACGCTTTGAACTAGCCGACGGCGGCACGATTTTTCTTGACGAAGTCGGCGAAATTCCCCTGAATTTACAAGGTAAACTATTGCGGGTGTTGCAGGAAGGCCAACTCGAACGGGTAGGCGAGTCCCGAACCTGCACAGTTGATGTCAGGGTTATCGCCGCAACCAATCGCGATTTAAAAATAGAAGTCGAAGAAAACCGTTTTCGCGAAGATCTGTATTTTCGTCTCAACGTTTTCCCCATTGAGGCTGTTCCATTACGCCAGCGCGGTGACGATATCCCCTTGCTGGCCCAACATTTTATTACCCTGATTAGCCAGAATAATAAAATGAAGTTTGATCTACCCGGCGTGGAACAAACAGGCTTGGAACTACCCGGCAATGCTCCCACCATCACGCAAGTCCAGCACAGTGATAACAATGGACTCGCAGGGGAATCCTCCGGACAACAGCCCTACAGCGAGGACGAGCGGCTGGCCAGTGATAGAGAAAATATCCGACACGCGCTGGCTGTCTGCAAGGGTAAAATCTCCGGCGACAATGGCTCTGCCAGGCTGCTAGGTATAAAACCGACAACGCTGGCATCGCGGATTAAAAAGCTGGGCATTGAATCAACCTGAACCCGGCTTTCAGTGCCAGCAGGTCAGCCCATCGAGTGGTAGTGACAGCTACTTACTGATGAGTGCGGGCCTGACAAAAGCGTTGTCGCCGAGCTTTTCTGATATCTCGGGTGTTACGATTAACGACATTGATATTGGCGAGGTTGTTATGGCGGCTACTCTGGGCGGGTCGATCTCTCAGCTCACAGGGGGTAAATTTGCCAATGGGGCGGTGACGGCGGCGTTTGCTAATATTTTGAATGCGCAGGGGCGTAAGCATAGGCGTAATGCACAAAAGGGACAAGATTGTGATCGTTTTTGTATGAATAAGATCGATGGTCTGACTGAGCGTGACATCCGTAAGTCTTTCGAAGAAGGAAACGGATGGGGGAAGCAGGAACTTGATAAGAGAGCTGTCCTTCATAACCAAGGCGTCCCAAAGGGTACAAACAGGGTGTACAAGCATGCCGATGGTAGAGAAGCCGTGTTTACGGGGCCACTAGAGAATAGTCTCGCTGTGACGGGTCGTAATGGCCCCACATATAATTATGGAACAGGTGCAGGCGTATGGAATGATGTCACACACGTTATTCTTGACGTTATCCCTTATTGTTGGGAAAAAGCAGGGCCGGCAGATAACTCGACATTTTGGGAGCGAGCTGGTTGTACTTTCACTTGTTATTCGGAGTAGATTTGGTATGAGATCAATTTTCGCTATCATTGCTTTACTATTAGGGTTAATAACCATGACCGCATGTACTCATACAGTGGTTTATTACGGTTATAAGCCGACAAGCTATATGACTGATGAAAAACTAGAAATTTTTTTTACGATGATGCACTCCGCAGATGATTCAGCTAAAGGTAGTACAGTTTACGGAGAGCCGTACACGTTAGTTGTAGATACGTTTTCGAACGAAAATATCCGTAGCTTATCATTTCAAAATATAGTGATGAAAAGCAAATCGGGAAGCAATGAATTATCGTTGGGTGATAAAAGTATAACTCCACCGCTTTGCGTTAATGATGCTGAATGCAGTGCGACCATAACATTTGAATTGGAAAGGTTAGATTATGGTTCTTATGCCCTATCTGGTCTAGTTGTTCTTAATAATAGACCTCAAAAATTTATAGTAGAACTAGAAACAGATTTTAAAAAGGAGAGAATTAATAAATTCTGGGAAGCTTTAATGGGTATTTAACTGCACAAAAGCAATAATAGGGCACGAAGCACAATTCGAATAATAGGGGACACGAATAATAGGGGACGTAGCACAATTAATCCCCAGCTCCTGCTATTTTGAGCTACTCTACAAGCTCTTTTGTCGGTCAAGGATGATGCGATGCCAAGGCGAGCAAGGATCAGCTTAGTCCATATTCCCCACCATATAATCCAGCGCGGTAATAACCGTGATGCCTGTTTTTATAGCGATCAGGATTATCTTTTTTATCTTGAATGTTTGCAGGAGTGCGCAGAGTTAACGCAGTGCTCTATTCACGCGTATGTCTAGATGACGAACCACGTTCACTTGTTGGTCACACCGCAAACGGCTTATGGTATTGGTGTGATGATGCGTCGTTTAGGGCAGCACTATGCGCAATACATTAATCGAACCTATAAGCGCAGTGCTACTTTGTGGGAGGGTCGTTACAATTTGTGTATTACTTCCGGGGAAGCTTGCGTTCTTGTGCGTTATCGCTTTAGTACGCTACGATCTCTTGTCGAGGGTGAGTTGTCATATAATGGCTTACTCTGCTTTACATCGCTTGTCGATGTGACGAACTACAAAAGGATGGGAATATGGTCGACGACAGTCAGCCACATGCGAATGATAAGCGTCCCGAAGCCTATGGTTTCTGGAAGACGGTGCTTATTGTGCTCTGCGGCCATTTGGGTGTGAGGACGACTGAACAGCGAAAAACTGATTTTGAGAGGGCGAATGGTGTGCATGTTTTCGCCGTTGCGGTGTTGTACTTTTTGTTGGTAATTACCGCTTTGATTGTGCTGGTTAATTATATTGCTGGCTGATGGCTTTGCTAATAAATAAAATAACGTCAAATAATTACCGCGTAACAAGCTTTATTTAAAACCGTTCTCTTCCGTTTCAAAAATACTAGCGACTTCCCACTGCTGCAATTCTCTACTTTCTCCGGGTAACAGTTTGGGGTCTAAAGCCAGATTGCCGATAGATAGGCGGTGCAGCTGTAATACCTCGTTTTGAAAGCGGCCAAACATTCTTTTGATTTGGTGGTAACGGCCCTCGGTTAAACTTACTTCGCCAAGGTGGCTGCTGATGATTTTTAGTTGTGCTGGCTGGGTGGTAATGTCTTCATAATCAAAATACATACCCTGAGAAAAGGCATCAATATAGCGTTCATCAAGGGGTTTTTCTAATTCAACGCGATAACGCTTGACGATTTTATTGACGGGTGAGGACAGTTGGCGGGACCAGCGACCATCATTGGTGAGCAGGATTAAGCCCGATGAATTGAAGTCTAAGCGCCCGGCAATGTGTAGCTTGTCGCGTTCACTTTTGTCGAGTAAATCGGCCACAGTTTTATGTTTAAGGTCTTTGGTGGCGCTGACGACACCCCTGGGCTTGTGCATCATCACGTAGCGGGGTTTGTTGTTTTGTATAACTTGCCGGTCGAAGACGACATGGCTGAATTGATGAATACTTTGCTGAACATCGTAGGCCACACTGCCGTCAACTAGAATGCGACCCTGGGCGAGTATTGGCCGAATCGCCTGGCGCTTAATGCCGAGCTGTTGGCTCATAAAGCGATCAAGGCGTGTGCGTGTGGACTGCATAATTTCTTTTTTAGCTGTAGTGATGGCAGGGTTTAGTTTTCAAAAAGGGGCGTTTTACCGGCTTTCTGTGCTTTTAATGCGATTTGAATATCATCAGAAATTAACATGCCTGCGTTCCAGGTGGCGACGTAATCGAGACCGTCGGCGATGCTGTGCTCGCGGGAGTAGAGTATGACCTGTTTATTACCGCGCACACAGAGCGGCGACTTGCTGGCGATTGATGCGGCAATGGCGAAAACTTTTGTCAGCATGGTCTCTTTATCGTTGAAAGATTGATTGCTCAGGCCAAGGCTGGTGGCTTCGACACCGTTAAAGTCACGCCCGGTATAGACCAGTTCGCGCATTACGCCGTCACCGATTAAACGGGGCAGGCGCTGCAGGGTGCCGACATCGGCGACCAGGCCAACGTCGATTTCTTTAATGGAAAACACGGCGTCTGTAGTGCAATAACGCATATCACAGGCGCTAATTAAATCGACACCACCGCCAATACAGAGGCCGTGAATTGCTCCGAGCACCGGTTTTCGGCATTGCTCAATAGCGGTTAATTGCCTTTGTAGCCAGAGTATTTCCTCCCGCAGTGCCTCTCGCTTGCGACCTTCGCAGTGTGTCGACTCATCAACAAGCTCATTGAGCATGGCCAGATCAATGCCTGAGCAGAAGTGCTTGCCCTGGCCGCTGAGCACAACAACGCGTACTTCAGCCGTGCTGCTGGCCCAGACCATTGCCTCCCCCAGTTCTTGCCACATCGGCCGGTTCATGGCGTTGGCGCGCTCGGGTCGGTTGAGTTGTAGGTGGGCGATGTTGTTTTTTAACGCAAGGCTCAGGGTGGTGAACTTGGGCAGCATCATGTCTTCCTTATTATTTATTTTATAAAGTGCGGGCTTAGATGTTATTGCGTGTCAAAGGTGCAGAGCGTGTCGGTGATATTTGAGTGGCACTGTGGGTAGGCGGGAAAAGACCCTTGCTCGCTCTTTGCAAGCGGGCAAGGGTCTACTTTTTCTCGGGTATTAGTCGAGTATTAATCGGGCAGTGTTGCTAGATTTGGCTCAACTTTTTGAAAGCCAGCCAGGGCAACAATGGGGTGTTCGGTGTTGCTGGAAAAGTCGGTGATCTTGCCCCAGTTCTCGACAATCTGCTCCAGGCTAATACCGTTGGTTAAAGGCAGGGTAATGCCTTCGCTGCGCTCCCAGCGCACCTGTGAGTACCAACCGCCACCGAGTTCGAACAAGTTGCCATTAGCGGGGCAGTCTTCGTGACACAGGTAGCCGACCAGTGGGCTGACGAAACCGGGATTGAGGGCTTTGACCATTTTTTCTTCGAGAATGGTTTCCGTCATGCGCGAACCGGCAAAGGGCGCGATGGTGTTGCACTTGATGTTGTACTTACCGCCTTCCTGAGCCAGGGTTTGCGCCAGACCAAATAAGCCAAGCTTGGCCATGGCGTAATTTGCCTGACCGAAATTGCCGTAAACACCGGAGCTTGATGCGGTAAAAACCAGGCGCCCATACTGCTGTTCACGCAGGTGGGGCCAGGCGGCGTGGGTGACTTTGAATGCGCCCTTAACGTGGACGTTATAGACCTGATCCCAGTCATCCTCTGTCATCTTGTGGAAAGAGGTGTCGCGTAAAATCCCGGCGTTGTTGATGAGAATGTCGATTTTGCCGTAGGTGTCGAGAGCGGTTTGTACAATTTTGTCACCGTCAGTGACGGAGTCATAATTTGCGACGGCTTCACCACCGGCGGCTTTAATCTCCTCCACGACCTTGTCGGCAGGGCTATTGCTACCGCTGGTGCCCCGGCCCTGCATGTCACCGCCGAGATCGTTAATCACCACCTTGGCACCACGGCTGGCTAGCAGCAGGGCGTGGGCACGACCCAGGCCGCCGCCACTACCGGTGACAATGGCAACTCGGCCTTCATAATTTAGTGTATCGCTCATGACTCTTTCCTTTTTGGTTTGACGCTGCTTAAAATACTGTATTTGATTTTTGAATGCGGGCACTTAAATACCATAGATGCTGCTGTTTGTCAGTTCTTCGGTGTCAACACAGAGGGTTTCAATGATGACTTCAAAATACACCAGTCTCGACCAGCCACTTTATGACTACATATTGGCGAGCTCTCTACGGGAGTCCCCCGTGTTAGCGCAATTGCGTGCTGAAACCGCGACACTGGCCATGGCGGTGATGCAAATTGCCCCCGAGCAGGGACAGTTTATGGCCCTGTTGATTAAGCTGATGGGTGCTAGGCGAGCCATCGAGGTCGGTGTTTATACCGGCTACAGTGCTCTGGCCGTTGCCGAGGCATTGCCGGATGATGGCCTGCTTGTCGCCTGTGATATTAATGTCGAAACAACAGCAATTGCCCAGCGCTACTGGCAGCAGGCAGGGGTCGCCCATAAAGTCGATTTGCGTTTGGCCCCCGCTGCAGAAACCTTGCAGGCCTTACTGGACGATGGGCAGGCGGGCAGCTTTGATTTTGCTTTTATCGATGCCGACAAAACCGGCTATAGCGATTATTACGAGCTGTGCCTGGCTCTGCTGCGCCCCGGCGGACTGATTGTCGTCGACAATGTGCTGTGGGGCGGTGCCGTACTGGAGGCATCGACGGATGACGACGACACCCGAGCCATTCAGCAATTCAATGCTCAACTTGCTGTTGATCAGCGAGTCGACCTTAGCTTGCTACCACTGGCTGATGGTTTGAGTCTGTTGCGCAAGCGCTAATCTTGATGACTGAAACCCCGATGACTGATAATTGCTGCGTTGCGCCGCTTCGCCAAAATGACTGAACTCAGCCAGCAACGAAAAATTATCCACTGCGACTGCGACTGTTTTTATGCGGCGGTGGAGATGCGTGACGATCCCTCGCTGGCGACCCTGCCTATTGCCGTGGGTGGCAGCGCCGAACGGCGTGGCGTGGTCGCCACCTGTAACTATACAGCGCGTGCATACGGCATACACTCCGCGATGGCGACAGCTCGCGCTTTACGCTTGTGCCCCGACTTAATTGTTGTGCCCCCCAATTTTTCAAAATATCGCGAGATAGCCCTGCAGATCCGCGAAATCTTTTCTGATTTTACCGCCTTGGTTGAACCGCTGTCCCTCGATGAAGCCTTTCTCGATGTTAGCGCCACCGAGCTCTATCAGGGCAGTGCCACCTTAATGGCCGAGGCGATTCGTGCGCGCATAAAGGATGAAATTGGTATTATCGTTTCTGCCGGTGTTGCTCCGAGTAAATTTCTAGCAAAAATTGCCAGTGACTGGCGCAAACCCGATGGCCTGTTTGTTATCACCCCTGAACAGGTTGACAGCTTTGTGTTAGCACTGCCCGTGGGCAAGTTATTCGGCGTTGGTAAAGTCACCGAAAAAAAGTTGCACCAGCTGGCGATTAACACCTGTGGAGATTTACGCCAGCTCAGTTTAATTACCTTGACCGAGCATTTTGGTGTGCTGGGTAAGCGTTTATTTGAGCTGAGCCGGGGCATCGACAATCGGCCTGTGAGAGTCGACCGGCGTAGAAAATCCCTCAGTGTTGAAACCACTTTTACCGATGATTTACCCGATGCCGCTACGTGCATCGCCCGCTTACCCGCACTGTTTGAACAACTACAAACGCGCTATGACAATATTGATGACTCTTATCAGGTGAGTCGCCATTATTTAAAAATGCGTTTTAGTGATTTTACCAGCACTACAGTAGAGCGAGAGTTGCCCGATGGCATTACACTCGAGGGTTATCAGAGCTTGTGCGAGCAAGCCTGGTGGCGAGGAGAGCAAGGAGTTCGCTTACTCGGCATTGGCTTGCGCTTTATTGATTCAACACACGACCAGGTGGGCCATCAGTACTCCCTGGCTTTTGAAGCGGAAGATGAAGAATGAAGTCATGTCTTAAGCGCTATAAAACAGCAGGAATAAAATAGTATGGAACAAGTTAAGGTAAAAGACAGCGGGCCTAAAGATAGTAGCGCTGCGACCATGACCAACATTAATCTCGATCGGGCCCTGTGTCGTATCGCCCACATCCACAAGGGAATTATTGACGCACTGCGCTATCCCAAGCGGGTGGTTAGTGTCACCTTTCCCATTGAAATGGATGACGGTTCGGTACAGATATTTAAGGGTTGCCGGGTGGTACACAATCGCACCCTGGGGCCGGGTAAGGGCGGTATACGCTTTCATCCCGATGTCGACCTCAATGAAGTCAGCGCAATGGCAGCTTTAATGACCTGGAAGTGTGCCTTAATCGAAGTGCCTTTCGGCGGGGCTAAAGGCGGGGTAATTTGCGACCCTAAAAAATTATCCTCCCATGAATTACGCCGTATTACCCGACGCTTTATTAGTGAGCTGGGTGACAATATTGGCCCTTACATTGATATCCCTTCGCCCGATTTATACACCAATGAACAAACCATGAGCTGGGTCTTCGATACCTACGACGTGATGCACAGTGGCAATAATAATCGCGCCGTCGTCACCGGCAAGCCTGTCTCCCTCGGTGGCTCCGTGGGGCGTCGTGAAGCCACTGGCCGGGGCGTGTGCTATGCCGCTCGCCACTTTATTGCCAAGCACATGGTGCCGGGGTTGAGCAGTCTGGATGGGGCCACGGTGGCGATTCAGGGCTTCGGTAATGTCGGTGCCGTCGTTGCCGAACAAATGCATTGTATGGGCGCCAAAATAATTGCCTTGAGTGACTCCCAGGGCGGCATCATTGATAACGAGGGTCTGGATTTAGCAGAGGTTACAGCCTATAAGCGTGAGCACGGTTCCCTCATCGGCTTGCCCGGCACCATGAGTACCACCAACGATGCGCTACTGGAGGTCGACTGCGATGTGCTGGTGCCGGCGGCTCTCAGTCATCAAATATGCCTTCATAACGCCGACAGGATTCAAGCCAGATTGGTGGTCGAAGCAGCTAACGGGCCAATTACCCCCGAGGGTGATCGCATACTTGCGGGCAAGGGTATTCAGGTGCTGCCCGATATACTCGCCAATGCTGGGGGTGTCACGGTGAGCTATTTTGAATGGGTGCAAAACCTTGAAAACCAGCAGTGGGAACTAGATGAAGTAAATGAAAAGTTACTCAACAAAATGAACAAGGCGGTTGATGTCAGCGTTGAGCGCCTGAAGGTGTTGACCGCCGAAGAAAGTGAACTACCGGAAGACGGCCATGCCTACCCACTGGACTTGCGCACGGCGGCATTGATTATTGCCCTTGATAAGCTGGTTGCGGTGACATCGCAGCGAGGTATTTGGCCCTAAACGGCTTGACGTTTTGTGTACTTCTTTATCGATTTTAGGGCGTACCACTGAGGGCCTGCGCGCTCAGTGGAGTTTATGAATCTTAACTTAAATGAGTGAGCCTAAATCAGATTTCTTGCACTTGAACTGTGAGCGTTTTTTTGTCATTAAAATGATTGCGCCAAGTGTCAGTAATGCCAGACTGGATGGCTCAGGTACACGGTTAAAAAAGACGCTATCTATTTGAATGTTGGCATCACGACGCAGAGGGTCTTGACGACCACCCCACTTGTCGTTCAACCAGGTATAGCGCACGGTGTAATTACCGTCAGCGGCAATATTAACTTGAGATAGAGCATGATGAGATTGCGTGTCACTCGCTTTAATTTTCAGAATCTCTTCAGTTATTAGTGATGTGTCAGTTAAGCGACTGCGTACTTTAAAGGTGTCGTACCAACCTGAACCAGCCTCAAGATTGCCATGATTGCTGGCGTTAAGCCCGATATCCCAAATACCTTTAGTGAGGAAGGCTGTGTACTCAGCCCAATGTCTGGCCCAGGGCGAATAAATAGAACCGTCGTTGAGATTAATCCAGCCTGTCTTCTTTGGGTTTTTTTGATACAGGCGGCTAATGTTCGAATACTCGTTTCCTTTTTGAGCGATGTTGGAACTACTTATCGGTGTTGCATTGGCGGTGCTAGCCAGCAAGAGGATAGAGAGAAGGAATAAACAGTACTTCATTAAGGGCCGCCGATTTCATTAGGTGGGTTAATTTTGCGGCATCGACACTTGTCGCTGCTGCTTGCCCCGGCCATTATATTTGCGCAAGTTGTTCCGTAGCGGCTGCTCTCGACCAGTGGCTGTGCGTCGCGATAAGAGGTCGCGCCTTGTCAGGCAATTGTGACGACGGTCAATGTTGCCCCCAGGTTTATAACTACCACCTATTTTTATTATTCCCCGTGGTATATCTATCTACCGCTCTGGTTCCTTATGTAGTTACTTTTATTGGTATAAATCCGTAGGGATATTTACCGCCGAGGCTTCCAGGAGTTGTGGCGTGGTTTTGTGGTGCTGTATTAAGGCTGAATGGCAATACAGGCTGTTTAGCTGAAGAGATATACAGGGCTTTACCTCAAAGCCCCTTGTTCCATTGATGGGCAAGAGGCTATGCAGTGGCAGGCAACAGAATGAGTGCAGGGTGATAAAGTTGGCTGCTGGCTTACATCCGTTCCATGGTTTCAATGCCCAATAACTCTAGCCCTTTTTGCAGTGTATTGGCGCTGGTATTACTCAGTTGTAATCGGCTGGCACGAGTCTGGACATCAATATCTGAACGTAAAATGGGGCAGTGCTCGTAGAAGCTCATATAGGCACTGGCGAGGTCGTAGAGGTAGTTACACAGTGTGTGGGGGTAGCCGTCTTCGGCAACGGTTTTTAGGGTTTCGTCAAAGCTGAGCAGGCTCAGGGCCAGGGTTTTTTCCTGAGGGGCGGTGATACGAATGTCGCCCTCGACTTGCCCGCGTTCTAATTCAGCTTTGCGAAAGACACTGCAAATACGCGAGTAGGCGTATTGCAGGTAGGGTGCAGTGTTGCCTTCAAAGCTGAGCATGGCGTCCCAGTTGAAGATATAGTCGTTGGTGCGGGTTTTGCTGAGGTCGGCATACTTCACCGCGCCAATACCGACTTTGCGGGCGATTTCTTTGCTGGTTGCTGCGTCGAGTTCAGGATTTTTCTCGGCGATTAATTGCTCTGCACGCTTTAAGGCTTCGACCAATAAATCGGCGAGTTTAACCGTGCCGCCACTGCGGGTTTTAAAGGGTTTACCGTCTTCGCCCATCATGGTGCCAAAGGGCAGGTGTTCGAGTTGCATTGCTGGGTCGACAAAACCGGCTTTGCGGGCGACGACGAAAACCTGCTTCATATGCAGGCTTTGGCGAGCGTCAATAAAGTAGAGTGCGCGGTCGGCTTTTAAGGTCTGGCTGCGATAGCGCAGGGCGGCCAGATCACTGGTGGCATAGAGATAACCGCCGTCGGACTTTTGCACAATTACCGGGCTGGGGTTGCCTTTTTTGTCGGCCAGTTCGTCGAGAAACACCACTTGTGCGCCCTCACTTTCACAGGCCAGTCCCGCGTTTTGCAGGTCAGCCAGCACCTGGGGCAAATCGTCGTTATAGGCGCTCTCGGGGCGGATATGTTCATGGCCGAGGGTGACATTGAGCTGGCGATAAAGCGCTTCACTGTGCTCGACAGAAATATCGATAAACTGCTGCCACAGGGCCAGACAGTGAGCATCACCCGATTGCAGGCTGACAACATACTGGCGGGCTTTATCGGCAAAGGCCGGGTCTTCGTCAAAGTGGCGTTTAGACTGCTGATAAAAACCTTCGAGATCGTTTAATGCTAATTCTGGTTTTTCCCCTTCACCCAGTTGCTCTTCGAGTTCGGCGATTAACATACCAAATTGGGTGCCCCAGTCGCCCATGTGGTTTTGGCGAATGACAGTGTGGCCGAGGTGCTCGAGTACCCGGGCAATGGCGTCGCCAATAATAGTGCTACGCAGATGGCCGACGTGCATTTCCTTGGCCAGGTTGGGTGACGAATAATCGACAACCACCGTTTGCACCTGTTCGGGGGCACTGGCTTGCGCAGGATTGGTCTGGCTCAGCGTGGTGGCAAGATAGTCATCGCTAAGGTGAATATTGATGAAACCGGGGCCGGCGATTTCGACTTTGTCGGCAATGCCCTCTAACGTGAGGTTGGCAACGATATCGGCGGCCAGGTCACGGGGCTTGAGTTTCAGTCTCTTGGCGGCGGCCAGTGCGCCGTTGGCCTGAAAGTCACCAAACTCGGGTCGCGTGCTAGTGGCGACATTGGCGGGCAATTCGGGGGGAATACCGGCGGCTGTCATTGCCAGTCTGACGTGTTGGATCAGTGTTTCGCGAATATTCATGCTTGCTCGGCCTGTGTTCGGACTGGGGATTTTAGTGGCAGTGGCGGCGATTGCAACCGGCTTTTGGTTTAAGGATAGCCCAGCCATGTATTTGCTATTTAAACACGGTTATATTGATCTCTTCAGGTCGGCAAACACGAGCACTCACAGCCCATGGTTTCATTTCAAACACTCTACGAAGCAGCCCTACACAATTGGGGCGAAGACAAGGTTCTGGCCCTGCTGCCAGAGGTGAACACGGTCGATACATTGCGCACCACGGGCGACGACCGTTATCTGTCGGCCATGGCGCGCTGTGTATTTCGGGCGGGCTTTTCCTGGAAGGTGATCGCGAAAAAGTGGCCGGATTTTGAAACGGCTTTTGGTGGCTTTGTGCCACTGGCGCTGGCGAACTATTCCAATGATCGTATTGACGAATTAATGCAAGACACCCGCATCGTGCGCCATCGCACCAAAATTCAGTCGGTGCGCGATAACGCGCTGTACATTTGCGATATCCAGCAAAGTCACGGTAGCTTTGCCGCTTATATTGCCGACTGGCCTGAAGAGTCTATCGTTGAACTGTGGTTTGAGCTGAAAAAGCGCGGCAGCCGTTTGGGTGGCAATACTGGGCCGGGGTTTTTACGGCTGATGGGCAAGGACACTTTTATGCTCAGTAAAGATGTCAGCGCCGTGTTGTTGAACCATAAGCTAATGGACACCTTAAGCCCGAATTCAAAGCGGGACTTGCTCAAGGTACAAGCGGTGTTTAATCGCTTTCAGCAGGACAGCGGTTATCCGCTGTCGCACATTAGTCGGATTATGGCGCTGAGTTTGCAGCCGCAAAACTAAGCTTTGAGGTCAATTGACAGGCATAAAAAAACCCGGCAATCACCGGGTTTTTTGTATTGGCCTATCGGTATCAGTCTAATAGGACCAATGAAGCATTAATCGTTAAAGATTACGCTTCGTCTTGTACATAGCGTTCGCGTGAAGACAAAATTTCAGCGTGTGCATCAGCTTTTGTGCCCCAGCCGCTAATTTTTACCCACTTGCCAGCTTCGAGATCTTTGTAGTTCTCAAAGTAGTGCTCAATTTGCTTGAGCAGTAATTCGGGCAGGTCGGTGGCTTCTTCAATATCGTTGTAGATAGTGGTCAGCTTGCTGTGGGGTACGGCAATCAGCTTGGCATCAACACCTGACTCGTCGGTCATGTTGAGTACGCCAACGGCGCGGCTGCGAATAACAGAACCGGGTACAACGGGGTAAGGTGTGACCACGAGTACGTCGAGGGCATCGCCATCTTCAGACAGAGTCTGGGGGATGTAACCGTAGTTGGCGGGGTAGAACATGGGCGTGGCAACAAAGCGATCGACAAACAGTGCATCGCAGTCTTTCTCAACTTCGTATTTGATCGGCGCGTGGTTGGCGGGGATTTCAATGACGACGTTGATATCGTTGGGTAAATCTTTGCCAGCTGGAATACTGTTGTAGCTCATGTGCAATGCCTTCTGTTGGTTGCTTCTATTGATGTAAACGTGGGTTGCCAAGGCCGCCTAACAATAGCCTTTCCGTGGGTGCTTCTTAGTGCAGGTTTTAGTGCAGGTTTTTAGTGCGTAAAGCCCATGGCCTGCGCCAAGGCGAGCGCAATTATACCGATGACCATTTTCCATTGCCAATGGTCAAACGGCGATAAGCTTAGATTGGTCGACAAATTTGCCCGTTGCGCTATTGGCAAACTCGTTTAGAATACGCGCCTCGCAAATACCACTGCGAACTCCTAAGGGGTGGCTACGGCCTGAGACAGCAATTCTGCAGCAGTAATGTGAAGGAGTTGATGAACCCTTGAACCTGATCCGGGTAGTGCCGGCGTAGGAATAGGGTTGTCACAATCTTGCCTTTTTACGCATCTCTTCCGGGTCTCCTGTTTTTATTTGTCTGGAGACTCCTATGAAAAACTCTTTTTTTACAGGCCTTTTGGTCACTTCTCTAAGTTTTATTAGCCTTAATTCTCTATCTGTCGTTGCTGACGATGCCAATGCCAGTTCACTGCAAGAAGTCGTCGTTACCGCGACCTTTCGCGAACTCGATATTCTCACCGTGCCCGCCAGTTTGACCGTGCTCGACCAGATGCTCATCGCCGAGCGCGGTGGTGAGCATCTGCAAGATATTCTCAATGCTGCCCCTAACGTTAACTTTGCCAGCGGTGCCTCGCGGGGGCGTTACCTACAAATTCGCGGCATCGGTGAGCGCAGCCAGTTCGTCGACCCGGTCAACCCTTCAGTGGGTATGTTGATCGACGATATTGACGTCAGTGGCATGGGTAATGCCGCCACTCTGTTCGACGTGCGCCAGGTGGAGATTCTACGTGGTCCCCAGGGTACACGCTTTGGTGCCAATGCACTGGCGGGCATGGTGAATATTCGCGGCAATGATCCGACCGAAGAGTTTGAAGCCCTCGTCAGTTCAGGTTACGGCAACTACGACAGCTGGAATATGGGCACCGTGGTTAGCGGGCCATTGGCTGAAGGTTTATTGGGCCGCCTGGCTGTGCAGCAAAAGCGCAGTGACGGCTATATTGATAACGACTTTCTCGATCGGGACAACACCAGTAATATTGACGAGCTGAGTACCCGGGGCAAATTGCGCTGGCTGGCCAGTGATGATTTGAGTATCGACCTCACCGGCTTTTATGTCGATATCGACAACGGCTACGATGCCTTTTCTCTCGACAATACGCGCCATACATTATCCGATCAGCCCGGTCATGACAGGCAGGAGACAGCGGCCTTTGCACTGTCGAGCACCTGGACGGGTCATCAAGCTTTCACGCTGAAAACCATCGTTAGTTGGTCTGACTCCAACCTTGAATACGGCTATGACGAAGACTGGAGCTACAACGGCCTTTGCACCGGTACGCCCTGTGATGGCTGGGAGTATTCATCCACCGATAATTATCGCCGCGACCGCGAAGCCAGTCGTTTTGAAATGCGCTTTACTTCAAGTGAAGCCGGTCAGTTACCGGGCAATACCGATTGGGTGGCCGGGGTGTATTTCGACCAGAAAGATGAAGACCTAAAGCGGGCGTTTTTCGATTGGGTGCTTTATAGCCCAGCAGAATTTGATAGTCGTTACGAGACTGAAAACCTGGCCCTCTACGGGCAACTGTCGAGGCCCTTGAGTGAGCGTTTGAGCCTCACCGTGGGTGGTCGTTGGGAGCGCTTCGAGGCGGACTATAGTGATAGCCGTGCCGTGAAGGCTTCGCCGGATGACGACCTGTGGGGCGGGCAAATTAGCCTTGAATACAGCATTAGCAACAATACTTTAATCTACGGCTTAGTGTCGCGGGGCTACAAAGCCGGTGGTGTCAATGGTGAAGCCGTGGGCCGAGCGGCCAGTAATGGCTTCGCGCCGTCAGTGATCTCTTTTCTTAATGAGCGCCTGGAGTTCGATACCGAAACTTTGCTCAATTATGAGTTGGGTTTAAAAGGCAGTTACTTCGATGACAGTGTGCAGTTGAGAATGGCGGCCTTTTTTATGGACCGCGATGACATGCAGTTGAAAGGCTGGTACAACGAGGGGCCTACCTTTGTTGATTACATTGACAATGCCGCCAGCGGGGAAAATATTGGGCTTGAGTTTGAGGCCTTTTGGCAGTTGAACTCGCGTCTTGAATTGTTTCTCAATCTGGCCTGGCTCGATACAGAAATCGATAATTTTATTGTCAAAGGCGATAGTGGATTGCTTGACAAAAGTGGCCGCGAACAGGCTCACGCACCAAATTATCAGTTTAATATCGGCGGGCGTTTTGATTTTGGTGATGGCTTCTATGCCCGTCTTGAAGCCGAGGGTAAAGATTCCTTTTACTTCTCCGACAGCCACGATCAGCAGTCCGACAGCTATGAGTTATTCAATGCCAGTTTCGGCTATCAGAGTTTGCACTGGGATATAACGCTATGGGCACGCAACCTCAGTGATGAGGATTACGCCACTCGCGGCTTTTATTTTGGCAACGACCCGCGTAAGTTTTATGCCGATGAAGAATACGTGCAGTACGGCGAGCCGAGAGTTTTTGGTGCTAATGCGACCTATCGTTTTTAGGCGATTAAATTTTTAGTCTGATAAATAAGAGGTAAATCATTATGCTACTCAGTGCAGAAATCAGCATGTATCCCCTGGCGGAAAATTATATTCCGCCAATTGATGCCTTTATCGAAAAGCTCAATAGTTATGCCGGTTTGAAAGTCGAAACTTTTCCCACCTGTACGGTGATTATGGGGGAACAAGAGAGGGTAATGGAGGTACTGCAAGACGCCATGGTCTGGAGTCACGAAAAATACGGCAAGGCGATTTTTGTCACCAAGTTTATTCTCGATTACGAGGCTCTTTAAGTGCTCGATTTTTTAAGCGCCGCCCAGCAGCAACTGCTCGCCACCTCGACCTGGGAGTTGCTAGCGGTGCTGCTGGCCATCGCCTATTTATTACTGGCCTTACGGGAAAATAGTCTCTGTTGGTACTGCGCTCTGGCCAGCACGGCAATTTATACTGGCCTGTTCTGGGATGTCAGCTTGCTGATGGAGTCGGCTCTTAATGTCTACTATATGGCCATGGCGGTTTACGGCTGGTGGCAGTGGCGGGGCAGTAAGGGGTCGGCTACACATCCAGGTAAAAGTGCTGTCGAGATACGCGCCTGGCCATTGCGTAACCATTTGCTGGCCTGGGGTGTTATTGCTGGCCTGACGGTAGTATCGGGTAGCTTGCTAGCCAGCAACACCACGGCAGCTCTGCCTTATCTCGACTCATTCACCACCTGGGGTAGTGTGTTGACGACCTGGATGGTGACGCAAAAAATTCTTGAAAACTGGCTCTACTGGATTGTGATCGACACAGTTTCTATCTTTCTCTATGTCGACCGGGGCCTGCATTTGACGTCGCTTTTATTTGTCGCCTATGTGATTATTGTGGTATTCGGCTTTTTCGCCTGGCGTAAGCGCATGGTCCTGGGCGAGTCAGAGAGCCTGGCTACGCAGAGCTGATAACACGGGAAGTTAGTTGTTGATGGAAGTGGATGATAGCTACCACTTATTGATGCACCTGTACTGATGGGAACCTGGATAAAAATAACCAATGCCGCTTTCTAATGCTGCTCGTACTGCCTTCGATACCTGGCCCCAATGGCGCCTGGCGCTGGATTCTCCGCCGACCATTATTCGTCGCTTGCCGGGCGGTTTGACCAACCAACATTATTTGCTCAAGGCCGGTGGGTTGAGAGTGGTGATGCGCATTAATAACCCTGATGCGGCACGTTTGGGTATCGATCGAAAGCGCGAACAAAAAATTCTCGAACAGATTAATGGCAAGGCTTTCGCCCCTGCGGTGTTTTACTGTGAGCCTCAGCAGGGGGTGCTGGTGACGCAGTATGTGGAGGGCACGCAGTGGCAGCCCGACAGTCTGGATAACCCGCAAAAAATTGATAGTTTGCTTGAATTAATCACCCAGATACATGGGGTGAGCACCGACATTCCCCTTTTTGATTACAGTGCCCATGTGCGCAACTACTGGCAGCGTTTACGCGAAAGCGAGCAGCCCTTTCCAATGAGCGCCCAGCGTTTGTACCGCAGTATCGAATCTCGGCTACCGGCCTTTCAGGCGGCGATTAAGCAGCCCGTGCTTTGCCACCACGATCTAACCCCCGCCAATATTATTGAAAATATCTATGGGCAATTAATCGTTCTCGACTGGGAATATGCCGGTGCAGGCCTGCCTTTAATCGAGGCTATCGGCGCTAGCCGCTATTGGCAAAATATCGCCTTTAGCGAGCGCATACTCGAACATGACGAGGAGAATGAAGCCTTAGAACTGGCGGGCAATATCGTTGATTTTTATGAACTGGCCTGGACACATTTGCGCTAGTTGCCACCAGTTTTAATTAAATCTGGTGCAAAGATCCCCCAGTTTAAATAGCCCTTGTTGGCCTGGCTAGAATGGCATCAATAGCAGGCAAGTCGTGTGACGGGGTCTATTGTATCCAGCTCTAAATCTTGAACTAAAAGGGTAGAGCTAAAAGGATAGAGCTAAAAGTGGAATTTAGGCGATGACTTTTGAATGAATGTTTTGTGGGATTGAGCCTGCCGATGTAAATGATGGCCACTTTTTTCAGCTATGACTCAAGGGCTCCCACTATATTATTAAGTGTTTTTATTTTTTCCATACCGGCGTGCGTTTTTCAAGGAAGGCGCTGAGACCCTCTTCTTTGTCTGGCGTACTGCAGAGTGCGCTCTGGGCAAACTTCTCCATCGCCAAACCTGCGGCACTACTGCCTTCCATGCCGTAGTTAATCATCGCCTTCATAAATTGCGGCACCAGTGGTGCGAAAGCTGAAATATGCTCGGCCATGCGTGACAATTCAGGCAGTAAATTTTCGCTGTCCACCATGCGGGTAACGAGGCCGATATGCAGGGCGCGGTCGGCATCGATGGGCTCACCCATAATTAGCATCTCCATCGCCCAGGCACGGCCTATCAGGCGCGGCAAACGTTGTGTTGCACCACCGCCGGGAATAATACCGAGTTTTCCTTCGGGTGTAGCAAAGGTGGCATTGGGTGTGGCCAGTCGCAAATCGCAGCCCAGTGCGACCTCGAGTCCGCCACCAAAACAAATGCCATTAATCGCGGCGATGCTGACTTTGCTAGAACGCTCAAGCTTTTCAGCCAGACCCTGAACAATGGGCTCGAGGGCTTTTTTCAGGTCTCTTTCTTTAACCTCGGCCAGATCGGACCCAGCTGCGAAGGCTTTATCACCGGCGCCGGTAATACCAATAACGCGCACTTGCTCGTCAAATTGGGCAGCATCGACGGCTTGATGCAATTCATCGAGCATGCCGAGAGAAACGGCATTGAGTTTGTCGGGACGTTTGAGTGTAATCAGGGCGAGTGAATCAATGACCTGATAGCGAATAAATTGGTAGTTCATGTTTTGCCTTTGCTAAACGACTGGAATTACTTTGCGGGGCTTACCTATGTATCGCCCCTTTATATCGGCCAGCTAGCACACGGGGTACGAAGTAGGCGGATGAAGGCGGGCATTATAGACCGTCCCTTTCTTCAAGCCCATAGCAAAACAAGCAGAGGAGTATCCGCAGGTGGTGAATTTTGTGGTCAAATTATTCGCAAGCGTTCACTACTGATAATTTGAGGGGCTTAGTGTCCCTTCCACACGGGTGGGCGCTTTTCAAAAAAGGCAGCGACGCCCTCTTTGGCATCGGTAGATTCGTTAATGACTTGCTTGGCTTTGGCTGTCAAAGCCCAGCCCTGATCATCGTCGGCAGAGGCAAGGGCATCAATTGCCTGCAGGGATTGCTGCACCGACACAGGGGAGTTGGCGGTGATTTGTGCGGCCAGTGCTAATGCTGTCGCCAGCGCCTCACCGGGTTCGCAGAGTTCATTAACCATGCCGTGGCGGTGTCCCTCGGCCGGCGATAGCTCGGTGCCGGTGAGCATCACTTGCTTGGCAATGTTGAGGGGCAGCACGCGGCTGGCGCGAAAAATAGCGCCGCTGGTGGCGACGAGGCCGCGCTTTACTTCGGGCAGGCCGAAGCGTGCGTTAGTCGCGGCCACGATCATGTCGCAGGCCATCGCCACTTCAAAGCCACCGCCAAAGGCGACGCCTTCAACCGCTGCGATTAAAGGCTTGGTGCGAGTGCGACCCACCACTCCATAAACACCACCGCGCTCGGTGGGTGTGCCGGAGGTGGCGGCCATATCGGTGCCAGCACAAAACATCTCTGGTCCACCGGTAATAATAGCGGCCCACAGGTCTGACTCATCTTCGAGGCGGTTGAGGGCGGCATCCAGGGCCAGCGTCATCTCGCCGTCAATGGCGTTGCGTTTTGCCGGTCGAGTCATGGTGATAATCAGGACGTGATCCTGCACTGCCAGGTGGGTTCGCTGTTCGGACATGGGTGTTCCCCTGCAAGAGCTTTATGTAAAAGCTATCTGAATATTGATTAGAATTTTCAACCAGTGTAAAAATTCCTGTCGCGTAAATCCAGAGGATATTGCGAGCAAAATTTATACGCAGTCGGTAGATCAAATCTTCGTTACTATAGGATAATATTCAGCTGCCTTTTTGTGTCTTTAAGAAAGTGCGGGTTGATGGCGTAAATAAAAGCGTAAACGAAGAGTTACTTGTTAGCGCTAAATAATAATTAAGGAATATGCCCATGGATTTTTCCCTTAGCCACGAACAACAAATGATTTACCAGTACGGCGACAACCTGCTTAAAGAATTTGGTCGTGATTATTGGCTCGATTGTGCCGAGCGCCGCGCCTTTCCCACAGCCATGTACAAGCGAGTCGCGGAGGATGGCTTTGTCGGCATTATGGTGCCCGAGGCCGATGGTGGGGCTGGGTTGGGTATGCTCGAAATGGTGCTGTTGCAGGAGGGCCTGGCCAATGCCGGTATTCCCCTGCAAAGTCTGGTGGTGGGTGCCACCATGTCACTTGGCCCCATTGGCAAATACGGCACGGCTGAGCAAAAGCAGAAATATTTACCCCCCGGTTGTGTTGGTGATATTCGCTTTTGTTTTGCCATTACCGAGCCCGACGCTGGCACCAACACCATGCGTACCTCGACCATGCTCACGGAAGACGGCAGTGGCGGCTATAAACTCAACGGCCGCAAAACCTTTATTACCGATGCCGAGGGTGCCGACTATATGTTGGTGGTGGCGCGCAATGCCCTACTCAGTGAGGTTGAACGCAAGACCGATGGTTTTACCATTGCCATTGTCGACACCAAAGCCCCCGGCATTGAAATGCATCCCATTGAATTGAGCATTCCACTGCCTGAAAAGCAGTACCAGCTATTTTTTGATGATGTCAGCGTCGGTGCTGGTGATATTCTTGGCGAGTTGGGTAAAGGCTTTAATATCTTGTTTGAGTCTCTCAATCCCGAACGCATGATTCTCGCCGCTATGTGCTGTGGCATGGGGCGATATGCCATGGACAGGGCGGTGGAATACGCCAATGATCGGGTTGTTTTCGATGGCCCCATCGGCGCCTATCAGGCACTTCAGCATCCGCTGGCCAAAGGTAAAACAGATGTTGAGCTGGCGTCATTAATGACCCGTAAAGCAGCCTGCTTGTTTGATAGCCAAGTGGCCTGTGGTGAAGAGGCCAATATGGCCAAGTTTGGCGGCTCTACGGCGGCGGTGAATGCCATTGATACCTCACTACAGTGCTTTGGTGGCAATGGTTTTACCAAAAAGTACGGTATTTTTGACCTCTACCCCTTTGCCCGGCTACTTAAAACAGCACCGCTGAACAATGAAATGGTGCTGAATTTTATTGCAGAAAAAGGTATGGGCTTACCGCGTTCTTATTAATTCTGACTCGATTTATAGTTTGTATTCAGTAGGTGGTTGAAATGGATAAACTTCACCCATAGCTATGAAGCTCATATGCAAAGCCTATCCATTCCCTATAGGGTTTTAGACTAATTAAAAAGTAATCACCGCCCGGTTGATTTCTCCACCATCGAGCAGGGCGAAGGCTTCATTAATGGCACCAAGTTCGAAGCGGTCTGTGACCATCGCGTCTAAATCTAAACGGCCCTGCTTATAGAATTCAAAGTAATCCAAAGCGTCAATATGGAAACGGTTAGAGCCCATAAAGCAGCCCATAATGGATTTCTCCAGGTAAAAATGTCCGGGGTCGAGTTCGAGTTTTTGTCCGGTGGGAATAGCACCAACAATCACCGCGAGTCCACGGGGGGCGAGGGCATAGAGACACTGCTGAGATAATTGCGGCATGCCCACTGCGTCAAAGGCGTAATCGACACCACCCTTGCTGAGTTTTTTAATCGCCTTCACCGCGTCGCCGTCAATACTGTCGGGGCCGCCGAGTACGGTGTGGGTGGCACCAAAGTGGCGGGCAGTTTCAAGCTTACCCGGTACCACATCGATGGCGATAATCTGTTTGGCACCGGCGATGCGGGCACCCTGGATGATGGAAATACCAATACCACCAACGCCGAAGACGGCAACGGTAGAACCGGGTTTTACCTGTGCCGTGTTGAGTGCTGCGCCGACACCGGTTGTTACTGCACAGCCAACCAGCGCGGCGCGATCGAGGGGGATTTCGTTGTCGATTTTCACCACGGCCGTTTCGTGTACCAGCATTTTTTCGCAAAAGGCAGAGAGATCGGCAAACTGAGTAATGCGTTCGCCGTTAATCGAAATACGTGGGGTATCCCCCTTGGGCCGTTGGCACGATCGCCTGTCCATACACAAATGGGGTCGGCCCTGCAGGCATTGTTTGCACTGGCCGCAAAACATAGAAGTACAGGCGATGACGTGATCGCCCACCGCAACATTTTTTACGTTCTCGCCAATGGCCTCAACAATGCCCGCAGGTTCGTGACCGGGAATAGTGGGTACGGGGCCAGGAATGGCACCTTTGGCGAAGTGCACGTCGCTGTGGCAAACACCACAGGCTGCAGTTTTGATTAATACTTCGTTGGCGCGGGGTTCGTCGATATCAACTTCTTCAATGGTTAAGTCGACACCAATTTCTCTAAATACGGCGGCTTGTGCTTTCATTGTTTTTCCTTTTTTTATAAAAAATAATTTGGGTATTTGTTGGCTTTATTTTTATCAGTCTCTAAAAGAGTTGTTTTCCGATTCGACTAAACGCAGCAGGGCAGGCCACGCCAGATCGGCACCCTTACCAAAGGCGCGGGCACCTTGTTCTTTGGTGATGGCCTGCACTTCTTCACTGGGAAAGGTCAGGGGCATATTGCCGGCCAGTGCGGCCACCTGAACATCGCAGGCACGCTCTAAATAATAGAGTCGATAAAAAGCATCGGCGGCGCTAATGCCACAGGTCAGTAAACCGTGGTTGCGCAATATCATCGTCCATTCATTACCAAGGTCGGCGACGAGTCGGGCTTTTTCGTCGGGATTAAGGGCGATGCCTTCGTAGTCGTGATAGGTCAGTGAGCTAAGGGCAACGAGTGAGGTTTGAGCCAGGGGTAACAGGCCGTCGCGATGGGCCGACACCGCCATGCCCGATGTGGAGTGGGTGTGAAAAACACACAGTGCGTCGGGACGGTGTTCGTGCACGGCACTGTGAATAATGTAGCCGGCTTTATTAATTTTGTAGTCGGTGTCGCTGAGAATATTGCCTGCCAAATCAACTTTAACCAAACTCGATGCGGTCATCTCATGAAACATCAGCCCGAAGGGGTTGAGCAAAAAGTGTTCTTCGGGGCCGGGTACGCGCAGAGAAATATGGTTGGCTATTTGATCGTCCCAGCCAAAGTGGGCGACCAGGCGATAACAGGCAGCCAGGGTTACGCGGGCCTGCCACTCTTCGGGCGACACTTTGTTTTTTAGGGAGGGAAAATTCACAGTGTTGGGAATCGGCATGTGCGGAATCTCTTTTATTATTTGAATTGACTGTGTGTTATGGTTTTCGGGTCCAAGTATAGCGCCTTCCTTAGTAGGCTGCTGTCAGGGGATGGCGGGGAAAATATTCAATTATTTTCGAAAGTTTTAAGGTTTATATCCTGCCTGGTTTTTCAGGGGCAGTTTTTTATGATCGCCGAATTCAAAAAAAGCCTTGAGGTCGAGTAATTATGAACGATGTTGTGAGTAAGGTAAGCTCGCCCTGCGTCGATAATTGTTGCCTTAACGAAGAGGATTTTTGTCTGGGTTGCTTTCGCAGCCTTGAAGAAATACTTAATTGGCACGCGGCAACAGACCAGCAACGACAAACAGTCATCGCTACTGCGCAACGTCGTAAAGAGAAACATCGGCGTAAGTACAATTTCGATGGCGATTTTTACTCAGAATAAGTTCCAGTGCCGATAACTACCCACGCTACTCCCTGCGTTTAGTTGCACCGCTTGTAACGCCAAATATAGATTGCGCGCTAAGTCTTTTACCCCTGCGTGTTTGCCCTGCTGCCGTCCTGGGGTAGAATCCCCGCCCATGACGACCCGCCCCGATACCGATCACTACCGCGAACTCTTCCTCAACGATGTACCGATGATGGATATGCGTGCGCCTGTGGAGTTCAACAAGGGGGCCTTTCCCTGTAGTGAAAATATCCCCTTGCTCGACGATGAGCAGCGTGAGGCTGTCGGCACCTGTTATAAAAAGAAGGGGCAGGACGCGGCTATCGACCTGGGTTGGCAATTGGCGACGCCGGATATTCGCGAGCAGCGCATAGCCGCCTGGCAGAACTTTATTCGGCACCATCCCGAGGGCTATCTGTATTGTTTTCGCGGTGGCCTGCGCTCGCGCCTGAGTCAGCAATTAGTGACAGAGGCGGGCACGGCTTATCCGCTGATTAAGGGTGGCTATAAGGCCATGCGCCGTTTTTTGATCGACGAACTTGATCAAAACTGTGAGTCTATGCCTTTAACTTTAGTGTCGGGACGCACGGGTTCGGGTAAGACTTTGGTGATACACGAACTGGCCCACGCACTAGATTTAGAAGGGCTGGCCAATCACCGTGGCTCTGCCTTTGGTCGCCAGTTGCAGCCCCAGCCCAGTCAAATTGATTTTGAGAATAGTTTGAGCATCGCGGTGATGAAGCAGCTCGACCAGCACCGCCAGCCTATTTTCGCCGAGGACGAGGGCCGCATGATCGGTGGTGTCACCTTGCCGATGCGCTTTATAGACCTGATGCAACAAGCCCCCCTCGCGGTGTTGGAAACACCCATTGCCGAGCGTATCGACATTGTTCTGGCCGACTATATTACCGGGGCCTACCCGCAATACACCGCCCAGTTTGGTGAGGAAGAAGGCGCGCTTAAATTTAGCGAACAAATTCTTGGAAATCTTAGCCGCATTCGTAAACGTTTGGGTGGCGAGCGTTTTACCCAGTTACACGCAGAGTTTAGTGACGCGCTAGTGCAATTAATTAAACACAATAATGCCGACGGCTTTCGCGCCGGCATTGAATTACTACTCACCGATTATTACGACCCCATGTACGACTACCAGCAAGGCAAGCGTGACGGTCGTGTTGTTTTTCGGGGTAATAGAGTGGCGCTTCTAGAGTGGGCCGAGAGTTGGATTCAAGAGGTATATCCAATGGCCTGATTCATAAAAACAAACCTTCCTTGAGAAATCTTACTAACTATTAAGAAGAGGCCTTTTCACGGGAGAGTATTTTGCTTTCAGGCAAGGCGAAAATGCGCGCAGAGAGGGAGTTTACAGTTGTAAATGACCGATTGAGCACTTTTTCAACGCCGCATGGGAGCAAAATAACTCTCGTGCAAAGGTCTCGAGGAGAATGCCCGTGCGGTTATTGCCTACTCTAGTAGCGCTGCTCGTCTCTTTCAGTTTAGCCGGCCCCACGCAGGCTGAAAGTTTTACCTTTACCGCCATCCCCGATCAGGATGCATCGCGCCTGCAACAGCGCTTTGGCCAGGTCGCCACCTATCTGCAACAGCAATTGGGTGTTGAGGTGAAGTACGTCCCCGTTAAAAGTTACGCTGCTGCCGTCACCGCCTTTCGCAATAACCAGGTACAACTGGGCTGGTTTGGCGCCTTATCTGGGGTGCAGGCTCGCCAGCGTGTGCCCGGTAGTCGCGCCATCGCCCAGGGTTACGAAGATCAATTCTTTAAAACCTATTTTATTGCCCACCGTTCCAGTGGCTTGTTGCACGATGGCGGGAATACTAGCAAGGCTCAATTCCCGCTTGCAATGGAGGGCCTTACTTTTACCTTCGGCTCTAAAGGTTCTACCTCTGGCCGCTTAATGCCCGAATATTATATTCGCCACTTTCTGGGTAAAGCCCCGGATAAAAGCTTTAGCCGTGTCGGATTTAGTGGTGACCACAATCGCACCGTTGCGTTAGTGGGTTCTGGTGCCTATCAAGTTGGCGCAGTCAATTACAAGGTGTGGGAAAAGGCCGTTGCCGAGAATAAGGTCGACCCCAGCGAGGTGCAAGTTATCTGGCAGACGCCGACCTACTCTGACTATCAGTGGAGTATTCGCGGTGATGTTGACCAGCGCTGGGGTGAGGGTTTTGCGGATAAAGTGAAGGCCGCTTTGTTGGCGATCGACCAGTCGAATTTACTGGCCGCTTTTCCACGCAGTGCCTTTGTCAGTGCTGCTGACAGTGATTATGAATCGACTCGCAAGACGGCTATTGCTATTGGCCTTATTGATGAACGCTGAGCTTATTGCGCCAGGGCGTGGGCCGCTCTTTGTAAAGGGCGTGTGTTGAAAAAAACCGCCCCCGTAAAGGCGCCTGTTTTTTCTTTGCTTAATGCGCAGTTGGTCTACGAGGGCCGGGTGGTACTGGATAATATTTGTCTCAGTATTGCCCCCGGTGAGCGTGTCGCGCTGGTAGGTAAGTCTGGCGTCGGTAAGTCGACGTTACTGGCAGCCCTACGTGAACAGCAATCCAATAGTGTTGCCTGGTGCCCACAACAGTACGGTCTGGTGCCAATGCTGAGTGTCTATCACAATATTTATATGGGTGGCCTGCAGCGCCACAATACGCTCTACAACCTGCTCAATTTAATCAAACCCCTGTCCAGGCCTTTGCGGGAAGTGGCTGCTCTGGCAAAGCAATTACAACTCTCTGAGTCGTTGCAGGCTCGAGTCGAGCAGCTCTCCGGCGGGCAATCACAGCGTGTCGCTATTGGTCGAGCACTGTATCAGCAGCAAGCTGTTTTCCTCGGTGACGAACCTGTCTCGGCGGTGGATGATTATCAGGCGCAACAATTACTTACTTTAATTCTGGAAAAGCACAAAACTCTGGTGTTGGCATTGCACGATGTTGAACAGGCTTTGCGTTTTTGTGATCGTATCATTGGCCTAAAAGATGGCGCCATTGTGTTGGATGCTCCTAGCTCTACTCTCAAGCCGAGCGATCTCGTCGAGCTGTATCGCTAATGCAAACAGTCTCAGTGAACAGTGTGTATAAAAGTAGACAGCAAACGCTGAGCGGCATTTTTTCTTTGCGCTCGACGAGTTTTTATATCGCTGTGATTGCAGGTGTTTGCCTGTTATTAGCCGACATTGAAATTATTAGCGCCAGCCCGTGGCAAGAGTTTAAGGCTATGGGACAGGGTTTGATTAGCCCGTATATTGTCAGCTATGCAGAGTTATTCAATGGACTGGTGAATACCCTTAGCTTTGCCCTGCAGGGTATGGCCGTAGCGGTGGTGGCGGGATTTTTTTTAGCGCTGGCCTATCGGCACTGGTGGGTAAGGGGTTTCTGCGCGTTTATTCGCGCCATTCACGAATTGTTTTGGGCACTTATTTTTATTCAATGTTTTGGTTTGTCACCGCTCACAGGTTTACTGGCTATTGCCCTGCCTTACGCGGGCACCCTGGCAAAAGTGTACGGTGAATTATTTGAGGAAACGCCACCCCAGCCTCGGGCAAATTTGCCCAATAGTAAAAGCCTGAGTACTTTTTTTTATACGACCTTGCCTCTGGCCTGGCCAGCACTGAGTCATTACACCCGTTATCGTTTTGAATGTGCGTTGCGCTCAACGGTGGTGTTGGGTTTTGTGGGCTTGCCAACGCTGGGTTTTTATCTCGAAACGGCGTTGAGTGAAGGGCTTTATCGAGAGGCGGCCGGTCTGCTCTATGTGTTGTTATTGTTAATTGCCAGCCAGCGCTGGTGGTTTAGAAAAACACTATTACCTGTTTATCTTTTAGTCGCATTAGTCTGCCTGCCACCCACTGCGAGCTTTAGCTGGAAAACCATGGCCCAGTTTTTTACTGAAGATATTATTCCCCAGCCTCTGCGTACGGCTAGTGGCGACGGCATTGGCCCGTGGCTAGTTTTTTTATGGCAACAACAACTCTGGCCGGGTTTGTGTAATACCCTGGTGTTGAGCCAAATTGCATTATTTTTTACGGCACTGCTGGCTTTATTAGCCTTTCCTTTTAGCAGCCCGTTGTTTGTTGGCCCTCTTGTCAGAGGCGGCAGTGCTGGCCTGTTGGTTATTGCTCGAACCCTGCCTGAGTATCTATTGGCTTTTGTGGCGTTGTTACTTTGGGGGCCATCTATGCTGCCGGCCATTGTTGCGCTGGCCCTGCACAATGGCGCCATTATTTCGCATTTAATCGCAGGTTTTAGTAAGCAGATTTCTTTACGTAACGACGCCAGCAAAGGTGTTAATCGCTATGCCTATGAAGTATTGCCACGACTGTATCGACAATTTTTGGCGATTTTATTTTACCGCTGGGAGGTGATACTGCGTGAGAGCGCGATACTCGGCATTCTCGGCATCGCCACCCTGGGCTTTTACATTGACTCCGCCTTTGAAGAGTTCCGCTTTGACCGCGCAGCGCTACTTATTCTCGCCTCAGCCTTATTGAATATGGCGGTCGATACATTGGCGCGCCATTTGCGCCGCCGCCTTCACTTAGTGACCACCGCAGACATACGCTAATGCAAACACTCGCACCCACTTATAAAGATCTTATTCTGATTGGCGGCGGGCACAGTCATGCCCTGGTATTGAAAATGTGGGCCATGAAACCGCTGCCCGGTGTGCGCCTGACACTTATTTCACCGCAAGTGCTAACGCCCTATTCAGGTATGTTGCCGGGCTTAATTGCCGGGCACTATGCACTGGAAGAAACCCACATTGATTTATCGCGTTTATGCCGCTATGCCAATGCGCGCTTTATTCAAGCCTCGGTAACGGGTATCGACCTGTCGAATAAAGAAATTGCCTTTGCCGATAGAAGCCCTTTGGGTTTTGACCTGCTGTCGATCAACAGCGGTATTAGCCCAGACTTACGCATTCCCGGTGCCGCTGAATTTGCCACACCGGTTAAACCCATCGCCGCGTTTTACCCGCGTTGGAAAGCTATAAAAAACCATTTACGCAGTCAAGAAAGTTTGGCGACAAATAATGAGCCCTATCGTATCGCCATCGTGGGTGGCGGTGCTGCTGGCGTTGAGCTGATATTGGCGATGCATTTTGCTCTGAGTAGTGACACGGCGATAAACAGGCCTTTGCAATTTTGCCTGGTACAGCAAGGGGAGGGGCTGCCAGAAAATTACCCAGCACGACTACAGCGTAAGGTTGGTGAATTATTTGCACGTCTAAACATCGACGTTATTGCCAATACCCGTGTTGAAGGTGTTTCTGCAAATACATTAAAAGGTGAAAATAATAAAATTATGAATTTTGATTGCCTGTTCTGGTGCACCAATGCCAGTGCTGCAGCCTGGCTAAAAGATACTGACCTGGGTCTCGATAAACAGGGTTTTATCAGTGTAAATCAGTATTTACAGTCGACTAGCCACGACTTTGTTTTTGCTGCGGGTGATATTGCCCAGCAAGAGAACTTCACCCGGCCGCGAGCCGGAGTATTCGCCGTACGCCAGGGGCCGGTACTTTATGAGAATTTGCGCAAGGTGCTCCTTAAACAATCATTGACAGTTTTTCGCCCACAAAAGACTTTTCTCAGTTTGCTGGCCTGTGGTGAGCAAAAGGCCCTTACTTGTAAGCCGGGTAGCATCATGCCCAGTTTTGGTGGCCACTGGGTGTGGCGTCTGAAAGACCGTATTGACCGCCGCTTTATGGCGATGTTCAGCGACCTGGCGATGGACGATGAAGGTGCTGCTCTACCACCCGTGCCTGACCTTATTAGCGGTGAAAAGCAGGCTGATACCAGTGCTGCTATGCGCTGCGGTGGGTGTGGTGCCAAAGTAGGGGCTTCAGTACTAAGTCGAGTCATGCAGCGACTCGCACCGGTCGAACATAAGGGTGTGGTCTTGGGTTTAAATAGCCCTGACGATGCCAGTGCCATAGAAATCCCCACAGGGCATGTATTAGTGCAGAGTGTCGATGTTTTTCGTGCACTGCTTGACGACCCCTATGTGCTTGGCCAAATTTCTGCTGAGCATGCGCTGAGTGATTTGTTTGCCATGAATGCTCGTCCCCACAGCGCATTGGCTATTGCCACACTACCCTATGGGGCGGAGGCTATTGTCGAGCGAGACTTATTACAAATAATGAGTGGCGCCGTGGCCGTGCTTAACGAAAATGATTGTGCCTTAATTGGTGGTCATACCAGTGAGGGCGCCGAACTGAGTTTGGGTTTCTCTGTTAATGGCACCTGCAAAGCCGAGCAGTTATTACAAAAAAGTCAGGCGAAAGTCGGCCATCAATTAATTCTCACCCAGCCCCTTGGCACCGGCACACTGTTTGCCGCTCACGCCCAGCTAGCGGCAAAGGGTGAATGGATTAGCCAGGCCATCGCCGCTATGCAGTTGTCGAATCGACAGGCGGGTGAAATATTTTATCGGCACAATGCCAGTGCCTGTACTGACATTACCGGTTTCGGTTTATTAGGGCATCTACTGGAAATGCTTAAACCAGCGGGGCATGGGGCGAGTATTAAACTTAGTCAGTTGCCCGTGCTCGATGGCGCGCTGGATTGCTTTTCACAGGGAATCAGTAGCAGCCTGCAGCCGCAAAATAGCCACTCTCAACGCGCTATTAATGATTACAAGGCCTGGCAGGCACATCCGGTATACCCTGTTTTATTTGACCCGCAAACATCGGGCGGTTTATTGGCCAGTGTCGCTGAACACGAAGTGGAGAGCTGCCTGCAGGCCCTGCATCACGCAGGCTACAAACAGGCCTGTACTATTGGACAGGTAGAGGCGAGCCAAGTGGCTACAGGTGTGGTGCTTGTGACGTGAGCTTTTTCTGCGAGCTTGGTGTTTAGTGTGTACTAGAAATACCAATGTCTAAGATGCTGGCAAGTTGTCGATAGGGCTTTGCGTACCGGCATAGTGTTGACCCAACACATGGGTATAAATCTGCGTGGTTTTCACATCGTTATGCCCAAGTAATTCCTGCACGGTTCGAATATCGGTGCCGCTTTGTAATAGATGGGTGGCAAAGGAATGGCGAAAGGTGTGGCAATTGACTTTTTTGTTAAATAGCTCGGCCTTGCTCACGGCTTTGGCTAGTGCTTTGCGTATTACCGACTGGTGAAGGTGGTGGCGGCAGGTCACGCCACTGAGAGGATGTTGGCACCAAGTGGTAGAAGGGAAAATAAAGGCCCAGTTGCCACGACGATAGGCATTGGGGTACTTGCGCCCCAGTGCATCGGGAAGGGACGGGCCGACCGCGTGCTGATTATCGTCTTGTTGCAGTGCCAGCGCGGTGTCGATAGTTGTACGTAATGCTGGCGCCAGCTTTGGGCTGAGCAGCGTTTGCCGGTCTTTGCGGCCCTTACCATCACGAACTGTCAGCGCGTGTCGCTCCAGATCTACATCCTGAACCCGCAGGCGCAGGCACTCAGTCACCCGCAAACCACTGCCGTATAACAGTGCGATAATCAGTCGGTTTCGCCCCTCTAGTTGGTCGACAATGCGCGCGACTTCACCACGACTAAGTACCACCGGCAAGCTGCGCTGCTTGCTGGCCAATGTAAAATCCAGCTCGCCAAGGGGCTGGCCGAGTACTTTGTGATAGAGGAAAACTACGGCATTGAGTGCCACCTTCTGCGTGTTGACCGCGACGTGTTTCTCCACCGCCAGCCAGGTGAGAAAGGCTTTAACCTCAGGGGCGCCCATTTGTTTAGGATGACACATGTTATTGAAATGGATGAAACGGCGGATCCAATAAAGATAAGATTTCTCAGTACGTAAGCTGTAACCGCGCAAACGTATATTGGAGCGAATGCTTTCGATAAAAGGGCTTGGCATGACTCACCTCAGAAACATCTTGTATATCTGTATGTATAGACAGTGTATTGGGGTTGTGCCAGAAATATTGCGTGTTATTATTCAACTGAATGCGCGTTATCATGCCGCAGGTTTATAAAAAGATAGCATTATCAATGGCTTATAAATCGGTCGGGCTGTATAACGCGCAAGCTAAGGAATGTTAACGCGCGTGCGCGTTTAGTGCGGAAGGGATGCTCGGATGGTTTTATTTTTACCTTTAAATCAATGGGTTACGGATGGGTGTCGGGTTTTGAATTCGGCTAAACGCGCATGCGCAGTATACAAATGTTATAGGGATTTTGTAGCGAAATTCGAACAAGCAAAAAATTGCACAATTAACTAGTTGAGGGAAACGATATGTCAGCAGAAGATCAGTTAGGAGGTTACGCTAGTGGTTTTACAAATTTGGATGCGAGTGAAATTGCTGCCCACGTAACTGATGACTTCAAGCTTTTAGATAAAGATGGCTCTGTTTATTCCAAAGCAGAACTGCCTGGTTATATTGCCGAACTTAGAAATTCCGGCGATAGAATGGAAATTACAGAAGTATTGGCCGAGGACGGAAAGGCATGGTGTAAATGGCAGGTAGGAGAGATCGTAGGCGCCGGATTAATTTCCTTCGGTGAAGATGGAGTCAGCCAAGAACAACTCTTTTAATTGTAGCGAAATGCCCTATAACAAGTCAGCGAAATTCGCGCCTTGCGGCGCCGGGCAGACTAAACGCGGCTTTGCCGCAAGCTGCCGTTTGCTGAAGTGTTAGGCAATACATAAATCGAGGTGTTCTGGTTGGACGGAATATTATGTTGGATTGAATCTAACCCGGGTTTGGCCTCATGGTTACAAGCCATTGGCTCACTTATTGCCATTGGCATTACTTTAGTTCTCTGGCGTCACGACGTGCGTGGGCGTACCAAGCAAAACAAATCAGCCGCATTTGGTTTAGCTGTTTCTATAGTTGATGACCTATATCAACTTAAGTACAGCACTGAGTGGCTGATTGAAAAGTTTCCCGATGTTCCGAATATGGTGCCTTCGAACGGTAGAAGCTACCAATTACATGAAGGCATGAAAGTTCCAGAAAAAATAGAAAAGCTTGATGGCAGACTGCATGAGCTAGGCGAACTGGCGCTGCCAATTCAGAGTTTGGTTCTGGGTATGAGGCATGTTGAAAAATTAGCGGAAAGGAAAATGTGGTCTATACGCCCAAGCCAAGAGGCCACAAAAAAATACGACGAAGAAATCATAACGTTGGTGTATAGCTTAAAAATTGACATAGATAGAGCTTTAGAAATGGTAAGTGCATATTTTGCTGAGGCAAGGAGCCACTATACACATGCCTAACAAGGCAAAGCACAATCGCACGGCAAAAAGCTGCCGTGCTGGACTCGCTACACTGCGTTTCGCTCGCCTGTGTTTGCGGCGTTAGGCGCCCCCGAAGTGTGTTTTAACTATGCTTAATACGCGGTGATAATTCTAATAACGGATGCAGAATATGAAGTGCACGAAGTACATAAGATCATGGTTTAGCTCTCTCTTCATTTGTCTAACGGCCCTCTTTTGTTGTTTGCCGTTGGCACACTCTGGTGATGGCAATGTGCTGGTCGTTGGCCTTAACCCAGAATACAGGCCGCTGGTTTATAAAGAGGGGCGTAAATTGACGGGTATTGAGCCAGCTACTGCAAAAGAGCTGGGCAAGTTACTAAAAAAGACGATTGAATTTAAAGAGTATCCCTGGGTTGAGCTTATTCCTGCTCTCGAAAATGGTGATATTGATGTCATTATGTCGGGCATGAGTATTACTGCCGAACGCTCAAAACGCATTAATTTTACCCAAGCCTATCTTGAAATTGGCCAAATGGCGATTATTCGAAAGTCTGATATTGGCCAGCTAAGCCAACCTCGTTCGATGTTCAAAGCCGGCATGCGTATCGGTATTGAGCCAGGAACGACTGGCGAGCAATATATTAGAGAGTATGCCACTGAGGCGGAAGTAAAACCGTATCTAAACCCAGGGGAAGGATTAGCTGCCCTGCATGATAATGAAATAGACTATTTTGTTCACGATGCACCAACTAGCTGGAATCTGGCCAATGATTCTGATTGGCCAGATTTGATGGCCCTGTATGCGCCCCTTACTCGGGAGTCTATAGCTTGGGCGGTTAATAAAGATAATGAGGCCTTGCTCGATACTTTAAATGAGGCGCTGAATACGCTGAAGGCATCGGGTATGTTGAATCAAATTCAATACCACTGGATTCCGGTGAAGATTGAAGTTGAGAGGTAAGCGAGTGGTGAATGTTTGTCATGCTGTTTGAATTATCGGGTGGCACAGGGTGATAACAGTTGAGTTGTTGGAAGACTTCTTGCTTTGGTATGAAGCATGAATAACAGGCATCAGGTCATAATATGTAGTGGCTAAAGCGCTGACGGTTTATACCTCGGTATCTGTTTAGCTAGCGTATACTGACGGCAATATCTTCTGCGGCTGCTTTAACAAGTGGCCGTTGTCTTTTTAAGCCATCCCCTGTTAGGAGTAATACTTGAGCGAATCCGCTTCCACGCGTCATGGGCTGATTGTCATTGTCACCCTGTTTTTGACCTTGGGCTTGCTCTACGGCATCTGGTATTCCTATTCGGTTTTTCTGGTGGCATTAATTGATCACTTCGGCTGGTCGCGTTCAGTAACTGCGGGTGCCATGTCGGTGTTTATTCTCAGCCACGGTCTGTTTGGCCCCTTTGCGGGGCGGCTGGTTGAGGTGTTCGGCCCGCGACGCTTGATGATGGCGGGTTCGGTGGTGATGGCTGCTGGGCTTTTATTAACGTCGCAGGTTAATCAGTGGTGGCAGTTGTATCTGTCATTTGGTGTGCTCAGTGCCCTCGGTTTGGCGGCCTGCGGTTGGGTGCCCTCGGTGATTCTCACTGAAAAGTGGTTTCCCGATAAAGTCGGCACCGCACTGGGTTTTGTTACGGCGGGCATTGGCGTGGGCATTTTTACCATCGTGCCGCTGAGTAATATGGTGATCGAAAGTTACGACTGGCGTCTGGCTTTTCAGGTACTTGCCGCGTTGGTGGTGCTTATAATTCTGCCGGCTGCTTTCTTTATTTTGCGTGAGCCGCCCGTTGTAGACGACTCTGCTAGTAGGGCGAAGGATAGGGGTGCATCTGACGCGTCTGTTCAGGCTGAATGCGTTATTCCGACCCATGACTGGACGGTGGCAACGGCTGTACGTTCACGCAGTTTCCGCTTTGCGGTGCTGGCTTTTTTTGCTGGTGGTTGCTTGTCGCAGTTACTGATCATGCACCAGTTTGCCTTTATGGTGGATCACGGTGTGGCGAAAACCATGGGTTCGATTATTGTTGGCATTATTGGCGTTACTAGCATTCCCGGTAAAATGATGTGGGGTGCCCTGTCTGACCGCGTGGGTCGCGAGCTGGCCTTTACCGGCGGTCTGGTTTGCATTCTGTTTTCGCTGGTTGCGCTGGCATTGGTGGGTAGTGTGCCGGGGCTGATGATGCCCTTTGCGTTTGCCTTTTTAGTCGGCATTGGTTATTCGGTGAATGCGCCGATTATTCCCGCCGTTGCTCGTGATTTATTTGCGGGGCCGCGCTTTCCCAGTATTTTTGGCACCTTATCGCTATTCTCAGCCATGGGTGGTGCCATGGGTTCATGGTTGGGCGGGGCGCTTTACGACTGGTCGGGGGGCTATCAATTAATGTTGCTGGTGGCTGCTGGTTTGGCCGTCATTGGCCCGATAATGCTCTGGTTTGCCGCACCCCGTAGCCCTGAGGTGCCACCGGCGCCTTAACACCCCGTTAAGTGTTGCTGGCGTCAATGTGCTTAAAAATAAGGCTTGTTTAGCTAGCTGACAGGTTCTGAACCAACTTGTTGCCAATGGCGATAACTTCATCGACCAGTTCTTCGGCGTGATGCTGCAGGGTACGTGCGCCAATAAAGCAGGGGCGGATAACCAGCGCGCCGTCAATCATTGTGGTGCTCGGCATATTCTCACCATTGCGCAATAGCTGGCGATGAATACTGCGGTTGAAGGCATTTAAGTCTTCAACTTTTTCGCTGACATAGCGGAAGCAGCAGATCGACAAGGTGGGCTCGCGCAATACTTCAAGGTTGGGGTGGGCTCGTGCTCGCTCGGCAATCAAGCGGGCCATGGCATTGTGACGGCAGATACGCTCGCGCATTCCCGCCTTGCCAATTTCTTTTATCAGCGCCCAAACCACGGCCCCGCGTGGTGGCGAGGATAGCTCCACGCCAAAATCCGCATAGGGAATGCCCAGCCCGTCGAGGGAGCTTTGCGCTTGCTCTTCGCTGATGGTGCCTTCCAGATAGTCCGCCGGGCCCTGGGTGAAGGCCCGGTGAAGAATATCCCGGTCGCGCACAAAGGTTGCGCCAATGCCGATGGGTGCCCCCAGCCATTTGTGGGGATCGACGACTACAGAGTCGGCCAGTTCCAGGCCGTCATACAAGGCCGTGACGCTGGGGTCGAGAATGCCGGGCAGGCCATAGGCGCCATCGACATGAAACCAAATCTTGTGGGCGCGGGCGATATCTGCCAGTTGGCGCAGGGGATCGATGGCGCCCGCGCCGGTGGTGCCCGCAGTGGCCACCACGGCGATTGGCAGATAATGAGTGCTGGCATCGGCTGTCAGTTGGCGCTGTAGATCGGCGGCACACATGCGCCCGTCACGGTCTTCTTTGATGGCGACGACGGCATTGCGTCCCAGGCCCAGTACGGCGGCGGAGCGGTGAATGGTGTGGTGGCTCGACGCGGTGGCGTAAATGCGACAGGGCTTGAGTACGCCGTCGCGAGCGGGGTCGATGCCAATTTGCTCAAAGGCCCACTGCCGTGCCGCGCCCAGCGCCACCAGGTTCGCTACCGAGCCGCCGCTGCTGTAAATGCCTTTCATGTGTTGAGGCAGGGAGAGCATTTCTCCCAGCCATTGAAGGGATTGTTCTTCCAGAAATTGAAAGGCCGTTAGGCCCAGCCTTTGCGGTGCGGCAATACTGGCGGCAAAACTGGTCAGGGCGCCAAGGGTGGTGGGGCCGGTGGTGATAAAAGAGCTGAAGCCCGGGTGGGGGATTTTCGAGCCATTGGGTATTAGGTAGCGGCTGATCTCATCCATCACCGGGCCAATGCCCACGCCCTGTTCTGGTAGGGAGCCGCGCAGAGCGTTTTGCCAGCGCTCGGGTTCATCCATGGCGTCGCCGTGCTCGAAGCGCAGAAAGCGCTCCAGTTCATCGCCTAGCTGTTTTAAAAACCGGGGGAAGCTGTCGCACTCGGCGTGCTCAATGGATGTGCTCATATTATTCTAAGTCGAGTGATTGATGTCGCTAAAACTGTTCGCTAATGGCCGGGCATTGCCGACTCGATAGTCCACGGTTTTCAAGGCAAGTACAAGCGTCGTATTGGCAGAGGAGAGGAGGGATTTAAAATGTGTTGCTTAAAGGAGGTGACTTAAAGGAAGCGGCTTAAAGGGTGAGCGTAGATGCGAGCTGTTTAATCACCGTTTTTATCAGAGCTGTCACAGCCTTGCTCGCAATGGGAGCACCCGGAGCCGCCCTGTCGGCGTTTGCGCAACCACCGAAAGATGGAAATGCCGGTAACCAGAAAGACCACGGCGAGGGCGAGCCACTCTTGTTGTTGGCCGCTCATCTTTTTACCTCAACCTAGCTGCGCACAGGCGAGGGCGCCGAGATAGCCCAGCGAGGTCATATAAACCCAGGCGAAAGCGGGCCAGCGCCAGGAGTTAGTTTCGCGGTGGATAATCACCACTGTCGCAGCGCACTGTAGGCAGAGGGCATAAAATACCATCAGGCCGAGGGCGATGCCGGGGGTAAATATTTTGCGGCCATCGGGCCAGGCGGCATTGCGCACGCGGTCTCTTAGGCCTTCATCTTCTTCGTCGACATCGCTGCCAACCGCATAGGTGGTGCCGAGCACGGCGATAACCACTTCACGGGCGGGGAAAGAGGCGATCACGGCGGCGGAGAGTTTCCAGTCCCAGCCCAGGGGTTTGAAGACTGGGGCAATGGTTTTGCCCATACGCCCGAGCAGGCTTTGTTCCATTTGCGCGGCTGCCAGTTCGTTTTCTAGCACCGAAATAGCGTGCTCGCGTTCGGCCTCAACCTGCATGCTGCTTTCGACAGCCAGCTTCTGGCGCTCGAAATCGGCGGCGAGAATTTCTGAACGGGGGAAGTAAGCCAGGCTCCAAACGACCACGGATACGAAGAAAATCACTGTGCCTGCGCGCACCAAAAAGGCCTTGGCCCGCTCAACCAGACGCACTAGCACCGACTTGATATTGGGTGTGCGGTAGGGCGGTAGCTCCATTAAAAAGGTCGGGGCCGAGCCGCGTAAAATAGTGCGCTTGAGTAAAAAAGCGGTGAGTACGCCACCGGCAATACCCAGTAAATAGAGGCCCAGCAAGACGAGCCCCTGCAGGTTAATGAGCCCGAAAAAATAGTGTTGCTGGGGAATAAACGCGGCGATCAACAGGGCGTAAACCGGCAGCCGCGCCGAGCAGGTCATAAAGGGTGCCGCCATAATCGTCGCGATGCGGTCGCGGGTATCGGGGATGACCCGGGTACCCATAATCGCCGGTACGGCACAGGCAAAGCTGGAAAGCATGGGCACGAAGGAGTGGCCGGATAAGCCGCACCAGCGCATGGAGCGGTCCATTAAAAAAGCGGCGCGGGCCATATAGCCGGAGTCTTCGAGGACAATGATAAAGGCAAATAAAATTAGGATTTGTGGCAGGAAAATAACCACACTGCCGACACCGGCAACGACCCCGTCGGCTAACAAACTGGCAATCGCGCCCTCGGGCAGCGTGGCGTAAACCCATTCTGTGGCCCAGCCAGCGGCACCATCGATAAGATCCATTAACGGCGTTGCCCAGGAAAATACCGCCTGAAATACGGTCGCCATCACCAGTACGAAGAGCGCACTGCCGATAATGGGGTGGCTGACAATCTGGTCGACGCGCTCGGTTAAGCTGCGCTGCTGATTGTCGTCAGGGGCATGCACAATGCCATCGAGGGTTTCAGCGATGTGGGCGTAGCGCTCATTGGCATCCCGCTCGGCGAGGGTTTGTCCAACGCTGAGCAGATCTCGTTGGGCCTGCAAACGTAGACTTAAACTGTCACCAAATACCTCGATTAGGCGCTTTTCGGCTTCGCCGCCCTTGTCGATCAGGGCGCGCTGCACCTCGTAGGCGGCTACGGGTTCTTTTACAGCGCCCGATTCCTGTGATGTGTGCTCAATGTTGAGTTCTGCCGCGAGTTCTTCGGCCGCCTGTTTGACATCCTCGAGCAAAGCCCAGGGTTTTTTGACGGTTTCATCGACAGCTTTGGCCAGCGCCGCTTTTAATGGCTCGAGATTTTCGTGTCGTGTGGCTGCAGCGATGGTCGGTATAACAACGGTGTTGAGGCGAGCGGCAAGGGCATTAACGTCAATGCTTATATGTTGTGATTCGGCGATATCGACCATATTGAGGGCGATAACCACGGGGATGCCGAGTTCGAGCACTTCGGTGGCGACAAACAGGTTGCGCTTGATATTGGTGGCGTCTATTACCACCAGCACGGCATCGGGCGGTGGCATGTCGCCAATGCGGCCCAGCAGCACGTCAATGGCGGCGCGTTCATCGGGGGAGTGGGCGGCGAGTGAATAGGTGCCGGGCAGGTCGATAAGCTGAAAACTACGCTCGCCAATATTCAGTTCGCCAACACGCTTTTCGACAGTCACGCCGGGGTAGTTGGCGACTTTTTGTCGCATTCCGGTCAGTAGATTAAAGAGCGTGCTTTTGCCGGTGTTGGGATTGCCGACAACGGCAATCGTGGCTTGCGTATTTTGGTCTTTGTCGGAGGCTATTAGTTCACTGGGTTTGGCAGGGGTCATTGGTGTAAGAAGGCATTAACCTGGCTGGTTGGCAACGAGGATTTCTGCCGCTTCGGCGCGACGCAGGGATAGGTTATAACCCATGACTCGATATTCCATTGGGTCGCCGCCGGGAGCCGAGCGCAGTAATTCGATAATTTCACCCTTGATCATCCCCAGTTGCATTAAGCGCTGGGCCGAGGGGTGTTCGGCATTTTGAAAGCCCATAACCTGAGCGGGCTGGCCCAGTTTTAGATCGGCGAGAGTGGCATCGTCCTCATAAGCACAGGCTTTACCGGCAGCTTTTGTGCCCGAGGTAAAACCGAAACGTTGCGCTAGTTGTAAAATACTCATTCTTTTGCTCCCTAAATCGGTGTCCACCCAGGTACTTGTAGTTAATGAATCAGTTGTTTGTGCCGGGGTGTTAGCGAGTTCTAGTGTCGCTCGAACAGAATCTAAATGCAAACGATTCTTATTAATAGCCCTGTCTTTTATTGTGGTTTTAGTGTTTCAAATCAATTGTAGTGAATAGAAACCGGGTTCACATGAAGGCGTAAACAGGGTAGAAGGCTGTCGCCTTAACACCTGTTTAGATGCTCCACATGGTCGTTTGCTCTACCGGGCCGCTTTGCTAGAGGGGCGTATTTAGCTACCCAATGCGGCTCTCAATACGATATATTCACTCGGCAACCAATTGTAAACGGTTTCGGCTGTGACCTTTAAAACAGGGTTATAACGAGGCCATAAAATTATAACGACAGGAGAAAATCATGAAAGATGTTCAAAACAAAGTCGCCTTTATTACCGGTGCCGCCAGTGGCATGGGTTTGGGTATGGCGCGGGCATTTTCTGCCGCCGGCATGAAAGTAATGCTCGGTGATATTCAAAAAGATCCACTCGACGCAGCTGTCGCTGAATTGAAAGGCCTGGGCCGCGATGTCGCCGGAGTAGTGGTTGATGTTACCGATAGAGACTCGGTGTTTGCGGCAGCGCAGGCAACAGTCGATGCCTTTGGTAAGGTGCATGTTTGTGTCAACAATGCTGGCGTGGGTGCTGACGGTAGTGCGGAAGATACCAGCGAGAAAAACTGGCGCTGGACTATCGACGTAAATATGTGGGGCGTGGTTTGGGGCCTTCAAGCCTTTATGCCGCTGATTAAAGAGCACGGCGAGGGTGGCCATGTGATTAATACCGCGTCGATGGCTGGTATGTTCAGCTGGAAGAACCTCAGTGCTTACAATGCCTCGAAATACGCCGTGGTTGCCATGTCTGAGACGGCGATGGCCGAGCACACAGATGACAATATTGGTGTATCGGTACTTTGCCCCGGTGTGGTGAATACCAACCTGGGTACTTCTGCCCGTAACCGTGGCGATGATTACGGCGGTTCTACCGATAAAAAATCTGAGCAAATGGTTGCGATGTTGAAAAAGGGTCTCAACCCTGACGTGGTGGGTGAGCAGGTGCTAGAGGCGATTATCGACGACCAGCCCTATATCTTCACCGATCCCGGTTTGCGCAGTTGGGTAGAGAACCGCTTTGAGCGTATTCTCGCCGGTTACGACTGGGCCGATAAGTGTGAAGCCCTGAAAAAAGCCGATCAGCAAACCGCTATCGATTTGTAATTCGACGCTACAACCTGGGTGGTGCACTTGTGCTGCCCAGGTTTTGTTGTGATTGATAAAAAATAATAGATAAAAGGGATAGGCGATGAAATACAGAACACTGGGTAGTAGTGGTGTAAAAGTGTCGGCCATTGGCCTCGGCTGCATGGGTATGTCAGATTTTTACGGCCCTGCTGATGAGACTGAATCTATCGCCACCCTGCATCATGCGTTAGCCGGGGGGCTCAATTTTCTCGATACCTCCGACGTTTATGGCAAAGGCCATAACGAAACATTGATTGGTCGCGCCATTGCCGACCGCCGTGATCAGGCTTTTATCGCTACCAAATTTGGCATCGCCGGCGCTCGCTTAAAACCCGAGGGTGGCCTGGAAATGAAAATTGATGGCAGGCCCGAATATGTGAAATCAGCCTGCGATGCCAGTCTCAAACGCCTCGGCATTGACTGTATCGACCTCTATTATCAACACCGAGTTGACCCCAACGTGCCGATAGAAGAGACCGTGGGTGCCATGGCGGAGTTAGTCAGCGCTGGCAAGGTGCGCTTTCTGGGTTTGTCAGAAGCTTCAGCCGACACGGCCTTAATTCGTCGCGCCAGCAAGGTGCACCCCATTGCCGCCCTACAAAGCGAATATTCGCTGTGGACCCGCGACCCCGAGGCCGAAGTGCTGCCGGTGTGTAAAGAATTGAATATCGCCTTCGTTCCTTATAGCCCATTGGGTAGAGGCTTTTTGACCGGCACCATTAGCAATACAGTGGAAATGAGCGATAAGGATTTCCGTAAATCAAACCCGCGCTTTCAGGCGGGTAATATTGAAGAGAATTTGAAGCTGGCAGATAAAGTCAAACAAATGGCCGCCGATAAAAACTGTGCCCCCGCGCAGCTGGCACTGGCCTGGTTGCTAGCTCAGGACGAGCAAATACTGCCCATCCCCGGTACGCGGCGCATTAAAAATCTCGATAGTAATATCGGCGCGGTTGATGTTGCGTTGTCGGCAGCTGAGTTGGCAGAGATTGGTGCTGCCTTTCCCGCCGGAGCCGCAGCGGGTAGTCGTTACGCGTAGCGTCTTGTTTAAAAGCTAAATTAAAAATAAAGTACATTAAACGTAAAAATAACGTAAATAAAGTTGTGCGAATATATATAGACAGTAGCGATATTATTGATTGGCAGCACCCCGCCGTGTCAGCGAAAGCGGCGCTGCTCGCTGCTGATCTTAAGGGTGATGAGGCCATAACCGAAGCCTGTTTTATTTTTGTGCGCGATAAAATAAGTCATAGCTGGGATAGCCAGCAGAACCCAGTAACCTGTCGTGCCTCGTCAGTGCTTGAACACGGCACCGGTTATTGCTACGCCAAAAGCCATTTGTTAGTGGCTTTGTTGCGTGCCAATTCAATACCTGCAGGCCTGTGCTATCAACGCTTAACTATTGACCACGACCGGCCACCCTTTTGTTTGCACGGACTGGTCGGAGTTTATCTTGAAAGACACGGTTGGTATCGCATAGACCCACGGGGTAATAAGCCCGGTGTTGAGGCGGCCTTTTGCCCGCCACTGGAAAAACTGGCCTTTGCGACGGATCTTGAAGGCGAAGCTGACTTGCCGGAGATTTGGCCCGAGCCACTGACTATTGTTGTTGAGGCTTTAAGGGCCGGTAAAGATTATCTTGATGTGGCGAACAATCTGCCCGATGTAGACTTAATTAAAAGTTGATCCAATCAATAAATAAATTCATAAAATAAAACCTGATAAATAAACTATAAATAACTGTGGAGTAGTACCCTGATGAAATTACCCGAAGGCGCTTATTTAAAGCTCAATCCCGAAGACGAATACATGCACCCACTGGGTAGCGAAGTTAATTTTAATGAAAGCATGTATTTCAATGTTTACGATCCCAAGGGCAAAGTCGGCGGTTGGTTTCGCATTGGCAATCGAGCCAATGAAGGTAATGCAGAAATGACCACCTGTATTTACCTGCCCGACGGCTCCATAGCCTTTATGTTTCAGCGCGCAAAAATTGATAATAACGACGCCTTCAAAGCCGGTGGCATGGAGTTTATTATTGATGAGCCCTACAAAAAACTACGGGTCAAATACAGTGGTGAGGCGCTGTTGATGAAAAACCCCCATGAAATGATCGACCCCAGTAAAGCCTTTAAAAACAACCCTAAGTTGCCTTGTTCGGTGGAGTTGAGCTATCGCGGCGTGTCACCCATGTACGGTGGCGAGCCGGTGAATGCCGATGGCTCACCCCTGGAAAACAACCCCAATGCCGGTTTTTATCTCGGTCATTATGAACAGCATATTGCTGGCACCGGCAAGATTGTTGTCGGTGATAAGACCTACACCATCGACGGCCTCGGTTTGCGCGACCACAGTTGGGGGCCGCGCTACTGGCAGAACGTGCAATTTTATCGTTGGCTGCCGATGAACTTCAGCGAAGACTTCGCCATTATGTGCCTCAATAAAACCTTGGGTGATGGCACTAAGTTGATCGGCGGCATGGTGCTAAATGAGGGGCGCTACGATTTAATTCGCGAAGCCACCATTGAAACAGAATGGGACGAAAACTATTACCAGAAAACCTTAAAAGCCTGGGCAAAAACTGATCACGCCGAATACGAAATTGAAGGCCGGGTGATGTCTTTAATCCCCCTGCGTAACCGTCGCACACTCGATGACGGCACTGAGCTGATGACGCGCATTACCGAGGGCATGACCGAGTACCGCTGTAATGGTATGGTTGGCTACGGTTTGTCGGAATATCTAGATCAAATTATTGACGGCAAACCTAACGGTATTTTCTCATGAGTAAAGAGCCCATGAGCAGTGACGATACAGCCCCAGGTTTAAGCGATAGCGAAGTTGCCGGGCTATTAGAGAAAGAGGCTGCGGCCCACTTCCCCGCAGGTAAGGCTGACAACATCGAGAAAATGTCGGGCGGTGCCTCTCGTGAAACCTGGTCTTTCGACTGGCAGGGTGTAGATGGCAGTAGCACCGGCTTAATTTTGCGCCGTGATCCCGGCAATACTGGAAGTACCGGTGAAGAGGGCTGGCGCGGTGGTAAAACCACTTACTCCCTCGACCGTACGACTGAGGCTGAGTTACAACGGGTGGTATATGAAGCGGGCGGCCTGGTAGCCAAAGTGCATTTTGCTTTGCCCGAAGATCACACTCTTGGCGGCTGTTATGTGATGGACAGGATTGAGGGCGAGGTGTTGGCGCCACGTATTTTACGCGACGAGGCCTACGCTGGCGCGCGTAAAACGATGGCGCGACAGTGTGGCGAAATCCTAGCCGGTTTACACGCGGTCGACCCGGCATCGCTGCCAAAGAATTTGGTGCAAATGCCTGTTAAACCTTTAATTGCCTATTACCGCGAATTACTCGATGGTATTAGTGAGTTCTATCGCGATAACACCAAAGTAGGGCGGCCCGAATACCACCCTGCCTTTGAGCTGACCTTTCGCTGGCTCGAACAAAACATGCCCAAAAATGCACCCTCGGGTATGGTTCACGGTGACTTTCGCAACGGTAATTTTGTCGTTGGCCCGGAGGGGATTCGCGCCGTACTCGATTGGGAATTGGGCCATGTTGGCGATGGCATGGAAGACCTCGGCTGGCTCTGCGTGCGCGCTTGGCGCTTTGGCCAGCACGATAAACCCGTGGGTGGCTTTGGCCAGCGTGAAGACCTTTTCGCGGGTTATGAAGACGCGGGTGGTCGCAAGGTTGACCCCAAAGTTGTACATTTTTGGGAAGTACTGGGGACTTTAAAGTGGGGCATTATTTGCATGTTCCAGGCCTATAAGCACCTGTCTGGCCTGATTGACTCTTTCGAACACATGGCCATTGGGCGTCGCGCCTGCGAAAACGAAATTGACCTGTTAAAACTCATTGAGGAAGCCTAGTCATGCCACAAGATAGAGCCAGTGCCGAAGAACTACTGGGCGGGGTTGAAGCCTTTCTGCGTAAAGATGTATTGCCACAGCTTAGCGGTGCCAGTATTTATAAATGCCGTGTTGCAGCCAATATTCTCAGTATCGTACAGCGGGAATTGGCGCTGGGTGAAAGTGCCGATAGTGCCGAACTGCAAGGTCTGCAAAGCCTGTTAGGGCGGGAGGGCGAGGGGGCAGATAGTGCGACTCAACTCGACGATCTTAATGCCGAACTCTGCGCCAGTATTCGCAGCGGCAAACTTGATGGCCAGCGAGCGGCAGTGATGAGCCATGTGCGCGCAAACCTGCAGGACAAACTGGCCATTGCCAATCCAAAGTATGCGGGTTATCGCGAGAGTTTGGGCGAATAGCCAGGCTGGACAGTTTTGTAATAAAGTACAAATTCGCAAGAAAACCAAATAATAAAAATAGTTTTGTTGCCGGTAAATCTTACGTGTTTAGGCTTAAATAGCAGGGTTTATCGGCGACAAGCTTCGTAATAGGAGCTTTTAATGTCAGAGTTAAACAGTATTCAACCCATGCTTGAGGGCGTGCGCGTTCTCGACTTTACCCAATATGTCGCCGGGCCGACAGTGACCCGGATGATGGCGGAACTGGGCGCGGAAATTATTAAAGTCGAACAGTCGCCAGGCGGTGACCCATCGCGCAGTATTCCGGTTTTTAAGCAGCGCCGCAGTGCTTATTACGTGCAGCATAACCGGGGTAAGAAAAGCCTTTGTGTCGATTTTTCAAAAGCTGAAACCATCGATATGCTTCACGAGCTGGTTAAAACTGTCGATATTGTGGTGGAGAACTATGGCCCTGGGGTAATGGCAAAGCGCAAGCTCGATTACGAGACCTTGAGCGCTATCCACCCGAAATTGATTTTCCTGTCGATATCGGCTTTTGGGCGCACCGGGCCCCTGTCTGACCGGGTCGGTTTTGATCTTATAGCCCAGGCCTTTTCCGGTTTAATGCACATGACGGGGGAACCAGACGGCCCGCCGCAGTTCGTTAATATGGCCATCGCCGATGTCAATGCTGGGGTCCACGGTTTTGGCTTTCTCGGTTACGCCCTCTACCACCGTGAGCGCACTGGCCGGGGTCAGAATATTGACGTAGCAATGGTCGACGCTCTCTATCATATGCACGAAGCCAACGTTGAACTCTGTGCCAACGCCAAGGTTGAATACAGCCCTATGCGTTGCGGTGCTCACCACCGGGGTTTGGCGCCCTATGGTGTGTTTAAAGGTGCCGAGGGCTGGATTGCTATTCTTGCCGGTGACTTGCAGTGGCCGGGTTTACCCCGTGCTATGGGTCAGCCCGAGCTGATTGAAGATAGTCGTTTTACCGATATGCGCAGCCGTGCTGAGAACCGACTCGAGTTGGTCGCACTGGTGGAGGCGTGGATGGCCGGCATGTCATCCGACGCTGCTATTCTCGATACCCTGGCTGAACATCGCGTACCCTGTGCACCGGTTTTATCGGTTGCCGATACCATCGGTCATCTCCATTTTGTCGAGCGGGAAATGGTGCGTAAAGTGCCGGATAAAGTTATTGAAGAGGGTGTCATTGTTCCCGGATTTCCGATCAAATCTTCAGAGCTACCCAGCCTGCCAGAATTGTGGACTTCATATCGTGGGCAGGATAATAAAGCGGTACTGCAAGACGGTCTTGGCTATAGCGATGCACAAATACAGGCACTTTGTGATGCGGGCGTACTGCATGCCGAAAGTGGTGCTGGCTGATTTTTATTTTCACAGTTCAAGCTTGTTACTAGGCACTGAATTAACTAGTGGTAACCTCGGGCGCGAATAATTGACTGCGCCTGAGGACTTTGCAGAAATGTAAGAAAGGCCTCGGCAGCGCTATTCTCACGCCCCCGATTTAACATCACTGCCATTTGTTGAATGGGGCTGTGCATTTTTTTTGGTACTCGCCAGTAGGAGCCACGTTCGCTTTCTGGCAGGGCGAGTAGCTGGGCTTGTGCGATAAAGCCTAGCTGAGCGTTACCCGATGCCACAAACTGAAAAGTCTGGGCAATGTTTTGTCCGGTGACGCGATAGGGCTTGGTGGACTCGACGAGCTGCATAGCCTGCAGGGTTTCCATGGCAGCTCTGCCGTAGGGCGCTGTTTTCGGATTAGCGAGGGCGATATGGCGTATACCTTTTGTCTGCCACTGCTCGTCGCGCAGAATATTGCCCTGTGGGTCGATGAGTTCAGCCTGGCTACTCCACAACACCAGCTGGCCGCTGGCATAAATAAACGAGCTGTCAGCGACGGCAAGCCCATCGCGAATCAGTTGTTGGGGCCGTTGTTCATCCGCTGATAAAAAAACATCAAAGGGTGCTCCATTGTGTATCTGAGCAAATAGGGTGCCACTGGACGCGAAACTGGTGATAAGGCGATGACCGCTCTCCTGTTCAAACAATGGCTTTAACTGTTTTATGGTGCCGGCAAAATTGGCGGCAATAGCGGCGGTGAGTTGTTCTGCCTGAACACTGATGCTTAGGCTTACCGTCAATAAGAAATAGAGAGTGTGAGTTTTAAAGAAAGACATGAGTTGTTTCGCGAAATAGCCAATAGAAAGTGTCATCGTGAGTTGGACTTTTGCATGGCTAGCCTATGGGTTTATTGACTGTGAAAAATAGAGCGTGTGTCAATGATAGTCCTCCAGGGGCTAATCAAAAAGCGCTGTTACGTTTATTGATGAAAATACGTAATTCTTTACTGTACAATCAATATCAGGATTTAACTGAGTGTTGATTACTTGGTGTATATACGACGGAGTGTGGCCTGAAAATAATAAATGAAAATACAGCTAGTCGTCTGGCTGATTATGTCGCCTGTCCATCCTGTGACGTGATGTTCGATATTTCGATACTGAAAGATGGTGAATCTGCACGCTGCTCTCGTTGCGGACACTTTCTCTCGAGCTACCGCGGCGACGAAACGAGCAGGGTGATTGCCTACACCTCCTCAGCACTTATCCTTTTGGCACTGGCGTGTAGTTATCCCTTTATGGCTTTTAAGGCCAGTGGTCTTGAAAGCCTGATGACCTTGCCGCAAACGGCTATTAATCTGTGGCGTGATGGCATGCCGAGCCTGGCGCTTTTAGTTGCAGCTTTTATTATTTTCATTCCAGCCCTGGTACTTATTTTAATATTGGCCTTGAATATTGCCTTGCTGAAAGAGCGGCATTACCACTGGCTGCGCCCTGTCGGGCGACTGGTTTATACCTTGCAAAACTGGTGCATGGTTGAAGTCTTTTTTATTGGTATTTTGGTTAGCCTGGTGAAAGTGGGCCATATGGCGACGGTCGTGATGGGTCTTTCGTTTTGGGCATATGCAGCATTCAGTGGTTTTTTTGTTTTGTCACTGTCAGGGCTTGATCGTGCTCAGTGTTGGCGGCGTATTGAGGCTTTGAATGATGAGTGAAGTAACGGCTGAAATACCAATGACGGCCGCCTCCCAGGGCCTTGCCTCCTGTCATATTTGCCTTAAATTGGCAGGTGCCGATCTCCATCTCTGTCCGCGCTGCGGTGCTGCTTTGCACTTGCGTAAATCAAATAGTATCGATCGCACGCTGGCTTTGTTGTTTACGGCCTGTGTGCTCTACATTCCCGCGAATATGTTGCCAATTATGGTGACCGATCAACTGGGCCAGCCGACACCCAGTACCATTATCGGTGGGGTGGTGTTACTGCTTAATATGGGTTCGGCCCCAATTGCGGCTGTTATCTTTTTCGCCAGTGTAATGATTCCATCGAGCAAGTTGTTGATGATGTTTTATCTATGCTGGAGTGTGCGCAAGGGCCCGCCCGAGACCCTTCGCCAGCGCACAGTACTCTATCGAATAACCGAGTTTATTGGTAAATGGTCAATGATTGACGTGTTTGTGGTGGCAATATTAGTGGCATTAATTAATTTGACGAATTTGATCGTTATTCATCCGGGAACGGCAACCATTGCCTTTGCTGCGGTGGTGATGGTTTCTATGTTGGCGGCGGAAAGTTTTGACCCAAGATTGATGTGGGATCAAAGGGATAATAATGATGAGTGAAATGAAGGCTACGGTGAGTAGCGGTAGAAAATTTTCTGCAATTTGGATTCTTCCGCTGGTAACTTTAGTTGTTGGTGTCGTAATAGTTGTGCACTCAATGATGACGCAAGGGCCAACAATAACAGTTGATTTTGAAACAGCTGATAGTCTTGTAGTGGGTAAAACCAAAATCAGGTTGTTGAGTGTCGACGTTGGTGTGGTTGAGAGTGTCAGTATTAAGGATGATTTATCCGGCGTAACTGCAACGATCAAGCTTGACCAGAAAACCAGAGACCTGCTGGTTGACGATACACGATTCTGGATAGTACGTGCCCGTCTGGGTGCGCGTGGTATATCTGGGCTGGGTACTATCCTGTCGGGCGCTTATATTGAAATGGCCCCCGGCAGTGGTGTTAATAAGCAGAGATACTTTGTTGGTTTGGAGGAGCCACCCCGAACGCCTGCCGAAGCACCGGGATTGCGTCTGTCCCTCTACAGTGATCGTGCTGGGTCTGTCAGTGCGGGTAACTCTGTCCTTTATAGAGGCTACCCGGTTGGCCGAGTCGAGGCTATGGAGTTTGATCCCGAGCGGCGCCAGGTGCACTACGATATTTTTGTTGACGCCCCCTATCACGAATTAATTGGTAGCTTTACCCGCTTTTGGGATGTCAGTGGTATTGCGATGAAAGCCTCCGCTGAGGGTTTTGAGGTTGAAATGGGTGCTATGGATACCATCCTGTTAGGAGGTGTAGCCTTCGGAGCAATTCCTGGACTATCGTCGGGAGCTCCCGTTGAAAATGGCAAAGAATTTAAACTTTATGACGCTTATAGTGATGTACTTAAGCACCCCTACCGTTACGGGACACATTATGTCGTGTCATTCTCTCAGTCACTGCGCGGTCTGGCAGCGGGTGCACCTGTGGAATACCGGGGTATTGAAATAGGGCGAGTGGAACGGGTTTTAACCAAAGAATTGGCTGCTCAGGGAGTCATGGGTGGCGGGCAGGCTATTCCCGTATTGATTTATATTGAGCCGGGGCGCCTCGAAGTGGGCGATAGTGAAGCGGGCATTGAGTCATTTAGGCGAGTCGTTGCAGATGGCGTTCGTAGCAGTGGTCTGCGCGCTTCATTGGAAACCGGTAACTTACTGACGGGCAAGCAACTTATTAGTATTGATTTTTACCCCGATGAAGAACCAGCTGAATTGGGAAAGTTTAATGAATACAGCCTTATTCCAACGATAGAAACAGGTATAGCACGGTTGGAGCAACAGGTGAGCGCTTTCCTTGAAAAGCTCAATGCCTTACCCCTGGAAGAAACCGTTGCAGGGGCGAATAAAGCCTTAAATAAAGCAGATGACACCCTGGTGTCTTTAACGGCGGCCATCAATTCGATAAACAAGGTATTGGCAAGTGAAGATACCCAGGCTTTGCCGCAAGAGCTTACGGCTACACTTGCCGATTTGCGTACTGTTCTGAAGGGGCTTTCTCCCAATTCTAAAATGGCGCAGAGCCTGGGCTCTTCAGTGAGTACATTGAATGCGACATTGATTAGTCTGGACACCTTAATTCGTCAGCTGTCGATTAAGCCAAACGCGATCATCTTTCCCGTTTCACCTGAACCTGATCTGATACCCGAGGCTCACTCCAAATGAAGTTTTTTGTCTTGTTAGCAATCGTGTTAGTCACTGGCTGTACGAGTTCGGTGCCGGCTCTAAATCAATACCTGCTGCGTAGTGACGTACCCAGTCAATTTTCGGTTGAAAAACAAGTTGCCATGGTGGGACTTGGTGCTGTCGTCGTGGCACCCTACATTGACGGCCTTGGCCTGGTGTTGGAAAACAGGGACGGTGAAGTGCGTGCCGCCCGCGATCACCAATGGGCCGAACCCCTACGAGACAGCCTGCGGGTGTTTATGGCCCGCGAAACTTCCGTCGTCGCTGGGCAATTGATTCGTGCTTATAGTACTGGCGAGAACGACTGGCAGCGTCGTGTTGATTTACGTATCGACCAGCTACACGGCACGCCGACTGGTGAGGCTAAACTAGTTGCCTATTGGCAGGTGTTTGATACTGAAAAACGCACGGTCGTTTCTGAGAATGGCTTTAGTGAAACCCAGGCGCTTAGAGCCGATGGCTACGAGGCCTTGGTGGCGGCTGAAAAAGCTTTGTTGATTAGACTGGCTGCAAAGGTGGCCGCTTCGCTTTAGGTCTATTACTTAACATGCAGCGCTGGTGGGGACATTGCCACCAGCGCTATAGAGATTGTTAGGCGAGGGTATTGTAGTCGCCCTAGGGTAGTACCAAATTAACCACGGTAATAACGGTGCCAATAAATAACACCGTAAAAATTATACCGGCAAATACAAAAGTCTTAATATTGCCGTGCTTGAAGTCTTTCTCACGGTTGGCATTACTCTGCACGCCAATAGCTGCCGACAGGGTGCTTTTTAATAGATCGACGGCACCGGGCTTTTGTTGATCTTGTGATGGTTGCTCATCTTCAGGTTGTTCTGTCATCAATGGCTCCTTAATCAGGGTTGTAGCCTAGCACTGAAGCCAGCTCGCGCTCCAGTTGTTTAGGGCTACACGCTTTACGCTGGGCCAGACTTTCGATCTGGTCGCGTTGTATTTTACCCGTATTAAAATAGTGCGCTTCGGGGTGGCCAAAATACCAGCCGCTAACCGAGGCAGCGGGGAACATAGCGTCACTCTCCGTTAGGGTAATGTCGGCATTTTCCTCGGCATTGAGCAAGCTGAAAATAGTGCGTTTTGCCGTGTGGTCGGGGCAGGCGGGGTAGCCAGGTGCCGGGCGAATACCCTGATATTTCTCGCCAATTAAAGCCTCGTTACTGAGCTTCTCATCGCTGGCGTAGCCCCACAATTCCATGCGTACACGTCGGTGCATGTGTTCTGCCAGTGACTCCGCTAAACGGTCGGCCAGGGCTTTGACCATAATAGAATTGTAATCGTCACCCTCGGCTTCGTACTCTTTAGCCAGTTCGTCGGCATTGATGCCAGTGGTCACCGCAAAGGCGCCGATATAGTCTATTTTTCCCGAAGTTTTGGGGGCGATAAAATCCGCTAATGAGGCCAGGGGTGTGTCGTCTTTTCCTTTGCGAGTTTGCTGCCGAATTTGGTGAGCAGTAGCGATGGTCTCGTTGGCGCTGGCATCGCTGTATATTTCGACATCATCGCCGTTGACGCGATTGGCTGGCCAAATTCCCAGTACCGCATTGGCTTTGAGTTTGTGATTGTCGATTAAGTCGCGCAGCATGGTTTGAGCGTCATTGAATAAACTTTTAGCCGCTTCGCCGACCACTTTGTCATCGAAAATTTTCGGGTATTTACCGACCAGGCTCCAGGTAATAAAAAAGGGTGTCCAGTCGATGGTGTCGATGAGTTCTTCTAATGGATAGTCTTTAAAAACCTGCACACCGAGGGTTCTCGGTTGTACGGGGCTGTAATTGGCCCAGTCGTATTGCCAGCCTGCTGCGACGGCCTTTTCGTAAGGCACGATGTCGCCACGGGGTGTTCTATTGGCGACGCGTTCGCGCACCACTTCGTATTCGGCAGCGGTGTCGTCGTAATAGGTCTGGCGCTTTTCGGGGTTCATCAGCGTGCTGGCTACACCCACGGCACGCGAGGCATCGGCGACGTAAATTGCCTGGGCGCGATGGTATTTGGGGTCTATTTTTACCGCTGTATGAGCTTTGGAAGTAGTTGCGCCACCAATCATTAACGGCAGGTCAAAGTCGAGTCTTTCCATCTCTGCGGCAACGTGAACCATTTCATCGAGGGAGGGCGTGATGAGGCCGGAGAGGCCAATAATATCGACCCCTTCCTCTTTGGCGATGGCGAGGATTTTGTCACAGGGCACCATGACACCGAGATCAATCACTTCAAAATTATTACATTGCAGCACCACACCGACGATATTTTTGCCGATATCGTGGACGTCACCCTTAACCGTGGCCATCAGTATTTTGCCGTTGCTTTGTGCGCCACCGGATTTTTCGGCTTCAATAAAGGGCTGTAAATGAGCAACCGATTGCTTCATCACCCGGGCCGATTTAACCACCTGGGGCAGGAACATTTTGCCATCGCCAAATAAATCACCGACCACATTCATGCCGTCCATTAACGGCCCTTCAATGACATGCAGGGGGCGCTCGGCCTGTAGACGGGCCTCTTCGGTGTCTTCAATAATATGGGTGGTGATGCCTTTAACCAGGGCGTGTTCGAGGCGTTTGTTAACGTCGAGCTGGCGCCAGGCGAGGTCTTCTGTTTTATCTTTAACACTGCCGTCACCGAGATAATCGCCGGCGATGGCGAGCAATCTGTCGGTACTGTCGTCGCGACGATTGCTAATGACGTCTTCAACGGCTTCACGCAATTCGGCGGGCAAGTCATCGTAAACCGCTAGCTGACCCGCGTTAACGATGCCCATGCTAAGGCCAGCTTTAATGGCGTGGTAGAGAAAGACCGAGTGAATGGCCTCGCGCACCGGGTTGTTACCGCGAAAGGAAAAGGACACATTACTGATGCCGCCGGAAATTTTTGCCCCGGGCAAGTTGGCAGTAATCCAGCGGCAGGCCTCAATAAAATCGACGGCGTAATTGTTGTGTTCTTCAATACCGGTGGCGACGGCAAAGACATTGGGGTCAAAAATAATATCGTTGGGGTTAAAGCCCACTTCGTTGACTAGTATGTCGTAACTGCGCCCGCAGATGTCGATGCGCCGTTGCAGATTGTCGGCCTGGCCATCGGTATCAAAGGCCATGACCACCACGGCGGCACCGTAGCGCTTGCAGAGTTTAGCCTGTTCAATAAAGGGCGCTTCGCCTTCTTTCATGCTGATGGAGTTGACCACCGGCTTGCCCTGTATGCACTTTAAGCCCTCTTCAATGACGTGCCATTTTGAGGAGTCGACCATAATCGGGATACGGGAAATATCCGGCTCCGAGGCAATCAGCTTGAGAAAGGTGGTCATGGCTTCGACGGCGTCGAGCATGCCCTCGTCCATATTTATGTCGATAATTTGCGCGCCGTTCTCAACCTGCTCAAGAGCTACGGCCAATGCAGTTTCGTAATCGCCTTCGAGTACCAGTCGCTTAAAGCGGGCTGAGCCGGTGACATTACAGCGCTCGCCGACATTGACGAAGAGCGAGTCGCTGTCGATGGTGAAGGGCTCAAGGCCTGAGAGGCGGCAGCTCTGTGCTTCTTCGGGTACGCTGCGCGGAGGTTTGGATTGGGTTGCCTCGACAATGGCGCGAATGTGTTCGGGAGTGGTGCCACAGCAACCGCCGACGATATTCAACAGGCCGCTGTCGGCAAAGCTGGCAATAATGCTGGCGGTTTCCTCGGCCGTTTCATCGTACTCGCCAAAGGCATTGGGCAGGCCCGCGTTGGGGTGGGCGCTAATTAAGGTGGGGCAGATATTCGACAGTTCTTCGATATGGGGGCGTAACTGCTCGCCACCCAGCGCACAGTTTAAACCAATAGCGAAGGGCTTGGCGTGGGCCAGGCTATTCCAGAAAGCTTCAGGGGTTTGGCCCGACAGGGTGCGGCCGCTGGCATCGGTAATGGTGCCGGAAATCATAATCGGCAATTCAATACCCAGCTCTTCGTAGACATCCTGCACCGCAAATACTGCCGCCTTGGCATTGAGAGTGTCGAACACGGTTTCGATCAAAATAATATCGCTGCCACCGGCAATCAGGGCGCGAGTGGCATTGCGGTAATCCTCGGCCAGCTCGTCAAACGTAGTGTTGCGTGCGGCGGGGTCGTTAACGTCAGGCGAGATCGATGCCGTGCGGCTGGTCGGCCCAACGACACCGGCTACCCAGCGGGGTTTATCCGGGGTGAGGGCGCTGAACTCGTCGGCGGCTTCACGGGCAATTTTCGCGGCCTCGAAATTCAATTCGTAAACGATGGCCTCCATGCCGTAATCGGATTGGGAGGCACAGGTGGCATTAAAGGTATTCGTCTCGATAATATCGGCACCGGCCTCGAGGTAAGCACTGTGGATATCGCGAATAATTGTTGGCTGAGTCAGTACTAGTAAATCGTTATTACCTCCGAGGTCTTGCTGCCAGTCGGCAAAGCGCTCACCGCGAAAGTCGGCCTCGCCTAGTTTGTGGCGTTGGATCATGGTGCCGGTGGCACCGTCGAGAAAGAGCAGGTGGCTGGCGGCGGCTTGATGGAGGGCGGTGATGCGATCGGCGAGAGTAGTCAACAGTTTATCCGGTGTTTAGCGTCAAAATTAGCCGCATATTTTAGCAGCTTGGTGGCGACTGTGCTGCTTGAAATAGGCGGAAGGGGCGGCGCAATTTATTGGGCGCTGGCTGGTGTGGTCAATGAGGCGATATCCGCCTTAAGGATTTTTAGGCTTGCTATTAATTTCAGTATTGAGCCCTGGCGGGGTAGAGCGTATAATAACTGAGTAATTTACTCGGATATAGGTTGGCAGCAATGAGCAGTATAGAAATCACCGAATCGGCACAGGAATATTTGTCCGAATTATTGCTTAAGCAGGACTGCGAGGGCATTGCCATTCGGCTTTTTATCGCCGACCCAGGTACCCCAAAAGCAGAGACCTGTATCGCCTATTGTCGTCCGGGGGAGGAGCAGGAAGAGGATCAGCTCCTTGAGTTGCCCAAGCTTAAAGCCTATCTCGATAAGCGCAGTGTGCCCTTTCTGGACGATGCCAAAGTCGACTATTCTGCCGATCGTCTCGGTGGTCAGTTGAGCATTCGCGCACCCAATTCACGTATGCCTCGGGTCAGCGATGACAGCCCGGTTGAAGACAAGGTTAATTACATTCTGCACAGCGAGATAAACCCTGGGCTAGCCGCCCACGGTGGCAATATTAGCCTGGAAGAGATGGACGGCGATATTGCAGTGCTGCAGTTCGGTGGCGGTTGTCAGGGTTGTGGCCAGGCTGATGTAACCTTGAAAGACGGTGTCGAGCGGACCTTGCTGGAGAAAATTCCCGAATTAAAAGGCGTACGTGACATTACAGATCACAGTGACAGCTCTCAGGCCTTTTATAAATAAGCTCGCAATTGATCTGCCACAGTCATAGCGGCTTGTGGCGGTGATTTTTATACCTTCCCTTATGTGCTGATCTTGATTAGTGGTATATTTCGTCCCCTTTGAAAGTTAAACATCACTATGCCGCGACCGCCCGAATACAATCGAATCGACGTCGTCAATGCCGCCATGCAGGTGTTTTGGGCAGAGGGCTATGAGTCCAGCTCGATACAGAAGCTGCTCAGCGGAATGGGTCTCAATCGTGGCAGTTTGTACGCGGCCTTTGGCGATAAAGAGGGGCTGTTTCTCGAAGCGCTCGATATGTACGTCGAAGAGGTGGCGGTTACCTTAAAAGCCACGCTTTGGTCGATTGACGACCCGCTGCTCGCCATCCGCAGTTTTCTGGAAAGTGTCTGTTTGATAGAAGATGAGGCAATTCGCTCGCGGGGCTGTTTGCTGTTTAACAGTATTTCTGAATTTGCCCACGTTAATCACCACCTGGCCGATGAGGCTGAACAGCGCACCAAACCCTTGAATGCCTTGTTTGAAAAACGTCTGGCCGAGGCCCAGTCACTGGGGCTTATCAATACGCAAAAATCACCGAAGGCGATGGCAGATTATTTATTAACCCTGGCCGTTGGTCTGCGTATGCATGCCAAAATGAACACCAGCCGCGAGACTTTGCAGGGTATTATTAATGTCGGTCTTTCTGCGTTGTAGGGTTTACAACACCTTGAAATTTAAGCGTATAAAAAAGGGGCACTTCTTAAGAAGCGCCCCTTTTTTATAGCAGTCGATTATTTAGCCATGTATTTGGCCATAGCTTAATTAATCGGCTTTAACGCGCTTTGGCAATACATCTTTCAATTTGTCGTGCATGTCGAGTATGGATTTTTCAGTCGTTTCCCAGTCAATGCAGGCATCGGTGACCGATTGGCCGTAGACCATCTCGTCGCTATTGGCCGAGAGTTTTTGATTGCCTGCCACCAGATTACTCTCCACCATAATACCGACGATTGAGCGATTGCCCTCGACGATTTGGCTGGTGATATTTTCCATCACCAGTACCTGCAATTCATGATTTTTGTTGGAGTTGGCGTGGCTACAATCAACCATAATATTGGTCGCTATGCCGGCTTTTTCTAATGCTTGTTCGCAGAGTGACACACTTACCGAATCATAATTGGGCTTGTCATCACCGCCGCGTAAAACAATGTGGGAGTAGGGGTTGCCGTTAGTTTTGATAATGGCGACGCTGCCCTCAGAGTTAATACCGAGGAAGCGGTGGGGATTGGCGACGGACTTTAAGGCGTTTGTCGCCACGGTTAAACTGCCGTCAGTACCATTTTTAAAACCGACCGCAGAGCTCAGGCCGCTGGCCATTTCCCGGTGGGTTTGAGACTCAGTGGTGCGCGCACCAATGGCTGACCAGCTGATTAAATCCTGTAAATATTGGGGCGAAATAGGGTCGAGGGCTTCGGTCGCGGTGGGCAGGCCGAGCTCGGAAACATCCATTAATAACTGGCGGCCAATGTGCAAACCATCGGATATTTTAAAGGAGTCATCGAGAAAGGGGTCGTTGATGAGCCCTTTCCAACCGACGGTGGTACGCGGCTTTTCAAAATAAACTCGCATTACCAGCAGCAGGGTATCACCGACTTTATCGGCCAGGGCTTTTAAGCGGACGGCGTAATCTTTGGCGGCTTCGACATCGTGAATCGAACAGGGGCCAATCACAACAAACAGGCGGTGATCCTTACGATCGAGAATAGCCTCGATATCTTTACGGCCCTGTGCAATCGTTTTTTCCGCTGCTTCAGTGAGAGCGACATCGGCTTTTAATTGATTGGGCGTCAGCAGAACTTCCTGTGACTGAATATTGAGATTTTCGAGTGTGCGCTGGACCATGACGTTACGACCTGACTGATCTGGTTTATTAAAATGGGCCGTCATTCTACTGCAAAAGCAGTGACAATGGGATGAAAAGCGCCAATTAGAAATGCAGGCTATTGATCAATAACAATTTCCAGGTGGGATAAGAGGGGAAAGTACAGCGCGGCTTTAAGTTTGACTGTGTTTTTAAAGGGGGTTTCGACCCCGTTTTTGTTCAGCGGATTTGCCTGTAACTGTACTAGCGTTTGCGCGTAGAGGGCGAGTTGGGCTTGATAGGCGTGACGCTGTTGCTGAAGAAAATCATCGAAGCTTTGTCCTGGGGTTGGCAGCGATGTTTTGTAGTCAACAATCCACTGGGTGTCATCAATAATAAAACAGCGGTCGACAATGGCGCTACTTATACGCCCCTTTGGGTCGAGATAGTTGAGGGCAAATTCACAATAGCTTTGTCGATGGCTGCGGTCGAAAATCCAGTGCTGGGTGTGATCGGTAAGACACTTTTGCAAGGCTTCGTTGAGCACTGCCAGCGCACCTTTCGCGTCGACAATCCCGGCCTGTGTAATTTGAATTGCCCAGCTGCTCTGTTGCCTGGCGATACGCTCGGGCGTCCATTGCTCGATGCCTTCAATCACCAGCAAGCGCAGGGCGCGGTGCAGCAGAGTGCCGATTTTTCGCGGGTCACTGGCTCCGGGTAGGGCTATGGCTGGCGGCTTGTTTTCTGCCATTGAGGGACTGCTATTTTTGTCTGGACTCGCCTTATTTTCAATAAAAGGGCTGCGCCAATCGGCGGGCAGTCGAAAGCTGTAGCTTTGCTGATTGACTGAGGCTGCTGCTTGCTCCTCAGATTGCTCAGTGTTTTCCACGCTGGAGGGCGGGTGCAGGGTGACGGCGCAATTGGCGAGCGCCAGAGGTGGTTCGCCTTCTGGGCCTGCTGTGACATGTGTCTCCAGCACCGGCCATGCCGAGGCCAGCAGGCTACCTGCGGCAGGATTTTTTAGCGGTTGGCGAAATAGCAGGTGTAGCCGTTGAATAGCACGGGTGCAGGCAACGTAGAGTACGCGGGTGTTTTCAAGGCGGGATTTAATATTCTCTTCCCGTTTTAGATGGGTGTAGAGGGCATCGTCCCCAGCGCCGAGCTTTTGCGGGGGTGAGAGTAAAAGCTGATTGTTGCCGTCTTGACTGACGCGCTCGCGCCACAGCAGTAACTCGTGGCTGTTGTTGGCACCTCTGCGGTCGAGGCCGGGAATAATTACCGTATCGAACTCCAGTCCCTTTGATTTATGGATGGTCATAATTTGCAAAGGGGCTGGGTTTGAGCCATTAGTTGCGGGCTTTTGATCGGCTACTGGCTCCTGCTCTGCTAATGGCTCTGCATAAAGCTGATCAACGGCGTATTGGAAACTGGGCCAGTCGTCTATGGCGACAGCTCCCTTAGTGTGACTTTCTAGTAAGTCGAAATATTGCTGACACTGGTGTAAGGCGATCTTCGCGTCTGTTTCATTATTACCTAGTGCTGCAGGGCCACCGAGGGCCAGCCAGGTGCCTTCAATCCAGGTGCGTAGCGGTTTGCGATAGCGCTGTTGCCAGGCAGCGGCGATAACGCCAGCCACTCTGTCGATAATTTTTTCACCCTGCGCAGATAGCGTTTGCGATTGTTGCGTGCCAATTTCTCGATGCTTTAATAACTGTAAAAGTAGCAGGGGGTATTGGGCTTTTTCGGGTGTCGGGTTGTTATTGATTGGCACCGTGGCAATGGTCAGTAAGTCGGCGAGATCGAGCCCGCACCAGGGGGCGCGGAGAATGGCCAGCCAGGCAATGCGATCGGCGGGGTTGAGCAGGGCGCGGGTTAGCGATACCAGGTCAATAACCGACATCGTAGAGGCCAGCGGGTCGATGTCGCGTGCTTGCCAGGGCAGGTTGTGGGCGCGCAGGGCAGGCAGTATTTCGCGCAAATGGGCGCGGCCTCGAACCAGAATCGCAATACTGGCCTCGGGGTTTTGCTGACGTGTTAGCAGGGCGCGCTGGGCGACCAGCTCGGCTTCTAGAATAGCGTGATTTTCGTCTTCATTACTGAGCACGTCGATAGTGACAGCCGGGTCATTTAGGGCAGGTTTGAAACCATCGGAGTGGCCATAGGGCACCGCGCCGCGTCCGCTGTCCATCACCGGGGGGAAGGCCTTGGTAAATACGGCATTGACCCAGTGGATAATATTGGCCTGTGAGCGGAAGTTAACACTGAGATCGAGGGGCTGTAATTGCAGGCTACCGATGGGGTGTTTGCGGGCATCGAGGAAGAGGCCGACATTGGCATTGCGAAAGCTGTACAGCGATTGCATGCCATCGCCAACAATAAAGAGACTGCGGCCATCGCCGTTTTGCCAGCCACTAGTGAGCAGGCGCAGCAGGCGAAACTGTACTGAGGAGGTGTCCTGAAATTCATCGATCAGAATATGATTAATTTGTGCGTCGAGGCGCAGGGTCAGATCGGTGGGTTCGTCCTCGCTACCCAGAGCCTCTAGCGCATTGAGGGTAATTTCAGAAAAATCACTGGCTCGCTGCTGCTGGAAGACCAGCTTTAGTTCGGCAACTAGGCGAGGCAGCAAATTCGTTAGGGCTTCGAGCACTTGCCACTGGGCATCAGCGTAGTGGGCGGGGGGCAGGGCGCGAATATCACGCAGTGTGTCGAGCAGGCCCGTTTGCTCTTTAGCCCAGTCGCGTAGCTCGGCCCATTCTGTTTTGCGCTGCGCGGCAAAGTCAGGCTGCAGTGAATCTTTTTTGGTGGGAAAGCCAGACGCTTTATTAATAGTTTTACGCCAGTCGTCATCCTTTTTTAGTAGCAGTTCGACAATGCCCCGCCAGGCGGGTAAATGCTCAGTGTGGCTTTCAGGCAGACCGGCAAGGCCTAAACAGTGATTGCTGTCAGTGGGCAGGTGCATGGCAGCGTAGTCGGCCAGTTGCGCGAGGTCACTAGCTCGGGGCATAAGTTGCTGACTTGCCAGTTGCAGGGTTTCGTCGATCAAACCCTGCAATGCCTGCTCAAGTAGTTCGCGCTTATTGCCGGGGGAAAAGATGATGCCCAGCCATTGCTCACGTCGACTGAGTAACCGCAGTAGCAAACCTTCAAGGCGCGGCAGGTCATTATCGAAATGAATCAGCAGCGCTTCGAGGGCTTCACCGGTTGCTCCGGGGTTTTCTAACTCGGCAAATACCTGTTGTACCGCCAGTTGATAGGCGGCCTGGGGATTGTCACTGGGTTCGGGCAATTGGCCAATGCCAAGATCGACAGCTAGCTGGCTGGCAAGGTGACGACAAAAGCTGTCGATAGTCTGAATGCGCAGCCGGTTGGGCGCCTCAATCAGGTTCCAGCCCTGCTCGCGGTCTCGGGCCAGGGCCTGTAGTGCCAGATCACGGCTTTGTTGTTCGTAGTCGTTTTCGACGGGTGTGTTGTTCTGTGCACCGACCAGGGCGGCAATTAAGCGCGCACGCATCTCACCGGCTGCTTTGCGGGTGAAGGTCATGCAGAGGATTTCTTCCGGTGCATTGGCCTGGGCTAACAGGCAGAGTATGCGCTGGGTGAGCAGGCCCGTTTTACCCGAGCCAGCCGGCGCGGCAACGGCGAAAGAGTGGCGGGTGTCGAGGGCCTGTTGGCGAGCGTGGGCGTCAGCGGGTAGCGGCATGGGGCATTATCTTCGTTCGTAAGGGCATTTTAATGAAGGTCATTGGCGGTTTCGTCGGCAGTGTTGTCGGTAGCATTACTGCGTTGCGCAATCTCCGGCCAACGATTTAAGGGGTAGAGGTGGCTCTGGTAGCGCAGAGCTGCGCTAGTGTAAAAAGCGATCTCTGCCTGGCCGTCGAGAAATTCTTCGGCCAATGTTTCGAGTTGTTCACGCCATACCTCGAGGCAGTCTTCCCAGCCCTCGAAATTGATTTTAGTGAGTGGCGCCAGGCCGGGAATAATCTCCGGTGTATCACTTACACCTTTGGCGGCGACACTTTTTGCCGTGGATATTTGCCCGAAACACAGGCCACCTATTTGCTCGGGCAGGGCGAGGGCATAGAGCGGTAGCTGGGGTTCTTCGAGTCGTTCGCCAGCCCAGCAATTAATATTGGTGTCGCCGGTTTTGTAATCGATTAACACGATGCGTTGATCTTCGAGCCGGTCAATGCGGTCGATACGCAGGCTTAAAGGCAGACCGCCGATAGACATAAACAGCTGTTTTTCAGGAGCCATTACGCTAAAGGGCTGGCGCTGTAGTTCTATGTCGAGCCATTGCGCCAGCAGTTGTTTTAGGCGCTGGGTTTCGATAGCGGCAAATCGCGGGCCAAAAATATCGCTGCGGCTTTGGTGCAGAGGCCGTATTGCTTCAGTGATGACCTCTTCTATCGCTGTGTCGAGCGCGGCGCTGTCCAGAGCCTTCACGCTGGCTTGATCATGAAAACGTGTCCAGAATAATTCCAGACAACGATGCACCAAATTACCGCGCTCGATGGGAGATAAGCCACTGCTGGGTTCTGCCAGTGGCCGCGCACCGAGGCGCCATGTGGCGAAGGCATTAAAGGGGCTGCCTGCCTGAGCCTGCAAAATGGCAGTGCCGCCGCGCACACTTTGCTCGCCGGTTTGTAGGGCAGGGCCTTTAATGGCGTCAGTTCTTTGCAGCGTAGTTGGCGGCAGTGCGGTGAGCAGAGACTGTTGAAGTTTGGCCGATATCGGTGCTGTTGCTGAGGGGGCAAGGATGGTCTGGGGGAGCAGGCGCGAGGCTTCCAGGTCAGTGTCACCGTCTCGAGTTGCGTAACTAAAAACCAGTTGGCGACTGCTGTGTTGAAAGCCCTGCAATAGTTGTTTGGCGAGGCTCAATTCCTGTTTGGCATTGCTGCGTGGCAGTTGGTAGCGCTGCTGTAAATCGACGGCTAATAAAGGGTTGAGAGACGTGGGCTGAGGCCATTGCCTGTCGTCCATACCGGCAATCCACAGTTGGTCGAACTCCAGACCGGCGGCTTCTAAGAGGCCGAGAATCTGTATCTGGCTGTCGTGGCTTTGGGCCTGAAATACCGTTGCCTGGGCCATGCGTGTGAGTTGTGTCAGTGCCGCGCTGGCACTCAGTGGCGCGGCGCTATTATCGAGGCCAGCAAAGTCCTCAAGTAAGCTTAAGTAATGCTGGTGTTGCTGGTATTCGATGCTGTCGAGGGTGCGGGCACCGGGCCAGCCGAGAATATCGAGGCGCTGGGCGAACTCTTCAGCCCAGTAACAAAAGCTGGCGGTTTTTGGCTGACGGCGCACGCGCTCGGCGATGGTTTGCCAGGCTGCTGCCAGTGAAGGATATTCGCCATTTGGGTGGGGTGGGGCGGCTGGGTTTTCACTCTCGCGTACTGCGCTAAGGGTTTGCCTTTCGGCCTCGGCGAGATTGGCGCAAAAAGCTGAGGGCGTATGCGTAAGTTTATTGCTGTCGCGCAACAACAACTCACAGTGGGCACGGGCAATGAGGTGTTTATTCAATGTAGAGGCTGATAACTCCTCTGCATTTTCATCTTCTTTAGAAGAAACCGCCGGCCCCCAAAAAGGGTCGGCGAGTAAGTGGCACCAGGGCGCTAGCGCAAGGGCCTGTGTTTGCACCGCCAATAAATTCAGCGCACTGGCAATTAAGGGGCTACGACCGAGAGGGCTGCCAGCGGAAAAGTTAAAGGCAGGAATACTGCGTTCATGCTCTGGCAGGCAGTGCTCAGGACTGAATGTATCGTGAAAAATGCGCGAAATTTGCTGCTGGGAATTGGCGAGATTGCCAAACACAATACCGATACGCTGCTGGGGGTCAGATTCATGCTGTGCTTTGGCCCACTGGGCGGCGGCGCTGATTTCACTTTGTTCGTCGCTACAGGTTTGCAGAGTGATATTGGCAGGTGTCTCCGTAAGCTCGCTGTGACCGACATCTTTGGCAGCGGCGTCGATAATATCGCGGTGCAGAGCCGGCAAGGTTTGAAAGCCAACCAGCTGTATCGCCTCGTAGCCTGCGAAAAAAGCCTCATTAAATGCCTGTAATACTAACCTTTGTGCTTGTTCCCAGGTGACTAAGTGTTTTTGATCGAGAGCTTGATTAAAGGTGTCGAGCCAACGCAGAAAGGATTCACTCGCGGGGTGATGACCATCCTTCAACTCAGTGAGCGGCACATTACAGCGCTGTAATTGTTGCCAGGTTTGCATGGCGAGTTCTGCAAGAGAAGGGATATCCGCAGCTGGTGGCAAGAGGCTGTCCTGGGCAATACAGGAGCGCCACAGTAGTTGTTCGCCGTGGCTGTCGATAACACTGAGGGGGCGAGTGACGAGAACAGGGTGTTCGGCCTCAATTAATTCTGCCCAACAACTCTCGAGCCAGGCTTCGAAGGCCATGACGAGGGGCTGGCGCCAGGTCAGCAAACCTTGTTCAACACAGCGTTGCCCCCAGGCCTGAGTAATGTGTCGAGCGAGACGGAAATTGGGGGTGAGGATTAAGTGACCGGCCTCGATACTTGCGATGAGTGGGGAGATGTTAAAAAACGGTACGGACATAAGGGTTTCTTATTCCAGAGTGTGATCACTTAGCTATGGTATTCAACAGGGTGTGTTAGTGGGAATACTGCCACAGAGCGGTATGAAAGTCCGTAATTGCTGCGATGTGGTGTGGCCATTGTTCCGGTGGACGAAGTAGTGCTTCTGACAGAAGCATTTCACGCGCTAAAACGCATTACTTCTTAATATCATTGTGGCGGCAAGCCCTTGTTTGCTCACAGTAATGCTGGCATGGAGACCTGCTGCACAGAATTGCAGGGGTGATTTAATTAGCATTGGCGTCGTTGATTAGAAGACAAGAGGTGGGAAGAAGTGATGAGCGGAGCCATTGAGTGCCAATATGAGTGCCAATAAAGAGCAAAAGGTACAGATACCAGGTCGCCATCTCATTCTTTGCTACAGCGAAATACCCTCCCCAATGTTATTAGCTAAGGCCGTTTTAAGTATTATGAGAAAAAAACTATTGACTGCTATGGCGCTTGTTACAGCATTGCTGGTGACTGCTTGCGCGCCCACACCTTTAAAGATGTCGGAGCACCATATTAATCCTGAGCTCAATGTTGTGGTGGGGGATGTTCCAAAGCCGGTTTTACAGCATGCACCGCTAGCTCAAGCTGGGGCGTTTAATCAGGCTGACACAGAAGCTGAATTGTTGGATGAGGTATATTCTGTGGTCGTCAACAACGTCAATCTCAGAGAGTTGTTGTTCGCGTTGAGCCGTGATGCTGAGATCGATGTGGACATCGCATCGGGTATTACAGGCACGATCACATTAAACGCAGTCGATGAAAGCTTGTTTCAGATCCTCGATCGTATTGTCGATATGTCGGATATCCGTTATCAGATGGAAAATGGGGTGCTGGTGATCCAGCAGGATAGTCCTTATTTTGTTCACTACGACGTGGCTTATTTGAATATGGGGCGTTCGAGCCATTCTACTGTCTCTATATCGACAGAGGTTGCGACTACCGGAGTTGGCGCTGACACCGGGGGTTCTAGCTCCGGGGGTTCTGACGATAACAGCTCAAGCACAGCTATTAAGAATACCTCGAGCAATAATTTTTGGCGCACGTTAACCGAAAATATTGATGCCATTTTAAATGGTGGCAATAGTACAGAATCAGCCTATACGAATAGCTCAAGGCAGTCGCAATCGAGCAGTGAAAGTGATGGTCCTAAATCGGCCTCCAGCGTGATTGTGAATTCCGAAAGTGGCTTGTTGACGATTAAAGCCACTCGTAAGCAACACCGGGAAGTTCAGGTATTTTTAGATCGTGTTCTCGATGGCGCTCAACGCCAGGTATTGATTGAGGCGAGTATTGTCGAGGTACAGCTAAATGATACGTATCAGGCAGGAGTCGACTGGTCCCGTCTGGTGCAGTCGGGCGCCAGCGGATTCAGTTTTGTTCAAGACCTGATTGGCACTAACCTTGGATCTGCACCTGTTTCTACCTTGAGTTATAGCAGTGGTGGTAAGCATGATATTAGTGCAACGGTTAAATTGCTCAGTGAATTTGGTAATACGAAAGTTCTCTCTACCCCTAAATTAATGGTGCTGAATAATCAAACAGCCCTGCTTAAAGTGGTCGATAATCTGGTTTATTTTTCCATTGATGTCGAAGAGGATGTACAGGAAAACTTCATCAACCGAACCTTTACTTCGGATATTCACACCGTGCCAGTGGGTCTGGTGATGAGCGTCACTCCCCATGTGTCTGACAGAAGTGAGGTGACATTGAATGTAAGACCAACGATATCGAGAGTTTTACGCTTTGTACAAGACCCCAACCCCGCTCTGGCTGATTCTGAGGTGGAAAGTTTAATTCCAGAAATATCGGTACGTGAAATGGAATCAATGATGAAAATTAATGGTGGTGAAACCGCCGTTATTGGCGGTCTGATGCAGGATGTCCACAACGATGACTCTTCCGGTTTGCCCGGCCTGTCAAAACTGCCCTACGTCGGCGGCCTGTTTAGTTATAAGAGTAGGGCTTATATCAAGTCAGAGTTAATTATTTTTATTCGCCCGGTAATCATCGAGCAAGCTAGTCTAAAGAGCAAAGCGTTGTCTCCCTACCAGCATTTTTTGCCCAACAATTCTGCTGTTGATGCAGTGGAGTAGTTATTTTGAGTTTATTACTGGATGCATTAAAGGAGGCGCAAAAACAACGTCAAGGCGATGATAGCGCTGTGCCAGATAGGGCAGAACCGCTTGATGATAATAGTGAAGATGAACTGGATTTTGAATTAGAACTTGATCTGGAAGGTGTGACGGAACCTGGTGGCGATGGATCAAAAACATTAGGTAACTTTACTGAAGGTGAAAGCCAGCCGATAGCCGAGGCTGGCCTGGCAGAAGCAAATCAAGTGGACAGCGTTGACAAGGTTACGGCAGAGCCAGTACTGCAAGCTTCAATACCGCGTCAACAAGAGCAAGTGCCTACACCAGTGTTGACTCAGGCTAATATTAAATCACCCCGCTCGGCAAATGCCGTTTTTCGCAATAGGGGTAGAAACAAGACAAGGCGTTATTTGTTGTTGGGGTTAATTCTTGCCTGTCTGGTATTACTTGTTTTTGGTGCCTATTTGTTCTTTATGACAGAGAGCTTTGCGCCGTCCCCGCAAGCGAAATTGCGGACAAAAAACATTAATCAGCCTGTCGATACCCCTACAGCTTTACCACTTGTTGACCCGGCTAGTACTCCGAGCAGTCCTACCTCAAAGCCTGTAATAGAGGCTGATACGACTGCCGTTAAAGCTATGGGTGTGGCAGTCGGGAATGATGAGTTGGTTACGGGCGAAAATAAATTAGCCTCAGTAACAAATGAGGGCGCTGTTACTGAGGCTATAAGCCATAATCCAGAGGCCGATAACTCTCATAAGTCTCAAGTTGAGGCTTACAACGAAAAAACCTCAGTTGAAAAAGCCGCAGATTTTGTTGCTGTAGAGGACGCTTTTACGGGGATTAAAATTCGTAAACGGCGTATACCTGCAAAACGGGAGATCAGCTTGCGACGCGCCCGCCAGGCAATGGCCAGTGGTGATTTGGCTGGTGCCGCGACAAACTATGGCGCGGTTCTCAAGGCGTCAGCAACAGATATTTCGGCCTTATTGGGTATGGCAAGTTTGTCAGCCATAAAAGGTCAGCTTGATCAGGCACAATTATATTATGAAGGCGTGCTGGCACAGAGCCCCCAGAATATTAATGCCAGGGCTGGGTTATTAAGTCTGGCCGACTCATCTTCCTTGGATGTCGGTAGTGCTCTGCAGCAGCTATTGCGAGAGAATCCTGAAAAGGCTTTTTTGCATGCAAGTCTAGGTGATTACTACTTAAAACGCAGTGAATGGCCAGCGGCTCAAGGGTCATACTTTGATGCATTTAGCCGCGACCCAAAGAATGCAAATTATGCTTATAACCTGGCAATTTCTCTTGATCAAATGGCTAAGCCGAAATTGGCCCTGCAATTTTACCAACAAGCTTTAAGTCTAGAAAAAGCTACGCTGTCAAACTTCGATAGCTCTGTGCTCGTAGAACGAATAGCCGCTTTAAAGGCTGCCCAGCAATGAATAGTCCCGTTCAGCCAAGGAAAAGAATTGGTGATCAGCTAATTGATAGCGGCGTTATTAGTGCTGATCAGTTGTCCATTGCCATAATTGAACAGAAGCGCTCTGGGGAGCGCTTGGGTGGTGTTCTTGTACGTCTGGGTTTTCTGACTGAGTCGGTACTGAAAGAAGCGCTCGGTGAGCACCTGGGTCAGGACAGTGTTAATTTACGCGAGGTGGTGCCTGACTCCGATGCAATAAAACTGATCAATAAATCCCTTGCCGTAAAGCTCAAAGTAATGCCAGTTAGCTATATTGTCGACCAGAATAAGTTATTACTGGCGATGTCGGATACCTTCGATATTTTGACCATCGATCGTATTACTGCGGTACTACCAGAGGGTATTAATGTCGAGCCATTACTGGCGAGTGAGCAGGAAGTAATGTTCGCGATCGATCAGTTTTATGGCTTTGAATTGTCCATCGATGGTATTTTAAATGAGATTGAGACGGGCGAATTTGATATTCGCAACAACGAGCTAGAGGGTAAAGAGTACAGTCATCCTACGGTACGCCTGGTAGATGCTTTTCTAACGGATGCCGTAAAGCAGGATGCTTCGGATATTCACTTTGAGCCGGAAGAGGGTTTTCTGCGCGTACGTTACCGTATCGACGGCGTGCTGCGACAGGTGCGAAGCCTGCACAAGAAGTACTGGCCGGCAATTGTAGTACGTATAAAAGTACTGGCCGGTATGAATATCGCCGAAGTAAGGGCTCCTCAGGACGGCCATATGTCACTGAAGATTACCGGCCACCCCATCGATTTTCGCGTTGCATCTCAGCCGACTTTACATGGCGAAAACGTTGTGCTGCGAATTCTCGATAGAAGTAAAGCGATTGTGCCCCTCGATGAACTCGATATCAGTGACTATCAACGCAACCTGTTCAAGCTGATGATGGCGCGGCCCGAGGGGATTATTCTGGTCACCGGCCCAACTGGCAGCGGTAAGACTACGACACTGTATTCACTGCTTAACTATCTCAATAATGAGTCTGTGAATATTATGACACTGGAAGATCCGGTGGAGTATCCAATCCCTATGATTCGTCAGTCATCACTTAATGCATCGGTAAAAATGGATTTTGCCGGTGGTATACGCTCGCTGATGCGACAGGATCCAGACATTATTCTGGTAGGTGAGATGCGCGATGCCGATACGGCAAATATGGGTTTTCGTGCAGCAATGACGGGGCATCAGGTGTTTTCAACCCTACACACCAATTCGGCACTGGGCGCTTTTTTACGCCTGCGGGACGTGGGTGTCGAACCTTCAATGATGGCGGGAAATATTATCGGTGTGGTTGGTCAACGGCTGGTGAGAAAACTTTGCATGTCTTGTCGTGTGGCCAAAAAACCCACTGACCTTGAGGCTCAGTTAATCGAGACCTCTGCACCTCAACCGGAATTAATCTACCACGCCGCTGGCTGTGATAAGTGCGAACAGCGAGGTTATAAAGGGCGTCTGGCGCTGTTGGAAATCCTGAAAATGGATGACGATCTCGATGAACTTGTCGCCCACGAAGCAGCGATGCGAGAGCTAAACCAGTTGGCAACGTCAAAGGGCTATCTGCGTTTGGCCGATGATGCTATTGCTCGAGTGCGAAGTGGCGATACCACCATCGATGAGGTCTCACGAGTGGTCGACTTTAGCGCGCGGCTGGGTATGTAGACGTGGTGGAATATGCTTATCGGGCAATAGATGCCAATGGCAAAAAGATCCGTGGTTGTCACGAGGCCAGTGGACTTGACGAATTGACAAGCCGGCTCGACACACAGGGTCTGCATTTAATAGATGCCAAAGTTCACAAACAAGCATTAAGTCTTTTCCCCCAGCGTAAAGTTGAACGTCGAAATCTCATCGTCCTGTTTATGTACCTAGAGCAAATGGCCGGGGCGGGTATACCCATCCTCGATGCATTGTCTGAGATGCGCGATAGCGAAGAATCACCGCTGATGCGGAAAGTTATCAGTACCCTGGTCGATGATATTTCGTCGGGTCAAACTCTGTCAGGCGCGATGAAAAATCATGACGATATTTTTACGGATTTGATGATTAATCTGGTTGCGGCGGGTGAGCAAACGGGCAATATGGCCGCAGTTTTTGCCGAGCTTAAAGATATTCTCAGTTGGCAGGATGATATTGTTAGAAAAACAAAAAAACTGGTTTCCTATCCACTGTTCGTGGGTAGTATCGTGCTCGCTGTTATTTGTTTTTTAATGATTTATCTGGTGCCACAATTAGTTAGCTTTATCATTTCGATGGATCAGCAAATTCCATTAATAACTCGCGCTCTACTCTTTGTGTCCGATCTGTTTGTTAATTATTGGTATTTGATTATCAGCTCGCCAGTGCTGTGCTTCATCGTATTACAGCAAGTCCTTAAGCGTAGTTATAGCGTCAAGTACGTGTTTGATAGGTATAAGCTGGAAGTCCCTCTTTTTGGTGAAGCGCTGAGTAAGCTTGAGTTGGCGCGCTTTAGTAAAAATTTCGCCTTGCTATATGATGCAGGTATTAGTGTTTTAGACTGCTTAAATATCAGCTCAAGTACCTCTTCGAATATCTACATTAAGCGCGAGCTTGACGCAATTAGACAGAAAATTTCAAGTGGTGATAGCATTTATGAGGCATTTTCATCGGCCCAACTATTTCCTCCGCTGGTCTTGAGAATGCTCCATGTTGGCGAGCAAACGGGTGCTCTTGGTGCCTCATTATTGCGCATTAGCGATTTTTACAGTCGCGATGTTAGTGAATTAATTGAGCGCATACAGATGATGATTGAGCCAACTATGACCGTCATTATGGGGGTGCTGCTGGGCTGGATTATGCTCTCGGTACTGGGTCCAATCTACGACATTATTAGTACCATACAATTGTGATGAAAGCTGATACCTTACTTTGCCTGAGTGATAACTATTTAACGGTCTACCGTTACGCGTCATCACTTATCGCCCTGGTCGATGTTTATGACTTGAATGAGCCCGAAAGTATGGGTCGTTTTGACCTTTGGCTAAAGACCGACCAACCGCGCACTACGGCCGTGTTGCTCGATGTGTCCTGTGAAGATTATTACGAAGAGCCTCTGCCCCATGTTCGGGGTCGTGATCGGAGTTTGTTAGTAAGCAGGAAAATTACCAACTTCTTTTCTTCCCAGGGCTATGCCTATGCCGAGTTGTCGACGCGGCTGAGAACGGGGCGACGCGACGATATTTATTATATATCGGGTGTTGCCGATACTGGCACTATAGATCCGCTAATCGATAGGCTTGCTGACAATAATACCGTTGTCCGTGGCGTTTACACAGTACCTCAACTGGCGGCAGAGTTGATCCAACCCGTTGAACACGGTGCAAAACTACTCCTGGTGACCTGCGAGCAAGATAACTCCTCTAGCAATCGCTATAGTTTTCGCCAAAGCTTTATCGTCAATGAAAAGCTCTATTTCAGTCGCAAAACCACTGTTACTTCTAGCCCGGGTAGTGATATGGCTGAAGTGGTGCGCAAAGAAATAGAGCGTACCTGGCAGTATCTGAACAACAGGCGGGTGCTTGATAAAGATAGTCGCATGCAAGTGTTGATGTTATTGCCTGCACCCGTGTCAAAGTGTTTAAGTGAAGAGCCCGACGCGTCACATTGTGATTATCTTTACGTCGATGCAACACAGTTAACCGAGTGCCACGGTTACTCAAGTAATACAGTTGAGCCGAACAGTAGCGTACTAGCTGCTTTTATACTCGCAAAAACAGGTGCTCGTAAAAGCCATTATAAACCCCAGCGTCTGGGGGTGATTCAAAAGCATCAGCAAATCAAACAACTTTTAAGTCTCGCTTCTGTATTAGTGTTGACACTTGCCGTGGTGTTTAGCGTGATCAATATAATGGCGGGACTGGATATAAAAGACGCTAACGAACGTTCGGCTCAGCATGTACATTTGATTAATTCAGAGTTAAAAGTTGAGCATGATAATTTTAAATACAATGGCCCTGCACCACAAAAAATGCAGGATATGGTTGTTCTCTCCGAGCGTATTGCAGGACAAAGTGCTTTACCCGAGCCCATATTTAGTCTTATTAGTGGCAGTTTTTCTGGTTTTAATGATTTGTCATTAGCCGGTATAGAATGGCGCTCAATAGTGGTTAACGAAAACAAAAACTCAGGGGCGGGGCGGGCTGAAGTCAATCAATTGGCCAGTCAAGGTGCAGATACGATGCTGGTCGTAAGCCTTTTCGGTGAGTTGCCGGGTTTTACTGGCGACTTTCGCCACGCCATCGAGCGCATTGAGTTATTGGTAACAAGGCTGCGCAGTGCGGAGAATGTCATCAAGGTTGAGGCGACAAGGCTACCACTCGATATTGATCCTTCACTAAATATTAGTCGAGTTCTGTCTGATCAAAGCACCCCCGGTTTTTCTATCGACGTGACATTAATGCAGGCGATTATGTGATGGGTTATATTCAATTTTCCCTCATAAAAAAACCTGTCCTGGTATTTTCAGCACTGCTGTTGTTAAGTGTTTCTTTGTTCAGTGGCAGTTTTTATTATAAGCAGGTACAGCTTGATAAAGAGCGCGCTATTAAGTCGCAGGTAAGATCGGCACGAGCTAATATCGCAAACATTGCTGAGGACAAAGAGCTGATCAATACTTATCAGTCGATGTACTCAGGGCTTATTGATAGAGGCTTTTTAAGCGAGGAAAGCCGCCTTTCATGGGTGGAACAATTGGAATTAACGGCGGCCCGATTGGAGTTGCCAGACTTGCATTATCAGATAGATTCTCAATCTGAACTTAATCAGGAGCTGTATTCAACCCCTGGCGGTGTGACCCTCTTTAAATCACAGTTGACCTTTCAAACCAGTTTATTACATGAAGGTGATCTACTTGAGTTAATTGCCGATCTGCAAGCTTTGCCATCGGGTTTATTGGTTGTCGAGCATTGTGAACTCTCACGAAGAAACAAAACGGTGAACAATAGTGAGAAGGGCAACAAACTGAACTTTAAATTCCATACCTTGTGTGATGTTTCCTGGTATACCACGGGTGAAAGTGCCGCCCCGGATTTGCCTTCAAGAAGTAAAGCTTGAGCCGTGCCTAATGAGTAGAGCCGAATGAGTAGTGCAAGATGCAACCTGAAACTTCAAGGAGGCATAAAATTGAGACCTTTACCTATAATTCAGCAGCTATTACTTGCGGTACTGCTTGCTAGCCTGTCTTTGCATAGTAGTGCTTTTGGGACCCTGTTAACCACTCCTGGTCAGCGGCTGTTACTTGATAATAAACGGCAAAACAACGAGCTTAAGTCTCTTCCAGTACAAGGTGTTAAAGCTGTCGTGCACAGCGAAAGTATTTCTCTTGAGGGCTTGGTCATGCGACAAAAAGGCCCCGTCACTATTTGGCTTAACGGTCGGTTGCTCGATAGAGACGCTACAGGCCTATCCCTTCAGAATCACACGGAAGGGGCCATGGCGGTGACCTTGCCGTCTAAACAGGGGCGTGTTTTGCTCAAACCAGGGCAGCAAATTCGCCAGGTCAATGGTGAACTTCGCGATGCCTATCAATAGCAAATAATAGAGCATGTGCAAAACATACTTGATATTGACTAAATGAAATTCATTACGCTGGCAATTGAGAGACAACCGTCCTTGAATGGAGGGCAGCGTGGGGCAGCCTTATTAGTATTTATGTTGCTATTAACCATGAGCGTGGCTGCTTTTCTGCTAACCGGGATGAGTCAGTTTAGTCGGCAGCTAGCGAGTCCCTTTCATAATTCGGCCGTGTTGGCCGAAGCCAAGACTGCGCTAATTGCCTATGCGCGTCTTTCTGACCCCGAGCTGAGTTCGCAGACCGGCTTAAATTATCGCTATTTACCCTGTCCCGATCAGGATGGCGATGGTCTTGCAGAAAGCCCCTGTGGAAGTTCTAGTGCCGAGGGATGGTTGCCCTGGATGTCTTTGGGCCTACCACCCTTGAGAGACGCCAGCGGCAGCTGTCTACGCTATGCAGTCTCTGCTGCCTATAAGCTTGGTGCTAGCGGACCGCCCTTGATTACAGCTCTTCCCGGTGGCGATTTCACCTTGAATAATGCTGATGGAATAATCTCTGGAGGCGTGGTCGCCGTGTTGTTTGCCCCTGGCGAAAGCGTGGCGGGGCAGAGCCGTGGCTTTGCTATGAATACGGCGACAGAGTGTGGTAGCACAGTAATACTCAGCGACAAAAATCTGGCGTCAAACTATCTCGATACACTGGCCGGTGTAGACAATGCTGCCTTGCCTAACTTTATTACTGCGCCAACAGTGCTCGATATGTCGACGAGCTTTAACGATAACTTGACTGCAATTTTAAGTAGTGAACTGTAAAGCAGGTCTATGTATATGGGCAATCAGATGACTCCATCCCGAAGCAGCAATAGTAAATCTCTACCGAAGACTCGACATTCTGGTTTTTCACTACTCGAAATGGCTATCGTGCTGGTGGTCATAGGCCTGTTATTGGGCGGTGCTCTAGTGCCTCTCTCTGTGCAGATGGAAAAGCGCGATAGAGATACCACGCGCCAGCAGTTGATAGATATGCGTCAGGCCCTGATTGGCTACGCCTTGGTCAATGGCCGTTTACCGTGTCCTGATACCGATGGTGATGGTGTCATGGATATCGCAACCACCTGCGCCAGTAGCGAGGGTAATTACCCCTGGGTGGATCTGGGTGTCGGCAAACTTGATGCCTGGGGGCAGCGCTTCACTTACCGGGTGACAGCCAGCTTTGCCGACACTAACGATGGTACTGGTTGCGCCGCATCAGCCTCTGCTGGCTTGTCTTTTTCTCTGTGTTCATCGGGTGATATTACGGTGCTAGATGCTGACGGTGGGGATTTTGTCGCCACCACCATCCCGGCTATTGTTTTATCACACGGTAAAAACTGGGCGCTTAGTTCAAGTGCAGATGAGACAGAAAACACTGATGCCGATGCAACCCTTGTTGATCGTGTTTATTCAAATAATAGCACTGCGACTTTTGATGACTTAGTGGCTTGGGTCGCGCCTAATATTCTTAAAAGTAAGATGCTTACTGCCGGGTTTGTTTTCGATGATAATAACGGAAATAACGGAAATAACGGAAATAACGGAAATAACGGAAATAACGGAAATAACGGAA